>ERZ779842.12-NODE-12-length-212354-cov-64.949873_pt1 | contig 212354 bp, 202 predicted proteins | sample MGYA00511095_ERZ779842 | MGnify/ENA primary metagenome ERZ779842 (study PRJEB29588, sample SAMEA2154036) | human gut metagenome | biome: human gut; feature: human-associated habitat; material: faeces | place: Denmark | collected 2008/2010 ... | reverse complement strand
CCTACTTTAAGATTGACTTAATTACTGCTTCGAGAGGAACTTTTTATAATAATGCTGTGGCATACTAATATACAGTTACCAAATCAGCTCGAAATGCCTCAACGCATCCTTAATATACTCCACCTTCTCCTGTGGACACCGCTTTACCTCTGGATTCTCTTTCTTAGACTTATTGTAATTCTCGCCTATGTCCAGACCACACATCCGCTTCACCTGTGCAATATAAGAAGTATGCACATTCACACCATACTTATCCTTCACATATTCCTTAATCTTTTAATAAGTAGCCTTTTATTGTGGTGTATAATTCCTCTCTTCTTCAAGCTACATCATAATCTTCTACATATCATTTCGCGACAACAGTACCACCGTCTCAACATGCCCCGTATTCGGAAACATATCCACACAGCACCCCTTCTTAACCTCATACCCACTCTCCTGCAACATAACCAGATCTCTTGCAAGGCTTGTAGGCTTGCAGGAAATATACACCATTGACTCCACACCATAGTCAATTATCTTCTTAAGTGCCTTAGGATTGATACCATCTCTTGGTGGGTCGAGGACGATAAAGTCCGGCTTGTCCTTAATGTTATCGAGAGCATTAAGCACATCATCTGCGATGAATTCGCAGTTATCAAGTCCATTTATGCCAGCATTAATCCTGGCTGCTTCGACAGCTTCTGGTATTATCTCAACGCCGATGACTTTCTTTGCAACCGGGGCTAACATCTGTGCAATTGTTCCTGTTCCACTGTACAGATCGAATATGACCTTGTCTTTTGTTGTTCCGACATAATCTCTTGCCTTTGAGTACAGTACTTCTGCACCAAGTGAGTTAGTCTGGAAGAATGAAAATGTTGTAATCTTGAATTTAAGTCCAAGAAGTTCTTCTTCAATATAATCCCTTCCGAATACTATATCTGTCTTTTCATTGATTACTGCATCGGCAACACTGTCATTGTAAGTGTGTAAGAAGCCTGTTATCTCTCCATCAAGTGACAATGCTTTTAATCTGTCTGCAAGCTCGTCCATAGGGATATCATTAATTGTAGTTGTCACAATGTCCACAAGGATTTGTCCTGTCTTTACGGCTTTTCTTACAAGCAAATGTCTAAGATACCCCTCGTGCTTCATTTTGTGGTAATAAGTGAGATTTTTCTCAAGTGCATAATCATATACACACTTGAGTATTTTTCTGTAATCATTATCCACAATCTTACAACCTGTTACTGTTACTATGTCATACATACTGTTTCTCTTATGTAAACCGAGAGCTATCGGACCATCTTTTACCTCATCGCCAAATGAAAATTCCATTTTGTTACGGTATTCACTTGATACAGGGCTTCCAATTATTCCCTCCCACTCATATTCTGTATTAATAACAGGAGCAAGAAGCTTCTTCACTGCATTTTCTTTCATCTTTAACTGTTCTTCGTACCTTACAGTCTGATATACGCAGCCACCACATTTGCCAAAATGCCCACATCTTTCGTTAGTTTCTGTATCTGCCTGACAGACAACTTCAAGAAGCCTTCCTTCACATTTGCCGTGCTTCTTCTTGTTTACCATAAATTTAACTGTCTGTCCCGGTATTGAATTCTTTACAACAGCCCTTTCCTCTATAGTCTGTCCGTCTTCCTCTGTCTTAACTATTACATTTCCCTTATTAGGAAAATCCACGCTTTCTACATAACCTGTATATATGCCGCCTTTTTTCATCTTTTATCTCCAATCCTTCTATATAAGCAATCAGGAAACTAACCCTGTCCTTATTCTTTATCAATTTTTTATACGAACCAACCACCAGCTAACCAGCCTTCCTCCCACATCACCGAACATCTAAAAGACCACTGGCTGTAAGCCAGCCAGTGGTCTTTGTCTTAATCATTCTTTAATTGGCAGAATAATTAGTTCTCGAATTCATCATCATCTTCAAAGTCTTCATCAAAGTCGTCATCATCAAAATCATCATCAAAATCATCAAGATAATCTGGTGTGAAGTATCTATAGATTGCATATACGATAGCTGCTAATGCTGCAACCGCTCCAATAACTGCTAATACTATGATAATTACATTACTTTTCTTCTTGCTCTCTTCTACATCTTTCTTGTGAAGAAGTTCATTGAGCTTGCTTGCCGCAATAAGCTCTTCAATCTTATCCTTATTCATAACAACCGCTCCTTTCAAAACACTTTTAAAGTAAATATATTGTATCACAACATATTTTATTTGTCACCATATTTAGGCTTTTTTAAGCTTAGCAAAGCCTGCAAGCATTTTCTTTAAACCATACTCATCAAATGTTACAGTTACCATATAATCTCTTGTGCCATTATCAATTGAAATTACTTTTCCTTTTCCAAATTTGGCATGAACCACGGTATCGCCAACACCATATCCAAGTCCAGATGTTCCACCAGCACTGCCAACAGAGGCAGTCAAACCCGCTGTGCCATATGAAGCACCTGCATAACTTCCGCCTGATACAGATTTTCCACCTGCTGTCAATCTACCGCCAGTTCCACTGTCTCCAGCTCCAGCAGCCTTCGATGACTTCTTTAAGTCAAATATATCCATAGGAAATTCTTTACCAAAACCAACCTTAGTATTCGCCTTTCTCACAGAAGACCTGTAGCCTGCTGAAGTTGAGCCGCCGATTGATACACGTTTTGGTTCTTTATAATTCACATTGCCTGAACCGTATCTGTTAAGAGCGGCTTTGGCATTGGCTCTGATATTATACGAAGGCGTTTCCTCTGAGTCATCTTTTCCTCCATATGCAATCTTACCTTTATTATATCCTGAACTATTATTTTCTATGTGCATATATTCTTCGGGAATTTCTTTAATAAAGCGTGATACTTTATTCATCTGTGTTTCACCGCGTACCATACGCATCTTCGCACTGCTTAAATTAAGTATCTTCTCTGCTCTTGTTATTCCTACATAGCAAAGTCGTCTTTCTTCCTCTATCTCTGCAGGGTCATCTGACACTATTGTCATATAACTTGGAAAAAGGCCATCTTCCATTCCTGTCATATACACAATAGGGAATTCAAGACCTTTGGCACTATGTAATGTCATAAGCATTACCTGCTTATCTGACTCATTAAGATTATCAATATCTGCTATGAGTGCAACTTCTTCAAGGAAACCGCTTAATGTAGGAGTTTCTTCCTTCTGTCGGCAACTCTCCTCATAGCTTACTATTTTGTTAATCAATTCATCTATATTTTCCTGTCTTGCTTCTATTTCTTCTGCTGTTTCGCTCTCTGCAAGACATTCTATATATCTTGTATCACTTACAACAGTTTCGGCAAGTTCTTTTATGCTCATAAATTCCTGCTTTGCCTTAAGTGAACCTATAAGTGTAACAAATGGCTCTAACTTTCCAACACCTCGTTTTATCGTATCGATATGCTCAGCATCGCACAGAGCCTGCCAGAATGTTATGTCATTCTGGTCTGCATATTCCTGAACTCGTTCAATTGTTGTCGCACCAATTCCACGCTTTGGAACATTGATAATACGTTTTACTGCCTGTCCGTCCATACCATTGTCTATAGTCTTTAAATATGCAAGTATATCTTTTATTTCCTTACGCTGATAAAAGCTTATTCCGCCATATATACGGTATGGTATATTCTTTAACATAAGCTTTTCTTCCAACGCTCTAGACTGTGCATTAGTCCTGTATAATATGGCAATATCGTTGTAATTCCAGCCGTCCCTTACCATAGAACTTATGCTGTCAACAACACCCTGTGCCTCATCATATCCATTTTCATAAAGTGTATAATTAACCTTTTCACCCTCGCCATTCTCTGTCCACAGACTCTTTGCTTTTCTTCCTATATTATTGCTTATGACCGCATTGGCTGCATTAAGAATTGTCTGTGTTGAACGATAATTCTGCTCAAGCTTTATTACTTTAGTTCCTGCAAATGTATTCTCAAAATTCAATATGTTGGTAATATTAGCACCCCTGAACTTGTATATTGACTGATCATCATCCCCAACCACGCAGAGATTGCCATATTTGGCGGCAAGCATTGATATAAGCTTAAACTGCGATGTATTAGTATCCTGATACTCATCAACCATAATATACTTAAATCGTTCCTGATAATAATTAAGTACTTCAGCATCATTTTCCAATAATTCTACTGTCTTGTATATTAAATCATCAAAATCAAGTGCATTATTAAGCTTTAATGTCTTCTGATACTCCCTGTATACATTGGCAATTCTCTTGCCGTTGTAGTCACCACCTGCCTCAAGCTCCATCTGATCCGGACTCATAAGCTCATCTTTGGCGTGCGATATCGCATTCATAATTGTTTTTTCCTTGAGCATCTTCGTATCTATATTGAACTTCTTACATATATCCTTTATAACACTCTTGACGTCATCTGTATCATATATTGTAAATGTATTGGAATAACCAATTCTATCTATATAACGCCTGAGAATCCGCACACAGGTAGAGTGGAAGGTGCTTACCCACACTTCGCCAGCCTGCTGTCCTACTGTCGCATCAACTCTCTCTCTCATCTCCCTTGCCGCTTTATTAGTAAATGTAATAGCAAGTATATTATATGGCGCCACACCACAATCATCTATAAGATAGGCTATCCTGTTAGTAAGAACTCTTGTCTTTCCAGAACCTGCACCCGCTATAATAAGAAGCGGACCTTCTGTCCTTTTAACCGCTCTTTTCTGGCAGTCATTTAAACCATCTAAATTCATATACTCTCCAATCCAATGTGTGATTATACTCACACTATCTCCACTTTAACTTACAAATGCACTTAATTAAAATCAACAGTGCATCTAAACTTAACCTTCACATACTGTGCATACACAGTATCATAATTCAGTATAACAAATGTTCGATATTTTTTAAAGCAAAAAATCAGAAACCATTGCCTGAATTAGTATATCATTAAATATATTTATCCAGTTATGATTTCTGATTTGCAATATATACTTTATTATATATTTCATAAGTATATAGTTTTTATATTCCACAAACATACATTTTCCGTATATTCAACAAATATATTCTTATATCCTACTTCTCTGTTATGACTGCACTATCCATTACTAAATTCTGTGCCTTCTTAACAAGCATAGACTTAACAATAGTTTCTTTGTCATATTTATCTGTAAATGTATCTACCTTTGAATAACCGCTGTCCTTAGCGAACTGCTCAAGGTCATCCTTGTATTCATAATCTGTAATTGCAAGTCCTTCCTTTTCTGCAATTGCCTGATATACAAGCTGCTGTCCTGCTGATGCCTTAACGAATTCATCAAATGTCATGCCATAAAGGTTCTGGCAATATTCATCATTAGTCTTTCCCTGAAGTGTGCTGTAAAAGCTTATTGATTCCTCAAGCTTTGATGACTGCTGTGCAAGGAATTCCTCTGGATAACCTGTAACCTTGCATTTGTCAAGGAGCTGGGTAAGTATTGCTTCATTCTTAGCTTCTGTTATCTTAGTTTCTATTGTTCCACTGACATCATTCTTAACATGTGCCTTATATGAATCAACTGTTTCGCAGTTGAACGCACTCTTAACAAAAGCATCTGTAAGCATAGGAACATTAGCCTGCTGTACATAACTCATTGTAAGCTCGAATACAACTCTCTTGCCAGCATAATCAGAATACTTTGAATTCTCTGGAAGTGTGATTGTTATTACCTTAGTCTGTCCTGCAACCATTCCATATAATTCTTCATCTAAGCCAGTTCCTGCAACAGGGAAAGCATCCTTACCAAGTGTCATACTATAATCAGAACCAGTAAAATCATCTATTGAAAGTCCGCCTGATGTACCAGTATAACCAAATGTAACCTTATCGCCTTTCTGTGCTTCCCTGTTAACATCTGTATATGTTGTCTCACTTTCAAGCTGTTCTGCAATCTTATCATCTATAACCTGATTAGTTATGGCTGTTACATCAACCTCAGCCTGAATTCCCTTATAATCTCCAAGCTCTACATAATCAGTTGGATTGTATCCATAATCTACCTTTATCTTACTGTTACAGGCTGTTGTCATCATAACTGACATAACCATAGCTGCTGTAACAGCATATTTTACAACTTTATTCTTTAATACTTTTCTCATAACCTGTCTCCACATTAAATATTGCCGTAACACCGACTTATAAACTATACCACAATATCACATTTAAAACCAGTATTATGCAAATGTTTCACAATATTATCACAAAAAAAGGCAAAAAGCCCAATCTGATATGCTCCCGAATTACTGGAACACATCAATTCGCTTTCTGCCTTTTATATAACTGGTATTAATACCAATATAAATCTTAATTAAGCAAGCTTAGTCTTAGCTACTTCTGCTAACTTAGCAAATCCTTCTGCATCGTTTACAGCCATCTCAGCTAATACCTTTCTGTTAAGGTCGATGTTAGCTAACTTTAAACCATACATAAACTTGCTGTATGAAAGACCGTTCATTCTTGCTGCAGCATTGATTCTTGCAATCCATAACTGTCTGAACTGTCTCTTCTTCTGCTTTCTACCCTTGTAACTCTCTGTAAGAGCTCTCATTACAGACTGCTTAGCAACTCTGTACTGCTTAGATCTAGCTCCTCTATAACCCTTAGCGAGCTTTAATACTCTGTTATGCTTCTTCTTTGCGTTCATACCGCCTTTAATTCTTGCCATTTCTTAATTTCCTCCTAATAATCAATCACAGACATCCATATCTTATAAATATGGCATAATCTTCTTCATTGTCTTTACATTAGTTGCATCTGTCATAGCTGCATGTCTAAGATTTCTCTTTCTCTTAGTAGTCTTCTTTGTAAGAATATGGCTCTTGTAAGCTTTCATTCTCTTTAATTTACCTGTTCCAGTTACTTTAAAACGCTTTGCAGCTGCTCTTTTTGTCTTTACCTTTGGCATAATAATCCTCCTAATTTAATTCTCATATGGAATAAATAATATTTTAACGTTTTTCAGTTAAAAACATAGTCATGCTCCTGCCTTCTAACTTTGGAGCTTTGTCTACTACTGCAATATCACTTAACTTCTCAGCAAAATCTTCTAATATATGCTTGCTGGAATCGATATGTGCCATCTCACGGCCTCTAAATCTTAAAGATACCTTTACTTTATCGCCTTTCTCGATGAACTTTCTTGCTGAATTACACTTAGTATTCAAATCATTAACATCTATGTTAGGTGACAAACGAACTTCTTTGACTTCTATTGTTCTCTGCTTCTTCTTAGCTTCCTTCTCTTTTCTGACAAGTTCATACTTATACTTGCCATAATCCACAAGCTTACATACAGGTGGCTTTGCAGATGGGGCAATCTTTACTAAATCAACCTCTGCCTCTCTTGCCAGTTTCATAGCATCCTTAGGAGACATAACTCCAAGCTGCTGTCCTTCTTCTCCAATAACACGAACTTCCTTATCACGGATCTGCTCGTTAATCATTAATTCGCTAATAGTAGTGCACCTCCAAAATCAAAAAAAGTGGATAGTCAGACTATCCACTTTTTAATCATAATGCATCTTAATTGCTGTTTATCATGCACATTCTTAAAAATATAAACCCAAGTCGCCCGATTGCGCTAAGGTGAGAGTGGATACTCTGCTTTGTTTAACAACTATTAGAGTGTATCACTAATAATTATAGCTGTCAACTAATATTTTATATAATTATGAAAATAATTGCAGAAATTTTCAATTAAGCTCTGCAATTCCTGACAGCCTTACATATCTGTCCGATATTCTGTACCATGTTGGGAAATCCACAACACCAGTCTGCGGCATATTATTAATTCTCTGAAACTGCCTTACTGCCTCCGCTGTACGCTCTCCATATATCCCGTCAACCGTCAGTGCCGGTATTGCTGTGTAATAATCCCCTATAAGATTAAGCTGTTCCTGCAGCTGCCTTACCTTCTGCCCTGATGAGCCTATATCAAGATCTGCACCGGGCCACGATGACGGAATACCCTGTATCTGTTCAGCCGTATTAATGTACATATTATCTCCATAATAATATCTTAATATATCTATTGAGGAATATCCCTGATCACCCAGATATTTACTTCCCCATTGTGTCATCCAGTCAGGACAGCTCGATTTCTTTCCATCACAATACTGTGTTAATATCGGCTGTTTTACATTCGGTCTTGACAGATAATTATCAAATATTTCATCCACAACCTGTGAAATACTTTCAAATATATTACGTCCGTTGACCCATTTGTGGTCAAATGCAGTTGATGAGGTTATCGTAAAGTTGTAATTCTGGTTTCTGTACCACTCTGTATACACTCTGTTTAATGTAAAGGACATAATTGCTAAAATATTAGCTTCCAACGTCTGTCTTGGCCATGTCGAATATATTTCACTGCTCGCTACATTTTTAATATAATCCTTGTACCTCACATAATAATCAAGTGCTGTGGAGTCTGTAGGAACACCATCGTGCACAACTATTGTTTCTGGTATTACAACGCGGCTTAACACAATCTCCCCCGACTGGCGTACCGGCTTAATCTCGGTCTCTGGTATCTTGGCAGGATAGCTGCCATACAGCGTATTAACTGGAATTACAATATTATTCTCAGGAATCTCCCTGTTATCCTCATTCAAATACACATTCTGAATACTTGTTTCCCCTGAGAATACATCAATACCGGATATATTAATCTCCTCGTAACCATCTGCATTAACATCAATAGTGTATTCCGAAAATGGCTGGTTCTCACCTGGTTCCATACTATACTCCACCGGCGGTGTGAGAAGATCATCAAGATTAACTGCTCCTTCTGAGTCAGTAGTTATCTCATTGATAATTCTTTCAGGATTTCCTGTATATGCAAGTGAAATCCTTGCATCTGCCAATGGTGTGCCCTGCTGTTTATCATATACGTTAATGCGCATTTTCCCTTTATCTATTGCATCGGCAGGAGTTTCCATTGTATGTACATACACCATAATCTAATTCCTCTTATATTATTCATTATATTTTTGATTATTATATGTATCTTTATGAAATTTTATGAATAAAATAAACTGATATTTCCTTTAGGAGGATTTATGGCTGATTATAGAATCGCCCTTGATGCTGGACACGGTGGAAGCGACCCCGGTGCTGTATATAAGGGCAGACAGGAAAAAGATGACACTCTCGACCTTACTTTAGCTGTCGGTGACATACTTAAAAAAAATGGCATAGATGTATATTACACAAGAACTACTGACGAATACGAAACTCCATTTAAGAAAGCAACCGATGCGAATAATTCCGGTGCCGACCTTTTCGTATCAATACACCGCAATTCCTCAGAAAATCCTAACCAGTATTCGGGCGTTGAAACCCTTGTATACAGCGATACTGGTTTAAAGGCTGAGGTGGCAAGAAATATTAATAACCAGCTTGAAGATGCTGGCTTTAAAAATCTTGGTGTAGACGAACGCAAAAACCTTGTTGTCCTTAAACGTACCAAAATGCCAGCCGTTCTTGTTGAAGCTGGATTTATTAACAACGATAAAGACAATTATCTATTTGATGAAGAATTCGACAGCATTGCACAGGCAATCGCAGACGGAATATTAGAAAGCATACCATCAGGCAGGCCCGGAAATACCACTTCCAATAAAAGCAATCGCACTGACAACAATAATAATAGCAACAACAATAGTAACAACAATAATAGCAGCAACAGCCAAATGAATAACTCTGGCAGAACTGCTTCTGCCCCAATTGACAGCACAGCTATGGTTAATTCCATCCCACCTGATAACGAGGTGTTTTCTGTCCCTGTCAGTAGTTCAAATATTATGCCACAATGTCCTTGTGACAATAATGATTATGACACAGAAAATGAAGCACTTTACCGTGTACAGGTTGGCGCATACCGCAACAAGGATAATGCCGACAGAATGTTAAATTCACTTTTAATTGACGGATTTCCTGCATTTATAATATATGAGGACGGCTATTATAAAGTCCAGGTCGGTGCTTACCGTATTCTCTTAAATGCTATTAAAATGGAACAGCGTTTAAGAAGATTCCGCTACAGCACATACATTGTATATTCATAACAGATTGCTATTTAATTAACAAACATTTAAAACCCTCCAAAAGTCAGAAACAGTGTCTTACTTTTGAAGGGTTTATTTTAGGTTATTTTACATTTTAGGAGCTGTAGTTATTAATTATAGTTTATTATTCTGCTGAATATATTGTTACACCATGCCACTCAATAGATGCAATATTATCAACACTGATAACCTGTTTTAATGCAAATGATATATGCATAATACCTGCTTTGGCACTTAAATCAGAAGTTTTGTTGTCAATACTAACAACTGTGCCATCTTTAAGATGTACTACAGGTGCATATTTACCACTCATGCCAAACCACTTAAAGTCTGCATTTCCTGTTCCATATATATCAAGTACGAATCCATCACATTTAAGTGTATCTATATTGATAGTCTGGTCTGCATTACAAGATGATGTAACCGATATATTAGGAGTTGTACTAAGCACACCTGTGCTGCTACTCTTAAGAACTGTTTCAAAAGACCACTCCCCTGTTGCTAAGGTTCTGGTTTCTCTTGTTTTATTATCTTCACCATTTCTGTACGTACACTTAAGATCCTTAACATCAATCGAAATGTTATGATTAACAATATCTCTTGAATCAGCATTAACATATATTAATTCTGCATATATTTCTGAACCATCATCTGACATACCATTATAATTAAGATGGTATAATGTACCTGTTGATTTGAACTGGTCTGTTTCATCACTTATTTTTATTACAGTATCTGCAAAATCAAATGTACCAATTATTGGACTTAAGGTATCATCATTAGGTATAATCGGACTTCCGTCTTTTGACTTTATAGTCAGTTCAATATAAAATCTTCCACCATTAGCAACATATTTTCCCCATTCCACGTCAACATTAGATTCTTCTGTAGATGTAACATTACCTGTATTATAGACATTAACCGAACTATCCCCGCTTATATGAGATTCAAAATTGACATTACTCTTTGGGACAAGATACTTCTGGTACGCGTATACACCAGTGTAAGTTAATCCCGAGATTGCAATCACTGCGGCTGCCGCTGCTGCTATATTTCTATATATTTTTGATCTGGTTCTCATTATGACAGGCTTATTAGCTGGCTTTGCCTGCTCAATCCACTCCTGATTAATATTGTTCATTGACTTAAATAATTTCTCACCATTCATACCAAAACGCCCTCACTTTCCAAAAACTTCTTTAAATCTTTCCTTAATCTGTGCAGTGCAACCTTAACTGAACTTTCGCTCTTTCCAAGTTCTTTTGATATAACTTTAACAGGTTGTGAATACCAGTATCTTTTGATAAATATATTTCTCTTATCAGTATCCAATGTTTTAAGAAATGTATTAATCAATTCTCCTACCATATGTTCATCACCCTCAAGTGCTTTATCAGGCTTGCCGATACACTGTTCCATCTCGGCTGTAAGTTCTATAACATTAGAGCTTCTTTTTAATGCATTGTCATTGTCTATTCTCTTGCAGATTATATGTCTGCATATAGTAGCTGAATATGCAAACAAATATTGCGGTCTGTTATCTGGAACTGATTTCCATACTTCATAAAACGTATCATTAACACATTCTCTTGCATCTTCCTCACTGTCAAGCATATTCATTGCAAGCTTCATTAATGGTCTTTGATACCGCTCCATTAATTCACGCATTCCAGATTCATCTCTGTTTGCTATTAAATCAATTATTTTTTCTTCGCTGCACACTTTATTAAATCGTCCTTAATTATTTCTTTTTGAAAGCTTTCACTTATAGAGTACGCTTTTTTCAGGATTGGTTACAGAAATGTAAAATAATTATTTTGCAAAGACTTATTGGATATTAATATTTCCTGATGCCTTAAGCTTTAAACTGTGATTCATAAAATGTATATCTGCATCGGCTGACACTCCTATTACATTATCACTTTGCATATCTATCTGTATTACCGAATTCACATATTCAGCCTGTGAATATTCAGCCATAATATATAGCGTCATATTATCCAGTCCATCAAAATCAATAACCATATTACAGACAGCGTTTTGATTGTAATATACTACAGCACTCACCTTTACAAGGTTATTATCCCTGTCAGCCTCTATATCAAGCACTACATTGCAGTCCTTTACTTCCGTGGCAAATTCAGATTTAATACTGTCCTTTTTTATGCCATATACATTTAACAACGAAATATATGGAAGAACCTGTGAATCTTTATATAATTCATCCACAAATGTATTAAAGCCATTAACTAAAGCTGTTTCATCTATATTAATATTATAAGTGTGTTTTCCTGTTTCGCTGACTGTATTCACGCAATCCATTGCCATAACTTCATAGCCCTTCACAAAGTCAGCTAATGCAGCTTTTAAAACAGGCTTAAGCTGATCTGCATCTATATTAATATATCTTGATATATCAGCTTTAGATATTAAAAATGTATCATTAGTCAATTCAGGTATAACTACATTTATTCCATTATTATCGATATTAGCTGTAATGGTATATTCTGCACTATTCTTACCCTGCATATAATCAGTATTATCATATATCAACTCCGATATATTAATTTTTCCAGTATAGTTATTGGCACTTACATCTATGTTGTTTATATATTTTTCAACTGTGCTTTGTAAAAGTTCTCCAGATTTCAACATCGTTTTTAAAGCTTTTTTCTCTGGAGAAGCATACATTTGTGTAACGCCATATGCCGATAATATTATTGCTATTACGGAAAGAAATATTATACCAGCCACAGCACGCTTTACATTTTTCTTTTTATTCTGGCATTTCATCAGCCTTACCCTTTCTTTCATACCTTACAAACTCATAACATATATCAAAATATGTATGTTCATCACTCTGTCCTGTAATTCTCCAGTCTTTAAGCTTATCGAAATCACTTATATAGGTATCAGCTTCGTAAGTATAATCGACCTTTGTTATATGTGCTGTATCACAATATGGAAGGAATTCTTTGTATATCTGTCCACCACCGATGACATATACATCCTTACTATCCACATTTTTTACCTTCTCAAGCACATCTTCAACACTATGGCATAAACATACGTCTTTAGCTTCATAATCTTTATTTCTTGTAAGAACAATATTCTTTCTTCCAACAAGTGCTGACTGGTTAGGAAGTGCTTCTAATGTCTTTCTTCCCATAATAACAACTTTTCCATAAGTTTCTTCACGGAACAGTTTCTTATCCTCTGGAATATCAACAAGTTCTCTTCCTTTATTAGCTATTCCCCATTTTTTATCAACAAGTGCAATTAAATTCATAGTTTGCCTCCTACCCAGGCTGGCACATATCCTTTGACACTTATGCCCTCCTGTGTGTATTCCTCACTTTCAAGCTGTCCGTATTCTCTTATAAGTTGGATTTTGCCTGCATCGCTGTAAGGAAATACTCTTTCTATTCTAATTCTGCTCTTTAATATAATATCCTGCACATCTTCCAGAAATTCATCTATTCCCACACCCGTCCTGGCTGAAATATTCTCAACATAATCAGCTTTGCTGTCCTTGAGTATAGGAAGTTCGCCGTATTTATCACATTTATTAAAAAGTGTAATTATCGGCTTATCACCTACATCTAACTGCTTCAATGTCTCATATACTGTTGCCATATGTCTTTCGTAATCATCATTAGAGCAGTCCACAACGTGAATTATCATATCTGCATATTTCGCTTCCTCAAGTGTACTCTTAAATGCCTCTATAAGATTATGTGGAAGCTTTCTGATAAATCCAACAGTATCTGTCATAAGCACTTTTTCCTTGTTAGGAAGTGTAAGTGCCCTCGTTGTAGGATCAAGTGTTGCAAACAGCTTGTCCTCAGATAATACACCTGCATCGGTCAGCCTGTTAAGAAGTGTTGACTTACCCGCATTAGTATAACCTACTATAGCCGCTACTGGTGTAGAACTGTCCTGTCTGTTCTGTCTTTGCACATCTCTGTGGCTCTTAATCTCCTTTAACTCACCTGACAAATGAGCAATCCTGTCCCTTATTATTCGCCTGTCTGTTTCTATCTTCTTCTCACCCGGTCCTCTTGTTCCTATTCCACCACCAAGTCTTGAGAGTGTTGTTCCAAGTCCTGCAAGTCTTGTTGACCTGTATTTTAACTGTGCCATCTCAACCTGTATTTTACCTTCACTTGATGAAGCTCTTGCGGCAAATATATCAAGAATAACCATTGTTCTGTCCATAATCTTAGTATTAAGAACATCTTCAAGATTTCTTAACTGTGCTGGAGACAGCTCATCATCACATATTATTCCTGTTGCACCAAGCTCATCTATCATAAGCCTTAATTCTTCAAGCTTACCCTTACCAATATATGTTGCAGGGTGGAAGCTGTCACGCGGCTGTATCATCTTTCCTACTGTGACCGCTCCGGCAGTCTTAGCAAGCTCTGCTAACTCCTCTAACGACTTCTCACAGTCGTCAAGAGGATTTAACTCTACGCCGACAAGTACAACCTTTTCCTGCTCGTCATCTGTATCATATAATGCCATATTTTCCTCCAATTAATTCTATTATGCCAGAAGCAGATGTCTTAACATATCAATCATTACAAAGCATTTATTATATAATAATCTATTCTTTTGCTATGCAGTCGCTAAGATAGTTAGATACTTCCTTTTCTTCCGAATAATTCATAACATTTTCTGTTATCTCTTTTACTTCCTTACTGCTCCACGAAGCTATCTCTTTTCTAGTTTCAAGCACCCTGCTCACTGTAACAGAGAACTCATCAAGTCCAAAATTAAGAAGAAGTGGTATCATTCTTTCATCTGCCGCCGCTTCTCCACACATTCCTGCTTCTATACCTGCATTATGTGCACACTCAATTATGTGTTTAATACTTCGTATAACGGCTGGATTGAGTGCAGAGTAAAGATAAGCAACATTCTCATTACCTCTGTCAACAGCAAGTGTATACTGTGTCAAATCATTCGTACCGATTGAGAAAAAATCGACCTCATGTGCCAGTACATCTGCCATTATTGCCGCGGCTGGTGTCTCTACCATAACACCTATCTTTATGTCCTTATCATACTTAATGTCTTTCTTGTCCAGATCCCTGCATATACCATTTATAATCTTCTTAACTGCCTGCACCTCTGTAACAGAAGTTATCATAGGAATCATAATTCTTATATTGCCATATGCACTTGCCCTTAATACAGCCCTTAACTGGGTTGTAAATATATCTACCCTGTCAAGGCAGAACCTTATGGCCCTGTATCCAAGAAATGGATTTAACTCCTTTGTGAGTCCCATATAAGGAATATCTTTATCTCCGCCAATATCAAGCGTTCTTATAGTAAGCTGTCTGCCATCAAGCACAACTGCTGCTTTCTTATATTCGTTATACTGCTCCTCCTCTGTTGGGAGTGCCTGCTTGTTCATAAATAAGAATTCCGTCCTGAAAAGTCCGACACCCTCAACTCCAGCCTTTACAGCTTTAGCAGCCTCATCAGCATTGCCTATATTAGCAGCAAGCATTACTTTTCTGCCATCCCTGGTAACAGTCTGTTTATCTATATATTTTTTAAGTTCCTTAACTCTTTCATCATATGCTTTTTTCTTTTTATTATATATCTTAAGAGTTATAGGTGTAGGATTGACGAATACTTCGCCGTAAGCTCCATCAACTATAACCTCCTCACCCTCTGCTATTTTACTGCATATATCCTTAACACTTAATACAGCAGGGATTTCTAATGCTCTTGCAAGAATTGAAGCGTGTGATGTATCTCCACCTTTCTCTGATATAATACCGGCAATATGCTCTGTATCCATATTAGCTGTCATAGATGGATGGATTTCATCGGCAATAATAACAGTATTATCAGAAAGCTTAGTAAGATCAATATGCTTCTGTCCCTGCATTATTGCTATAAGACGCTGTTTCATATCTTCAATATCGGCTACTCTCTGTGTCATCGTATCATTGTTAAAGCTTAAGAATATGTTCTTTAAAATCTCACAGGTATCTTCAACCGCAGCTTCTGCATTAAGCTTGTCATTAGTTATAGCACTTATTACACCACTGGTAAACTCAGGATCTCTTATAAGATATTCCTGATTTTTTAATACAAGAGCATTCTTATCATCACCATTAAGCTTCTGTGACAACTTATCCACAAGCTCATTAGTCTCCTGTATGAACTTTTCCACAGCCTCATTGAACTTATCAACCTCAGCTTCTGTATCCTTAATCTTAACACGGCTGACAGCATTCTTACACTTATGGATAATAAGTGCTTTTCCTATACCAATTCCCTTAGATGTACCTATACCTCTTAACATATAGACCCCCGTTTCCGCGTACATTTACGCATATATGTTACCAAGCTAATCACTGGTTAAATACATACTTTATCATATTAATCAATGTCTCACTTGTATCTCTTGAATATATAACCTCTCTTGCCGTTACAGGTTTGTCAGTTATTATATTATCAACACCTTTATTAGTAAGATTCTTTATAGAAGCGTCATTATTAACAGTCCACGCATATACCTGCTTTCCTGAATTATGAATAGCATCAACAACTCTCTTAGTAAGGAACGAAGCATTGACGCTAAAGAAATCCACGTCATCTATCTCATAGAACTTTCCATAGGCCACCGATAATATATACCCGACTTCTATGTCCTCATCATAAGACCTAACAGCCTGCAATGCACTATAATCAAATGAGGTGATAACGCACGAATCCTGCATTGAATATTTCTGTATAAGCTTTACAACCTTCTTTGCTACCTCATCACTGTTATCCGCCGTTTTAATCTCTATATTAAGTTTAATCTTTCCTTTGGCAAGCTGCAATACTTCTTCAAGTGTTGGAACTTTCTCGCCCTTGTACTCCTCTGAATACCAATACCCGGCATCAAGTCTTTTAACTTCTCTTAAAGTAAACTCCGTAATATTCTTTAGAACACCTGTAGTCCTGTATGCTGATGTATCATGCATAACAACAATATAGCCGTCTTGGGTCATCTGGACATCTAACTCTATAACATCAGCCATATCTTCAATCGCCTTACTGAATGCCGCAAGAGTATTCTCAGGTGCATCTACTGAAGCACCTCTGTGGGCAGTTATATCCGTATTGTGGAATATAGCCACTCTCTCAAACGGATTATTATTAAATGACCCAATTATATATATAACATCAAGCACTATGGATAATGCCAGCACAACTGCATATATTATCCTGTTGACCCTTGCTGAACCTTCGTCAATATCCACGAATTCAAATTCAATATCATCCAGATCGGAATATTTATAATACATATATGAAATCATTGAGAATGAACAAGGTATTGATATAAACACAAGAAAAATCTTCACACCGGCCCTCAATTCCCTAAGAACTGATAAATATACCGCACTTCCAAGATAAGCCATATCCAACAGCTTAACACCGCCTATAAGTATAAGCGAAATAACTGTATAGAACACTGCTATAGCTGCAAATATTGCAAGATTATATACAATAACAGACATAATTACCCTTAATCTGTTATTTCTTACAATCTGTGAGCTTTTCTTATATGACTGTCTGAAATTCTTCCCCTCCATCATATATATATTAAATGAGAAAATGCCTCTTATAACATAATAATATATAAGAACCATAACTATTGCCACAAGCATATATATCATATACCTGTTTCTTCTCATCGTACTTCCGATAAGATTGCTCAATGTATCTGAATATATAAGATTAGCGACAATTGTAACATTTATAAATATAATCGAAATAAAGAAAAATAAAAAAAGCGGTATGCTTTGAATTCGGATTAAATTTTTAAGACGCAGGTACGCATTATATATATTATCAATTATAGATGCGTTATTACCTTTTCTCTTAGTTTCAAAGCACACAGCCAAATATGCCATCTCGTAAATGCAGTAACCGACAAACAGTATAATGCCTGTAAACAAAGCTATAATAACAACAGGGTTTGTCAGTGCCTTTACAATATATTCATTTGTTAAATATCTGATTCCTGCAACCTTCATACAAAGATTAATGGCGGCAGTTAATATAGGATATATAACTGCTACTGCCAGTAACTTATATGTCAGTTCAAACAGAATTACGTGTCGTTTGCTCCTGCGAAGCAGCCTGACATTATTCTTAAGACTTTCTAACATTGTCCACCCCGCTGATTATCTATGAAAAAACCTCTGAAGGCTGCCAGCACTTGAAGCCTGTGCAACTACACTTTCCATTTTCTTATTAGCAATTCTCTTAGTAAAATGGTAAGAGAAATCCACAACATATGATATAACAAGCACAATTGATAACACTGTAGTTACCCTCATATCCATACTGAATACAACACGTTCTACCATTTTATTGAATACACTAAATATAAGAACTGCTAATAACCCCCAGCCAAGAGTGCTTTGAAGGCATATTATTCCTTTATAATTAAATCTTAGATGGTCGTAATTCCACCATACTTCACCAAAAAGCTTCTGCATAAGTCTTGCTGTCATATACTCAAATATTGTCGCACATATAGCACCAGCAACGTATAAAGCAGGGTAATTACCCTCAATTGGTGCAAATATATGAAATGCTATAAACACGCCAAAGCCATATATAACGCAGAACGGAAGCTTGGCAAAACCCCTGTTCTCCCAATATCCAAGCTGTTTTCTTATGACTATACATTCCATAGCCCAGCCAAAAAAACTATATATAAAAAACCATACCGCTAACTGGTTAACATTCATTTCCCTAAATGTAATATCAAATATATTATACATATTAATACAACTTTCTTTCATCATTACCATAATGGTTATCTTTTAACATTATTATATATATTCTTATATACATAATAAATGCAAATGTCAATACTGCTGCACACACTATCATTATAACATATTGAAGATTAACCTGCATATGCGGAAATGCAACTAAAGCAAGCATACACACATACAATACTGCTGTACATACCTTGCCATACCATTTAGCACCATCTAATCTCCTATTCGCCCTTTTCATAACTACAAGACCCATAAGTGCCATAACTACCTCTTTGACAATAAGATATACAGCAAGTATGCACATATATGGAATATTAATAGCCAGAGTAACTAACATTGCAAGCTGCATAAGCTTATCTGCTGCCGGATCAATAATCTTACCCAAATCAGTTATCATATTACAACGTCTTGCTATCTGCCCATCAAGAAAATCTGTTATCCCCGAAAGCATTACAACAAGTGTCGCAACATAATAATCCACTGGTTCTTCTGCCGTAAAATAAAGATATACAAACAGCGGAACCAGTGCAATTCTTATATAACATAAAATATTGGGGAGTTTAAAAAGATCTTTAACCTCAAACTTAAACTTCATTCAAAATCCTCAATTCATACGAATATCTATAGATATCACAAGTGAAATCCAACACTTCTATATATAATATCCTATATAATAATACCCTTTATTGGCACAATTATAAAAGACTTTCAAGTGTCTCCTTAACTGCCTTAATAAAACCTTGTGTATTAAGTGTTACAGGATTACCTAATGTAGTAATAAGTGCTAAATCCTTAGTCATCTTACCATCTTCTACTGTCTTGATGCAAGCCTTTTCAAGTGTATCTGCGAACTTTGAAAGCTCTGGAAGTGAGTCGAGTTCTCCTCTCTTTCTTAAAGCTCCTGTCCATGCAAATATAGTAGCAATAGGGTTAGTAGATGTTTCTTCTCCCTTAAGGTGCTTGTAATAATGTCTTTGAACTGTTCCATGAGCAGCCTCATATTCATAATATCCCTGTGGAGATACCAGAACTGATGTCATCATTGATAATGAACCAAATGCTGTTGCAACCATATCTGACATAACGTCACCATCATAGTTCTTGCATGCCCAGATATATCCACCTTCTGAACGGATAACTCTTGCAACTGCATCATCTATTAATGTATAAAAATACTCAATTCCTGCTTCCTTGAACTTATCAGCATAATCCTTATCATATATATCCTGGAATATATCCTTAAATGTATGATCGTACTTCTTAGAGATTGTATCCTTAGTTGCAAACCAGAGATCCTGCTTAGTTTCAAGTGCAAAATTAAAGCAGCTTCTTGCAAAATTCTCAATAGAATCGTTAAGGTTATGCATACCCTGAATAATTCCTGCCCCCTTAAAGTTATGAATAAGCTCTCTTGATTCGTTACCCTGCTCATCTGTGTATACAAGCTCTGCCTTGCCAGCTGCTGGAATCTTCATCTCTGATGCCTTGTATACATCACCATAAGCGTGTCTTGCTATTGTGATAGGCTTTTTCCAAGTCTTAACATATGGCTCAACACCCTTAACAATAATAGGTGCTCTGAATACAGTACCATCTAATATTGCTCTGATTGTTCCATTAGGGCTTTTATACATTTCCTTAAGGTCATATTCCTTAACTCTTGCTGCATTAGGAGTGATTGTAGCACACTTGACAGCAACACCATATTTCTTAGTTGCTTCTGCTGAGTCAACAGTAACCTGATCATTAGTTTCATTACGATGGACGAGTCCAAGATCATAATACTCTGTATTAAGGTCTACATAAGGTAAAAGCAGTTCTTCCTTAATAAGCTTCCACAATACTCTTGTCATCTCATCTCCATCCATCTCAACGAGTGGTGTTGTCATCTTAATCTTTTCCATTACTAATCCTCCATATTGTGCATTTAATATTGGAACTATATCCAAGCTATTATTAAAATTTGCCTACAATTATAAAATATTTTTATTACTTTGTAAATGCCTGTTTTGCCATAACAATTATCTTGTATTAAATATCCCAGTTTGCTATAATTACATAATTGATTTACATAGGGTTTGCCATTTACGGTGGCTGTTATTCTAAATACTGCCGTATATGTTGTAATATTCGTGTAAACATTATTAATATGCAGGTTTTATTGTGCCTGCATTTTAAAGGATTATAGTAATAAATCACATTTAAGAAAGGACGGTTTTGTAATATGTGCGGATTTGCTGGATTTACAGGATACCTTGAAAATGGTAAGGATGTACTTACTGATATGATGAATAAAATCATCCACAGAGGACCTGACAGTGCCGGTCAGTATATAGACGACAAGGCTTATATGGGCTTTAGAAGACTTTCAATCATCGACCTTGATAACGGAAGCCAGCCTATGTTCAACGAAAATAAAAAGATTGTTATCACATTTAATGGTGAGATATATAATTATCAGGATTTAAGAAAAGACCTTATTGAAAAGGGGCATATATTTGCGAACAACTCTGATACAGAAGTTCTTATTCACGCTTATGAAGAATACGGTGAAGATATGTTAAATAAGCTTCGTGGTATGTTTGCATTTGTTATATGGGACAGTGAGAAGGAAACTCTCTTTGGTGCAAGGGATTTCTTTGGAATTAAGCCTTTCTACTACACTGTAGTTGACGGCAACATTATATATGGTTCTGAGATTAAGAGCATATTGGCACACCCTGCATATAAGAAGGAAGTTAATGATGTTGCTCTTGAAAATTACCTCACATTCCAGTATTCAGTGCTTCCTGAAACATTCTTTAAGGGTGTATACAAGCTTATGCCAGGTCACTGCTTTACTTTCCATAATGGAGAAATCAACATAAAAAGATACTGGGAGCCTACATTTGAAGCTGATGAGAGCAAGTCTTTAGATGAATTCGTCAAAGAGATTGACGATGCTATGCACGACTCAGTTGAACACCACAAGATTAGTGATGTTGAGGTTGGTTCATTCCTTTCAAGCGGTGTTGACTCAAGCTATGTTGCCGCTACATTTAATGGTGACAAGACATTTACAGTTGGATTTGACTACGAAAAATATAACGAGATAGATTACGCTAAAGCCTTATCTGAGAAAATCCAGATAGACAATTATTCTAAGCTTGTATCAAGTGAAGAATACTGGGCAGCTATCCCTAAAATCCAGTATCATATGGACGAGCCTTTAGCTGACCCTGCTGCTATTGCCCTTTACTTTGTAAGCCAGACTGCTTCTAAGTATGTTAAGGTTTCAATGTCAGGCGAGGGTGCTGATGAGTTCTTTGGCGGATATAACATTTACAAAGAACCTCTTGATACAGCAGGCTATAGAAAGCTTCCAAAGGGACTCCGCAAGTGTCTTGCCAATGCTGCACAGGCTGTTCCATTTAAGTTCAAGGGCAAGAATTTCCTTATAAGAGGAAGCAAGGATATTGAAGAACGCTTTATCGGTAACGCATTTATGTTCAACGAAAAAGAACGTGCCAAGATATTAAAGAACCCTACTGGAAAGTATAACCATAAAGAACTTACTAAGCCATTTTATGACAAAGTTAAAGATAAAGATGATGTAACTAAAATGCAGTATATAGATATTAACTTCTGGCTTATCGGTGATATTCTTCTTAAGGCTGATAAGATGAGTATGGCACACAGCCTTGAAGTAAGAGTTCCTTTCCTTGATAAGGAAGTATTCAATGTAGCAAGAACTCTCCCAACTAAGTACAAAGTTAATAAATATAATACTAAATACGCTATGCGTAAAGCTGCTAACCAATATCTTCCTGATATGGTTGCTGAGAAGAAGAAGCTTGGTTTCCCAGTGCCAATCAGAATATGGTTAAAGGACGAGAAATATTACAATATGATTAAAAAAGCTTTCACAAGCGAAGCTGCTAACAAGTACTTCAACACAGATGAGCTTGTTAAGTATCTTGATGAACATAAAGAAGGCAAGGCAGATAATTCAAGAAAAATCTGGACAGTATATATGTTCCTTGTATGGTACAATGACTTCTTTGGTGACTCAGAATATGCGGCTTAACTACAAGACTACGGTTATAGCTGTAATTTTTCTGAAATTCAGGATTTGAGAAAAATTTCAAGAATTAAATATAAAAAATTTCAAGAAATTCAGTATTTTAAAGAAAATCAAAAGAAAACATCTTAATTATAAATAAAAAACTGTCCTGTTTAATGATTGGATTAATATGAGCTAATTATATCAGCTCACTTTATCCAATTCATTAAACAGGACAGCTTTTTTATTACTCTACATTCTTTAATGCCTCATCCATAGGTATCTTCTTTATCTTATACATCATAAATACTGAAATCAGAGCATACACACCGATATTCAGCACGAACATAACTACGAACAGATATGGTGCATAGTAGCAGGAAATCCAGCCGGACATTTTCTCCATAAATACCCTGAACAGGCTATTCATAATTACAACTGATAATGCAATATTGATAACAACTGATATGACAACCACTATTGTTGTTGAGGTGACATACAGCCTGCTTATCTCACTGTTGGAATAGCCTAATATCTTAACCATAGAGATTGATGTCGAATTCTTCTCAACAATAAGCTTAGTTAACAAGAACATTAATACTGCAAATAATACAACTGCAAAGACTTTAATAATTCCAAATACTTCTCCCATAGAACGGTCAAGCTGTCTTGAAACCTTAGTTAAATCATCAATTGTAATCTCTGTTGCAATATATTTCTCATCAATATCAAGCTTCTCTGATGATAAGTAGCCTGAATAGTAATCATCCTCTTTGTCGAATAGATTTTTAAAATACCTGTCATCCATAAATACTGCAAATGCTGATGGATAATCATACATATCCTTAACTGTAAATGTATATTCCTTGTCCTCATATTTCTCTTTGAGCGTTATCTTATCACCCTTATTAATCTTGAACTTTTCAGCATAGCCGTATGACACATACACTTCACCATCTTTAAGCTCACTACTGTTAATGTCAACATATTCGCTGTCATCAGCAATTCCGTATATCAATACATCTTCACTCTTTAAACGTCCCTCAAGTGTTGAAAGTGTCCTGACACAGTATTTCTCTGCTGCCTCATTATCCACCTCGACCGGAACTTTCAATACATACTGATGTTTAGCTATAAGTTTGTCCTGTATCTCATTCTGGTAATGGTCAAGAAGCGGGGTCATCATAATACCGAACAGAAGGAGTATATTGGCAAATAATATACCCACAAATAATGTAATGTAATTTGGCATATTCTGTATAATTATTCTTAAACGAAATCTGTTAAAGAACTTGAATCCTGGCAAATGCACAGCTTTCTTCTTCTGTCTTACAGCCAAGTCCTTTCTTAAGAACTTAAGTGGTGAAAGACGAAGCCTGTAACCTATGAGCAATACATTTATCACTACCATTATTATAAATGGAACAACTGTTGTTAATACAAATGCTTCACCATTCCAAAGTGTTGTATAAGTTGTAAGCGAATAACTCTGATAATATGTATCTACAAATATATCCTTAAACCATGTATATCCTAATATGTTACCGACAAGTGCACCTGCTAATGTAACAATAATCGGTAGAAGAATATAATGTAACAACAGCTCTCCCCTTGTATATCCCGAAGCTCTTAAAGTACCAATAACATTAGCTTCTTTGAATATTGTATTATTAGTTGTAACTGCAAATACAAATGCCATAATAGCTATAACAACATATAAAAGAACTATCATCATAGCCTTGTCGCTTCCCATATCATCACCGGTAAAATGTATCGCCTGATTAAGATATCCTGGAATATAATTAGTAAGTATAGCATTATTAGATATTACTTTCATAAAATCATCTGCCATCTCTTTTTCTTCTATATCGTCTGCAGGCTTATTATCATATTTCCACGAATATACATAATGAATATGTGTATCATCATACATATCAAAACAGCTCTCTGACACTACACCAACACCGAATTTTAAAGAGTCAAACATTGTATCTGAGTTGTTCGAGAAAAGACAGCTGTAATCAGATAATGCAACATAACCTGTTACTTTAAGTGCCCTTGTGCCAACATTAATTATGTCGCCGATTTTAATATTATTATTGACAGAATACATTCTATCCAATGCAATCTCGTTAATATCCTCTGCGAGTCTGCCTTCCATAACATCAACCTTATCAATATCATCTCTATTAATATAGAAACGTATTGTGCTCTGGTCGTCTTCTCTTAACTTCTCATTATTGTGTACTTTTAAAGTTTCTTCTTTATAGAAGTTCTCATATATAGTAACATTTTCTTCTTCCAACCTGTCAATCAGCTTATCATCGGCCTTAGAATACAATTCAAAATTACCATCTTCTACATTATATTTATCAAAACTCTTATTATATGTATCAAGCACGCTTCCATCAGCTATAAGAAAACCACTTATAAGCCCTATAACAGCTGTCATAAATATAAATATGACTATATATTTTGCAATTTCACCAGTAAATTCTCTTGGCAATCGTTTAATTAAAGGATTTTTCATATCTAACTCCCATTATATAATATTTAATCTACCATTCAAGGTCAGCGGCAGATACCTTACTGTTATTAACTATATTATCTCTTATCTGTCCATCTCTTAACTTGATAACCCTGTCAGCCATATTCTGGATAGCATCATTATGTGTAACCATTATGACTGTGTTGCCGTATTTCTTGTTGACATCCTCAATAAGCTTTAAGATTTCCTTAGATGTGTGATAATCAAGTGCTCCTGTGGGCTCATCACATAATAATATGTCGGGATTTTTAACAATAGCCCTGCCTATTGCAGTTCTTTGCTGTTGTCCGCCAGATAACTGGTTAGGAAGCTTATGCCTGTGCTCATACAGCCCTAATGTATTAAGCAGTTCGTTAATATCAAGCGGTGAATCGCTAAGATAAGCACCAACCTCGATATTCTCCTTAACATTAAGGTTAGGTATAAGATTATACATCTGGAATACATAACCAAGGTGCTTTCTTCTGTATCTTGTAAGCTCTTTTTCTTTCATATCTTTAGTCTTTTCACTATCAATGCTTACATATCCCAAATCAGCATCATCAATTCCACCTATTATATTAAGAAGTGTTGATTTTCCCGAACCAGATGGTCCAAGCAGTACGCATATTTCCCCTTTTTCAACTTCAAAATTAATTCCCTTAAGAACTTCTACTTTATTAGAAGTACTGCCATATGATTTTTTTAAATCTTTTACAGTAAGAAACATATAATTTTCTCTCCTTCATATTTAATATCATTAAGTTAGTCTAACCTAACCTTTATTAGTATTATAATATCAATAACATAAAAAAGGAACACACCAAATGATAAAATATATCAATTAGTGTGTTCCTTTTTATAATTTTTAGTAATTTATATTCTGGGATTATTGCTTCTTACAAGTAATACTTTACGGCATTATAAATTTCTATGCTTAAGATTATTACTTATGCTCCTCAGCTAAAGTTATATTCTTCATACTATTCATACTGATGAAAAGTGTTGATGTATTATGTAAAAGTGCTGATGTTGTTGGCTGTATTACACCTAATACACCAAGTGCTATAAGTCCTGAGTTGAAAGATACTATAGTTCTGTAATTACGGTTAATCTTCTTAATAAGATTGTTGCTTAAATCCTTAAGATATACAATCTGCCCTAAATCATCAGCACTAACTGTAATGTCTGCAATCTCTCTTGCTATCTGAGCACCATCACTTATTGCAATACCAACATCTGCCGCTGACAATGCTGGTGAATCGTTAATACCATCACCAATCATTATAACCTTACGTCCGGCAGCTTTTTCCTTCTCAACAAATGAAGCCTTATCTTCTGGGAGTACTTCTGAATAATATTCATCTACACCAACCTTGCCTGCGATTGCCTTAGCTGTACGTTCACTATCTCCTGTCATCATTACAACCTTAGATATTCCAAGCTCTTTAAGTGAACTAATTACCTCCTTAGCCTCTGGTCTTACAGGGTCTTCTATACATATAACCGCCGCAAGCTTATCCTCAATTGCAAGATAAAGGTGTGAATATTCTTCTGGAAGATTATCAAACATTTCCTGTCTGCCTTCAGGCACAGTACAGCCTTCATCTTCAAATACAAAATGATAGCTTCCTATTATAGTCTTCTTATTATTTATAGTAGTTGATATACCATGTGCAACTATATACTCAACCTTTGTATGCATTTCTTCGTGGCGTAAGTTCTTCTTAGCTGCTGCATCAACAACTGCCTTGGCCATAGAATGTGGAAAATGTTCTTCCATACAGGCAGCCATTCTTAAAAGCTCATCTTCACTATCACCACTAAATGAATATACATATTTTACTGTTGGTGCAGCCTTAGTAAGTGTTCCTGTCTTATCAAATACGATAGTATCTGCAGCGGCTACTGCCTCTAAGAACTTACCACCCTTTACTGTAATATCATTCTGTCCAGCCTGTCTTATTGCTGACAATACTGTTATTGGCATAGCAAGCTTAAGTGCACAGGAAAAGTCAACCATAAGTATTGATAATGCCTTTGTTGCATTTCTTGTAAGAAGATATGTGAGTGCTGTTCCACCTAATGTATATGGAACTAATGAATCAGCAAGATGTTCAGCCTTGCTTTCAAGACCAGACTTGAGCTTTTCTGACTCCTCAATCATCTTAACAATCTTGTCATACTTACTATTACCGCCACTCTGCTTAACCTTTATTGTGAGTCCGCCCTCCTCAATAACTGTTCCTGCAAATACAGCACTTCCTATATTCTTGCTTACCGGCACTGCTTCACCAGTAAGTGAAGCCTGATTAACCATAGCTTCACCAGTAACTACAACTCCGTCAAATGGAATAACATTACTTACATGAACTATAATTTCATCACCGTTCTTTATCTCATTAACAGGGACTAATACTTCTGTATCGGCTGTCTTAAGCCATACCTTGCTTACATTAAGTGACATAGTCCTTGCAAGATCTCCTACAGACTTCTTATGTGTCCATTCTTCCATAATCTCACCGATTCCAAGAAGGAACATAACAGAACCTGCGGTATTGAAATCATTTCTTAATATAGAAACACCGATTGCTGTCGCATCAAGCACAGGTACTTCCATCTTTCCTTTAAGCAATGTCTTAACACCGCTGCCAATATATTTAACCGACTTTACAGTTGTTACAACATTTCTTACAGATATAGGGAGGAACAGCCTACTTGCTGCTCTTAAGAATACCTTATTAACCAGCTTGTCCTGATAATAAGAATTCATCTCTCTTCCTGAACTGTTAAGCACATCTTCAGGAACTGCCACCTGTGAATATGTAAAATGCTTAAGTTCATTAATAATCTGTGCTTTATCGCCTTTAAATTCTATAACAGCATCACAAGTCTTTTCATATACTTTGACAGAAGTCACTGTTTCTATATTTTTAATATAATACTCTAATATATCTGCCTGTTTAAAACTCATATGCTTCATATCCATATGAACTCTTAAACGTCCTGTCATACTGTGTTTAATATAAAATTTCATATTCTGCCTCTTAGCACTTATTCCAGCATATTATTACTGCTCTGTGCTTTCTGTTTCTTCTGATACTTCGTTTAATTCTACTGTATCATCTATAACTTCTTCTGCTGCTTCTCTCTCATCGTTGATAGCCTTAGCCTCCGCATAGATATCACCAGCATTCTCCTGAATTGTTGTTGCTGTCTTCATTACACACTTCTTAGCACGAAGAACTGCTGCTGTACAGTTCGTGTATACCTTCTTGGCATCCTGGCTTGATAATATCTTAATTCCTGCTGTACCAAAAAGTACACCTGCTGCAAATATTCCTGTCTTAACTCCATCGATTTTCTTAAATACGTTTTTCATCTTATCCTCCATTTCCAATTAACATCTGGCTGATGTAATTGACTTTGATTTTTGTTTAGGTATTATCTTATACCATACTTTTTAGTTTTACCACATATTTTTTATTAATTGAGAAACTTTATCAAAAACAGGAGGGGCATTATTATAATGGCCCTCCTGTTATACTCTTAACTGTCTTACTGTCTATGTAACCACAAGCTGTTAAACCCTTCTGCACTATCTGGTTCCATTTGCTGGCTGACAGATTGATTACTGAATTATCGTCAAACTCAACTGTGTATGTGTTGTTCATATTACATTCGCTTCCACACGATACACGATACATATTTCTTCTGTTAATAGCACCAATCTCCTCAAGTGTATTAATCATACGGTATACTGTAGCTGTTCCAATATTAGGATCAAGCTTTGATGCCTTATAATATATTTCTTTGCAGCACGAACATTCTTCATTAAGAATAATGTCTAAAAGCATCATTCTCTGTTTCGTTATTCTGCATCCCCTGTTTCTTAATCTTTGCAGAATTATGTCCTTCTGCATTTCGCTTCTTTCATAGCCAACTACTTCAGAATCATTTTTATCACATGAATAGTATTTCTGCATTAATGCCTCCTATCCTAGTGGCAGCCTCCACAATGACCACAATCTCCACCGCAGGAGTGTTTGCCATTCTTCTTGCCTTTAACCATTGTATACACAATAGCGGCTACAATTACCACCAATACCACCAATACGATTACTGTACCCATATTAATCCTCCATTCTTACACCAACTCTGACATCTACTGCTATATCTGATGAATAAAATATATATCCAATCCGCCACTTAGTGACGGATTGAACACTTATATAATTATGATTAGGAAGTAATCTTAGTTAGCTGCTGCTTTCTTGTATTCTTCCGCTTCCTTTGTTGGTCTGAATAAAAGATAAAGGAAACCAGCTACTAATACAAATGCTACAACTGTCCAGATACTGAATACACCATCAGCGATAAGGCTTCCGATATTGTAGATGCAAAGTGATACTACATATGCAAATCCACACTGGTAACCAATTGCTATCCAAGTCCATTTAGCACTGTTCATCTCTCTCTTAATAGCACCGATTGCTGCGAAACAAGGAGCACAGAGAAGGTTGAATGTAAGGAATGAGAAACCTGCTAACTTAGTAAATGCAAGTGCAAGTGCTGCATATGGAGATACATCTCCACCACCGTAAAGGATACCCATAGTACCAACGATATTTTCCTTAGCTACAAGTCCTGTGATTGAAGCAACGGCTGCCTGCCAGTTACCCCATCCAAGTGGAGTGAATATCCAGCCGATTGCATTACCAATCTTAGCTAAAATACTCATATCAATTTCATCTTCTGCTAACATTCTGAATCCGTCATCAGCAAATCCAAAGTATGTTGTGAACCATACAACGATTGTAGAAAGAAGGATAATTGTACCAGCCTTCTTGATGAATGACCAGCCACGCTCCCACATACTTCTAAGTACGTTGCCAACTGTTGGAATATGATATGCAGGAAGTTCCATAACGAATGGTGCTGGATCTCCGCTGAATAACTTTGTCTTCTTTAAAATAATACCTGATACGATAATTGCTGCCATACCGATGAAGTAAGCTGATGTTGCAACCCAAGGTGAACCACCAAAGATAGCACCTGCAATCATAGCGATGAATGGTGTCTTAGCACCACAAGGTATAAATGTTGTTGTCATAATTGTCATACGACGGTCTCTTTCGTTCTCGATTGTACGAGAAGCCATAATACCAGGAACACCACAACCTGTACCGATAAGGATAGGTATGAATGACTTACCTGAAAGACCGAATCTTCTAAAGATTCTATCCATAATGAATGCGATACGTGCCATATATCCGCAAGCCTCTAAGATAGCAAGTAATAAGAATAATACTAACATCTGAGGAACGAAACCAAGTACAGCACCAACACCGGCTACAATACCATCAAGGATAAGACCATTTAACCAATCTGCACAACCGATTGCATCGAGTCCGTCACCAATAAGAACTGGGATACCAGGAACCCATATGCCATAATTTGCCGGATCTGGAGCTGTACCATCATATTCGATAGCGAGGTTAATAGCTTCTTTAATATCATCAGCATCTGCTGTGAAATCTTCTGTTGCAAGTGTTTCATCATCTTCTACAGTATAATCAACTGAATCTGATGACTTAACCATAGACTTAAGAGTTGTAAGAGCCTTAACAGCAGCTTCTGAGTCATAGTCTTCTGCTTCTGTATCAATAGCATCTGCTATTGCTTCGCCCTTAGAACCAAGGCTTTCTACATATGCTGCAATGATTTCATCTGAGTCACCATATTCTTCTTCTACTTCTTCATAAGCTGAAGTACCGATACCGAAAAGGTGGAAACCATCACCGAACAAACCATCATTAGCCCAGTCTGTAGCTGCTGTACCAACTGTTACCATTGCAATGTAATATACTAAGAACATAACTACTGCGAATATAGGAAGTGCTAATATTCTGTTAGTTACAATCTTGTCAATCTTATCAGATGTTGTAAGCTTATCCTTAGAATGAGCCTTCTTTACACACTCTCCGATAATTGATGAAATGTATGTATATCTTTCATTAGTGATAATACTTTCTGTATCATCATCAAAATCTTTCTCAAGTTTATCAATCTCTGCTGTAACATCAGGTACACTAGACATAAGCTGTCCGATTTTGTCATCTTTCTCTAATAACTTGATAGCGAAAAATCTCTTCTGTTCTTCTACTACATCAAGACCAATCTTATCTTCAACTGCTTCAATAACAGATTCAACTTCATCACTGAATTTATGTGCAAGCTTATTAATCTTCTTAGACTCAGCAAGCTTTACAGCCTTTTCTGCCGCTTCCCTGATACCAGTTCCCTTAAGAGCTGAAATTTCAACTACTTCACAGCCAAGCTTCTCTGAAAGCTTTGCAATGTTAAGTTCAATACCATTCTTAGCTAAAAGGTCGATCATATTAACAGCCATAATTACCGGAATACCAAGTTCCATAATCTGTGTTGAAAGATATAAGTTTCTTTCAATGTTAGTACCATCAACAATATTGATGATAGCATCTGGTCTTTCATTAATAAGATAATTTCTTGCTACAACTTCCTCTAATGTATATGGAGAAAGTGAGTAAATACCTGGTAAATCCATAATGGCAACATCTTTATGTCCCTTTAATCTACCTTCCTTCTTCTCTACAGTAACACCTGGCCAGTTACCTACGAACTGGTTAGAACCTGTAAGAGCATTAAACAATGTTGTTTTACCGCAGTTAGGGTTACCTGCTAATGCAATCTTAATTGACATTCTTTTACCTCTTTTCTTAATGAGTTAATAATTAGTTGTAACTTTCTTCATTTAGATTATGCTTGCTATAATTAGTTAATGCTAACCTTTTGGTAAAAAAAATATTAATTTACCTCTATCATAGCTGCATCTGCCTTACGAAGTGATAACTCATATCCTCGTACTGTTACTTCTATTGGATCTCCCAATGGTGCAACTTTTCTGACATAGACTTCTACGCCTTTAGTGATTCCCATATCCATAATTCTTCTCTTAACCGGACCTTCACCATTAAGCTTAGCAACTTTAACAGTCTGACCAACAGCAACTTCCTTTAAAGTCATCTTAATCTCTCCTTCTCATTAAAATATTGTGAATATCTATATAGAGGCTTGAAACTCAAGTCTTTATACCATAATCTTTGAAGCCATATCGCTTCCTATAGCTACTCGTGATTCTTTAATATTAACTATAACATTACCGCCAGTCTTAGAAATGACCGTCACTATAGCTCCAACTACAAAGCCTAGATTCTCAAGAAATCTTCTCGTCTCTTCTTTCCCACCAATCCTTGTGATTGTTGCTGTCTCTCCCTCACCTATCATTGATAATGGCATAACTTATCACTCCTATCTGTATCTATGTTGATAATGTTTTTCATTTGCTACTGTGTTAGTATATACTAACACTTATTAGATGTCAATTACCATTTTAAGAAAATTTTAATATTATTAATTCTCACATAATAACCGCATACATATACAGTAAAATTAATATGTATGCGGTCATTACTCACTTATTAATATTATATTGGGAAGTGTCCAGAATAAATATGTCACTTATTAATATATTCATTATATTACTTTATATTATGCACATATCTGATTATACACATACATTAACTATGCATATTCTTAATTGTACATACACTCTGATTATGCAAGAGAAGCACCAAGATCCTTGCAATTACTTACAGCTTCATCATCAGGAGCTTCATTACAGATTACCGGGTCACAGCTAAGGTCAGCACCAGCATTCCTGCTTCTTTCTGCCCAGTCATCCATCCATTCTCCGCTTCCCCAGCCGTAAGAACCAAAGAGTGCTATCTTCTTTCCTGAAAGTGCCGCTTCACAGTCTGTAAACATCGGCTCAAATTCTGACTCTTCAAGATTTTCTGCTCCCATAGCAGGGCATCCGAAAGCTATTCCGTCGAATTCTGCAACCTTTGCTGATGAGAATTCTGAAGCAGTGAATAATGTTACTTCTGCTCCTTTTTCCTTTGCTCCCTCAGCAACAGCATTGGCCATAGCCTCTGTATTACCTGTTCCGCTCCAATATACAACTGCAACTTTACTCATTATCATTCCTCCATTATTGCTTTAATTTAATGCTTGTGCACATATATGTTGAGTGAATCATATATTCACGGTCAACTGATTTAATGTTCGTCCTCCTATAAAGACCTTCTGATATACCTCAGAACATTTCTTAAATCTTGCAAATGTTCTGACACTTTCCTGTTCATTGTAATATACCTTCCACACACCACAACATTTGCAGTTCTGTCCTTTATTAAAAATGAACTCCTTTACATCTTCTACAGGATATCCAAGAAATAAACCTATCTCGTGTGGAAAACAGGGCTGTGTCATAAGACGTTCCTTAAGTGTATTAATACATGCCTGTATACTTCGTTCTATGTATCCATAGCTGGATAATATATTCCATACATCATCATTATTGACTGCCTTAAATAACATACTTGGTCTGTATACATATATCAATGAACTCATATCTGTCTTTCTTAAGACTTCTATATATACGCCCTTCTCATTAAGGTTCATATTGGCAGTCTTAATCTCAGAATCGAATTCATCTTCTGATACAAATCTATAATTAAAAAGATTAGCCATCTTAATTCCAGCCAATGTAGGTGCACATTCTTTTACAATCTCATTCTCCAGCTTTCTAAGCATATAATCTCCATTCCTTATATTACGCATTACTCTGCCTGCTGTCTGTGTCAGTTACAATTAACAAGCCTTTCCGTCTGCTACATATTCCTGAAGAACTGCATTAAGTGATGAAGCACTGCTTGAATGTGAACGCACAATCCTAATGTCCTTGCTCTTTGCTTCTGTAACAGCACTATGTACCATTTTGTGTGATACTGTGTTAGTAAAAAGTATCATAAGGTCAGGGTTGCCAATTTTTTTGCCAAAGCTACTCTTCTCCTTAACAAATACCTTAGCCTTACAGCCGTGCTGTTTACATATCTTCTCATATTGACATACCATACATTCGTTACCACCAATTATAACTACACTCATATTAGTCCTCCTTATCCTGCGAAATAGATATATAGTATACATCTCACTGTTAGTTTTATTCTAACTTATGTTAGTTGTTACTAACCTATGATTTTTAAATAAACGGGTCTGGGACCCGTTAAATAAATATAAAGGCATATGCGTTAGCTGCTACTAACTATCATTATAATAATCTAACTTAATTATTTTGTCAACAGCTTTTTATTACTTTTTATTATCCTGATTCTACATAAAAAACTCCTGATGTACACTATACAAACCTTTGTCAGTCAAGGCTTACCCGTATAATATACATCAGGATTTTATAATTTACAATATTCTGTTCTTACGCACAGATAGTTATTCTATTTACTTAAAGTACTTAACACCAGACTCGAATATCTTAATATCCTGTTCTCCATAGATATTAATAGCTACCGAATCACCACGTCTTTCAGAATGTGCCATCTTACCTAAGCATCTTCCGTCCGGGCTTGTGATACCCTCAATAGCCATATATGAGCCATTGACATTCCATTCTTCGTCCATAGATACATTGCCTTCCGGGTCACAGTACTGTGTTGCTACCTGACCATTTTCAAAGAGCTTATCAAGCCATTCCTTAGGTGCAACAAATCTTCCTTCACCATGTGAAGCTGGATTGCAGTATACTCCGCCAAGCTTTGCTTCTGCAAGCCAAGGACTCTTATTAGTAACAACCTTTGTATATACCATCTTAGAAATGTGACGGTTAATTGTGTTAAATGTAAGTGTAGGTGAATTAGAATCCTGTCCTGTTATCTTGCCATTAGGTACTAAACCAAGCTTGATAAGAGCCTGGAAACCATTACATATACCAAGTGCAAGACCATCTCTTTCATTAAGGAGCTTCTCAACTGCTTCCTTCATCTTAGCATTACGGAAGGCTGTTGCAAAGAACTTAGCAGAACCATCTGGTTCATCACCTGCTGAAAATCCACCTGGGAACATAATAATCTGTGACTGGTTAATTGCTTTTTCAAATTCATCAACAGATTCTCTTATGCTTGCAGCATCATGGTTCTTGAATACTTTGACAATAGTATCTGCACCAGCTCTCTCAAACGCCCTGGCACTGTCATATTCACAGTTAGTACCTGGGAATACTGGTATAAATACTGTTGGCTTCGCAACCTTATTCTTGCATACATATACATTGCCCTTTGAATATACAGGTGACTCAACCCTATCAGTTTCCTTAGAAACCTTTGTTGGGAATACACCCTCTAATGTATCTTTCCATACACTTAATGCTTCCTCAATATTGATTGAAACATCTTCATATGTAAACTTAGCTTCTTCTGTTACTGTACCAACCTTAGTATAAGCTGCCTTAATCTCTAAAAGCTTAGAGCTGTCTACTTCTGCTACTATACAGCCATATGCTGGTGCGAATAATTCTTCCTTTGATACAGATGGCTCAACAGCAACACCAAGCATATTACCAAATGCCATCTTGCTTATTGCTGGAACTAAGCCGTTAGCATCAAGAACATATGCAGACACAATTGCCTTGCTCTTAATAGCTTCGTGGATAGATGAATATAATTCCTTAATCTGTGAGAATACAGGAAGGTCATATTTATCTCTTTCAATGTCAAATCTTACAAGTATATTGCCAGCTTTCTTTAATTCAGGTGTGATAATATCCTGCTCTTTAGCTACATCAATAGCAAATGAGCATAATGTAGGTGGTACATCTATATGTTCAAATGTTCCTGACATAGAATCCTTACCACCGATTGATGGAAGTCCTAAGCCAATCTGTGCCTCATATGCACCAAGAAGTGCTGCAAATGGCTGGCTCCATCTTGAAGGATCTTCTGTCATTCTTCTGAAATATTCCTGATATGTAAATCTAATCTTGCTGTAATCGCCACCAGCCGCAACAATCTTAGCAACCGAGTCTGTTACTGCATACATAGCTCCGTGATATGGACTCCACTTAGAAAGATATGGATCAAATCCATAAGCCATCATAGTTACTGTATCGCACTTGCCCTTAAGCACTGGAAGCTTGGCAACCATAGCCTGTGTCTCTGTAAGCTGGTACTTTCCACCAAATGGCATAAGTACTGAACCAGCACCGATTGAACCATCAAATCTTTCAACAAGTCCCTTCTGTGAACACTCGTTAAGGTCTGCAAGTGTCTTAAGCCATCTGCCCTTAACATCATCTACTGGCTTAGCTTCAAGGTAATTAGCCTTGTCATCTGGGATATCTACAAGTACTGATGTCTCCTGATGTGCACCGTTAGTATCAAGGAAAGCTCTTGAAATATTAACGATATCCTTGCCTCTCCAGTTAAGTACAAGTCTTGGTTCTTCTGTTACAACAGCAACTTCAACCGCTTCAAGGTTCTCCTCTGTGGCATACTCTAAAAATGCTTTAACATCTGCTGGGTCAACAACAACTGCCATTCTTTCCTGTGACTCTGATATAGCAAGTTCTGTTCCGTCAAGACCTTCATACTTCTTAGGAACTTTATCTAAATCTACTGTAAGACCTGCTGCAAGTTCACCGATTGCAACTGATACACCGCCTGCACCAAAGTCATTACATTTCTTAATAAGCTTAGTTACTTCCGGACGTCTGAAAAGTCTCTGCATCTTACGCTCTGTAGGTGCATTACCTTTCTGAACCTCTGCTCCACAAGTCTCTATAGACTCCTCTGTGTGAACCTTAGATGAACCTGTAGCACCACCACAGCCATCACGTCCTGTACGTCCACCAAGAAGGATAATAATATCTCCTGGATCAGAATTCTCTCTCTTAACTGCGCTTCTTGGAGCTGCCGCTATAACCGCACCAATCTCCATACGCTTAGCAACATAATCTGGGTGGTATATTTCTTTAACATAACCTGTAGCAAGACCAATCTGGTTACCATATGAGCTGTAGCCGTGAGCTGCTTCTGTAACAATCTTTCTCTGTGGAAGCTTGCCGTGAAGTGTATCTGCTACCGGAACTGTAGGGTCTGCCGCACCTGTGATACGCATAGCCTGATATACATATGTACGTCCTGAAAGTGGATCTCTTATAGCTCCACCAAGGCAGGTAGCAGCACCACCAAATGGCTCTATCTCTGTTGGGTGGTTATGAGTTTCGTTCTTGAAGTTTACAAGCCACTCCTCTGTCTTTCCGTCAATCTCAACAGGAACAACTATAGAGCAGGCATTAATCTCATCAGACTCTTCCTGATCTTCAAGCTTGCCTTCTGCCTTTAACTTCTTCATACCCATAAGGGCTAAATCCATAAGACATACGAACTTATCTTTTCTGTCTTTATATATAACAGCTCTGTCAGCAAGATACTTATTGTAAGTTTCTTCCATAGGAGCTCTGTAATATCCGTCCTTAAATTCTACATTCTTTAATTCTGTAGCAAATGTTGTGTGGCGGCAGTGGTCAGACCAGTATGTATCAAGAACTCTGATTTCTGTCATAGATGGATCTCTGTTCTCTTCATTCTTGAAGTAATCCTGAATGAACTTGAAATCCTTAAATGTCATAGCAAGACCAAGTGAATCATATAATTCCTTAAGCTTGTCCCCGCTCATATCCTTGAAGCCATCAAATACAACAACATCTGCTGGTGTATCAAACTTAGTAACAAGTGTATCTGGAAGCTTCTCATCAGCTACTCTTGAATCTACCGGATTGATACAATGGTTTTTAATCTTAGCCTTATCATCATCTGTAAGCTTGCCTGATATAATATAAGTAGTTGCAGTCTTAATTACAGGAGTTTCATTCTCATTAAGGAACTTAACACACTGCTCTGCCGAATCAGCTCTCTGGTCGAACTGTCCCGGAAGATATTCTACAGAAAATACAAAATCATCATCTGAAGCCTTAAATTCATTCTCATACACATCATCAACAGGTGGTTCTGCAAATACTGTTGTAAGTGCTTTCTTATATGTCTCATCAGAAAGATTCTCAATATCATATCTGATAAGCACCCTTACATCTGTAATTGTCTTAATACCGAGATAACCTGTGATTTCATCGTGTAACTCCTTTGCATTAACAGCAAAAGGTTTCTTTTTCTCAACAAAAACTCTTTTAACGCCACTCATTTTAATTATTTCCTTTCTTAATCAGCTGTACTCCTGTCACTACTATTTCAACAAGAATGTAGAATATTTTATCATATCATTACTAAAGAAACAAGACACAAGAACAATGTTGTGTATATTTCTATATTGTATACACTATTCATGCATACGTCTTATAATCTTGTATACAACTTCATTACCCATAACAAGAGGGGCTGTATGTGCAAAGAATACTATGCCATCTGTCGGTGATAATATCTCACTCTTGACATATCCCTCACACGGATCAATAACCTGACCTATTACCTCATTATGGACAACCGGATCCCCCGGTTCTTTAAGCCTTTTGTAAAAACCTGCATCATATGTCTTAACGGCTGATAAATCATACTCGTTAATGACACTTGCTATGTAACCGCTGTGATTATTATATTTTAATATTCCCATTCTCGTAAGAAATCTTAACACTGACGATACTGCCTGTCTTGCAGACTTTTCATCAACCATATCTGTGCTGTTCGTATATATCGAAAAAGCATTTGTTCCATTCATCTGCCAGCTATAATTAAGCGTTGCCGTATCCATAGGCTTTGGCTTTCTTATAACAACATACTGCAGTCCAAAAAGATTGGCAAGGCTCGCACTCTGATAACCCGTTTCCATCATACGTACATGAGGTATGAAATCTCCAGGCATATAAAAGCTTGCAAACTGTATTCCATAGCTGTAGCCCTTACTGCTTTCAAATATTGCAGCAGCTATCTGCTTGGTAGTATCTCCCGCTTCATCACCAGGGAACATTCTGTTAATATCTGTATTATCTACAGGCCAGAACCTCTTTTCAACATTCATAGAAAATCTGTTAGCTGACGGAATTACTAAAATCTCGTGGTTATGCGATATTGCACCTCTCATTTCAAGGTCTTTTAACACCTTTATAAGCTGTGAGCATATATATAACTGCTGTATCTCATTACCCCTCATAGCACCGACTATACAGGCTGATTTCTCGCCGTGTCCAAATCTGTAGCCTTCTATCTCAAAATTCTCTCTGTATATTCCCTTAAGACTATATAAAACTTCTTTTTTCATTACACCCTTCCTCCGTGTACTCTCGCAAGAAGTGCCCCCTTGTATACAACTGGATTTTCCCTCAATGTGAATACAATACCATCTACCGGAGATTCAATATGCTGGATTATCCTTCCCTCTATTGGCTCTATTATGTCGCCTATGGCATCTCCCATATGGATATTGCCACATGAATTAATAGATGGAACAAATATTCCGCTTTCCTTCGCTGTCAGGAAATTAACTTCCCCCTCTGTTGAGATAATAGGCTCTCTGACAGCTATTTTATTATCAGCCTCTGGTATTTCCCATATTCCAAGATTACTCATAAGGTTAAATATTCCATCAATAAGCTGCTGGCTGTATTCCCTGTTAATTCTGTTACCAACGCCCATCTCTGCTACAAGCGTAGGTACACCAAGATGATTAAGGCTGTATGCCAGTGTCGCATCAAGCACTGTTATTGATGAAAATATCCATACAAAATCCGCATTTAACATCTTTGCAAACGGAAGCAGTCTTTCCGCATTTTCTTCATTCAGTCTTACCTGCGGCATCTCTCTTACAAAAATATTGCTTGAATGAATATCAAGACAGAAATCACTTCCAATTATATCATTGACAATTCCTGCCGCAACACTCTCTGCCACAGCTCCATTATTATCACCTGGAAATACTCTGTTCATATCAAGCTCAAACATAGGAATTCCCCTTGAACCTGTATCTATTCCAAGGGGATTTACATCTGGATATATATCTATAATTCCTTTTAATCTTTCCAGATTATTATTAACACGTCTTATGACTTCGTAGCACACATACTGCCCATCAAGCTCATCACCATGTATTCCTGTAACAATAGATATTCTTGGAACAGGCTCGCCAGCATAATCTTTCGGTGTGAGCCTGTTCTTCTTAATAACCATTCTCTCATGTACAGGAAGCTCTATTGAAACAACCTCTTCTATCATAAACTAACCTCTGTAAATATATTCTCACTACATAGAATCATAATTTCTTATCAATACACCCTGTGAAGTCTTCTTTAAAGCAATATGCGTAAATACGGTACTAGGAACATACGTCTTATCGCCCATAAATACACGGCTTCCTGGATATATATTCTTATCAATCCTTACAACTGCCCTGTCTGACTCCCTTACAAGTGTATAAAGATTACGGCTTTTTTCTTCATACTTGGCTTTCTCTGCTGTCTTAACAATCTTTGACTGCAACAGCTTTCTGTTAAGTGTTTCATCAAACTTATCAGAACCTGCCTTCTTTAATATATCAAGCTTCTGTAAAGCCTGATTAAATCTGTCTATCTGCGTATCTATATCCTTAAGCACCATAAGCACCTTGGCATATTCACTGCTTATCTCCTTAGTTACACCAACTCTTAATACAGTCTTAGAATAAGACTCACTTCCACAAGCTTTAATAGATATTCCCCTTACGCCTGTGACATCTCCGCCTATTACAGAACCTCTCTTGCCCTCAAGATATATTCCGCCATATGCCAAAGCTGTTGTATTAAGCATATAATCACACTTTATATCACTATGGCTTATAATATGTGCATTCTCGAAAAACCTTGCTGATATATTGCCCATAGCTTCGATTCTTCCGTTCTCACCTGCATTAACACCATCCTGTATAATGATATCCTGTCCTGACCATATATCTGCATCTTCAACATATCCACCTATGTATATATTACCCATAGCGTGTATCTTGACACTGCCTCTGACACTTCCGTTAATCTCTACGTCACCATTAAAATCTATGCTTCCTGTTCCAACATCAACATCACCGCTGACATTATATACATTACTTACATTAAGGTCGTAGTTACGATATTCTACTTTGCCGCTTAACTGGGCATAATAAGACTTGCCGTCCTCTGACACTGTAAAGCCCTTGCCTCTTAACTTAGGTCCTGGTCTTCCTGGCTTTGGAACTAAAAGCTTTCCAAATATATCATATCCAAATTCACCCTTGGTAGGTTCTATATACTCTGCAAGCTTATCATCTTTATTAACCTTCTCAAAAAGCTTTACATTAAAATAATCAACAGAACCATCTTCTCTTAATGTAGGCTTATTATCTCTTTCATACTCTGAATCAAAGAAGAAGTTGTAATAACCATCAGTACCGTTAACTGCACTTTTGCCTTCTGCTACCACGATTTCAATATCGTACAGCTTATTAAGAATAACTTCGCGTATTCTCGCTTCATTAATTCCTGTACGCACACCTGCCTGTGAAAGCTTGTCTGCAATCTCCTCGTATGTATAAGCTTCATCACTGCCTATGCCATTAAGGACTATACTTGCTTTCATATGATCATTATCAACATTGACAACTACTTCTTTGGTATTTAACTGTATCTGTTCTCTAAGTACATCATTCAATTCTGACTCCTCCAATCAACCATAGCACATTGTCTTATGTCATCTTTATAATCGAATTCCCCTTATATGTATGTCCTTAATTACTGGTCTTTATGTACTAATAATTCCGAAGGATCAAGACCCCTCTCAAGCATTATTCTTATCTGCTCCATCTGTCTGCAAGTATATCTTGCATCGGCGTATACGCTTACATCTACACCACTCTGAAGTCCAAGCAGTATCTCCTGACTTTGAAGTTCATTAAGCTGTGGCTCTTCCTGAACCTTGCCATCATTCTCAATCTGTTCTCTCATCTCTTTCATCTGGACAGCATTGATAAATGGATCTGCATATGGACTTACATCTATCCCTTCTTCTTCTCCTAACCTTATCTGTTCCATCTGTCCTGAGGAGAAACCTATCATATTATACTTGGTAATATCTATTCCAGCCTCAAGTCCTAACCTTAACTGTTTCATCTGGTCTGCTGTATATTCATGAAGCATATACTTCGATACATCTACACATTTTAACAAGCCTATTCTAATCTCGTTAAGCTGGTGTGCATCGAAATTCTCATCAACGAAAAATGTTAAATCAACATCATCTCTCTTAGCCAGCCTTATCTGTCTTAACACCTCTCCAGAATATCCAAGCCTTGCGTATCTTGTAAGATCAAATCTGTACTTTAATGCAAGACGAATCTCTCTCATAACAGAATAATCGTACTTCGGATTGCATATAAGCGATAAATCAATACCCTCTTTTATGCCTTCTTTAATCTGCTCCATCTGCATATAATTATACTCTGGATCTGCCATAGCACTTACATCAATCCCTTCCTCAAGTGCCATTCGTATAACCTTCATCTGCCTTGAATTATATTCGGGACTGGCATATATTGAAATGTCAACGCCATTATCATTACCTTTAGTAATCTCAAGCACCTGAAGTTCGTTAAATCCAGCTTTCTTCCATTCATCTATTCCCGCATGGGAATCCGCTAAATTCCTGATTTCATTCTCTCCCATAGTTCTCTCCAATATAAATAATCATATAATTAATTGTCACAGTCCGTATTTATACTAAAATAATAGCATATGTCTGACAATTTCTCAACATATTACTTGCCGAATTTCACCGTAATCGACAAATTTCCTCATAATTCCCCATATGCCTTATAATCTCCAGAAATCCTCAATACATTTTCCTGTATTATTAATATCTACAGGGTACACTTTATCCCATTCCCTTGGATACTGCATCTGGTATTCCTGTGTCATAAAACGGTCATCTAACAGAAGTATTATACCCTTGTCATCTGCAGTTCTTATAACTCTTCCAGCCGCCTGCAGCACCTTGTTCATTCCCGGAAATACATACGCATACTGATAGCCATTCTTACCTATACTGTCAAAATAATTTCTTAATATATTACGCTGTCTGCATATCATAGGTATGCCTGTTCCTACAATACACGCCCCTATAAGTGACTTATCCCTTAGGTCAATTCCCTCAGAAAATATACCGCCAAGCACACAAAAGCCCGTGACATTTCCACTTGTATTATCCATAAATACTGACAAGAAATTCTCTTTATCGGCTTCCGTCATATTATTATCCTGTATCAATACATTTTCTCCCTCAGAGAGATGATAAATGTAGCTTCCATCCTCAACATCGTGCAGATCTATAACATTGCAGGCATATTTTTGTATATATATATCATACACCTCTCTCATATAGCTGTAAGAAGGAAAGAATATCATATATTTGCCTTGCTTCGACTGCGTAAGTGTGTGGATATAACCTGCAATCTTGGTGTACTCATTATAATTACGCCTCGTATACCTGCTTGTAACATCACGTCCAATAAGCACTCTCTTATTATCAGTATCAAACGGCGAATGTGCATACACAGCATAGTCATCTGCATTTCCTGAAAGCATTTCCTTAAAATAATTCACTGGAAGAAGTGTCGCCGAGAACATTATTGTCGATATTCCCTGACTTAATCTCTGCGATAACTGTCCTGACGGGTCAACACAGTACAGATGAAGTGCAAAGTCACCGTCATCGATATGCTCAGCATATATAACATACTTCTCATCTATGCAGTCATACATATTAATAAAATGTCTTATCTTAAAGAAGAATTCTATTATCTCATCGCACACCGGCTTTCCTTTATTCTTATCCAAGAACTTCTGCATATACGAATAACACGATTGCAGATTAGCTAAAAATGTGCCACAGTAATCATCTATTATTATATATTCTTTATCACAGGCTCTCTTTAATTCAAGAAGATATTTGTTGCATTTTTCAAGGTATGAAGTCAGCCTTTTGTCCATATCCTTAACTACTCTTTTGCAGGCAAGAAAATCTTCCTTGACAAGCGTTGCACTATACATCTCCCTTGCCCTGTCAACAAGATTATGTGCCTCATCTACAAGAAATACATAATTGCCTTTGCCGCCATCACCAAAATATCTCTTTAATGAAGCATCTGGATCAAAAGCATAATTGTAATCGCATATTATTCCATCGCACCAGTATGAAACATCAAGCGACATTTCATACGGACACACCTTATGCTTCACTGAATACTGCAATATCGTATCCCTGTTAATTACCGCTTCATTAGTGATTATATCGTAAACAGCTTCATTTACCCTGTCAAAATGCCCCCTTGCATACTCGCACACCTCTGGATTACAGTTGTGCTCATCAAGATGACATATTTTATCCTTCGCCGTCAGTGTCACTGTGCGAAAATGCAGTCCTGCATCTCTTAGTATCGCATATGTTTCCTCGGCTACCGTTCTCGTTATTGTCTTGGAGGTAAGATAGAATATCTTGTCAGTTAAGCCATTACCGCACGACTGCACGGCTGGATATACTGTTGATATAGTCTTTCCTACTCCTGTCGGTGCCTGTATATATAACACCTTCTGTTCTTTTACCGTGTGGTATACACTCGCAACCAGCTTCTTCTGCCCCTCCCGGTACTCAAATGGAAAATGCAGTTTCTGTATTGAAGCATTCCTTTCCGCCCTTTCATCAAATACATAATCCATCCACTTTTTAAAGCCAGCTACAAGTTCTCTGTACCATTTTATAATTGACTCACTGTCATATTGCTCTTTAAATCTTACTATTTTCTCAGTTTCTGTATTACAGTAAGTAAGCTGTACATTAATGCTCTCCAGATTATACCTTGTTAAATATATATAAGCGTACACCATAGCCTGTGCCTTATGCACATACACCGGCTCTTTAAGCTTTCCTACATCTGACTGCATAGTCTTAATCTCATCAATTGTAACCTCACCTATCGGCAGCTTATTGCCATCCTCATCTTCCTCAATGTCAGCTATTATTCCGTCTGCCCTGCCCTCTATTCTAAGCTCGTATTCAATTCCACCCTCTGATGTCAGCTCCTCTTTATTCCTAAGAAGCACCTCTGCCCTGTAATTAGAACCCATAGAGTGCTGGATTTTCCTGTGAAGCCTCGCACCCTCCTGCATAACCTTAACATCAGCAACACCTGTATCCCTGTTATCAATATCCCCACCAAGGCACATAAATTCAACCAGATTTCTTACTGATATATTAAATGTATTATCTTTAATTACATACATATCTGTGCCTCCTTATATATCATATTTCTGCATATTTTTTGCGCTAATTATATCATAATTTTTGCGCAGCCTTTCAGCGCATATAAAGTTCCGCAAGGAACTTTTAAGATGAGCACTTTTGTGCTCATTATATCATAATTTTCTTTTTATCTACCCTATACTCACGAACCCGTGCTTATCGCACTCTTTCGTCCTGCTTCGCACGACTGTTCGTTCGTTAATGGCGCAAGAAAAGTAAATGTCTGCTTCGCAGCCGCTTCCTTTTCTTTTGCGCTCATTATATCATAATTTTCTTTTTATCTACCCTATACTCACGAACCCGTGCTTATCGCACTCTTTCGTCCTGCTTCGCACGACTGTTCGTTCGTTAATGGCGCAAGAAAAGTAAATGTCTGCTTCGCAGCCGCTTCCTTTTCTTTTGCGCTCATTATATTAAAATTCTTCTGTGACGTTATAGACATACCCATTCTTTACTCTGCCAGTACGCTTTACTATCTCAAGATAATTAAGAATATTAAGCGTATATCTTGACGCTTCAACACTGACCCCAGCCGCCATGGCAAAGTCTTTCACCGTAAAATCTTCCTTCAAATCCGCTGGAACTAACTGCATATAATCCTCTATCCTGTCAAACTTTACTATTCTTCTTATCCCAACCGGTACTCTGTCATATCTTGTTGAACCTCTTTTCTTATCATAACTCCAGCCGTTAAGAAGCTTATATTCTTCCATATCCATAAGCACAAGATTGATTGAAAGATTAGGATTTTTCAGATAGCTTTTTATCTTATATAACTCGTAAAATGCATCATATTCCGTAAAATGTCTTGGCGACTTTCTCCTGCCCTGAACCTCTCCATTATCAGGATTAACCCAGCTTAACCACTTGTTAAATGGAAGCGGATACACCACAGTAACGTGGTAATCTTGTAGAAATACCGAAAGCTTATCCCTCAGTTTATTAAGCTGGCGTGTCTGTATCTCTATTATTCCTTTGTCATTATATATATCAGCATAATAACCGCTCATAGCGACCTCGTGCTTGTCCTCATCAGGCTCATAATACAGCTTAAGGACAGCGTGAAGTGTCTTTTCTGACAATGTCCCTATCCCTTTGTTATTATGTGCCTTGCCAATTATCTTATCTTTAGCATTAACAAATGCCTCGTAATCTTCATATTCCGATGTTTCATATAATATATTGTTCAATGTTCTGTCCATAACCTGTCTAGTAATGTTATACTTTTTTTAATTCATTATAAATCAGAACATATATTCTTACAACAAAAAGCAGTAAAAGCTTTTAATATATATTCTCATTACATATCTACTATGTATAGAGAATATATTTTACTCTGTTACTTATGCTTTTACTGCCTTTTATTTATTATTTATTATTATTTTTCTTAAAATGTGCTATTTTAAGTGTTGCAATAAGTCCCCTTAATGTGTCTGCCTGTGTACTCATATCCTGACTTGCAGCGGCACACTCTTGTGATGTGGCAGAATTAGTCTGTACAACATCATTGATAGCTTCTACACCATCATCAACCTGCTTAATTGCCTCTGTCTGTGTATTAAGAACATCTGCAATATTATTAACTTCATCAACTATATGTCTTGAATTGTCCACTACTGCACCAAGCTGGGAAGCTGTATCATTGGCAATAACCATGCCCTTCTCGACTGCTGCAACAGATGTATCTATTAATGAAGCTGACTCCTTGGCAGCTTCTGCACTCTGTGCCGCAAGTGCTGATACCTGATCTGCAACTACCGCAAAACCTTTTCCTGCATCGCCAGCTCTTGCCGCCTCTATAGACGCATTCAGTGCCAGAAGATTAGTCTGTGAAGCTATCTGGTTGATAGTTTCTATTATCTTGCTGATTTCCTTGGAAGCCTTTTCAATTTCACTCATTGATGTAACCATCTCGCTCATCTTACCATTGCTCTCATAAAGCTGTGTTCCAAGTTCATCTACCCTGCCACTTATTGCTCTGGCGTTCTGTGAATTCTGTGCAACTCTTTCTGATACACTTGCAAGGGAAGCTGTAAGCTCCTCAACAGAAGCTGCCTGATTAGTTGCTCCTTCTGCAAGCTCTGTTGAGCTTGCGGCTATCTGTTCTGAACCTTCTGCCACCTGGTCAGCTACTCTTTGAAGGTTCTTTACAAGATCTGCCATACTTGCTTCAAAGCTCATAAATGCATGTAATATTTCCTCAAAATCACCCTTCCACTCAACTTCTGGCTTAACATCAAAGTTACCATGTGAGAATTCCTGCATTGACCTTTTAATATCATCAACATATGAACTTAATGTTCTTATTGACTTACGCAGACTGTGGGCTAATGTTCCTAATTCATCATCTGAATGGTATGTAAGCTCACTGTGCAGGTTACCATTAGCAAGGTCTTTAGCTACATTGTCTATATCCCTTAATGGTTCTATTATCATCTCTGTAATCTTAGCACCTATTTTCTTTGATATAAGGCTCGCTATTACAATAAATAACACAATAGCCACACCGCCTATGACTGCCACAACATTACTTAACAATATTGCCTGATCCGCCTCTTTGTTGGTTTCATCCTCCATTTTATCCGCAATACTCATAAGATTGTTAAGTGCAGGTGTACATACTGTGTGGATTTTATTCTTGGCACTTGCAAGGTCGCCCTTTTCAATCTGGTTAATTATATCGTAACCGATATTGCCCCATTCATTAAGTGCTTTAACATACTGGTTATACAAATCATCATCTATTATATTGGTATTCTTTATAATATCAAGCTGTGTCTGGGAGTCTGTAAGAACTGTCTTAACATTATTCTTATAATTCTCATAAGTTGAACTGTCGTCATTTAATGCCATCTCTCTTATATTGCGGGCAGCAGAACTAATATCTATAATACTTTCTTTAGCAGCATTATTTGCTTTCTGAGCCCCTTTTACATAAGAATTAAATCTTATATCCAGAAGAGATAAACCAATTATGCTTACGATTCCTGATAAAATCATAAATTTAATTACAGTAGCGTAAATGTATTTTATTTTGTCGTGTAAATTTAGTTGGTGTAATTTAGATATCATTCTTGTACATCTCCTTCTTTAAATTGATGGGGGTGGAAGATAGACGGACCACGGACGCGTTGTTAAAGCGAATAGAAGCAACAAAGACACGTTTGCACTGCGTGTCGCTCGCAGCGGTACTAAGCTGCCAGTTGGAACTGCCAGCTAAGGACCGGCGGCTCCCCAGCGTCTTCTTATGCTTCTATCAGCTTTAGCATCGCTGGCTGTCTTTCAACCATTGGTATATTTTGTTTTATTTATTAAGTAGATTTTATAGCATAGTAAAATATATTTGTCAATATATTATATTTGAATAGCTTTAAAATATATTTCAGTGGATTAGGAATGAAATAGAGATGGGGGATTTTTGCGTAAAAAAACAGCCGGACAATAGATTTACGAAAAGGGGATGTCCCCTGTTACTGGACAAGCCAGTAAAGCGGGGACTGGGGATTGAGGCTCTATTGTCAGACTGTTGTGGTTATTGTCACCTATTTATTATCTGATTATGATTTAACTATTTGCTGTCTGTTTATGGTGGACGATAGATATTTATTATTTATCGTCTATTTCTTCTAGTTCCAGTTCTTCAGACTCATTGTATTCTTCGGGGAGATCTTTTGTGGTTGATGACTGATATGGGACGGCATCATCAGATACTTCTTCATCTATATCTTCTTCTAAGTCATCATATAAGATATCTTCTTCATCATCTTCAAGTTCCATATCGTCTAAGTCTTCCTCGTCTATATCTTCGTCTTCGTAGCCGTCCATTGCTCCTACGAAGGCTTTTTTGCTCTTTGAAAGCTTAATGCTTAAGGCTATAACTACAACTATTAATGCTATTATTACAACAGCAAGGACTGCTAATATAACGAATATATAACTGCTGACTGTATTAAATGCCTTATCACTGTCAGCTGTCTTTGTGTTGGTGTTGATTACCTGTTCATCTGCCATATTGTAACCGGCGTAGCCCTGTATTGTACCATCATTGACATTGTATCTGAACCAGCCTGTTTCTCCTGTAGAGCTTACGCCGTAGAATAATGCGTAGTTGCCTGTTCTGTCAAGAAGGGCATCGACTTCTTCTCCACTAATAGTTAATTTAACCATATCATATCCATCCGGCAGTTCCATTGATGAAACATCAATAGGAAGTATGCAATATGATAAATCCGGCTGATATATTTGTATATACTTTGAAAATGTCCTATTCACAGTATCATATACATAAAATCCACTCTCGCCTTGACCATTATCACTTTCAAGATACACTAAAGTTATATTAGTATCTATGCCCATTCCAACTGCAATTTTAATACCATTATAATCCGTTTCTGATTGTACATAGCCATCTGGAAGTGGATGTTCATCAAATGAGGATATAATACTATACTCGTATCCATTTACACTTACTGTTGGTTGTTGAACTGCGTTAGCACCATTATCATTATTATCAACAGTGTTGTCTATTTGTGAATTATCATCATTTTTGTTATCATTATCAGATGTTTTTATATCATCTGCTTTCGTTGTTTTTATTGTATATACTTTTTTACTTCCATTTTCTGCTGTTACAGTAATTGTTGTTGTATTAAGACCTATGTCCATCCTTGTTCCTGTAACACTAACAGTGGCTTTAGAGTCATTTGCTACTGCACTTACTGTAAGTTTTTGACAATCGCTTCCCACAGATGTCGTATAAGTTGTAACATTTGGTGAAAATGCCGGAGAAAGCACTCCAGGGCTAATTTCAAGTGAACTTAATGTATTATCTGTAGAATAACTTTGCGGAGCTGTTATAGTGATACTTCCTGAGGATGTAACAACATTCATATAGTCTTCCGTCATTGAACCTATCTGTGCCGTTGATTTAGCAACTGATATACTTGCCGTACCTGGTTTTATGGCTTTAAATGTGACTTTAAAACTAGTTGCATCTGTAGATATAAACCTTAATACACCATTTCCTCCAGCATCATAACTACCACTTACTGGTGTAATCATACTTGCATCATAATTAACAATAAAATCACACAGCATAATATTTGAACCACTTACAGATATAGTAATATCTACAGTATCTCCAACTTCACAATTACCTGAACTTACCGATATCCTTGCTGTTTCTGCCGCTGATATATCTTTTTTTTCTACTAAATTCATTATTATTCCACATACAAAAATAAGTGATAAAAAAAATATTGTAATCTTCTTAGTTAGCTTCATTATATTTCTCCATTTTTATTGTTGTATATATTTAATATCCAAAATATGTCTTTTTATATATAACATATCTACACTTGTAACTTTATTATCTCTGTTAGCATCTGCCGCAAGCAAATATGATCCTGATAATATTTTAATATCTAAAATATGTCTTTTTATATATAACATATCAAGACTTGTAATTCTACCATCACCATTAACGTCGCCATATATAACAACATCATATTGTGCATATATACTTCCATCACTTTTGTATGTAATAAGCTTATCTCCTGTTGCAATAACAGACTCTTTTGATTTTTCGCTTCCATTACTATCCAAAACTTTTCCATAGCATCCGTTCATATAAGTATTTCCGTTAATTATGTTTTCAACGCTACTTCCAACACCTATTCCAGTAACTATATTTTGCTCATTATCAATATTAAGGTTTGTTTTAAAACCATCACTATCACCTGTATTACCTGAGTCTTTCTCTTTTCTAACAATATTTATTGTATATGTCTTTGTTCCACCATCTTCTGCTGTAACTACTATATTAATAACATTATCTCCTACTGATAACTGATGACTCCCCCTTCCGCTTATACTTGCACTTGTATCTGCTGCTAAAGCAGCTACATTTATACTTGTAACATCATTTTCTACAATAAGACTATATGATGTTGTATCCGCTGAAAATGTTGGAGTAAGTGAATATCCATCAATTGATAATGACTTTAACCAATTATTCGCACTCTGGTTGCCATCTGGTATTATACATCTTGACGATGGCATATTATCATATACCGGAATGTTAAACTTAAATGTTGTATTATTAAGCGTGTATAAACTATATGCCTTCTTAGCCCTTGTCGCTTCTGACCTTGGTGCAAGCACATTAGTCATATACTGGTGTGAGAAGTTCTTAACATCAAACTTCTCATAATATATAGTATCCTGACCCTTGTTAATGTACCATTTTCCAAGATTGACAGCACCACCTACAACAGCCCTGTAACGCGAATTCCAAGGCCTCATATTAGAGCTGTCGGTCTGTCTGGCATATTTCAAACCATTCTGGACTGCTGACAGACCGCCGCTTGCATAAGCGTTCTGGCTGTAATAATTATAATAGCCCTCGTATCCGCTTACATTTCCAGATATCTGGTTGCCTCGTCCGTCTGCACCCTGTTCCTGAATAATTCTTGTTGCAAGGTGATATGGGCTTACCTTGGATACTTCACCTGCATACATAAGCAGTGAAGCATAGTCATAGCCGTCAAGATTGTGGCTTGAATTCTCCATAAATGTTCCGCTTATAATATTGCGCACACCGTCTATATTATGTACTGATGAGTCATAAGAAAGACTTTCAAACATAAATATGTATGTATCATCAAGAAAGTTTCTTGGGTCAAGTGCATATTTCACAAGTCCCTCAGATGCCTGAACCCAGCCACCACTGTCAAGCTCTGTATACTCACCTGTATTCCAGTCATAACAGCCATCAGCCGTAGACTTCCACGAAGCATCTGCCGAACTGTATATAAGGCTTCGTCCTAATACATTCTGGGCATTAACCATAGTATCCCAGTCCCTTCCATTATGGTCTGCTACAAATACCCATAATGGATATGCACTGTGAAGCTGCCTTAAGCTTTCCCTGTAGGAAGCCGGGAAATTCTGTGCCTCAAGATAATCTTCAAAATTATTATCTGGTGTATAATCTGACTTTGCTTCCCTGGTAGTATACTCTGATGTTATATATCCTCTTGTGTATTCACCGTTGAGATAAAAACCTATGCTGTACCACTTATATGTCGCACTCGTATTCACTTCTTCGTATATATCGAACTTAAATCCACCATCTACTTTAGTAATTACACTTCCATTAACAGGTGCTGTCCTTATTCTAAGGCTTGTTACATCATAATTAACATAACCTGTAGCAATAATTGTATCATCTGCTTTAGCGGTAAATGTATACGAAAATCCTGTCACCATACATACAAGAATGACTGCCATAAGTACTATGGCTACTGCTTTTTTTATAATCTCTCTGTAGCTTACGTTCATCTAATCACCTTGTTCCTTATTAAATCTGCAATTTAGTTGTTCTTTCCAAACTCAGATAACTTAAGTCCCTCATTACGTTCAAGCACCATATTAACTGACCAGCTGTTAGCAAATACCAATAACGGATTGCCCTTAAGGTCTTTAATCTTCTTCATATCAGAAGTACCGACAATTCTGTTCACATCAACTTCTTCTGGATTTTCAATCCATCTGATATGTTCATATGGAAGCGGCTCTAACTTTATATCTACATTGTACTCATTCTTAAGTCTGTATTCAAGAACTTCAAACTGAAGTACACCGACAACACCGACAATAATTTCTTCCATTCCAGTGTTATATTCCTGAAATATCTGAATAGCACCTTCCTGTGCAATCTGGCTTATTCCCTTAATGAACTGCTTACGCTTCATTGTATCAATCTGCCTTACTCTTGCAAAATGTTCCGGTGCGAATGTAGGAATTCCATCAAACTGGAACTTCTTATTAGAAGTACATATAGTATCACCTATTGAGAATATACCCGGATCGAATACACCTATTATATCTCCTGCATAAGCTTCTTCTACAATGTGTCTTTCCTGTGCCATCATCTGCTGTGGCTGTGAAAGCCTTATCTTCTTGCCACCCTGAACGTGGTTAGCTTCCATACCGGCAGTGAACTTTCCTGAACATATACGCATAAATGCAATTCTATCTCTATGTGCCTTATTCATATTAGCCTGTATCTTAAATACAAAAGCAGAGAAATCTTCCTTAAATGGGTCTATAAGACCTACTGACGAATTACGTGGAAGTGGTGATGTAGTCATATCAAGGAAATGCTGTAAAAATGTCTCTACACCAAAGTTAGTAAGTGCTGAACCAAAGAATACAGGTGTTAAATCTCCTGCCTGAACCTTGGCAAGATCAAATTCTGCACTTGCACCATCTAAGAGTTCCACATCTTCTTCAAGCTTAGCCCAGTAATCATCACCAATCTCTGCCTTAAGCTCATCATCATCTATTGATATATTCTTAGTATCTACTTCCTTCTGTCCATTCATTGCCGCCTTAAAGAGTGATACCTCTTTCTGCTTTCTGTCATATACACCCTTAAATGCCTTACCACAGCCTATAGGCCAGTTGATAGGACAAGTAGCAATTCCAAGTACATTTTCTATCTCATCAAGAAGCTCGAATGGGTCGTTGGCTTCTCTATCCATTTTATTAATAAATGTAAAGATCGGAATATGTCTCATAACACATACTTTAAAAAGCTTAATAGTCTGTTTCTCAACACCCTTTGAAGCATCTATAACCATTACGGCTGAGTCAGCAGCCATAAGAGTTCTATAAGTATCCTCTGAGAAATCTTCGTGTCCAGGTGTATCAAGAATATTAATGCAATATCCATCATAATTAAACTGAAGTACTGAAGATGTTACAGAGATACCTCTTTCCTTCTCAATCTCCATCCAGTCTGATACTGCGTGTTTCGCTGTCTTCTTACCCTTTACAGAACCAGCAAGATTAATAGCACCACCATATAACAAGAACTTCTCAGTAAGTGTTGTCTTACCAGCATCCGGGTGGGATATGATTGCAAATGTCCTTCTTTTCTTAATTTCACTTGTAATATCTGACATAATTTCTCCATTTCTTAAATCATTTTACACTTTAACTAATCTAGTATATAGTATCCATCAATTTAATTCAACTACTTAGTGCCGGACTATTTTATAAACTACTCAGTTTATTCTATTACCTATTCCAGATAATTACTCTACAGTTAAGCTTCTTCCCAGTGCAAAGGAATATATTACTTTTTCTTTAACCTTTAAGCCTGTTATCTGTGACAGTGCCATAGCATAGTAATCAAGCTGGATAGAATATCTTCTTCTAAGCTCGTCCTCTCCTGCCCTGCCTCTTAACACCCGGTCAGTCTTATAATCAACTATAACAAGCTGTCCGTCCTCAATAAAATACAGGTCAATGACCCCCTGTACAAGCTGTCTGTCATATTCAAATACAAATGGCTGTTCCCTTTTCACCCCGCCGTAAGCATATGCACGCTTAATTCTTTCACCTATTGATGAACCTGCAAATGTATCTATATCCTTAAGCTTTATGCATTCAGCTTGTTTTAATGACAGCTTTTCTTCTCTTACCATTCTGTCAATTTCATTCTTTATATCCTCAGTGCTTCCAGCTTTTGAATAATTCAGACATTCCATAACCCTGTGGTATGCCGTTCCACGTTCATTACTTACAAGCTCTTTTTCTTCACTGCTTATAAACTTAGGAACTGTTGGAATATATTCGTCTGCAGCTTCAGGTTCTGTCCCGCCGTCTGCTTCTTTAACACCGCCAGCCGCTTCTTTAATTCTTTCTGCCTCCATAATGCCCACAGCCTTTTTGATACTGTCTGCCGCAAAAGCATTTTGCTCGTAATCTGCTTCATTCTGCATTTTCTTTAACTCACTGACAGTTACTTTTACTTTTCTGTCTGCATCAGGGTCTTTAATATATGGCGGAAGCTCCTTTAAAGTCGAAGTTCCATAGGCTGTTTTTTCGCCTACCTGACTTTCATCTGCCGCTTGGATTCCGGTCTGGTCAATGTCCGATTTGTTCAATAAAGAATTAATTTCTTCCACACCAATAAGCTTTATATTGAATTCTCCTTTATTGTATTCCTTTCCAGTAAGTACAACTGGAATTACCATATCTGCGAACTTGTCTATCTTCTCGCAGTCAGCATAAGAATATATTCCAGACATTCTAATCTCATCAGCAATTGAATTCCAGCCTGTCATTGCCTTGTCTGTGTCAGTGACATTTCCCATCATAATAAGCTTTTCCCTTGCTCGTGTCATTGCAACATACAGAACTCTTTCTTCCTCGGATATTCCATCTCTTACAATCTTTCTTGCAATCGCCCCTTTTATAATAGTAGATGTCTTGGTCTTGCGGTCAAGATTAACATAATCAGCACCTATGCCCAGCTCTTTATCAATAACAATCCTGCTTCTTGCATCCATTTTATTAATCTGCTTGTTAAGTCCGGCTACAATTACAACCGGAAACTCAAGACCTTTGCTCTTATGTATGCTCATTACCCTTACAGAGTCGCCGTTATCTCCCATACCCTGTGAGTCGGTTATATCTATGTCGTATTTCTGCAATCTTTCTATATATCTTAAGAAATTAAAAAGTCCGCTGTAGCTTGTTCCCTCAAATGAAGATGCCCTGTCAAGAAGCACATCTATATTAGATTGTCTTTTAGCTCCTGCCGGCATAGTTCCTGCGTAATCATAATAACCTGTGTTGTATACAATCTCCCACAGCAAATCATAGATAGTCATTATTCTGGATTTATCTCTTAAGGCATTAAGCTTATCAATAAATGCACTGCATTTCTTATAATCGCAATCCTCGTCCTCATTCTCTGCTATGCTCTTCATCTGCCTGATAAGAAACTTCTGTGAATATTTCTTTCCTGATATTCTTATCTTGCATAATTCATCTTCCGTAAAACCTCCAAAGTATGACAGAAGCACAGAAGCCATAGGTATATCCTGCAATGGATTGTCTATGCAGGTAAGCAGGCTTATAAGAACCTTTATCTCCCTTAATTTAAAATACTGCTGTGCAGTATCTGCCATAGCCGGCACTCCGCAGTCAAGCAGTTCATTAACAAGCACATCTGCCCAGCCTGTAAGCGTTCTTGTGAGAATAACAATATCACCATATTTTATTCTCCTGTAATCTTCAAGGTCAGCATCATACACGTAATAAGCATTATCTTCTGACATAAGTTCTCTTATTCTTAATGCGGCATATCTTGCCTCTGCCCTTATTCCATCGCCGTCCTCATCACCCGACATATCAACAAGCACAATATCTGTGCTTTTCTCACTGTCCTGCCCGAAGTTTCTTTTATCCTCACACGCTGGATAATCTAACCCACAGTTAAGCTGCTGCCTATCATCATACTGTATGCCGCAGAAATTCTTATTCATAACACGGAAGAACACATCATTGGTACTATCAAGAACATTACTTCTGCTTCGGAAATTCTTCTGTAATTCTATCTTACAAGAACTTATATTCTGCTCACCACCGCCAAATGATGTATCTTCGCAGTCATTATACTGTGCTGTATCTTTGCAGTTATCATTCTGCGATGAATAATTATCATACTTGCTCATAAATAACTCAGGACACGCAAGTCTGAACTTATATATACTCTGCTTAACATCTCCAACCATATATACATTATTGAAATAATCGGACATTCTCTGCCTTGATACAGCAGTAAGTATTTCTTCCTGTAACTGGTTGGAATCCTGATACTCGTCTATTAATATCTCATCAAAGCCCTCTGCAAGTTCATCTGCTGTCCTGGTATACTCAATAATACCAGCATTATTCTTTACAAGAATATCAAGTGCAAGATGTTCCATATCATTAAAATCTATTATTCCACGGTCTTTTTTCTGTTCTGACATTCTTTGTGCAAAATCATTAGCAAGCTTTACCATCATAGCAATCATTGGTGCATTAGCTTTCACATCTTCCATTAATGTATCAATATCTGCTGTGAACACACCACTGATAAGAGAATTAATATATTTCTTGAAATTATTTCTTTCATTCTTGACATATTCTTTTAAATCTTCCCTCGCATCAGGCATTTTCTTATTGCTTAATCTGTCAAATACCGTCTTTCTTATTCTTACCGAAAGGTCATCAAAGTCTGGTGCTTCAAGTATTCTTTTGATATTCATATAATCTGAATTGATTGCATCAAGATATGACACCGGACCGTCTACGTGCTGGCAAAGTTCAATCATATATTCATATTTGCGGCAGTAATCACTCAGCGAATTGATAATGCTTTCATACAGGTCAGCTATCGCCCTGTTGTTAGAATTATCTGGTGCTTCATACATATCAAGCGTTTCCTTATACCATTCAGAAGGCCATGGATTGCTTCGTGCAAGATTATATATTTTCTTAATAAGTTCTTCTATATTCTGGTCATTACGTCCTGTTCCATAAGCCTCTACAAGATTAATAAAATCCTCATCTGCCTCTGTATAATAGTCCTCAAGAAGCTCCTGCATTACATCATTCTCAAGAAGTGTAATCTCTCCATTATCTGCCGCCCTGAAACCGGGGTCTAATTCAATCTCTGAAAAATGATTTTTTATTATCCACAGACAGAAACTATCTATTGTTGTTATATGTGCATTGTTAATAAGTGCAATCTGCTTTAAAAGATTGGTATCTGCCTCATTATTGTCAAGCATATCATCAAGCCTGTTTCTTATTCTTGCTTTCATCTCTGCCGCGGCGGCCTTGGTAAATGTAACAACAACAAGTCTGTCTATATCTGTGCTGTTCTCACCTGTAATCATATTGATAATTCGTTCAACAAGAACCGCTGTCTTTCCTGAACCTGCGGCGGCTGACACAAGTATATTCCTGTTCTTAGTATCTATTGCCTTAAGCTGTTCATCAGTCCATTTCTTTGCCATCATTACACCTCTGAATTACTGTCAGTTTCTTTGTTATATTCTTCACTATCGTTATACTTTTCTGTACTGTTATGCTCTTTACTACTGCTGTACGCTTCACCGCTGTTATTCTCATCTATTAATTTCCATATATCTTCTTTGCTTAAATTGGAAAGTCTTCGATAACTTGTACCCGGCATATCTGTGCTAAATCCACACACACTGTTATACTGACAATAAGTACAACTGTTCTCATTACCCTTAATATACGGATTGATATTAATGCTTCCATTAAGTATCTTTCCTGCGTTATTGACATTTTCTTTATCAACATATTCACCAAGCTTATCGAACTCATCAGTTGTCATAACCCTGCTGTATCGCATATCAAGTTCACCAGATTTATTATAACTGACAGGAATATTAACAGATGAACCCTCTGTTGAATCCATCATACTTATAATATTCTTATTAGAATTAACAACGCCTTTCATTCTTAATTCTTTTCTTATAAGTGCCTCGACCTCGTCATCATCTTTCTTCGCCTCAACTATCGGATCCTGAATATTATAATATAAAAGCCCTGCTGGAATTATATTCTTGTCACCATATTTCTTCTTTTCATATATCATTGCTTCCCTCATATATGTAAGGAGCTGGATTTTCAAGCCATAATATGTCTTTAAAAGATTAAAATCTGACTGTCCTGTCTTGTAATCCACGACTTTGACATATAAATTTTCGTCATCCTCGCACACATCTATACGGTCTATCTTGCCCTTCATATAAAATAGTACATCGTGCGGAAGTTCTTCTATCTGTGTAAGAAATCCCTTCTCAAATGCATCTGGCCTGAATATTCCGTCAGCAAGCTGCTTTCCAATTGCCCACAGTGTCCTGTCAGCGTAATTCTTCATTCTCTGTATAAGATACTCATTACGGCTTGAGTCCTTAAGTATCGTATTGCCATAATTCTCAGCTATTGCATTGATACTCTCTGATACCATCTGGCTTCTTTCCTCATCACTTAAAAGCACGAAGGATTTATTGTTCTGCTTTATATTTTTTGACACATCTTCAATTACAGCGTGAAGAATTGTACCAAAGTCATTAACCGCAAACTGATATTCTTCCCTCTCTTTAAGCCCAAGTCCATACTGGCAGAAATATGCGAACTGGCACGAAGCGAACTGTTCAAATGATGTTACGCTTCCTGTAAGCTCCCTTCCATATAATTCAAGTGCAATTCCCTCTGCAAGCACTTTATTAAGATTGCCCTCGCTCCATACAATGTCTGCTTTTGGAATTCGTATATATGCGTGTTCTGCAAATGTATCCTCTCTTGCGTACTCTTTAACAAGCGGAAACATTTTCTTAATCATTCTTATTATGTAAGAAGGAAGAACCGCTTTCATATCCATGCCATTGCGTGCATAAGTTATATAAAGCTTTTCTGATGTCTTTGTCATAATAAGGTATAAATAAAATCTCTGAATAAACGCTTTTTCCCTGACTGACATTGATAATGATACGTCCATACCCTTAAGCCTGTCCCTGTCTGTTTCTGAAAGAACGCTTCTGTTGTCGCTTTTTTTTGGAACATACCCATCATTAACGCCCGCAAAGAACATTACCTTTATATTATCAAGTCTTGTTCTCTCAATATCACCTATTACAACGCAGTCGTTAGCCGGAGGTATAAGTCCTATCTTAATCTCATCCAATCCAGATGCTATAATATGATTGTATTCTTTTAATGTAACCTTCTCACTGCCTAATAATTCAACTATCTTATCTAATAGTTCTATTATCTTCTTATATATCTGTCCATATTCTTCACTATCCACATCTATAGATGACAGCTTCCTTTCACAATCAAGTCCGGCTATGAATTCATATAAAGCCCTGGTAATGGCATCTACATTTCCATCTGCCTCCTTAATATCTTTGTGAAGAACATCTATTGGAGTAATGACTTCGCGTCTTAATCTGTTAAGAAGTCCAAGGTCTGTATCTTCCCTTCCTGTCCTGAACTTTCTTATCCATTCATTGTTCCACTGCTTCCTGCCCTTTATGCCAACTGCAAGACAATAATTATCAAGAATATCTATCTCATCTCTTGTAAGTTGGGTAAATCCTGTTCTTAGATATCTGAACATACTGTCATAGGCATAATTCTTCTCGATAATATCAAGTACTGCGGTAATCATTTCCACTAAGCAGTTATCTGTTATATGACGTTTCTGGTCTAAGAAAAATGGTATTTCATTCTGGGAAAATATATTAGCGGCAAGCTTTCCATACACACCAATATCACCTGTAACAACCGCTATATCACTGTATCTGTAGCCTGACAGACGTGTAAGCTCAAGTATCTTTCCTGTTATATACTGCAATTCGTCCTTCGGCGTTGTCCCTGCATACAAAGCTATATCATTTACTTGACCATTATAATGCCTGCTTCCAGCCCTGAATATATTCTTTTCAAGAAATGCAAGCTCCTTTGACGACTTAAAACGTGATATATTATCATCATCAATCATCACAGCATTTTCTATATTAATATGCTGTTCATCACATATCTTATACAAATGTGCCACTGTATCCTTAGTCATATAGAAAAGGTTCTCAATGCCCTCATTGACATTAACCTTCTCACTTGTATCTATAGTCAGTGCCACCTTAATATCCGTGCATATATCAAGAAGCAGACCAATAAGCCTGTACTGTACAGGCGTAAAGCCAGTAAAACCATCAAGTGCTATCACACTGTCTTTAAGCTTTTCTGACTCCTGCACTTTCCTGCACAGAAGATCAAGTATCTCCTCTGATGTAATGTAATTATCTTTTATAAAATTCCTAAATCCACTATAAACAACATTAATGTCACTTAATTTCATTCCAAGCAGACTGTTATTATCAACAGTTTTATTAATTTCATCTATCTTATCAACAGTTATATCATACTGTAACATCTCTGATATGACTGATTTCATCTCAGCCACAAATCCGGTATTGGATATATTACCACTAAAGAATCGAAGTTCTTTCTTGTGCTGTTCTAATATTCTTCTTACTATAAGATTCTTTCCTGTATCATCAAGAACCGGATAGTCAGAAGCCCCGACCTCCTCAAATACTCTATAAGCAAGCCTTTCAAAGCTTATGACATCTATATTAAGAATTCCCTTTCGTGGGTGAAGCTCAACTACACGCTTCTGTGTTGCCATAGTGTACTGCTCTGGCACGATAATTATATAATCTGTGTCTGGATTGTTAATCGACTCCTCTATTATTGAACTATATAAATATGTTGACTTGCCAGCACCCGATCCTCCAAGTATAAGTTGTAATGACATAATAATCCTCATTTCCGTGCACATTTTTATTCAATGAAACTCATTTAAGTATACCATATATAAGTTCTATTTATATATGAATGCTCATATATTTTATCAAAATAAATGTGTGTTATATTAGGGGGATATATGAGCGGTTCAACCAGGATTGTGGTAATTCCACTTAAGAAACTGATAATTATGGTATGCGTAATTGCTGCTCTTATTATATTAGCGGCAATATTTATATTTGGCGGAAGCAGTTCAGATGCTGCCAAAAGTACAGGTGTTAATATAAGCACCAGCACTGACACAGTAAAAAAGAATACATCTTGTCCTACATATTCACCAGGTGTATACACTTCCTCAATACTTCTTAATGGTACTCCTATAGATATTCAGGTTACAGTTGACTCCGACAATATCAACAATATCGAAATGGTTAATCTTTCAGAGTCCGTGCAGACTATGTATCCTATGCTTAATTCTTCATTTGATGAGATAAAGACCGCCGTTATCAACAACGGCTCAACAGATAATATTACCTACAATGCAGGCAGTAAATATACAGCAACTATGTTGTTATCAGCTATAGACAGTGCACTTGCCAAGGCAAGGAACTAACTGCGTAAGGCATTTAAGTCTTTCAGATAAACTTTTTACATCAGACACAGCCGTCTGTAACACACTTTCTATACAGACGTATATAAAAACTTCGGGTAATCTATATCCAGTTTGTTCATAGATTACCCGAAGTTCTATTTTAATTATTAGTTCTCAAAATAACTTATCCCGTCATCATTACTTACATTAATAAAGCCTGCATAACCTCTTTCTTCAAGCTTTCCTAAGAACTTGCCCATCTTCTTTGGCTTAACATAAAGTGAACATATCTTGCCTTCTGCCCTGTACTTTTCTGCAAGCTTATAAGCTGCTGTAAGCTCGCCCTCATCGTACATTACTGCTATCTTATTGCCCTTATTAGGAAGGTCAATTCCGTGTTCCATAAGTATAGAGAATATTCTCTCAAATCCGATAGAAAATCCTACTGCACTTACCTGCTGTCCTAAGAACTTGCCAATAAGGTTATCATATCTTCCCCCACCTGCAATAGCACCCTTAAAGTCAATGCTTTCAACTTCAAATACTGTTCCTGTGTAGTATCCCTGTCCTCTTACTAATGAAAGGTCGAATACAACATCGAACTCGCCATTACAAAGCTCATTAACTGACTTCATAATATATTCAAGGCTTTCTGCTGGTGCTTTATCTACAAGAATATCTTTAACTGACTCTAAAGAAATCTCCTGTGGATTGCTTACATTTGCAAGAAATCCTGTAAACTTGGCTATAGCTGCTTCTGCGAATTCCTTCTCCTCAAGTTCATTCTTAACGCCTTCAAGACCAATCTTATCCATCTTATCAAATGTTATACATACACTGTCAAGCTGGCTTTCTTCAAATCCGCAGTCCATAAGAAATGCTCTTAAAAGTCGTCTGTCATTAACTTTAACCTTAAAGTTCTTCATTCCTATAGCTTTAAGTGCCTTAGTTGTTATAAGTATAAGCTCAACCTCTGAATCTCTTGAATCAGAACCTATAATATCTATATCACACTGTACGAATTCTCTTAATCTGCCCTTCTGTGGACGTTCTGCCCTGTACACTCTGTCCATCTGTATACACTTCATTGGAAGTGTAAGCTTATCCTTATTATTAGCAAAATATCTGCTTAAAGGAAGTGTAAGGTCATATCTTAAGCCCATATCCGCAAGAACATTTTCATTCTGTGAAGTAACTCCGCTTGCAAGTGCCTTGTCAAGCTTGTCGCCTCTCTTCATAATCTTAAATATAAGATTAAGGTTTTCTCCACCATCACTCTTATCAAGATTTTCAATATCTTCAATAACCGGAGTTGTTATATGTTCAAAACCATTCTCTACATATACTTTTAATATTTCATTCTGGAGATAATCTCTTATCTCTACTTCATTAGGAAGATAATCATTAGTACCTTTTACAGATGTAATCTTCATTCCATTGTCCTCCATTATTACAATTATTACACAATAACTCCCACCATTATATGTGGCGGGAGTTACTTAAACACATTCAATTAACAATTATGCTTCGTCTATAGCTTTACCTATATCGTGACGCATATATTTATTATCAAAATTAACCCATTCTGTCGCTTCATAAGCATTAGCACGGGCTTTCTTTAAATCCTCACCTAATGCTGTTACGCCAAGAACTCGTCCACCATTAGTAACAACCTTGCCTTCTTCGTTGAACTTAGTACCAGCGTGGAATAAAAAGTATGAATCTTTACCCTTGAAATTCTCCATACCTGTTATCTCAAAGCCCTTCTTGTACTCAAGTGGGTAACCGTCTGATGCAAGAACTACGCATACACACGCATTATCAGTAAACTTAAGATCTATCTTATCTAATGTTCCGTCTATGCACGCTTCAAATACATCAATTATATCATTCTCCATTCTTGGAAGAACAACCTGTGCTTCAGGATCACCAAATCTTGCATTATATTCAAGTACCTTAGGACCTTCTGGTGTAAGCATAAGTCCAAAGAATATAACACCCTTAAATGGTCTTCCCTCTGCCTTCATCGCATCAACTGTTGCCTGATATATGTGTGCCTTGCAGAAATCATCAACTTCCTTAGTATAAAATGGTGATGGTGAGAAGTTACCCATACCACCTGTATTAAGCCCCTGATCTCCGTCCTTGGCTCTCTTATGATCCTGTGCAGAAGACATTATCTTTATAGTATTACCATCAACAAATGAAAGAACTGAAACTTCACGTCCTGTCATAAATTCTTCTACTACAATTGTATTACCTGCTGAACCGAACTTCTTGTCAAGCATAAGCTCATCTACACCATCAAGTGCCATCTGCTTGTCTTCACATATAAGAACGCCCTTTCCAAGTGCAAGACCGTCAGCCTTAAGAACGATAGGATACTTAGCTGTTTCAAGATACTTCTTAGCTTCATCAGCAGATGTGAATGTCTCATATGCTGCTGTTGGTATATTGTATTTCTTCATAAGGTCCTTAGAAAATGCCTTTGAACCTTCAAGTATAGCTGCGTTCTTTCTAGGTCCGAATACCCTTAAACCTTCTGCCTCAAATGCATCAACAATACCGCCAACAAGTGGATCATCCATACCAATTACAGTAAGGTCGATTGCATTTTCCTTAGCAAATGCAACAAGCTTATCAAATTCCATAGCTTTAATATCAACACATTCCGCAACCTCAGCAATACCTGCATTACCAGGTGCACAATATATCTTATCAACCTTAGGGCTCTGGCTTATCTTCCAGCATATGGCGTGCTCACGTCCACCGCTACCTACAACTAAAACCTTCATCTGTTCTTCCTCCAATATAATCTAGTCTTTCTAGTTATCATGTTCATTAGCTATCTTGTTAATAGCGGCAGGCAGTAACTTCCATTCTGCCTGTTCCATAACTCTCTTTTGAAGAATTTCTGGTGTGTCACCATCTTTAACTTCAACAGCTTTCTGGAATATAATCTCTCCTGTATCCATTCCTTCATCTACATAATGCACCGTTGCACCTGTAACCTTAACACCTTTGGCAAGCGCAGCTTCGTGAACGTGAAGTCCGTAAAAGCCTACACCGCAAAAAGATGGGATGAGTGATGGGTGGATATTAATAATTCTATGGCTGTATTCGTGTACCATTTCTTCTGGAATTTTAACAAGGAAGCCCGCAAGCACAACAAGGTCTACATTAAGCGAATTAACCTTTTCAAGAAGTGCTTTATTAAATTCATCTCTTGTCGCATAATCCTTAGGTGATACACAATAAGCTGGTATTCCGTTCTCTTTAGCTCTTGTAAGAGCATAAGCATTAGCATTATTGCTTATAACAGCAGCAATCTGTGTATTAGTAATTGTCTTGTCCTTTACACCATCAATTATAGCCTGAAGATTAGTTCCACCTCCAGATACCATAACAGCTATTCTTAGCATAAAGTTACTCCCTTCTCACCTGCTTCAATATTACCGATAACATAAGGTGTCTCACCAGCAGCTTTAATAGCTTCCATAGTTGTATCTACGTCCTCAGGGGCTACTGCAAGTACAAGACCAATACCCATATTAAATGTGTTATACATCATATCTTCTTCAATCTCGCCATCTGTCTGTAACATCTTAAAGATTGGAGGAACTTCATAGCTGTCTTTCTTTACAACAGCTCTTACACCATCTGGTAACATTCTTGGAATGTTCTCATAGAAACCGCCACCTGTGATATGGCTGCATCCCTTAACACGAACTCCTGCGTTCTTAATAGACTTCATAGTCTTAACATATATCTTAGTTGGAGCAAGTAAAGCCTCTCCAAGTGTCTTGCCAAGTGAATCGTAATATGTATTAAGTGACTCTTCTGTTATTGTGAATACACTTCTTACAAGTGAAAATCCATTAGAATGAACACCACTTGAAGCAATACCGATAAGTGTATCGCCCGGCTTAATATTCTCACCTGTTATAAGGTCTTTTCTATCTACAACACCTACAGCAAATCCAGCAACATCATATTCATCTACTGGCATAAGTCCTGGGTGTTCTGCTGTTTCACCTCCGATAAGTGCACATTCTGACTGACGGCAGCCCTCTGCTACACCACCTACGATTGTTGCAATCTTTTCTGGATAGTTCTTTCCACATGCAATATAGTCAAGGAAGAAAAGAGGTTCTCCACCTGCACATACAACATCATTAACACACATTGCAACTGCATCAATACCGATTGTATCGTGCTTATCCATAATAAAAGCAAGCTTAACCTTTGTTCCACAGCCATCTGTTCCTGAAAGAAGAACCGGGTCTTCCATCTGCTTAATCTTCTCAAGTGAAAATGCACCTGAAAATCCACCGATACCACCTAACACTTCTGGTCTGAATGTAGACTTGACCGCATCTTTCATTAATTCAACTGACTTGTAACCTGCTTCGATATCAACACCAGCATTCTTGTAATCCATTGTAATCCTCCATTCTTACGCAGCTTATCTGCGAATAACTATGTATGCTTTATAAGCACCATTTTATAATTTAACGACAATCTGATATTTTAATTACTTTGCGTAATTCTTGTATCCAACTTCCTGAAGTCTTGCATCTTTAGCCTGAACACTTTCCTTTAATTCCTTAGTATAATTCTTAAGCCTTTCAAGAAGCTGTTCATCTGATGTCGCAAGAATCTTAGCTGCAAGAATACCTGCATTAGCACCACCATTAATAGCAACTGTTGCAACAGGAATTCCTGTTGGCATCTGTACTATTGAATATAACGAATCTCTACCACCTAAAGAAGTTGTGTGCATTGGAATACCAATAACTGGCATAGGGAATATTGCCGCACACATTCCTGGCAGATGTGCTGCCATTCCTGCTCCTGCAATGATAACCTTGAATCCTTTCTGTTCTGCTGTCTTCGCATATTCAAAGAATACATCTGGTTCTCTGTGAGCAGAGATAATTGTCATCTCATATGAGATACCTAACTTGTCTAATATGTCTGCTGCCTTTGCCATAACAGGCATATCAGAATCACTACCCATAACTATTCCTACTAAAGCCATGTTTAACTTCCTCCATTCTGATAGAAATACAACTATCATCTTAAAATAATATTAAATCACTTATAATTTCATATTATCTGATAAATCATCCATCTGGATAATTAAACAGATAATATAATACAATACCTATAATATTTTACTTTGTTTTAGATATATCGTCAAGGAATTTAACATAAACCGTGTTATTGAACAAATGTCTGTTTTAATCTTCAAACGGTTCGTTAAGCATATCAGTTCCTGAAAGCACAAATCTTCCATTTTCTATTATGCTTGTTTCTTTTCCTGAATAGTCTACAACTGATATTCTTCCAATTTCATCATATGGAATTGTAATATCTGTATGACAATTGTAATATGCCTTGTCAGGCTCACTCTTTCTTAATAAAGACACCTCATTATCCCTTGAGATTATCTCCTTGCCATCAGGATTGAACACTGCAACATCCTCTGACCTTGAATAGCACGTATCACCAAGTGCAAAATGTGGTCCCATTTTCTCAACAATAAGAATTGGAAGTAGATACACAATATCATATCTGTTCGCTGACACATATGCTGTAGTATTAGTTCCTATTGCAAATTCACCGATTGGAAGTGTATTGTGGTTAAACAGGACATTTTCTTTAAATAAATCCTTGCAACGCTTCTCATCCTCATAATTATCACACATATAATCCGTGACAAAACCATCTTTAAAATGCACCTTAAGGTTCTTGAAATTAATGTCGTTAAGATATACCTTGCTTACATTAAGCACGCCCTCTGTTCCCTTAAGGACTGGCGATGTAAATACTTCACCAAGCGGTATATTAACATCTGCAAGGCAGTTCTCAAATACTGTCTGCTTACTGCCATCATTAACCTTCATTATAGATACTTTCATATCCGTTTCATTGCCGTTACAGCCTTTGACCCTGACATACTCTGCTGTATCAAGCACATCTATAATTCTCTGCTGGACAACCTTGTACTTGTCATAATCAAGAGTATTTATCTTGACAATCTCATCAAAAATCTCAGTGAACTTGTCGCCTGCCTCTGGTGATGGATAAGCTATTATAGTAAAGCTTCTCTCCTCGCCTTTAATATATGAATTAACTATAGCTCCTGATTCATTATTATATTTGACTATAAGCTTCTGCTGTTTATCATCAAGATGATAACATTCTTTAGCATCATCTGGCTCAAATGGCTTCTCACCAAATACTTCCATAACAGCAGGACCGCCGTGTACATCGGCAAGCTCTTTATGCTTTTCATACGCATTTTTTAATGCACCAAGCTTTCTCTCAACAAAATCTCCGTCAAGATATAGTGCATTATCAAATCTATGGTCAAATTCCATCTGTTTATTAGGACTTGCGCCATAATAGCCTATCTTAATATGCATACGCTTGTTAATTGAATTAACTGCCGCCCTGTATATAGTAGGCTTAAGCCCCATTGCCTCAAACTGCTTTATCTCTTCTCTTACAAGTCTTTCAAAGCCTACGCAGTATCTGATATTGACAGTCTGCTTCTTCTCTAACGGCTTATTGCCAAGAATAAATCCCTTTCGGTATCCTTCTGTAAATGTTGCCGCCATATCTTTTATCTGCTGTTCAGATAATGAGTTCAAATGCTGTGCCATTTTAATTTCATTATCAGTAATATATTCCCCATATCTGTACAGATATCTTAAATCATTCAAATCGCTGTCCATAATAATTCTTACAGCAAAATCCAGTGATGGGTCTATAAGTTCCCTTATCCTGTATTCAATATGGTCATCACTGTAATCACTTACATACCAGTAGACTGCTTCCTTAAGATGCTTATAATCAGCCTCTGTATTATCAGCCGCACAGTCCTTAACTATGCAGTAAAGCTCAATAAACAGCTCAATAAGTGCTGTTGCATCTGCTAATCTTCGCTCATACATATATACAATCAGACCCCTGATTTCCATATATACCATTGAGAATAATCTTCCGCACTGCTCTCCAAAGCACCTAACACTAACTCTTGGATTAGCATAACTTGTATTATAGGCTTCTCCTGTCACATCTTTATATAAAGCCCTGTTATATTCGCCAAGCTCCTCTAATGAAGCGTTATCAAATGCTTTGCCAGCTATATCATTCTTGAGCTTATCCATAAGCAGTATAAACGCCGATACATTTTTAAAATAATCAGCATAACTGCCAGCACCATAATCTGACAGCTCATCATCTTTATTAATCTCTGATATTCTTTCTATTGCAAGCGAATATCTTTCTTCTATATTATCATCAAACATATTAATCTCCATTTCTATAATAAATATATATATATTAATATCCATTACTATATATATAACAATCCTATTATTTTACATTGTCACACAACAAATGTACTAATCTCTAATACTGCACAACTATTATATTATTCTTTATTGTTACACAAAAATATATTAGCAATTACACTATACCCATAAGGAATACCGCTGCCATAAATACTGCGAGTATTCCACATAACAGTGAGCCCACCTTTGATAAAGTATAGAATTTATCATCTTCCTTAAAGCTAAGAAGCCCGATTACTGAACCTATTATTGAAAATAACAGACTTAACAGTCCAAGACTTCCTACCTTTAAACCTGCATATCCTTCAGCTTTGTAGGATAAATACACGCCATATATTAAGGAAGCCAATGCAAGCAGACCCATTATGGTAGATATTATTCCACCAAGCGACTGCCTTTTATCCGAAAACTTGTATTTATTAAATAATTTCACGCTTAATCCTCTCTTCTAATAATTTTGTACCAGACTGCATATATGATGTATCCTGTCAGTCCTCCCAGACAATTTAATATCAAATCATCTACATCGCAGCTTCCAACCATAGTTATAAGCTGTGTAAGCTCTATTGCCAAAGAAAGACTAAATGAATATAAAGTTGTTGCTATTAATTTAATTCTTCTGTGAGATAGCACTGGAAGAAATATTCCAAAAGGAATAAACGCAACAACATTTCCTATAATATTAAGTCTTGCTATTCTTCCAAGTGAATCATTATCTAATATATATTTCCAGAACCTTTTTATTTCTTTAAAAGGTTCCAGATTGTATATATGTCTTGTCTGCGATGTCCTTCCCATTGACTCAGCAAAGAATACAACGTATATAAGCAGACACATATATATAACAAAAATTATCCATTTCATAACATTATGAAACTTCTGCTTATTCATAATCTCTCTCCACACAATATAATATGCCTGACATACCATTGCAACACTCCGTTAAAGCATTGCAATAATATATCAGGCAGTATATACATTTAAAATAATATATCTGATTTATGTGCAAGAAGTCTTGCTCCATTAACTATCATCATAACACCAGCGCCAATACCAAAAGCGATTGTTACAATTCCAAACACAAGATTTGATACGCCAACTGACTTCATTTTTTTATATAATTTTTCTTCCACAACAATCCTCCATTCCTGCTGGCTTGATAAACCAAACTGACTAATTAATTACGCACCCCATACTGTTCATAATAAGTATCTATGGCTGCCTTTAACTTATCGTCAATGACAACTCTGCCTTCACATTCTTTATTATAAAGATGTTCTACAACGTCTGCCATTGAAACAATTGCACTTGTCTCAAAGCCATATCTTTCCTTAATCTCATCTAACGCGCTCACCTTGCCGCCAAGACCTACTTCCATACGGTTAAGTGATACCATAAGACCGATAATTGTAACATCAGCCGCTCCTCTTACCTTAGGAACTGTCTCTTCCATTGATTTACCTGATGTTGTAACATCTTCTATCATAATAACTCTGTCGCCATCTTTTAGCTTGCTTCCAAGGAAACTTCCCTTATCTGCACCATGGTCCTTTTCTTCCTTACGGTCTGAACAATAACGCACTTCCTTACCATAAAGCTTAGCATAAGCAACGGCTGTAACTACGCTGATTGGAATTCCCTTATATGCTGGTCCAAAAAGAACATCAAAATCATCACCATATGTCTCGTGAATTGCCTTAGCATAATACTCGCCAAGACGCATAAGCTGTGTACCTGTTACATATGCACCTGCATTCATAAAAAATGGTGACTTTCTTCCACTCTTTAATGTGAAATCTCCAAACTTTAACACATCACTCTCAACCATAAAATCTATAAATTCCTGCTTGTATGCTTCCATTGTATCTAAAACCTCCTGTATATGCGGCTTCGCACTGTTATTGTTATATTGGGTCTATTCTAACATAAAACTTTATTGGTTTCAATGTGTATTTGCATTATCAACACGCTCTGCGTTGCTTGGTGAAAATTATTTTAAATCTGTAAAATATTACAGACCATTTGTTTGTTTTGTGTTATTCTCCTACTTTTCTTGTTCCAAAAAAATTCATCGGAAGTTCCAAAACGTGTCTGTAATATCCTAATAATAATGCTATATCAAGTTTCTGACTTAAATATAATAAAAGATGTGTTCTAAAAGCATTTAAAATAACTTTAAAAATATTCAATACAATTATTCCAATTGACAATGTTGTGAGTGTCTTCATCAAACTGTCTGGTAAAATATCATCTACTAAAACTTTAAAATAAAATGCTGCTAATATGCCTAATATTGTATATATAAGTGAAGCTATAAATATATGAATTATCAATTTTTTCTGTGGTAATAATAAATGTATAAATCTCTGAAATAAACCTTTAGTTTCATCTCCTGTTTGAAAACTTTCTGATTTCACAAGAAGTATTAGTACTCCACTCCACTGATATTTTGGTGGTTTTCCCTCCTTATTAACATCTCCAAAGAACTTCTCTGGTGTAAGTTTTACAATGCCTGCTCCTGGATCAGCAATAACAACTTGTTTTTTTGTTATTTTATGTATAACTACATAGTGCAATAAATTGCCATCAATTATTACATGTGCAATGCAAGGTAATGGAAACTCTGAAAAAAATGCTTCTTTATCTCCTTTTACACCTTTAGCACTAAAACCTAATGTTTCTGCGGCTTTTATTATTCCATAGACATTCGTTCCTTGCTTATCTGTTCCGGCAACTTCACGAATTCTGGTAATTCCAATTTTATAATCATTTTGCTTGCAAATTGTTGCAAGACATGCAGCCCCACAATCTGTAATATCGTGTTGTTTTATGCAATAGTATTTCATCTATCCTGTACTCCAATCAATGGTATATTCTTAATCTTAATTTGTGATATTCATCAATAAATACTCCATTTAAATCAATGTTATTAATTAGGTTGCCATATTAAATATATATTTAACTTGAAAGTTTTATTAATATATAAAGTTTTTAATACAACAACCTCTTTAAACTAATATTAAATTTGTAAATATATTCACTCTATCAACTAAAAGTGACCACCAGAAGAACCAATATTATCCCTATACTTAAATCGTTCAGCTAACCACCAGCCAATTTGATAAAACAACGAATTATCTTCCCCACCTTTTATCCTAAAAAGTTCATTTTCATTTAACTCTTCAAACTTCATAATCTTAATCCCTTTTATTTTTTACTATCTAGTATAATCTTTCCAGCCTTCATATACTTCATATCCCCACGAAACCAAGGTACCTATTGTCACTACAGCACCTGCTACAGCTAACCATCCAACTCCACCACCATCGGTACATATTAATTCTTCCATATTCATTTCATTTAAACCTTTATACATATTCTTCTCCTTATAATAAAATTACATTTGATACTTACTATTAATATTTCTATTAATTATTCTTCCTGCATAAGAATATAATTAATAATAAAAAAATGATTAATAAAATCACATCTCTAATAATAACTTTATGATATATTATCAATGTATAAGTTACTGATAATATGCACAATAATATCATTATAGTTATAATAAGAATTTGTACTTTACTTTGTTTCTTCACACATATTTCCTCATTTTTTTGCACTTTGTGTATATATGAATTTATTTCATTCCAAATAAATTCAACAATACATCATACACATTTTTCCAATAGGTTTCTTTTCCTTTTGAACTTCCACCACTAATATTCATTTGTTCAATTTCTGATACTGGCACAAAAAAACTGATATAGTTCATTTTTATCATCTCCTTTCTCAGCAAACATATCACTTCTATATTTCCAATGCAATAGACATGTGCTATTTGGTATTTAAACGGTGCTATTTGGTATAATTTGACATATTTTTTACATTTTGTATAATGTTTTTATGAGTAAATTGGGGGTATTTATGAACTACTACGACATTTTCTTTGATATTATTGAGAATTTCTTTGATTTTCTAATTATCGATTTGTTTATTAAAAATCACGGTTATAAATCATATTATAAACACATACTCAGACCTATTTTTTTAACATTTAGAATATTCTATGCAATAATAACTTTTCCTAACTGGTTCGTATATATATTAAATATTATTATACTTGCCTATATTTTAGTAAGCTGCAACGGAGCACTTATCAAACGCCTCATTACTGCCATTAAATATTTTATGTATGATTATATTTCTACATTTATAATTATATTACTGCATGCATTATTTTTTAGAGATTTATTACAAATTGCTTCAAATCAACTTTACACACATTATAATTCGACTTCTGGTATTATCATTTCTTATATCATTGCCCGTATATATTTTAATACTAAAAAAATCAAATCATTAAGTACAGCAAAACCCTACATATTTCTATATGATTTTATATCAATTGCAACTATCATCACTTTATCAATAGCACCTATTCTCACTGAACCAACAATACTTAATTCACAGATGCTTATTCCTATGTTTTTTATATTAATCGCACTAATAATCATATTTTGTCTTACTACTTATAGTAGAATTGCAATTACTCTTGAAGAAAATGCTATGAATAAAATTCAAATTGAAAAAGCTGCTATGGAATCTGAATATAATTCTCAGATTGACGATAAATTACAACAACTCCACACATTAAGACACGATATGAAAAATCACCTTCTTATTATTGACAGTTTGTCTGCTGATGGTAAAAATAAACAAATTCACGATTACATACATAAGATAACTGATGAACTTAACCAGACTCAGACTATATCTTCCACTTCATCTACCATATCAGCACTTCTTAACTCTAAAAAGCTCATATGTGATGATAATAAAATAGCATTTGATACACAGTTAGATTTTAACAACATCTATATAAATGACTTTACTCTCATAACAGTGCTTGGAAATATATTAGATAATGCTATAACTGCCGCTTCAAAACTCGATAACGGATATATTAATCTTGCTATTAAACCGGCAGATACATATCTGGCAATACATTGTGAAAATAATCACCACGAAAAAATCAAAAAAAGAGAAGGTCGCTTTATCTCAAGCAAACCTTCTTCTGGCTCTAAGGCTAATCCTTTGCACGGATTAGGTCTTATTAGTGTTACGAATAATGTTAATAAATACGGTGGCACAATTGATATTAACTACAATGATACTACCTTCATTGTTGATATACTTATTCCTAATTACAGATAATAGTATTTAATTATTATCTGTAATTAACAATAGTGTTATCTCTACATTTTTCTTTCTTCAAGCAGCTTTCTTATTTTACTCATATGCCTATTCTTCACTTCTTTATAATGACTTCTGCTTAGTGGCACTTCAACGCCATCCCCAAGACATACCACATTTTCTTTAACTTCTTTTATTGCATCAAAATTGACTATATACCCTTGATGCACATATATAAATATATTTTGATCTAACTTACTACAAATCTTCTTTAATGTTTCATAACACGTTATCTCTGCATCTGTACAATGTAAAACGCATTTATTTCTTCGTTTTTCAATATACTGTATAGTCCTTACGTCTACTATTCGGGTATTTCTCGAAACAGGAACCTCTATGTATCGTTCCTCTGCTTCCTTATAATCAAATGTATATTGCACCAATACAACAGCTCTTGACAGCACTCTTTTCAATTCAGCATATGCAACTGGTTTTACAACATATGCTAATGCTTCAACACCATAAGCTTGTATTGCGTATTTATCAAAACTCGTCACAAAACATATTATTACATCTTGTGTAATTTTACGTATCTGCCTTGCCATATCTACTCCATTAATTTCTGGCATTTCAACATCAAGAAATATAATATCATACTTTAAATCATCATTTTCTATATCCTTCAACAATGCCATTCCTGAATTATATGATGTTATATTAATATTTATTTCAGATTCTTCCGAATATACATCTATATATTTAACAATTCTGTCTATATGCACTTGTTCATCATCACATACTGCTATCTCTACTGTTTTCATACTAATCCTCATTTCTTTATTCATAAATAAAATGTATCACAATGACTATACACTTTCAATTGAGATGTGTTATTTGGTATTTAATCAGTGCTATTCAGAATAAATTCTGTATCTAAACACCCATATGATAAATATTATCGCTTTGAGTTATTGACTTCTAATCTACGTTAGTTTATTCTAACTCTTGTGTATAAATCATGTGGACTCCTTTCATTATGTGTTTACAGCAATCTTAATCTGTTACATTAAGATATGGTTGTCAGCACATTTTCAGGTACTGCTGATGCCTGAAAGAAGTCCACTTAACTAATGTAATTCAGTCTTATATTGAATATAGGCTGGATCAGAATGGAGGAATTATGTCATATTTAGAAATCGAAAAAGTAATAGGACGAGAAATTCTTGATTCAAGAGGTAACCCAACTGTAGAAGCAGAAGTTTATCTTATTGATGGAACTGTTGGTCGTGGTACTACTCCATCTGGTGCTTCAACTGGTGAATTTGAGGCTCTTGAGTTAAGGGATGGTGATAAGTCAAGATATTTAGGCAAAGGAGTTACAAAGGCTGTTGATAATATTAATACAATTATCAATGATACACTTGTAGGTCTTGATGCGTCTGATATATATGCTGTTGATGCTGCTATGATAAAGGCTGACGGAACTAAGGATAAATCTAAGCTTGGTGCTAATGCAATACTTGCTGTATCAATCGCCTGCTGTAGAGCTGCAAGCATTGCTCTTGATATTCCTCTTTATAAATTCTTAGGTGGAATTTCAGGCAACAGACTTCCAGTTCCTATGATGAACATTATTAATGGTGGCTGTCACGCTTTATCATCTGGACTTGATGTTCAGGAATTTATGATTATGCCTGTTGGCGCACCTTCATTTAAAGAATGTTTAAGATGGTGCTCAGAAGTATTCCACGCACTTACTTCTATATTAAAGGAACGCGGACTTGCAACTTCTGTTGGTGATGAAGGTGGTTTTGCTCCTGCATTAAAGTCTGATGAAGAAGCTATCGAAACTATTCTTGAAGCCGTTAAGAAGGCTGGATATGAACCAGGCAAAGATTTCAGGATTGCTATGGATGCAGCTTCTTCTGAATGGAAATCTGAAAAAGGAAAAGGTTACTACAAGCTTCCTAAGGCTGGTACAGAATATACTGCTGAACAGCTTATCGAGCATTGGGCAGCTCTCTGCGAAAAATATCCTATCATTTCTATCGAAGATGGTCTTGATGAAGAGGACTGGGAAGGCTGGCAGAAACTTACAACAAGACTTGGTGACAAGGTTCAGCTCGTTGGTGATGACCTTTTCGTAACTAATACTGAAAGACTTTCTAAGGGTATAAGCCTTGGTGCTGGTAATGCTATTCTTATAAAGCTTAACCAGATTGGTTCTGTATCTGAAACACTTGAGGCTATTAAGATGGCTCATAAGGCTGGCTACACAGCTATCAGCTCACACCGTTCAGGTGAAACAGCCGATACAACAATCGCTGACCTTGCAGTAGCTCTTAATACCTGCCAGATAAAGACTGGTGCACCTTCTCGTTCAGAACGTGTTGCTAAGTATAACCAGTTACTTAGAATTGAAGAAGAACTCGGTGACTCAGCCGTATATCCTGGAATTAAGGCATTTAATGTCCATTAATTATGTTCATTAATTAAATGTATACATAACAATAAGCTGTAAGTGCTAAGATGATTTGGCACTTACAGCTTATATTTTTATTTCTCTCGAATTTTATCGGCACTTTTTTATCGGCACTTTTTTATCGGCACTTTTTATCGGCACTTTCCTTATTCCATCCCTTCCTCAAGCCACTTAGCAATATTAGAAAAGTCTATAGTAAGGTCACCACCATAGATATTCACTGGAACTGGCTTGTCAAATCCATATATAACTGGATAATTGTCACCTTCAAAATAATATACAAGTATCTTCGCCTGCACGAAATCCACTATCCAATATTCACGGACACCAGCTTCCATATACTTTGACAGCTTAAGGGCATAGTCCCTTTTCTTAGTAGATGGAGATATTACTTCAAGAACAAAATCCGGTGCTCCATATATTCCAAATCTCTTAATCTTGGAAGTGTCACATATTATGCCAACATCTGGCTCAACCATTGTCTTATTATCGCAGTCAAGCTGTACATCTACCGGTGCAATAAATGGACGGCAGCTTCCGTTATGCTCCATAATATAATTAGCAATCTGACGGTGTATTTCTCCTGCAATTGACTGATGTCCAAATGTAGGCGACAGCATTGTATAGAAATATCCATCAATTAACTCAACTCTCTGATCCTCTGGTAAGGCATAATAATCATCAAGCGTATAACTTCCATTCCTGTCAGTCTTATAAGAAGCAGCAGCCTCGCACACTACAGATTGCTCTGTAAAAATCTGTTCAAGTGCCAGAAGCGTATCATAGCGTGGACTTTCTGTTTCTCCAGAAAATATCTTCTGTATTGTCCCTAAGGGCACTCCCGATAACTCAGCCATCTGTGCATATGTGTAGCCTTTTTCTTTCTTCTTATCCCTCATCTCCTGAATAGTCATATACAGCACCTCCGTATAATAGGTCTAATGTCTATAAGTTACTTTAATTAAAGTATAGGAGGTGAATTTCCATTTGTCAACCGGTATTATATATAATTTTAACCGTTAATATAATAAAATTTCCATTTTTTAACCGTTTATCTTTATTAATTTACCATTTAATCTTTTAACAATTTTATCATTGTATTAAATGCCCATTCCATATGCTATATACTATATAACCTTCTTAATCCACTTACCGCTAAAGTATCTGCTTACAAAGACTATTCCTCTTACTGTCCAGTCTGCGAACATACCATACCACACTGCCATTGGTCCCATATTGAATACCTTAACAAGACCAATACACAATGCAACCCTGCAACACCACATAGTTGTCATTGATGTTATCATTGAGAACTTTACATCTCCTGCCGCTCTCATTCCGTATGCTGGAACGAATGAGAATACCCACGCAATTGGCTTATATATTGTTATCGCACCAACCATCTCTATACACATTCTTGCACTGTCTGTCTCCATTCCACCAAGAACCGTTATAGGATGTACAAGTGCATACACGATAATACAAGATACAATAATTCCTATCTCTGCTATTCCGCACAATTTGACTATGTAATACTTGGCTTCTTCTTTTCTTCCTGCTCCAAGACACTGTCCTACAACAGTCATAAGGCATATACCAACACCTATTCCAAAGACACCATTAACATTTTCTAATATATTAGTCATAGCCTGTGCCGCAATAGCCGCTGTTCCCATAGTTGATACTGTTGACTGGATTGCAAGCTTACCGAACTGGAACATACTGTTCTCAATTCCTGACGGAACACCTATCGCAAGTATCGAGCCTATAAGCTTATAATCAGGTCTTATCTTATGATATTCTGATACTACTATATCTATCTTTGGCTTGGATAATGCAATAAATATAACAACCATACAGAACACTCTTGATACAAGTGTTGATATAGCTGCACCTGCAACTCCCATATTAAATACGAACATAAGAAGTGCATTTCCACATACATTTATTACGTTAGAGATTACTGATACCATCATAGGATATCTTGAATTACCACACGATCTGAATATCGCTGAGCCTGCACTAAACAACGCAAGAAATGGATAACTTAACGCTGTATACAGAAAGTATGTTACTGCATTGCTCATAACCTCAGGTTCTACCTTACCAAATATAAAACTTAAAAGAGGTCTTCTTAATATAAGTCCTGCTATTGTTATGACAACTGCTATTGTGGCAACTGTAAGCACAACCTGTCTTGCCGCCTTATTAGCACCCTCACGGTCTTTCATTCCTATATAATGTGAACATATAATTGCCGCACCTGTAGCCATAGCAGAAAATAACTGTACGATAAGGTTATTAACCGAGTCAACAAGCGATACACCCGATATTGCCTGGCTTCCAAGGTTACTTACCATCATAGTATCCACCATACCCATAAATGAGTTAAGCAGCTGTTCAACAACTATTGGTATAAGAAGTGCAAACAGTGCTTTATTGTGAAACATCAGATTATCCTTATCAATGTCAAATAATTTCTTTTTATCTGCTAATAATTTACTCATAAAAATTGACGCTCCATTTCTTAACTAACTTACCTCGTATAAGATAATCAATTAATAAGTGAACGTCAACCTTTATTTACATATTTAACTGCAATATTTACATACTTTAACTACAATATTCATATATTTTAACTACAATATTGGTATATTTAATTATATAATTCATTGTTATATTAACTACTAACATCAAATCAGTATACTGCCTATACTGTCATATTATCAGCAAATACAACTCTTATAGTAGTTCCCTTTCCTAATTCACTTTCAAGCTCTATATGTGCATTATGGTGTTTGGCTACTATATGCTTTACAATCGCAAGCCCAAGTCCTGTACCACCAGTAGATTTTGACCTGCTCTTATCAACTCTGTAAAATCTTTCAAATATCCTGTCCTGATGTTCCTTAGGTATTCCTATACCGTTATCCGCTACTTCAAGAACATTTTCAGTCACACCATTATTCTGTCGTGTATACACAGATACCTTAACCTTTCCACCCGGATTATTGTAACGTATCGCATTATCACACAGGTTATATATAAGCTCCTCAAGCATCTGCTTATCAGCAGTAATATTAACATCACTTCCTGTAACATCAATAATAATGCTGTGCTTCTGTGCACTTATCTCAAGCATCTGCACCGTTGACCTGGCTGTTTCATACAGATTAACTGTCTCGAATATTTCTTCTGTCGATATGGCATCAAGCTCTGATATCCTTATAATATCATTGATAAGCGAGAGAAGTCTTTGTGAGCTTTTATGTATTTCACCTGCAAATCTCTTGGCATCATCACCTGCCGCCATACCACTTTCAATAAGCTCAGAATAGCCTGATATTGATGTCAGCGGTGTCTTTAATTCGTGCGAAACATTTGCCGTGAATTCCTGCCTCATATTGGCATTGCGCATAATATCCTCGTGCTGCCTTTTAATAGTTGTGACAAATGGAACAAGCTCCTTATATACTTTAACCGACTCCGAAGCATCCATATTATTGGCAAGATACTCAATCGGCTCAACAATGCTTTTTGTAAGAAAATGTGAACTTATCATACAGATTATAAAGAGAATTACACATAACACAATTATAACAGGGAGCATACTTGTCATAATACTCGTCATACTGCTTACTTCCCTTGAAACTCTTAGCACATATCCATTATCAAGTGCAACTGCATAATAATAAGAATTCTTATTAAGTGTTACGGACCTTCTTATGTCACATCCATAACCATTCCGTCTAGCCGCAACAACCTCAGGACGTTCGTTATGATTTTCCATTTTATCAATATCAACAAGTGTATCGACTACCGCATAACCCTGTGAATTAATAAATGTTATTCTAAGATTTCCATCGTAATTATCAATTACCTTCTGTTCAACTATATTGTCAGGGTCTGTTACCATTCCCCAGGCATCTGCACCAATAAACACATCTATGTAATTGTGCATATCTTCAAGCACTTCATGCTTTAGTACATTGTAGAACACAGTACACGCTATAGATACAGATGCCACAATAGTAACAAGTGCCATTATCATATACAAAAGATTAATTCTTTTTTTCATTATCTGGCCTCATCATCCATAAAATATCCTACATTACGGACAGTCTTTATATAATTACCAGCCGTACCAAGCTTATGTCTTAATGTCTTGATATGAACATCAAGAGTTCTTGACTCGCCCTCGTAATCTGTACTCCATATTCTGTCCATTATATTATCCCTTGTCAAGACAATTCCACGGTTAAGTGCAAGATATTTTAATAATTCATACTCTTTATAAGTAAGCTCAACAGGTTTATCATCGACATATGCAACTCGTTTTTCATCATCAATAAAAAGACTTCCAATTCCTATAAGCTTCTCTTCATCAGAACTTCCTGTCCTTCTAAGAAGTGCTTTAACTCTTGATATTAATTCCATAATTCCAAATGGTTTGGTTATATAATCATCAGCTCCAAGGTCAAGTCCTTTAACTTTATCAAGCTCTGTTGTCTTAGCTGTAACCATTATAACAGGAACTCTTCTTGTCTCTGGAGTCTGTCTTATCTTTCTTAATATCTCTAATCCATCTTCATCTGGAAGCATAACATCAAGAAGTATCATATCTGGTATTCTGTCTCTCATAAGCTTATGGAATTCTTTGCCGCTTGCACACTCAACAACTGTATGTCCTGCATTCTTTAAAGCAAAGCTTTCAATCTCGCTTATATTTTTATCATCTTCAACAACATATACATATGCCATAATATCCTCGATTTCTGCGACAGATTTCAGCATATTAATACATTTTATCTTTAAAAGATTATACAAAATGTATCCGCTGATATCTACGCTTTACACAAATTTTCTAGTTTCTGGAAGTCTGTATTTTTCCTTGTATTCTTTATATTCTCTTGCAAACTGCTGGTTATCCCTGTTCTTCATTGCATCAAGATATTCGTGTGTATCAAAATTTTCCTTATCTGACTGGATAACATCTACTGCTATATTAGAACAATGGTCTGACACTCTCTCAAGATTATTAAGAATATCTGAATGTGCAAATCCCAGTTCAATAGTACATTTTCCTTCTCTTAATCTTCTTATATGTCTAGCTTTAAGCTCAACTGTTAATGTATCAATAAGTTCTTCTAATGGTTCAACTTTATCTGCTTCTTTAATATTATTAGTCTTAAAGGAATCAAAGGATATATCTACAACCTCTCTTACTGCCGAACATAATATATCTAACTCCGTCTTAGCTTTAGGTGAGAATTCCATCTGCTTATTATGCAATTCTCTTGCAGAGTCGCACAGATTACAGGCGTGGTCTGATATTCTTTCAAAATCGCCTATGCTGTGAAGCATCATATTAAGTGTCTCTGAGTCATCTTTATTAAGCATCTTGGTACTTATCTTCATAATATATGTACCAAGCTCATCTTCATATTTATCAACCCTGCTCTCAAGCTCACCAACATACAATGCCTTATTCTCATCATAATTACCGATAAGTCCAAGTGCTGTAAATAATGACTCCCTTGATATATCAGCCATATTGCCTATAACTGTCTTACAATGTTCAACTGCAAGGCTTGGTGACTCAAGAAATCTGTCATCTAAAAGTGCAAATTCATTAACACTCTGTCTTTCCATAAGTGCCTTTTCCTCATCATCAACCCTTATAGTCATATATGCGAGCTTCTCAAGCACATTTCTTAACGGAAGAAGAAGTGCAGTTGTAATAATATTAAAGGTTGTATGTATTACCGCAATTCCCATCTCATTAGCTGTATCATTCAGAAATGAAAAATGTACAAACATATTAACTGTATAGAACACCGTCATAAATACAACTGTACCTATAACATTAAAGTACAGATGAACTATAGCTGCTCTTTTACCATTCTTGCTTGCACCAATACTTGATAACATAGCTGTTGCACAAGTACCGATATTCTGTCCCATTATTATAGGAAGAACAGTTGCATAGCTTAATATTCCTGTAGAACATAATGCCTGTAATATACCAACTGAAGCTGATGAACTCTGTATTATTGCTGTAAATACAAGTCCTGCAATCATACCAAGTATTGGGTTTTTAAATGTTGTTAATAAAGCCTGAAACTGTGGGACTTCGGCAAGCGGCTCTACAGATGAACTCATAGCTTCCATACCATACATAAGAAGTGCAAATCCAATAAATATCTTAGCTGGATTTTTAAATTTGTCTTTCTTTAGGAATACAAGCATCACAACACCAATAACTGCAAGGATTGGTGAAAATGATGTTGGCTTCAACATTCTTATAAATAAATTATCACTCTCAATACCAGTAAGGCTTAATATCCATGAAGTTATGGTAGTACCTATGTTAGCACCCATTATAATGCCAATTGCCTGTCTTAACTTCATAATACCTGAATTAACAAAACCTACAACCATAACGGTCGTCGCTGATGATGACTGTATAACTGCTGTAACACCAGCTCCTAAAAGAACAGCCTTTATCGGGTTAGAAGTAAGCTTTTCAAGTATATTCTCTAACTTTCCTCCTGATGCTCCCGTTAAGCCTTCACCTAATAAATCCATTCCATAGAGGAATATCGCCAATCCTCCAAGTAATGCTAATACACCAAATATATCCATTTTTCCTCCAAAATTTCTTATAGACTTTACTTTTTGTTTACATTTTGGAGTGTAAAACAGTTATATGAAGCTTATATGAACCTTATGTAAATTCAATGTAAAATGTAAAATTAATGTTAAATAACAATTATTGATTATTATTTATCATCTGGGTGCTGACCTGTTATAGAGAATATAACCCATTCTGATATGTTAGTCGCATGATCCCCTATTCTCTCAAAATATTTAGCAGCCATAAGCAGATCTGATGCCTGCTCACCTGCATTAACATCTTCGTGAATCATAGCTATAAGCTCAGCCTTTACCTTGTTGAATAAATCATCAACAACATCATCGTGTACGATAACCGTCCTTGCCTTATCCATATCCTTGTTAACAAATGCTTCAACACTCTGGACTAGCATTACCATAGTTTCTTTAGCCATCTGCTGTATATGATCAAGCTTCTTAATATATGATTCTTTAGAAAGTTCTATTGTAATCTCTGAAATATCAGTTGCATGATCCCCTATTCTTTCCATATCTGTAATCATCTTTAATGCTGCTGATATAAGTCGTAAATCCTTTGCAACCGGCTGCTGCTGTAATAATAACTTAAGACATAACTGTTCAATCTCACGTTCCTGATGATCAATCTCCTCGTCATATTCTATTACATTTGAAGCAAGCTCAATATCCTGATTAACAAGTGCCTTTACTGTATCAGATATAGCCTTCTCAATCATGCCACCCATTTCAATTAATTCATTATTAAGTTGTACTAACTGTCTGTCAAATCTATTTCTCATATTAACCTCTTTTCCTGTGCTTCTATTGGCACACGGTCTAACACTCAATTATTTCAATATTGCTGACAGGTTCTATTAAGTTAATATGATGAATTCTCTGGTCATTACAGATTATCTTTTTCTATATATTATAAAACGTCTGTTTAATGCCCTTAACGCACTTCTGAACGCTTTCGCTCTCTTAGGATACTTAAACATCGCTCCAATCTTGTTATACATATAAAAAGAATATACGAGCACTTTGTTAAGCTTTCCTATCTTGTCCTTGGTTGTATATATATATCTTGTTCCACCAACCTTAGGATGATTGCCATCTTTATAATATTTTATAAGGTCGTCCTCTGTCTTTATTGTATCTGGAATAAGTGCATATCCCATACCAACACAATTACTGTTATGGGCATCACTTCCGCCTGTAAGTGCTACCCTGCACCCCTTGGCGAACTTTCTTGCATACTTATTGCTTTTCTCACTCTCGCAGGCATTATAACCTTCTACGAAATCAAAATGAACCATATGTGCAATCTGCTTTGACTGATTCCAGTACATAGTAGATGCAAAGCTCATAAATGGTTCTCCATAAGGATGTGCAGGTCCTAATATTCCATCACAACAATGGACAATATATATAAGCTTATCTAAAGTAAGGCCCTTATATCTCATAAGCTCATACACCTCTTTAGGTGTATCCTGTGGAAGAATAACTATAAAATGTCCGAACTCCAGACTATCATATTCTATGCCTCTTAATACCACGAAATCATCATATTTCTTACCATATGAAAGATACGCATCATATCCATCATATGAGTCATGGTCTGTTACAACCATTCCGTTAAAACCTTTGCTCTTAAGTATCTTGATATAGTCATCTATCCCAACCTTGGCATCTACTGAACCCTCGGCTGTATGACAGTGCATATCGAATTTTACATATCCCATATAATAAATACCTCGCATTTGTATATCTATATTAATTAATCACATTACAACTAATTAACTTCATTATACTTCTTAAAGATTTTAATAACAAGGTACTAAAATATGTAATTATCAGCCAAAACGTCCTGTGATATAATCCTCAGTCTTCTTGTTCTTAGGCATAGAGAATAACTGCTCTGTCTTGTCGTATTCAATCATCTCTCCTAACAAGAAGAAGGCTGTATTATCTGATATTCTTGTCGCCTGCTGCATATTGTGTGTTACCATTATTATTGTATAATCATTCTTTAACTCAATCGCAAGGTCTTCAATTCTTGAAGTTGATATTGGGTCAAGGGCTGATGTCGGCTCATCCATAAGAATAACCTCAGGTTCAACTGCAAGAGTTCTTGCAATACATAATCTCTGCTGCTGTCCACCTGAAAGTCCAAGAGCTGACTTTTTAAGTCTGTCCTTCACCTCGTCCCATATAGCAGCCTGTTTTAAAGCTTTTTCTACTATAATATCAAGTTCTGCTTTCTTGTGCACTCCAAATAACCTTGGTCCGTAAGCTATATTGTCATATATGCTTTTAGGAAATGGATTAGGCTGCTGGAATACCATTCCAACCCTGTGTCTTAATGTTATGTCGTCCATCTCTGTAAATATATTGGCTCCGTCAAGGTATACTTCACCATCAATCTTAACACCCTCAATTAAGTCATTCATTCTGTTAAGTGTCTTTAAAAATGTAGATTTACCACATCCAGATGGTCCGATAAATGCTGTAATCTGATTTTTAGGAATATTCATATTAATATTTTTTAATGCGTGAAAATCCCCATAATGAAGATTAAGATTTTTGATTACAAATTTATCATCACCTGTATAATTACTGCTTCCATTTTCAGAATTCTTATTCATATCTATATTACTCATACTTATCCTCATTTCTACGCTTTCTCACCAGAGTTCTTCTTATTTATCTTATTACTTAACACGTTAGCTCCTATGCTGAATGCAAGCACAAGTATAAGAAGTACCGCTGATGCAAGGTTAGCCAGGTCCTGATTTTGTCCATTAACCTGTAAATCCCATATCTGCAATGATAATGTCTCTGCTGAACGAAATGGGTTAAGTGGACAGGTTGATGATGCAAGATTCCAGTTGCCCCATCTTATGTTAGTTCCTGAACCTGTTGTATACAAAAGAACTGCCGCTTCACCAAAGCCTCGTCCTGCTGCAAGTATTACACCTGTCATAATTCTTGGAAGGCAGGCTGGCAGTAATATGTGGAATATTGCCTGCCAGCGTGTTGAACCAAGTCCCATACCCGCTTCAAAATATCCCTTAGGGAGTCCTTTTATGGCATCCTCTGTTGTTGTTGTTATAAGTGGCAGTGTTATGATTGATACGGACAATGCTCCAGCCATAAGGCTTTTATCCAGTCCTATAATTACAAGAAAGATGAGGTAGCCAAATAAACCAACAACAATAGATGGAAGTGACGAAAGTGTCTCTATACATATTCTTATGAACTTTGTAATAAGTCCTCCCTTGGCATATTTTGCAAGATATATTCCAGCAAATGTTCCAATTGGTACTGTTATAAGCAATGACAAGAATACAAGATATATCGTATTAAAAAGCTGGTTGCCTATAGCACCACGCCTTGTAAAGCCGAACATTGAAGGTTTTGCACCAGCAAAGCCCTTAATAATTACATATCCGGCAAATGCCGCAAGAAGCACAAAGAAGAATACGGCTATACAGTAAAATATAACTGTCATTACTCTATCCTGTGCCTTGGCACGTTTTATCCTATTCATATAATCTCCATTTCTGTGCACGCTTCTGCGCACAAATATTCATTTTCACCCTTTATTAACTTTAACAGGTGATTTTAATTAGTCTTTGCACCCTTCTTTTTATTTCCAGATTCTTCTGACTGCTTAGCAGACAGAAAATGTATTAAAAATATGAACAAAAGTGATATAAGGAACAAAAGCAATGCAAGTGTCCACAACGCTGTCTTAGTTTCTCCGCCTTCCATCGCATTTCCCATCTGGGCTGTTATCTCTGTTGTAAGTGATTTGGTTGTTGAGAATATGCTGTCTGGAAGTGCGGTTGTCTGTCCTATTACCATCGCAACTGCTAATGCCTCACCAAACGCTCTTGCAAGACCAAGTATTATACCTGAGAATATTCCAGAAGCTGAAGCTGGAAGCACTATCTTATATATTGTCTGCCAGCGTGTTGAGCCCATTCCATAAGCACCCATTCTGTAATCTTTAGGAACTGACCTGATTGCATCTGCTGACACACTTGTTATTGTAGGGAATATCATTATTGCAAGCACAATACCTGCCGCTAATATTGAATGTCCTACCTGTCTGTGAAACATATCTCTTATAAATGGCACAAGCACGGTAAGTCCGACCCAGCCATATACTACTGAAGGAATTCCTGCAAATATCTGGATTACAGGGCGGTAAAATTTTTCACCAAATTTAGGTGAAATCTCTGTCATAAATATAGCTGAACCAAGTGCAAATGGTGTTGCAATAAGCAGTGCAAGACCACAGGTACTTAATGAACCTACTATAAATATAAGTGTACCTACTGAACCGCCGCCTTCCATATTGTCTATAGGTGCCCAGTCAGGTGAAAACAGGAACTCACCAATTGAATGATTGAATTTTAAGAATGTTCCTGAACCCTTGTATACAAGAAATCCACCTATTCCAAGAGTAAGCACTATAACGAAAAGACCACATAGGGTGACGATTGTACGCCACAGGTACTCTTTGGTAAACATACCTCTTTTAATATTCATACTTTCTCCATTCTTAACATATAAAATTTCGCTGCTATATGTTCAACGAGGGGGATTAATAATAACGGACGTTGTACGGAGTGTTATATTACCGCTGGGCACGCTCCCGCTACTTGAAACCGTAGCGGTACTAAGCGGCTAAAGTACAGCCGCTAAGTGCCGACGGTTTCAACAGTACCCAGCTTGCAATATAACACTCCGTACAACTGGGTTGCGATTAATCTGCGTTGAATTGTTTATCAGCTTTATGTATCTTCTTTGCTCTTTGTTATTTCTTTTTTACATTTTCATTTTATATGTTATTAATTTCTATGCGTTTAGGCGGGCAGGATACTGCTCGCCTAAATCCTATATTTTTTATGACTATCAATTTTTCTAACATTTATTTTTTATCTTGATTTAATTGTAGTCTTATAATTTTTTGATTGATTTTCTTTCAATCTTTTAATGTTAATTTTGGTTGCTGATGATTTGTAAGATTTTATCTTACTTTTTAATTAAGGGGGTTTTAACAACTATTTTTTAGTGTTCTTTTACTGTCATCTTTGATGATACGCCGTAGCCTAATGATTCCATTTTCTTGCCGTATTCATCTGATGTGATGTAGTCGAGGAACTTCTGGGATACTTCATCTGCGTTGCCCTTTGTGTACATATGCTCGTATGTCCATACTGGGTATTTGCCAGCATATGTATTCTCAAGTGTTGGTTCAACACCATCAATTGATACTGTATCAACGCCTGGGTTGCTTACAAGGTAAGATAAAGCTACATATCCGATAGCACCCTTTGTTGTCTTAACATTCTGTAAAAGTACACCTGAATCATCTGTTTCCATTGACTTGTTAGAAGCTTCGCTTGCACCATCTAATGCGTATTTCTTAAATGTTGCTCTTGTACCAGAAGATTCTGGACGAGTGATAAGCACGATTGCTTCATCAGCACCACCAACTTCTTTCCAGTTAGTAATCTTTCCTGTAAAAATATCTGTAAGCTGTGCCTTTGTAAGGTTCTTAACACCACCTGCTGTTACGTCCTTGTTTACGATAGGTGCCATTGTTACTACACATACCTTATGGTCTACAAGTTCTGCTGCCTTAGCTGCATCAAGCTTTTCTGCTGCCTCCACATCAGAGTTACCAATGTTAACTGTTCCCTCTGATACCTGCTTAAGTCCTTCACCAGAACCACCTGCATCGATTGTTATGTTAACATCTGGATATTTTTCATTAAAAAGGTCTGCCGCATCATCAACAAGTGGCTTTAATGCTGATGAACCTGCTGCTGTTATGCTTCCGCTAAGGTTAGAGTCTGCATCTGCTCCATTATCTGCACTGCTGCTTCCACAGCCAACAAGTGCTGTTACCATACATACTGTACTAAGAATTACAGCTGCGCTTTTCTTAAAATTCATCTTTCTCATAAATTTTTTCCTCACTTTTCTTTTAAAGGTCTATGTCTTATCGACAGATAAAAGAATAGCAGTGGTATGTAAAATGCAATACCACTGCTACGAGAAATCTATGTAAAGTCTTTGTTAAATTGTAATTTTACTTAACGCAGCCAATAAGCTCGTTAATGTCTGCTACTCCATTTTTAGCACAATAATCTCTTATTCCGTCCACAACCTTAATTGTTGTAAGAGGGTCATTAAAATTAGCTGTACCAACTGATACCATCGTTGCACCTGCCATAATAAACTCAAGTGCATCATCTGCATTGGCAATTCCGCCCATTCCAATAATAGGAAGTGCTACAGCATTGGCAACCTGATATACCATTCTTACTGCAACAGGCTTTATAGCTGGACCTGAAAGTCCTCCGGTCTTATTGGCAACTGCAAATGTTCTTCTGTTAATATCAATCTTCATTCCTGTTAATGTATTAATAAGGGATACCGCATCAGCACCACCTGCCTCAACAGCCTTAGCCATCTCTGTAATATCTGTCACATTAGGGCTTAACTTCATAATTACAGGCTGCTTGGCAACCTTTTTTACTGCCTTTGTAATACGCTCTGCTGAAGCTGGAACCTGTCCGAAAGCAATACCACCCTCTTTTACATTAGGGCAGGATATGTTAATCTCAAGCATATCAACTGGCTGTTCGCCTAACTTTTCCACAGCATCAACGTAATCTTCTTCTGTCTTTCCACACACATTTACTATTATCTTAGTATCATACTGCTTAAGAAATGGAATATCTCTCTTTACAAATGTATCAAGCCCCGGATTTTGAAGTCCGATTGCATTAATCATTCCACCGTAAGTCTCTGCTATTCTAGGTGTTGGATTGCCCGGCCAAGGTACATTTGCCACACCCTTAGTTGTGACCGCACCTAATTTATTAAGGTCTACATACTCACAATATTCCATACCTGAACCAAATGTTCCTGAGGCAACAGTAACAGGATTATTAAATTCAACTCCCGCAATATTTACTTTCATATTAACGTCTGCCGGATTAATTGGATTTACTCTATTAGCCATTATAACTCTACCTCCTTAACATTGAATACAGGGCCTTCTTTACATACTCTCTTATTCTTAACCTTTGAATGGTCATCAATATCTGTTGACTGACATACGCAGGCAAGGCACGCTCCTATTCCGCAAGCCATTTTTTCCTCTAAGGATACGAAACAGGCGATATTATTGCTTACCGCATATTCCTTTATTGCTCTTAACATTGGTGTAGGGCCGCAGGCAAATATTACATCTGCTGTTAAGTTATTCTCTCTTACTGCATCTAATACATTACCTTTAGTTCCAGCACTTCCGTCCTCTGTTGCAACATATACATCAGCAAACTGCTCAAATTCATCTTTTAAAAACATCTGTGAGTTTCTGTAACCAAGTACAGCCTGCTTCTTACATTCAAGCTGCTTAGCAAGCTCAAGCATTGGAGGAACACCAATTCCACCACCAAAAAGAATTGCCTTTAACTCTGTGTCCGCACAATCATTTCCTGTGACATTCTTTACATATTCCATAATAGACTTAATATCATATCCATTGCCAAGAGGTCCTTGAATATTAACATATTCCCCCTCCTTCATCTTAGAGAACTCCTCTGTCCCCTTTCCAGCAACCCTGTATACAATCCTTAAATTATCTTTATCTATTCTGCATATGCTTATTGGTCTTGGAAGAAGTCTTGCTCCATCGTTAGAATATACCGATATGAACTGTCCCGGTACAGCCTCTCCTGCCATCTTATCTGTCTTTAACCACATTTCATATATGCCTTCGGCTAAACACGAAGTCTTAATTATTAATGCATTTTCTCTGTATGACATATGTATTCTCCATTCTTAATTAATTATTTCAAATCCTTGTATACAACATTTCCATTGCATATAGTATATTTTATTTTACCATAAAGCTTCTGTCCGATAAATGGTGAATTACTAGCTTTCGATACAAAATTCTCTGTAACCTCCCACTCCTCATCTGGATTAAATATAACCAAATCAGCTATCTTTCCAGCCTCAATACAGCCTTTGTCCATTTTGTAAAGCTTTGCTGGATTAACTGTCATCTTAGTGAGCAGTTCCTCAAGTGTTAAATAGCCTTTCTTTACAAGATTAGTAATTCCAAGTGCAAGTGATGTTTCAAGCCCTATCATTCCGCTCGGTGCTGCCTTGAACTCCTTAGCTTTCTCATCCTTGCTATGTGGTGCGTGATCTGTTGCAATTATGTCTATTGTTCCGTCCTTAAGGCCTTCAATTACAGCAAGCCTGTCAGCTTCTGTTCTTATTGGTGGATTTACTCTTGCAAGTGTGCCTTTCTCAAGCACAATGTCTTCTGTAAGCGAAAAATGCTGTGGAGTAGACTCTGCATGTACATCTGCTCCCAGCTTCTTAGCTGTCCTTACAAGCTCTACTGATACCGCTGAGCTTATGTGCTGTATACATATTGTTGCCTTGGTTTCAAGTGCAAGCATACAATCCCGTGCTACCATCATATACTCTGAGCAGGCTGGTGCTCCACCTATATTAAGCTTGTCTGATACAACGCCTTTATTAATTCCCTGTTGTTCTATATATGCAGGATTTTCCTCGTGAAAACTTAACGGCATATCAAGCTCTTTAGCTTTCTGCATAGCTTCCTTTACAAGCATTTCACTCTTAAGTGGAATACCATCATCTGTAAATACAAGTGCCCCGCCATTCTTAAGTTCCGTAAAGTCAGTAAGTTCTTCTCCCTTAAAGCCTTTAGATACTGCCGCAGCTGAATATACATTTATCGGCGTAGTTCTTCCCTTTTCTATTACATACTGCAACGTTTCTTTATTATCTACTATAGGATTAGTATTAGCCATACAAAGAACTGTTGTAAAACCTCCTGCCGCAGCTGCCGCAGCTCCTGTATTAATATCTTCTTTATAAGTAAAACCTGGATCCCTGAAATGAACGTGTGTATCTATAAGACCAGGTGCTACCACAAGACCTTCTGCATCAATTACTTCATCTACAGCTATGTCGGATACAGGCACATCAAATGCTTTTACCTGTATTATACCGCTTATTATTCCATTTTCCACAAGAATATCTGCCTTATATGACATATGTCTTGCTGGATCTATTATATGTCCATTCTTAATTAAAGTTCTCAATATTATCTCCATTCTTTATAAAAGCGGCATTACCAGTCTGTTGCTGAGTGGTACTGCCGCTTATTATAATAATTATTTACTTTCCAAGTGCTCCATTAATATCTGCAATCATATCAAGAGCTGCCTGTCTTGAAGCTTCACCGAAATTCTTAGCTCCAAACTTAGCATACTCATCTTTAGCATATGCAGCTATAATTCCTCTTGAACTATTAACTATCGCGCCAAGTCCGTCTGGGTTAAAGAATGCTGTAAGGTCTTCAGCCTTGCCACCCTGTGCCCCGTAACCAGGAACAAGGATATAAGCCTTTGGCATAACCTTTCTTAATACCTTACCCATCTCTGGATATGTAGCACCAACTACCGCACCTACATTACTATAAGTATCGCCCATACACTGGCTTCCCCATTCATTAACCTTAGCACCTACATGCTCATATAATGGCTTGCCGTCTATAAGCTGATCCTGAAATTCTCCACTTGAAGGATTAGAAGTCTTTACAAGGATAAATATACCTTTGTCTTCCTCATTGCATACCTTAATAAATGGATTAATTCCGTCAGAACCAAGATATGGATTAACTGTTGCAAAATCTTCATCAAATGGTGTTAAAAGCTTAGAACCAACTTTAACCTTTCCAAGATGTGCTACTGCATAAGCCTCAGATGTTGAACCTATATCGCCTCTCTTAACATCACCGATTACAACCATATCCTTCTCGTGACAATAATCAACAGTCTTCTTAAACACCTTAAGTCCTTCAATACCGAACTGCTCATACATAGCAATCTGTGGCTTAACTGCTGGTACAATATCATATATATTATCAATGATTGCCTTATTATACTGCCAGATAGCTTCTGCCGCACCTTCAAGAGTTTCTCCATACTGCTCAAAAGCTTCCTTTTGAACATGCTCTGGAATATACTTCATCATAGGATCTAAGCCTACAACTACAGGTGCATTTGTCTTAACGATTTTGTCAACTAATTTGTTAATCATCTATATTCTCCTTACATATCAATTAATCTATCTTATATTACAACTTTGGAACATCTTTATCAATAATAACTTCTGTTCCGTTGATATTAGAATATACAATCTTACCACCAGCTATTGTATACTTAATCTCACCACTTACCTTCTTGCCGTTAAATGGAGTGTTCTTGCCTCTTGAAGCAAATGTCTTACTGTCTATAACATACTCTGCATCCGGATCAATTATAGTAATATCAGCAGTCTTGCCAACAAGAAGTGTTCCCTTGTCTATACCGATAATCTTAGCAGGTGTATAACTCATCTTATCTGCCATCTCAAGAGGTGTAATAACATTTTTCTTAACAAGATCTGTCATTATAATAGCAACAGCTGTTTCAAGACCTGATATTCCAAATGGTGCTTCTACAAAACCTCTGTCTTTCTCTGTAAGATGATGTGGTGCGTGGTCTGTTGCAATTATGTCTATTGTTCCGTCCTTAAGGCCCTTAATAAGCATATCTTTATCCTTATTAGTTCTTAATGGCGGATTAACCTTGTAGTTAGCATCATCTTCATTAATATCATCTTCTGTAAGTGTTAAATGGTGTGGCGTTACCTCTGCTGTAACATCAAGACCTTCTTTCTTGGCTGCCGCTATCATTCTTACGCTGTCCTCTGTTGAAACATGGCATATATGAAGCTTGGCACCCGTATTCTTAGCAAGGAGTAAATCTCTTGCCACCATAATATCTTCTACAGAATTCATAATTCCGTAAAATCCAAGTTCTCTTGCTTTATTGCCGGCATTCATAACTCCCCTTGCTGCAAGATCCTTATCTTCACAATGTGCAAATACCGGTATTCCTACTTCTGCCGCAAGCCTCATAGCCTGTCTTGCTACTCTAGCATTCATAACAGACTTCCCATCCTCGCTTACTGCTACAGCTCCTTCCTCATAAAGCCTCTCATAATCAGTTATATACTCTCCGTCCTGACCTGCTGTCATAGCTGCTATAGGAAGAATATTAATATCTGTTACTTCTTCTGACTTATTCTTTATGTATTCAACCATCTCAACGCTGTCAATTGCAGGCTTAGTATTAGGCATTGGACACACTGTTGTAAATCCACCTCTTGCCGCAGCTCTTGCACCAGTTCTTATTGTTTCCTTATGTTCAAAGCCTGGTTCTCTGAAATGTACATGTAAATCCACAAGTCCTGGCATAACCATACAGCCCTTAGCATCAATAACTGTATCTGCTGCCTTGTCAATATCCTTTGCCACTTCTGCTATAACCCCATCTTCAACAAGAATATCCCTAATGTCATCAGTGTTACTTGCAGGGTCAATAACTCTTCCGTTCTTAATCAACATTCTCATATATTAATCCTCCCCTTAAAATTTAATCTTTCAAACTCGTAAGCAGGTTCAGGTTTACCATAATAGTATCCCTGTATGAAGTCAACACCCAGCTCTCTTAATATATCCAACTGGCTCTTATCCTCAACACCTTCTACAACTATCTTAGTTCCTATAGTAGCAGACAATTCAACTATAAGCTTAATGAATGCCTGTGCATACTCATCTTCCGTTATATCATCAATAAATGTCTTGTCAACTTTAATAATATCAAAAGGAAGCTGTTTAATGTAGTTAAGTGATGAATATCCTGTACCGAAATCATCAAGAGCTATCTTTGGTCCTAATTCCCTTATGCCATTAATTATATTAAGAACCCTGTCCATATCATTAATAGCAAAGCTCTCTGTAATCTCCAGCACGATATTCCTAGGATTAACTCCTGTCTTCTTAAGCACTTTAGCTACTGTATCTACTATATCTTTCTGAAGAAGCTGGACAACCGACAGATTAACATTGATATGGAAATCCGGCATACCATGTTCATTCCAGTATCTGCACTGTCTGCAGGCTTCCTCAAGAACATAATCACCAATTGAAGTTATAAGTCCAAGATATTCAGCAAGCGGAATAAAATCACCCGGACCCATAAATCCAAGCGACTTACTGTCCCATCTTACCAGTGCTTCACACGATGCACATTCCTCTGTGTTAATATCAACTACAGGCTGGTAGAATACAACAAATTCATCAATTCCTGTCGCAACAGCCTGCCGCATATTATTTTCAATATCAAGGCGTCTTACAGAATTCTGTTTGTTGCACACATCATAAAAAGAATATCCATTCTTACCATTCTTCTTAGACTCATACATTGCTATATCAGCCATTCTGATAATCTCGTGTACATCTTTGCTGTCATCTGGAAATACCGCAATACCCATACTCATAGTACAGAAATATTCTGTCTCCATAAGATACCACGGTTTGTTAAATATCTCTTTAACCTTATTGGCAATTCTCTCTAATTCAAGGAACATATCAGGCATTACTATGGCAACAAATTCGTCACCACCCATTCTGTAACATCTGCCTCTAAGACCTACTATACTCTGAAGTCCTGCCGCAATCTGCTGTAAAAGAATATCTCCATACTGGTGTCCAAGACCATCATTAATGTGCTTGAAATCATCAAGGTCGATAAACAAAACCGCACCCTTAACACCATCTCTTATAGCTTCGTTAATTATAGTCTTTAAGTCTGACTCACACTTCATACGATTATAAAGACCGGTAAGGAAATCGTTATGTGCCTGAAATTCAATCTTCTGCTGATTCTTTTTCTTCTGTGTTATATCAGAAGCTGTACATACAATCACCTCACTTGCATCTATCCATATAAGCTTGGTAAATCTTACTTCAAACCACAGACCTGACTCAGCATTATACTTCTCCACAGGTCTTATGTATTCTCTTGTATAATCAGAAAAATCATAATATCCATCAATATTATTGCCCTCAGCATTATTGATATATTCTTCAAGTGTCTTCTCTACATCTTCTTCTGTCGGTACAAGAATATCCTGCATACATTCTTTTATTGTATCTTTAATCTCCTTCGACTCAGCCGCCACCTTATTCTCAAACAGAATATTGCCTGTAGCAGTATCACATACAATAATACCTGAACCTATGTTATTAAGAATATCCTTTAAGACTTCATATGATGAAAGCAGTGAATTATTAGTTACTCTCATCTGGGCAATACTCTGAATAATACCTGTAACATCATATATAAAATGCATATTGTCCTCATTATCGGACCATAGCTTTATATTGTTCTTATCATATATGACAAAATGCATAGCATCTATGTCATTAATCCTAATAGGAACGCTTATGCTGTTCTCACCATTCAGTGCCATAACATCGCATTTCTTAGCTTCCTCTATACATTCACCCTCAGATGCAATTACTGTCCATTCATCATCTGAACCCTTCTGAAGCAATGCAATACAATCAGCATTAATGTATGCTATAGTCTTATGTAATATTAGTTCTACTGTATGCTGAAATGTATCTCTTGACTCAAGGCTTTCTATCAACTCTGACAACACTTCAAACTTCTTATTAGTCTCTCCCAAAACTCCTGCCTCCAGAATGTTTTACATAGACTAATTATATAATATTTATACCAGTTTGGGAACTGTTTTTATATATTTTTTAAATTACATACGAAATGAAATTCAATTTTTAATTGTTTTATTAAACTATGCGTGATATTATGAATATTATGTTTTTATGCAGATTTTATAAACTCATTCTGCAAGTGTTTTCCAACTGGTGTATGCAGAACACTTAATTAAAATATTGCAGCACATTACTATGTAAGAACAGGAGAATTTATGGATAATATTTACAAATATAATACTACCCTGAAAGCTTCAGGCAATGATTACAAAAAGATTGTATTCTGGAACAGATTTTTAAGAAACCCTGTCGAACTTATACTTTCGTGGGTTCCTGCCGTTATCTCAATAATTATGCTTGCCTCTGGCAGATACAACACATTTTTATTAATTATATATGCAATATGCTGGTTCTATCCTATATACATATTTGCATTCCAGTTCAAATCAAGCGTTAATTACCACTTGAAGCACAGAGATTCATCAGAAGATGCTCCCTGCACAATAACATTAATGGATAACGCGATACTTGCTGATATCCCAGACCATAATTTAATATATACTTACGAATGGGAACAATTCACAACTGTATATTTCAAATATGGATATTATATGTTGTTTAATGGGAAGCAAATGGTTGTAATGCTTAATAGTAATGATATGCCTGAGAATATCAAGAAGAATGTGGGCGGATTTATTATGGAGCATGTAGATAGAAATAAGTGCAGGATAGTGTACTAGGCTCATACGGACGTTGTGTAGTTTTACTATATTACCGCTGGGCACGCTCTCGCTGCTTGTAGCCGTAGCGGACACGTAAGCGGCTAAAATACAGCCGCTAAATGCCGACGGCTGCAAAAGCACCCAGCTTGCAATATAGTAAAGCTGCACAACTGGGGTATGGCTGAATTGCAGAATATAAAATGTAATCAGGAAAATTGTGCGAACACTGAATAGTTATCGTATTGTTTATGTTATAATATAAAAGAAGATGTGCTTACACAAAATTTATAAATGTAGACACAGATTAAATATGTTTAATTATGAGAAAACAGGCAGGCTTTAACATCTAAACTTCGTTAAAGTCTGCCTGTTTTTATAAGTTGTGCTTTCTATCAACACTTTTTCCTATAAGTCTAACCTCTTGTTTTATCTTGCCAACCAGCCGCCGTCTACTGCCAGGGTAAAGCCGTTGACGTAGTCTGAGGCTTTAGATGCAAGGTATATTACTGCACCTTCCATATCTTGTGGTGTGCCCCATCTGCCTGCTGGAATTCTGTCAAGAATAGCTTCGCTTCTGTCGGCATCATCTCTTAACTGTGCTGTGTTATTAGTTGCCATATATCCTGGCGCAATTCCATTTACATTAATGTTATACTTTGCCCATTCATTGGCTAACGCTCTTGTTAAGCCTATAATTGCACTCTTGCTTGCTGTGTATGACGGAACTCTTATTCCACCCTGATATGAAAGCATTGAGCATACATTAATTATCTTTCCGCCTTCTCCCTGCTTCATAAGCTGCTTAGCAAATGCCTGACTTAAGAAGAATACCATTTTCTGATTAACCTGAATTACCGAATCCCAATTCTCCTCTGTGAATTCAATTGCATCCTGTCTTTTAATAATTCCCGCATTATTAACAAGAATATCCACTCTGCCATATGTATCAATTGCTGCTTTCATAACTACATCTATTGAAGCCATATCTGAAAGGTCAGCTATAACCTCTGCGAACGCACCACCATCTGCTTCTATCTTATTCTTAGTATCTTCGCAGGAACGTCTTGCAACGCCAAGAACCTTAGCTCCTGCCTGAGCTAAAGCTACTGCCATTCCCTGTCCTAGACCTGTGTTAGCACCTGTGACAACTGCTACTTTTCCGTCAAGTTTAAACAAATCTAATATCATAGTATTCCCTCATTTCTGCACACGCCATTTTAATTAAATCCAATAAGTTTATTCATTACTTTATAACCAGTCTTAGATATTCCTCTGCCGACTTTGCCCGGAAGATTAACTGTATTGCCAAGTATGCTGTATCTTAACTCTTTATAGAGCTTGGAATCTGAATCCTTAACATATTTCCAAAGTTCCTTTTTCTTAACAAGGTTCTCATCTGTGCCTGATATAATCAGAAATATTGATGATACTTCCATCATAATTCTAAGATATGTCACCATATACTTTCTGCATCTTTCATTGACAGGCTTATTGCCAAGATATGAATCTATAAGACGTCTTGTAACTCTTAACTGCTGGTCAATTCTTGAAATCATAACTGTTTCATTAACTGACTGGTCTTCCCTTCCAATAAAATATCTGTAGAAATTAACATTCATATAGTACATTTTCTGAACAACCGGCAATGGCTCAAATACAAATATATTATCTACATAAAATGTATGCTCAGGAAGCTTCAGACCGAATTCCTTTATAAGCTGTGTTCTGTATATTACTGAGTGCATAAGAATATACTGGTCTACCTTGAAATGTCCCATCTCATTCCATCCAAACATTCTGTCAACTGGAAGTGCATTCTCATAGTGAATGACTTTCTTTCTCTTAGCACCAACCTTTTCATATACATAATTCGCAATAAGCATATCTGGGAGGTCATCTTCCTCAACAAAGCTCTTAAGCTTAGTTAATATCTTCTTATAGCTTTTAACATCAACCCAGTCATCGCTGTCTACAACCTTAAAGAACATCCCTGTGGCATTGGCAAGACCTGTATTAACAGCCTGTCCATGTCCACCATTCTCCTGATGTACAGCCTTGACTATGTTAGGATATTTTGCTTCATATTCCTTGGCAATCTTTAATGTATCATCTTTTGTTGAACCATCATCAACAATTATTATCTCTACATCGTCACCACCTGCAAGGCATGATTTGATACATTTTTCCATATATGCTGCTGAATTATAACATGGAATTGCAAATGATAATAACTTCATATAATATCTCCAATCTCTACATTCTGTCAGGACACTGTATACCTAATAAATCAATACAAGTTTCAAGTATCTCTTTAGTAAGTGTGATTAATGCAATATAGCTTTCCTGCTGTTTCTTATCCTCTTCTGCAAGAATCTTTGTGTTATGATAAAATCCGTTAAATGAGTTAGAAACCTCATATATATACTGGCATATCTTGTGAGGTGCATTATCCTTGTATGCTCCATCTATAACATCTGAGAACTTAATAAGTGCAAGTGATAAAGCCTTCTCTGACTGTTCTTTTGAAGGCAGTATTGTAAGATTACCAACACTTACGCCTGTTTCCTTATACTTTGCAAGAATAGACTTTATTCTTACTATTGTATACAAAATATAAGGACCTGTATTACCTTCAAATGAAGCAAATCTATCTACATCAAATACATAATCTTTAGATGCCTGATTAGATAAATCACCATACTTAAGTGCAGCAAGACCCACAATCTTAGATATATTATCAGCTTCTTCATCCGTCATTGAACGGTTCTCTTTAATCTTATTAAGAATAACTTCATTAATATCAGATATAAGATGTTCAAGACGCATAACACCACCTGAACGTGTCTTAAATGGCTTGCCATCCTTTCCATTCATAGTACCAAAACCAACAAATCTCATATCTGCATCTGGTCTTACAATTCCAGCCTTCTTAGCTGTTCTGAATACCTGAGTAAAATGAAGCTCCTGTCTTTTATCAGCGAGATAAATGTATGTATCCGGCTTATATAACTTCTCTCTCTCAACAATAGTTGCAAGATCTGATGTAGCATAAAGTGCCGCACCGTCTGACTTTCTTACTATGCAAGGAGGAAGTTCCTTAGTATCTGTTGGCTCTGCAATATCTACTACTGTAGCTCCCTGGCTTTCATAGGCAATTCCATCTTCAACCATCTTATCAACCATATCTTTAATATATGGCTGTGCATCACTTTCACCCTTCCATAAGTCAAATGATACATTAAGATTATCATAATTCTTCTTTAAATCCTTCTTGGAAACATTCATAATATGCTTCCATATTGCTGTGCATGCTCTGTCCCCGCTCTGAAGCTTAAGTGTGGATTCGTGTGCTCTCTTAGCGAATTCTTCATCTTCCTTAGACTTAGCACTTGCCGCCGGATATATCTGTTCAAGCTCTGATATCGTAAATGGGGGTTCACTTGGATACTCTCCTGTATACGCCTCATCAAAATATGGAAGTTCAGGCTTTCTGTCCCTTAACTCCTCTATGATAAGACCCATCTGAAGTCCCCAGTCTCCAAGGTGTACATCACCTATTGTATTGTTGCCTGCGTATTTGTTAATTCTCTTAACACTCTCACCAATTACAGCAGATCTTAAATGTCCTACATGTAATGGCTTAGCTGCATTAGCTCCACCATAATCCACTATTACAGTCTTAGCTTCCTCGCTGTTCTCATATCCGTACTTATCATCTTCTGACATCTTATTAAGATAATCTGAAAGATATCCAGCACTTACCTTTATATTGATAAATCCTGGCTTAACACTTTCAATTGTGTCAAACATACCATTAGATGTAAGCTTTGCAACTATCTCATCTGCAATAACAAATGGAGCTTTTTTATAAGTCTTAGCTGCTGCCATCGCGCCATTGCACTGGAATTCGCATAAGTCAGGTCTGTTAGATATAGTAATTCTTGCGTATTCTTCTGAATATCCACATTCTGCAAATGCTTTCTTAAATTCATCTGTCATAAGTTCAATTATGGTCTTCATTATATTCTCCATTCCTGTTAAATTCTGCTTCATAAAATATATTATTATAAAGTAACAAGAAAAGAATCCCGAAATCCGAGATTCTTTAATAAAATCATCTATTTAGTATAAAACACTTTCAAGGAAAAGTCCATAGCTCTCAGCTGGAAGTGACATAACAACATCCTTGCCAGCCATAATATTCTCTACATCTTCCACCTTCTTAAGTCCGCTTCCTACATCAAGAAGCATACCAATCATATATCTTGCCATATTATGAAGGAAATCATCTGCTGTTATTCTTATCTCACAACTGTCTCCATCTGTAGTTATCTCTACATCTTTGATATCCCTTACTGTAGACTTGCTCTTCTTCGCAGTAGTAAATGCTTTAAAATCATGCTTTCCAATCATATAAAAAGCTGCCTGCTTCATAGCCTTAATATCCGGAATATCAAATGTATGATAAGCATACTTTCTTGTAAATACATTCGCTACATTAGCCATATCTATCTTGTATACATATGTCTTCTCCCTCGCATTAAGCTGGCTATGAAATCTTTCATCTACTAATTCCACGCGATTAACAGCTATATCCCTTGGAAGATATCTGTTAAGGTAATTCTTAACCTCTACAGGCTGGTACTTATCATTAAGCTTGAAATTAGCTGTCTGATTAAGTGCATGAACACCTTTTTCTGTTCTGCATCCAACATATATATCAATATCTTCACCTGTCATCTTCTGAATTATCTCTTTAATCTTACATTCTATAGTGTTAGAATTGGAGTCCTTGCCCATTCTGACCCAGCCGTCATATCTCCCACCATCATATTGAAGTTGTAATCTATAATTGTACATCTATTCTTCCATAACCTTTTCAATTGTATTAACAATCACGTCCATATCAAAAGGCTTCTGTATAAAATCAGCCGCTCCTTTCTTAAGAGCCTCTATCATATTAGCCTTCTGTCCTGCCGCTGTTACCATAATAATCTTGGCATCAGGGTCTATCTCTATAATATCCTTAACTGCATCTATTCCGCCAAGAACCGGCATTGTAATGTCCATAGTTGTTATATCCGGTCTGTATATTCTGAACTTTTCAACGCCTTCTGCTCCGTTAACAGCCTCTGCAACAATCTCGTGTCCAGCCTGTTCAAGCATATTTCTTAAGAACTTTCTTGAAGTCTTAGAATCATCTACTATCAAAATCTTCGCCATAATATTCCTCCGTTCCATATGTCTATAATTAACCACCCGGCTTGTGCAGAAGCATTTAGTATCTGTAATCAACTGCAAATGCAATATATCTATAACAATTCATCAACTAACAAATAATTGACTGATGATTATTAACAACTTCAGCTTCTGTAATACGCCTTAACTATGTACATATATTTTTATACATTAAGCTTAACTTTATCATCTGCAACCATAAGCAGATTAAATCTATGTCCTTTCATATTAAATGTAACTACATACATTCCATTATCCGCTTTAATCTGTGTATCCTGATAAAATACTGGTGGGTGTAAAGACACCTCTATCTCTTCATAACTGAGCTTAGTCGCATATGCACCATTAATAATATTAATAAGCTCGCATATTGCATCATAAGCATCAGCATCAAACTTATTCATATCTTCCTGGGAAAATGTAGATGCAACGCAAAGAAGGTCAGCATCTTCACCTGCTATCCCTAAGAATACATCTATATCTCCGTCCATAATCTGACAGCCAACAAATTTGCCATCAAATTCCTTCTGATATATTATTCTCTCAAGTTCAATCTCAGTGCTCATAAACTGTGTAAATACCTTTAAAACACTCTGCATCTGCTTATTATAATATTCTGTATTCATATCAAGAAATGTTGTAACCATATCATCTATATTACCATCCTTGATAACCTGCAATTCATTGTCAGTAAATACAGATCCAGAATGATTCTTAGCAATATACTTGTTAATCATCTTATCCTGCATACCTCTTCTCCTTGTGCATAACCTTCTATAAATACATTATTCATACAATTTTACTGTAAGATTATTATACATCAAGAAAACATATATTAGCAACATCAATTTTCACTTATAAACACTTATTATCGGATTTTATTTTCACTTATAAATGCTTATCAGTTTAATTGTTTAGACAGTTTATTCAATTTGCCACATTTATCATATACAACTTGTGCATATTTCACATTTAATATCCCAAAGATAATACACTAAAATTGACGCACAAACAACCCCAGCATTAAAATTAATTAATGCCGGGGTTGATTAAATATCTATTATTCTAATCTGTTTATAATAACAGCTTTATATTAAGCGTTCTCTACTGAGTAGTTAGGGGCTTCCTTAGTGATATGAATATCGTGTGGATGACTCTCTCTTAATGCAGCAGATGACATCTTAATAAACTTACCTGTCTCCTGAAGCAATGGAATTGTAGGTGCTCCACAATAACCCATACCTGAACGAAGACCTCCCATAAGCTGGAATATTGTATCTTCAACAAGTCCCTTATATGCAACACGTCCTTCAACACCTTCTGGAACAAGCTTCTTAGCACCTGTCTGGAAGTATCTGTCCTTGCTTCCATTCTCCATAGCTGCAATAGAACCCATACCTCTATAAACCTTATACTTTCTGCCCTGGAATAACTCAAATGAACCAGGAGCTTCATCACAGCCTGCAAGAAGACTTCCGAGCATACATACACTACCACCGGCAGCAATAGCCTTAACAATATCACCTGAGAACTTGATACCACCATCAGCGATAACTGGAATACCGAACTTCTTAGCTTCTGCATAAGCATCCATAACTGCTGTTACCTGAGGTACACCAATACCAGCAACAACTCTTGTTGTACAGATAGAACCAGGTCCTATACCAACCTTAACTGCATCTACACCAGCTTCGCAAAGTGCCTTAGCAGCTGCACCTGTAGCAATGTTACCAGCGATTACCTGTAAATCAGGGAATGCTGACTTGATATTCTTTAATGTTGTAATAATATTCTTAGAGTGACCATGTGCTGAATCAATTACAATACAGTCAACACTTGCATCAACAAGAGCCTGAACTCTATCCATAACATTGGCTGTAATACCAACTGCAGCACCTGCAAGAAGTCTTCCCTGTGAATCATGTGCAGATGCAGGATACTTAATAGACTTCTCAATATCCTTTATTGTAATAAGCCCTCTTAACTTGAATTCATCATCAACGATTGGAAGCTTTTCTTTTCTTGCCTTGCCAAGGATCTTCTTAGCTTCTTCAAGAGTAATTCCAACTGGAGCTGTTACAAGATTCTCGCTTGTCATACATTCCTTAATTGGTCTTGAGAAATCTTCTTCAAATTTAAGATCTCTGTTAGTAATAATACCAACAAGCTTTCTATCATCATCTGTGATAGGAACACCAGAAATTCTGAACTTACCCATAAGTTCGTTAGCTTCCTGTAATGTATTATCTGGATGTAAGAAAAATGGATCTGTAATTACTCCATTCTCTGATCTTTTTACCTTATCAACTTCCTCTGCCTGCTGCTCAACTGACATATTCTTGTGGATAATACCTATACCACCCTGTCTTGCCATAGCGATTGCCATTCTATGTTCAGTAACTGTGTCCATACCTGCACTCATCAAAGGAATATTAAGCTTAATATTCTTTGTAAGATTAGTTGTTAAATCGATCATATTAGGTGTTACTTCTGAATACTGTGGAACTAATAACACATCGTCAAATGTAATGCCCTCACCAATAATTGTACCCATTTTCCTTTGTCCTCGCTTTCCTGTGAATAAAATAATTAAGTTATATGCGCGTAATAACGCAATTCTTGGTACAAAAAAATCCGAATACTTAATTCGGACATTTCTGTGTGGAGAAATCTGATAAACGTTCTATCATATTCCTTTTGTTTATAATATTAGAATTGTATCAGAGCATTTTTTAAAAGTCAATAACTTTAAACACATCTTTTTCAACAACATTTTGTATGCTGTGAAGAATACGTTCATCAGGATATACAAATACCCTGACCAATTCGTTATGTTCATTATAAGCATATATGACAACCGAATCGTGGTTGCTTGCACCAACTGAATAATCATAAGTCTTAACGTCCATATGGTTCATACGGAGTGCATCCTGCGAATCAGCTCTTGCCACAAGCTTTGCTCTTGAAAGTGTATACACACCACATCTTTTTCTTGCTGATTTTGCCATAATCCTGTCAATCGTAAGCGTATCATCCACTATCGAATACTCAAGCTCTGCATTATAATACTGGAATACCAAAAATGTCATCACCGCAAATAATGCAAGCACAATTATTCCAAATGTTCTTGTCTGTGGTATGGTTGTAGCCGCCACAATACAGCCTATTATAAGCAATGCCTTATAAACAACTGCTGTCTTAGGCGGTTTTACCTTTACTATCTGTTCTACTGCTACATCAAACATAAAACTACTCCTATCTTGTAATACTTCCAATTAATCAAAGTAATTAATTTTCTTCTTAGTGCCTGCAGCCGCCTTAACCTTTACATCTGGTATCTCATAGTCTTCTATATCAATTATATCCTTGCTTTCGTCGCACATTATAAGTAATTTAGCAATCATTTTAAGCTTTTCTTTCATTCCGAAGCTTCCGCCAACACTATAAGCTGTACCATTTACTTCATATCTGTTCATTAATGAGAAATATACTGGTCTGTCTTCTTTAGCAACATCTGTATAATCTTTAACATCAATACATAATAAAGCATCTGCTGCTTCCTCTAACTTGTCTGGGTGCTTAGCTATAACAGAACTGCATATTGTTCCAAGCATATCTGTCTGGTTCTGCGCGTATTCATTACCATATACGCTGAATTTCACAAGTGCTCCACTTCCCTTGCCGCCAGCAGAAGAACCACCTCTGACCTTTACCGCTGGAAGTTCAACCTGTTCTGAGCTGAATATCTCTGGGCTTTCACCACATATATTAAGCAGAAGTGCCATTTTCTTTAACTTGTCTACTACTGAATATGATGTTCCAACGCATATATGGCTTCCATTAGCGAATTCAAAGAATTCACAACTTCTGAAATATGTAGGCATATCTGCCTTACGATTCTCAGAAAGACTATAATCAACATCAGATACGCAGTTCATCCCATTATACGAAGGAAGTTCGTCCACAATATCCTGATGTTTATTAAGAACGTGTGCAAAAAATGTAAGCATCATATCTGACTGATTAAGCTCATATTCCTTGCCATAAAGCGTAAATCTGATATCACCTGTACTTGTAGCCTGTCTTGTTCTGGTGTTATCAGTTGTGTTGATATTGTCTGTTGATGTGGCAAAATCATCTGTAGCAATGCTGTCTATTGCTGTGTTGTTTTCATCGCCAATAATATCATTGCTGTTTATTTCATCGCTATTTGTATCATTATTATTTGCCACATTGCTATACTCTGTACTCTGAATATTATCAGAAGTCCTATCATTCTCAATGTCAGCTTCTGCCGTATTATCCTGAACTGCTGATATAGAGGCACGATTCTGACTTTCTGTAGATGATGCAGCCGTTGTGAATGATAAAGCATTGTTGTACTTTTCTTTAAGTTTCTCCAATACATCAATATTAATTTTATCATTCTTATCATTAGTAAAATTGTTATACATTAACTGTGCACAATCACCAGCTGTTCCATATTTCTGAATACTATAGCTTGACTCTTTAAAAATATAACTAAGCATACTTATCGCAACTCTATGTGCTGTATTCAGACCATCTATAGTTGACCTGACATCTTTCTTTAACTTGCTCTTTACTGCAATATTATCTTCCATAACATCTTTAAGGACATTTACTTCCTCTGGAACCATCTTTATTGCCATACTCTGACTTTCTTTTGCAACTGTATTATTATACACTGCATCTTCCATTTTTTGTATTGTAGACATATTATCATCCAATGCAATATAAAAATTCTCAAGATACTTGCCTTTTTCCATCTTTAAATCCTCTGAACGTGTTACAAGCTGTTCTATAAGGCAGGCATAACTACGGAAATAGTTAAGACTAAGAAATGAAATCATAGCAACACAATCAACATCATATAAACGCTCCTTAATATTCTGTAACCAGTTCTTAGAAATATTCTCCTGAAGTTCTATATCTATATATACATTAATTCCACGTTTTCTAAGTTCATATACAAATTCATAAACCTTCTCTTTATCCTTACTTGCATAACTTACAAATACATAAGGTTCACCCTTTATCCATCCATCTTCAAGTTTCTTTTTAAGCTCATCAATATCAGCCATCACCATTCCTCCTGCGTGACAATTAAAATCCAATATGGAAGTATTATAACATACCCACTGACTTTTTTAAATAGAAACAACTATCCCTGGTATTTTTCACTAATGTTTTATCTTGTAATATTTCTTACCCAGATATACTTCTTATAATGTATATATACTGCCGGGAGCTTTACCAGCTCATCCAGGCTTATTATGATATATACAAGCCAGACTGGTGCATTGAATACAAATGCTGCTATAAAGCCAAGCGGAACCGCAAAGCACCACATTGCACCAATATTCCCCTTCATATCAAACTTTGCATCACCTCCGGCACAGAATATCCCATCCAGAACAGTTGTATTCACCGACTGCCCCATCAGATTAATGCCGAGGACTATCAGCATAAAGCCAAGATACCCCTTCGCTGTATCTGACATAGGGGCTGCACGCGATACAACCGGAGCTACAACGATAAGAAGCAGACCTGTTATTATCCCAATGGCTATTGACAGTCTTGTAATTCTTCCACCATATTTCCTGGCTTTATCAAGCTTACCTGCTCCTAGAAGATTACCTATAATAATTCCTGCCCCGGCACTAACACCCCTTATAACGCACTGCACCATGCTCTTTACTATACTGGCTATGGAATTCGCTGCAACAGCATCACTTCCCATATGTCCAAGTATAACTGAGTATAATACAAATGCAATGCCCCACACTAAGGAGGCACATAGCACAGGTGTTGTGTAATACCAGAAATCTCTTGTCAGTGCTTTATCTGTATGAATAATTCCTTTCCATTCCAAAGCGGCAATCCTGTCTTTGTTAACTACAATATATGCCCATACAAGCTCTATCACTCTCGATATTACAGTTGCATAAGCCGCTCCACGTATGCCAAGACGTGGCATACCAAGTAGTCCAAATATAAGGACAGCATTGCAGACTATATTAACAGCAACTGCTGATGAGCTGATAACGGAGCTTTGAGCCGCCCTTCCTGTATTCTTAAGAAGAATCAGATATACCTGCGATACTGCACACAGCACATAAGATAAGGCTACCGCCCTGATATATAGTGTACCGCTTGCAATAAGCTCCGGTTCGTTAGTGAATATCCTTATAAGTCCCTCAGGTATGAGAAGCGCAAGAATAGTGAATATGCCGCCTGACAGCAGATTAGCATATAAAGCCACCGGCATGACCTTTTCAATAGCTTTTATGTCCTTCTTTCCCCAGTACTGTGAAATCATTATTCCTGAGCCTGCTGTTATCCCTGCTATAAACAGATTAAGCACAAACTGTATCTGTCCGGCAAGTGAAGCTGCAGACAACGAGGTCTGGTCCACAAATCCCAGCATAACCGCATCTGTGGCACTTACAAGTGCCAACATAAACTGCTGTATCGCTATCGGAACAACCAGTTTAACCAGCTTTTCTGACAAATCATCATTCTTTCTTCTACTAAAAAACATAAACCAAGCTCTCCTGACATATATGAATCAGCTCAATCTGCTGCAATTCACTTAATAACCTTGATAGCATAACACATTCCTTTTATATTGCACAACAAAAAGCCCCCTTGTTTATGAATATAAAACATAAACAAAGGGACTTTTTTAATATGATGTAAGTGTTAAATTTATTTTATCAACTTGCTGATGTATAGCAAATTATTACTTATTACATCATTCCGCCCATACCGGCAGCTCCTGCTGGCATTGCTGGTGTATCTTCTTTGATATCAGCTACAACTGACTCTGTTGTAAGGAGTGTTGAAGCTACACTTGTAGCATTCTGTAATGCACTTCTTGTAACCTTAGCTGGGTCAAGAATACCAGCATCAATCATATTAACGTATTCATCATTAAGAGCATCGTAACCTGTTCCTACTTCTGACTCTCTTACTTTGTTGATGATAACTGCACCTTCAAGACCTGCATTGTGAGCAATGTGGTATAAAGGAGCTTCAAGTGCCTTAAGAATAATCTCTGCACCTGTCTTCTCATCACCACTGAGTGTAGCAGCAAGTTCTGCAACCTTCTTAGAAGCGTGGATATAAGCAGAACCACCACCTGAGATAACGCCTTCTTCTACAGCAGCTCTTGTTGCATTAAGGGCATCTTCCATACGAAGCTTAGCTTCCTTCATCTCTGTTTCTGTTGCAGCACCAACTCTGATAACAGCTACGCCGCCTGCAAGCTTAGCAAGTCTTTCCTGTAACTTTTCCTTATCAAAGTCAGATGTTGTTTCTTCAAGCTGTGCACGAATCTGTGCAACTCTTGCTTCGATATCTTCCTTAGCACCTTCGCCGTCAACGATAACTGTATTTTCTTTCTGAACCTTAACTGACTTAGCTCTACCAAGCATATCCATTGTTGTATCCTTAAGTTCAAGGCCAAGTTCTTCTGAAATAACCTGACCACCTGTAAGAATAGCGATATCCTTAAGCATTTCCTTACGTCTGTCACCATATCCAGGTGCTTTGACAGCTACAACATTGAATGTACCTCTTAACTTATTAACGATAAGTGTCGTAAGAGCTTCACCTTCAACATCTTCTGCAATGATAAGAAGCTTAGCACCGCTCTGGACTATCTGTTCAAGAACTGGTAAGATTTCCTGAATATTAGAAATCTTCTTATCTGTGATAAGGATATATGGGTTATCAAGGTTAGCTTCCATCTTATCCATATCCGTTGCCATATATGCTGAAATATATCCTCTATCGAACTGCATACCTTCTACAAGATCAAGTTCTGTCTTCATTGTCTTAGATTCTTCGATTGTGATAACACCATCATTAGAAACCTTTTCCATAGCATCAGCTACCATCTGACCTACTTCTTCATCACCAGCTGAGATAGATGCAACCTTTGCAATCTGGTCTTTTCCTGTAACCTTCTCGCTCATATGTGCAATAGCTTCAACTGCACAATCAGTAGCCTTCTTCATACCTTTTCTTAAGATGATTGGGTTAGCACCTGCTGCTAAGTTCTTCATACCTGCATTAACCATAGCCTGTGCAAGAACTGTAGCTGTTGTTGTACCATCACCTGCTACATCATTAGTCTTAGTAGCAACTTCCTTTACAAGCTGGGCACCCATATTCTCAAATGCATCTTCAAGTTCGATATCCTTAGCGATTGTAACACCATCGTTAGTGATAAGTGGTGCACCATATGATTTATCAAGAACTACGTTACGTCCCTTTGGTCCGATTGTAACCCTTACAGTATTAGCTAATTTATTAACACCCTCTTCAAGAGCTTTTCTTGCTTCAATTCCGTACTTAATTTCCTTTGCCATTGCTATTACCTCCATTATTATCTGTAATAAAAATATATCTGATATCAACTAACTATCACTTTTCATATATCCGCCAGTAAACTGGCTGTATCTGATTAGTCCTCGATTACCGCAAGAATATCATTCTGCTTTACAACGATGTATTCTTCATCATCAAGCTTAACTTCTGTTCCAGCATACTTAGAATATATTACCTTATCACCAGGCTTAACCTGCATTGTAACTTCCTTGCCATCAACAACCCCGCCAGGTCCAACTGCAACTACCTCTGCCTGAGATGGTTTCTCCTTTGCCTGTCCTGGTAATACGATACCTGACTTTGTAGTTTCTTCTGCAACTAATGCTTTAATTACAACTCTGTCTCCTAATGGTACTAATTTCATATATATCCTCCATTCCGCTGTCTGAAATGTATATGGCAGCAATTTGTTTTTTGCTTGTTAGCACTCATTTCAACCGAGTGCTAATTTCAATAAAATTAAGATAGCACCCGGCTAATAATTTGTCAACAGCTATTTCTAAATATATTAATGATTTAACATTTTGATTATACTTTTTTTATTTTTTATTCTTATTAGCGACACCCATCTTGACAGTCTTTCCATAATAGAAAAGATACTGCTGTGCATATCCGCCAAGCTCGCCAAATCTTTCCTTAGCAAATGCAGCTATAACATCTTTGGAAGTATCATTTCCGTCAAAATACAGATATTCCATTATTCTTTTTATCCACACATCAATAGGAAAGCTGTCCCTTTTACCCAATGCAAAAAGGCTTACACAGCTTGCGACCTTGTTGCCAACCCCTTTTATCTGACACATTTTCTCAATGCCCTGCTCACTATCCAGTGCAATAAGCTCATCATAGCTAATCTTTCCCTCGCCGACACATTTTACGGCATCATATATGTAAGGTGCTCTAAAGCCTGTCTTTAATTCCTTCAAATCCTCTACTTCTGCTTTGGCTAGCTTCCTTACATCAGGAAATGTATACATAGGTACACCTTTCACCTCACCCGCATAATCGCCATACTTTGCAGAAATATCTGCAACAATCTTCTTTATATGTGGTATCTGTTTGTTCTGCGATATAATAAATGAAATAAGTGTCTCAAAAAATTCCTGATTAAGAATTCTGACACCTGACATTGCCTCAATTGCTTCCTTAAGCTTATCATCTTTCTTTAAAAGCCTTTCCTTTATAAGACCATAATTCCTGTCTATGTCGAAATAATTTCTCCACAAATCCATATACAGCTTCTCGTCAGTATCATAAAATACAATTTCTTTTTCAGTCTGTATTATATGTAACATATGTCCAAATGCTGTAAGGACATAATCATTTTCATCAAGCTTATTAAAATGGAAGCACTGTCCACATTCAAGTGTTTCATTCAATTCAAAATCATCAGGTTTGTTAATAATATAATCGCTCATATTAATTCTCCTCCCTGTACAAAATAAAATGCACGGTATATTTATCATCAGACTGCCATAAATATCCATATATCTAGCAGTTGTGTATTATTTTATAATGTAATATAATTATAATATATGATGTAATAATACCAAATTACATTTAATTTAACAAAGTAATAAACCTAAATTATTATAGAAAGATTTATTAACATATATGAAAAATTTATATAAGCCTATCCATAAGCGTGTCTGCGTTATACTCACACTTGTGCTTTTATCTGTCGCATTGACAGGCTGTACAATTCCAATATCGTTTAATATGTCTTCCAATTCAGCTATGACAATACCTAAGGCTGCATTTTCCCAGTCCGCAGATACAACGGAGGAGATTGTGCAGGCTATAATTGCAAGTATGGATAGTGATAATAATGTCTGCGAATTATTCATTACTGATGAGGAGTTAATTGATGCCAACAAATGGCTTTCATTAATTAACGGCATAGAACAGTTAAGATGTGAATACAGGCGCATTAAAAATGGTTTCAATGTGCGGATAACTTATGAATGTTGGGACAATTTTGCAATTATTAAAGCTTACAGAAGTGAGTCAACATATAATCTTAATGAACGCCAGCTTGTGCTTTATGACAAATATACCAAAATACTTGAAGAGATTATTTCGCCAAATCAATCTGATATAGAAAAAGAGATTGCCATACACGATTATCTCGTTGATAACATCAATTATGTTGATACCGGCGACTCTTCCTACAACGCCTACAGTGCATTAATCAACGGAATTGCCGTATGTAGCGGCTATACTGAATGTTTTAAGACATTGTTAGATATGCTTGGAATAGAAAATGCAACGATTTCAGGAGAGGCTGGCGGACAGCAGCACATATGGAATGTTGTCAACCTTGATAATCACTGGTATCACGTTGATGTAACGTGGGATGACCCTGTTGGCTCATCATCTGATTATATCGACCACTCATATTTTAATATCAGTGCTGACGATATGGCACTCGACCATACTTGGGACAGAAGCCGTTACTCCGCTTATGAAAAATGTGGTGCAAAATATTCCTACTGCAGATACAAAAAACTACCTTTAATAAGCAATGTCAACCAACTAAATAAACTCATATATTCAACAGTTAAAAATAAAACTGCACATATTGAATTCACTACAACTTATAATGCAGATCTTAAAGAGGCAATATCAAGAACCGGACAGCAGTTATCCTATTCTTATAAGAATATTGATCGTGTTAATTACACGTTATATTCTGTTACATTTACCTATTAATTGATATATAAATGTAATAATTATTACATTTATATATCAACAAAAAGCTGATTATCTCCATTTTTATTAATGAGGGTAATCAGCTTTTATTAATATCAATTAATTTCTTAATATAATGTATATATCATACCATAAATCTTGTGCGGCTTTTCTACACATATAAAGTTCCATAAGGAACTTTTAAGATGAGCACTTTTGTGCTCATTATACCATAATGAACTTATCTTCTTCCGAAAAATAACACATTATTATGTTATTGGATATTAACTCCAGTATCTTTTAATGTTGCTCTTACAAGTGAGTCTTTAGCATTTTTCCAAGGCTCATTGGCATATTTGTGATCAAATTTATTAATAAACCAGGCTACATCATCTCTTACTCTCTTCATATTATCTATATAAAGCTTAGTGATAAGCTCTGTGAATTCTGTATACTGTGCTCCCGAAAGCTTGCCGCTCGCCCTTTTCATCAAAAGTCCATAGTGGCTGGTACAAAAGCCTTTGCAGCTCTTAAGCTTATCGACAAAATCTTTGTCGTGTTTATACATATAAAACACTGTATCTATGTATCTTTCAATGGTATCTTCTACCTTATCGCACACAAAGCATTTTCCTTCAAGCTCATCTATATAACTGCATACCTGTGCCTCTTTGCCCTTTTTAAGTAATGTCTTTCCAGTGCCCTTATCATCACTATAACTTTCTATCTGCTTAATGACATAATCCATATGTGTCTTCATAACAAGTGCATAACCAAGTCTGTTATTCTGCTCGTATATCTTCTTAATATGACGGCTGCAAAATCCCATTTTATCTGTCTTTTCTCTTATGTCATCTTCCATATAGCTTGGACCCATGGCATACTCAACCGCATCATTCTCCAGCTTTTCAAACATTGAACAAATCGGACATTCACTATCCAACGCAAACGCATCATTAACTGGAACTGTATATATCTTTTCTTTCATAATTGAATACCCTTTTCTATTAATCTTGTAGTGGTATTTTATCAAGAATGGGGAGAATATTCAATATATTGGGGAAGCCAAGTTATTTAGGTTACTTAACTTGTCTTGTCATCAATCTGAACCGGAATTTACACATAGTAGAAATTATTTAGGTTACTTAACGATAAATGGTGCGGATTATCTGCCACAATCTACACACAGCAGAAATTATTTAGGTTACTTAACACAATAGTAGAAATTCTTTAATAACATATCTACACACAGTAGAAATTATTTAGGTTACTTAACATGGCACATACACAGAATATCCTTTAAATCTACACACAGTAGAAATTATTTAGGTTACTTAACAAGGAGGATAATATGTCACAAATTATATCTACACACAGTAGAAATTATTTAGGTTACTTAACGTGACGGATTTCGTCACACTTTAAATATCTACACACAGTAGAAATTATTTAGGTTACTTAACATCAGAGAAAATCGAACAGATACTTACATCTACACACAGTAGAAATTATTTAGGTTACTTAACTCTTATATCGTCATATTATATAATTATTCCTTTGTTAAGTAACATTTTTTGATTATTTTTTGTGCAATACGCACATATTATATTAAGTAACCCATCTAATTTTAAATATTAAGGTCAAGGTTTGCATTCTCAAATGTTTCAGCTTATTATAATAAAGTCCTTCTCATCATTCTTTGCATATCCAAACCTCAGTACTTCACAACTTGATGAAAGTTTAAATATAATAACACTATCCTCTTGCGAAAAAGATTTCTCATATTTGTTCTTCAAGTCATTTACTATATTATTAACGATTTTTTCACTGTTGTCAATTTCAAACACGGAATATTGTAATCTATGTCCAAATCTTGAAAGATATTTAGCAAATTTAGTTCTTAATTTGTCATTTGATATATCATAACTTACAACTACCATAATACCTCCAATCTAGTTATATATTAAACTGCGGAAATTCTGATACACTTTTCATTTTCATAAAATATCTATAATAGCTTTGTATATACATAAATATTTCATCTTTATATTCCATAATTGCCTGCATTAAAAATTGAATATATTGTGGATTATTCTTATATTTTAAACACCAGTGTTCATCATATTTTTCGAAATCATCAATTTTACATTGACCTAGATTAATAGCTTTTCGCACTTCATAGTCAATAATAGGTCTTATTGGTTCCATTATATCGCAAACTAATGATTTCCTCATATAGAAACACTTATGAAACCCCCCATAATATGTATCAAATCCATAAACTTGCAACATTGCATCAACAATATTAAAAAGCATTGTATAACCTATGTCTAATACAACATTCACATAGTCACTTTTAATTCTTGGCTTTCTCCCATTCCATTGAACATTATCAAACATTCTCGGAAAGTAAACTCTTGCAGCATTTCCCTCAATCCCCATAATTTCTAAATATTCTTTTGGGTTATTAAGTTCAATCACCATCTCATTTAATAGTTGTATTGCTTCGTTTTGATACTCAGTCTTTTTTCTTATGTTTTTTAATACCTGTGCCTGATTTTTTATTTTATTTTGTTCAATAAGTCTACCTATATCGTTACCATCATATTGATATTGATGTTTTCTCAAAAGCGTATTACCTTCCATTCTTGCGCCTATAACATCATATACTTTAAATGTTGTACTCATTAAACATATAGAAAACCCAAACTTTTTACTTCTCTGTATCAATCCACTCGTAATAGATATATTTCCAACAACACATAACATAAACAATCTATAACAAGTCGACTGAAACTTTATCTTTCCATCTTGGTCTTTCACTATAACATTATCGTTTGAAAATGATAATTTATCACCAATATTAGTCAATAAAAAAATCACTTGTTTCTTCTTGAAATCATTAGCACTCAACATAATTATTCCTCTTTAATTAATGACTTATCACACGCCTGCTCATATATACATTTACTACATTTTTCTTTATTAGTCTGCTCAAATTTATCCATATCAAATAACCTAATCTGGTTAATTAATTGTTTAAATTTATTTTTCATTGCCACATCATCATCTGGAAGTGCAATTTTATATTTTTTATTATCATCAAGACTTCTTACTTCTAAATGATTAATCTCATACCCCATCTCTGTCATTGCATAATATTGGGCATATAATTGAAAAATATATCCGTCATATATTTTCTTAACAAACTTTTTCCGTTCTATAAGTGTCTTACTAATTTCATCATACAAATCTATTTTCCCAACAATCTTATATTCATCTGAATACACATCTAATGCCATTTTTACGCTTTTTCTCGTAGAATATTTTTTATTATCTACTTTCTCGTGTGCCTTCGTACCATTAATCTGATACTGTGATTGATATGTCAAATTGTCCTGATTTCCATATAATTTATGAAAATATATGGAAACCGGACAAAATATAAAATCATTGAGATTAGAAATTAATATCAAATCTTCCATCTACTCAAACCTTCTATTCTGAATATAATCAAGCCATTCAGTAACACCTATATACAATTCGCTTTCTTTTAACTTCTTATCATCACTCCAATTTTCTTTAATTTTATTAATCTCATATAGTCCTTTTAATGCAATACAATATGCTCCATTAGCATCTGCATCTTTTGGCATTATTTGTTTATCATCAATAATATCATCTGATTTTTCATTTTCTTTATAATCAGATGAATCAAAAAATCCATTATGCGAATTTAAGACTGGCGATACAAGCCTGTCATAATCATCGCCTTCTGCTTCACTCTTACTATTCCTTAGCTGAACTGTATACTTGAATTTTTCAAACAAGTTACATATAAAATCAGCATTTCGCATTTCATCCATATGTGATATATCTTCCCTTATATCGTGTCCATCTTTATATTCAATACCGTATTGTTCCATAAGCTCAATTAAATCTTCGGTAAGATTTAACACTTCTGAACCTGACCATCTGCCATCTTTATATAATTTCTTAATTCTTTCTCCATATGTATAGGTCGTCCATTCATTTACTGGAATACTTACATTATAAGTTTTAAAGTTATTATAATCAAAAGAGAAAGCAAATAGTTGTCTATGTCCGATTTTTTCATATTCCGCAGAACCTTCATTAACATATCTGATTGAATTCATACTCATAAGAAATTCTTTTTTATCCTTAACTTTAGCGTTAATAGCACTTCCCGAATATTTCTTAAAGTCAAATATATTAATGAATCCTGTAGCTGGGTCTATCTTTGATGTATAAGCTGCCGGCACATAGAATATACAGCCGCACTGCTTTCCTATCTGCAATGCACTCTTAGGAAGATATGTAAGCTGGTATCCCTTTAATATTCCTCCATTCTCATCAGCCTTTTTTTCTTTAAACACAAGATAATTAAGCTTGCTAATCAGCATATTTTCAAATTTCTGATACACTTGACGTTCAACCTTAAATCTTCCTCTCTTAAATCCTCTATTTAAATCTTCCATTACAATTATCGCATTATAATCTACTACCATTCTTGCTATCTTAGATATAACACCTGACAGATAACCATTTTTAACATCTTTAATCTTACCAATTTCCTGCCAGTTCTTTCTTGCATTATCTCTTGTCTTTTCCATATTTTTAAGTTTATTCTTATAGTCATAATTATTGACAAGATTAAATGATTTCTGTTCTATAATATTTCCTTTATTATTAATGACAGAAATGTATATAAGATTTCTCTCGCCACGATCTATTCCAATAACATTCATATTATTATGCTTAGCTATGTATTCAATCATCTTAGCATTAATATTTTCGTCATCTACTCCATAATTAATTGTTATTGGAAAATGAAGGAAATATTTATCTTCTGTATATCTCTTATCTTTAATAATATCTATTGGGTTCTTACGATGTCCGATTCTTTCAAGTATTTCAACAAGTTTTTTATCTTTTTCTACATCAATAACATAATCATTATTATAATAATTATAAACTTTTATATAATCCTCATCAGTTAAAGATACCCTTACTCCAGCTTCATTAATATATGTCTTATTAACAAGAACTGTATCTTTCTTATGAGTTATATTTCTTTTCATACTCGATTTACGATAGAAAAGCTCAGCATTACCATTTAATTCAATGCAGATATTCTTAAGGTTATCCTCACTAAATATGTTCTTTAGATACATTGTATGAAGATTGTCTTTTCCTGTACTATGCGATGATAAATCTTTATTATATATCTCAAATAGATATATTTTTCCTTCCTCATCAAGCCTGTTAATATCTGCTTCACTTATATATGCCCACGAAATTGAGTATCCTTGCTTCTCAACATCTTTATAGAACTGGCCTATATCATTATATTGAGTAGTTTCCTTGAATTTGAATCCATAATTCTTCCATTCAGGATGTTTATTTATACACGCTTTATAATAATCTATTAAATCGTGGCAGTAATTAATATCAAAATTACCACTTGATTTGATATGCCTGTTCTTCTCATATCCTTCTAATATATATGATGATGGGTTATAATCTCTTTTTCCTGTATTCGATTTAATAAATACCCATGGAAGCATTTTATTAGGACCCGGCAGGAGATTATATACCATTTTTTTATAATCTGTCGATAATCGCTGCTCTTCACTACCTTTTATTATCTGTTTATCAGGCTTATTATTCACATTAAATATCGCTATATAATATTTGTTGTTCCTAAGCAATATTATTGCATTATTATCAAATTCCTTACTCCTTGACCAGCCACTGGCAAGTGTTGGTGAAGCAAAATTAAGCTTAAACTTCTGTGTACTGTAAGGCTTCCTGGTGACATAATTACGAATTCTGTCATAAAGTGTCACTACATTTTCCAATTCATAATATATATCTTCAAGCTCAGCATAAAATGCGTTATCTTTTTCCACAACCTCATCTATGATAAATGTCTGCAGCCAATGATATATCGACATTATATCATCAAGATCTTTCTTTATATTAAGTGCAGTTTCCTTATTCTCTATAAGACTATCACCTGAATCATAAGTTATTGTATGCAGACTCATATTGGCTAATAATTTTGACATTTTATTAAAATATCCAAGCACTCCATGTCCGCTAAACGCCCTGCCCGAATTATCATCATCCATATTAGAAGCATTAAAATAATCTGGCTCATAATCTGATACAATACTGTCCAGTTCTTTAACACTCATAAATTTATTGTCTTTCTTAGCCTTTTCAATTTTCTTAGCCTTGCTTTGACCTTTTCCCGCTATTGTATTATACCAATATCTTTCTATAGCTGATTCTATCACACCCCAACCGCCATACACATAACTTGACACATTCGTATAACATCTTGCATTAATATAAATCTTTGCTGTATCATATATATTACTATTCTGCAAAACATTTCCAAGCCTGTCTATCAGCTTAACTTCTTCAAGCCTGCTAATAAATCCATTAAATGCAGCATATACTTCTTCATCATTCTGATACATTGGAGGAATTTCAAATGCCTTTTCTGATATACCCATTATCTGTTTTTGAAGCTTCGTCATCTTAAATACATTAGCTTTAAGCTTATTCTGCTGGCAGTACAAATTCATATGTTTGTTGACATCCCCACATATCTGATTGTAATAATCTATGCCCTTCTGCGCAAGTAGCTCATTATAATAATCCTCAGAAAAAATATGCTCTAATCTCCAGCTATCAAGCAACTCTGTTAATTCTTCTTCAATTAGCGCAATTTCGGTTTCGGCTTTTTCCTTTATACACATAAATGTCTTCAAATTATCGTAAAATATCGAAGCATTAACATTAACAATCCTATAGCATATAGATGATGCTCCTCCATTTTCTTTAAACATATTTTTTCTTATATTAAAATAATCAGTAAAATATGTAGTAAAGCCTTTAAAAAGCGCAATTGTTTCAAGTGCTTTCTCCTTATCTTCACCGATATAATTCTGTTCTACATAAACAGGAAGAAGCTGTGTTATCAATTTAGCTTCAAACATTGATTTAAAATTATCATCTGCTGATAACAGTTTAGCTATCTCTCCTCGCTTTGATTTTTCCACCAAATCCAGCTTATCTCTGTTGTCTTTATCATTTTTCTTATATTTTTCTTCTATTGCTTCAAACAGATTCCTAAAATCCAGATTATTGGTATCATTCAACTTATGTGTAATATAATCTCTATAATATCCATCAGCTATCCGCTTCAACTCCAGACTTTGCTGTGTTTTGTATTCATCTTCCGTGATAATTCCCTTCTGCTTAATATGTTTCATCGTTAATGGTGTTGGTCTCAGCTCATTTCTTAATGTCTTTTGAACCTTCGATATTGCTACAAATTCACTGAAATCACCTGTTACATTATTCATTATCATACCTCCATCATCTCCATCTATTTATATCAATTAATATATCATTCTTGTCAGTATTTTTATATTTAATGATAATATAACATCGTTTATACTTTTTTGTAAATAGGTGTTAATATCATTTTAATAACCTGCAAAAAAATAACACTTTCGTGTTATTTAATAACCTAACCTATTTAATCTACAATCTGTATATTTCAGTAGAAATTATTCAAAGCACTTAGCATCTTACAACTAATGTATCTATTTAAAGCAAAACCTGACAATATATTTATTATGTCAGTATCCATCTTTATATTTGTGATTAGGCTTTAATGAGATTATATTTAATTACACACTATATGTCAATTTTAATATAATCTTCAACATATATTAATTCCAGATAATCATAATCAACTCTGCACAGTGTCATCAAGTCATTTCATACATATAATATTAGTAAATTTAATATATGGAGTTTTTTCGATTATGAGAACGCAGAATACGTGGGCGATTGCTATGTGTTATGTACCGTGGCAGAAATGGGGAGATTTGTATGACCCTTGCAAAGCCCTTAAATGTGGAACTTTATTTCCTGTATTATCCAAACCTTTTGCAGGAGGCAGAGTATGAATAATATGACTAACCAGCCATCTATGAACCAGAGGTCTTCCTGCAATTGCCAGCAGAATTGCAATAATGGCTATTCTAATAATAGCTGCAATAACAACCGCAATTACAATAACAATCTGTGCAACAGCGGCAATTCCAACAGTACCCTCACTCCAACCCGACAGTCCAGTTGTACTTTAACAGCCGACAAACGTGGGCTTATGCAGAATATTTATGAACTGGGATTTGTACTAACAGAAGTCAATCTCTACCTTGATACTCACCCCGATGACCTTGAAGCAATTGAATATTATGCACAGATTAAAGATAAATACTGCGATTATATGACACAGTACGCAGATTATTATGGACCTCTCGATAAATTACACATTTCCAACGACAATTACTGGATGTGGGTAGCAACTCCAATGCCTTGGGAAATGGAGGGCTGCTGATATGTGGAATTATGAAAAGCGACTTGAATACCCTATTAAAATAAAACAGACGAACCCTACTCTGGCGGCTATGATAATCAGTCAATATGGTGGACCATACTTCAATAAGGTATACTGTTTCCCTTCTTATTTATATAGGTATATTATCATAGTGTTTTTAAATATACAATAGCATTATATTCTTTCGATATTATGTACATCTATTGCACTTGTTACTGTATTGCCAATACCAATTACTGCTCGATCACCATTAATCTGAATAACATCATATTCATCATAGTAAAGGTTAAATGCTCGGTCAGTGTCATAATCGACATTAAGAATAACTCTTACTTTATCGCCAACTTTTATATCTGTATTATCACAGCCTTCAACATTCGAATTGTCGCTTGATATAATACAACCATCGTTGACCCAACCTGTTCCATCATTGATTAAGTAAGGATTGGCCGCCCAAGGAATAACCCTTGTGATTGTTCCACTATTAAATCCCTGTGATGGTGTAAGTCCTGATTCTGATGTTGATGAAGCATATATTGCATTATACTCAACATAATCTCCTATCTGATACTGTAAATGCTCTGTATCTGTCTCATCAGCACTGATATTATCATCTGAATCAAAATTATCATTCCTGTGATCATACTCATTAGCCTGTATAAGTCTGTCAAATAACTCGTCACGCATAATGTCATAATCTACTCTTGTACCATCGTTTAAATAATAGTCACTAGTCTCCTGGGACATAGCAAATTTATCTTCACAGATCTCACCATTATCATCCCAATGAGCTTCCCAGATAAGAGCACCGTGTTCTATAAGTTCATCTACGTTCATATAATCATTTAACCAACTATGGCTTGCATAGATACCCTTTGCAGTTATGTCTGATAATGCATCAAGCCATACAAGTGCAAGCTCCTGTGTATAATGATAATCAATGCCATTTTCAGCCTTGTATCGGTCTGCATCCTCGATATCAAGATACAATCCCATTGTTGGATTACATTTATTATACCATTCCCTGATATGTGCAGCTTCGCTTAACGATTCATCATTGTTGCCAGCATACTGATATAGATAAAGTCCATACGGAATACCTCTCTTCTTGCATTCATCTATATATGTCTGTGCCATAGAATCACACTGTCTGCACTCGCTGTCATCCTCGCTTAAGTCACTGCCATAGGCACAACGGATTATAACAAAATCAAAATTCTCCTTAATGTAATCAAAATCAAGATTTCCCTGATGTCTGCTTATGTCTATTCCTCTTTTCATAACTATTCCTCGCTTTCATTTTTATCTTTAATATTTTCTAATTCTGCTTTCTTTTCCACCTGACTCTTAAGATTGCTTACAATAGGCTGTAAAAATGGTGGAAGTGTAACACCTATATCATTGATGTTTTCTAATATAGATATAATTTCATTGCAAATCAGCCATATTGCCACTATGCAAGCAACTAAAAATGTAAATGGCAATGTTATTCCAACAACATCCGCTGAATAAGAAAGGAGCTGGTCAACTATTACACCAACTCCTACTAAAAGCCACATACATATTTTCTTTGCTATGCCTCTTATTCCTTTATAGCTGTCTATTTCCTGATTTCTAAATTTAGATGCTATAAGACCTGTTATATAATCTATTACATTGCAGGTTATCAATAACATAACTGGTATTGCCAGTATACCTAACGCACTCATTATTATGCTCCATATTGCCACTATAATTGTTTTCGCTCTTTCCATTTGTTTCCTCCTGATTTATATATATTTACTTTAATTTTACTTATTGGGTGCTCTAATCATCTCTATTACTCTCCTTTATTTACTAAATTCTGTTACCAGCTCATTTAATTTATTTTCAAATTCCGTTACATCTTTCGTATATGTTGCCTTATTTGCTATATATGCCTGGGCATTAGCTATGTTACGATTTATAGACAACCCTCCATTGGCGGAGATTGTAGCATTCATATACATAATATCTGTAACTGCACCATTCTCCTCTACACTGCTTGTTCCATTTAATGTTATAGATTTGTTTACATTTAACATTTTTACCTCTTTCTACCACTTCTGTGGATTTTATCCATTATTAACACCTATTGCCATCCATCTGGTTCCATATGCAAATGATGTTGTTGGTTCATACACCGAATACTTAAAATAAGTTTCTGTAACTTCAGTCAAACAAATATTTTCATTAGAGAATAATGTCGTAGGCATAACTGAAATTAATGGTGGTGCAGCATATGATTTTTGAAATGTAATAATATATTCTTTCCAGGATCCACTACCAAAATTCCAGTTAGTTCCCCATTGAACAAACGGAATCCCATAATCAGCACTTATTTTTCTACCATAGATTAAACCTTGACTTCCTATCAAACCAATTGTATTAGCACCTTGGCTATTAGCTAACCAGAAAGCGCCGCCATTGTCCTCAAATCCTGCTCTTGTAACTAATTTACTATTTCTATAATAATCAAATCCATCTTTATAATATTTGGCACCATTTTTTCCTGAAATAATTTCAGATTCTTCTTTAAATATCGAAACTGCCTCATTACCAAGCATTATTTTATAGTCACTTTTATTATTTGTTTTATATATTGTAACTCCATTAAAAATGGTTCCTGTGCAGTCTAACGTATGCCCTAAAAATTGAGAAGTTATAAAACCAGATGCATTTATTTTTGTTGATGCAACCGAATTTTTTAAATTTACACTTCCATTATTTATTTCCAAATAACCATTATTCAGATTAAATGTACTTCCTGTACTATTAGCAACATAATTGGTACTTTTAAGCACTCCAGCTGTAACCGTTCCTAAGTTTGCTGATATTGCAGATAATGTAGATACACTTAACTCAGCCGCTGTGATTGAATTGGCAGCTATCTGATTGGCTGTTATTGTCTTAGAAGCTATCTTCGCGGCTGTAACTGCACTTGCCACTATCTTTTCTGTTGTTATTGCATTTGCTGCTATTTTTGCCGAAGTTATAGCACTTGCTGCTATTTTATATGCATTAACTGCATTTGCCGCTATCTTTTCTGTTGTTATTGCATTTGCCGCTATCTGTGTTGCCGTAACACTGCCTGTATATATCTTTCCGCCGTTAATCAGGGTTTTATTATTTGTGTCACACCAGCTTGCAATTGTAGAACCTTTAGCTTCTGCATAATCATTCTTTGGCGATTTGGTAGGTTCAAGATATACTGTATAACCAGTATTATGAGCTATGTTTGTTTTAGTTGTATATATTGTTACTCCATTACTCCTGTTAGGTGTGAACAGATTATACTTTGCCCCACCACGGAGCATAAAATAAATCTGACTGTGCTGAAGAACCTGCCCCACATATGCTGGCATTTTATTACAAAAACGATAATTATTCTCCTCCAAATAACCAGCGGCATCCGTTGTTCCCCCACCACTTGCTAAAACCTTAAGTATAAGATTGCAGGTAAATCCCATACTGTGTGTAGACCATACCGGCTTAGAACCGCTATTAAGTTGTACATTACATTCATAGTTATATAAACCACTATATGGTATGCCTGAATTAATTAATACTGGATAATATGTATCCGTATCATACTTTGAATCCGTCAGATTTACTGTGGTTTGAAATCTTTTCACTGCTCCTGCAATATCATTCTGTGTAGTGGAATCTAATTTCCCTATTGTAACTGAGCCCGCTGCCAATCTGTCAGCAGATATATATCCACTTGTAATCTTTCCTGCATCTATATTGGCAATCTTGGCATTCTGTATTGTTGCATCAGCTATTAACGCATTTGTTATTGAAGCGTTTGCTATGGCATTTGTTCCAAACTGACGTAACACCCAGCCTGTACCATTAAAGTAATACATCTTATTTGAATCTGCTGTATTAAACCATATATCATTAGTTTTTCTACCATCTGCCAAGGGTGCTGTTGTCTGATAAAATACAGTATTCTTGCCATCTGCTGTAAGCTGTGCTCCTTCCGCGGTCTTAGAAGCCGCCGCTGATAAAAGTTTAGCCGCTTCCGCCGTGCTTAATGCACCCGCCGCATTTGTATTAGCTGTATCTGCCTTTTGTGCTGCATTTTCCACATCCTTATCTGTCGCACTTATCCATTGCGTTACATCTGTATCAAATTTAGACATATCTACTGCGCCAGAAGCTATCTGCTTGCCATTAATAGTACCAACTGTAATATTAGCCGCTTTAAGGTTAATTACTTCAATATTAGCGGCATCTATAGTTCCACTTGTTATTTTATTAGCAGTTAAATCTACTATCTTTGCATCTGTTATGCTTCCATCTGCAATCTGAGCTGTACCAACTGCACCTTTGTCTATCATTGCTGTCTTTATAGAGCCGGCCTCGATATTACTAAGCTTTATGTTAGCATACTTCAAATCTGCATCCTCGGCTTTTAGATAATTAGTCTTTATATCAATTATCTCTGCATTTACAGCGGTGATTTTTTCTGCCGTAACTGTATTAGCCTTAACCCAGTCGGCATCAACCTTCTTTGCTATTAATTCCTTTGCTAATATCAAATCAGAATATATTCTTTCGTTCTGCTGTGTTGTCGGACCTTTAAAATCTGTTTCAGTCTCAGTTTCCGTCTTCCCATAAGATGTAACAGTCATAGCCATACCACCATCATATTCCTGCACCAAATTCATAACCGGCATTTTATATTCACCAGTACCATCATTGACAGTTATGATATCCCACGGATCCAGGCGTATATCTCCAAGTGTTTTTAACGAAGCTCCTCTATAAGTAAATCCTTTAATGCTCTGATATATATAACTTAATCTGTCTGACGTCATAAATGGGTTGGAAAAGGTTATTCCCAGTTGTCCACCGCCCTGCGTTAATTCAGTCTGGCTATCCACATTACAGTTAACATAGTCCAGATGAAAGTTGCTTTCATTATGCTCAAACGACATAATTCTTGTTTTATCTATAGAATACTCACATTCTTTATACCACTTAATAACAATAGTTCCGGCTCTGTCCACGCATGCAAATCCACCAGCTAATGAAGCTATATAACCTATCACCTCTCTGTATGTATATCCAACTGGTTTAGTCTGTATCGTTATGTCATCCAGACCACTTACGTCTGCTGGAACACCACAGCTTGTACTTATCTCACTTAAAACCGAAGCAGCACTTGCTGGATATATAAGATTGGATATATATAGTCCTGTAGTCTTCATCATTCTGTCATATGCTGTAAATGTCGTTGTTACTTGATCACTTTGTGGGTGCTCTGCTGTAAAAAAGCCAAGTGGAATATATTCATACTTTCCACTTGGCAGCTTTAAACCTATCTCTACTGGTATCTCTGTGTTTTCAAATAATTCATCTATCTTCTTAAGAGTAATCTCTATCTTAGCAGATACCGCCGACCCTAGCTGTAATGCTTCATCTGCTGTGCTGGACGTCTCGTAGCCCAACTTTTTAAATCGGGAATTATACCATTTTCCATTAATTCTTAATCTGGCTTCAAAAGTCCTTGATGGACTTCTTATTGTTTCTTTAAAAGCTTCTGTTACGTTGTTATACATATGTTTACTCCTGTATCATAAACTCTATTGCTGTAATATCTTCTAAAGTAGTTCCATCATATCCCTCTGCATCGCACCCATTAACATCTTCCAGCTTAATCATATGCACATCAAGTTCTGTTTCAATGTTATACATATCATTAATTTCTTTAATTACCTCCTGTTCCTTATCTTCTGCAAATTGATATGAACCATCTTTTATAACTTCGTTTCCACTTTCATCTTTTAAGGCATTTTCCTTTAATATTCTTGTTCTTTCAGCATTATATACCTCTAATTCTGCCAATAATGCCTTAAGGTTTTTAGCAACTGCATAATTAACCTTAACCGGCCAATGTTTCTTTGAATTCTGTAACTTCTGTAATTCTGCTGAAATTCTGTCAATCTGTTTAATTGTAAATGTCTTTTTCATCTTCTAGTTCTCCTTATTGTTGAATAATTGACACACTTGCACTTCTATAATAGAAAATGCCATCATCTAACTCTCCTATTACGTCTTTGCTTAGTGTGCCTCTGTAACTTGTTATTGTTATATCCTGTCCATCATCGTGGAATGTTATAGGAAAGAACCCTGCAACAAGCTTACTCTTAATAAGTATCATTTCATCTTCCTGCAGCACTCCCCAACTAATAGATAATGTCTTCTTCTTTGCAACTACATCACCTAACATTGTTCCGTCAAGTGCACGTCCGGTTGAAGAAGACCATATTATCTCATCATCCACTTTGATGGACACAGGAGCCGGTAGCTCCTGTCCATCACACTGTAATATCAATTCATCACATCCTTGTTAAGTTATAATCTCACATTTTCCTGTCTGTTTTGTATGTTCATTTATCTTATCAACTACATATTTCTTAAGACTCTTTCCATCAAGCTGTATATCAAGATCTAATGTTTCCAACACTTTAAGTATCTGCTTAAGAATGCTTATAGCCTCAGACAACAATTCAGCACTTGATGCCATAGCTGCTGCCTTCTGTGCCATATCAATAAGCTTATCCTCTGGAGCTACAACTTCGCCCTGGTGTCTGTTATCACCTATCATTGCAAGCTGTGGAGTATTTGGTTTTACATATCCACCTTCTGCAAGATATGGAATACTGCCAAACCCAACTTCCGGCAAATCAAACCCGAAATGGTCACCACCTATAACCGGTACCCAGTCAGGCACATCAAAGCTTAAGCCATTTACCTTACGAACCATCCAGTTAATTCCACTTTCTAATCCGTCAAGCATACCATTTATAAGTCCGATTACCATATTAATAGGTCCTTTGGCTATGTCTGCAATTAAAGAGAATATTCCACCAAAGGCATCCACAATGCCATTCCAGGCTCTTGACCAGTCACCTGAAAATACCCCAGCAATAAAGTCAATCAATCCACCAAATATCTGCTTTACGTCACCAAATATATTAGAAACATTTTGCAAATAAGCATTCATTATATCGCCTATAAAGCCGAAGCTATCTGAAAAATCTATGTTAAAAATATTCTGTAACCAGTTATCAAATGAAGAAAATGCAGACTTTATATCCTGCCATATGCCTTTGAACCAATCACCTGCTTTGCACCATTTATCAGTAATCCAATCCCAACATTTTCCTGCTGCATCCTTAACTACATCCCAATGTTTTACTAATTCGTATATAGCAACTCCTAACGCTGCTAAAGCTACAATAACTAATGTTATAGGACTTGTTAATACAGACATAGCAACACCAAATGCTGTTGTAGCTGCTGTGGCTAACCATGTAGCCGCTGTATGTGCTGCTGTGGCTGCTGTATCTGCTACTTTAGATGCCGTTGATATTCCCCATTGTATGGCCTGAGAAACTAATTCCTTTGTTGCCAATGCCATATTTACAATAAAATCTTTTGCATACATAGCACAAAGCTGAACTGTTTCAAGCTTATCTGCTATCTTAGCTGTTACACAGCCCCAAGTTGCATCCTTAAGTTTACTGAGCAATCCGACAACACCGCCAGCATTCATAAGAAACTCGGCTAAGTCTACCGCTTTCCAAGCTGCTGCAAATGCTCCTATTGTTATCACTATTGCATCAAATGGACCTTGATTATCCTTTATCCAATCAGATATACCATCTAATGCAGATGCCAATCCTTTCAGAAAATCAACAATCACTCCACCAGTCCAACTCGCCACAGGCTCAAGGAAATTATCCCAGGCCCACATCCACAATGGCTTCAATGCATCTAACGCGCTATTCAGTACATCTAAACAGCCTGCTAATACATCAAGAAATGCCGGAAGCAAATCTTCTATAGTCCACTTAGCCAAAGGAACAAATATATTGTAATAAGCCCATTCCAATCCAGCGAACAACTTATCTGTTAATGGTTGTGCAGCTCTCTTAAGGTTATCAAGAGATATTATCAGATTATCAAAGGATATTGCTTTAAGTGGCTCTAATGCTTTCTTGACTTTATCTGCCATATCAGATATTGCACTAGAAACATTAGATGTACTTCCACTCACATCTGGTACAAGATCAACGCTTCCGATTCCTGAAGATGTTCCACCTGTACTATTGCTTGAATCAGAACTATCATCTGTTGGCTCTGTCAGCTTATTTATCTGGTCAAATCCTGCAAGGGACTTCTCAATATCCTTTGCTGTCTTCTTAGCTGCATCTCCTATTCCACTTACATTATCTGCAGCACCTCCAGCATCATCTCCTATGCCTGCTATATCAGCACTTATACTTCCCATAGAGGATGATATATCGGCACCTGTAAGCATCTGCACAAAGCTGGCAAATCCATCTGCCACTTTCTGCAATCCTGCAAGCAGACTATTAAATCCACGCAGAATAGGTGTAAACAATGCTATGAAGCCTTTACCAAGACTAGCCTTTAACTGCTGAAACATTAATGTAAGTATTCTTGTCTGGTTCGCCCAGGAGTCCTGTGTCTTAACAAAATCTCCTGTAGCATTGGATAAAGCACTTGTTACGTACTGATAACGCAGCATTACTTTTTCCTGCTCTGTCATCTTGGCTGTAGTTTTACCGAAGCCGTTATTAAGTGCATACTGGTCTAAGTTAGTCTGAGTCATAATCACGCCCAAGTCCTTGAGCGTTTCAGTCTCACCAGTCCAGATAGATTTCAGCTTTGTATATGCCTCGTCCGTTCCAAGATTGTAAAATGATGCAACATCACCGGTTAATCCTGTAACATTCTCAGCCATATCAAATGCCGCTTTACCTGTGATACCCATAGCATTACTCATCTGGCCAAACACACCCATGTACTTCTTAGCCGATAATTCCGATAAGCCAAAGTTAGTCATAGCATTGGAAGCCCACTGGTCTGCCTGCCAGCTTAAGTCCTTAAATGCTGTATCAACAACATTCTGCACTTCTGTTACATTGGAACCTACTTCTATGCAGTCTTTCGTGAACTTAGCAACTGCTGCTATACTTAGTCCTGCAGCTATCTTCTTACCAAGCCCAGAAAAGATAGTTGTTGCCTGCTTAGCTGCCTTATTAGAAGCTCCTGTAAGCTGATTAACTATCTGTGAACTGTCTATGCCAAGCTCCAGAGCTATCTGTCCTACTGTATCTGACATTCTCCCTCCTTTCCGGCACGAAAAAAACTGCCTACTTCTTTGAGTAAGCAGCCTTAAAATCTCTTTGTAATCGTGTCCAATATTCTATATACTGTGGTGTTCCCACCATTTTCCTATTACGCTTCAGAAGCCAGTCATCATGTATCTTTTTCTGTTCCTTAGTAAAGCTATTGATAACTTTAATGTCTTTCTCTGCCCTTATACTTACCACTCTTCCAAGTGGTGTTTCAGGCATTATTCCTGATAATAAAGAACAGAATTCAGACCAGGACATATCATCATCTGCACGTAATCTTATACCATACTGTGACAGGAAGCTTGACTCTATCAGTTCCCAGTCATCCCATAGGTCATAGTACGTCTCACTTTGAGGGTGTCTTCTCCTCTCCATATGTGCCTGCAGCAACGCCCATTATTGCATTATACATTTCCTTATATTCCGGAAGCGGTAAGTCCATAGCCTCAATCTTATCTGCTGACTCTTTGCCAATAAGCATTTCAAGAGCCTTTGTCATAAATTCCATTTCGTTGTCATTATCTTTCTTCTTTTCAGCCTCAGTAGCCATAGCCTGCACATTAAGAATTGTGTTCTTTCTGTTATTAACAGTTACAACTAAATCATCTGTAATACGAATCATAGGTAACTGGTTAGTAATCTTCATAGATATGTCTATTACTTTAAAATCTGTTTTTGCCATTGTTCAAATCCTCACTTTCCTTATTCCGGATTATATTCTATATATGTTGGTTTTCCGTCTGACTGTGCTTCCCATTCAAGTGCATCAATGCTTGTTGAATCTCCACCAAGAGATGTTACGTTGATAACCGCCGGTATAAGAAGCTGGTCAAGATTAGGAAAGATAACCGATACCCATGTATTACATTCCTGTCCTGTCTTTAAAGCCAGACTTGCAATATAATCATTACCTTCATCACCATAATTGCGCTTGCCGCCCATAGTCATACCAAGTGATTTGCCTGTTGTAAGTCTTCTTGTCCAACCTTCCTGGTCCATTGGATTCCATTCTTCAATTGTTCCATCTACAGATATGCTTAAACTCTCTGCATCCTTTACAACCTTTGTTTCTACTGTTTCCGGTGTATCTGTGCTCTTTCTTCCTGTTATACATACACCGAACTGAATTGTATGCACAGGATTAACACCAGTAAGTGGTGTTGCTCCTGCATTATATCCGGCTAATTTAGTATTCTGTGCCATACTTTTACCTACCTTTCATAATAAATATCTAATTCTATTACACTCTCAAAGATACCTTTATCATCTGTCCCTACATCAACAGGCTCATCAACCAGCATTTTAGTGAAGAACACCTTAGTATCGTTGATTGTGATATGGTTCATATCCCTAAGCATATTGTAGAGCTGTTCTGCGGTCTTCTCTGTATCTCTTACACTCGTGTTCCAATGAACCAATATACTTACAGACTTAACACGATAAGAGCTGTTATTTAAGCCGCCTACCGCCATCTGCACAGGTCTTTGCTTGTTATTATTGTAAACACCTATGCTCTTATTCTTTTTGTCGTCTAATTTTCCGCAATACACGTTAGTATTGTCTGCAATACCAAGACCTGCTATATAATCTCTTACATCACCTATTCCTAACATCATAACCCCGCATTCTTTTTATACAGCTTTGAAAATGTATCCTTAGCAAAGTTTCTCTTCTTACCACCCTTAAGATAATCATCAAGCCACCTGCCCTTAGCATTGGCATTACCCTCATGCCTTTTGCCTTTATCGTCTACCCAAGGCGATTGATGGAAGTTATATTCCGGATGATAATATAGCCTTCTTACATATGGTGTACTTGATATAAGTTCTACCTTGCCATTAGCAATATCCTGTGTGTATACAAATGTGCTCTCATTCTGTAATGTACCTGTATCTCTAGGCATTACCTGACTTTGAACTACATTCGTATGTATTGCTTCTGCTGTCTGTACTAATGACACCTGTGCTGCTGCCGTAAGCTTCCTTACCATAGGCATATTAAGCTTAACTGTTGACTTAACATTCTTTGCCATTACATCACATCCAATCTTACATAATTAACTGTACCATCCGGATTACGACACTTCGTACCCTTGTATATATGCCTTGTTACACCGAACACCTTTATATCACCTTTTGTAATAACAGGAAGCTCCGGTGCAATATCTCCAGGTATCAAAGCACATCCTTCAAGTTGTATAAGCACCTTTTCTGCTGTTAATTCTGTCTTACCGCTGTCCTGATAGTTACATAAGCCATCCCATATAACAGGCTCAAGAGGCTCTCCATAGACATTCCTGCCTTCCTGCTCTATCTCTACATGTATTTCTGTCTTACACATGCTCTTTAATATCAAGCAAGGGTATCTCATACTCACACCCCCAGACTTAAGCAGCACAAGCCTGTCTGGCAAAGCACCCGGTATGTATCACGCTTTACAGCAATTCCATTCTGCACAAGAACATTCCAACTGCTGCCAAACTGCATAGATACTCCATTTACAGCATAATTCTGTAAGACACAATTAATCATGTCTTCATTCTCATACTCAAAATCAGCCATATCGCAGCATACATCTATGATTATTGCCTGCTGGAACTCTGTCAGATTATCAAAGTCTCTTGATGTTATACGATTAAAAGTAAGCGAGTCGATATGCCGGCTCGCCTGTTTTAATCTTCGTTCTATCTGTTCATCCGGGATAAGATTATGCTCACTCAAGTACTGTTCTTTACTTGCATATACCATAGGCTTACTCTGCAATCTCTTCTGCAGGATCTACATCAACGAATACAGAATCAACCTTACCATCCTTGCCATTAGGGAATACAAATGTATCACTTAACTGACGATTCTGATAAAGATATCCGTCTCCTTCTGTATGTGCTCCTGGTGCAAAGAAATAAATAGATGAAATCTTAGGTACTGTCTTACATGTCTGGCCACATGCAACAAGTACATTAATCTTGCGTGAACCCTGAACAGTCTTTTCATAATATGTGGCTATATTAGTCTTTGTAGGCTTTGCCACAACTGTATAAGCGCTGTCGCTCTTAGTGTAGTATGTCTTTCCTTCTACCACATCTGTATCAGTTGTTATGGTATACTTTGACTTAAGCGGAGCAAAGCCGCCCTCTGCAACATCCCAATCGAATCTGTCATAGAATCTTTCATCATCCACAACTTCCATAAGTGTCACGCCATCAATATCAGTTACACGTGTTTCAATGCCAAGACCACCTTCTGCAATCTGTGTCATTTCAATCTTACGTGTAAATTCCTTTGATACCTCAAGCTTATCCATAATGTCAGAAGATACATACATAATGAGACTTCCATTTGCCTTATATCTTCTAAGCTTGCCTGCTGCCAGAATATGCTTAAGCTTAGCAAATACATTCTCTGATGTATATTCTGTTGAAGCTGTTTCAGTATGATATAATTCTGTCTTCTGTGCAGCCTGTGCTACCTTACTGAAAAATAATGCATCTGTCTCTGGTACTACCTGTGTCTGTTCAAATATGTGTGAAATATTCTGAATAGATGCTGTCTGATTTGTTTCATCAACATCTGCCTTATCAACCATAAACTGTACATCTCTGTCATGTGTTACTGTGTAAGGAACATCTTTCTGGTTATATTCTCCTGTGTTCCATCCACCTGATCTCTTATGGTTCTTATAACCACTTACACTCATCTGTGTAAAATGGAAGGTTTTGGCATCTAACCATCTGACATTGTTTGTGATAAATGGTGATGTAAGTGTGCCCTGAATAAGAATTGCTAATAATTCAGGACCCCACTGTTCTGCATAATTTAAATTTGGCATATTATTTTACCTTTTTAACCTTTCTTAATTGAATCTATTCCATCTCTTTGTAGGAACATTTACATTGCTACCTGCAGAAGACTGCTGTCCATTAGTCTGCTGCCCTGCGCCAATCTGGAATCCCTCATTGTTCTCTGTGCTTGGCTTAAGTGCAGGTACATCCTTTAGAACCTGTTCAAGTGCAGCTTTAACATTGTCCTCTGATATCTTTCCATCTGTGCCCTTTGCCTTGCTGAAATCAGCCATCTTAAGCACATATGGAAGTGTCTTGACATTAATACCAAGTGTCATTGCTACCTGTGTAGCCACAAGCTCAATACGAACTTTTTCCGCTTCCTGATTAGCTGCTGCCACCTGATTCTGTAGCTGTGCTGTATCATTCTGCTGTTGTGCTGTCTGCTGTGCCTTATTCTCCTTGAATGTCGCTATAGCCTGGCTTATCTCATCTTCTGATAATCCCTGCTGCTGGAAATAGCTCTTAAGCACTGCATTTTCTTTCTTTGTTGTGGCAGTATTTACTATCTCCTGAATCTTGTCATAGTCAATTCCAGCTGAACCCTGACTATTCTGCCCTGCCGCATTGTTATTAGTTCCACCAGCGTTATTATCCTGACCGCCGTTATCAGCTCCGCCATCTGCGAAGAACTGTAGATTAATAGGTAATGTCTTTCTCATACCTGTCTCCTTTCCGTTTACCGCCCGTCGGCATTTTCCTAAAGTTTATTGCCATTAAGTTTTGGGCATAGAAATAGCACCCACAGCGTATTGCTATGCGTGCTTATTTCTGTCTTTTTTCTATTTCATATAAAGTATCCATTATAGCCTGATGATATAATTTAACATCTAAATCATCTTTATACATTCCCATTGTTAATCTATTTTGTAACATTAATACATGCCTTTTAAGCTGTGTCATTACAAAATCATCATCTTCCATAAATATTTCAGATTGTGATTTTTCTTTTTTCACTGGCTCTGGTGGCGGTGAATATCTTTTCAACATACGTTTCCTTTCTGTTGCACCGGTGCAACTTATGTATAAAAATAACAGCTCTATGGCTGTTTATTTAATCTAATCTTCAATTCTCTTAATATCATATACTACTGCACACTGATGTTCTATTTTACAACCTCTAGCCTTATCCCAACCTTTAACAAAATATACAACATCCGCCTGTGATAGAAGTTCTATTGATTTTCCTAAAAACCACAATGGCTTAGCTTCTGCTGGTGCTCCTTCAAAAAAAGACTCTATAACTTCTACTTTCTCACCTAATAGCAGCTCTGCATATTCTATTGCCTTTTTCCTTGTTTTTTTTATTTCCTCGTCTGTTTTACCTGCCATAGGCTGGCTAATAAATAGTTTTTTCATACTGTCTTATCCTCTCTTTCTTAAAATTGGGTATAAAAATACCACCAATCTTTCGACTGGTGGCTGTTACTTGTTTTCTTTTATTTCTGCTTTATCTTCATTATTGCTTTCTGCCTTTATTGGTCCTTTTTCCAATAATGCAATCAATTCATCAATTGTCATTCCCGGTTTTCCATCTAATATACCATCCATTGAAACACCTCCTGCCTCAATATTACCCTCTCTGTATGCCAACAGAATAGCATTTTTTTAAAAACAAATCAATACACTTATTAATATTATCACTATATTTTTCCTGACACTCTCTCATCAATTCAACCGCTCCATTATAATCAAAATGTTCGCCTTTTGAAATATATCGTACATCTCCTTGATTTGTCACAATGGTCATAGTTTTTATTGTGTCGTGTCTCATAAATACTCCAATATCATTTGCTGAAAAATCTGTTAATCCAGGATGGTTGTGACATAATACCAAAGACTTATCTTTTGCCGAATGCAATAAATGAAACATATCTGAATCAGAATATACATCTACCTCATGCCTTCCACCTTTTATAAATTTAGTTTTTTTATTTGTTATTAAATCTACTACACATGCAACTTCATTACTGTTATTTTCATCTCTCGCAACTTTAAGTAAGTCCTTATGTACCTCTTTTATAAATTTATTATTATCAGAAGTAAAACCCTTAGGATTAATTTCATTTACTTTATCTATTGCCTGCTCCGTTATTATAACCTTTTTGCCTCTATTTTTCTGTTTTAATACTTCATTCTCCCACTGTTCCTTCTTATCGGCGTACATTTTCTGATTATCCAGATCTAATGAAAATTCTGACAGCCTGCCATACTGCTCCGCCATTCTGCCTGCATACTGCTGCTTCTGGTCCTGCCTGTAATCTTCCTTAACCTGCTCAAGCTCTTCCTTGGTAAACTTACTGTCTGGTTCTTCATCCAGCTCAGGGAAGTATGTTGTATGTACGTCCCGGCATCGTGGATGGTACAACCCCGCAGCCATTGCCGAAGACATAAGTGGATAAGGACCATCAGATGCCTTACCGCCACTCCATACATCATCTATAAGCACCTTTCCAACAAATGGAAGGCACTTAGGACAGGCATTCGCACGCTTATTCATAATAACTGTACTAATTCCCCAGGACTGTCTCATCTCTCCCTCTCCGGTTAGATATGCACGCTTATTGGCTGTCTGAATTGCCATCTTAGCATAATCTTTCATAGTATGCCTTGCGCCATTCGCATATTCAATACAGTTAATACCAGCTTTAAGAAAATCTCTTGTAGCCATATCAACTGCTTTCTCATATGTTCCTGCACCCGTATTCGCATACACCTGAGCATTGAATATTATCTGCCGGTATTTATCTTCCGACATTCTAAGCATTGCTTTTTCCGCCCTGTTAAAATCTGACTTCGTAGCTTTAATCAGGGCATTAAGCTTTCTTGTGTTAAGCTTGAAAAAAGCACCCTCAGTGCCTTGTGACACCTTGGATGCTTTTAATCCCTTTTTCAATGCTCTTAATATCTTCTGTTCCTGCTCTGTGCCGCCTGTCTGCCTTGCTGTAAATATCATTGCATCAATTGAACTGTTTATATCGCTGAATCTACCCGCAAAACGTGTCTTGTTATCTGCTTTATATTTTTCTAAGGCTTTAAGCTGTTCTACCTGCCATTGTGTCCAGTTGAATCCAAGTTCATCTTCTTCAGCTCTGTGTCTGTCAAGATTTCGTATCATAGAAGCAATCAGCTCATCTTCTATGGCTCTAAAGGCTTTCTCTATGTCATATTCTGTATTAAGTGCCATAAGCTACCTCACTTGTTATCAAAACCTGTAAAACTGTTATCAGTGCCATTAACTGTAAAGCCATCTGCCTGCATATTAAGTGCCGGCTCTTCCATATCAGATATACCCTGCTCAGCCTTAAGTCTTGCTATCTCTTCCTGCTTCCATTCGTCATCCTTAGTATCTCCATACAGCTCATCAACAGATGCCTCTATGCTCATAATACCGCCCTGCTTTGCCTTGCTGACTGTTTCTACCTGGCTTTCAAAAGATGGGTTAGCATATTCGCCAAATGTCACATCAATATCTATATCCTTAATAGCTGTCTTATTAAGCGTGTCTATGGCATTAAATGTTGCTGTAACAAGCTTTGGAAGAACCTTCTGAAGCCGCTCTACAATGTTATTTCTGCTGTAAAGCGTTGCTTTCTCTTTCTCCCTCTGTGCATCCGCATTATCCAGTTTCTTAACATCTATGCCTAATGTTGATGGGCTCATAATCCCCTGTAAACAAAGATCCAACGCTGTGATATATGTTGCAAGATAGCTTTCGTGTGGGATATTGCCCTGTACAAGCTCTATCTTATTAACTGTACCTTCTGCCATGCTGCCATCTGTTTTTATATAGGCATTATCAAAAGCATTAGGCTTTAGCACTTTTCCATCCAGGGGATTCCTTGGTAACATATTCTCCGGTATATATTCCTTTGTTCTATTCCTCCTTAAGGCATCCATCCATTGTGACCATGCTTCATCCAGCGCATCAAAGTTATCTATCTTTGCATCAAATATGCTCTTGCCTCGTCCTTTATACTTGGCTGACTTATAAAACAGAAGAGGAACAGCCATTATAAACTTGTCATTCCAGGTAACATCACTAAGATGTGCCAGCTCCGGTATAACACTTAAATCATATTCCCTGCCGCCTCTTGTAAGCTCATAATGTATGTAGCCTATGCCATAATGTTCAAGTAATACATATTCCTGTCTCTGCACGTTATACACAGTCTTAAACACTATCTCCTTAACTCTTCCCCTGTCCTTGATAATCTCTGTCTTATCACCAGAGTAGAATTCCAATATAGGATACTTGCTAAGGTTCGTATCGAACGATATCTTGAATGCTCCATCACCGATATAAAGTGTTTCTGTTATTGCCTGCTTAACAAGCTCAATGAAATCATTTTCCTCTGCTATCTTATCCCATTCTGTCTGCCTGCTGCCAGCATCTATTAAATTCATATCATCTGTTACTATACTGGCCAGCATATCGCATAACATAGCAGGGAGACCTACGTGTATCTTTCTTATCTCCATACCTATTGTACAGGATGCAGACCAGAACCTTGTCTTGTCACCATCTATCTGGCTGTATAGCTGTGACAATTCTTCACTCTCACCTCTGTACCATATCTTGTTCTTTATGGCATTTCCCTCGTAATCAAGAGTTTCCTGTATGCTTATGGATCCATTAACAGCCGGCTGGATGTGCAGCCACGTTCTTATTCCTGTTTTTATCTTCTCTGCCATACTTGTAAATATGTTCACCTCTCTCACTCTCCTATCTGGAATTATTTCTTATTCTCTATACCTATCCTGCTTCGATAAGGAATCCAGCCATACTGTACGCTGTTTACCATATGGTCATTGCCATCCTCAGGCTCACAGTCCTTATCTTCAAGCCACGAATACGTTTCTAACTCTGTCTTGTAATTCGTGCAAGTATCGACAATATAAAAGCTTGGCTCTCTGCCCTTTTCGTCATTAAAGGACATCCAGCCAAGCTGTAAGTTAATTCTATCTATTATGGTTACTTTCTTATACGCATTATTAAATATATACTGGCAGTCAATGTGTTCTCTCTTGTACTTGGCAAACTCTGTTATCGTTGCCTGATCAGCGTTATCTATAAACACATTTTTTGACATTCCACCCCATTCTTTTCTGTTACGCTCCAGGAAGTCAATGTAATTCCTTACCGTATCAGACGGAGCTATTGGTATATCAAGTTCTGCATTGTTATACACCTTTTCATCCAGCACTATCAGCTTGCCCTTGTTTGTTATTCCCATAAAGGACATAGCAATCGTATCCGGGCTCTTGGTTGAATAAGCTGTATCAAGTCCGCTGGTGAATATTATGAAATATTCGCCCTGCATTTCATCAACCTCACGTCTGATGTATGACTTTGCCTGATCTCTAGTAATGATATGCCTATTGCAGAAATTAGAAAAGACAAGACCGGTAGCCTTGCCTCGTAATCCTAATATCTTGTTTTTATATATCTTAGTGCCAGGAGGATAGCTCATTTTTTTCTGTTCTATCTTCTCTGGTGTCATAGATATATTGTCTGTCATATTAAAGAACCAGTACACCCAGCCTTTAATAGGCTCACAACCGTTAAGGTCCTTCCATATTTCTTCCGGCACATCTGCCCTGTACTTATCTATAGGCCTTGCATGATTGATGTATTCTGAATATATAGGAAGTGTAGACGCATCCGGGTTAAGCGTACCTACAAAGTATTCAGAACGTCCGAATATCTCTCGTATGAAGTCTATGTTAGCTGTATTGCACTCATCTACCCACACACATCCAAACTGTGAACCCAAGGCATTCTTCCATTTACTGGCATTATCATAGCCAAGAATATATATTATCTTAGTACTGCTGCCAGTTTTGAATTTAATGTGCGGAAGTTTATTTTCTTTATCGCCATTACCACAGTATTCCAGATTGGGGAATATCTGTAACAATCCCATATCAGCATTTATTATATTCTTCTCAATAACACCTGTTGTATTACCTGCTATAACGTGCAGCTTCATATCTGATTCAGCTACATTCATAATGAACTTAACAGCTACTGTTGTTGTCTTTCCTGATGCAGTTGAACCCTCTAAGAACTCTGCTCTTGCAGGTGTGTCTATGTAATCCCAGTATTTATCACTTAGAAGCATCTGGCTCACCTCTTGCTTTACGCTGTGCAAGAAGCTCCTGTAATTCACTCCTGGTTGTATCGTTTACATTAGCTTCTATCTTGTCTGTGAATATACCTAAATGCTTGCCAAGAAGCTCTAAGGCCTTAACCTTGTCACAGGACTTAACTTCTAATCCATCTCTACCATTCTTGATAACAGCAAGAGCTCTTTTCTGTTCCTCTGTCAGTTCCTCCGTTAATACTGGCTCTACTGTTCTATACATAACAGGCTTACCATCTTTATCCAGTACATCCACAAGTGCTCCACCAGCTTCTACTTGCATCTTCTTTTCAACCACATGTGCATAATCCGCATTATTAGAAAAAGCTATCAAGGCAAGCTCCTTGATAACTCTCTCCTGGGTTATCTCTGTACTCCTTGATAGCTCTTTTTGTCTTTTTGCTATATATTCCTGCACCTTAACATTTCTTAACAGTCTTGATGCCGTCTGTTCTGCTGTTTTCGGTGAATACCCTGCCCTGATAGCTGCCTGTGTGGCATTAAGGTCTATAAGGTATTCTTCACAGAATCGCTTCTGTTTATCTGTTAATGCCATACAATCAGCTCCTTTCTGGCATAAATAAAAAGGCAACTATATAGTTGCCTTTTTTTAACCTCCTAATAACTCATCAAATTCCTTATGAAATTTACTTGAAAATATTTTTTCATAATTTATCCTTTGAGATATATTAAACGACTTATATTTAATTTCATAATTATGTATTAAAAACTTAAATAATATTTTCATCAATGTATAAACATCTTTATTTATGTATTCAATCATTGTATTTTCTCTTGATAATATATCATATATATATTCTATCTCTTTATTTTCTAATTTCAACTTATCATGAACTTCATTAGAATATTTTGCATATTGAGAATACAACCTATTTAAATAATCTTTATCTGTATATTCGCTTTTTATATCTTCTTTAATATTTCTGTATGATGTTTCATTAATTTTCTTTATTGATTTATCTTTAAAAATATATGAATAAAAACACTTAAGTGTTTGTTCAGTAATATATCTCATACACGCTGTTATTCCCATACTATCACTTAATGGTACATACATTAATAACATATTATATCCATATATTATTTTAGAAATAAAAAATTCTACTTTTTCATCATTTATGTAATTTTTTAATATTTCTATAAAAATATTAAAACTACATATTCTTTTATATAACAAATCATATTCTTTATTATATTGACATTCAGGAAATACTTTTTTTAAAAACTCTTCATATTCGCCTAATTGACTATTTTTTTCCATATTTCTTCACCAATATGTCATAATCACTTTCTTTGTTTTCTTCATTTGTTTCTACTTTATTATCTTCTTCCATACTTTCTATCATCACTTTTTTTAATATCTGTAATTGTTCAACTAACTCTTCATAAGTTGATTTATGTATTACACTTAAAAATTTTATAATTGATTGATTTCTGCTTTTTAACAAATACGGCTTACATGGAATATTTAATTTTAAAAATAATTCTTCTAATTCCTTATTATGTTTATATATATTTCTATCATATACAATACTTATTAAAATAGAATACATTTCCATCTTGAATTCATCAATATCTTTTATTCCTTGTGTTATCATTATTTTTTTATATATCTTATTCTTCATTTCTAATAGTAACCTCCTTATCAAATTCTATGCAAATATCTTCTAAAGATGTTATTAAATTTGTATCTTGTCTATCAGAAATAAACTTTGACATATCTGATGTAATTAATTTGGGAGAATTCGGAAATACAGTATTAAATATCTTTGTATCCTTAAATGCTTTTGAAATATTTTTCATATTTCTTTTTATTCCTTTGGACGGATTTGAATCTATTTTGGTAAATATTATTCCTAAACAATCCAATGAATGACTATCAAAATCTCTTCTATATGTTCCCTTTAATCTATCAACAACACTATCCAACATACTTACTCCCAACATAGAATATGCATCTGGAACAACAGGTACTAAATAAAAATCACTCGTCAGTAACGCTGTTATTGTATAAAATGAATATGTTGGAGGACAGTCTATAAATATATAATCATATTTTTTTCTAAAATCACTATCTTCTACAAAATTACACAATATATGCTCTGCTGCCCCAGATCCTATTTCTCTATCCATAAAGTAAACATTTAATTCTCCCGGAATTAAATGCAAATTATCTGTTAATTTATATACAATTTTTTCTGTATTTGCACCTTCTAACATTGAACCAGAAGTTCTATACAAATTTTGAATTGTCGGTAATGAATTAATGTCTGTAATTATTTCATCATCTTTTATTTGTATCACTTTGAAATGCTCAAAAAAAGATTGTGTACAGTTTGCCTGAGGATCTATATCTATAACTAATACCTTTTTATTCATATTATTAGATAAATGTAACGCAATTTCTTTACATAAAGTAGTTTTACATACTCCGCCTTTCATATTTAAAAAAGAAATTATATTTTTATTCATATCATTACCCCCCCCAATTATAATAATCATATAATAAAACATTTTTATATTTATTTCAACAAAATAAGACACCAACTTTCGTCAGTGCCTTAAGAGGGGATAATTATCAATTTAGGAGTAATGGTGCCAGCTCTCGCCGGCACCACCGGGGATATTATTGAATTCAGACTTGCGTATGTCTGTGAAACAATGCACCTTACATCTGTTCCACGATAAATATTACCACATATAAAACGAACAGAACGAACAAAACGAACAGACTTTTATTTTTCTTTCAAAAATCTTTCAACAGCCATCCTACATCCATCTGCAGTATAATGTTTCCCCATACTGTGTGCAACTTTTATCCAGGAATATTTGTTAATGTATCTGTACGTAATCATCCTCCTCATAGTGCTGCTCTTTATCTGGTATATGTAATGCTCTGCAAGTGCTATCTGCTGTTCTGTCTTCTCCAGAACATCTTCCTGCTGCGACTTTCTTAACATTAATAATGCCATCTGAGTATCATACTCCGAATATGGGAAACCTTCTATCTTGAAATGCTGCTTGCCTCCATTTCCGCCTGATACACTATCTATTACAGTATATCCTTCCTGCTCCATCTTACTTATCCTTTTCTCTATCTGAGATATAGACTCCTTTAACGCTTCTCTTTCCTTTATTAAGTCATCATACTGTATCAATATTTCTTTGATATTGTACTGTTCTTCCACTCACTACACCTGCCTATCTCTTATACTTCTGTTCTGTGCCATCCGCCATCTTTACTGTTATTTCTAATGGATACCCCTTAGCGTTATAACCTGCACTTAAATAACGTTCCTTTATTATTTCCAATGGCTTACAATGTCCTTTTTCACAATGCTGTGCTCTGGTTTTATCATTGTATTCTGTTCCACATATCTCACATATGTAATGTTTAACTTCTTTCAATATAATCACTTCCTTTCATCTCTCTCCACCAAGTAAAATCCCAGCCATTATTAGTTAACTGCTGCCATATATGATTGCCTTTGTAATATGCCTTTCCTTTACTTCCGTTCCGTCTGTATATCTGATATATTCCTGGCTTATCTGGTTCTGCATCATAGCAATTATGCCACCCTCGTGCTTCCATTTTTTCTTTAAATGTCATACACTCTTCAAACTTTTCTTTTTCCAAAATTTCAATTATATAATATACTTTTCCTTTTTCAGCTCCCCATTCTTCTTTACCCTTTCCTAGTCGTAATATGCATTTACATTTAAGCTGAGGAGAATTCTTAGAATATCCATTACGAAAAATTATCTCTTGTACACTATCTTGTCTTATTTCCTCTGGAACGTCATTGCCTTGTAGCAATTCATACTCATATCTTTCGCCAAAAATACTTGATGGGTATATTGTTATCGCACCAAAAAGATTCTGGAAACGTGTTTCATAATATTCTTTTATTTCCCTATATTCTTCTTTTTTCTCACCTGAAGCAATCATATCAAACCACTTCTTTTTGATTGGCAATGTTAGCATTATGAATCACCTGCCTTTAATTTATCTAATGCTTTCATGGCTACTTCTAACATCGGTTTGCTAGTTCTACAATTCTGTCCAGTATATATGCATTCTGTCTCTTTGAGATAGCCGCACCCTATACATATTGCCTTTGCTACAGCTTCTTTAGAATCATTTATAGTCTTATCTCTTACATCATAGGCTGTTGGCTGCTCATCTATATCACGGCAGAATGCCTCTGTTATCTGTCTTGCTACATCTCTGCATTCTTCACTTTTAAAGAGGTTTGTTGTATCTTGAAAGCCATTCTTTATATATTCTTTAAAAACATCCGCATCAATTAATCTACTCATTGTAAATCCTCCTGTTCCACAGCTACATCATACTTTTCTTGACTAGCAAGAATTTCCTGTAATTCAGCATTACAATCAACACAGTCCACGTTGTACTTATGTTTCGTTATTTTGTCTATAAAATAGTTCTTTATTTCCTTTTTAAATTTATCCGCATCAATTAACCTCATCTTCAACACACTCCTGTATTCTGTAACTGCTCCTGGGCCAGCCTAAATGCCAACATATACAAATCTAATATTCCAGTTTCTGTCTTCCCTATATCACCTGCAAACTCCCAGGCATCAGGATTAATTTCTTCTAATGCATCATAGCCATTTCCGCTTATACCTGTTGACTCAGAAAAATCTTCTAGAATGTCGTCAATTATACATTCAAGCCTTGCTTCATCGTTAGTTTCATAATCATATCTGTCGGAGATTTCAAGCCAGTCTCCTTCGTCTGCTGCTCTCTGTCTTAATTCTTCTAATGCCTTGCTATAGTCATATACATAGATTGGCCTGCTGTGGCAGTCTATCTTTTCTTCAAAATAGCCAGTATTGTTAACATAATCAGAAAATTTTTCATAAGTCATATTGTAGTAGTTTGAAGCTATAAGCTCGCCTAAGTCTCCGCTGATATGAAGCCGGCAGTAATCTTCTTCAAAAAGAAATCTAATCCTGTAAGCTGAAGTATTCGGTGCTTTAAAATCAAGAATTTTGATATTTCCGTAATCTGTTAATGTGGCAATATGATTTTTAAAATGCTCTTTCTGTTTCTCTAAATTCATCCTTATACCTCCAATATTTTTTCACAGGTGTTTCGTCCTTCCTTGCTCCTGGAATTATGAAACGCAACCTGTTGTATGTCGCTGCTGTGATTAGTTCTGTACCATCTGCGTAAACAAGCTTCATCTGCAGGTCATATCGGTATCCCAGCTCCTTAGGAAATGTATCCGGAATTCGATTCCACTTTCTCTCCTCCGGTTCTTTATCTAGGAACTCATATATGCTCATCTGACCTTCACACTCATATCCATCTGCCATATCAGCACCTCAGTTCTTCATCATCAGACCTTATGTGGAATTCAATACCGGTTTCTGCTGTCATAGCTTCTGCTATATCCTTCCACTTCACATATCCACCAACAAGACTTTCTGTATATTCGTTGAATTTCCAGATAAATCTGTTCATACGCTTAGTTCCAAATCCAAAATTATCCCTAAGGACGTATGAGCTCATCAGAAGTACTGTGTCCATTATTGTCTGTTTAATTGTTTCTGCAAAATGCTCAAGCTCTGTCTGAGATATCTTAAGTGGTACATCATACGCTTGTCTGAACTTAAGCTCCTCTTCAAGTCCATCTATACCCTTTTCCCTGGCAACTCTCAGGGCATATGACATACCTTCCCTTCGTGCCTGCTCCTCTTTGCTTAACTTAGCCATTACTTATTCCCCGCTTTCCGCTGTGCCAACTTCTTTGCCTGCTTTGCAGCTTCATCTTCGAGCTGTGCAAGACGCATATGGTTATAACTGCAATAATATTTCATCTTTCCACGGACAATGCGCTTATACACATATTCCTCTAAACTGTATTTTTGCGTATCAATGGTCTTTCCGCACTTATCACAGCAGATACCTCTTTTAACTGGGAGTATTCGCCTTTCCTGTTGCACAGATTTTCTTATCTTCCTGCTGGTTCTTTGACTGCTTGGAATTATTTAAGCTATTGCCTGTCCCATTTAAACCAGCTGTTACTTTTCCCAAATCATTACCCTGTGCAAGTCCAAATTCTGCCATCATAGCTGCAACACAATCTTCAAGTTTTGCACTTTTATCTTCAAGATATTTATCTAACCGGTCTTTGATAAACTGTGCAGTCTCCTCAGCTATATCATTAAGCACTGGTATATTCTCAAATGCCTCATAATGAGCCGCTGACCCATCTGGTTCAAATTCTGCCTTATACAGGGCTTTAGCACTTATATCTGTGGCTAAGGCTCTAATTTTGATAAGTCTGTTAGTTTCTTCCGTAAGCGATTTACTAAACTGATTTACAGCTTCTAAATCCATCATCTCTATAACTCCTTTCGTTAGTTGTCCAGAACAGAGTTGTAGAACTCGTCTGAATGTTTTGGTCTTTGGTTAAAATTATTAAATTTGTTATTCGCGCGCGCAGGCGCTATATTATTTAGTTTTTGTTTATGTTTATATATGGCTACGGTTTCTCCTACGCTTTTCCCTACGGATTGTACTACGCTTTCTACTTCGGTTTCTCCTACGCTTTTCCCTACGGATTTGAAAGTACAAATTTTATATTTATTAGGACTTCCTTTCTTTCCTCTCTGGAATTCTATAAGTCCAGCATCTATTAATTTATTTCTGTTTTCGACTAACGTAGCCTCTCTTGACATCTGACAACGAGACATTACTCGCTGGTTATCTACTTGTATCCACTCGCACCACCCTGCCATATTATTGATACTTAATAATTTGTAGTACAATAATTGCGCAGCACTCGGCAAGTAATGACTTTCGAGCCACCTTTCAAACCCGTTCAGTTGTTTTATATAGTCTATACGCTGTTCTGTTATCACGGCTTCACCTCTTCCAGAACCACTTCTATTCGTGGGTTATGTTTATCTATGAAGAAATGATCTTCAAAGCCTACTATGTTATTCCAGCCGTCATTATCTATAACCTTGCATTTAACAAGTGCATCCTGTATGAATTTATGTGCAACCCCTGCTATATTATCAAGGTCACGCTTTCTATTTGGCTCATAAAACGTATATTCAAGTCTTATAGGACTATTTATATGCGTATGTTTTAATTCAAGCCTTATAGCGTTAGATATAATCACCTGATACTGTTGTTTCATATCATTTCCATTGCTATGCCTGTTGCGAAAACTTCTTTCCGCTTTTAAATATTCATTCAGACCTGGCAATGTTCCTTTAATTGTAAATGTATAGAGCATTCAGCTCCTTTCCGCCCTGTGGAAGTATTAACCACAGGGCTTATATGTATTTCTGTGACAACGTAGATTGTGTGATATTATAAGTCACAGATAACTTCTTCCGAACTCCATTATGAAGTATTCCCTTGTTCCATAATGCTTTTCATAATATTCCTGTGCCATTCTCTTAAGCCTTATGTCTATAACAGCTGCAGACTGTCCTGCATGTGCTCCATTAGGATGCAGATCCGGACGAAGTGGAACAACGAATCCATACTTCTCACTCTTCTTTCTGTTGGGTCCGCCAAATATATGATGACGTTCAACTGGTGATGTATGCGTGAATATGCATTCATCCATATTATCTGTAAATACACTTGTAAGATTCTTGCTCATATGCCCCACCTTTCCTTAAGTCTGTTAAGTTCCACAGGGGACATAGTATCTATCCCCTGCTCCTTAGCATCTGCTACAGTTCCATCTATCAGTACTGACATTTCATGTGTGTTATATGTATGGCTGCCTCTGATCAGCTTGTAGAAGTACACTTCTGAACCATTCTCTATGTCATATTTGATAAACTTAAGATGCGGTTCTTCCATCTCATAAGCCTTGTCCATAGAAATATTAGTCTTAATGATTGCTGGAACACCTTCTGATACTTCCTCTGGCTGTCCGTACAGTCCTAGCAACACGTTCTTCATCCTTGCCTTAGACATATTCATGGCATCTGCCAGCTTTCCTGCAAGAACATGAAAATATGCATTGGCATCCAAGCTTCGCCTTTCCCTGTGAGGCTTAATCTCTATATCAAGCTTGTCCTTATCTCTAAGTTCTATGAACTGTTCTGCCACATCACTATCAACTTCCAGTGTCAGCATCTGTTTCATTGTATTAAAGTCAATGGCTACATCCTTGTATCTGCCTGTACACTTCATTATTCAATCACCTGCTTAGAAGGTGTTGCTCTAAGTGCTTTCATTACAATTGGGAAGATACCTTCTGTAATATCTTCTAGTTTATCAATATTAAACCTCGTATATATTGTCTTATGCGATACACCGGTTCTTGCAATCTCCTGCTCAATCGTCAATATCTTAGGCTTTGTTATTTTCATTGCTTTTATTTCAGCTTCTTTTGCTTCCTGCTCTTTACGTTCAGCTTCTTCTTTCTGTTGTTTCTGTTCTTTCGTAACTTTTTCTGCTGTATCCGAAGTATCCAGATTATCATCTTCACTTATTTCCATAGCTATCATATACAAATATCTTCTGGCATAAGTAGTTACTGCACCTATATTCTGCATTGCCGTAGCACCCTGTATACTCACATTTGCAGTTGGTATACTGAATTCTATTGTATCTTCCAACTCCTCAAGATTAATAAGTATAAGACTTGCCATATTCTCGTTGATTGCGAATTTAAACAATGTCTTGTGAGCTGCTGCAATGCTATTGCAAGAAGGAAGAAAGTCAGAGAGTTCGTAATATTCATATTTGCTATATGTATTTTTTCCAGTCTTTACCAACTTCTTTGATTGCAATTCAACCCTCATCTCTGCAAGTTTTTCATAAATACTTTTTTTCTCTGCCATATTAAACCTCCTGATACAATACACCTGTACTATTTATATACTCACATATCTTATTTTTGTCAGATCCTGTGCAATATATCTTTATGGTATATTCATTTGGTTTATTATCGAAAACTGTAAAAGCTGCTGACATATCATCATTATCAGTATTGTTACAAGCCGCTATAAAAGTATCATCAGCACTTTCGACATCCTGTTTAATATTCTCTTTGTTAATTTCTTCCTGTCTTTTTTTATCTTCTTCAGCCTTACGTTCCTGCTCTTTTCTTAATATCTCTACCTTATCTGCCTCATATTTAGTTATTACATTAATGGCAATAGATAAATTAAGTGTACTTTTAAATGTATCTAAGGCTTTCTGCTCTGCATCACTATGCATATTCTTAATTGTCTCTATCGACATTTGGGCATTATTAACATATGTTTCTATAGCCTCTTTAATTTTTTTTGCAGATGTTCCCTTATTTTCCCACGTTTTATCATAAATCTTACTTAACGGAAGATATTCCTGCATTCCTTCTATACAGCTATCATATATCTGATGTATTTCTTCTTTTTTCTGTTCAATACGCTTATCCTCGTACTCTTTTGTCTGCTTTGCAATAAGTTCTATTGGCTCAGCTATGATCTGCTGAAGTTCTTTTATTTTGTCCTCAAAAGCGTCATATGGCTGCATGTATTTTTCCTTAACTTCTTTTCTTTTATCATCAAGACTCTTACTAAGCTTTCTTAATGTTGCAACTGTGCTCTTTGCCTCAATAAGAGTATCTTCTGTAAACACCATTGTTTTATACAGATTCATAGATGCCTGTACATTTTCCTTAATATCATCAAAGTTACTAATGTTTAAAATTCCATTTGTCTGCTCTACAGACACAACCATCTCATTCATTTTTTATCTCCTATGCCAATTTTTCTAATGATTTTTTATTTTGTTCATAAATCAGATTAAATTTATACTGTCCATTCTTTGTCACTCTGAATTGTCTTAAATAACGTTGCCTTTCATCCTGGCAATCACATTTCTCTCCAGGATCCAGATTAGCCCCACATATAGGGCACTCATAATTCCACATTGCTTTTTACTCCCAAATGTTCTACAATATAATAGATTTTTTATCATAGTTGAGTTGCAGTGGTTGCGACACTGCAGCTCTTTTTATATGTTCCTGATACGATAATCACCAATTGGAACTCCTGCTCTGCACTCCAGCTTGTGAAGTCTTAGCATCCATTTAGATGCATCTTCAATTCTTCCATCTTCTATAGCCGCATTGATTCTCTTGTTGAATGCAATTATTTCCCCGGTTGTTCTCACCTTGTTACTCCTTTCTGACATAACCTAACGAAGTCAAAGCCTGTTCATTAAGTCGCTGCCCGTACTCTTTCTTCTCTTTGTCTGACAGTGAATCGTAATCAATAATCTTGTCACCATCTATAATCTTTATTACTATGTTCATACGCTTCACCTCTTGTCTGGTTACTTTCTTATATGCTTACACTGAATGTCCTGATTACATCTTTTAATCACAATATGTCCTGTTGCAGTGTGGACACCCAGTAATCAGTGTTGAACCTGCCTTTTCTACAGAGATACCGGTTTTATAGCTGCCACGATCTATCTGTGTATAGATATCATTGTTGCAGCAGTAGCACCTTCCGTTTAATGGTGCGAAATGTGGATATACCTTTTCTTCGCAGTACTTTTCCTGTGCTTTCTTTGCCTCATCTGAATTAAAATGCTCCATAATCTCACCTCTTCTTATCATCTCTGCATAAAACTAATATTGTGATACAGATAATCGTTGTTATCGCTAATGCTGTTGTGTTCATATCTTCTCCTTTTTATGGTCTTGTATCCACATCAATAAGACTTATTGTGTTTTTTCTTTTTATCACTCTTGACTCCTTAAACTGATCTCATCTATCTGTGGTAACTACAGAGTTAAGTAAATATATGCTTACTCTCTCTAACAAGTCCTGAGCTTCCCGGATTGTTAAACCATCTAATGCTTTAACAATCTGAGTGGCTCTTTTGGCACTTTCACCAGTAAATAACTTGCCACCCACTTTAAACTCACCTGTTCTCAAATCTCTCCATTGTTGTAATCCAACTGCATTTTCCATTCATTGAGATAAGCACTTCTGTTCATTTTCCTTAGTGCCTGTTTCATTTAAAACCTCACCAACAATGTTGTCTGCCAGCTTGTCTATTAATTCATCTGTATTCTCTTTCACGTTCTCACCTCCTTGTATGTTACTTGCTTGGAAATATCTTGCCTAATTCTGTTACAGCTCATATACTTTATTTAAAATGCTTACAGGAGGATACATTATGCCAACACCATTCAACGAATTAGAACTATCAATATATGAACATCTTTTACTAATACGCATAAAGTTCACAGGTGTTTATAAGGAAACTGTTCGCAAAAAGCAAAGATACCAATTTCTTTGTAAATTCAGTCTTGTAGATAACTCCCCTAAAAACTTCAAAAAATACGTCATTAGCGACAAAGGGAATATGTATCTACGTTACAAACGCCGTAGTTCTTTTCGTTTCTGGATACCTGTAATCATTTCCATACTTGCCTTGTTAAGCAGTTATGATGTATACACTAATCCTTTTATTCAGAAAGTATTACAATCACTAGCACAGCTATTGAAAAATATAATGGGAAATTAGGATGTCGTTCTCTGAATGGTACTTTCACAATCACATATTCAAATCCCAATCTCTTCATTTTCCTTACTACTGATATCATCTGCACTAATGTTCTTACTCTCTCTTCTATGAATGGTTCATAGCAACGGATAATGTACTTATATGTTTTCTTCGCAATTGCTCTCACCTCCTTGTTATATTACTTGCTTTGAATGTTTACTTGAATTAATTTCAAGTTTAAATTCAAAAAAAAATTAAAATTTTATCTGATTAAGAGTTACACCGAAATGCTCAGCAAGAGCTCTAACTTTACTTACTGCCACATTAGATATATCTTTTTCCCATGAGCAGTATGTTTGGGGAGAAATACCGATTTTGTTGGCAACTTGCTCCTGTGTTTCGTTTTTTCTTGCTCTTAATTCTTTAACGGAGAACTGCATTTCATTTGTATTCAACTTTTCATCACCTCATTTCAACTTGAATTATTTTCAAGCATATGTTACTTGATTTATATTCAAGTGTCAATACCTTTTTTGAATTTATTTCAAGTTTTTTTATCTTTTTATCAATTCTACTTGAATTTTCTTCAATTATATTATATTATTCAAATATAAATTAAGAAGGGCGGTGACATTAATATGTGCCTTGGTGAAAACATACGTTTTTTAAGAACTAAAAAAGGATATTCTCAAGATGACATAGCCAATATGCTTGGTTATAAATCATTTACTACAATACAAAAATGGGAGTCTGGTGTTTCTGAACCACCACTTAAAGCCTTAAAGAAATTATCTGAAATATTTAATATAGATATGAATGATTTAGCTACAAAAAAACTCTCTTATAATACTAATGAAGATAATAATGTATATTATCTTGATGATGATGCAAGAGATATGGCTCAGTTCTTATATGAGAACCCTGATTATAAAGTTCTCTTTGATGCATCACGCAAGGTTAAAAAAGAAGATATTCAGTTTGTAAAGGAGATGATTGACCGAATGTCTAACAAAAATGATTAAATATAAGAGGGTGAGAAATTGGATACTAATATTTTATATGTAGATATGCCTACTACAATTAAGGCATATACTGTTTGCTGTGATGATGATACCTATACCATAGTCTTAAATGCCAGACACTCAATGGAACAATTGATGTTGGCTTATCATCACGAGATGAAGCATATTGAAAATGGCGATTACGACAAGCCAGACAAAGATGTTCAGGTAGTTGAAATATTTGCACATAGAGAAGAGAGGGATATTTAATATGGATATATCTAAGGAACAATTCAAAAATATAAAAAAAGAAGGAGGTTTTTCAAGTTTTACATTTCTTACTACTGCAAAATATATAAATGGAACATCGTCTGCTGAAAAAACCTATTGTAGTATTGGACTATATAACGCAGGATTACTCCTCGACGTTACAGGTAATACAAAATCTTTATATAAAAGCGAGGAAATTACTAATGTATTTTTAGCAAATCCTTACATTGTAATAGAATTTATTGATGATAATTTCTGGGTTTTGTCTGCATCAGATAAAAAACTCAAAAAAATATATGATGGACTATTATATACCGGTGTTAATTCTGATATAAAAGATGTACATCAATTCTTAGAAAAAAATATAATTACAGATTCCAATGGTAATGATTTATCTAATAAAATAAAAATCTGTAATAATTGCGGTGATAAGTTACTAGTAAAAGCTGAAAAATGCCCTTATTGTGGAAAAAAGGATACCGGATTTTATATTGTAGATAAAAATGATACTGAAAAAATAAATACAATTATAGGAAATGTGCCACATCCCAAAAATGGCACTCCTATTTGGAATACAAAGAATCCATCAATTACCAAAAAAGGACAGATTAAAGAAAAAGTAAAAGAAAACAAAGCTAATGGAATAGCTTGTTGTCCTAAATGTGGAAGTACCAGCATAAACTATTCCACTAAAAAATTAAGTTTGGGAAGAGCTCTTCTTGGAGGTGCTGCATTTGGAAGTACTGGAGCAATTATAGGCGGACTTTCAAGCAAACAAGGTGTAGTTAAATGCTTAAATTGTGGATACAGTTGGAAATTATTATAATAGGAGGCTAACAATTATGAACACTAAAAGCAAATGGTACTTAAGCACTTGGTTTATTGCACTTTTATGTGCATGCTGGTTTCTTATTATTCCGCCTATAATCGGCATTATTCTTCTTATCATAAAAGCTGTAAATGATAAGAAACAAAAAGAACTATTTACACAAACATTCAATCAGAACAATCAACTATCGCAGGAATATTCTGAAATGAAACAAACATGTGATGAGCTAGGTGTTACTGAATATATAGAAACAAAGAAAAAGATTGAACAAATAGAACAGGAATCAGCCACAAAGATTGCTTCTGCTGAAAGCGAAGCAAAAGCTAACCTTGATTCTCTCAATGAAGAAATACAGAGTAATAATGTATTAATTGATAAATTGAGAACTGAAATTAATGAATTGCAACAACAGGATGATAAACTAAAAAAATCTCTTGCAACCCAACAGCGTAAAATATCACGTTCCAAAGAATTGTATAAAAGTTTTGCTTATGCATTTGATAACTTCATAAATTTAGAAATCCCTTATAATAGTTGCATATTAAGCACAAGTGATTTAAAAGATGCCGAAGAAATTGCTCCTTCAGTAATTCTTAAATTACATTGTATGGACATAAAGAGTCTGCGAAAAGCTTATAAAGATAATGAAAAGCTTATAGACAATCTTTTAAAGCAATATTCTGCCAGATATACAACCAAAGCTAATAAAGCTATCTACAACCTAATGGTAATAGCATTAAGAGCTGAATTACAGAATGTATTATATGCACTAAAATATGAAAAGCTAGATACTGCAATCGAACATGTAAAAGATATTTCTGCAAAATACCTTAAGATTGCTGGCGAAGGCAATCAAACTATTGCTGGTACTCTTACAAAGTTCATAGGCGAATTAGAATATCTCTTTATTAATGCTGTTAAAATTGAATATAATTACTATGTTAAACGTGAGCAAGCTAAGCAAGAACAGATGGCTCTTAAAGAACAAATGCGACAGGAAGCTGAAGAACGTAAAGCTCTTGAACGTGAAAAGAAACATATTCAACAGGAAGAAGAAAAGTTCAATACTGAAATTAGTAAGTTGCAAGATACTATGTTAAATACTACTGATGAATCAGAAATTGATAAACTCAAGGCAAGAATCCTTGAACTTCAATCTCAATTAGGTGAAGTAATTATTAAAAAGGATGAAATAACTAACTTACAAAATGGTAAAGCCGGTACTGTTTATATAATAAGTAACTTAGGAGCTTTTGGTGAAGATGTATTTAAAGTAGGTATGACACGTAGGCTTGAACCTCAAGACAGAATTAATGAGCTCGGAAACGCCAGCGTTCCTTTTAAATTTGATGTACATAGCTTCATATTCTCTAAAGATGCTGTAGCTCTTGAAAATAAGATGCACGAAATACTTAATGATAGACGTGTAAATAAAGTTAATATGCGTAAGGAATTTTTCAAGATATCTATAGATGAGCTTGAAAAGATAGTTGATGAAATAGAACCAACGGCAGAATTTAACAAAACAATGGTAGCTGGCGAATATCGTCAATCTCTTTCTTCTGATTCTAACTATACTAACTCATACTCTCTTGATGATGATGATGATGACGAATAATTATCAGCTTTAAACCAACATTTTATGTGTTGGAGATGTGGGAATGACTATTGACACCAGAGTCTTTTTATACCATCTCGGTGATAATGCCGTTATGATTTAAAAATAAATAAAAGCCCCTGTGCTACCAACACAAGAGCTTTTACCACGATACTTACATAAGCTGTGCTTATGATATAATACCGCCCTAGACAAGCTATATTATATCATTCATAGCACCGCTTTTGCAAGTGGTGTTATTTTTGTACCCATTTTTGAGTTGCACCGGTGCAACTTGCATATATTTTACAGAAAGGATGATTAATATGGCTAAGGATATACTTAATATGAAATCTGCATGTGCTTATATCCGTGTATCTACTGACAAACAGGAAGAACTTTCTCCGGATGCACAAAAACGTCTTCTGATAGACTTTGCTAAAAAGAATAATATGTCACTTCTGGCAAGTAATATCTATCTTGATAATGGTATTTCCGGCAAGAAAGCTGATAAAAGACCAGAATTTATGAAAATGATAGGAATGGCAAAAAGCAAAGAACACCCTTTTGATGTCATTCTTGTATGGAAATTCAGCCGATTTGCGCGTAACCAGGAAGAGTCTATCGTATATAAGTCTTTACTGAAAAAGAACCACGTTGAGGTTGTGAGCATATCAGAGCCTTTGATTGATGGTCCTTTTGGAAGTCTTATTGAAAGAATAATTGAATGGATGGATGAATACTACTCTATCCGTCTCTCCGGAGAAGTTCTACGTGGCATGACAGAAAAAGCATTAAGAGGTGGCTACCAGTCTTCCCTTCCGCTGGGTTATAAGATGAATAAAGACACTGGCATTCCATACATATATGATGATGAGGCTGTTATCGTACGTAAGATTTATCATGATTATATATCCGGCCATAGTTACTTAGAGATTGCCAGGGAGCTTAATTCTCTTGGGTACCGGACTAAACGTGGTTCGACATATGAAGGACGTACTGTGGAATACATATTATCCAATCCATTCTACTACGGTGCTGTAAGATGGAACAGACAGAAACATGATGACCATACTATTAAATCTGTTAGCGACTGGATCATAGCAGAAGGAAAACATGAATCTCTGATTGATAAAGAGACTTGGGATGAAGTCCAGCATCTTATAGCACTGAGGAGCCGTCCTTACAAAGCAAGAGCTGCAGGGCATATGAAACACTGGCTGGGTGGAATTGTCAAATGTTCAGATTGTGGTGCATCGCTAATGGCTGGACTTAATGCTACACGTTACCAGTGTGGCAATTACAGCAAAGGAAAATGTTCACATAGTCACTATATTAAAACTGTCGCACTTGAACAGGCTGTATATGAAGCATTTGAACGTGCTTTAAATGGAAGTGTGGAATTGCATTACGAACTTAAAAAAGGCTCAAATGAGCCTGATACAGATGACAGAAGTGTTATCTTAAGTCAGTTGTCTAAATTAGAGGATAAAGAAGCAAGAATTAAACAGGCATACCGGGATGGAATCGACACCTTAGAGGAGTACAAAGAGAATAAGCAGCTTCTTAAGGATGAACGTGCTGCACTTGAAAAGCAGTTAGAAGCATTTAATAATACTTCCAGTACAGACTCCAATGCAGCTATGCTTAAGAGCATATCAACTGTATATGACATTATAAAAGATACTTCTAAGGACACACTAACAAGAGCCAATGCTATAAGAAGTGTTGTTGACCATTGTGTGTATGATAAGGAAAATGATAAGCTGGAGATATACTTCTTTTTACAAAAATAAATAGCAAACATTTTACTTGCTATATTTTTTCAAAGTTATCAAACCCGCATATATACTGGTTTTTCAACAGTATACCTTATTGAAGTATGGTGGACCGGACGGCGAGCTTGGTGCTTCTATGCGTTACATCTCGCAAAGATATTCTATGCCATACAGGGAAGTTGCCGGGCTGCTTACAGATATCGGCACTGAGGAGCTGGGGCATTTTGAAATGATTAGCACAATGGTTCACCAGCTCACAAGAAACCTTACAATGGAACAGATTAAAGGAACTCCTTTTGAAGCCTACTATGTAGACCATACATCAGCAGTGTGGCCTCAGGCGGCAGGTGGTATTCCATTTAATGCGTGCGAATTCCAGTCAAAAGGTGATTCTATAACAGATATCGTTGAAGATATGGCAGCAGAACAAAAGGCACGAACAACTTACGATAACCTTATAAGGCTTGCCAAAGATGACCCCGATGTTCTCGACCCGCTTAAATTCTTAAGAGAGCGTGAAATCGTCCACTTCCAACGTTTTGGTGAAGCCTTATCTATAATACAGAGCAAGCTTGACTGTAATAATTACTATCTATACAATCCTGAATTTGATAAAAACTGCAACTGTATCAAGAAATAATTATGCCAATATGAAATCATAGTCTATAGCATAAAATTGGGCTGTCGCAATAAGAAAATATAACTATATAGATATACCGACTTAACTATCAATCTATATAATATATACATTTCTTAGTGCGGCAGCCCCTTTATTAATATATAAAGCTGGTCTGGCAGGTGTACGCTCTCCTGTATCTTCCTTATATTTCCTGTCTATACAAGCTGCGTGTGAACCATACGAATTCTTCCACATCAGATAGCTTCTATATCCAATAATAATTTGTATCAAATAATAATTATATATTCTTAATTAGTATGTCATAACCTCATATCCATCATCAGTAACGTGAACCATTATTTCCCACTGTGCTGAATATGAATCATCTTCTGTGTATATTGTCCAGCCATTGTCATCATCAACATATACATCCGGGTAACCGGCATTAATCATTGGCTCAATAGTGAATACCATACCGGGTGCCATTACCATACCTGTTCCCTTCTTAATAACATAACTGACAAATGGTGTTTCGTGGAATTCAAGACCAATTCCGTGTCCGCCCACTTCACGAACCACTGAATATCCATTTTCCTTGGCGTGCTTGCTTATTGCATCTGCAACATCCCCCAGATGTCCCCATGGCTTAACCTGTGCAAGTCCAAGCTCCACACATTCCTTTGCAACATCTACAAGCTTCTTATGCTCTGGTGCAACATTTCCTAAACAGAACATTCTTGAAGAATCTGAAAAATAGCCATTAAGAATTGTTGAGCAGTCAACATTTACGATATCACCATCTGCTAATACTATATTAGATGATGGAATACCGTGACATACTTCATTGTTAATAGATGTACACACACTCTTTGGAAATCCTTCATAATTAAGAGGTGCCGGAATTCCACCCATAGCTGTTGTCTTTTCATACACCATCTCATCAATTTCCTGTGTTGTCATACCCACTTTAATGTTCTCAGCTACATAATCAAGTACAGCAATATTAATCTTACTGCTCTCTCTCATACCCTGAAGCTGTTCTTCATTCTTTATAATGCTTCTTGGCGGAACTTTGTGGAATTTCTTTCTGTACATTTCAATTTTCTTATCAAAATCCATATGGCATTCACAATAAGGCTTTTTACTGCCACACCAGCAAGGGTCATTTCTCATTAACTTCTTCATTGTTGTTACTCCTCATTTCTGTGCATATATACACTTTATAATCTGTAATATTACTATATATACAATACCAATTTATAATACTGTTATACATATGCAATACCACATTATATCTGCATCAGCTATACTTGCAAATTACTAATTACTGCTATATATTTACATCAGCTATACCTGTGCATTACCACTATATATCTACATCAACTATACCTGCAAATTACTAATTACTGCTATATATCCTCACCTTCACATTATTGCTGTAATACCTCAACTATAGCTGGCAGGAACTGCTTTTTACGCGAAACAACACCAGGAAGTATTACATAATTGTTGGTTATCTCATCAAGGTTAAATGCCTGCATAAGCACCTGTTCAGCATTCTTACCTGATAACATAACATAAGATGTCTCTTTCATTACATCTGTCAGAAGAAGATATGCAATATTTATCTCATCTGACTTATCCGTAACACTTGTGATATAAGAAGCTTCTTTCTTAATAAGCCCCTCTATCTCTTCCTGACTCATACAATTTACTTGTCCAACACCTACAGTTATCTCTCCAATTGAGAACTTCTTGTAATCCCTATAGAATATCTCTTCTTCTGATTTGTCGGAAAGATTACTTCCTGCCCTGAACATTTCCCTGCCGTATTCTTCTATATCAATACCAGCTATATCAGCTAATACCTGACAGGCATCAACATCATAGTGTGTGCAGGTTGGTGATTTTAATATAAGCGTATCTGATATTATTGCCGAACATAACAGTGCGGCTGTCGTCTTATCAATATCTATATTATGCTCACAGTACATCTGATATATTATTGTTGCAGTACAGCCAAGCGGCTGATTTCTGAAAAATACAGGTGTTATCGTCTGTATGCAGCCAAGTCTGTGATGATCTATTATCTCTAATATATCAGTATCCTCAATACCAAATACAGCCTGATTTTTTTCATTATGGTCTACAAGAATTATCTTCTTCTTATCGGTCTTAATAATATTTCTTCTTGAAATCATACCGACATATCTGCCTGTATCGTCCTCAATTGGGAAATCCCTGTAACGCTTCTTAGCCATTATATCCTGTATATCTTCAATAAAATCGTTTAGCTTGAACTTAATAAGTGCTTCCTGCTTCATAAAGAAACTTACAGGAATGGCCTGATTAATAAGTCTTGCAACTGTATATGTATCATACGCTGTCGATATTATAACACAATTATGCTGTGCAGCTATCTTGGTTATTGTGCTTGATACCTTTGCACCCTCACATATTATAAGACATCCCGCCTCCATCTCAATAGCACATAATTGTGACTCATATCTATTGCCAAGAATTACAAAATCACCCTCTTCAATCATATTTTCCATCATATCAGGATTGGCGGCAGCAATAATCATCTTCCCCTTATTAAAATGCTTATCTATATCACCAGTTATAACTTCGCCCTTAAGGGTATCCACGATATTACTGAGACTTGTGCCTGAAACAGATAATATATCACTGTCATACATTTCAAAATATGACTTAGCAACATCACTGATTGTAACAAGTCCTTTCAGCTTATCATCTTCAATGATAGGAAGTGTCTCAACACCTCTTTCTTTCATTAATTTCCACGCATTTCTTACTGAAAGATCTTCCGATATTCCACTTATCTTCCTGACATCAATATCTCTTACCTGAGGTCTAACATCTTTAATATATGCAGGAGGTTTTACACCACATTTTTCAAGAACATACTGAGTTTCTTCGTTAAGATGTCCTGCTCTTTTAGGAATATAATCCTCACTTCCAGTAATCAGATTTTTCAGTCTGGAATAGCATATTGCTGAGCACACCGAATCTGTATCCGGGTTCTTATGTCCTATTACATATACCTCTCTCATAACAATCTCCATTCTTACGCAATTTAATACAACATTGCTGTATTGCGAAGGGACAACAGGCAGTCTTAATGCATACCTGCTTGTCATAGTAATCACGAATATATCATTATTTATTCATAACTTATATTATGAACTCTTATTATTAAAAAGTCCAGTATATAGATGATTGAGTTTTATTATTAAAATCCATTATATATGTGGTTAAATTTTGTTAATTAAATCCCATATATAAATAGTATATAAATAATTAAATTTTATAAATAAAAAAAGCTGGAATTCTACAAGCTTATATCCTTAAGGCATATCCTGCATTAAAGACAGCTATGTAAATTCCAGCTTATCTTATAATCTGTGATTATATTTAACTAATTCCTGAAGATAACTATCTTAGTCTCATCTGTATATCCAATTGTTCTCATATAGCTCCTCATCTCACCGATAGCCTTCTTGAATTCTCCATAAGCTTCACGGCACTTTTCAAATGCCGCAATAGCTGCAGTAGCATCTCCCTTATCCTTAGCCATCCAAGAATCACAAGCATACTTGTGAACAAGTCTGTGTGCAGAATCAAGCTTCTTGAATTCCTGACTTCCTGTAATCTTAGGATCTGTCTGTGCATGCATCCACTTACCAAGCTTACAACTGTCTTGATTGTTAAGCTGTGTTATCTTTAATCTCTCGAAATCTGCGACATTGTTATACACTCTCCACATAACAATAAAGTGGTCAATCTCGAATATTTTTAACATATCCTGAGTTGTTACTTTACCAGCTTCCCTGAACATATCGCTTCGGCAGGTATCTATGTATCTTCCTATCTTGAATATATGGGTACCAGTCTCTGTACATTCCTTAGTCAGCATTCCGTAAGAATCTGCTATTGTCTGTACCTGATTAGTAAATTCTGTTGTTGTCTCTGACTGTCTGTCAATGTCATTGAAAATGCTTTCTACAGAAGCATTGATTGCTACCATCTGTTCATTCATTCGCTCAATATCTCTTAATGATATCTCTACCTTTTCATTACCTTCTGATAACTTGACCGTTGTCTCATTCATTGAATTAGCAAGCACTTCAATATCCTGCTTAAGTTCATTGACATATTTAACAATATCTTCTGCCGACTCAGATGTATTGCTTGAAAGTTGTCTTACCTGATCAGCAACTACTGCAAAGCCCTTTCCTGCTTCACCTGCTCTTGCAGCTTCAATTGAAGCATTAAGTGCAAGAAGATTACTCTGGCTTGCTACCTTCTTAACGATATCAACAATCTCGCCGATCTTATTAATCTTCTCGTGGAATGCATTAACCTGGTTATTAATATCTGCTATCTTCTGTGATGATTCATTAACGACTGTTATACTGTCGTTCATATTAGCAGCACTACTCTGTGACACCTGTAACATATCGTGGGTATTATCACGAATCTCACCCATTGCGTCTGAAATATTACCAATTGACTCCTTAAGTATCTGGCTTGAAGAATTCATATCTGTTATAGACTGCTGTTGTGTATACACCTGATCAAGCATATTCTTAACATATGAATTATCTCCTATAGACTGCATTGCCTCATTAAGTCTCATAATATAATTATTATTAGCTTTCTTATATGCACCAATCATCTGGTTAAGCTTTTCTGCATATATAGGATCTCTAAAACCTTCAGCAGAGACCTCACTGAAATCGCCGGCTATAATCTTATCCATAGCCTGCAATAATAATTCTCTGTCATTGCCTAATGTGTCTTGTGCTGTTCTATTTTTTCCAAACATAACAAAACGACCTCCATTCATTGCTACTTTTTTATAGTTTATTTTAACATATTTAATATATTTAGCCAACTAAATAATTATCTTTTTTATCATTTTTCACAGATTTAATCACATATATTAATTCATCTGAATAATATAATTATTGAACAGATAAAAATGTGTTTTATACATTTAGAATGGAGGATTTTATTGAAGACAATCAAACGTGTCATTGCTATGCTGTTATGTGTAATGATGATAATGAGTGCATTTGCGTGCAGAAAAGATACCGATAATTCTACAGTTAAGATTACACTCAGCGAGGTTGCCCATTCTATATTCTACGCACCACAATATGTATCTATTGAGCTTGGATATTTTGAAGATGAGAGCATTGACCTTAATCTTGTCACAGGCTTTGGTGCTGATAAGGTAATGACCGCTCTTGTATCAAAAGAAGCTGATATCGGTTTTATGGGTTCAGAAAGTTCTATATATGTATATCAGGAAGGTTCTACTGACTACGCTGTCAACTTCGCCCAGCTTACCCAACGTGCAGGCAATTTTCTTGTATCCCGCGATAATGAAACTGATTTTAAATGGGATAATCTTAAAGGCAGGACAGTTCTTGGTGGCAGAGCCGGTGGTATGCCTCAGATGCTTTTCGAATATATCCTTAAGAAAAATGGAATATCTCCTGTAGATGACCTCACAATACTTCAAAATGTTGACTTTGGTTCTACAGCAGCCGCTTTCACATCAGGAATAGCTGATTACACTGTAGAATTTGAGCCTTCTGCAACGCTCCTTGAACAGCAGAAGGAAGGCTATGTAGTAGCTTCTCTTGGTACTGACAGCGGATATGTTCCTTATACTGCCTACTGTGCTAACAAAAGCTTTATTGAAAAACACCCTGATGTAATCCAAGGCTTTACTAACGCTATCCAGAAAGGCCTTGACTACGTCAATTCCCACACCAGCAGTGAAATCGCAGAAGTTATCGCTCCACAGTTTCCTGAAACCGACCTTGATACTATAACAACCATTGTTGACCGTTACAAGACGCAGGATACATGGAAGGGCGACACTATCTTTGAAAAGAAAAGCTTTGAGCTTCTTAAAGACATATTAAAGCAGTCTGGCGAGCTTGGCAGTGATGTGCCTTATGAAAAGCTTGTAACAACTGACTATTCTAAAAAGGCGGCCGGAAAATAAATCTGCCTTTTAAAATTAAAAATGTATGGATTATAATCCAGCCACAGCGGCATAATCCATACATTTTATACATTGTATATCTTTTGCATATTATATATCTTTGCATATTATATACATTTTATATATTCAATCCGATACAACCAAGAGCTCCACCAATCTTTATAAATCTTGCAGCTACCCCTTAAGAAGCTTTCTAAATCTTCTGCTATGACCTTCAATATATTCTATTACTGTGCCTACAATCCTGCACATCAGTACAAACAGTCCAACTGCAACAACTGCATACACAATAATCATATTAAGCATTACCATATTGATAGCTGCGATTGCAAATATCTTCTTAAAGAATAATAGACATATTGCAATTCCAACCCCCATCGCAATACATACCAATGCCCTCAGCCAGTCAAATGGCCTGCATATTCTTATAAGTGACATCATTCCGATTATAAGAAGTACTATTATTGCAACTGTTGATATCTGCTCATTGCTCATTCCAATAACTGCACCATGTATCGATATCACCGCCAACATAATAAAATCAGTTATTCCTGCGGGCAGTGCCTTTATAATGACATTCGTAAGGAAATCCCCACGTATTATATTCTTATTAGGCTGTAATGCCAGAAAGAATGCCGGTGTTCCAATTGTAAATGCTCCAAGCAGTGACAATTGAGTTGGATAAAGCGGATAAAGGTTAGCCGCTATAAGTGTAAATATTGTCGTTAATATCGAGAATATATTTTTAACAAGAAATAGAGAAGCTGACCTCTGTATATTATTAACCACACGCCTGCCCTCAAGCACAACCTGAGGCATTTTGGAAAAATCTGAGTCTAAAAGAACTACCTGTGCCGCATTGCTTGCTGCCTCGCTTCCCGATGCCATAGCCACACTACAGTCAGCACATTTTAACGCTAGCACATCATTAACTCCATCTCCTGTCATAGCTACAACCTTGCCGCTTTCTTTATAGGCTTCTATAATCTCCTTCTTCTGGCTTGGAACAACTCTTCCGAATACAGTATACTTAGTTATCGCTTCCCTTATATCCTGTCTGCTCTTAAGTGTCGTTGCATCTATATAATTCTCTGCATTGTTAATTCCTGCCCTCACAGCCACCTTTGAAGCTGTGACCGGATTATCTCCGGATATAACAACTATATCCACACCTTGCGAAGCAAAGTATCCAAATGTTTCTTTGGCTGTATCCCTTATCTCATTCTCCAATATTATAAAAGCATAAGGATTAACCGCTTCTTCTATAATATTACCGCAAGGGTCACCCACACACTCGCCAAATACAAGTATTCTTTCTCCGTGTCCTGAATATCTTTCAAATATATCCTCATATTCTGCATATGTATCAAGCAGTACATATTCAGGTGCACCGAATATATAACATCTGCCATCTAATACTGCTCCGCTGTATTTGTTCTGTGAAGAAAATGAGTATACTCTCTCTGCACTATTATCCCTGCCCGTAATATGGTAATAATTCTTTATCGCTTTCATCGTTTCATTATCATCATCCATATTGCCGGCAACTCCTGCAATAAGCTTTCCTACATTGTCCTTTAAAAATACAACATCACTTACAGACATATCCGGTCTTGTAATTGTACCTGTCTTATCAACGCACAACACATTAACCCTTGCAAGTGTCTCCACACAATTCATCTCATGTACTAATACATTGCTCCTGGCTAGCTTCTTGACACTGACTACTAAAGCCACGCTGGCAAGCAGATACAGACCTTCCGGAATCATTCCTACCAGTGAGGCAACCATAGATACAACACTATTCTTTATAGTATGCCCAAGAAAGAAATGGCTCTGCACATACATAATAATTCCAAGTGGAACTATTACAACTCCAATTATTTTGACAAGATTATCCAAAGATTTCATCATATCGGTCTTTTTTTTCTTACGCCCTGCCTTGGCTTCCAATGCCAGTCTTGCCGCATACGCCTTATGGCCTACTTGCGTAAGAACTGCCTTACATTCTCCTGATACAATATAACTTCCTGATAATAATATGTCTCCTTTATTTTTAATAACTTCGTCAGATTCACCTGTTACCATCGCCTCATTAACTCTGACACAGCCCTCTGCAAGTATGGCATCGGCACTGAGCTGGTTGCCTGCTGTGAATATACATACATCGCCTTTAACAAGTGTAACTGAATCGACCTCTGATACAGCACTGTCCCTTATAACCTTAGTTCTAGGGGCATTAACAACAGTAAGCCTGTCTAATACTATCTTGGCTTTTATTTCCTGTACTATACCAAGTATAGTATTAAGCAATATAATAGGCAAAAAGGTCATATTAATATATGACCTTACAAGAATTAAAAGTGCTGCAAATACCGCAAATACAAAGTTAAAATATGTAAATACATTTCCTGCGATTATCTGTCCTATTGTCTTAGACTGATTGCCTACAGGAATATTATCTAAACCCTGCTCTTTTAATTTATTTACCTCTTCTGTTGTTAAACCAGTTACTATATCAGTCATTAGCGTAATTCATCTCCCTGACAACAACCTTGAACACATATGCTATTGCCGCAATATCTATAACCATCTTAATAACAAAGCAGACTATTATTGATACTGGCGAACTGTAATCAAATATCTGGAATGATATATAACTTGCAAACTGTATTATTGCAACATAACAGCCTGTCATATAAGAAGCCACACCATTAACATATGCCTGTATAGCAGCACTGAGTGCTATAGAAAGAATAACATCAAGTGTGAAGGCTATTCCCATTAATAACCACAAATATGATGGTGCATTAACAAGATTACCAAGTGTCTGGTAAAATGTTTCTGTATCATTCTGTGTAAGTCCTGCCATCATTGCATCAATCCCCTCATTGTTAATAGCTGTGGCTATTGACATTGTAGATATGACTGTAAGTCCATATAGAACTCCATCACCTAAAGCAAGACCTATACCTGATAAATATATATCACCTTTTCTTTCAAATCTCCCATTCATAAACCTGCACAATACATATCTTGCAAATGTCATTGCAACAGCCGCAAGAATTGAATATACAACTGTATATGCTGTACTGTTATTAGTAAATGCTTCATCTATTGATGGGATAAGTGCAAGTGCTGACATAATCAGGTTACAGCATATAAATACAAATATTGAGTATGCAAATGCACCAGCCAGCACATTAACAAAACGTCCATTCCACCTTTTAATGACAACTATAGTAAGCACTATAAATGCCGATAATAAAAGAATTCCGCCTGCTGACAGCATATTCTCTGCTCCTGCAGGTATTCCATTTTCTAAACTGATACCATATTCTTCCACAATAATTCCTCCGTAATATTTATCTGTTATTAATTCTAACATACAATGCACTTCTTATACAATTAACTATATATAAAAAAAATTATAATAATCATCTCCAATATATACAAAAGAGCAGCCACCCAGAAGCGACTGCTCTTTAATAATCTTAATTGTATAACAATATATCTTTTCAAAAATCTATATATAAATCAGGAAAAGGCACACTGCAAACCATTCGGATTATAATTTTGTTACGTTGACAGCCTGAGGACCCTTAGCACCTTCTGTTACATCAAACTCAACAGCAGCACCTTCCTCTAAAGACTTGAAACCTTCCATATTAAGTCCTGAATAATGAACAAAAACATCCTTTCCAGACTCATCACTTATAAAGCCGTAACCCTTCTGGTTATTGAACCACTTTACTGTACCTTTCATTTCAAGTACCTCCAAATTTAATATGTGGTGATTACACCTTTTTCATATTAACATTTTCAATTGTTAGTGTCAATTTATTTATTATAATTCTAATTAATTTGGCACAATATATGTGGTTCTTCCAAGCTCTATCTTATCATTGCCTCTCTGGGCTATTGCTATTTCATCTCCTGATTTGATACTGCGTTTAGGTACTCTTATCATTGTACTACTTATAAGCTCTGCATTTTCCTGCTCTTTATTATTAATGTATACAGTGCTGAAATCATTGAAATTCTTACCGCTTATACATACATAATCCTTATAATCATACACTTCATCTATTGTAATATCGTCAATTCCCATTTTTAAATCTGTGGCTACATAAGGAACTTTTCCGTCATATATCTGTTTATCACCATACAATATATCGTATTCAAGTACCTTTAACTTCTTAAGGTAATCAGCATCATTATGCTTTGCCTGATGGAACTTCATAATATAACCTTCTGATATTCCAAGCCTGTCAAACACTGCAGCTGATAGCTGATATGCCTGAAGATCAATATCTTTCTTCTCTAAACCATAATTAGACCATATAAAATACTCTGTCTGGTATATATCACCATTCTCCATAGTATCATTAGTGAAATTAAATGTTGGAAGATGATCGCCATACATAACAAGTACGGTTTCTTCATTTCTTCTGGATAACATATTAGTAAGTTCACCTATAAATGTATCCATCTCGTGAATCTGGTTAACATAATACTCGAACTGTACCTGTTCCTCTTCATCAAAAAATCCTGAAACTGTTATTCCTGGAATAAAGCCCTCTGGCATTGTCGTTGGATAATCTCCATGTCCCTGAACTGATATAGTAAATATATAATCTGCTCCTTCTGTTGAGTCAAGAGCCTTCTTTATCTGTGCTGTAAGCATTTTATCCTTAGCCCAGCCAAGTGGCGTCTTCTGATAATCACTATCCATATATTCAATAGATGTAAAAGTATCATATCCAAGATGTGAGAATACCTTATATCTGTCATAAAATGTTGCATCATTATTATGGATTGCGTGTGTTGAATAGCCAAGCTTTCTTAAATCATAAGCGGCTGACTCACACGTCTTTGACTGCATAACTGTCCTGTAAGGATATTCACCTGGTCCAAAATCATCAAGGTTAACGCCTGTCTGAACCTCAAATTCAGTATTAGCCGTACCTGCACCAAAGCAAGGCACTGACAGATATCCTGACGAATATTCTTTCATTATCCTGTCAAGATTAGGTGTTGGATTACTTGAAAATGTAACACCCTTTACAAGCTTAGGGTCAAAAAATGATTCAAGCTGTACAAATATTATATTAGGTGAAGTCTCTGATGCGTCAGGTACATTTTCATCAAGCTCATCTTTTATTCCATCAATATATTCTTCTGAATATTCCTTGGACTTGCTTATTCCACGGTCTTTAATACTGCTTGTAAAGCAATACACAAATCCATACTGCTTATATGCCTGTGCAAGATTGCCAAAATGTGTCTGTACATATCCATTAATTATAAGGCTTGCCGCAACCGCATATGTAAGCAGGAATATCACTGCAAACTTAAAGCCTGAATGTAATAACTGCTTATATAATGGCAGTTCCTGTGTATACACCTTTGTTCTTTTAAACAACATTACAAGCCCTGATATAACTGCGATTATCCCGACTACTATAAGTATCATCTGGAATACATTAATATACAGCGGTATGACCTTTATGGCATCACTTATAAGATATATATCCATCGCTGTAAATGGTGTCTTTCGTGAATACAACACTACAAAGTTAATAAATGCTAATATAATCCACAATACAGCCATAAGCACATATACAAATATTCTTCTCTTAAAGAACAACCCTATTGATAATGTAGTCATTATTATCAAGGTGTTCATAAGAAAGATAACAGGACTTGTGAATATCTTCAAAAGTCCTGTTAATCCTCTGTTATTAAGACATTCAATCACTGCATTTAGTGCAATTGAATACATGAATATATGAAATGTCTCATATGACCATAGCTTTTGAAACACTGTCTTAATTCTATTCATTTGCTTTAATCTGTCCTAACAATCCCCTTGCCTTCTCCTTAAGACCTGCCTGTGCAGACCTGGATGTTACTATTGATGAGGCAAACTGCTTTGCTGTACCATAATCTTTGCATTTTATGCCAAGGCTGGCGAGCAGATAATTAATTGTATTCTCATCCATACCACATATAGGAGGGTATTGTGTCTGAACTGCCTCCTTAAATCCTTTATAGGCATCCTGAATATACTCCTGCTGGGATTTCAGGTGTTGGTTAATTATTTCTTCACTGGCATTCTGGCTTCTAAGTTCTTCAATCCTGCCATCATAAAGCCACGCTAATCTTAAACAAAGATACGCACTTTCACTTATCTTAGTACCTGTTATCATCTCCGTAAGAAGTGCCATTTTACAACGTCTTATCGCTACATCATAAGAATAGCTGTCCTCTTCCTTCCATGTAACCTTGAATTTACCTTCAATATTATCTCTGATTAGCTGCCTCTGTTTAGGTGTCAGCTTTCCATAAGTTCTCGGAACTGCCGCATAGCCACAATGAGGACACATAATAATATCATACTTCGTACTATCTATTCCTGTATACAATGGCTTAAGTATGTCGTTAGTTCCTGTATATCTGGCTTTGCCAGTTCTTACCTGCTTAGTAGTAAACTCTTTGTTACATACATGGCATTTCATCGTCTTATCAAATATATAAGACTTTTCATCTTTGATTTCCATATCATTACCCATACTGCCATTATAATGGCATTAATTACTTCTGAAGTTTAAATGAGCTTTTCAATGAAACTATTCTATTGAACACCAATACATTCCCCTTTGAATCCTTGTTGTCAACGCAGAAATATCCATTTCTTACAAACTGGAATCTGTCCTCTGGCCTGGCATTAGCAAGCTCTGGCTCTAATACACAGTTCTTAAGAATTGTAAGTGAATTAGGATTAATGTTCATAGAACCATCTTCATTGTATACACCCTTTTCTTCGTCTACAATATTATCATACAATCTTACCTCAGCATTTATTCCCCTTGATGCTGATACCCAGTGTATAGTTCCTTTAACTTTTCTTCCAGCAAAATTGCCGCCCTTTGTCTCTGGATCGTAAGTACAATGAATACAATTAATATTGCCATTCTCATCTTTATCAACGCCTGTGCATGTTACATAATAAGCATTCATAAGTCTTACTTCATTGCCTGGGAACATTCTGAAATACTTCTTTGGAGGTTCTTCCATAAAATCTTCCCTTTCAATGTATAATTCTTTAGTAAATGGTACTTTTCTTGTTCCCATTTCTGGATTTTCCTGATTATTGGCAACGTCCATATATTCAACCTGATCTTCTGGATAATTGTCAATAACAAGTTTAACAGGATCAAGAATAGCCATCATTCTCTTAACCTTAAGCTTTAAGTCTTCTCTTATGCAGTATTCAAGCATAGGATATTCAACTGAACCCTGTGCCTTAGTAACACCTACAAGATCCACGAACATCTTTATAGATTCTGGTGTAAAACCTCTTCTTCTTAAAGCAGCTATAGATACAAGCCTTGGGTCGTCCCAGCCGTCTACAACACCATCTTCTACAAGCTTCTTAATATATCTTTTACCTGTTACTACATTAGTAAGATATAACTTGGCAAACTCAATCTGCTTAGGATTTTCCTCTGGTGATGTCTTATATCCTGTCTCAATAATAACCCAGTCATATAATGGTCTGTGGTCTTCAAACTCAAGTGTACAGATAGAGTGTGTTATTCCCTCAACAGCATCCTCAATAGGATGTGCAAAGTCATACATAGGATATATGCACCACTCATCACCTGTTCTGTGGTGTGTCATATGCGCAACCCTGTATATAATAGGATCTCTCATATTGATATTAGGAGAAGCCATATCAATCTTAGCTCTTAATACTTTCTCTCCGTCTTCATACTTACCTTCCTTCATCTCTTCAAAAAGCTTGAGATTTTCCTCTACAGAACGCTCTCTGTAAGGACTTTCCTTGCCCGGCTCTGTAAGTGTTCCTCTATACTGTCTTATCTCCTCTGCTGAAAGGTCATCTACATAAGCCTTTCCCTTCTTGATAAGTCTGATAGCAGCTTCATACATCTGTGGGAAATAATTAGATGCAAAAAGAACATCTCCATTCCATTTAGCACCAAGCCATTCAACATCCTTCTTAATAGAGTCTACGAACTCAACCTTTTCCTTTGTTGGGTTAGTATCATCAAATCTCATATTAAACTGACCATTATATTCCTTGGCAAGTCCATAATTAAGTAATATTGATTTGGCATGTCCTATATGAAGATATCCATTAGGTTCTGGTGGGAATCTTGTGACTACCTTCTGGCAATGTCCCTCCTCAATATCCTTATCAATAATCTGTTCAATAAAATTCTTTGAAACAGTCTCGTTATCCATTAGTAAGTTCCTCCTAAACAGTTCCTGCTTAATCAATCCATATTAAATTAATAATACAGCAATTATATAATAAATTCAAGAAATAGCTGATTTATATTCATTATCTTGCTTTAATAAGCATATCCTTTAACTCATCAACGCTGAATTTGTAGTGGCTGTTACAGAAATGGCAGTTTACCTCTATTGGTTCGCCCTCATCTATCATCTTCTGAAGCTCCTCTTTACCAACACTTATTACAGCCGCACTTACTCTTTCCTTAGAGCAGTTGCAGTAGAATTCTGTAGGAACTGTATCAAGTATCTGTAAATCCATATCTCCTAATATATGCTCTAATATATCCTCCGGTGTCATGCCCTCATCAAGCATATTAGTAACCGACTTAATCTCTTTAATTCTCTTTTCAAGCTTATCTATAAACTCATCTGTTGCATTAGGCATAAGCTGTATAATAAATCCGCCAGCTTCCCTTACTGTGTTGTCCTTATTCATAAGAACACCAAGTCCTACTGATGATGGAACCTGCTCACTTGTTGCAAAATAGTATGTCAGGTCATCAGCTATCTCACTTGTTATAAGAATAGTATCTCCAACATAAGGCTCTCTTAAGCCAATATCCTTAATTACACTTAAAACACCGATACCAACTGCACCGGCTATATCCATATGTCCATTCTTTAATGGAATCATAACCTCCGGATTGGCAACAAAGCCCTTTACATGTCCATTAGGCTCTGCTGTTACTGTCATCGCACCAATTGGTCCATTTCCCTTAATCTGGACAGTAAGTATATCTGAATCATTCTTCATCATTATTCCCATCATAGCTGCACCTGTAAGAAGTCTTCCAAGTGCTACAGTTGCTATAGGGCTTGTATTATGATCTTTTCTTGCTGTTTCAACAACACCTCTTGTAGTAGCCGCAAATGCTCTTACCTGTCCATTAGCGGCTGTTGCTCTTACTATATAGTCTTTCATAACATTCCTCTTTTCTGTGCATATTTCAGTGCACGATTCACTATCTGCGTATTACATAACTCATTATTACTTTTGTTATATAATACTTTATTGCTTATATGCGTGCATAATGGCACGCAGCTATTTTTCTATTATATAATACAGCCTTTCGGAATTATCATCAGGTGCATTATGTGAAAAAGCATCATATACATTCCTGATTTTAAGTCCAGCCTTTTTTACAGCATCAGATACTTCTTCCAAAGTAAAACCATGCTGATAGTGTTCTTCCTCAAATCTGTCAAATGTTCCATCTTCATTTCTTACGAATACGGCAAGCTCATACTCATTATTAGAACTTTCCTCATCATAATAATTGTCCCATATAAACGCTGAATCTTCCCTATTCTCAGCATATGTATTATCAGCTAATATATCCTTAAAAAAATGTATTGTCTTTAAATCAAATATAAATACTCCTCCCTGTTTCAGGCCTTTCTTTACACATTTAAACACATCACACAAATCATCATTAGCTGTTATATAATTCATTGAGTCACCAATGCTTATAAATGCATCTGTCTCATATGGAACTTCGAAATCCCTCATATCCTGACAACTGTATATTATCTGCTGTCCGCTGTCATATGTCTTGTCACTTGCTATAGAAAGCATATCCTCAGATAAATCTATTCCTATGCAGTTATACCCCTCTTTATCCAACATTCTTGTCACTGTTCCTGTGCCACAGCCAAGGTCTATAACTGTATTATCTTTGTCTATACCATTCTCTTTTAATAGTTCTACTAAATACTCTTCCCATTCGTCATATGGTATATTGTCCATATACTCATCATAGACATAGGCAAATCCTGTATATGCTTCCATATTATCTCCAATTCGCATAAATTCAAAAGACCTGCGGGCAGTCTTAAGACTACCTGCAGGTTAACCGACAAACTGTTTATTACCAATTAAGCGTTCTTTCCACAGCACTGTTTGTACTTCTTACCGCTTCCGCAAGGACATGGATCATTACGTCCAATCTTCTTGCCCTTAACGATAGTTCCTGATAACTTCTGCTTCTTGTATAAATCTTTTCTTGTAGCTTCATCAAGAAGGTTATCCCACTGTGGAAGCTCATATAACCAATCTGCCTTACAAGCAACCATATTGTAGTAAAGTTTTTCTTTGTCATAATCAAGACTTACTTCTGTATCCTCTTCCATTGTCTCAATTGGATTAGGAGTTTTAAGACTGTCATTGATTCCATCAAGAAATCCTGTCATAAGAAGCACTTCCACTCCATACTTATCAGCAAGTTCTTTAACAGTTCCTTTAACTACTGTATCCGGATCTGCAAGAATCTGCTCATATATAGCCTTTTCCTGTGTAAAATAGCTTCCCCAGAATTCGTTAGCTGTCTTATTATCCATCTCTGTCTGGTAAGCAAGATTTCTCCATGTATCTAATAATGCCATTATATTTAACCTCTCTTTTAAGTAAACTGATTATATACAGAAGCTGAAACATAGCTGTAGCTGCCATCAGAGCCATAAAGGTTCTGTGTCTGTAACTTAGCTAATGTAGTAGCCGAACTACTGTATATAGATGCTGCACTGTTAGCAACAGACTGTCCAAATGAGCCTGCACCAGCAAATGCCGACTTAGCAACTGACATATCCGCTGCCATAAATGTGTCTTTGTCAATAACGAGCTTGTTATTGCTGTCAACGCTTATTCCAAGTTCCTTTAATACCTTGGAATTAGCTTTGGTTGTATTAACCATATTAGATGCTGTTCTTAATACACTTGTATCAGAAGAGTCACCTGTCGCATCAATCATAGAATTATAATCTTTGACAAATGCTGATACAGCCTTATAGATTGCATCTGCGTCATACTTATTCTCTGTTGTTCCATCTTCATTAGTAACAGACTTCTTCTGCCATAAAGATGTCTTTCTTAAATCAGTTGCATCATTAACAACTGCCTTTGAAGCATCCTTAGTCTTAGTCGCATTAATCTTCTGTGATGAAATTGTTGTTGCACTGCTGTTATCTGTCTTAGATGAACTGCTGTTTGATGAAACAGGATTCTTAGCATAATAAGACTTTAATAACTGCTTGTAAGCACCTGTCTTAATTGAATTGTAAGTACTAAGATCAAGACTTCCAATTCCAAAGCTGTTGTTACTGCTGCTTGAATTAAGACCAGAAAACAATGTTGAAATTGAACTGGAAGTATAAGCTGAAATTGTTGCCATAACCATTCCTCCTTGTCTGCTGACTTCGGCCTCCGTGCCTTACATACATACTAACTTCAATTAACTTATTAATGACTATCCTTAAACGTACCACGCTCTAAGAACAGCCATATATTATGTTAATTACTCAGAAAGACGCTGAATCATATCCCACATAGCTTCTGCTGAATTAAAATTCTCAGGTACAATATCAACAGGAGTAATATTGATATCAAATGTGTCATTTAATTCACCTACAATTGATACAATATCAAAAGAATCTAAAATTCCATCATCTACGAGTGTATCGCATGTTTCGTAATCCACATCTGAATTAACCTCTGTCAAAATATCCAATAACTGATCCATTATAAAAAACCTAGCCTTTCTTAATAAAAATATCGTCATGAATAGTTAAATTGTTAACTTCCACCATCTAAAATAATTCCATTATAATATGAGGCAGCTACAATTAAGCACTCTGCCCTCACTAAAAACAGGAATCCTATCAGATACAAAATATAACATATGTATATATTAAGTCAAGCATATTTTATATAAATTATTATCATATATTGTATAAGCTGCAATATCCCATACAGATTATTTCGTATCAGCCATATTTAATCCAGTAAATTTAACTCAATAAATTCTGTCTTGAATTAATTCTGTCTGAACATATTACATCTCTGTACACTTCCACGCTTCCGTCTTTATTGCAGGCTGTTATAACAGGCATCTTCCTGCTTAAGAAAAGATATATACCCTCTGTTATTGAATATGCTCCGATATTGTAAAATATTATCTTGTCATTACATTCCGGTGTGCCAATTGGAAGATTCTTAACAATGAGATCTGCAACTGTACAGAGTGAACCGCATATTGTCCATTTCTCATCATCTGTTCCGTTAAGCTTTGACATTACATTTCTATCCTTAACTACTGTTCCATCTGCTTTTACATATGAATATGCCGGTATCTTCATAGCCATAGCCTGTCCATAATAATTAACATGGTTAATGCCGCCATCAACTATTACATACTGCTGTCCCTTGTTCTTCTTAATATCGGCAATTCCTGTTACATATATACCACACTCAGCTACAAGATATCTGCCCATTTCAAGTGTTATGCTGTACTTTGCCTTGTAATTTTCAAGTAAAGCTGCAAGCTCCTTTAACATATCATACTTATTATCATATGCCGCATCGCCAAAATATGATACCGGAAGTCCCGGACCATACTCTAATTCTTCTGCTTTAAAGCCATAATCTGCATAAAGGCTGTCGCAAAGTCCGTCAAGCCACTCTATTTCTGACTTTATAATATCGAACTTTTTCTTCTGTGTACCTGTATAACACTGTACACCACGAATATTAAGTTCTGGATATTTCTCCCTGTTCTTAACAATATCCTTAATATCTTCCTCATCAAGTCCGAACTGGTTGCCGCTTGTTACTCTTAAAAGCACATCTATTGTAACTTCAGCTTCCCTTGCACATTCTGATAAAAGGCTATACTGTTCCTTTGACTCTACTGTATAAACACCAACTCCGCCGCAATCATTTAAAACGTGGCATATATCAGCTTTCTCCTTATTAACACCGGATAATACAATATCTTTCATATTGACCTTCTCTCGCTCGCATATTGCAAATTCTCCCGGTGAACACACCTCATACTTAGTATTAAGATGTTTAAATGCATCTACAAAAAATGGATTAGCTTTCATAGCATAGCAGAGTGTAACCCCTTCTCCTAATATAGCCTTTATCTCATTAATTCTATTTTCAAGTGCTTCTTTATCTAATATATACAATGGTGTTGAATGTTGGTCCGCTATCTCAATAATTTTTTCTGTACTAAGCATTATATTCCTCCATTAAAGCTTTTCTGTCTATCTTTCCATTTTTAGTAAGAGGCATTGACTTTACGTTAATCATAACCTCCGGAATCATAAATTTAGGAAGTTTGGATAAAAGATAATGAGTGAGTGACTTATTATCCTGCTCCCCCTCATAAAAAGCGTATATCTTATTCTCCTCCTGCTGGTATATACAGCAGGCTCTCTGTATGTTATCCATTGAATTAATAGCCATATCAAGCTCTCCTAATTCAATTCTGTGTCCATTGTGCTTTATCTGGAAGTCCTTTCTTGACGAGAAACACATTTCCTTATTATCATTATAATATCCCAAATCACCAGTTCTATATATAATTTCATTATAACTGCCATTAAGCGGGTTCTGGACAAATGCACTGTCTGTCTTTTCTTTATTGTTAAAGTAACCCATTGTAACCGCTGTTCCTGATACACATATCTCGCCTGTCTTATCAGCTTCACTGTTCTTAATAAGTTTATCATTCTCATCTAATAAGAATACTCTCTCATTAGGAAATGCCTTGCCCATTGGAAGGACATCATCAATGGCAAATTCCCTGTCTATAATATAATATGTGCAATTGCAGGTAATCTCTGTAGGACCATATACGTTGGCAAATAACGCATCCTTATAATATTCTCTCCATATATTAAGGTGCTTTATAGGCATTACCTCACCTGAGAATATAACTTTATTAATTGCCTTTGGCACTTTATAATCAAAGCCCTTAAGTGTAGTTATTATACATAACGCTGATACAGCCCATATAAGAGTTGTAACATTGTTATCATCAAGGTAGTCTAAGAGCCTTGTCGGGAATGAGAACATACTCTTTGGTATAATCTGGAGTGTTGCTCCGCATTTTAAGCTTGAATATATATCCTTAACTGATACATCAAAGTCAAATGGTGCCTGATTACCAATTACATCCTTGTCTGTTATTCCAAATATATCTGTAAAACATTCTATAAAATCTATAACCGAACGGTGGTTTACAACAACTCCCTTAGGTACTCCTGTAGAACCTGATGTAAATATTGCATATAATGGATCTATATCAAGAGCATTTGCCTTAATATCCGAAAGCTTCTTTCTGTCCTCATCTGTAACCTGTGCTTCAAGCAGGTCTTCAATGTATACAATATTGCCTGTAAACTCGAGCTTTGCAGCCTTCTTCTCATTCTTTCTGTTAGTAACAATAATATCCGCCTGAAGAGTATCAAGTATGCTGTGAATTCTCTCTGCCGGATGTGCTGGCTCTAAAAGCACATAAAAATTGCCTGTCATTACTACACCCATAAATGCCGCAAGTGCAACACAGCTTTTATCCATATATATAGGAACTGCCCTTCTTGTTCCTGTGTACTTAAGAAGTGCAACAGCTATTGTTGTCGCATTATCTACAAGTTCTGTATATGTCATTGATGATACATTATCAGCCACTGCCGTCTTTAATGGAAACTTTTCTTTAGATGTATACAAATAATCCAATACATTCTTTGTCATAATCACTACCTCTGTTAATACCTTTCTCTCACATCTATGAGCCGCCTGATAATCACAGCACTCATATAATTATATTTCTTTATACATAACTATATATAGTTAATAATTATATCCCTTTTATATATAATAAAAATATGATAACATTTCTATATTATTAAATCCATTAGAAATGAGGATAATTTATGAAAAAATTCAAAAAAGCCGCCGCACTTATAATAGTTATAGCGTGGGGCATATTACTGCTTACAACCTTAATCACAGCATTTATTGATAATGAAACAGCACATACTTTATTCAAAGGTCTTATCTTTACAGATATTGTTCTTCCCATCGTAGCCTACGCTATGATGCTTATGTACAAATATCTGTCCGCACGAAACCATTAATTATATATAACCAATCTATTTAACGCAAATTTGCCGTATCTGATAATCTTAATGACTACAGATACGGCATTATTGTTATTATTAATTATTTGCTGTATGAGCTTACTCTGTGAATAATCTCGTGTCTTCCTGGTCCATTCGATACCATTGTTATAGGTGCTTCTATCTCTTTCTCGATAGCTTCTACATAATCACGGCATTCCTTTGGAAGATCTTCGTAATTCTTAATTCCTCTTATATCGCATTTCCAGCCTGGAAGTGTCTTTAATACTGGCTTAGCCTTCTCAAGCTCTGAAGTAGTTGGGAAGTCCTTAGTAACCTTTCCATCTATCTCATAGCCTACACACATAGGAATTTCATCAAGATATCCAAGCACATCAACTACTGTAAGAGCAACTTCTGTTGTTCCCTGCATACGCACACCATAACGTGTAGCAACTGCATCGAACCAGCCCATTCTTCTTGGACGTCCTGTTGTAGCACCGAACTCGCCGCCGTCACCACCGCGCTTTCTTAACTCGTCAGCTTCCTCTCCGAATATCTCACTTACAAATGCACCAGCACCTACTGCTGATGAGTATGCCTTAACAACTGTTACAACATCTGTAATTGAAGCTGCTGGAATACCAGCACCAATAGCACCATAAGGAGCAAGTGTTGATGAAGATGTAACCATTGGATATATTCCGTGGTCTGGGTCTTTAAGTGAACCTAACTGACCTTCAAGAAGAATCTTCTTGCCTTCCTTAAGTGCCTGATGAAGATAAGCTGATGTATCACATACATATGGCTTAACCATCTCTTTGTATTCCATAAGTGTATTAAATATATCTTCTTCATTAAGAAGTGGCTGATGATAAAGATGTTCAAGCATTACATTCTTTAATGTACATACATTGGCAATCTTCTCTTTAAGGGTATTCTCATCTCCAAATAATTCACTTACCTGAAAACCAATCTTAGCATATTTATCTGAATAGAATGGAGCAATTCCTGACTTAGTTGAACCAAATGACTTACCTGCAAGTCTGGCTTCTTCATATGTATCAAAATCTATATGATATGGCATCATAATCTGTGCTCTGTCTGATACAAGAATCTTAGGCATTGGAACATTCCTGTCTGTAAGACTTTTAAGTTCCTTTACAAGGTATGGAATATTTAATGCAACACCATTACCGATTACACTTGTAATATGATTATAAAATACTCCTGATGGCAGGAGATGTAATGCAAACTTACCATAATCATTGATGATTGTATGTCCAGCGTTACTTCCTCCCTGGAATCTTACAACGATATCAGATTCTTCGGCAAGCATATCTGTAATCTTACCTTTACCTTCATCTCCCCAGTTCGCACCAACAATAGCTTTTACCATAGCTTCCTCCATTCTGCTAGTTCCTAATATAGCATATAACATTAGTGGCCTGTAAACAGAAAACCACAACTGATATAATAACACAAGTTGGCAGTTTCAATCAATGGGTTTATGAAAGAAGTTTACAAAAGTAGTTTAATTATTCTGAAAAACAAGCAAGTTCATTATAATAATATGTTCTTGAACTTCATATGTATTCTGCATATCAAATTATAATTAGTCACACCATAAATTAGAATGATTGCTGTTTTACGATTGAGCTTTAAGGCATTTTTATATATAATTATCATAATTGTAGGCGTTTGCGAAACTCGGTTATATAGACGGCTGCATAGTGAAAAATTAACAAATCATAAGAAGACATTTTGGAGCCGCCGGCACTTAGCGACTGTATTGTAGTCACTTAGTACCGTTGCGAGCGACAAGTAGCAAAAGCGTGTCTTTGTTGATTTTGTTGATTTTTCACATATTTACAAGTGTAATACTGAGTTTCACAATTACCTATTATCATAATTGTATACGGAGGTGGCTAATGCGTAATCGTAATAACAAATATTTTTCTCCATCTTCATTTGAACAAATTCTTAACAATGGTGAAATTGAAGAATTAAAAGAATGGTTATTATTTTTAACAAAATGTCCTTTAGGCACTAAGTACTATAGTTGATTTACTTCCTCTAATTCAGGAGAACGGAAGTGTATGTGTGCTTCTTGCAGCTATGTTTGTCCAGCTTCATATTCTTGCTGTAACTGGACAGACCTCATATTTAAGATTGTCAATCAACAACTGCGAGAAAGCTGTATCACGAACGGACTACACGCTTAATAAAGACTGTCTTAACGTGCTCAGTGCGTGGTGTGCATTATATGATGACAATCGGATATAAAACCACCAAGGAACTACATATATTAAGAAATTAACATTAATTATTAATAAAGGAAAAGGATTTTATATATGGCAGGTAACAATAAAGCCGCTAAGAACAAAAAGAACAAAAAAAATAACAAGAAACGAAAAAATATATTAACAACCTTTATACTTCTTATATCTATTACTGCCCTGTGTCTGGTTATTGGCATATATTACCGTGATAACCACAAACAAAAGGAGGACGACAACACTGTTGTGTTAAATGTTGACAGCACACTTGAAACTCTTTCTGTTGACCCGGAAAGAATTAAATCAGCAATACTTGAACACACTACAAGAGCTGCAGAGAATTACGAATATCCTAATTCTTTCAGCCTTGATATTCCTTTTGTGAGCCAGTATCCTGAACTTCCAACAGGCTGTGAGATAACATCATTGACAGAGGTGCTTAATTATCTTGGCTATGGCATTGATAAAGAAACTCTTGCAAGAAATTATCTTGATATGCGTGACACTGTAACGCAAGGGTGTTTCGTTGAATATTTCTGGGGTTCTCCGTGGAAGACAACAGGCAGCGGCTGTTTCGCTCCTGCTATTGCTAATGCCGCCAACTCATTTTTAAAGAGCCAGAATTCGTCTTATTCAGCATACATAATGAGTTACTCACCGGTTGAGGATCTGTTTACCGAATTGTCACTTGGACATCCTGTTATTGTATGGACAAGCTATAATTATAATGACCCCGATGTTAAGTATAATGATGTAACACTTGATGATGGGACTGTATTTACATGGCCTCGCAATGAGCATTGTGCAGCACTTTCCGGATATGATATTGACAGAGGGGTCGTGACATTGGCTGACCCGACTTATGGGATTGTGGAGAGGTCAATGGAGGAATTTGTTACTTATTATCAGAAGTATTATTATCAGGCGGTGGTGGTTAGGTGATTTTACTTAATTTGACTGTCTGCGTGCGGCTTAAAGCATATACTTGATTTAGATATTCAAACAGCCTACGCACACGGCTAAAAGCGTGTGCATAGATTAAGTTAATTGCAACAGTAATAGCTTTGCTATTTCTGTTGTCGCGGTACTCGTCTAATATGTAGGGACACATGGAATTGGAGATATATGAATGTGGAGGGGTGGCGAACGGACGCTTGTACAGTGTCACACCAGCCAATTCTTCGCATTGTCTGGCACGGTGCTCTGCGCCTTTGAGAACCAAAAAAGATTTTCCACCGATGTATGCAAGCATATCCCGGTGGAAAATTTTTTTGGTTCTCTTGACACTGGACAAGCTGGGCTAGAATGTCAGCCTGTTGTCTGTTGTTATTTAGTACAATACCACCGTTGCGTAATTCACGTATGTGAATTATGTGACGGTGGTATTGTACTCGTTACTCGCGCAAGCTATTGAGGGGAATTGGACCCCCGACCTCTTCATTACCAATGAAGTGCTCTGCCACTGAGCTACAATAGCATAACTGCTGTATTTTACAGCAATTTTATTTATATCATTTTTGTAATGATTAATCAAGTATATTTATAGCTAATCTACAATTATTTTTATCTTGTTTCTTGAACGCTGTATTGCGTTGTCTATTGATTTGGGTGTCTTGCCTAGCTGGTCGGCTATTTTTATATAGTCGTTGCCTTCCATAAGGAGTGTTACTACCTGTTTCTCGAACGGGCTCAATGACTCGAAGGCTTTTTCTTCCAGATTGTCTGTTACTTCCCTGTCAATGTATAGTGCTTCTGGATTTTGTTCACTGTCGTGTACTAATGTATCCACAAGCTTCATATCTGACTCATCGTCTGATTTGTTCGCTGGCGTATCAAATGATACATAGGAATTAAGAGGGGTATTTTTCTTGGCATTAGAAGCTTTTACTGCATTCATAAGCTGTCCGTTAATACATAGTGAGGCAAATGTAGCAAACGAAGCTGCCTTTAGCTCATCATATGTTGTGACTGCCTTATAAAGTCCTATCATTCCCTCCTGTATAAGGTCGTCTTTATCCCCGCCGACTATATACATAGCATTCGCTTTTTTTCTAACAAGATTCTTATATCTTTCCATAATCTCGTCCACAGCTCTTGCATCTCCGTCACGATACATACTTACAAGTTCTTCATCTTTGTACAACTCATAATGCTTCATACCATTCTCTGCCTTACTATTTCAAACGCCATAACTCCTGCCGCAACCGAAGCATTAAGAGAGTCTATATCTCCCTTCATAGGAATTGAGGCAACAAAATCACATTTCTCTTTTACAAGACGGCTTACGCCATTGCCTTCATTGCCTATAACAAGGCCTATCGGTCCTTTTAAATCAAGGTTATACATAGTTTCGCCGCCCATATCTGCACATACGAACCACAAGCCCTCTTTCTTTAATGCCTCAATAGTGTTAGCTATATTAGTAACCTTGGCTACTGGTGTATAATTAATTGCACCTGCTGATGTCTTGGCTACTGTCGCTGTAAGCCCTACAGCTCTTCTCTTAGGGATAATAACACCATGTGCTCCTGCAAGATTAGCTGTTCTTATTATTGCACCAAGATTATGTGGATCTTCAATCTCATCAAGAACAAATATAAATGGTGCTTCGCCCTTGCTTCTTGCAGCTTCTAATATATCTTCAACTTCTGCATATTCGTAAGCTGCACCTATTGCAACAACGCCCTGATGGTGTCCTGTATTGGCAAGTCTGTCAAGTCTTTCCTTGTCCACATAGTTAATTATTGTTGAAGTCTTCTTAGCTTCTCTTACAATACTCTTTATAGGACCGTCCTGACAGCCATCAAGAATAAACAGCTTATCAATTGTCTTTCCAGAACGAAATGCCTCAATGACTGCATTACGCCCCTCAAATGTTAATTCCTTATATCTCATATTTATGAATTCTAACCTTTCTTTTATGCCTGTTTATTATCATTTTCAAGCCAGTCAAGTGCATCTTTAATAAGCTCACACATTCTTTCATACTGTCCTGACAAATACAGATAACCCATAAGTGCCTCAAAGCCTGTCGCCCTTCTATAATCACTTATGGAAGCATTCTTGGCTGATGTGTAGGATTTGGCATTTCTGCCTCTCTTGTATACACTTCCTTCTTCCTCGGTAAGCTTATCTTCAAGATAACCTATCATCTTAGACTGTGACTCAGCCTTGACAATACTGCTTGCAGCCCTGTTCATCTTATTAACCTGTGTATTGCCAGCAGTAACTATCTTAGTCTTTACTACTAAGTCAAATATACTGTCACCTATATACGCAAGAACAAGTGGGGAAAGCTGTCTTGGACTTACACTTTTTAGTCCAAGTACATCCCATATGTCACTTGTCAGGTTATCTTTTATGCTCTCTTCCATCTGACACCTTCTCTTGTATCCTCAAGAATAATTCCCTTAGCCGTAAGTTCATCTCTTATCTCGTCAGCTCTTGCAAAATTCTTATCTTTTCTTGCCTGCTGTCTTTCTGCGATAAGTGCTTCTATATCTTCATCAAGAAGTTCTTCTTCCTTAATGACCTTAAGTCCTAATATATCAGCAAGTGTAACAATACTTTCCTTAAGTGCTGTTATATATTCCTTAGTATTGTCCTCTGATGAATTAGAATTAGCAAGCTTAACTAATTCAAATACTGCTGATATTGCATCAGCTGTATTAAAGTCATCATCCATAGCAGCTTCAAATTTACCATAAATGTCTTTAGTTGAATCTATTACCTTCTTCTCATCTTCTGTCATAGCACTATCTTTAGCACTCTTTTCAAGATGTGTAAGATTAGTAACTGCTGTGATTATTCTGTCAAGACCATTCTTGGCTGCTTCCATAAGGTCATGGCTGAAATTAATAGGATTCCTGTAATGTGCTGAAAGCATAAAAAATCTTAATACCTGTAAATCATATTCCTTTGAAATATCTCTTACTGTAAAGAAATTACCTAATGACTTAGACATTTTCTTATTATCAATATTAAGGAATGCATTGTGCATCCAGTACTTGGCAAACGGAACTCCGTTAGCGGCTTCTGACTGTGCAATTTCATTCTCGTGATGCGGGAATATTAAATCCTCACCGCCTGCGTGAATATCTATCTCATCTGCAAGATACTTCTTAGACATTACAGAACACTCTATATGCCAGCCCGGACGTCCTTCACTCCAAGGTGACTCCCAATAAGGCTCTCCGTCCTTCTTTGGCTTCCATAATACGAAATCAAGTGGATCTTCCTTCTCGTCTTCACCTGATACCTTAAGCTTGTGTGCATCATCTCTATGTCCAGCCTCTAAATCATCTATATTCTTCTTAGAAAGCTTTCCATAACCCTCAAAACGTCTTGTTCTGTAATATACAGTACCATTCTTCTCATAGGCATAACCTTTATCGATAAGTGTCTTTATCATATCAATCATACCGTCAATTTCCTGTGTAGCAAGAGGATGTGTTGTTGCTGGCTTAATATTCATTCCAGCCATATCCTTTTTACATTCCTTAATATAACGCTTAGAGATTTCTTCTGCTGTAACTCCTTCTTCTATAGCCTTCTTAATAATCTTATCATCCACATCTGTAAAGTTAGATACATAATTAACATCATATCCCTTGTACTCAAGATATCTCCTTACTGTATCAAACACTATCATAGGTCTTGCATTACCAATATGTATAAGGTTATACACTGTTGGTCCGCATACATACATTTTAACTTTGCCTTCTTCTAATGGCACGAATTCTTCTTTACTTCTTGAAAGTGTATTATAAATCTTCATAATAACTTTGATCCTTTCTTTATGTCGGTAAAATTAATCTTCTATTCTTCTATATTTCTTGGCTCATTAACAAGATTTTCAAGATGTGCGATACGTTTCTTAAGCTTCTTATTCTGCTCCTTAAGATATTCTATATCGCTCATAACCGGGTCTGGAAGATGTATCTGGTCAAGATCTTCAAGCACTCTTACATCACCTCTCATAACAACTCTGCCAGGGACGCCTACAACTGTTGAGTTAGGTGGCACATTTTTTAGCACTACTGAACCTGCACCTATCTTACAATTATCACCTATAGTCACAGAACCTAATACCTTAGCACCTGCACCAACCATTATGTTGCTTCCAAGTGTCGGATGACGTTTGCCCTGCTCTTTACCTGTTCCACCAAGCGTAACTCCCTGATAGAGTGTTACATTATCTCCTATAATAGCAGTTTCACCGATGACAACACCATGTCCGTGGTCAATAAATAACCCTTCGCCAATAGTTGCACCTGGGTGGATTTCTATTCCTGTCTTTCTTGCTGTTCTTTGTGACAGCTTTCTTGCTCTGTAGAAATGCCCTTTCTTATAAAGCTTATGGGCTTTTCTGTACTTTAATAATGCCCAGAAGCTTGGATAAAGGAACACTTCCATTTTACTTTTAATCGCAGGATCCCTATCCATAATGACAGCCATTTCCTGCTTTATAAAATCTAAATATTTCATATCTGATAACTTCCTAACTAATTAATCTTAATCTATTATATGATATTTAATCACAATCAGATATGCTGAATTCCTAATAATTACTCAATTGTAATCCTGTGACCAGACTTACTCCTGTGTTCTTCTTGCAGCACATCCATTACAGCCGCTGCAACAGTTAGTCATATCCGAATCACCATATATATAATTAGACACTGACACAAGACTGCATATAGCCTGTGAGGATATCCCCTCACCTGTTCCTGTAAAGCCAAGACCTTCTTCTGTTGTCGCCTTTACATTAACACAGTTAACATCAATCTTTAATGCCTTTGCAATATTCTCTCTCATGGTATCTATATAAGGACGCATTTTAGGCTTCTGTGCAATAATTGTAGCATCTATATTCTCGATTATATAATTATTCTTATCAAGAAGCACACCAACTTCCTCTAAAAGCTTAATGCTTGATATGCCCTTGTAAGCATCATCTGTATCTGGAAAATGCTTTCCTATATCTCCAAGTGCCGCGGCACCTAAAAGTGCATCCATAATTGCGTGTAATAATACATCTGCATCTGAATGGCCTAACAATCCTTTCTCATAAGGAATCTCTACTCCACCGATTATAAGCTTTCTATCTTCAACTAACTTATGAACATCATAACCTAATCCAACTCTCATCTAATAACCATACCTTTCTCAGTACGCATAAGCCTATCAATATCATATCCTTATAAGTAAACCACATTTTAGTAACATTTACAAGTTCCTAATACACTTTTATCCTAATGCCACATCTAACATCATCATTATTCCAAAACCTATCGCAAATGCAATTACTCCGATATTAGAATGCCTACCCTGTGACATCTCCGGAATAAGTTCTTCTACTACAACATATATCATAGCTCCTGCCGCAAAGCTTAAAAGATATGGCATTGCAGGTGTAATTATTCCTGCTGCCAGTATCGTTACGAATGCAGCTACAGGTTCAACCACGCCTGACAGAAATCCATACAGAAATGACTTTCCCCTGCCAAGCCCGTTAGCTCTTAGCGGCATTGATATAATAGCTCCCTCTGGGAAATTCTGAATTGCTATTCCAACCGACAGCACAAGTGCCGCCATTGCTGTAATTCCTGAATTGCCAAGCAAAAAGCCCGCATACACAACACCAACTGCCATCCCCTCAGGTATATTATGAATTGTCACTGCAAGGACAAGCATAGTCGTTTTTTTTAGATTAGTTCTTGGTCCTTCCGAAACCTCACTATTAATATGCAGATGAGGCGTTATATTATCAAGCAGCAGCAAGAACAGCATACCAGCCCATAAACCGACAAGTGCCGGCACGAACGCAAATCTTCCCATACTTTCTGACTGTTCAATTGACGGAATAAGCAGACTCCATACAGAAGCTGCAACCATAACTCCGGATGCAAAGCCTGTAAGGCTTCTTTGTATCCCGTCTTTCATATTCTTTCGCATAAAAAATACACAAGCTGCTCCTAGTGTTGTTCCCAATAAAGGAATTAACACCCCATATACCGCCTCAATTCTCATATTTAATATTCACTTTCCTTTCTTAACCTTCTCTTCTCACGCATTGTTGAAACAATGTGATGAATAGCCGCAACCGGATGATGAAACATCATTCTCGGTCCTGAAAATCTCATTACTGCTTTTATCTTTCCCCTCATCTCCTGATTATAGCAATGTACCTTGCAGTTAGCACAGAATGTCTTAGTTTCCATAAATGGGCATTTATCACTTCTTAATCCTGCATACTCAGCAAGCTCCTGACACTCAGCACACAAGCCATTTTTATTGATACTGCCCTTATTATATTTATTATGATGATTTTTCTTACAATATAACGCTATCATATAAGAAACCATCTGCTTCTCTTTTTCTCTCTTTTTATTAATATCTGTCTTTTTCATAATTATTAACTCATTCGCCCATTCTCTACGGAATATATCTTATCCGTAATTCTCATAGTTGACTGTCTGTGTGACACCAGCACAACCGTCTTATTCTGTCTTTCCTCATTAAGCGATTTAAGGATAACCGCCTCGTTAAGACTGTCAAGATTGCTTGTAGGCTCATCTAAGAGTATTAAAGGTGCATTATGAAGAAATACCCTCGCAAGTCCTATACGCTGTTTCTCTCCTCCCGAAAGTGTATCTCCCAATTCTCCTACAGGTGTATCATAGCCCTGTGGAAGCGACTGTATAAAATCGTGTATGGAAGCTTTCTTGCAGGCATTCACAATTTCTTCATCTGTCGCATCAAGCTTTGCAATTCTTATATTGTTCTTTATGCTGTCGTGAAACAGATGTGTATCCTGTGTCATAAAACCTTCCATATCCCTTAAGTTAGAAGTGTTAATATTCTTAATATCACTGCCTGAAATACTTATTCTTCCTTTATCTGTATCCCAGAAACGCATAAACAGCTTAAGAAGCGTTGACTTTCCGCTTCCGCTCTTTCCTATTATTCCAGTTATTTCACCCTTCTTAATATCAATACTGAAATTATCAAGTATAGTTTCTTCTCCATAGGCAAATGTAACATCTTCCGCATTAATACCTTCAAATTCAATTTCTTTATTACCCGTAAGTTCCTCTATAACCGGTTCTTCATCTAATATATCAAGAACTCTGTTACCTGCCGCAAATGTACTCTGCAATGTACTTCCTAACGCCGCCAGCGCCACTGCCGGTCCAAATGATGAGAATAATGCAATAGTAGTAAGGAGTACACCATCAAAGCCTATAATACCGGCATAATAAAGCTTAACACCTGCAAGAAGCATAATTATGTCAAATACCAGTATACACACATTAGTAACCGCTGTATTAACACCAGACACATTCTTCATTCTTCTTGCATCTTCTGATAAATCATCTGTCCTGCCATTCATAAGTTCAAGACGTTTAGCACCATTGCCATACTGTATTGTCTCAGAAGCACCTCTTAGGCTTTCAAGCACGAAGCTGCTGAGTTCTCCCGACTTAGTTCTGTATCTTAAACCATCATCTCCGCTTGCCTTAGATGCAATAAGCGGTATCACAACACCTACACATGCATATGCTATAAGTGCAATAAGTGCCAGCGACCAGTGAAATGAGCCTATATAACAACACATAATTATTGTATACAATACAGCTATCGCAATAGGTGATATTGTATGTGCGTAGAACACCTCAAGAAGCTCTATATCCGAAGTTATTATAGATATAAGGTCGCCTCTGTCCCTGCCCTCAAGCCTGGCTGGACAAAGCTTTCTTAATGCCCTGAATACTTTATCTCTTATTATTGCAAGTAACTTAAATGCTATAAAATGATTACACGACTGTTCTGCATATCTGAAACCTGCCCTTACAAGTGCGAACACAATTACGCACACGAATATCACACCAAGTGTGAGTCCTGTATCATACCCTGATACATCGAGTATTGCATAACCACCGAATATTGTTATAAAAGAAGCACATAAATGTCCTGCAAGTCCCATAAGAATTGCCACCGCCATATAACCGGCAAGCGGTTTTACAAGACCTATAAGCCTTAACATTACATTTAATCCACTACGTCCGGATTTTCCGTCTGAACTATTAACAATATGCTTATTATTATCCACCTTACCCATATTTATGCCTCATTTCCTGATGTTCTTTTTTCAACATTATCTTTAAAACCGTAATTCTCAAGCTCATACTGTACATTCCATAATCTTGAATATACTCCATTTTTTGCTAAAAGCTCATTATGCTTTCCAGCCTCTGCAACTCTGCCAGCTTCAAGCACATATATATTGTCTGCATTAACTACATTAGCAAGTCTGTGAGATATAAGAATCACCGTTTTAGTCTTTGCAAGATTAAGCACCTCTCTCATAATATCGTCTTCGCTCTCCATATCAATGTTAGAAGTTGCCTCATCAAATATATATATATTTCTGTCATGCATAAGTGCCCTTGCAAGTGCAAGTCTTTGCCTTTGTCCACCCGAAAGATTAGAAGCCTGTTCATTAAGCTTCATATCAAGTCCGCCCTCAGACATAACAAAGTCATATAGATTAACTCTTTTAAGAACATCTAACATATGCTCATCTGTCGCGTCCGGATAAGCAACAATAAGGTTATCCCTTATCGTACCTTTAAACAGATAGCTCTGATGACTTATATATGTAACATTTTGCATTAGTGAAGCCTCGCTTATATCAGAAAGCTTCTCACTTCCAATCCTGATATCTCCTATATAACCCTTATTGCGGTGCATAAGTATTCCTGCAAGCGTTGATTTACCACAGCCGCTCTCACCGACAATCGCTGTAAAGCTCTTATCAGAAAACGTCATATCAACACCTTTAAGAATTTCCCTATCTTTCTCATACGAAAAATGTACATTTTTTAATTCTATATTTTCATTGGCCGGAAACTCATTGCTTCCTTTATCCTCTTCCTCAAGTGCAAGAAAATTAAATATCTTATCACTTGCCGCCATTCCATTCATAGCTATATGAAAGAATGAGCCAAGCTGTCGCATTGGAATAAAAAAATCCGCTGATAAAAGTATAATCAGAAGACAGCCTGCCAGATTAATATTACCAGCCCTAAACTGCGTCACAGAAAGAATAATTCCAAGAGCTGCTCCTCCATATGCAACAAAATCCATTATTGTAATAGAATTAAGCTGCATTGTAAGCACTTTCATTGTTATCTTTCTGAACTTTTCTGACTCCTCGTTCATCTGTATGTTCTTATAATCATCTGCCTGATATATCTTTAAAGTTGTAAGCCCTTCAAGATTTTCCAAAAATGTGTCGCCAAGAGCTGTATATTGTGACCAGTATTTAGATAAAAGCTTCTTAGCCCATGTCTGCACAAATGCAATTGATATTGGTATAAGCGGTACGCATATAAGCAGAACTACTGCCGAAACCACATTTATAGTGCATATGCAAACAAATAATGTAAGCGGTGCAAGCATAGCATAAAAAAACTGGGGCATATATGCTCCAAAATATGTTTCAAGCTGGTCTACACCTTCAACTGTAACCTGTACAAGTTCTGATGTCTTAACCTTCTCATTATATGATGCTCCCATACGAAGAAGCTTTTCATATATCATCTGTCTTAAATTTCTCTTTACTGTCTTAGATGACAGATAGCTCATCTTTGATGAACCAATATTACAAACTGCCCTTACAATAAGGCATACTATAAGGCTTATCACCATAGCCGCAATACTAGAAGAATTATATTTTCCTATTCCACTGCCACCGTCTATAAGCCCCGCAATAAATGTTGTTATTATCGTCATAAGCACAATATTAGAAACCAGAGCCAGCCATTGGAATATGACATTTCCTGCTATATATTTTTTACTCTCAGGTATTGTCTGAATTAATTGTTTCTTTAGCATCGATATGTCCTCTCTAATTATAGTTAGTGTCGTTAAACTTAATTATAATTTATCTTAATAACACGCATTATGTCAAGATGCAAAGTATTACCATTTTATAAATAAAAAGAATGTGCAAAGCACATTCCTGCGCCGAGCATAGTCGCTTGCGGCAAACTACTTCTTCGTACGAGTGCACATCATCAGCACATAGTGCCTTTTATGTAATAGGAAATTCTAATATAATTTCCTATTACATAAAAAAATCCCCTTATGAGCCGTTCTCTCATAAGGGGCAAAATTCATAGCTGCTTATGCTATGATGAAAGGAGGGAGAATTCACCTATAATTAAAATAATTGATGAATTCAATATGAAAAAATAATCTTGTAAAAAGTATTTGTAATGGTGTATTTAAAATAGCATATTGTATTTGATTTTTCAAGATGTTTTATGTAATTTCACCGATATTTACAATAATAACATATTTTGCTTGTGCACATTTCACAATCAGTCCACAGACACTGCACAATGAAACCACTATTTTTGTAATAAAATTACATAAAAAAAGAACGCAAACGCGTTCTTTTACAGTAGTAGCGAGAGAGGGATTTGAACCCACGACACCACGGGTATGAACCGTGTGCTCTAGCCAACTGAGCTATCTCGCCATATATTATATTGTATGCAAACCTCATACATTAGGACTTAATGTCCTAAGTGGGACCTACAGGGCTCGAACCTGTGACCCTCTGCTTGTAAGGCAGATGCTCTCCCAGCTGAGCTAAGATCCCGTTCGCTTTGTTAGTGTTTCGTGTCTCACGAACACTGCTTCGCTATTATAATATTAAAATGCACTATTTGTCAACTACTTTTTTCAAAAAAACGCAAAAAAAAATACAATTTTTTCTTTTTTTATTATCTGTAGAAAAAATGGCTTGTTTTGCGGCACTTACAGACTTTTATACCAGTGCATTCAATATGAATAATAATGACCGCCACATATTCATATACATTTAATGTAGCAGTCATTATATTAATTACGGTTTATACATTAATCTGAGCTGTAAGCCCAAGTATATCTGCGTTATCATCAAGTATTGGCTTAATAACATCTTCAAGGTATTCATCAACCTGCTCTCTTGAACGTCCAACATACTTAATTGGGTCAAGCTTAGCCTGAAGCTCTTCAAGAGTAACTCCAAACATTGGATCATCTGCAATAAGCTCAAGAAGATTATTATCAAGACCTTCCTGCTTAACTCTCTTGCCAGCTATCATTGAAAGTTCTCTTATTCTTTCGTGAAGTTCCTGTCTGTCTCCACCAGCCTTAACTGCATCCATCATAATGTTCTCTGTAGCCATAAATGGAAGCTCTGCCATCATATGCTTAATAATAACCTTGTCATATACAACAAGTCCATCAACAACATTAAGGTAAAGATCAAGTATTCCATCAACTGCAAGGAAGCCTTCTGGTACAGAAAGTCTTTTATTAGCTGAGTCGTCAAGTGTTCTTTCAAACCACTGTGTGCTTGATACTATAGCTGGGTTAAGGGCATCACAAAGTACATAATCTGCAAGTGAAGCCATACGTTCACTTCTCATAGGATTTCTCTTATATGCCATAGCTGATGAACCTATCTGTGACTTCTCAAATGGTTCTTCAACTTCCTTAAGGTGCTGTAATAATCTTATATCATTAGAGAACTTATGTGCTGATGCAGCAATGCCTGCAAGAACATTAAGAACTCTTGTATCAACCTTTCTTGAATATGTCTGTCCTGATACTGGAACACACGCCTCAAAGCCCATCTTTGTGGCAATCTTCTTATCTATCTGACGAATCTTATCCTGATCTCCATTGAATAATTCAAGGAATGAAGCCTGTGTACCCGTTGTTCCCTTACAGCCTAAAAGCTTCATTGTTGATAATACATAGTCAAGATCTTCTAAATCCATAACTAATTCATTAAGCCATAATGTCGCTCTCTTTCCAACTGTTGTTGGCTGTGCTGGCTGAAAATGTGTGAAAGCAAGTGTAGGCTGTGCTTTATATTTGTCAGCAAACTTAGAAAGTTCGTTAATAACATTAACAAGCTTCTTACGAACAAGCTTTAAGCCCTCTGTCATAATTATGATATCTGTATTATCACCAACATAACAAGATGTAGCACCAAGATGAATTATTCCCTTAGCCTTAGGACACTGAAGACCGTAAGCATATACATGTGACATAACATCGTGACGTACTTCCTTCTCACGCTTCTTCGCATCTTCATAGTTAATGTCATCCTGATGAGCCTTAAGTTCATCAATCTGCTCCTGTGTGATTGGAAGTCCTAATTCTGCCTCTGTTTCAGCTAATGCAATCCATAACTTTCTCCATGTCTTAAACTTCATATCTGGAGAGAAAATGTACTGCATCTCTTTGCTTGCGTATCTTTCTGCAAGTGGTGTCTGATATCTGTCGTTCATTCCTGCAATCCGCCTTTCTTAAATTGTCATAATTCTTATAATTGTAGCCGGCTATTATTAACCATCAATACAGCATATATAGAATATACTGAACACTACTTATTAGATTGTACCATATATATTCTATTCATTCAATATGATGTCAGTCCTCTTTTATTTTTCCATTTTCAACATTTGGCTTGATAAAATTGTTATACGCATAATCCCACAAAGTCTCTGAACCATCTTTAGTATTCTCATTTCTTTTAAGTATCTGATTTAAGTGGACACATTTTTCTTCCCAGCTTCTTCCACCAGAAGCATTATTAAGCATTACAGGCTGTATATTATCAAGTGTCCTTGCAAACTTTGCCTCAGGTGTCTTTCTTTCCTCGAATTCGTCCCAAAGCCCTCTCATATATTCAGCCTGGTCGCTTGGAAGAAGCCCGAATATTCTGTCTGCAGCAGTTAATTCTCTCTGTCTCTGTGTCTTCTTGCCATCCTCATCATATGCGTAAGTATCACCAGCATCAATCTCTACTATATCGTGTATAAGAAGCATTGTCATAGTCTTTAACACATCAATCTTTTCATTAGAATACTCGCTTAACAGCACCGCCATAATTGCCATATGCCACGCGTGTTCAGCATCATTTTCTTTCCTTGAAGCATCTGCAAGATATGTCTGTCTTCCTATAAGTTTCTCTTTATCAATCTCCTCTATAAATTTTATCTGTTTAATTAATCTGTCCTTATTATTATTCTCTTGATTATTATTCTGTTTATCATCTTGATTATTATTAGTCTTGTAATTATTATCCTGACTGCTATTCTTCATTAATTATTCTCCCCGATATTAATATTTAAAAAAACGTGCAAAGCACATTCCCATAGTAAGTATGGTCGTTTGTGACAAACCATATCATTGCACGAATATACATCATCGGCATATAGTGCTTTTGCGTAACAACGAATTCTACCGTAATTCCCTATTACACAAAAAGGGAGGGCTTTACCCTCCCAATCCGGTTATTTTAACCCATCTCGCCACGAATATCTATTTCTGGTGGTTCAATTGGATAATTACCTGTAAAGCAGGCATCGCAGAAGCCTGTCTGATTACATATCATTTCACTTAATTTATCTGTTTCAAGATAGCCAAGAGAATCTGCTTCTATGTACTTGCAGATTTCATCAACTGTTCTTCCTGATGCTACAAGCTGATCCTCTGATGGTATATCAGTACCAAAATAGCAAGGATGAAGGAATGCTGGAGAACTTATTCTTACATGTACCTCCTTAGCTCCTGCCTGTCTTAAAAGATTAACAATTCTGCGGCTTGTTGTTCCTCTTACAATAGAATCATCTATCATAACCACTCTCTTGCCTGCAACTTCCTCTTTTAACACGTTAAGTTTAACCTTAACACTCGACTCTCTCTGCTCCTGCTTTGGCTTAATAAATGTTCTTCCAACATAATTATTCTTTATAAAAGCATTACCATAAGGAATACCTGACTCCATAGAATAACCAAGTGCTGCTGGATTTCCTGATTCCGGAACACCTACAACTAAGTCTGCTTCTACTGGATGTGTCTTTGCAAGTATACGACCAGCATTAACTCTTGATTCATATACTCCCATACCATCTATCCTGCTGTCAGGTCTTGCAAAATATATATATTCAAATATACACCTTGCTGTATTCTTCTGACAGAGTGATGTATCTGACTGTATCCCATCTTTAGTTATTGTAACTATCTCTCCTGGTAATACATCTCTTATAAACTCAGCACCTACTGTATCAAGTGCACAAGTCTCCGATGATAAGAAATATGTATTGTCTCTCTTTCCTATACAAAGAGGCTTGAAACCAAATGGATCTCTTGCTCCGATAAGCTTTCTAGGACTCATCACTATAAGCGAGTATGCACCCTTAATCTTCTTCATAGCATTTTTAACAGCTTCTTCTACCGTAGGTGTATTAAGTCTTTCTCTCGCTATTAAATACGCAATAACTTCTGAATCAATTGTAGTCTGGAATATAGCACCTGTATATGAAAGTTCTTCCCTTAATTCAACCGCATTAAGAAGGTTACCATTATGTGCCATTCCAAGTGTACCCTTAACATAATTTAATACAAGTGGCTGTGCATTTTCTCTTGTAGAACTTCCTGCTGTAGAATAACGGACGTGTCCAACACCGATGTTACCCTTTAACTTCTCTAAATTCTCAGAATTAAACACTTCATTCACAAGTCCCATATCCTTGTGGGAAAGGACCTTTCCCTTAGGGCCTTCTGTATCACTCACAGCGATACCACAACTTTCCTGTCCTCTGTGCTGTAATGCAAACAAGCCATAATATATCGTTGACGCAACATCTCCGCAATCAAAGTCATATGCGCCAAACACTCCACATTCTTCGTGAAGCTTTCTGTCATCAATATAACTGTCGTTCATATATACCTCTGTCTTAGTATTCGTATTAGCAATGTAATCAAATTAGAAATCTTCACCTGTAAGAAGCTTATATGCCTCTTTGTACTTTTCTACTGTCTTGTTAATGATATCATCTGGAAGAAGATAATCACTATCAGGGTTAGCAAGAAGCCAGTTTCTAACGAACTGCTTATCGTAAGATGGCTGTCCCTGTCCTTTCTTGTATCCTTCTAATGGCCAGAAACGTGAGCTGTCTGGTGTAAGCATTTCATCACCGATTACAACTTCGCCATTCTCATCAAGACCAAATTCAAACTTAGTATCAGCAATAATAATTCCCTTGCTTAAAGCATATTCTGCGCACTTCTTATAAAGTGCTATTGTAGCATCCTTAATCTTAGTTGCATATTCAAGACCCTTGCCTGGGAACTTCTTCTCTAATACCTCAATACTCTGCTCAAATGAGATATTCTCATCATGGTCACCGACCTCAGCCTTAGTACTTGGTGTATAGATTGGCTCAGGAAGCTTCTCTGACTCTTCAAGGCCTTCTGGAAGCTTAATTCCACAGACTGTACCATTCTTCTGATAGCTTGCCCAGCCGCTTCCTGTTATATATCCTCTAACGATGCACTCGATTGGAAGCATAGTTAACTTCTTGCACATCATACTTCTTCTTGCATACTTTTCATTCTGGAAGAATTCCGGCATATCATTAACATCAACAGATATCATATGATTAGGAATAACATCCTTAGTATAATCAAACCAGAATTTAGACATCTGAGTAAGAATTGCACCCTTATCTGTGACCTTATTCTTTAAAATGTGGTCAAATGCTGATATACGATCTGTTGCCGCTATAACAAGCTTATCTCCTATATCATACACTTCTCTTACTTTGCCTTCATAAAGTAACTTAAACTTTTCCATGATCGCATCCATCCTTTTAAATTATAGTAATAGTGAATTTAATTATACACTCAACAACTAAAAATTATATAACAGTACACTACCAAAATCAATAGACAATACTTGCATATTATTCTTAAAAATTGTATTATTATAGAAAATCTTTATACAATATGTTTTATTTATTCAACTTTTTTATGTATTCAGATTATTATTATACGCAATTGTAGATGGAGGATTGTACTATGAATGATGGAATTGAAAAAAGACGCTATAACCGCCACAAGGCGAATTTAACATTAAATGTGTCTAAGCTTTTTAAGCAGGATTACATCAATATTAGAAATCTCGACTCACCTATAAATATAACTGATATATCAAAAGGTGGAATCGGCTTTCGCTCAAAAAGCATTTTACCTTTAGATTTCTATTTTGATGCTGTGTTACAGTTAGATGATGAAAAAGACCCAATAAACTGTGTTGTCAAAATCATCCGCTGTCAGCCAGTAGATAACTCAGACCTCTACGCATACGGCTGTGAATTCGTAGGAATGTCACCCGTCACAGGTGACACTGTAGACAACTACAGCTCACACACCGAGCCCCCACAAGCCTAATAACCCAAATGAAATAATTCACACTAAACAGTGGAATAACCCACACAGAATAACCCCAAACATATAAATCCAAATATATATTTTAGTATATTTTCATCAAAAAAGAGAGGCGGTACACCCCTCTCTTTCTGTTTATCTGTCTATCTCCAAATACATTTAACAAAATATGTTCACCCCTCCAGCCCCGCAACATCGCAGTCCGCCAACACACAGATTGGAGAAACCGGCGGAAGCATAAAAAGACGATGTGGAGCCGCCGGCACTTAAGCGCTGTCCTTTGGCGCTTTAGTACCGCTGCGAGCGACACTCAGTGCAAACGTGTCTTTGTTGCTTCCGCCGATTTCTCCAATCGTCCGTCCGCCGTCCGCCGCACTCTGCACCTTGCCACTTCCCACATCGTCTTTGTTAAACATATTCCTAAAATCTACAGCAGCTCTTTTAAAAGCTTATTAACCATTCCCGGATTAGCCTTACCCTGCATAGCCTTCATAGTCTGGCCCACAAGAAATCCTATAGCTTTCTCCTTGCCTGCTCTGTAATCAGCTACTGACTGTGGATTATCAGCTATAACCTTCTCAACAGTTGCCTTAAGTGCACCTTCATCATTAACCTGCTTAAGTCCATGTTCTTCAATATACTTATCTGGATCAATATCCTCATCAAATATTTTCTCGAATATTTCCTTAGCAACGTTACTGTTTATAGCACCCTCATCTGCAAGTTCAATAATCCTTGCAAGACTCTTAGGTGAGAATGCGATATCCTCAGGATCCATATTCTTTTCCTTTAAAATACGCATAGTCTCAGTAATAAGCCAGTTAGATACTTTCTTAGGCTTATTGCATAAAGCTGTTGTTTCTTCAAATATATCAGCAAGCTTCTTAGAGTCTGTAATCATATTGATATCATAATCAGGAATTCCAAATTCTTCCTTATAACGAAGCATTTTCTCATCCTTAAACTCAGGCTGTGCTTCCTTAATAGTATCAAGCCATTCTTCGCTTATGTGGATTGGTACAAGGTCTGGGTCTGGGAAATATCTATAATCCTGTGCATCCTCTTTAGAACGCATAGCATAAGAATATTCCTTATCATCATTCCATCTTCTTGTTTCCTGAACAACCTGTCCACCAGCTTCAATTATATCTATCTGTCTGGCTGTCTCAGCCTCAATAGCTCTCTGGATAGCTGAAAATGAGTTAAGATTCTTAGTTTCTGTTCTTGTACCGAATTCAGTGCTGCCTTTTTCTCTTACAGAAAGATTGACATCAGCTCTCATAGAACCTTCCTGTAACTTGCAGTCAGATGCTCCAAGATACTGGATAGTATTTCTTAACTTAGTAAGATAAGCAATAACCTCTTCTGCATTTCTCATATCTGGTTCAGATACGATTTCTATAAGAGGCACACCTGAACGGTTATAGTCAACATAGGATACATCCTCCCACTCATCATGTATAAGCTTACCTGCATCCTCTTCCATATGAATCTCGTGGATTCTTATAGACTTTTCTGTTCCATCTTCAAGCTTTACGTCTACATGTCCATCACGGCATATAGGCAGATAAAGCTGTGATATCTGATAATTCTGTGGATTATCAGGATAGAAATAATTCTTTCTATCAAACTTGCAGTCTCTTGTTATAGAGCAGTTAGTTGCAAGACCAACCGCCATAGCATACTCTACTACCTTCTTGTTAAGAACTGGAAGAGAGCCTGGCATACCTGTACAAACAGGGCATGTGTGTGTATTAGGTGCTCCACCAAATGCTGTTGAACAGCCGCAGAATATCTTAGTCTTTGTAGCAAGCTCAACGTGAACTTCAAGACCAATAACTACTTCATAATCTTTCATTGCCTGACCTCCTCCTTATTCAAATCTTCCTCGTGCCTGCTCATATGAGTATGCAGCACGTATTATATTATTTTCCTTAAAGCAGTCACCTATAAGCTGTACACCTATTGGAAGCCCCTTAGAGTCCTTTCCACAAGGTACACTTATTCCTGGAAGACCTGCAAGGTTAACTGATATTGTATATATATCGCCAAGATACATCTTGATAGGGTCTGCTAAAGATGAGCCTATCTTAGGTGCAGTCGTTGGTGCAACAGGTCCAAGGATTACGTCATACTTTGCAAATGCTTCATCAAATGCTTTCTTAATAAGAGCCTTTACTCTTAATGCCTTTAAGTAGTAAGCATCATAATAACCTGAGCTGAGTACAAATGAACCAAGCATTATTCTTCTCTTAACTTCTGGTCCAAAGCCCTCTGAACGTGTCTTCTTATACATATTGTGAAGGCCATCATACTCACTTGTCCTGTAACCATACTTAACACCATCGAATCTCTCAAGGTTAGAGCTTGCCTCAGCGGCAGCTATTGTATAGTAGGTAGGTATAGCATACTCTACAAGGCTTAAGTCGAATTCTTCAACTATGGCACCCTTTTCTTCAAGCACCTTAGCTGCCGACATAACAGCTTCCTTAACCTCAGGATCAAGTCCATCGCCAAAGTAGTCTCTTGGAATACCTATCTTAAGTCCCTTAACATCATCTATTAAAGCCTTTGTAAATGCTGTATCTTCTCTCTTTACTGATGTAGAGTCCTTATCATCCTTTGCTGCTATTACCTCCATAATAGTAGCACAGTCTGTTACATCCTTACATAATGGTCCTATCTGATCAAGTGATGAACCATAAGCTATAAGTCCATATCTTGAAACAGTACCATAAGTAGGCTTCATACCTACAACACCACAGTAAGATGCAGGCTGTCTTATAGAACCACCTGTATCTGAACCAAGCGCCGCAAAGCACTCATTTGCTGCAACTGCTGCAGCTGAACCACCTGACGAACCACCAGGAACGTGCTCTGTATTTCTTGGATTCTTAGTTGCTCCAAATGCACTTGTTTCTGTTGTTGAGCCCATAGCGAACTCATCCATATTAGTCTTACCGATAATAACTGCACCAGCCTCCTGAAGTCTTATAACTGCTTCAGAAGAAAATGTTGGAACAAAGTTACCAAGTATTTTAGAAGAACATGTTGTAAGCATGCCTTCTGTGCACATATTATCCTTAATAGCAAAAGGTACACCAGCTAAAGGTCCTGTAAGCTTTCCAGCCTTGATATCCTCGTCAGCCTTAGCTGCTGCCTGTAATGCTTTTTCCTTGTCAAATGTCACATAGCAGTTAAGCTTGTCTTCAGACTTTTCAATCTGAGCAACAACAGCCTGCATAGCTTCTACCGCTGTCACTTCACCTGCCTTAATCTTTGCAGCAAGTTCAACGGCTGTACAATCTAATAAACTCATAGCATTTCCCTTTCTTATTCAACAGTCTTTGGAACTATAAATCCATATTCGTTAGCTTCTGGTGCATTGGCAAGTGTAGCCTTGCTTCCATCGCCGTTAGTAACAACATCTTCCCTCATAACATTATTAACAGGAAATACGTGTGACATAGGCTCAACGCCTGTTGTATCAAGCTCGCCAAGCTTATCTATATAATCAAGCATACTTGCCATATCCTTCTTGGCATCCTCTTTTTCCGACTCAGAAAGCTCAAGCTTAGCAAGAATACCTACATATTCGATAGTTTCATCACTAATCACATTAGCCATAACATACCATCCTTTCTTTCATATTAATCTCTGACCTTAATATGAACCTCTCTTAACTGCTGTTCTGTTACCTCATTAGGTGCTCCACACATAAGATCCTGTGCTGTACCACTCATTGGGAATGGAATAACCTCACGGATATTCTCTTCATTTCTAAGAAGCATAATCATACGGTCAACACCTGGTGCCATACCTGCATGTGGTGGTGCACCGAACTGGAATGCGTTGTAAAGTGCTCCAAACTTAGCCTTAAGTACTTCTTCATCATATCCGGCAATTTCAAATGCCTTAACCATAATCTGCATATCATGGTTACGCACAGCCCCTGATGATAATTCAACACCATTACATACGATATCATACTGATAAGCAAGAATATCAAGTGGATCCATAGTATTAAGTGCTTCAAGACCACCCTGTGGCATAGAGAATGGATTGTGTGTGAAACCAATCTTCTTAGTTTCTGGGTCTCTTTCAAACATAGGGAAGTCATTTACATAACAGAATCTGTATGCATTTTTCTCTATTAAATCAAGACGTGTGCCAAGTTCGTTACGAATCTGTCCTGCAAAGAATGCAGCCTTATCTTCCTTATCAGCGATAAAGAAAATAGTATCTCCTGCCTGAAGTCCTGCAAGTTCCCTAATTTCGCCTTTAAGTTCTTCTGGAATGAACTTATCAATTGGTCCCTTATATGAAAGGTCTTCAAGAACCTCAAGGTAACCAAGTCCACCCATACCAATTCCTGTAGCGAACTTAAGAAGCTTCTCGTGCTGGCCCTTTGAAAGCTTAGCGTGAACATTGATAGCTCTTACAGTCTTATTCTGAAATGGCTTGAATGTACATTTATTGAAGAAATCAGACAAATCTATAATTCTAAGTGGGTTTCTAAGGTCTGGCTTATCTGAACCGAATTCAAGCATAGCCTGCTTGTAGCTTATAATTGGATAAGGAGCCTGTGTTACAACTGAACCCTCTGGTGCAAACTTTGCAAATGTCTCTGTAAGCACTTCTTCACCAACTGCAAATACTTCTTCCTGAGTAGCAAAACTCATCTCGAAGTCAAGCTGATAGAATTCTCCTGGTGAACGGTCAGCTCTTGCATCTTCATCTCTGAAGCAAGGAGCTATCTGGAAATACTTATCAAAACCAGATACCATAAGAAGCTGCTTGTACTGCTGTGGTGCCTGTGGAAGTGCATAGAACTTGCCCTTATATTTTCTTGATGGAACGATATAATCTCTTGCACCTTCTGGTGATGAAGCACAAAGAATAGGTGTCTGGATTTCAAGGAAGCCCATATCTGTCATCTTCTGACGAAGGAATGAGATAACCTTTGAACGGAATACCATATTATCCTTAACCTTAGGGTTTCTTAAGTCTAAGTATCTGTACTTAAGTCTTACATCTTCTCTTACTTCCTTAGATGTCTGGATTTCAAATGGAACCTGCTGGTAAACCTGTCCTAATACTGTAATCTTCTTAGCTTCAAGTTCAATAGTTCCTGATGGAATTTTAGGATTGTAAGTTTCCTCATCTCTCTGCTCCATAATACCATCGATACTAATACATTCTTCCTTCTTAATACCCTTTAAGAGTTCTGGTTCACGGATAACTACCTGTAATACTCCGTACATATCTCTTAAATCGATGAATGAAACTCCACCGTGATCACGAATGTTCTCAACCCATCCTGATACCTTCATCTGCTTTCCAATGTCGTTCTCACTTACATTCTGTAATGTGACATCTCTGTAAATGTTTGCCATCTTGATAATAGCTCCTTTCTGATTGCTTTATATTGTTAATGTGTGTCTTGTTGCAGCTGATAAATATATTGTTCCTGCTTTCTGCAAAGGCTGTAACGATATAACTTAGTGGCAATCGTTATCTGCACGCAAAAAATCCCGGAATGCCTTACCAGCATTCCGGGACGAATAATACATAATTATCCGCGGTACCACCCGCATTGAACGAAATCCGCTTCTGAATAGCTGTCATCTAGAAACTTGTCTTCAATAACTTAACCACTCAGGCTTCTTATCATTCCTCTTTAAGTACTTAACGCGTACAACGTAATAACCTACATATATCACCTGCCTGTCTATAACAGCTGCATGCATACGCATTTCATAACATATTCCAAGGGCATTGATATAATTCAGATATTCAACTCCAGAGTGTTCCTCTTGACAATTCCCTGTGTATGCTTTCAGTCGGTGGCATCACTTTCCTGTCAGGTTCCATGAAAAGAAGTCTCTTTCCCAGTCTTTAATATATTTATATAGATAAATAATAGCATATCCTTATGAATCATGTCAATCTATAACTTTATTTTTCCATTTTTAAAAATTATTATGATTCAATTTCTGAAGTCTATTCAATAATTAATTCTACACTTCATAATCAAGGCAGGATCTTACTGCCGTATATGGACGTACCTTTCCATCTGCTATGGCAACGTGAAGCGGATTAGTGCTGTATGCCTTAAGAGCATCTGCATCTGTAAATGTTGTATCAAGCATAACATCTACTGTTGATGTTGCTAAACCATTGATATTAACCTTTATATCTACAAGACCCGGTATATTTCCTGCAAGTCCTTCAAGACCTTCCTTAATACCTACCTTTACATTTTCCTTCTCTTCTGCTGTAAGTTCTTCCTTTAACTTCCACAATATAACGTGTTTAACCATATATCTTAATCTCCTTTTCTATCAGTTTCTTTATTCTTCCATTTCTTTTTCCTGCATTTTTATCTGTTAAATATCAATTTGCAAAACTATTAAATGTATAATTTCATCAAAATATTAAAAACTATGCTCTGTATACCCAGTTATCTTTTCTTGGGTGACACTGAGGTTCTTCTCCATCTACATAACCAAGTATACAATGTCCGATTCCTTCATAATCACCTTCTATGCCGAGTGATTTAAGTATCTCTCTGCCTTCTTCGCTCTCAAATTCTTCCTTAGCTCTATGTATCCAGCAGCTATCCACACCAAGTGCGTGTGCCTCAAGCATAAGATTCCCCATAACCAGAGTACCATCATATATATATGTAGGCATACTCTTATCAGCAAGAACAACAAGCACAACTGGTGCACCATAAAATGGATCAAAATCTTCTGACTTTCCCATTATTCTAGAATTCATCTTAGAAAGCTTATCTCTTAATTCCTTGTCAGTAACTGCAAGTATAATTGGCGACTGTCTGTCCATTCCTGTAGCCGCATATGTTCCCGCTTCAATAATTTTATCTATAATCTCCGCAGGAACCATATCACTTTTATACTTTCTTACGCTTCTTCTTGTCTTAATAACCTCTAATATATCACTCATAGCAGACTTCCTTTCTATAATTATATTTATATGATGTCGGGGTCAAAAGCCCCCGACTTTGATACCTACGAATTGTTCCGTGCTACGCACTTACACAATTCTGGTATCATTTATATATCATTTATCCTGTTATATGAAGCATACCGATAAGCACAACCGCAGCCAGTCCATAATATGTAACAACCGCAACAAGGTCATTAATTGTTGTTATAAGTGGACCAGAAGCTACAGCCGGATCTATCTTTATCTTATGGAAGAACATTGGTGTAAGCACACCAATAAGACTTGATATAAGCATTGCCAGCAATAATGATACACCTACACAGCCCGATATTGCAAATGCGTAATGTACTGGCTTGCCCTTAACAAAGGTAATATATATTCCAAGTAATATAAATGCCATAGAACCAAGCAGCAAGCCATTAGCAAAACCAATTCTCATCTCTTTTAACACGAATTCAAGCTTCTGCTTAGCTGATATATCTTCGTCCATAAGAACTCTGATTGTAACGGCAAGTGACTGTGTTCCAACATTTCCTGCCATATCAAGTATGAGTGACTGGAAGCATACAATAATCGCAAGCTGTGACACTACATTTTCAAATATGCCAACTACAGATGATACTCCCATACCAAGGAACAGTAACAGAATAAGCCATGGAAGCCTTTTCTTCATACTTGCAAAAAGCCCCTCTGTAAGGTCATTCTCCTCTGTCAAACCGGCAAGCTTTGCATAATCATCGCTCATCTCTTCATCTACCGCTTCTATGATATCAGAAGATGTGATAGCACCTATTATTTCTTTGTCTTTATTTAATACTGGAATTGAATCTTCGCTGTAATCCTTTAAATCTTCGATACATTCGCTCATCTTTTCGTGAGCATATACATATGGATATGATGTACTTATTATATCCTCAAGCTTCTGGTAATCTCTTGCTACAATAAGATCTTTTAAATCTATTGCACCATAATATATGTTATTATCATCAACCACATATATTGTATTGACGTTATCATTTTCTTCTGCCTGTGCAACAAGCTCTTTCATAGCTTCCTTTATTGTAAGCTTATTGTTTATGCATATGAAATTAGTAGTCATCTTACTGCCAATCTCATCATCGTCATATGAATAAATCAGACACACATCATCTTTGGCATCCTTTTCCATATGTGATATAAGTGCCTGTCTTTCTTCTTCTGATACATTATCAAGAATATCTACAGCATCATCAGCATCCATTTTTTCAAGGACATCTGCCGCCTCATCTACAGATAATTCTGTCATAAATTCTTCAATGTATTCAGGTGTATCTTCCAGATATGAGAAAATCTCTGCCGTCCAGTCTACACCAAGAATCTTGTAAAGCCTTATTCTTGTATCTTTGTCCAAAAGCTTAATTGCATCTGCTATATCATTCTCGTGATATTTAGATAACTTCCTGCGGATTAATTCATCAGATTTACTACTTCTAAGGACTCTAACAATATCCTTGCTATAATCCTTATGTATAACTACATTTGATAGAATCTTATTCATCATTATTCTCCTTTCATTATGGCAAGAACAATGACTAAGATTAGAAAATACGCGACTTTAACAGACTATTGCACACGTCCCTTAAGAAACGCAGACAATAGCTTTGTCGGCTTATAATCTATGTCATTGTTCCCTATTCGAGGACTATCATGCCCGTCCATTATCGTCACCTCACTTTTAATATATTGTATATTAAGAAAATATATTGAACACACCAATCTAATATACCCAATATATACTCTTAACATTTGTCGAATTAATTGTATAATCTCATTTTCTGACTGTCAACTAAAATCATTGTAAAATATTATCATATACCTCTCATATACTAGTTACAATCAACCAGGACATACTTACATTCTTTGCAAGCATTATTCATTTACAGTTTTTAATTCCACTTGACGTCATATAGGTTCCTGCTAATATTACCAATACCGATATGACTGCAATAATGCCGGAAATGAAACCTCTGATGCCATTTTCTATTATATCTTTTTGCTGAACCCGCTTTATACTTTTCGCCACAGATAAGAAGTGCCGGACAACTGATACGATATTGCAGGTCTGCTTTGATTGCCTCAGCAAGCATTCTGTAACCAAAACCATTTTGCAGTTCCATATGGTTTAGGGGCTGGCGCTATTGATTCATCTGTAAACCGTTATGTGGCCAATAAACTGATTAATTTTATCTTACATCAGTTTGGAGGTTTACTTTATTAAATTATTGTGAGTCAGAAAAATATGAATCTACCGATTCCATACCATTATAAATTCCTTTTCGCCTGTGTTATCGTCTACACTTTCGGATTGAATACTAAATTTCTCACGTAGATAAAATTTGATTGCTTTCTCATTTTCCTGATAGACACTTAATTTTAATTTTGATTTGAATTCCTTTGCATGATTTAGAAGTTGTTTTCCGATACCTTTTGATTGCATTGTTTCTTTTACAAAAACACCTTCGATATAGTCATCATTCAATCCAATGAAGCCATCTATCTGCTTTGTACAGTCATCCTCATGTACATATATTTCTGCGTGAGGAAGCATTTCTCTTACCATGTTGCAGTTAGTACGCCAGTAATCGGACAGTATGAAATGATGTGCTTGAATATTCGTATCAAGCCATATCTGCATCACTGCGTCTATATCGTTATCGCTGTATTGTCTTACCAATTCTCTATCTCCTAACTACTACTTATTTCTTGTTCCAAAAGTGGAAGTATCTACATACCTTAAAATCGTTTTTATAACTTCATCAATCACAATCGGCTTTGACAAATGTGCATTCATTCCTGCATCCAGTGATGCCTGAACATCTTCTGCAAATGAATTAGCTGTCATTGCTATAATAGGAATGTTTTTTCCATCTGGTCTGTCATTCATTGCCCTGATTACTTTTACAGCTTCATAACCATTCATTTCAGGCATCATGATATCCATCAGGATTACATCAAATGTGCCTTCCGGATGATTTCTGAAAATCTCAACGGCATTCTTTCCATCCACAGCTCTTTCTACATTCATCCCGAACTCTTCCAACTGCACGGTAGCAATCTCTGCATTCAGTTCATTATCCTCTGCAAGAAGGACATTCACACCTGTAAGATTTACCTTTTCAGAAAAACCTGTGTCTGACTTATTACATTCCTTATCTGTAATTTTCAAAGGAATATCGACAGTAAATGTAGTTCCCTTATGCTTTTTACTCTGCACGGAAATGGTTCCACCCATCATATATACTTCTTTACGATAGCCATCCCCAGTCCAACTCCATGGTACTGCGTTCTCACATCGGAATCTTCCTGTGCAAACTCCTCAAAAACTTCTTTTGTAAATTCCTCACTCATGCCAATACCAGTATCCGAAATGCGGTAACGCATATTTATATATCCAATGCAGAATCTGTAATGTTTTTCACATCCGCCGGTACCGGATTGTAATTCACTTTTCCACTTTCGATGCTGGTCAGATCTAATATATCATTGATCAGCGACAGTAAATGCTCTGAGCTTTCGTCAATCTTTTCCAGACAATTTTTCACTTCGTCTGACGGATTGTTTTTCATTGCAATACCGGTAAATCCTATGATTGCATTCATCGGTGTCCTCATATCATGGGACATATGTGACAGAAATGCTGTTTTTGCCTTGTTTGCAGCCTGTGCATGCTCTGCCAGTTCCGCCATTTCCTCAGTTTTCTTCTGTTCCGCCTTCTGAGCTTTTTTTCTTGCACTAAGATGCACCATTGTCACAGCCATAGTAGTCAGCAGCAATCCAAAAATAAGAAGAACCAAAACAGTAACAACAGGATACAGACGGATCCAGTCAACAAATGTCAGATCTGTTGCTTTGTATGTGGTATACTGTGCTGCAAGATCTTCAACAAGATTTTGGGGCATGGCATACATTGCTTTCGTCAGAATACCAGCCAGCGCATGGTTCTCATTTGATGAAATTACCATACGGTAGGTGAATGTAGGCTGTTCCAGCATAGTATATGTCATGGTGCCCGTAGTGTCACTGTTCACAAACGCCTGTGCCATGTAATAGTAGACGAAGGCAGCATCTGCTTTACCCTTACGGACAGCTTCCATCATTTCCTGTCGGGTACTGCACATCAGTTTTTCTGCATCGGGTGCCATTGCATCTGCAATTGAATTTGCTACTGTCTGGTCAACAGTAGCAACAGCATTAATTTTTCCATCAAAGTCACGCCGTGTCACCCTTGCCAGCTGCATTGTAATGAAAGGTGCA
>ERZ779842.8-NODE-8-length-223989-cov-10.169635_pt1 | contig 223989 bp, 192 predicted proteins | sample MGYA00511095_ERZ779842 | MGnify/ENA primary metagenome ERZ779842 (study PRJEB29588, sample SAMEA2154036) | human gut metagenome | biome: human gut; feature: human-associated habitat; material: faeces | place: Denmark | collected 2008/2010 ... | reverse complement strand
AACTGAATTTCAACAATTTCAAAGAACGACTATGATTTTTTAGTGGACACTAATGATGTAATATACCAATTGAATAAGTGGACGTATTCCCATATTATCGTCAGCTTGATGCCATGGATTGTGGTCCTACTTGCCTACGTATGATAGCTAAGTTTTATGGTAAGAGCTATTCTTTGCAGACTTTGCGTGCCCGTTCTTTTATTTCTCGCAATGGTGTTTCCATGTTAGGCATCAGCGATGCCGCTGAGTCTATTGGTTTCAGAACGTCCGGAGTTCGTGTCTCTTTTGAACAATTGGCGGAAGATGTTCCTCTGCCTTGCATTTTGCATTGGAATCAGAGTCATTTTGTGGTTTGCTATGATGTTAAGAAAAAGAAAGGGCAATACTCGTTTAGAATAGCAGACCCTGCAACTCAGTTGGTTACGTATAATGAACTGGAATTGAAGCGATGCTGGTTAGCTACCAAATCGGACGGAGAAGAGAAGGGGACTGCACTTGCACTGGAACCCACTCCTGACTTTTATAATGGTGAGGGAGAACCGGAACTGAAAGAAAGAGGGTTGCGTTTTTTCTTCCGTTATCTGACTCCCTATAGGAAAGAGTTGTTTCAGCTGATATTGGGCATGTTGGTGGTGAGCTTACTTCAGCTTATCCTACCTTTTCTTACGCAAGCCTTGGTGGATGTGGGTATCAGTGACGGAAATTTGAGCTTTATTACCTTAGTGCTGGTTGCGCAGATTATAATCTCGGTATCACAACTATCGGTAGAGTTTATCCGTAGCTGGATATTGTTGCATGTGAATACGCGTATATCCATCTCCCTTATTTCGGACTTTTTGGCAAAGTTGATGAAGTTGCCGCTTCATTTTTTTGATACGAAGATGGTGGGAGACATTATACAGCGCATTGGTGACCATGACCGTATAAAGAATTTTCTGACAGGTTCTTCTATTAGTACGCTCTTTTCCTTTGTCAGTTTTTTCATCTTTGCTATTGTACTTGCTTACTACAATTTGGTGGTATTGGGAATCTTTCTTTTAGGTAACAGCTTGTATATTGCCTGGATACTTGCTTTTATGAAATATCGCCGTGAATTGGATATCCGTCGGTTTGCACAAGCAGCCGGAGAGCAGAGTAACCTTGTGCAGATGGTGACCGCTATGCAGGAAATAAAGTTGAATAACTGCGAGACACAGAAGCGCTGGCAGTGGGAGCGTATTCAGGTGAAACTGTTTAAAATCAGCGTAAAAGGGTTGGCTTTGGGGCAAGTACAACAAGTAGGTTCTGTATTTTTCAATCAGACCACGAATATTATAATCTCGTTTATTGCGGCAAAGGCGGTGGTGGAAGGGGAGATGACACTGGGTATGATGATGTCTCTGACTTATATCATCGGTCAGCTCAGTGCGCCGGTCTCTTCTTTTATAGGATTTGCGCAGCAGTTTCAGGACGCCAAGATAAGTCTGGAACGGCTGAATGAGGTACATGGGAAACCGGATGAGGAGCAGGATATTGCTTCCAAATTGTCTGTTTTGCCTGAGAAGCGGGAGCTGAGAATGGAAAATGTGTGCTTCAGTTACGATGGAGCGGATAGAGACTATGTGCTGGATAATGTCTCTTTGGTGATTCCCGAACATAAAGTGACAGCTATTGTAGGTGCGAGCGGGAGTGGAAAGACTACTCTGGTGAAACTGATGCTTGGTTTCTATTCGCCCAATAAGGGGGCTGTGAAGGTGGGTGATGCTTCGTTGGAGAACATAAATCCTCATTTGTGGCGTGCCAAGACGGGAGCCGTGATGCAAGATGGTTTTATCTTTTCGGAAACCATTGCGCAGAATATTGTTGTGGGAGAGGAGCAGGTTGATGTGGAGCGGCTACGTCACGCCGTGACGGTGGCCAATATCCGTGATTTTATAGATTCTCTTCCATTGGGATATAACACCAAAATCGGTATGGAGGGGAATGGTATCAGCCAAGGGCAGAAACAACGTTTGCTGATAGCACGTGCTGTGTATAAAAATCCGGAATTTCTTTTCTTCGACGAAGCCACCAATGCCTTGGATGCAAATAATGAAAAAGAGATTATGGAACATCTGCATGAATTCTATAAAGGAAAAACCGTGGTGGTAGTGGCGCATAGGCTCAGCACGGTGAAGGATGCCGATAAGATTGTGGTACTGGATAAGGGATGCATTGTGGAGGAAGGTACCCATCGGGAACTGACGGAGCGGAAAGGACTATATTACCGGCTGGTTAAGAACCAGTTGGAATTGGGTAGTTAATGAATGGAGGAAGAAAAGAAATATAAAGATATAGAACTCCGCAGTGAAGAAGTGCAGGAGGTGATGAACCATATCTCTCCCTGGGTAGTAAGGTGTGGAATCACTGTCTTGGCGTTGATTTTGCTGATGATACTGGTTGGTTGTTGGATATTCAGGTATCCGGACACCTTGGCGGCAGAGGTGACTCTGGCTACGGAAGAGCCTCCCGCCTTTGTGCTGTCACATGCTACGGGGAAGCTGGATACACTTTATGTGAAGAATGGGAGTCTGGTGAGTACGGATGCGGATTTAGGAGTGATTGGCAATGCTGCGTCTTCTGAAGATGTGCGTTTTCTTAAGGAGAGGATGAAAGCCTGGGAAGCGCAAGATTATGACTGGCGGGAAGGGGTGGAGTTTTTTGCCGGCAGGCGCTGGCAGTTGGGGGAACTGCAATCGGCTTTTGCAGCTTTCATTACTTCACTTACAGAATATGCACGTTTTATGGAGTTGGACTATTACGCTCGGAAACTTCGTTTTCAGGAAAAACAACTGGGTGGACAACGCTCCTATCTTCGGTTGGCAGAGCGGGAATATGAGTTGATTGATAAGGATATAAAGCTTGCCGAGAGTATGTATATCCGTGATTCTATTTTATATGTGCGCAAGGCGATGATTGCTGCGGAATTTGAGGAGTCTGGAAGCAGATATTTGCAAAGTTTGCGTTCTAAAGAAGAGGTACGTATGAGTTTGCTTCAGGCAGAAATGCAGTTGGTGCAACATGAGGAGAATATGTTGGATATACGTAAGCAAGCATACGATGAGGAACAGAGTCGTCGGACTGATTTAAAGAATGCCATAGGGCAGTTAGCCGCGCAATTGAGTGCATGGGAGCACTCTTATTTATTGAAAAGTCCGGTCAGGGGGAAGGTTACTTTTATGACGGTTTGGAGTCGTAACCAGAATGTGAAAGCCGGTGAGACGGTTTTCACGATTCAGCCATCCGACAGTTCAAGGGTGTTAGGTAAGGCTCTACTTCCTTTGCAGGGTTCGGGTAAGGTACATGTGGGACAGCGGGTGCATATACGTCTGAATAATTATCCCGACCAGGAGTTTGGCTATGTAAAAGGGCAGGTTGCAAGTATCTCTCCTGCTCCAACGGAAGAGGGAATGTATATAGTAGAAATAACTTTGCCTGACGGCATGCAGACCAACTACGGCAAACAGCTGCCTGTTTCGCGTGAGTTGAAAGGTACGGCAGACATTATCCTTGCTGACAAGAATGTATTGGAAAGGTTGTTGGCTCCGTTGAGGAAAGTGGTGGAATATGAAAAATAGTTCTATGTAAATTTCGTAATTCATTTGTTTTTAGTATGTTTGTGCTATTCGTATATATAGTATGAAATACTAAGGAAGAGAATGTTCTTAATGAAAGTATGAAAAGAAGAGTTAAAGCATTGACTGTTGTTTTGGCAATATGTCTTATAACTGTTTTTATTCGATGTCAGTCGAATGAAACTCCTATTCAGCAACTTGTAGTTGTTGTGAATGGGGATTCTATTGAGATGGTTTTTGTGAAAGGAGGTACATTTATGATGGGATGTACAGATGAGCAGGGATGTGACTGTGAGGATAACGAGAAACCAGCACGTAAGGAGTCGGTATCTGATTTTTACATAGGAAAATATGAAGTTACTCAAAGGCTGTGGAGGGCGGTTATGGATACTGATTCCATTTTGCCGTTTAATGGGGGATGCGGAGATTGCCCGATGGAAAATGTAAGCTGGAAAAATGCGCAGGAGTTTATCGGTAGATTAAATGCTATGACCGGTAAAACATTTCGTCTTCCGACTGAGGCCGAATGGGAATACGCAGCGCGTGGTGGACACAAAAGTAAGCACTATAAATACAGTGGCAGCAATCAGGTAAGTGAGGTGGCTTGGTATGTTGGGAATTCCTCTGGCGGACAATATGGAGAAGCTGGAACTACCCGTCCGGTAGGTCTGAAAAAAAGCAATGAATTGGGATTGTATGATATGAGTGGCAATGTTTGGGAGTGGTGCGGTGATTTGTACACTAAAGAATACAAGCAAGGTGGTAAGTCTATCCATCCGGGATGGCCTTTTGAGGGTACTTATCTTTTTTTCCGCCGAATATTGCGAGGTGGAAGTTGGGGAGGAACAGCAGAGGGGTGTCGGGTGTCGTACATTGATTACGACATTGAGAATTATAGTGACGAGTATGGAGGTTTTCGCCTTGTGATGGAGCCGGAATCGATTAAATAATGTAATTAATGATGATAAGTGATATTTTACTACTTTCAGAGTAATGAATAGAAATGGTATGAGATATATGTGGAAATTCTTTTTATTATTGATGTTGGTTGTAACTTCGTGTTCCGAAAAGCAGATTGATGGCAATGTAATTAATGTTGCGGAAGCAATGAGTAGATTGTCAGAAGGACAATCTGTACAAAATTTGTTTTCCAGCATAAGTTATATTCCTTTGGAGACTAATGAGCAGGCTATTATAGGAAAATATTCGGAGTGCATAATTATGGATAGTGCGATATTGGTATCTTCTGTCCATCAGAATCTGAAACTTTTTGACCGTACTAACGGGAAGTATATTCGGGATATTGGACACGTAGGTACTGATCCGGAAGGATATGCAAAGGATTCATGGGGGAAAGTGAGCTTTTGGGCTGATGCGGTTCGGAGAACCGTTTATCTATTGGGATGGAATAATGATTTCCTACTATATGGATTTGATGGGAAATATAAGGATAGAATTCGATTGCAAGATACAGTCAATTGTATTCTGTCCCAAAATTACTATTTGATGGATGCGGACAGAATTTGGGGACATAATAAAATGAAACTCTCTCCGGAGACGCCATCAGTCTTTTATATGGATAGAAATACGATGTCATTGACCGGTATTGCTACATGGAATTCAGCCCTGCTTCCCATGGATGAGGTTTTGTCGGTTTCAAATTTGTTGGGGGGCAATGTTGCTTATGGAGGTGACTTGGCAATGGCAGAATTTGTTGGTGACCGGAAATATTATACGGCAATCAATAGCCCTTCGTTATGGAAATCTAAGGATGCCATCCGAGTGAAACAAGCTTTTAATGATACTATCTATACTATTTCAGAGCAGGGACTTACTCCATATCTGGTTTTTGAACTGGGTGAGTGGCACTGGAATGAGCAGCAGCAATTGGATGTAGAAGGATGTGATAAAAAAATAGCCATAGACTATATTCTGGAGAATGCAGAGTACATCTATTTCCATTTTCATACAAGCTTATATTTAGAAGAAAGTCAGTCATATTGTGGATTTTACCATAAGGAAAAGAAAACTGTTGTTTGCCAAAAGGGTGATAGCTTATTTGATAAAATGAATAATCAGCATATCCAAATCAGGGGAGTCACTTCGGATGGACATTTTTTTGCTTTGTTACAACCGGATGAACTCAGTGATGATAATCAACGGAGAATGGGAGTAGAAGAGGAAGGTAACCCTATTATGGTCATGCTTTATTAAGTACTTATTCCGTCGTCTTCCCCCTTGCATCCAAATACCCTCTTTTAAACATATCCACGAACAGAAAGAATAGTGACAAGAGCAGTGGCCCGAAGATGACACCCATGAATCCGAAAAGGGACAAGCCGATTACAACTCCGAAGACAGTGATAAGCGGATGAATGTCTGCCATTTTCTTCTGGATGATGAAGCGTATCAGGTTGTCGAGCTGTGAAATGACTGCACCGCCATAGATGGCCAGGCCGATAGCTTGAACCCAGTTGCCTATCAATGCCATGTAGACAGCTATCGGAAACCATACCAGCGCTGTTCCTACCATTGGGATGATGCTGGCGAAGCAGGTCAGGAAACCGGCGAACAAGATGTTGGGAGCACCGAAAATCCAGTAGCCTATCATGGCTACTCCTCCTTGTATGACGGCGAGTAAGGGGATGCCGATGGCATTGGAGCGGACAATCATGTTGATTTCGTGGATGACGTTTTGTGTATTGTCATCGTTGAACGGCAGTAGGTCGTTGACGTACTGTTCCATCTTTTTGCCCCCTATCAGCATGAAGTAGAGTACAAAGACCAGTACGAAGATGTTGACGGCAAAACTGCTGATACCTCCCATGATGGCTTGCCCGATGCGGGGAAGAATTGAAATGACGTATGCCACCGTGTCTTTCCCCAAGATATAGTAGCCGGTTTTGGCTTTAATGATGTTGGCCGCTTCTTCGAAAGGAGCTATAATGGCTTGCGGGTCCAGATTGATGTTTTGAAGATTGACCACAGCCAGCCATACCACCAGCCCAAGTGGAACCAAAAAGCAGAGAATTGCCTCTGCCGTAATGAGGGTGGCAGCTATGCTGCGCTTCATTTTCCGCTTGTCGGAAAGGTACATCATCTGCTTTCTCACCAGGATATAGATAGTCAAGGCTCCCAGCAGACCGCCCATGAATGGGGCTATTTGTCTGAAAAGAATGATTCCCAGCCCGATAATGATGGCTATCAATGAATATTTCCAGTATTGTTCTTTTGTGCTCATAAAGTTCCTGTATTTCTTAGTAAAGAAACATAAAAGAAGTTGAAAAGGTTTGGAAATTGTGGCCGGAATTCAATATTTATCCTTCGTCCAGCCAGCCTAACCCCTGGCGTATGATTTCCGGCTCCCCATTGGTGCAATCCACTACGGTAGAGCCTTCCGTACCGCCGATACCGCCGTCTATTACCAAATCGACAATATCACCGAATTTCTCGTCAATCAGTTCCGGGTCTGTGCAGTATTCAATGTCCTCATTGTCATCATGCGGCAATGTAGTTGTCATGATGGGAGCATCCAGCAGGCGGGCTATTTCCTGAATGATGGAATTGTCCGGCATACGGATGCCGACCTCCTTACGGTTACGGAATATCTTGGGCAGGCGGGTGGTGCCGTTCAGAATGAAGGTGAAAGCTCCGGGCAGATTACGCTTCATCAACTTGAAGGTGCTGTTGTCCACTTTGGCATATTCGCTGACCTTGCTCAAGTCGTAGCAGATGATGGAAAGATTGTTCTTCTTGGGGTCGATATTTTTAAGACGGCAGATGCGCTCGATGGCGCGCTCCTTCAGTCCGTGGCAGCCGATGGCATACATGGTGTCGGTAGGGTAGATAAGGATACCTCCGTCATTCAGTAGGTCGACCACCTGCTGCAGGTCGGCGGGATTGTTATTTTTTTCATAAAGTTTCAGAAGCATGGCAGAAATGGATTTGAGTTTTATATTACATGCAAAAATAGATAATAATCGGCTTATAAACAAGCGATTCACCTTTTTAGCATCTCTTTCTCCAGTTTCTTTATCTTCTTCCAGGCCTCTTTGAATTTGGGACAGAGGGTGACGGCTTTCTCATAGTTTTTCATGGCTGCCTCCTTCATGTCATGCTTCAGGCATTCGTCACCCATAAGGATGTATTCGCGGGCATACTTTACAAGGGCTTTCTCTTTCTCCAATGCTGCTTGTTTCAGTGCACGGTTTTCCTCTTTCAGACGGTTGATGATGTTCAGCTTCCGGCGGATGAGGCGCTGCACGTTGGGCTTCTCGATGTCGTAGCGGGAATGGATGGCTTTGAAAAACTCATCCAGGAAAGTGCCGAAATCCCCTTTGTCGAAGGCTTTGGCGGCGGCAACGTATTGAACGTCTGCCTGTGCTTGCTTCAAGGCACGGTCGATGGCGGTGCGGTTGTTGAAGCGTTCGGAGAAACTGACAATCTCCGGACGCACGAATACATCGGCACGGCTGATGGGCTTTTTCAGCTGGATGCCTTCCAGCGAGGTGCAGCGGCTGAGGGCTACGTATGCCTGCCCACCGGCAAACACGCCGCCGGTAAAGTCGATGACTACCCGGCTGAAGGTCAGCCCTTGGCTCTTGTGGACGGTGATGGCCCATGCCAGGCGCACGGGATATTGTGTAAAGGTACCCAGCTCTTCCTCTTCAATCTGTTTCTTTTCTTCGTTGTATTTGTAGCGGATGTTTCGCCACGACTCTCGTTTGACGTCACATTCCTTGCCGTCGTCGGTGATGACGTAGAGGGTCTCTTCAATAGGGTCGAAGCCGCTGATGACGCCGATGGTGCCGTTCACCCAGCGGCGGTCGAAGTCATTCTTGATGAAGATGATTTGTGCGCCCGGTTTCAGTACCAGTTCCTGCGAGGTGGGGAGGCTGCTTTCGGGAAAGTCTCCCATGATTTCGCCGTAGAAGGTGACCGGGTCACCGGGAAGTTCCGCCAGTTTCTTGTCGTTGATGTAGTCCACATTATCACGGCGGGTGGCGAGGGTGATGTACATGTCGGCTTCCGATTGCTCTATTTGGGTGCCATAGCGGGTGTTGAGCAGCTGAAGTTCGGTAGAGCCGACGGTATTGTTGCGGATGTGATCCAGCACATGGATGAACTTGCTGTCCGTTTGCCGGTATACTTTCTGCAGTTCGATGGAGACAAGGTCTATCTGGCCGAATACCCTGGCAGAGAAGAAATAAGGGGTAGGGTAGAATCGGTTCAGTATCTCCCGTTCATCTCCCTTGACGACGGGTTCCAGCTGGAACACATCGCCCACCAATAGTATCTGTTTGCCGCCGAAGGGTTCGCGCAGGTTGCGGGAATAGACGCGCAGGATGCGGTCTACGGCGTCGATGATGTCGGCGCGTACCATGGAAATCTCGTCGATGATGACCAGTTCCAGTTCTTCCAGCAGTTTGCGGTGGGGTTTGGTGTATTTGAAAAATTCGTGGATGCGTCCCCGTTGCAGACTGAAGTTCGGGTCGTCGGGCAGCAGGGGGTAGAAGGGCAGTTTGAAGAAGCTGTGCAGGGTACTGCCTCCGGCATTGATGGCGGCTATGCCGGTAGGGGCAAGCACTACATGCTTTTTCTTCGTATTCGCGCAGATATATTTCAGGAAGGTCGATTTGCCCGTACCTGCCTTGCCCGTCAGGAATACGGACTGACGGGTATACTGGATGAGGTTCAAGGCATCTTGAAACTCTTTGTTTTGTGTATCGGGAACGAAGCTCAAAAGATTTCAGATTTATGATGGATTCCCGACTATGCCGAAATATTTCAGGGCGTTGGCGATGCCGTCTTCATCAACAGAAGTGGTTGTGTAGTTACTGGCAGCTTTTACGTCGTCATTGGCATTGCCCATGGCTACACCGATACCGGCATGGCGCAACATGCTGATGTCATTTCCTCCGTCGCCGAAGGCCATGGTCTCTTCCAGCTTGATGCCGAAGTGGCGGATAATCTGGTCGATACCGTTCTGCTTGGTGTTTCCTTTGGCTGTCACGTCAACGAAGGCAGGATGCCAGCGGCCCATCTCGCAGTGGGGGACGGCGGGCAGGATGATTGCTTCTTCCTCGGCGTTGATAAAAGGAGTCAGCTGGAAGAAGGCTTTGTCGGCATGGCTGTCGGTATAGGGCTTTGCTTCGATGGGGTCCACTTTGAGTTGGCGGTGGAAGATTTCCTCCACTACTTCGCCGGGCTGGTTCACGCAGATGTCGTGCTCTCCCACCAGGATGCAGGGGATGTTGCGTTCGTGGCAGAAAGCTGTCAAGGCATCCACTTCCGCTGTCGGTATGGGGCTTTTGTAGATAACGGTGTCTTCTACAAAGCAATAGGCGCCGTTCATCGTGATGTAGCCGTCTATCAGATTCCGTTCCTGCAAGGCTGACAAGTTGTTGATGATGACGCGCGGACGTCCGGTAGAAATGAAGATATGTATGCCTTTGGCCTTGGCGGCAGTCAACGCTTCAATAGTGGAAACGGGAATTTCGTGGGTCTTGAAGCTGACCAAGGTTCCGTCGATGTCAAAAAACAGAGCTTTTATCATAAGGGGTTCTTTTATCTTGTGCGCGAAATTACTTAAAAAAGCGAAGATATTTCGTACTTTTGCGCACAAATAAATGATAAATAACAAATGAAGAAACATTCTTTGAAAGATTGGATGATAGCGGTGCGTCCGTGGTCATTCCCCGCCTCTTCGATGCCGGTGGTGGTGACGTTGGCATATCTGTATTGGATGCGGCAGGACATAAACTGGGTGAACGGCATCTGGGCATTGCTGAACATCGTCGTGTTTCACGCTGCCGGGAATACCTGGAGTGATTATTTTGACTACAAACATAAGGTCGATGCAAGGGATACCTTTGGCGCCAAGACCTTGACCGACGGGATGTTTGCTCCGCGCGAGATATATGGCTTGTCGATGGCATTGCTGGCAGTTGCCCTTGTTGCGGGTGTCGGCCTGCTGTGGCGTACGGGGTTGCCGTTGCTGTACATCGGTATAGGCGGCGCGGCTTGCTCGTTGCTTTATCCGCCGCTCAAGTATCGTGCGTTGGGCGATGTCGTCATCTTTTTGGCGTATGCCTTGCTGCCGACGTTGGGTACCTGCTATGTGGCTACGGGAGTAGTTGACTGGAATGTCTTGTGGATAGCTCTGCCGGTGGGACTGATTACGGTGGCCATTCTGCATGCCAATAATACACGGGATATGCGTACCGATGCCCGTGCAGAGATTCAGACACTGGCCATGAAGCTGGGAGGAAAGGCGTCGATGTACGTTTATTGTGCCGAAGTCCTTTTTCCTTTTGGCTGGATAGCCGGCTTGATAGCTGCGGGAACTCTTCCTTTATGGACCCTGCTGGTGATGCCGGCACTGGTTCCTGCCATAGGCAATGTACGGGTGGTGTCCCGTTTTCCCGGAAAGGGAGAAAGTGCCATAGCCGGTCTGGATGAGATGACTGCAAAACTCCAGTTGTTGTTCAGTCTGCTGTTCACGTTGTCGTTCGTTGTAGCCGGTCTGCTGTCATGAAGAAGCTGATTTTTACCATTCTGCTGGCTGCCGTGCTGTGGACGGTCATGTTTTCGCCTTGGACGGCTCCTTTCGTGAATTTCTGGTGGATGATGACCGGTTCTGCGCTCACACTGTCCGTGTTTGCCACCTTGTTCAATCCCGGCTGGTGGCGGGAGGTGAAGTGGAGCTTGCCGAATGTCTTGCTGGGACTTGGCATTGCTGTTGCTTTGTGGGGCGTTTTCTGGTTGGGAGACAAGGTGTCATCTTGGATGTTCGATTTTGCCCGTCCGCAGGTGGACTCCATTTATGGGATGAAAGAGGGAGAGTCTCCTTGGCTGCTGGCAGCATTGCTGCTGTTGCTGATAGGGCCGGCGGAAGAGATTTTCTGGCGCGGCTATGTGCAACGCACGCTTTCCAAACGCTGGAATCCGAATGCGGGTTTTGTGGTGGCTACTTTGATTTATGCACTGGTGCATGCCGGTTCCTGCAACTTCATGCTGGTCATGGCGGCTTTGGTGGTGGGGGCGGCATGGGGGGCGCTTTACCGTTTCTTTCCGAACCGCTTTGCCGCTATTATCTTGTCTCATGCAGTGTGGGATGTGGCGGTATTTATATTTTTCCCGATATGATTATTGTTTACAAAAATAAGGTGGCGGTAATGGGTCGTATAAAAACAAGACAAATTGATGCGTTGAATTATAAAAAAGCAAGCATATGACTTACAATTTTGATGAAGTAATAGAGCGCCGTGGTACCGACTCCGTGAAATGGGACGGTGTGAAGAGTGTATGGGGACGCGATGACCTCCTCCCCATGTGGGTGGCGGATATGGATTTCCGCACGCCCCCGTTTGTGATGGAAGCCTTGCGGAAGCGTCTTGAACATGAAGTGCTGGGCTATACGTCTGCGTGTGAGGAATGGTATACTTCCATTTGTAGCTGGCTCAGTCGTCGCCACGGTTGGGACGTCACTCGCGAGATGCTGACTTTTGTACCCGGCATTGTCCGCGGTCAAGCCTTCGCATTGCAATGCTTCACCAATCCCGGCGACCGGGTAATGGTGATGACTCCCGTTTATCATCCCTTCTTCCTGGTGACGCAACGCATGAAGCGCGAAGTGGTTTACTCTCCGCTCGACCTGAAAGACGGACAGTATCAGATTGACTTTGAGCGTTTCCGTAAGGATATACAAGGATGCAAAGTATTGATTCTCTGCAATCCCCATAACCCGGGCGGGCGTGTATGGACGGTGGACGAATTACGCCGGATTGCTGATATTTGTACGGAAAGCCATACGTTTGTCATCTCCGATGAAATTCATGCCGACTTGACTCTGCCACCTTACAAACACCATCCTTTTGCTACTGTTTCGGGGGCTGCCGCGCAGAATTCCCTCACCTTCATGGCACCCAGCAAAACATTCAATATGCCGGGATTGGGAAGTTCGTACGCCATTATCCTCAATGAGGACATCCGCCACCGTTTTCAGGAGTTCATGGAAGCGGGCGAGTTCAGCGAAGGGCACATGTTGGCCTATATCGGTGCGGCTGCTGCCTATATGCATGGTGAGGAATGGTTGGAACAGCTGCTGGACTATATAAAGGGCAATATCGATTTCACGGAGAACTACCTGCGCGAGCATATTCCGGGCATCGGCATGATACGTCCGCAGGCTTCTTACCTGATTTATCTGGACTGCCGGGGATTGGGGCTGACTCAGGAGGAACTGGTGAGATTATTTGTGGACAAGGCACACCTGGCACTGAATGACGGCACCATGTTCGGTGAACCGGGCAAGGGATTTATGCGGCTGAATATCGGCTGCCCGCGTTCGGTGTTGGAGCAGGCGCTGAAGCAACTGGAAACTGCGGTTGCAGACAAATGATAGAAAAAACTATATCTCCTATATTATGAATAGATTACCTTTCCTTGGACTATTGTTTGCGTTGCTGTGCCTTGTTACCTGCCGGCAGATGAATGAGGCACATCTGTTACATCTGGCAGAAAAGCAGGTGAATATGAATGTGGACAGCGTGTATGCCTTGCTGGTACAGATAGAGAGGCCATCGCAACTTTCGGATGAGGAGAGGCTGTTGTATGGATGGCTGAATGCTTATGTGCACTATAAACGGCACAACTCGATGGCGGAAGATTCCTTGATATTGCCTGCTTCCGATTATTACGTCTTCCGCAACGACACGGCGAAGAATCTGTTTTCCTATCAGTTGAAAGCCTGGTACTGGTATTGGCTGAAAGAGCACGAACGGTGTATAGCTGCCATTGACAGCGGCGTAGCTTTGGCCAAGGCGCTGCAGGACACGGGAAGAATGGCTGATATGCTGATTGATAAGGCATACTGGTATGTGTATGTCTGGAAAGATTATGAGAAAGCGATAGAAACTTTCCGTACCGCCATAGCTTTGGACGCAAGAGCCGGAAGCTTCTTCTCTATGGGAATTGCCATGGGGCTGAACAAGAATGATTCTGCATCCTATTACATGGAGCGCAGCATAGAACTGGCAGTGGAGGCAGGAGATACCAGTAAGATAGTGCATTATTTGCGTAACTATGCCCAGATGCAGGCTTACTCTTTTGATGAACCTTCCGGTGCAATAGCTACTATTCGTCGTATGGAGCAGTATGTCATCGACCCGGTGCAGTTGCGTATGGGAGATCTGGTGAAAGTGGAAGTGTTCTTGAAAGAAGGGCTGCTTGATTCGGCGGAATACTATTTGAATAAGGAGAGGAAACGTGGCGAGGGCCGGAACCGGTTTCTGACGGAAGAGAATATGGTGGCGGTATATAGGGCATTGATAGATTATACACGTCACCGTACGTTTGATGTGCTGGACGTGGCGCGCTATAATGATTCTGTAGCCAATGCTCTTACTGCGTTGCAGAGTACTGTCCGGCGTAAGGACGAGTCGAAGGAGACGCTTTCGCAAGCCAACTTGATTCTGACGGTGGAACGGAAGCAGGCACAGTTGAATTTGTTGCTGGCACTGTTGGTACTGGTGCTTGCAGGTGGCGGTGTGTCCCTTTATGTCCGTAACCGGCGTAACCGGTTGATTGAAGCGGAAGAACGGGCGGAAACACTGACCCGGCTGTTGGAAGATGCGACCAAGAACCAGTCGAAGGAGGAAGACGGACAGTTTTTCCGGAAAATACTGTTGCAGCAATTAGGCATGATACGGCTGGTGGCTAAACAACCTACCTCGCAGAATCAGGAGCTGCTTCGCCGCATTTCGGGTATTACCAGCCATGAACTGCCGGTAGAGAGTTTGCTGGTATGGGAGGACTTGTACCCTATCATAGACCGGATGTATGATAACTTCTACACAAAGATGGACAGCCGTTTTGGAGATGTGCTCATTGACAAAGAAAAGCAGCTTTGCTGCCTGCTCTGTGCGGACTTCTCGACGAAGGAGATTAGTGTGGTGACACAACAAAGCATTCCTACCATTTACCAGCGAAAGACGAATATCCGCAAGAAACTGGGGATGGGGGAGAAGGAAGGCATTGTAGAGTTTATAGGCAGCATATAGACCGGAAAAGGCATAATATAGACTTTTGTAAAATTAAAGTGTTGATATGTAGTGATTTGTAGTCTTGGGGTATAGACTTTTTATTCCCCGATATAGACCGTTTGAGGCATGTTTTACCCCTATCTTTGTTTCAGCGAAATACAAAGAGTAAAACATTGAAATCAAACGCATAATGAAAGAAAATCTACTGAACAACGTTAGAAAAAGAGTGATGGTATGGATGGCCTTGGCAAGTATGGCCACTTTCCTTTCCGCCCAGACTTACCGGCTTTCCGGTTGTGTGCAGGACGAGAACCGCCAACCGGTAGAGGTGGCGAATGTGCTGCTGAAGCAGGCAAAAGACAGTACCTATATTACCGGTATGCTGACCGACACACAAGGTTGTTTTTCCTTTGACCAGCCACTGGGAGAATACTTGTTGCATATTACCCTTATCGGCAGCGAAGACCTCTACGTTCCCGTTGTGCTGCAAAGAAACAAAAACGTTGGCGAATTGACATTGAAATCTTCTTCCGCCTTGCTGGACGAAGTGACCGTTACGGCCGCGCGTCCCGTTATCAAGCGTCTGGTGGATAGGGTAGTGTTCGATGCACATAATACCATAGCCTCTGCCGGAGGCAGTGCACTCGACCTTCTGCGTGAAGTGCCCGGTCTGCAGGTTGGACAAAACAGTATTGGTATTATAGGTAAAGGGGGTATCAAGGTTTATATCAACGACCGTGAGACGAAGCTGTCGGGAGATGAACTGATAGATTACCTCCGTTCCTATGACGCCTCCCAGATACTGAAGGTGGAGGTGATTACCACGCCTCCGTCCAAATACGATGCCGCCGGAAATGCAGGCATCATCAATATCCGCTTGAAGTCACGCCCCAAAGATTACGTGGGCGGTACGGCTTCCGCTTCCTACAGCACCGGTGAAAAGGACAATTACGGATATGGAGGGATAAACTTGAACCTCAGCAAGGGGCGCGTGTCATCCTTCCTCAACGGAGGTACTACGCAGGGCAACTATGAGACGCGTGAGAAGAATTACCGCTATTTTCCGCAGAACACCTGGAACAGCCGTGCCGACTACACCAATTACATGAATAGCTTCTACCTTCAAGGAGGTGTGGACGTATCGTTGGAACGGGACTGGACTGTAGGTATGCAGGCCATCTATAATCACAGTGCTCCCAAACCGGGCAACGCCCTTTCATGGACGGAAGTTTACGATGCCTCTACCGCCGTATTGGATTCTTTGCTGTACTCCAACAGTGACAAGGATACCGGTTCCGACCGCCTCAATCTGAATTTTCATACCGATAAGGTCTGGGATGACAAAGGCAAGAAAATGACTTGGGATGTGGATTACCTGCGTGACAACCGGGACGAAAATATGGGCTTTCTCTCGAAAACTCTCCTGCCTGACGGTACGGAGATTCCGGGCACAAACTTCGATTACAACTATCTGCAACATCGCAAGGTAGATGTAGTCTCCTCCGCTCTTGATTTCATCCTTCCTTTTGAAAAGTACAAGATAACGGCAGGTGCCAAGGTCTCCTTTACCAACACTCGCAACGGTATCAATTACGATACATCGGACCCTACGCTGGTGCAGGATGATTATTTCCGTTACAAGGAGCAAATCTATGCCTTATATGCTGATTATAGCCGTGAATTTTCCGAACGTTTTTCCATGCAGTTGGGCTTGCGTATGGAGCACACCCGCACTACCGGTATTTCCGAAGCGAAGGATACGGAGGACAAGCACGACTATACGCGCTTGTTCCCTACTGTCTATCTGCTTTATTCGCCTACAGACGGGCATGCGCTGAACTTCAGTTTCTCCAACCGCATCTCCCGTCCGTCACAGAATATGGTCAATCCTTTTCCGTTCTATCAGAACAAGTACACTTACGCTTGCGGTCGTGAAGACTTGAAACCCAGTTATACTTACAATGCCGAACTGGGATATACGTTGAAGAATAACTTCAATGTTTCTGCCTATTATTCTTATTCGGACGATGTCTTCTTCCAGGTTGTGGACTTGGATGCTGAAACGAATGTGACCTCTTTCCTTTGGGAGAATTTCATGCAGACGCATGCTTTCGGGCTTAACAATTCATACACTTTCCGTACCAAATGGCTACAAACTTACGCCCAGCATGGAGTGAGCTATCGCCGGACCACCTCCAGCGCTGCCACCACCTCTCCCGAGGAGAAAGGGTGGGCTTATAACGCCAGCCTGCGCAACACTTTCTTCTTCAATGAAAAGAAGACTCTTCTGGCCACGTTGTCCGGTTCCTATTCTTCCCGTCAGTATCAGGGCATCTATCTGATGAGCCCCACTTACAGCGTCAGTGCAGGTATGCTTTATCGGTTGTTGAACAATAAGCTCAGCCTCAGCCTGAATGTCAACAATTTGTTTGTCAGCCATTCCAAATTGGAAACCATGTCCAACGGGTTGAAGATAATTGCCGACAATCAGTTTGCCTTTGCCAGTTTCCGTATCGGTGTATCCTATACTTTCGGTGGTGATATACGTAGTAAGGGTCAGCGGAACAGTAACGAGGATATTCAGAGGAGGCTATAATAAGAAGTTTATTGCGTGTTGGCAATTGGAAGAAAATATTTATCTTTGTGATACAAGCGATTGTAACAACGATTAATATAAAACCATGATGAAACAGAAACTTCTTTACCTTTTGCCACTCTTCCTATTGTCGGGATGTGGACAGGCTACTTACAAGAATGCATCTCTGCCGGCAGAAGAGCGTGCCGGACTTTTGCTGAAGGAACTGACGATCGAAGAGAAGGTGTCCTTGATGATGGACAGCTCCAAACCAGTGGAACGCCTGGGCATCAAGCCCTATAACTGGTGGAATGAAGCGTTGCATGGAGTGGCGCGTGCCGGGCTGGCCACAGTGTTTCCCCAACCGATTGGTATGGCGGCATCCTTCTCGCCGGAGACTGTATACGAGGTATTTACTGCTGTTTCTGATGAGGCCCGTGCCAAGAATGCCTACTATACATCCCAGGAAAGCCATGAACGCTATCAAGGATTGACGATGTGGACGCCTACAGTGAATATCTATCGCGACCCCCGCTGGGGAAGGGGTATAGAGACTTATGGGGAAGACCCTTATCTGACCAGCCGTATGGGTGTGATGGTTGTAAAAGGTTTGCAGGGTACGAACGATGGAAAATATGACAAGCTGCATGCTTGTGCCAAGCACTTTGCCGTACACTCCGGTCCGGAATGGAACCGCCATGAGTTTAATGCGGAAAATATCAAGCCCCGTGATTTGTATGAAACTTATCTTCCTCCTTTCGAGGCTTTGGTGAAAGAAGGAAAAGTGAAGGAGGTGATGTGTGCCTACAACCGTTTTGAGGGCGATCCTTGCTGCGGTAGCGACCGCCTACTGATGCAGATTTTGCGCGATGAGTGGGGATTTGACGGTATTGTCCTTTCGGACTGTGGAGCTATTGCCGATTTTTACAGAGACTATGGTCATAAGACGCATCCTGATGCAGAGTCCGCTTCGGCGGCTGCGGTGCTGAGTGGAACTGACTTGGAGTGCGGTTCGAGTTACGAGGCCCTGGTAGAAGCGGTGAAGCAGGGAAAGATTGATGAAAAAGCAGTGGATGTAGCAGTCAAGCGTCTTTTGACGGCTCGCTTTGCCTTGGGTGAAATGGACGAGCCGGAGAAGGTGTCCTGGACCGGCATTCCTTTTTCTGTGGTGGCTTCTGCCGGACACGACTCTCTGGCGCTCGACATGGCTCGCAAGTCAATGACACTGCTTATGAACAAGGATAATACCTTGCCGTTGAAGCGTGGAGGGCTGACTGTAGCCGTGATGGGTCCGAACGCCAATGATTCTGTGATGCAGTGGGGAAATTATAACGGTATGCCTCCGCACACAGTCACCATTCTGGACGGAATTAGAAAAGCCTTGGGGACTGATGACCGGCTTATTTATGAACAAGGCTGCGGATGGGTGGAGAGAGCTCAGATACAGAGCGTCTTCAACCGTTGCAAGACTGCCGACGGGAAACCCGGATTTACTGCACGCTACTGGAATAACGTGACTCGTGACGGTGAGCCAGTCACTACTGCCCAAGTGACCACTCCTTTCCATTTCTGTACATCCGGTGCCACGGTTTTTGCTCCGGGTGTGAACCTTACCGACTTCTCGGCTACCTACAACAGCGTATTCACTCCCGACCAGTCGGGAGAGGTGGTCTTTGACATCTATGCTTATGGCTCAGGGAGATTGCGGATAAATGGGGAGGAAGTGAGAGGATTCTCCAATCAGCACGGTGGGCAGAAGAGTGCTTATACTTTGCAGGTACAAGCAGGAAAAACGTATGACGTTGAATTGGATTTTGAATATTTCCGTAGCGATGCACAGTTGAACTTTGACCTTGGATTTAAGAATGAAGTGGATGTGAGGAAATCTGTGGAGCGTGTAAAGGATGCTGATGTCGTGGTCTTTGTGGGAGGAGTCTCTCCGAACCTCGAAGGCGAGGAGATGGGTGTTGAGCTTCCCGGATTCAGAGGAGGCGACCGTACTGATATTGAGTTGCCTGCTGTCCAGCGGGAACTGATTGCCGCTTTGCACCATGCCGGTAAAAAGGTGGTGTTGGTGAACTGTTCAGGTTCTCCTATCGGCTTGGAGCCGGAAACCGGGAGGTGTGGAGCTATCCTGCAGGCATGGTATCCCGGTCAGGCAGGCGGTACGGCTGTAGCTGAAGTCTTGTTCGGTGATTACAATCCGGCAGGACGCTTGCCGGTAACCTTCTACCGTAATGTGTCACAGCTTCCTGATTTTGAGGATTATAATATGACCGGTCGGACTTACCGTTACATGACCCAGGAACCGCTTTTCCCCTTCGGTCATGGATTGAGCTATACCTCTTTCTGTTATGGCGCTGTGGTGCTTGGTTCGGATAATATAAAGTCCGGTGAGAAATTGAGATTGAATGTCCCCGTAACCAATACCGGCAAATGTGACGGTGAAGAGGTTGTGCAGGTCTATTTGAAGAAAAACGATGATGTCGAAGGACCGAGCAAGGCATTGCGTGCTTTCAAACGGGTACATATCCCGGCAGGAAAGACGGTCGATGTAGAGTTTGATTTGGGCGATAAAGAGTTGGTGTGGTGGAATCCGCAAAGCAATACCATGTGCGTTTCCGAAGGCAGTTATGAACTTATGGTGGGCGGTAGCTCGCAGACTGCTGGTTTGCTGCGCCGGTCTTTTGTCATTCAGCCTTGATACATTGCTGACAAAGTCGAAAAAGAAAATTCCGCTTGAAGGTAAGTTATGACCCTCAAGCGGAATTTTTGTGTACTGGGGATACATGTTCTTAATAATCCTTAATACAATATGTTAACTTCCTTGCTTCTCTGTTCTTATCTAATTTTAATTGATATATTTGTAATATCATTATGATATCAATTAAATCTATAGAATATGGAAACAAAAGAGTGTGGTTTCAGTGGTTTCAAGATGAATGGCTTTTTGGCCTTGTTCCTTCATTTGGTAGTGCTTACGGCAGTGATAATCTTTGGGTTTATCATTTCTGTGCCTACCTTGATCCTTTCGGTGTGTCTGTGTCTGGTATGGTTTATTATGTTTGCCGGCTATATGGAGCTGGAGCCGAACGAGGCGCGTGCTATGGTGTTCTTTGGTAAATATAAAGGGACGTTCAAGGAGACCGGCTTTTTCTGGGTAAACCCTTTCCTTAATAAGAAGAAGCTTTCGCTTCGTGCACGCAACCTGGATGTGGAGCCGATAAAGGTGAACGATAAGATTGGTAATCCTATTCTTATAGGACTGGTATTGGTGTGGAAGCTGAAGGACACCTATAAAGCCATGTTTGAGATTGATTCACAAACAATGGCTGCATCCGCTCCGACAGCGGGTAATGCGAACCAGGTCAGTCTTGGCAATGCGGTGGCCAACCGTATGAATGCGTTCGAAAATTTCGTCATGATACAGAGTGATGCCGCTCTTCGCCAGGTTGCCGGTCAGTATGCCTATGATGATAATGAGGCTGATACGGAAGAGTTGACACTTCGTTCGGGCGGTGAGGAAATCAATGAACAGCTGGAGCAGAAATTGAATGAACGCCTGGCCATGGCAGGTATGGAAGTGGTGGAAGCGCGTATCAACTATCTGGCATATGCGCCCGAAATTGCCGCTGTGATGCTGCGTCGCCAGCAAGCATCTGCCATTATTACGGCACGCGAGAAGATTGTGGAAGGGGCAGTCTCTATGGTAAAAATGGCGCTCCATAAACTTTCTGAAGAAGAAATTGTTGAACTGGACGAAGACAAGAAAGCAGCAATGGTCAGCAATCTGTTGGTAGTGCTTTGTGCGGACGAGGCTGCCCAACCGGTAGTCAATACGGGAACGTTGAACCATTGATAAAGGATACGGATGAAAGAGATGGGAGGCATAGGACGGTGGGCTCTTATACTGCTCTTGCTGGGCAATGTATATGGGGGCTTTGCACAAGATGCGAATACTGCGCGCGCGCAGCACATTTATGAATTGTTTGTGGCAGGGCAAGGTGACAGCATCCATGCGGCATTGAACCGGGAGCTGCAGGAGAAACTGGCTCCGGCACTCTTCAATGATTCTTTCCGGCAAGCAGAGAAAATGTTTGGTAAATCCATATCAAAAGGAGAATGGAAGACCGATTCTGCCCAGGGAATTACTATCTATTATTCCGATGTGGAATTTGAACGTTATAATCTCCGCTTTCTAGTGGCTTTTGATGCTGACGGGGCACTGAATACAATCCGGCTAGTCCCTGCACCTGCTGTTAGCACTGCCCAACCGGTAGCCTATGATAAGACAAAAATGGATGAAAGGGATATTACGCTGGGAGCCGACGGCTACAAGCTTCCCGGAACGTTGACTTTGCCCAAGAGGGCAGTCGGTTCGGATGTATGCAGGGTTCCTTGTGTTATTCTGGTACATGGTTCCGGTCCTCACGACCGTGACGAGACGATAGGTCCCAACAAGCCTTTCCGTGACCTGGCCTGGGGATTGGCGGAACGCGGCATTGCCGTCGTCCGCTATGAAAAACGGACAAAAGCATATGGTGCGGCTTGCGTTCCTGCCGGTCGCGAACTCGATTATGATACTGAGGCCGTGGACGATGCCGTTGCCATAGTGGAGCAGGTAAGGGCTTTGCCCGAGCTGGCTCCTGACAGTGTGTATGTGTTGGGGCACAGCCTGGGAGGTACATTGGCTCCCCGTATTGCCGGGCGTTCGAAAGGTTTGGCAGGTATCATTATCCTTGCCGGACTGGCAAGACCGCTTGAAGATGCTCTTGAGGAACAGTTTTATTATACCTCTTCTTTGACGGATTCTTCAGTCAATGTAAAGGCTCAACTTGATGAACTGAAACAACAGTTGGTGAATGTCAAAAAGCTTGGTACCGAAGAGTTCGATGAGGCAATTCCCTTACCATTGGGGCAGCCCCGCTCATATTGGCTGTTTGCCAACGCTTACAAACCGGTGGAGGTTGCCGCTAAACTAAAGCTGCCCATATTTGTTCTTCAAGGGGAGAGAGATTATCAAGTGACTATGGAAGACTTCGGTTTATGGCGTTCCGGTCTGTTGCGTTGTAAGAATGCGTACTTCAAATCTTATCCGAAATTGAATCACTTGTTGCAGGAAGGCAGCGGCAAGGCGACTCCGTTTGAGTATAGCCATGCTTCGCCCGTCCCGGCATATGTTATGGATGACATTGCCTCCTTCGTGCGGGGCAAGCAGAATACTCTTTGATTGGTACTTGGTTATATCAAAGTAACTTCAATCATAAATCGTAAATTGTTAAATAGTAAATAAATAGTGGCTAAAAAAGAAACTTCAACCAAAAGCTTTGTCCTCCGTGTGGATGCTGCAACGATGGATGCCATTGAAAAATGGGCAGCCGACGAGTTCCGTAGTACCAATGGACAGCTTCAGTGGATTATCGCTGAAGCATTGCGGAAGAGTGGGCGGATGAAGAAGTCCAAGAATCCTCCTCCGTCTGAAGAGAAAGCAAAGGAGGATTAGTAATAACAGATTCTAAATCGTAGATAATATGATTAATCTTGGTCCTTATTCCGGCAAGAAATGCCCTAATGTCCGTTTCCAACCCACTGTGCTTGACCGTATTCTGGAAGGTACGGCCCTGCTTATCGTGCTCGTTACGTGGATTAGCATTTTAATAGTTCTTTTACCATTTATCCTCCTTTTTCATCTTTATTTGTTGTTATAAATCTGCCATTACCTACTAATGGTTACTCTTTCTCTTCTTTTCGCAATTTTTAGGTATTGTTCTCCTTTTTAACTACCTCTACCTTTGCTCCCAACAAAATTTAAGATAAAAGATGAGAAAATTAACTGGCTTATTCGTTTTATGTTTTTTGCTTTCTGCCAATGCTTTGCAGGCTGCTGAACCTGAAAAAGTTACTTCTGCAGCAGAGAGTACGGAGATTTCAACAGACAAAGAGAAAAAGGAAAAAGTAGCGAATGATGGCGACAACTACAAGAAATTCCGTTTCGGTGGATACGGAGAAATGGTTGCAAGTTTTAAGGATTATGGTATTAACCGTTTCTATGGTGCGCCTGAAGGCAATCCAGACAAACATAGGAATACAATTTCTATACCCCGTTTCGTGTTGGCTCTGGATTACAAGTTCAATTCCAAATGGATACTCGGTGCTGAAATCGAGTTTGAATCCGGTGGTACGGGTACTGCTTATGAACTTGAGAATACGGAAAACGGTGAGTATGAAACGGAGGTGGAAAAGGGTGGCGAAGTGGCTATCGAGCAATTCCACATTACCCGTTTAATTGTTCCACAATTCAACATACGTGCCGGTCACATCATTGTCCCGGTAGGATTGACCAACGCCCATCATGAACCAATCAATTTCTTTGGAACTTATCGGCCGGAAGGAGAGACAACCATCCTTCCTTCTACGTGGCATGAAAACGGACTCGAGTTTTTTGGTTCTTTTGGAAAAGGATATGCCAGCTTTGATTATCAGGCCATGATAGTGGCCGGTCTGAATGCCAATGGCTTTGACCGTAACACCTGGATAGCAAGTGGCAAACAAGGCATCTTTGAAGAAGACAACTTTACTTCACCGGGCTATGTGGCTCGTCTGGACTATAAGGGGGTTCCGGGGTTGCGTATAGGTGCTTCGTTCTATTACTGCGCTGATGCCGGTTCCAATTCTGACAAAGCGGATACTTATTCGTCTACCGGTAAGATTCCGGTAAGAATTTATACGGCAGATGCCCAATACCGTAATAAATATGTGGTTGCCCGTGCCAATATGGTATACGGAAATTTGGGTAATTCAGCGAAGCTTAGTGAGGCAAATACCAAATTGTCGAATAAATCTCCTTACAGCCGTATAACCCCCATTGCAAAGAATGTAGTCAGTTATGCAGCCGAGGCCGGTTTGAATATCAGCGCTTTCTTCAAAGGAAACAGGAAAGTTCCGGTTATCTACCCCTTTGCACGTTATGAATATTATAATCCGCAAGAAAAGGGAGAGGCCAGCCAGATAATGGAGAAACGTTGTCAGGTAAGCATGTGGACTGCTGGATTGAATTGGTATGCCTTGCCTAATCTGGTGGTAAAGGCTGACTACACTACCCGCCAAATCGGAACAAACAAGGTTTTTGGAACTGGCAAGTATAATAGTGAAAATGAGTTTTCGATTGGTATTGCCTATATCGGTTGGTTTGTCAAGAAGTAGATGAATAGTAATCAATTAATTTTATACAGATGAGGAAAAATTTCTTTTATGCGGCAGCTTTGGTATTAGGGCTGGCATTTACGGCTACTGCTTGTAGCGATGATGATGACAACAGTACAGTTAATCCTGCTGACATTGAGTATAACTCGGAGAATGCGGCAAGTTGGCACAACTACATGAGAAATGTGGCGGCTTTGTTGAAGGCAGATGCCACCAATCTTTATGATTCTTGGAATACGAGTTATAAGGGTGGGGCAAGTTTTGCAACTTCCTTCAAAGCTCATAATGGTGCCTATAACTTTTCAAGTGCCTGGAACTGTATAGAGCAGGTTATCGACGGTTGTGTTGAAATCTCCAATGAGGTAGGTGAGACGAAGATTGGTGATCCATATAATAAATATATGGCAAACAATGTTACAGAGGCCCTCTATGCTGTTGAGTCATGGTATAGCTGGCATTCCCGTGATGATTATACCAATAATATTTACTCAATCCGCAATGCCTATTACGGCTCTTTGGACGGTAAGGTGAGCGACAAGTCAATTTCAAAATTGGTGGCTGGAGCCAATGCGGAGTTGGATACGAAAGTGTCGGCAGCTATCACTACGGCAGCATCGGCTATTCAGGCTATTCCCCAACCTTTCCGTAATAATATCAACAGTCAGGAAACGGTAGCGGCTATCAAGGCTTGTGAAGAACTGGAAAGTGTATTGGATAAGGAGTTGAAACCTTATATCAGGGACAATAGCACCATTAACAGCAATGAAGCACTTGACCCGATTGTTGAAAATTATGTCAATGTTGTGGTTTTGCCTACCTATAAGGATTTGAAGGAGAAGAATAGTACGCTGTATGACGCTGTGGTGGCTCTTGCCAACAATCCCTCTAACAGTGCTTTTGAGACGGCATGCAATGCTTGGATAACAGCCCGTGAACCTTGGGAGGAAAGTGAGGCGTTCCTATTTGGGCCGGTGGATGAGCTGGGGCTTGACCCGAATATGGATAGTTGGCCTTTGGACCAGAACGCCATTGTCCAGATTCTGAATTCCCAGAAATGGGGCGATTTGGAATGGAGCGAGGGTGATGATGATGCAAAAGTTGAATCTGCCCAAAATGTACGCGGATTCCATACTTTAGAATTCCTGCTTTTCAAGGATGGCAAGCCTCGTACAGTTAAATAAGAATTATTTATAAACAATACTCAAGAAGTAAAGGGGGGGATTTGGAGAATCCTGCCTTTACTTCTTTGGCATGTTTGGATATGCCATTATTAAAAAGTAGATAAAGATGATGAATCGTTTAATGAGATATTCATGTCTTCTCCTTTGTTTGTCGGCAGGTTTGACTGCTTGTGATGATGATGGGATTGACGTGTTGGATATAGAGATTCCTGAAGGATACGCTCTGTCTGCCGGAACGTCCACAATCTTCATGAATTCATCCAAGGCCTATGATTCACCGGCAGACTGGGTGTCGGGTGTTTACAACAGTCGCTTTAATGATGGTGACGGGCTTTACGATGATGTGCGTACGAGTAGCAATGGCATGGGAGGTGGTCTTGGCCCGGTCTATGCGGGGTATTCTTGTGGCAGTTGTCATCGTAATGCCGGCCGTACCAAACCGACGCTGTGGAGTGAAGGTGGATCGGGTAGTTACGGGTTTTCCTCGATGCTGGTTTATATAAGCCGCAAGAATGGTGCGTTTTTTCAGGATTATGGTCGTGTTCTCCATGACCAGGCAATTTATGGAGTGAAACCGGAGGGAAAGCTTTCTGTGGAGTATACTTATGAGACTTTTACCTTTCCCGACGGAGAGAAGTATGAACTTTGCAGACCGGTTTATTCCATATCCGAATGGTATGCTGACAGTATAAAGCCTGAAGATATGTTCTGTACGGTGCGTATCCCGTTGAGACATGTCGGTATGGGGCAAATGATGGCTTTGGAACCTACGGAGATTGAAGCGCTTGCTGCAAAAAGTAATTATCCGGAGTATGGTATAAGTGGCCGTTGCAATTACATTACCGAACGTGGTGTGAGAAGCTTGGGGCTGTCGGGAAATAAGGCTCAACATGCGGATTTGACTGTTGAACTTGGTTTTTCAAGTGATATGGGTGTTACCAATAGCCGCTATCCGGAAGAGATATGCGAGGGGCAGTCCCAGGTGAATCAAGGCAGCATGATGGGGCTTTCTTATGCCCAGTTGGATGTTTCTACAGAAGATATGGAAGATGTTGACTTGTATATGCAGAGTCTTGGTGTTCCTGCACGGCGTAATGTGAATGACCCGCAGGTGATAAGGGGAGAACAGAATTTCTATAAAGCCAAGTGCCATCTTTGCCATGTCACCACGTTGCATACCAAGCCTCGGGGCTCCGTGCTGTTGAACGGTACCCGTTTGCCATGGTTGGGAAGTCAGACAATTCACCCCTATTCGGATTTTTTGCTGCATGATATGGGCTCCGAAATTATGGGAGTCGGTCTGAATGATAACTATGTAAGTGGGTTGGCGCGTGGCAATGAATGGCGCACTACTCCGCTTTGGGGTATCGGGCTTCAGGAAAAGGTAAACGGACATACCTACTTCTTGCACGATGGCCGTGCCCGCAATCTTGTTGAAGCCATAATGTGGCATGGGGGAGAGGGAGAAGCATCGAAAAATCTCTTTAAGAACATGAGCAAGGATGACCGTGATGCCCTGATTGCATTTTTAAATTCACTTTAGAACTAATAAGCTTTATATAAAAAGTAATTATGAAGAAATTTTTATATGTCGCCATGCTGGCTGTTTTGCCTTTGACCGCTATGGCGCAACATGAGGAAGATACGGAGAATGGTGTAGTGTCATTGGCCGGAAGAGAAGGTTTTACCATTGAAACAAAGAAAGGTGACTTTGTTTTCAAGCCTTATCTGTTGGTACAAACGAGTGCTAATTTCAATTGGTATGATGATGAAGGCTTGGATAAGGCTTATAACCAAGATAATATTGCCAATTCGGGTTTTTCCATTCCTTATGCCGTACTTGGCTTTACTGGCAAGGCTTTTGGAAAAGTAGCTTTCAATCTGTCCATCAATGCTGCTGCAAGTGGAGGAGCGCTGTTACAGCAGGCGTGGTTTGATGTACAGCTGAAAAAACAATTTGCGATTCGTGTCGGAAAGTTCAAGACTCCATTCTCGCATGCCTATCTGACAACTCTTGGCGAAACACTGCTTCCCCAGTTGCCGGTTTCTCTGACGTCTTCTGTAATTTTGCCTTATTCGTTGAATGCCGTGACGCCTAATATCGGTACGGGATTTGACCTGGGTGTTGAAATTCACGGTCTGGTGGCAGATAAGTTCGGTTATGAAGTCGGCTTGTTCAATGGAACCGGAGCTTCCGTGAATACAGCTTCAAAGACGATGAGTGATGACTGGCATATCCCTTCATTGCTGTATGCCGGACGTCTGACTTATATGCCCAAGGGGGTGATGCCTTCCACACAAGGTAATCCTAACCGTTTGAACGAGGATAAGATATTATTCGGTCTTTCGGGTTCTATCAATGTGGAGAGTGAAAATGAGAGTACCAATGATACCCGTGTGGGGTTGGAATTTGCCATGTTGAAGAACAAGCTCTATCTGGCGGCTGAAGCTTATTATATGAATGTAGGTTTCACCAAACGGCAAAAGATAAATGAATCGTATAGCTTTTTAGGCGGTTATGTGCAAGGTGGTTACTTTGTCGCTCCCCGCCTACAGCTTGCCGCACGCTACGATATCTTCAATCGTAACGGTACGGATGACGACGGTTTCCTGAATATGCCTGCTGTAGGTATGAATTACTTTTTCAGAGGATGCAACTTGAAATTGCAGGCAATGTATCAGTATGTAGCCCGTTGGGGACACGACACGCAGCTCGACCGTGATAATGATAATTTAGGTCTGGCCACTCACTCTGCCACGGTGATGCTTCAATATACATTCTAAATGAAGTCAGGAAAGGATTCGTCTATGAAAAAATACATTCTTTTCTTTTTTCTGCCCGTGCTTCTTATAGGTCTGCATGCATGCGATGAGGGGAGAATTTATGAGAATGCCGTAGTGGCCACGGGTGAAGGACGCACAGTGAAGATGACAGGCCGGATTAGTGGTGTGGATAAGTGGTCGGGCGACTATAGTGTGGTAGTGGCAGGATTTGATGATGAAAGCGATTATGCCATTGTTTCAAAGGTTGTTCCGGTATCCGAATCGGATAATGATGAAATCCAGTTGACAATGTCCGGCATAACGGATGAGGTGACAACTGTCGAGCTATGTGTAATCAATAAGTTGAGAAAGCGCATTGTCAGTTTGGTGGCAATGGAATGTACTGAAATCGCTGATACTATACTTATGGATGCAGGAACAGTTGATGCAAGTATGTACAATGCCATTCAACAAAAAATATTCAATGCCACTTGTACGGCTTGCCATGGTCTTAGCACCACTCCGGGTGGTGGCTTGAATCTGCTGGAAGGACATAGCCATGCTGATCTGGTCAACCGGGCTTCAACGACGGTGGACGGTAAAATGAGGGTTATGCCCGGCAATGCGTCAGAAAGTGTCTTGCATCTCATATTGGGTACGGACATCAGCTCGGATTGGCGTATAGACCATTCTCAGATGATAACCTCATCTGATATGCAGTCTTTGATTGGCAACTGGATTGACGATGGTGCACAGCCGTAATAATGATGGGCCTTACTGGTAATACCGGTACTTTTTTGAACAACAACGACTAATTGATATTTAATATGAAAGATAAACAACAACAAACTAATCAATCGGAGAATACCTTAACCGAAATCTTTAAATATGAGGTAGAAGCGGGTGTTTCGGAATATCATGTAATGATTCATGCCACCAGACCGGAAGCGACTTATGAAGAACAGCTGAATGCGGTGGTCGACACTTACTGCCAACTGCGTGAAAGTGAACTACAAGGTGCTGTTGCCATCTTTAAACGCTACTTTCTAAGTGACGCCGCCAATCAGGCAGATATGCTACTGGCGCTTTCGGCAGAATGTTCGGATTGTGCACTCTCCGTGGTAGAGCAGCCGCCGTTGAACGGTACAAAGATCGCACTGTGGGTCTATCTGCAGAAAGGTGTGGAAACACAGGTACTTCATAACGGATTGTTCGAAGTGAGACATGGCGCCTACCGTCACCTTTGGGGAGGCGGCTCTTTCAATCGTGCAGCCAATTCGGAATACCAGACCCGTCTGCTGTTGAATGACTATGTGATGCAGCTGATGGAACAGGGCTGCAAGCTGGCTGATAATTGCATACGTACCTGGTTCTTTGTACAGAACGTGGATGTGAATTATGCCGGAGTGGTGAAGGCACGTAATGAGGTGTTTGTTACCCAGGACTTGACGGAGAAGACTCATTATATTTCCAGTACCGGTATCGGTGGCCGTCATGCCGACCCAAAAGTGACGGTTCAGATGGATACTTATGCTGTAGATGGTTTGAAATCTGAACAAATTCACTACCTTTACGCACCGACACATCTGAATCCCACATACGAATACGGTGTGAGTTTCGAGCGAGGTACGTATGTGGATTATGGCGACCGTCGCCAGGTGTTTATTTCGGGTACTGCGAGCATCAATAATAAAGGTGAGGTGGTATATCCCGGAGACATTCGCAAGCAGACGGAACGTATGTGGGAGAATGTGGAGGCTTTGTTGAAAGAGGCTGGCTGTACGTTTGATGATTTAGGACAGATGATTGTTTATCTGCGGGATGTTGCAGACTATACCGTGGTCAAAGGAATGTATGACGAGCGTTTTCCGGATACTCCGAGAGTGTTTGTATATGCTCCCGTATGTCGTCCGGGTTGGCTGATAGAGATGGAATGTATGGGAGTCAAGTCTTTAGAAAACAAGGAGTTTGCTCCATATTGATTTTTTACTTTTAATTGATAGCTCTTAATTGAAAAAGTTTCTCATAGCTGTTTATGGTTGTTTGCTGCTCTTACTTGCTGCAACTACGTTTGTAGAGCAGACATACAGTACGGATTTTGTAGAAAAGCATGTTTATCATACTATTTGGTTCTGTTGTTTGTGGGGAGCCCTTGCTGCGATGACTGTTGTTGTGCTTGTAAGACAGCGGTTGTGGCGGTGTCTCCCGACGTTGTTGTTGCATGGCTCCTTCCTCGTGATTTTGGCGGGAGCCATGACTACGTTTCTTTGTGGCCGGAAAGGATATGTGCATCTTACTGTCGGCAGTGAGGTGAACTGCTTTTTGGAACAAGACGGCAGGCAGGTTGTAGAGTTACCGTTCACCTTACGTCTGGACAGTTTCCGGATTGAGTACTATCCGGGTACGGATGCTCCTGCAGATTATATCAGCTATATTCACGGTGAGACGCCCGTCTCCATGAACCGTATTCTTTCACGGCAGGGGCTCCGCTTTTATCAGTCTTCCTTTGATGAGGATATGCAGGGGAGCTGGCTGACAGTGAATTATGACCCGTGGGGGATAGGGATTACCTATAGTGGATACCTCTTGTTAGGTGTCTCCATGCTCTGGATGCTGGTCAGCCGGGGTGGAGAGTTCCGCAGGCTGCTGAGGCATCCGTTGTTGAAGAAGGGAGGAATGTTTGTCCTATTGTTGCTGTGTCTGGGAAGTGGGGTACATGCGCAGAAGAGAAGCCTTCCGGCACTGGCACGCAAGCAGGCGGATAGTCTTGCCCGTAAGCAGGTGATTTATAATGACCGTGTGGTTCCTTTCAATACCCTTGCGCGCGATTTTGTACTGAAACTGACGGGAAAATTGTCTTATGGAGGCATGACGCCGGAGCAGGTGATTGGCGGATGGCTTCTGCGTCCGGAGGTTTGGCAGAATGAGCCGATGATTTATATCAAAAACGAGGCACTCCGTCGCCTGCTTCATTTGGAGACACCTTATGCATGTCTGGCTGATTTGTTCGACGGTGAGAAGTATCGCTTGCAGAAGTTCTGGAAGGGGAAGCAAGACCATCATCAGAAAATGACTTCTCTGGAAAAGGCCATTGTAGAGGCGGATGAAAAGGTGGGACTGATTTTGATGCTCCAAAATGGTACATTGATTCGTCCTTTGCCGGAAGACGGGAGTGTGGAGCCTGTTTCCGATACTAAAATACAAGCCGAATTGCTGTATAACCGTATTCCTTTCAGCAAATTGCTGTTCATGTTCAACCTTACGGTGGGGATGCTGGCTTTCTTCCGTCTGCTGTATCGCGGCCTGCGCCGTTCGTCGGCATTGTCAGACTTTTCCGGTAGGATTGTAGCGCTCTCTTTCTCTTCGCGTTTGGCAGATACTTTTTTCCCGTTTTCTCTTTATGCGGCGTTTCTCTTTCAGCTCTTCGGGTATGGTCTGAGGTGGTACATCGGCGGGCGTATCCCGTTGGGTAATGGATACGAAACGATGCAGTTCATGGCATTGTGTGCGCTGTTCCTGGCTTGTCTGTTTCGGCGGCGCTTCCCGTTTATGGTGCCTTTCGGTTTTTTGCTGTCCGGTTTTGCCTTACTGGTGTCCTATTTGGGACAGATGAATCCCCAAATCACTCCCTTGATACCCGTGCTCGTTTCTCCGTGGCTCAGTACGCATGTGTCGTTGATAATGATGTCTTATGCTTTGTTTGCCTTTATGATGCTGAACGGCATACTGGCATTGTGTCTTCGCCGTTCAGCCCGGATGTTGATGCTGCTCAGCCGATTGCTGCTTTATCCCGCCGTTTTCTTTTTGGGAGCCGGCATTTTTCTGGGTGCGGTTTGGGCCAATGCTTCTTGGGGGCGTTATTGGGCTTGGGACCCGAAGGAAGTATGGGCGCTGATTACCTTTATGGTTTATGGAGCGGCGTTCCATGCGCGCAGCCTGCGCATTTTCCGCAGTCCGTTATTCTTCCATATCTATATGGTTGCCGCCTTTCTGACAGTCCTGATGACCTATTTCGGGGTGAACTACATCCTTGGAGGAATGCACAGCTATGCCAATGCCTGATTTGTGGGTGGTTCTACCTATTTATGATGACTGACTTGTTTTATTATACCTAATTTAAGTGATTGCGTACTGTCTGCCGATGCCTTATCTTTGCAACATCAGATTTGAATGAATTAGTTAGTCATAATTACGTAACCACTTTTATGAAGATAAAAGGATCCCCGCTTCCCGATGTGATATCGTGAAGCGGGGATTTGTGTATGGCGTGACGGATACTGTGGGTAAGGTTGGATAAGGATACTTGTGGGGCATAAAGAGTCATAGGATGGGGAGGGATGACATAGGGGATGAGCTTTGTCTTCAGGCACAAGATAAACCTTAATCAATAGGCAGAGGGCTTTTCCCGTATGGAGGAGCATACTTTTGCAAGGGATTCATCCGGTTTTTCCCTATAGGCCGCAGCGGGTAGGGAAACGGTTGCCGGAAGAATCTTATAGAGAGTCCTTGATGTCGCTCAATTCTACCAGCTTGTTGACAATAGCGTAGATGGTGAGCCCTGCCGGAGAATGTATCTGCAGTTTGCGTGCAATGTTACGGCGATGGGTAATGACAGTATGGATGGAGAGGTAGAGTTTGTCGGCGATGGCTTTGTTGGTCATGCCCTTCACAACGCAGGTGATGATTTCCTTTTCGCGCTGGCTCAGGGTTTCTTGTTCGCTGTCTTTTTCTTCTTCCTCCTCGGTGTGTAGCAAGTGGTTGATTTTGGAGGCGATGACATCTACGTCATCGCACATGGCGAAGTTCTCGTCATATTCCTTCAATATGTTGTTGTCGATGACGGAGCATACCATAGCAATGTACTTGATACCGGATTTTCCGTGTTCTGCCTTGAAGGCGGGCAGGTCGAACCAGCCACCGAAAGTGGGGTTGATGATGATAATGTCTGCCGGATGCATGTGAATGTAGTTTTGCAGCGATTCCGGAGAAGAAACTTCAATAGGGTGTGCATTCAAGTTGGGAATACGCTTCAAAACAGCCGTCAGACCACTCCGGATGATGACCGAAGTTTCTGCAATGACAATCTTCAAAGAAGTATTATTGTTCATTTTTCAGTTTCCTTTCTATTTGCGCTACGGCGGGAACAAACATATAATCTTCTACCTGGCAGTGGGTGGCAAGGTCTTGTTCGCAGTTGAATATATCGAACAAGACCGCATTCAGGAGATTGTTGTTCTCCTTTTCCGGGTAGTATTTGATGATGATGTTCTTCAGCTCTTTCAGTTTGGTATCTATCTGATTATGTTTGCTGGCAAAAGTGGCGATGTTGTATTCGTCCGATAGGTTGCCTTGGAGTAATTGCTCTACATAGGTGAATACGGCCTGGTTTTCATATTCCATGTGGCGGCGTACTTCCTTGGCATATTCATCGAAGAACTTCAGGATGAGGTAGGCTACATCGTTTGTACTGGAACAATCGATGGCTTCGATGAGTTTGCGGCGGATGGCCGGCAGGTTGAAGTCGAGGAAATATGTGTGGGCACGCTTCAGATAATCCATAAGGGCGGGAATGGAAAAATCACTTTCATTGCCGCTGTAAGAGTATTGTTCTTCGCTGATAAAGTTGGCTACGGCGAGGAATGTAGGGCAATCGACGCCTTGTGCTTCGCAGACGTCCTTCACGCTCTTGTCTCCGAATCCTAATGACAGTCCGAAGCGGCTCATCACCATTAATAAGGAGTAATTGTCACAGATGAGGTCGCTCATCTTGTCCGTGGAGCGGTACTTATGTTGCTCATTCATTGTATGTTATTGTTTTTAATTCTCTGATTCGTGCGCAAAGTAACGGCTTTTATCCGAGAACTGCAATCACTATTAGTAGGTATTTTGCTTGTCGGGAGACGGTTGGAGACTGGTGTTTGCCGAATAAACTAAAAGCTTTAGTTTTATTTAACGAGAGAAATTAGTTTTTGAACTAAATAATTTAGTTATTTGCAGAAAACAAAGAATGTTATGAAAGGATTGACTGCAAAAGAAGAAGAAATCATGGGCTTTTTCTGGGAAAAGGGACCCTTGTTTGTGAAGGAAATGCTGGCATTCTATGAAGAGCCGAAACCACATTTCAATACTTTGTCCACCATTGTGAGAGGATTGGAGGATAAGGGATTCCTGAGCCATCATACGTACGGCAACACGTATCAGTATTATGCGGTGGTCAGCGAGGAGGATTTTCGCAAGCGGACACTGAAGAACGTTATCAGCAAATATTTCAATAATTCCTATCTCAGCGCAGTGTCGTCTCTGGTGAAGGAAGAGGATATATCCCTGGAAGAACTGAAGCAGTTGATACAAGACGTGGAAAAGGGAAGGGACTGAGATTGTTGAGACTCTAATAACTCTGGCTTATGAAAAACATCGGATTGGTTTGTTTGCTGCTGGTAAGTATTTGCTGCGGATTGCAGGCAAAGAAAATCGTAAAGGTACCCTATTTCATGGCATGCAATACGCGTAGCATTGAAGTGGAGCAAGTGACGCTTGGAAAAGATACGACCTGGCTGGCGGTGAGGCTTTATGGCATGCAGGGCGATAGGGTCAGGATTGATTCGACAGCTGTGTTGCGGGCATCCGGAAAGGATTACGGATATTTGGGAAATACCGGTTTTGCCAGGGATGAATGGACGCATATTCCCGCTTCCGGTGAAATGACTGCTGTTTTGAAGTTTAGTCCGCTTCCGATGGATACTGAGAGCTTTGATTTTGTAGAGACACCGGACAGTGATGAAGGATGGGTAATTTATGGTATACAGCTCAACGGAGAGAAACCTCGGGTGGATATTCCCGAACGTTTGCGGAATAAGAAACCGGATGAGGTTTTGCCATTGCCCGGACCGGAATTGAATATGGGAAAGACTGTCATAAAGGGGCAGATATTGGGGTATAAACCGGAGTATGGAGTGACGTTACGCTACTATGACTCGCCTTGGTTCTTCATGTATTTCACCGGTAAGGACTTGAAGATAGCGGAGGATGGCACGTTCCGTTATGAGACAGAGGTGCTGTTGCCGAGCGGTGCTACGCTGTGGATATCCCGTTCGAAAATAGAATTGTTTCTCGTTCCGGGTGGAGAACTGGATGTCACAATCAATCTGCCTGAAATATTCTATTCGCAAAGCCGTCTTTTAAGCCGGAAAAGGGATGGTGTAACGGACAACTGTGTTTGGTTTGAAGGAGACTATGCCGGTCTGAATACCGAGTTGCTGCGGTTCGGTGAAATGAAAAGCTTATCGGGAGCTGATGATTTTTATGCAGATATTTGTGGGATGACTCCGCAGGCATATAAAAAGTATCTGTTCAGGCATTATGAAGATATGCAAAAGAAACTTGTAAAAAACAAGGATATGAGCCAGGCTTGCCGTACTTATATTCGGGCAAATCTGGATATGAATCTGTTCAGCCTTATCTATAATTACAAGAGTAACCTTAGTTATGCCCCGATGCTTTCGGGCAGGAAGGGGGTGAAAAGGGCGGACATGACGGTGGACAGTACCTCATACTTCAAGGAAATACTGCAACTGGATATTCTGCATACCCCCGAACAGAAATATTACAATTATTATACGGACTTTGTGAAGACCGCTACCGGAAATTTCCGGGATAAGTTTGTGCAAGACCCTCTTTGGCCGGACATGCTTCTTGCCGGGCGTGCTTCCCGTAATCTGAGCAAGTACATGCCTTTGACTGAGGAAGAGCGTCGGACGGTGGACAGCATCGCTTCTCCCGACCTCAGGCAATTGTTCCTGATGAGAAACGGGAGGATTGAAGCCGAACTGAAATCAGAGTTGGAAGCTACTAAGGGAAAGACCGGATATAAGATTGTTGAGGTGGAAAAGGAGGTAGCGGCAGACAGTTTGTTGCAGGTCATTACTCGTCCTTATCGTGGCAAGATGGTACTGGTGGATATGTGGAACACCTGGTGTGGTCCTTGTATGCGGGCCATGAAAAGCCTGAAACCGTTGAAAGAGGAGCTGAAAGAGGTGGTTTATCTATATATTGTCGACGAAACATCTCCTGAAGGAAAATGGAAAGTAATGATACCGGATATACCCGGTATTCACTGTCGCATTAGCAATGAGCAAAGTACGGCATTGGCAAAGCTGTACGAATATCCGGGTATCCCGACCTATTTCGTCGTGAACCGTGAAGGAGATATTTCCTACAAAGCAACCGGATTTCCCGGAGTGGAGATGCTACGGAATGAACTGACCAAGTAACTGTAAATAGTAAATAGTAAATCGTAAATCCCTAAATAGTAAATAATTCCATGGGTCTGTTTTTTGTTTATATACTCAAATCTTCTGTTTGCCTGGCGATATTCTATTTGTTTTATCGCTTGTTGCTGGCACGCGAGACGTTTCATCGTTTCAACCGTTTTTCATTGTTGGGCATTTTGCTGTTGTCCTGCCTATTGCCTTTGGTAGAGGTAAGTGTGAAGCAGGAGACGGAAGTGCACCAGACGATGCTGACATTGGAGCAGTTGCTGATGATGGCAGATGCAGTGAATGCCACTGAGGCCGGAGCAAGGGCTGAAACGGCAACAGTCATCTGGATACAAGTGGCGCTGCTTGTCTATCTGGCAGGAATCGTTTTCTTTGCCTTCCGCAACGTATATTCGTTGGTACGGTTACTGATGTTGCTGAAATCGGGTAAAAAAGAGGATATTGGCAGCTACTTACCGGGCAGGAAAGAGCGCGTTACTTTGATTGTACACAACTGTGACATCGCTCCGTTCAGTTGGATGGGATATATTGTCATTTCACGGAAAGACTTGGAGGAGAACGGACGGGAAATCCTTATCCACGAGCTTGCCCATATCCATAACCGCCATTCCTGGGACTTGCTGGTGGCTGATGTCTGCATTTTCTTTCAGTGGTTCAATCCGGCATCATGGCTCCTGAAGCAGGAATTGCAGAATATCCATGAGTTTGAAGCGGATGAAACGGTGATAAAGGAGGGTGTGGATGCAAAACAGTATCAACTATTATTAATAAAAAAAGCTGTCGGCACAAGGCTCTACTCTATGGCCAACAGCTTTAATCACAGTAAACTTAAAAAACGTATCACTATGATGTTAAAAGAAAAATCAAGTCCGTGGGCACGTTTGAAGTATCTTTATGTACTTCCGGTAGCTGCCATTGCAGTGACAGCTTTTGCCCGTCCCGAAGTCTCCGATAAGGTTGAGGAGATTTCAAGCGTCAAAGTTAACGATTTGGCTGCAATTGTAGAAACAAAAGTGGCAGAAAGTGCAGGTGACACTACGAAGCCTACCGATGTGAAGTATGTACCGACGGAAGTCCGCAAGCAGTTGAAGGGAACTCCGGTCTTCGAGGTGGTAGAGGAGATGCCGGAATTTCCCGGCGGCGGAATGAGCGCTTTCATGGATTATATCAAGACGAATATGCGTTATCCGGCATCTGCCAAAGAGAAAGGTACGCAGGGACGCGTGACTGTCCAATTTGTGGTGGATAAAGATGGTAGTATCAAGGAGCCGAAGCTTCTCCGTTCTGTAGATAAGGATATGAATGCTGAAGCGTTGCGTTTGATAAGTAGTATGCCGAAGTGGAAACCAGGGAGACAGAAGGGGCAGCCGGTGGCAGTGAAATATACGGCTCCGGTGATGTTCAGGCTGGATAACGACAAACTTGAAAAAACTTCTTCTGCCAATGGTATTACAGTTGAAGGATATGCAGGTAATGGGAAAGAACCATTGTATATTGTGGATGGAAAAGAGGTGACGCCATCTGTCATGAGTGCATTGAATCCTGATAAGATAGAACGTGTAACGGTTTTGAAAGATAAATCTGCCACGGAATTATATGGAGAAAAGGGAAAGAATGGTGTTCTTTTGATAACCCTGAAACAAGGAACTCCAGGTATAGTTATCCGTCGGGATAATGAGGTGACAGAGAACGCTAAAGTACAGCATAACGGTAGTCTTGATTTAATAAAGACTATCTATATTGATGGAGAAAAAGTTGATTTGAGTACTAAAACTATCGATGATTTAATACCTGCCGAGAATATTGAGGGTATTGAGGTGAAGAAAGAGGCAGGTGGAAAAGGTGAGATTTACATTACTACTAAAAAAACTAAAGCTGTAGAAAAGACTTCCGTTCAAGGTAATATGAAAGTGGAAGGTAAAGTGGTGGATGAGCAGGGTGAGCCTATTATCGGTGCGGCTGTTCTGATAGAAGGTACCACTACGGGAAGCGTTACCGATGTCAATGGCAATTTTGTCCTTTCTGTACCTTCTAAGGATGCTGTATTGGTTGCTTCGTATATAGGCATGGCTACCGGCAAAGTGAAGGCGCAACCCAAGCTTACAATTACACTGAAAAGTGAATAGTCTCTAACAACTATGATAAGGAAAATTCTCTCTTTGTTTCTGATTCTGGTAGCTGTGGGGGCAGGGCTTTGCTCTGCCCAGACAGCCGGTAAGAAATATTATTTGGCGGACGGGCTTTTCTTCGAAGGCATGCCGCCTGGTGTGGGTTCGGACAACGTGGCGGCTTTCATAATACATGAGGACGGCGCGGGACACGAGGTTACGGAACTCCGCTTGCGCAAGGGCATTGTGCTGTCTGAGGAGGTGAGAGAATATGCTACTCCTGCCGACGAGGTGCCTGGTGCGGAAGCTTTCTTGATGAGTTACCGTGGAGGAACGGGGAAGAAGTTGCCGATAGGCGGTGCCGTACAGACTTTGAAGAAGGAAGAATGGATAGGAAAGGCTTTTCCGGAATTCAAAGTGAAAGACACAGAAGGACAGGAGTGGAGTAATGCCGATGTAGTGGGCCGTCCTATGGTCTTGAACTTCTGGTATACCGGCTGTGGCCCTTGTATCCGTGAAATGCCGGAGCTGAACAAATGGATGGAAGTCTATCCTGATGTAACCTATCTTGCTACGACTTTTGACAGTGCTGCACAAATAAAGAAAATTGTAGAGAGCCGTCCTTTCCTCTTTACCCAGATAGCCGATGACTTGTTTTTTTTCGAGACCTTTCATGTGAGTGGTATGCCGGTCACTATACTGGTGGATAAGAAAGGCATTATCCGTCATATAGAACAAGGTACTGGAACTGCGAAACTTCGGTATATGCAGGATAAGTTGCAGAAACTTGTCAGCGAATAATTCTTTCCTGATGAATAGGGGATAAGGATTTCAGAGGATTTCTTTTGCCCTTTCACAGATTATCATACCTTTGCGAATATAAATCTAAGGAAGGCAAGGTTATGATAAAACATCTTTTTTTAATATGGGGACTGCTTGCGGCACTCACTGCTGAGCCGGTTCTGGCTTGTACATCTGCCGTCGTTTCTGGAAAGGTTACTCCTGACGGCCGTCCGTTGCTATGGAAAAACCGTGATACGGACTATCTGCGAAATCATGTTGCTTATATAAAAGGGGAGAAGTATAACTTCATTGCTGATGTGAATAGTGACAACTTTCCTGATTTGAAGGAGGCATGGGTCGGTACCAATTCTGCCGGCTTTGCCTTGATGAACACCCAATCCTACAATCTGGTGGAAGTGAAAGATGGGGAAGAACGGGGGGCAGCCAATGGGAGGATTATCTACCGCGCTTTGGAGGTTTGTGCCACGGTGGAGGATTTCCGTCACTTCCTTGATACTATTTCCAAGCCCAGCTTGATAGAGGCTAATTTTGGCGTAATCGACGCTCAAGGCGGTGCCGCCGTATTTGAGGTGGATTATTATAAATATACGATGTATGATGCCAATAATCCCAAAGATGCTCCTTACGGCTACATTGCCCGTACCAACTTCTCTTTTGCCGGTGAAGCAAATCGGGGGGCAGGTTATGTACGCTATATGGAGGCAGACAGGGTACTGATGAGGGCTTCTGCAACGGGAGGGATCACACCGCAGGGTATATTCAATGATCTTTCACGTTCGTTTCGCAACGGCATGCTCGATATTGATTTGAAGAGCGGGAAGTTTAATCGCCCGCAAGGTTCCGGTTGGTTTGTCGACCAGGATTTTATTCCCCGTAACAGTACTTCTTGTTCCATTGTGGTGCAGGGCGTAAAACAGGGTGAGAAGGCGGAACTTACTACGATGTGGACACTGCTGGGATATCCTCCTACGGGCATTGCCGTGCCACTTTGGGTGAAGGATGCGGATAAATTTCTGCCTTCGATGGTGTGTTGGGACAAGGCGTGTGCCGCCGCTCCGCTCAGTGATTGGTCACTCCGGCTTTCCAATAATGTCTTCTGTTACAATCAGGGAATGGGAACCAATCGTTATCTGAATTGGGAAAAACTGTACAATATGGAGAATAACGGCTATATGCAACAGCTTGTTCCGGTGGAGGCAGAGGTGTTTCGCCGTACATGCCCATTGTTGGACAGTTGGAGACAGCAAGGAAGCATTGATTCTCAAGAAATGCAGAAGCTCTATCAAGATGTGGAAGTACTTGTCCGAAAGGCTTATACGCCTTTGATGGAGCAATGACAGTATTCCAGTATTTCCCTTTCCTGCTTAGGGTGGAACCAGCGGATTTCCTCGTCCCGTTTGAACCAGGTCATTTGCTTACGAGAATAGATGCGTGAGTTCTGCTTTATCTTCTCAATGGCAAAGGGTAATGTCCATTCGCCGTCCAAGTACTTGAATATTTCTTTGTAGCCTACTGTATTTAGGGAATTTAGACTTTTATGCGGGTAGACCATGCGCGCTTCTTCCACTAAACCCTCTTCCACCATTTGGTCCACCCGGCAGTTGATGCGTTCATAAAGCTCTTCCCGGTTACGTGTTAATCCTATTTTGATGATACGGAAGGGGCGTTCTTTCTTTTGTTGAGTGCGGAAGGAAGTGTAGGCCTTTCCCGTCATGTAGCAGATTTCCAAAGCATGGACTACGCGTTTGGGATTCTTCAAATCTACTATTTTGTAATATTCCGGATCCAACAGCTTAAGTTCCGTACAAAGTCTTTCCAGACCTTCTGTTTCGTATTTGTGCAGCATGAGCTGGCGTGTATCGGCATCTACGGTCGGAATGTCGTCAATTCCTTTACAGACTGCATCTACATACATCATTGAGCCTCCGGTCAGCAGTACGGTGTTATGCTTTGTAAACAGGTCTTCCAGCAGCTTCATCACTTCCGCTTCGTATTGGGCGGCACTGTAATAGTCTGTCAGCTTCAGGGTACCGACGAAGTGATGCTGTACCCGTTGCAGTTGCTCCGGTGTAGGGGCAGCCGTGCCTATCTTTAAATCTGCATAGAGTTGTCTCGAATCGGCCGAGACGATACAAGTATGGAAATGTTCTGCCAATCGGAGGCTGAGCTCTGTTTTGCCTACTCCGGTGGGACCGATAAGTACGATTAGGGTGTGCATGCGGGTAAAAAAATAGGCACGGATTACGCGGATTACACGGAATATTCAATAACAACCGTGTGTTTCCGTGTAATCCGTGCCTAAAAGAAATCTGTATGGTATGTCTGTTTAATATTTCTCTTCTTCAAAGGAGTTTCCGGCTTCGTCCAAACCGCCGAAACCCTCTTTGTCGAAATCTTCCATATCGAAGTCCTGGTCGCCGTAAAAGTTTTCGTCCAAATCAAGGGAACCGCCAGCAGCTGCCATCTCTTCAAAATCAATGGTCTGCTTGGGAGCTTCACCTGCCTTCTTGGTGCATTTGGCTCCTTTCATTTCCTTTCCGGTAATGATTTCAGAAAGCTCGATGAAGAAGCAGCGCTCAGTCATATAATCGAATACATAGAGAAGTTTCTGCTTCTCGTCTTCAACCAGTTCGCTCAACTGGGTCTCTTTCATCACCCAACTGTCCATTTCCGGATTGTCATCCATTTCTTCCAGCGTAATTTCTTTCTCTTTCTCCCAGTCATCATCGCAAATGAAGAAAGAAGTCATCTGGTCGTTAGTGTAGCCTGCCGACTTTAGAATCGCTTCATGGAAGTCATAAAAGGTAGCTTCCGGGTCTATCTGTATTTCTCTGACAAAATCGTCCACCTCATCAGAGATGATTGTAAATCTGTAGATCATGATGATTTATAATTTATGATTTCTGACTTTGTGTAAATCATACGTTTTTCATTTTCCTGCGGGGATAATGCCGCGGGCTGATTCACGTATAAAGTTTACGATATAGCTTATTTCCGGTGTCATTTCCATTTCATCCTCGATTTTCTTCAAGGCATCCGTATTGTTCAGACCGCCTTGATAGATAATACGATAGGCATCATGGATTTTCTCAATGGTCTCGTTGGAGAAGCCACGGCGGCGTAACCCTACCACATTGATTCCCGCATAGCAGATAGGCTCGCGTCCGGCAATGATGTACGGCGGGATGTCCTTGCTGAAACGGCAGCCGCCTTGTATCATTCCATAACCGCCCACATGGCAGAATTGGTGCATCAGTACATTGGCACTGATGATGGAATAATCGTCGATGACAATTTCACCCGCCATTTTTGTAGAGTTGCCAATGATACAGCTGTTGCCTATCAGAGCATCGTGGGCCACGTGTACACTTTCCATCAGGAGATTGTTGTTGCCGACGATGGTTCTGCCTTTGGCAGCTGTACCGCGGTTGACAGTTACGTTTTCACGTATGATATTGTTGTCTCCGATTTCAGCAGTGCTTTCCTCCCCTCTGAACTTTAAATCTTGGGGAATGGCACCGATAACGGCTCCCGGGAAAATGGTGTTTCCATTGCCGATGCGTGCACCGTACAGAATGTTGACATTTGCCATAATCTTGTTGTTATCACCGATTACCACATTCTTGTCAATGAAAACAAAAGGAGCAATCTCTACGTTTTCCCCGATTTTGGCTTCGGGATGAATATACGCTAAGGGACTTATCATATTATTTACGATTTAGCTATTTACGATTTACGATTGAGAATACTTGCGATTTACTGTATATACGATTTTATCCGAATGTGATAATTCTCACGAGTAATTTGAATCGTAAATCGTAAATAGTCTAATCGTAAATTTTATTATTTGTTCTTAACTATTTGCGCCATAAACTCTGCTTCGCAGACAACTTTTTCGCCTACAAACACATAGCCTTTCATGGTAGAGATGCCGCGGCGTATGGGGGCCATCAGCTCTACACGGAAGATGAGGGTATCTCCAGGTACCACTTTCTGGCGGAATTTCACACCGTCAATCTTCATGAAGTAGGTGGAGTAACGTTCCGGTTCATCTACTGAATTCAGTACAAGCAAACCTCCCGTCTGTGCCATTGCCTCTATCTGCAACACACCGGGCATTACGGGTTCCTGCGGGAAGTGTCCCTGAAAGAAAGGTTCGTTGGAAGTTACGTTCTTGACACCTACAATGTAGTTGGCACCTATTTCTATGACCTTGTCCACCAATTGCATCGGGTAACGGTGAGGCAGAAGTTCGCGGATGCGGTTTACATCCATAATCGGTTCGCGGTTGCAGTCGTAGGTAGGGGCTTGTATTTCGTGCAAACGGATTTCCTTGCGCATCTGGCGGGCGAACTTATTGTTGATAGTGTGTCCCGGGCGGGTAGCGATGATACGGCCCTTGATGGGCTTGCCTATCAAGGCCAGGTCACCGATGACATCAAGTAACTTGTGGCGGGCGCATTCATTGGGCCACACCAAAGGTTTGTGGTTGATATATCCCAATTGTTTGGCGTCCATATGAGGAACACCCATCACGTCGGCCAGCTTGTCATAGTTCTCCTGGGACATTTCGCGTTCGTAAATAACAATCGCATTGTCAAGGTCGCCGCCCTTGATAAGACCGGCTTGCAGCAACGGCTCAATTTCGCGTACAAACACGAAAGTACGGCTTGCGGCGATTTCATCCTTGAACTTCGTCATGTCCTCCAGCGTTGCAAACTGGTTGGGGAGGATGTTGGAATCGTATGATACCAATACATTCAAGCTGAAGTTCTCGTCCGGCAACACGATGATGGAAGAGCCGGTTGTTTCGTCACGGAATTCAATTTTGGACTTGATGATATAGAAATCTTTTACGGCATTTTGTTCTACAGTGCCTACGCGCTCTATTTCGTTGACATAATATTGGGCGCTTCCGTCCAGAATGGGAAATTCCGGTCCGTTTACCTGTATCAAGCAGTTATCGATACCCAATGCATAGAGGGCTGCCATACCATGCTCCACTGTGCTCACCTTTACTCCGTTTTTGGAGATTACAGTTCCACGGGTAGTTTCGGATACGTTGTCTGCAACGGCATCGAAGGTAGGCTGTCCTTCCAAGTCGATACGTTGGATTTTGTATCCATGGTTATCCGGAGCAGGATTGAAAGTAACGGTTAGGTCAAGTCCCGTATGAAGACCTTTTCCACTAAGCGAAAAGCTATCTTTTAGAGTCTTTTGTTTTAACATTGGTTACTTATTTAATTGTTGTTTAAGTTCATTCAATTCTTTGCGGAGCTGGCGCAGTTCCACTTGCATTTCCGGCAAACTTCTTTGTGCGATGGATGCCTTGAAATATTGTTTCAGCTCCATAGGAGGGGTACCGATAAGCTGGCTACCGTCCTTTATGCTACTGGGAACACCAGACTGTGCGCCAAGGTTTACTTTGTTGCCAATATGAATATGACCTGCAATGCCTACCTGCCCGCCGAACATGCACCATTCTCCTATCTTGGTAGAACCTGCTACACCTACTTGCGCCGCCATTACGGTGTGGGAGCCTATTTCATCATTGTGTGCCACTTGAATCAAATTATCCAGTTTCACGCCGCTATGTACGATGGTGGCTCCCATAGTAGCACGGTCCACACACGTGTTGGCACCGATTTCCACATGGTCTTCCAGGATAGTGATACCTATTTGCGGTATTTTTTCATAGCCCTCGGAAGTGGGGGCGAAGCCGAAACCGTCTGCACCGATAACGCAACCGGAGTGCAGGATGCAGTGGTTTCCTACCCGGCAATCGTGGTAGATGGTGGAGTTAGCGTAAATAATACAGTCATTGCCCACTTTGGCACCGCTGCCAATCGTGACGTGCGGATGAATGACCGTATTGTCTCCCACCTCTGCGTATTCGCCAATGCAGGCAAAAGGCGCAATGTAAACATCCTTGCCAATTTTAGCTGTCTCGGCAACAAAGGCCAGAGAGTCAATTCCCACCCGCTTTGGCTTGCTTTGCTCATAAAGATTTAGCAATTTAGCAAGACTTTCATACGCATTGTCCACTTTAATCAGGGTGGCTTTCACTTCTTGTTCCGGAACAAAGTCCTTGTTTACCAGAACAATGCTTGATTGGGTTTCGTATATGTAGGGGGTATATTTGGGGTTGGATAGAAAGGAGATGGCTCCCGGTATTCCCTCTTCGATTTTCGCAAAGGTGTGAACGGTAGCATTCTCGTCTCCAACAATTTCTCCTTGGATAAATGTTGCAATTTGTTTAGCAGAGAACTCCATGTCTTATTCTTGTTAGATGGTTTCAAAACGCAAATAACGGACTTTTTTTTTATATTTCCTTGTCCTGAGGTGAATATTTTATACTTATCTATGCAAACGTTGGTAGCATAAGTAGTACTTTTTTACTTTCTTGGACAGAAGAGAGATATTGAGCATATCCGATGCTTCGGCAATATTCTTGATGCTGCCGTCGTTGTAGAGGATGTCAATACTGTCATCTGCCTCGTCGTACATATTCTTCTCGATGCTGGGGGTAGAGATGAAATATCTCGCTTCGGAGAGAGGGATGTTCAGTTGTTCACTGATTTGCAAAGTTAGTTCTTTTTTCCGTTCCTCACTAATAGGTTCGGTAGAAATCTCGACTTTGAAGATGTTTCGGTTAATCATGCCGGCGCTCAGGGTGGACAAAACCTTGTCCGAATGGCGGCTCCATACCTTGAGGGCAGTCCAGATGTCATTATCGTCCAACTGAATGAAATTCTCCAAACATTCGGGATTGTTGTAGAATGCCTCCCGGCTGATGTCGTTGTATAGAAAGAATTTCAAGGCGGGTGAGGCAAAGAGGTCTATGCCGCGGCTTGCCAGTTCCTTGGCGCGGAGCAGGGTGCTAATCAGCATTTTCTCGTAAGCAACGGAGGTTTTGTGCAGATAGACTTGCCAGTACATCAGGCGGCGGGCGGTGAGGAAGTTCTCAATAGAATAGATGCCTTTGGACTCTACTACCAGGTGGTCATCCTTTACATCCAGCATCTTGATAATGCGGGCGGAGCCAATGTTGCCTTCGGTCACTCCGGTATAGAAGCTGTCGCGGCGCAGGTAGTCCAGGCGGTCCATATCCAGTTGCCCGCTTACCAGTTGGTGCAGGAAGCGCTTGGGGTATTCATCCTTGAAAATTTGAATGGCGAGTGTCAACTGTCCGTTCATTTCCTTGTTGATACGTTCCATCAGCATCAAGGAGATGTCTTCGTGGGAGACGCCCTGCACGATGGTATTTTCCAGTACGTGGGAGAAGGGTCCGTGGCCGATGTCGTGCATCAGGATAGCGGCTTCCACAGCTTCGGCTTCGCTGTCGAAGATAAAGTTTCCTTTGGTGGCAAGTTGCTGGATGGCCTCACTCATTAGGTAGAAGGCTCCCAAAGAGTGTTGGAACCGTGTATGCTGCGCACCGGGATATACGACAGAGGACAACCCCAGTTGCTTGATACGGTTTAGACGTTGCAAAAGGGGATGTCGTACAACATCGTACAACAACCCCTTTGGTATGTTGATGAACCCGAAGACAGGGTCGTTGATAATCTTTCTTTCGAACATTAAGCGTTAGTCGTTAATCACTTTTTTCAACTCTTCCGCCATCTGTGCCTGCACTTCTTGGGCTGCTTTTCGGCTGGCGGCGGCGAAGTTCTCTGTCTTGTCCACGTAGATGATGCCACGGCTGGAGTTGACAATCAGGCCGCAAGTCTTGTTCATGCCATACTTGCAGACTTCTTCCAGGGAGCCGCCTTGTGCGCCTACGCCGGGAACCAATAGGAAGTGTTCGGGAACAATCTTGCGGATATCTTCGAAGGCGCGGCCTTGTGTGGCGCCTACTACGTACATCATCTGTTCGTCACTGGCCCACTCCTGGGATTTGCGGAGCACTTTTTCGAAGAGGCGTTCGCCGTTGGTGTCTTCCGTCAGCTGGAAGTCGTGCGAGCCTTTGTTGCTGGTCAACGCAAGCAGGATTACCCATTTGCCTTCGTACGTAAGGAACGGGGTCACACTGTCTTCGCCCATGTAGGGAGCTACGGTTACGGAATCTATATCCAGCTCTTCGAAGAAGGTGCGGGCATACATGGCAGAGGTGTTCCCGATGTCACCGCGTTTGGCGTCGGCGATGATGAATTGGTCGGGATAGTTCTGCTTGATGTAGTTTACGGTTTTCTCGAAAGCTATCCAGCCTTTCACGCCCATGCTCTCATAAAATGCCAGATTGGGCTTGTAGGCGATGCAGAGGTCGGCAGTAGCGTCGATGATGGCTTTGTTGAAAGCGAATATAGGGTCTTCCTCTTTCAGAAGATGCTCGGGTATTTTCTTGATGTCGGTGTCAAGACCTACGCAAAGGAATGACTTCTTGCGCTTGATGTTCTCGAATAATTGCTGTTTGTTCATATTATTTTTTAGTTACGGGTTACTTATCACTGCCTTACAGCTCGCTCTCTTTCAGTCTTTCTGCATTTTCCGCCACAATCAGGTGGTCGATGCAGTCTTGGATGTCTCCGTCCATGAAGGCGGCGAGATTGTAGATGGTGTAGTTGATGCGGTGGTCCGTGATGCGTCCTTGCGGATAGTTGTAGGTGCGTATCTTGGCGGAGCGGTCGCCAGTGCTGACCATCGTCTTACGCTTGGAGGCGATGTCGTCGATGTACTTCTGGTGTTCCTTGTCGTAGATGAAGGTACGCAAGCGCGAGAGGGCGCGTTCCTTGTTCTTGGGCTGGTCGCGTGTCTCGGTACATTCGATGAGGATTTCTTCGACTATGCCTGTGTTGGGATTCTTCCAGTTGTAGCGCAGGCGCACGCCGGATTCCACCTTGTTCACGTTCTGACCGCCGGCACCACCGCTTCGGAAGGTGTCCCACTTGATTTCACCTTCGTTGATAACTACGTCGAACTCTTCGGCTTCGGGAAGCACGGCTACGCTAGCGGCTGAGGTGTGTACGCGTCCTTGCGTTTCTGTGGCCGGTACGCGCTGCACGCGGTGCACGCCCGATTCATATTTCAGGGTGCCATATACATTGTCGCCCGTCACGGAGCAGACAATTTCCTTGAAACCGCCGGCTGCACCTTCGTTGGCGCTGGATATCTCCATTCTCCATCCCTTGGATTCGCAGTACTTGGTGTACATGCGGAAGAGGTCGCCGGCAAAGATTGCCGCTTCGTCACCACCCGTGCCGCCACGAATTTCGAGGATGGCATTACGGCTGTCCTGCGGGTCGGCGGGGACGAGCAGCAGCTTTATCTGCTCTTCCAGTTCCGGTTGGCGGGTTTGGCAGGCATCCAGCTCTTCGCGTGCCATTTCCCGCATCTCCTGGTCTGTTTCGTTGGCGATGATTTCTTTGGCTTCTTCTATGCCGCGCAGTACTTGCATGTACTCTTTGCGGGCATTCATTAGGTCGCCCAGTTCTTTATATTCTTTGGTGAGCTTGACGTAACGCTTCTGGTCCGCAATCACTGCCGGGTCTGTAATCAAGGTCGACACTTCTTCGAAGCGGGCGACAAGCCCTTCCAGCTTTTCGAGTATGGTATTGTTGTCTGCCATATATTTAATACTTGAACTCTCCGAATTCACTCTTGATAATCAGTTCTTTCTTGTTGCTTTCTTCCACGCGGCCTACAATCTGTGCATCGATGTTGAAACTCTTCGAAATAGCAATCACCTCTTCTGCATGTTCGGGAGAGAGGTACACTTCCAGGCGATGCCCCATATTGAACACCTTGTACATTTCGCTCCAGTCCGTATCGCTCTGCTCCTTGATGGTCTTGAACAACGGTGGAACGGGGAAGAGATTGTCTTTGATGACACGGCAGTTGTCTCCCACAAAGTGCAGTACCTTGGTTTGTGCGCCGCCCGAGCAGTGTACCATACCGTGGATTTGGGGACGGAGCGCATCGAGCAGCTTCTTAACTACCGGTGCGTAGGTGCGGGTGGGGGAAAGTACCAGCTTTCCTGCATCCAGCGGACTGTCTTCGACACTGTCTGTCAGTTTTAGCTTGCCACTGTATACCAGCTCTTCGGGTACAGCCTTGTCATAGCTTTCAGGGTATTTCTCTGCCAGGTATTTGGAGAATACATCGTGGCGTGCGCTGGTCAGTCCGTTACTGCCCATACCGCCATTGTATTCTTTCTCATAAGTAGCCTTTCCGTAAGATGCCAGACCTACAATCACATCGCCCGGACGGATATTGGCATTGTCTATAACATCTGAGCGCTTCATGCGGCAGGTCACTGTCGAGTCTACGATAATGGTACGTACAAGGTCGCCCACGTCGGCTGTTTCGCCACCGGTGGCATAAACGCCTACTCCCATTTCGCGGAGTTCGGCAAGCAGTTCATCCGTACCGTTGATGATGGCTGAGATTACTTCGCCGGGGATGAGCAGTTTATTACGTCCGATGGTAGAGGATACCAGAATGTTGTCTACCGCACCCACACAAAGCAGGTCGTCGATGTTCATAATCAGTGCATCTTGTGCAATGCCTTTCCACACACCCAGGTCGCCGGTTTCCTTCCAGTACATATAGGCAAGACTGGACTTGGTGCCTGCTCCATCGGCATGCATAATGTTGCAATACTCCGGGTCACCGCCCAAAATGTCGGGGATAATTTTGCAGAAAGCCTGCGGGAAAATACCTTTGTCGATATTCTTGATGGCGTTGTGCACATCTTCCTTTGATGCGCTGACGCCTCGCATCATGTATCGTTGATTACTCATGAGATAATAGGTTTGTTCAATTGAATGTGCAAAGATACATCTAATCTTCTACAACACAAAGCGAGGCACAAAGTTTCTCGCCTTTGTGCCTCGCTATAGAGTTGTGTATTTATCAGAATTGTACCTGGGGAGCTTGTTCCGCTCCTTCTGCCGCTTCGAAATAAGCTCGTTTCTCAAAACCGAAGAGACCGGCAAGGATATTCTTGGGGAAACGGCGAATGGCTGTATTGAAGTTCTTGGCTGCATTGTTGAAGTTGGTACGTGCTACGTTGATACGGTTTTCCGTACCTTCCAGCTGTGCCTGCAGTTCCAGGAAATTCTGATTTGCTTTCAAGTCCGGATAGTTTTCTGTGATGGCAAGCAATTTACCGAGGGCGGAAGTCACCGCACCTTGTGCTTTCTGATATTCAGCCAGCTTTTCCGGAGTAAGGTCTGCCGCATCCACTTTGATTTGAGTGGCTTTGCTGCGGGCTTCTACTACACCTTCCAGTGTTTCCTTCTCGTGCGTGGCATATCCTTTCACGGTATTCACCAAGTTCGGAATCAGGTCGGCACGGCGTTGGTATTGGGTTTCTACGTTCGACCATTGTCCGCTGACATTTTCGTCCATGGTTACGAGTCCGTTATAGCCGGTTACACCCCAAATGGCGAGAAGAGCTATAACAACGATAATGATAATGGTTGATTTCTTCATACTTTTCATTTTTAGGCCTCACCTCCGATTCCTCTCCGATAGAGAGAGGGGAGGAGGGGAAGGCAGTTATTAATCATTTAATTATATTCTATGTAAACGTTTTATTTTCTTCCAGTATCCTCGAAGGTGTGTCAAAACGGTTGATGGCACACAGATGACACATCCTCGGCGTTAGAACCGGGAACCGGCTCCACCGCCACCTCCCATACCGCCTCCGAAGCTACCACCGCTGAAGCCTCCTCCGCCACTTCCGCCGAAGAGACCTCCACCACCGAAGATGACCGGACCACCTCCGCCTCCTCCCCGGTAATTTTCATCGTATGACTGCTGGCGGCGCACTACTTTATGTCCGCAATTGCGGCAGGTGTAGGTCACATCTTCCGTTTTCACTCCATTGCGGCGTGAGATGAGTATGCTGCTGCTACGTTGCAATTTATGTTGTCCGCAGTTGGGGCATTTGTTGGCAGCGCGTTGGGCAAGGATGCCTATAATAGATGCCACTGCGAGGAAACCGATAAGCCCCAGTAGGATACCTCCTACGGAGAGGTCATCCTCCTCTTCCGTGTCATTCACCATAGTGCCGTCAAGACGTGAACAGACTGCCTTTACACCCGCTACCATTCCAGCATCCCAATTACCGTCTTTCAGATAGGGAATCATGTATTTGGTCTGTATACGTTTGCAGATGGCATCAGGAAGGTCCCCTTCTAAACCGTATCCCGTATAAAACTGGATGCAGCGTTGGTCGGTTACCAGCAGAATGACCAAACCGTTGTTTTTTTCTTTTTTCCCTACTCCCCATTCATTGAGCAGCTGGTGTGAGAAATCAAAACAGTCTTCTTGTCCGATGGACGGGACAACGGCAACTACCGTTTCAATGCCAGTTTGCTGCTCCAATGCATAGAGCATACGGTCTATATTGTCACATGCCTCCGTGGATAGGATTCCGGCTGGGTTGCACACATAGCGTGTCTTGTCCTGAAGGTGTACTTTAGGAATATTCTTAGTGGTGTAGACTTCTTGTGCCTGCAAGGATAAGAGCAGGCATAAGAAGAATGTTATGGAAATAAATCGTCTCATACTACCAATATTTGTTGCGGCGAAGATAGGTAAAATCACATCAATGTATGTATTTTCCTACGAATTTCTTTACATGTTCGGTGTATTCCTGCGGATAATCCTTGTAAGACATAGCATGCGTGGCACCGGGCACAATCCATAATTCTTTGGGTTCGGGCTTGGCTTCGTAGAGGGGATAGACCATCCACGTCGGCACAAAGGTGTCGGCATCGCCGTGGATGAAGAGCATCGGCAAAGTACATTTCTTTACTTGCTCCAAAGCAGAGGCTTCCAGGAAGTCCCATCCGTACTCTTGCCGGCAGAGCCAGTTTGCTGTATGCAGAAGAGGGAAGGCGGGCAGGTTGAACTGTGCTTTCAGTTCTCCGCGAAACTCGTCCCATACGCTTGTGTAGCCGCAGTCTTCTACGAAACACTTGATGAAAGGCTGTTGGTATTGACCATGCTCCACTTCGCCGGATACCATCATGGTGGTGGCGGCTCCCATGGAGATACCGTGCACTACCATCTCTGTGCTGCGGGATGCTACGCTGTCTGTATGGCGGCGCCCGAAGAGTTCGTCAGCGGTTTCGGTCCATTGCAGTACGTCAAGCCGGTCTTTCCAGCCCATCTGTGCATGGTTTCCCTCGCTCATCCCGTGCCCGTAGAGGTCGGGCAGCAAGATGTTGAAGTCCATCTCCTTGTTGTACAGATAGCCTATCATCAGCATGCGCACGGCATTATCCGTATATCCGTGTACGATGACTGCTGTTTTTGGGGTGGGGTGGGCGGCGGCAACGTAGAGTGCGTGTAGCGTCTCTCCATGGTCGTTCTCAATGTAGAAGTCCTTCAATGCTCCTACAGTCACCAAACTGTCTACCCACGGTTGCAGTTCGGGATATTGCTCGAACATGAAGTTGTAGGATTCGGCAATGTTGCGACTGCGTGTGATAAGGCCTTCGGGTTTCAGAGCATGCCCCAGCATATAGTACCCTCCGCACAGTACTACGGTGCAGAGGGCAGCCAGACCGAGAATCGAATATTTTATGGTTTTCTTCATTATTTATTCCAAATTTCCCATGCAGCAAAGGCTTGCAGCAGTAACATTTCCAGACCGTTCTTAGTGACGGCTCCTTGTGCCTGGCCTTTCTTCATGAAAAGGGTTTCGTTTGGATTATATAACAAATCATAGAGCAAATGGTTGGGAGTCAGTAGTTCGTAAGGAATATTGGGACAGAAATCCACTTTGGGATACATGCCTACTGGGGTACAGTTGACAATCACTGTGTACTCTTGCATGATTTTCGGTGTCAGTTCTTCGTAAGTGAGGTATTTATCCTCTTTCTTGGCGCGTGATACGAAGGTACTTTTTATACTCAGGTTCTCCAGCCCGCGATATACGGCTTTCGATGCACCGCCGGTACCCAAAATCAGGGCTTTCTTGTGTTGTGGTTGCAAAAGTGGTTCTATGGATTGTGTAAATCCTATGATGTCGGAGTTGTAGCCAACCAGTTTCACTTTGCCTTTGGGAAGGCGGATAATCTTAATGACATTGACGGCGCCTATCTTGGCTGTGTCTTTGTCCAGTTCGTCCAGGTAGGGGATGACTTGCTCCTTGTAAGGGATAGTCACATTCAGTCCACAGAGGTTGGGATTTTCCTCGATAACTTCCATGAAATCCTCGATACGTGGAATTTCGAAATTTACATATTCTGCATCAATATTTTCTGCCTTGAATTTCTCATTGAAATATCCGATAGAAAAGGAATGTTTCAACGGGTAACCTATTAAACCGTATTTCTGCATAATATTTTAGTTATTGATTGAACTATATTCGTTTGTTTATGGAGTACATTATTGGTCGGAAGTAGTTGAGGAGGTGATTACCGGTTCTTTGATGATAACAAAACCTCCGAATTGCAATCCGTTGTCTTTTCCGTTCAAACAGAACTTTCTGTCGAATACGGGTTTATTTTTTGATTTCCAGATCAGTTTGCTAGAGAAGGTGATGACGTCTTGAGTACCATCGTTCCAGTCTATTATCACTTTTTCGTTATCGAATGTATCGTCGCCATTGAATTCTCCAAAAGTGAGAAAGTATTTGCCAGTTTCAAATTTCATTGTTTGCAGACCGTTGAAGTGTGCAAGGTAAGCTTTGGTTTGGCTTATTGGAACGTCCTTTTCATATATTTTTCCATTATAGATTGCCTTGATTCCTTGCTTGGCAATGTTGCCGGGAGTTTCAGGATTCAACAAATCATTACCTTGAGCATCTTGTACTGCGATATGCAGTTCGATAGGAGCAAAATCCCATATCATATCATCACTTCCCGAATCATCGCAAGCTGTGAAACCGGCAACGCAAAGGAGGGAAATAAATAATAAATAGAGGGTGTGTGTAGCTTTCATAAGGTCTCTTTTTTATATAAGTTTCTTCTTTTTATTTAGTTGCCACATAAAGTGTACATATCCCGAAAGTCAGCCGCTTGAAGTGCACTTCGCTGAAGCCTGCCTTGCGGATTACCTCCTGCATCACTTCTCCCTGCGGGAAGGCGCGAATACTTTCCGGTAGATAGGTGTAGGCGCTGTTGTCTTTCGAAATACATTTACCGAGCAGGGGGATGACAACTTTGGAGTAGATGGTGAACAACTGTTTCATCGGGAAGCGGTCTGGTGTGGAGAGCTCCAGTATGACGAGATGTCCGCCGGTCTTTAGTACGCGGCACATCTCGGACAGTCCCTTGTCCAGCCCTTCGAAGTTGCGGATGCCGAACGCTACGGTCACGGCGTCGAAGCTTTCGTCGGCAAACGAGAGGGAGGTGCAGTCCTCCCGGACAAATGAAATCTTGTTCGAGAGGTGCGCCTGCTTTACTTTTTCACGTCCCACGTTCATCATGCCTTCCGAGATGTCGGTGCCAATCAGGCTATCGGGTTGCAGTTCGCGGCATGCAAGGATGGCGAAATCGCCGGTGCCGGTAGCTACGTCCATAATACGCCGGGGGCGGAAAGGACGTAGGTACTTGATTGCTTTCCTACGCCAGCTGCGGTCGATGCCCATGGATAGGGTGTGATTCAGCTTGTCGTAGGCAGGAGCGATGTTGTCGAACATTTCTTCCACTTGTTCGCTCTTCTTGCCGTCATTACCGTAGGGCTTGATGTGTTCTTGGGGATAGTCCATTTACTTTAAATATTCGGTTACATTCTTTTCAATGCGTTCGGCAATGTTGCTGGTATCTTCCTTTACAAACTTCTCGCCGGTGATGTGTTCGTACAGTTCGATGTAACGTTCGCTGATTGAAGTAACGATTTCGTCGGTCATTTCCGGTACCTGCTGTCCTTCCTTGCCTTGGAAACCGTTGTCCATCAGCCATTCGCGTACAAACTCCTTGGAGAGTTGCTTTTGCGGTTCGCCGTTGGCAAAACGTTCTTCGTAGCCTTCGGAGTAGAAGTAGCGGCTGGAGTCGGGCGTATGGATTTCGTCCATCAGGTAAATCTTGCCGTCGTGCTTGCCGAATTCGTATTTGGTGTCTACCAGAATCAATCCGCGTTCCGCTGCAATCTCGGTACCGCGTTTGAAGAGGGCCATGGTGTATTGCTCCAATACGGCATATTCTTCGGGTGTGGCAAGACCTTGTGCCAGGATTTCTTCTTTGGAGATGTCGGCATCGTGTTCGCCAATCTCGGCTTTAGTGGTCGGGGTGATGATGGGTTCAGGGAATTTCTGGTTTTCCTTCATCCCTTCGGGCAACTTCACGCCGCAGATTTCACGTACACCGCTCTTGTAGGCACGCCATGCGCTGCCACAGAGGTAACCGCGTACAATCATTTCTACGGGGAATCCTTCACACATCACACCTACCGTCACCATCGGATCGGGTGTAGCCATTTTCCAGTTGGGGCAGATGTCGGTTGTGGCATCCAGGAATTTTGCTGCAATCTGGTTCAACATTTGTCCTTTGAAGGGAATACCTTTCGGCAATACTACGTCAAAGGCTGAGATGCGGTCGGTAGCTACCATGACCAACTTTTCACCATTGATGTTGTACACATCACGAACTTTTCCGTGGTACACGCTTTTCTGTCCGGGAAAGTTAAATTCAGTTGCTGTTAATGCTTTCATCTTTGTAATATTTACGATTTTGAGAATTTACTGTTTCTGTTCAATCTTACTATCGGCTTGTTCGGCTTTGCGTCGTTCACGCTCCGCTTTCGCTTCCTTGTCGAACTTCTCGTAGGCCTCCACAATCTGAGTTACCAACTTATGGCGTACGATGTCTTTCTTGTTCAGCTCCACGAAACTGATGCCTTTTACGCCTTTCAGAATCTTCAGTGCCTGCACCAGACCGGAAGTCTGGGAAGAAGGCAAGTCAATCTGCGTCATGTCTCCCGTGACAATCATCTTGGTGTTCATGCCCATGCGGGTGAGGAACATCTTGATTTGCTGGGTGGTCGTGTTCTGCGCTTCATCCAGAATGACGACGGCATCGTTCAGTGTGCGTCCGCGCATAAAGGCGAGGGGGGCAATCTGGATGATGTTCAGCTCCATATACTCTTTCAGCTTGGCGGCAGGTATCATGTCCTGCAGGGCGTCATAGAGTGGTTGCAGATACGGGTCTATCTTGTCCTTCATGTCGCCGGGCAGGAAACCGAGCTTTTCTCCGGCTTCTACGGCAGGGCGGCTGAGGATGATTTTCTTTATCTCCTTATTCTTTAGTGCCCGCACGGCAAGCGCGATGGCTGTATAGGTCTTTCCTGAACCGGCGGGACCGATGGCAAACAGCATGTCATTCTTGGCAAATGCCTCTACCAGCTTCAGCTGGTTCTCGCTGCGCGGGATAATCGGCTTTCCGGTTACGCTGAATACAATGACATTGCCCGATTTTTCCGCTTGCGGGGCATTGCCTTTGATGATGTCTATAATGACCTCTTCTTTCAAAGAGTTGTATTCGGCACAGTATTTCTCCAGCTTGGTGATGTTCTCCTCGAATGCACACATTTCCTCCTCATCACCCAATACTTTGATGACATTGCCGCGGGCAACGATGCGAAGCTTGGGATACAAGGCCTTTATCAGCTGCATGTTGGCGTTGTTTACGCCATAAAATATTACCGGGTCAATATCTTCAAGAACAATCAGTTTTTCTATCATTGATATGTTTTAAAGTTCAATTCGTTCTTTTAGTGAAACGTTCTGCAAATGTAGTGAAACGTTTGGATACTTAAACAGTTCCATTGGGTATTTTTTTTGCAGTGGCTTCGGGTAGATTGTCGGTAATTGTTGCACGACGATGCCGTTTCCTTTTTTTGAGCATCCGATGCGTTGCCGGTTCAGCGTCTGCTCCTTCATGTTGAAGATGATATTGGGGTCGAAGTGCTGGCCGTTGACGCGTGTCTCGAAGTGCAGATGCTCGGTAGAGGCGCGTCCGGTGCGTCCGGTCAGTGCGATGGGCTGTCCGGCTTTGACTGTGTCGCCACAATGTACAAGGTTTTTGAAGTTGTGGCTGTATATCGTTTCCAGTCCGAAGTCATGGCGTACGACGACGACATTGCCGTAGGCGCTATAAGGCTTGGACATCCGTACTACGCCGTTGAAGGCACTCCGTATGGTGTCTTTGGCGTAGGTCTTGATGTCTATGCCACTGTGGCGTCCCCGCCCCCGTCCGTAAGGGGAGATGACTTTTCCTCCAGGCAGGGGAAAGGAGTATTCCGTGTCCGGAATGTCCTCCAAAGGTAGCTCTATCAGTTCTCTTTGCGAAAACAGTCCCGGAGTGGCAACGCGGATATGGTTGGTTTCCATGGTGGAAAAGACCGTTTTCTTCCCTTGTGCCGTGGCACCAAGGGCTATGAGCAGGAGAGGGACAAGAATACGGATTCTCATTTATTCAAAATATTGTATAGTCCCACTGGTAGAGGAAGCATATTTCTCCAACAGTTCCAATATCATTTCGGCTGCTTCTTTCAGACCTTCCTGCCCGTTGTAGCCGTTGACAATGGCAAGGATATGGCGGGTTTCAAGTTTCATCTTGGTGCGTTCGTGGTCGCTGGTCGGGGTACCGATACCGCCTATACGGTCGCGGTAGACGGGCAGCCCTTCTATGTTCAGCATGCCGCGGCCTATACCCTCGAACAATTCCTCGGCACGTCCTATGCCCAGCTCAAGGTCGGTCCCTTGTATCTCGTCGGCATCAAATCCGCCGATAGAGTGGCCCGTACGTAGGGAGACAAGGTTGATAAGGTCTACCAACGTATCTATCTGATAGAGTTCCAATCCGCGCAGCAGTCGCCGTCTCAGTGCTTCGGCCGAGGGACGGTAGCGGCTGGGGTCCTTGCCGCAACGTTTGTAGGCTTCGCGGGTGGCGGCAATGACGGGTTGGTACTTGATGCTGTCCGTGGTTTCACGGGCTCTTAGCTCTTGGGTGAAAGTTGCGATTTCTTGCCACAACCCTTCGCAATATGGGGTATTTGTCACTTCGGCAAATACGGCTGCACCGCGGAATTCGGGGCAATTCTGCTTGATTTCTTTAGAAAGTGTGATATGATACATTAATGCAATCCGTTTGAATGGGTTAACATGATTCCCGACAATATCCTTCCGGATTTGATACCCATCCGGCGTGCCGAGAAAAACTCTTCATATTGGGTAAAAGTACATATATTGGCTGTCTCCACTTGTGCGGAAGGTACTCCGAAGTCCAGTAGTTGCAGTCGGTTGGCAGCCCATAGGTCGATATGGTATTTGTGGGTGGCGGGTTTCCATTCGGAGATGTAATCCATCTGGAAACCGTTCTTACGGAATGCTTCATAGACTTCGTCGCCTACCTCGAAGGCGGAAAGGGAGATGCCGGGGCCGATGCAGGCTATCACTTCTTTGCCCTCTGTGCCATAGCGGGCACGCATCTTGTCGAGTGTGTGGCCGAGGATGTAATTCACAGTGCCGCGCCATCCGGCATGAACAGCGGCTATCACGGCATTCTTCCGGTCGTAGAGCAGGATGGGAATGCAGTCTGCCGTAGAGATGCAGATGCAGCAGCCCGGTTCACGGGTTATCAGTGCATCAATGCCCTGCAACATGGAGTGGCGTTCTTCTGCTGTTGCATGCAGATAAGTTCCGTCAATGACAAGTGCCTTTGTCCCGTGGGTCTGAAACGGGATGACCAGTTCTTGGGGGCGTTGGGGCAGGGAAGAACATACTATTTCCTGGTTGCGGCGTACAGCTTCGGCTTCGTCTCCCGTGTAAGGTGTACAGTTGAGGGAGGCATAGTTACCTTGGCTGCATCCACCGTGGCGGGTGGTTACAAAACAAGAAATGCCGGGATATGAGGCAAGCAGCTCATATCCCAACATTTTCCTATCTTCTGTAAGAGGAATCATTTTTTATCTTCCTCCCAATCTTCTTCGTATTCAAAGTCCTCGAGGTCCTCTATGTCCTCGTCGTCGTTGACGTATTCATAGCTGAGGTCCTCGTCCTCACCCTCTTCTTTCAATTCTTCCTGCAGGTGGCTGAGGTCTTTGGCGCGATGGGCAATGCTGTCCACTTTGCCTTCTATCTTATTACTTTCCTTGTTCAGCTCTTCCCAAAGGATGTCTTTCAGCGTAGAGATGCCCATGCCGGAGACAGCAGAGATGAATATATGCGGAATCCCTTCGGGCAGTGTCGGCTCTATCTCGTCCATCAGTTCCTGGTCGAGCATGTCGCATTTGGTGACGGCAAGCACTCTCTGTTTGTCCAGCATTTCGGGGTTGAAAGTGCGAAGCTCGTTCAACAGGATTTCGTATTCCTTACGGATGTCGTCACTGTCGGCAGGCACCATGAACAGCAACAATGAGTTGCGCTCGATGTGGCGCAGGAAACGCAATCCTAAGCCTTTGCCGGCACTGGCTCCTTCGATGATGCCGGGAATGTCCGCCATCACAAACGATTTGCTGTCGCGATAGGACACGATGCCCAGATTGGGTTCCAGCGTTGTAAACGGATAATTGGCGATTTTGGGCTTCGCCGCAGAAACGGATGCCAGTAAAGTGGATTTTCCTGCATTGGGGAAACCTACCAGACCGACGTCTGCCAGCAGCTTCAGTTCCATGATTACCGTCAACTCCTGCATCGGTTCGCCCGGTTGTGCAAAGCGGGGAGCCTGGCGTGTGGCGGTTTTGAAGTGCCAGTTACCCAGACCTCCGCGTCCGCCTTTCAGCAAGATGACTTCTTGTTCGTGCTCGGTGACGTCGCAGATATATTCACCCGTTTCGGCGTTGTACACCACCGTGCCGCAGGGCACTTCAATCACCTTGTCCGCTCCGTCTTTTCCGAAACTGCGGTTTTTGGAACCGGATTCTCCGTGACCTGCCAGGATGTGGCGATCGTACTTCAGATGGAGTAGCGTCCAGTAGTTGCGGTTACCCCGCAGGATGACATGGCCTCCTCGTCCTCCGTCACCTCCGTCGGGGCCTCCGTTGGGTATGTATTTCTCACGCCGCATATGCGTAGAACCTCGTCCGCCCTTTCCGGAGCGGCAATATATTTTTACGTAGTCAACAAAATTCGATTCAGCCATATTCTGTTTTATTGTTATTTCACTGCGTCAATAGCCTTGCAAACATCGGCAAAGATTTCTTCCAATACGCCGAAGCCCTGGATGTGTTGGTATTTGCCGTCCTGCTTGTACCAGTCAATCAGCGGAGCTGTCTGTGAGTGGTAAACCACCAGACGCTTCTTGATTGTCTCTTCATTGTCGTCTGCACGTCCTGATTCTTGTCCGCGCTTGATGAGGCGCTTCATCAGTTCTTCTTCGGGCACGTCGAGGTCGAGCATCACGCTGACTTCCTGTCCGCGTTCGGCGAGCATCTTCTTTAATGCTTCAGCCTGGGCGATTGTTCTGGGGAAGCCGTCGAAAATCACGCCTTTGCTATCCTTGAAGCTGTCGAATACGCTTGCCAGAATATCAATCATCAACTCATCGGGGATCAACTGGCCCTGGTCGATATAACCTTTAGCAGTCTTGCCCAGTTCTGTACCGTTTTTCATTTCAGCACGGAGCACGTCTCCGGTAGAGATGTGGTTGATGCCATACTTTTCTACAATCTTTTCACTTTGTGTTCCCTTACCTGAACCGGGAGCACCAAAAATTACAATGTTCAACATTTGCTTAGTTATTATTTAATGATTTACTATATTATGTCTGTATCAGTCTACTACAGTATAAATGTCGGGATAGTTGCGCCCGAAGCCGTCATAATCCAACCCGTAGCCCACGATGAAGTCGTTCGGAATATTCATGGCCACATATTCTATGTTTAAATCAACTTTCAGCTTATCAGGTTTCACCAGTAGGGAGGCAATATGAATCTCCCTGGGACCGCGAGTGCCGAGGGTGTCCAGTAAGCGTTGCATGGTGAGTCCCGTATCTACTATGTCCTCTACAATGACCACTGTACGGTCTGTGAGGTCTTCATTGATGCCTATTACTTCCTTAATTACCCCGGTAGAGGATACTCCTTGATAAGATGCCAATTTGACAAACGAAATTTCGCAGGGAATCGTGATTCGTTTCAGCAAATCGGCGGTAAACATGAACGAACCGTTCAGTACGCTGAGGAATAGAGGATTCTTTCCTGCCAGGTCGCGGTTGATTTCGTTCGCTACACGGGTTACTTCTTTCAGTATGTCCTGCTCCTTGATGGAGACTGTGAACATCTTGTCTTTTATTTGTATGGTATCCATAGATGGGATGTTTTTAGAAAGTTGCCGCAAAAATACGATTTTTATTCCACTCCATGCATCATCTTCTGTAATTTCTTTGAAAGCAGGAAGAGGATAAGCGATGCCGTGGCAGACATGACGACGAACACCATGAAGAAATCGTACATCGTCTCGATGCGATAGCCCAGTAGCGTCTTTACCTTTCCGGCTTCGGGGTAGAGCCCGCTCAGCGTGCCTGCAAACTTATTGGCAGTGGCGGTGGAGAGGTACCATATCCCCATCATCAGCGAGGCGAAGCGGATGGGCGTGAGCTTGTTCACCATGGAGAGTCCGATGGGCGAGAGGCAGATTTCGCCCATGGTATGGATGAAGTAGAGCCCCGTCAGCCAAATGAGACTCACCTTGATGCCCGGCTGAACATCTTTCACCCCAAGGCAGATGACGAGATAGCCCAGTGAAAGCAGTAGCAGGCCGATGGCTTGCTTGGTGGGCGAGGCGGGCTCCATGCCCCGCTTGCCCAGGGCGCCCCATACGCCCGGCATGATGGCGGCAAGTATCACCACAAAGAAGGGGTTGAAGGACTGAATCCAGGAGGCGGGCATTTCCCACCCCAGGATGACGCGGTCGGTCTGCTCGGAGGCGAAAAGCGTGAGCGAGGCGCCTGCCTGCTCGTAGGCCGCCCAGAAGAAAATGACGAAGAAGGCGATGATGTAGATGACGAAGATGCGGTCGCGCTCCGTCTTGGTGAGCGAGCCTTCCAGCAGGATGCTGACGGGAAACACGATGCAGGCGGTGAAGATGCCGATGCTTATCCAATCGTCCCCGAAGCACCAGTAGAAGAAACCGGCAAGCGCGATGGCGAGCAGGGCGAGCAGCAGGTAGTTGCGCATGGTCCGTCCGTTGGCATGGGCACTCTTCCGGGCGGTGTTGTCTGCCTGGGGCCGTTCCTTGCGGGCGTCGGGGATGATGCCGAGGGGCTTGCCGTCGGGGCCGATGAGGTACTTGTTCTTCTGGGTTTCGAAGAGGACGACCGTCAGCACGGTGACGATGGCGGCAATGAGGAAGCCCCATCGGAAGTCGTGAGGGTTGCCCGTCTCGCCAAAATAGCCGCAGACCAGCGGGGCGAGGAAGGAACCCACGTTGACACCCATATAGAAGATAGTGTAGGCGGAATCCAGCCGTTTGTCACCCGGCTCGTAGAGCTGCCCCACCAGGGAGGAGACGGTGGGCTTGAAGCAGCCGTTGCCCAATATAAGGAAAGTCAGTCCGCCGTACATCAGCCAATGCGAAAGCTCACGCGCCTCCAGCATCGAGGCACTGGCAAACATCAGGAACTGGCCGACTGCCATCATCATGGCCCCCCAGAAGACGGAACGGCGGATGCCCCAGTATTTGTCGGCGATGTAGCCGCCGATTAAGGGTGTCAGGTACACCAGTCCGGTGTAGCTGCCGTAGATGGAGGCGGCGTGCTCCTTGTCGAAAAGGAGTGCCTGGGTGAGGAACAGAATGAAGATGGCACGCATGCCGTAGTAGCTGAAACGCTCTGCCGTGCTGGTGGCGAAGATAAGGTAAAGACCTTTCGGGTGTCGGGATGTACTCATTGAATATGCTTTTATTGTTTTGGCTTTTATTATATGTTGAGGGTACAAAATTAGTCATTATTTTGCGTAAGTTAATGGGTATAATTAGAAACTTGCCGACAAGCCTGCGGGAACTTGCCGACAAGCTTGTGCAAACTTGTCCGTAAGCCTACGCAAACTTAAAACAGAATTTCTGTTTCTGTAAATAAAGCTTTTGTTTATAGAAATAGAGCTTTTGTTTCTAAGAATAAAGGCTTTGTTCTAAGAATCCTTTGCATTGAAGACAACTTTTCCTTACGGAGCAGATATTTTTTCCCGGGGGGCAAAGCAACTTGATAAAAAACGTCTTCTCTTTGTACAGTTGAAATCAAAGCCCTATCTTTGCTCTACGATTTTAAGATAATCCTATTATGAAGATATTTCCTACTACAAGCATCAAGCAACTGGATGCAGATACCATAAAGAATGAACCGATTGCCTCCATCGACCTGATGGAACGTGCCTCACGCGCATTGGCCCGTGCCATTGCCGAGCGTTGGGAGCCGGACACGCCGCTCACCGTTTTTGCCGGACCGGGGAACAACGGTGGCGATGCGCTTGCCCTGGCGCGACTGCTGGCCGGGAAGGGCTACCGGCTCGAGGTGTATCTCTTCAATACGAAAGGGACGCTTTCGCCGGACTGCGAGACGAACAAGGAGCGGCTGGCCGACGTGCCGGGCGTGGACTTCCACGAAGTGACCACTCAGTTTGTGCCTCCCGTGCTGACGGCAGACCATGTGGTGATAGACGGCCTCTTCGGCAGCGGTCTGAACAAGGCTCTGAGCGGCGGTTTTGCAGCCGTAGTGAAGTACATCAATGCCTCGCCCGCCACGGTGGTGTCCATCGACATCCCGTCGGGACTGATGGGTGAGGACAACACCTACAACGTACATACGAATATCGTCCGTGCCCATCTGACGCTGAGCCTGCAACTGCCGAAACTGGCATTTCTCTTTGCCGAGAACGAGCCGTATGTGGGCGAATGGCAGTTGCTGGACATCGGGCTCAGCGAGGATGCCATCCATGACATGGAAACGGACTTCCGCTTGCTGGAGCATGAAGACGTGTCTGCCCTGCTGAAGCCGCGCAGCCGGTTTGCCCATAAGGGGAACTTCGGCCGCGCACTGCTGATAGCCGGTTCGCAGGGGATGGCGGGGGCCTCGGTGCTGGCTGCGCGTGCGTGTCTGCGTTCAGGTGTGGGGCTGCTGACGGTACATGTGCCGTTCTGCAACAACTTCATTGTGCAGACTTCCGTGCCCGAAGCCATGACGGAGCTGGATATCAGCGACACCTGCTTTGCCGCCGCTACCGATACGGACGATTACCAGGCCGTGGCGATAGGCCCGGGACTGGGAAAGGCGGCGGAGACCGAGGCGGCTCTGCTGGAGCAGATAGAGACATGCCAGACTCCGATGGTGGTGGATGCTGATGCCCTGAACTTGCTGGGCGAGAAGCGTAACTATATAGGGCGTCTGCCCAAAGGGAGTATTCTGACTCCGCACCCCAAGGAGCTGGAGCGTCTTGTAGGCAAATGCCAGAATTCGTACGAGCGCCTGATGAAGGCTCGTGAGCTGGCGAAGAGCGCCGGAGTGCACATCATCTTGAAAGGCGCTTATTCTGCCATTGTCACTCCTGCCGGGAAATGTTTTTTCAACCCTACCGGCAATCCGGGTATGGCAACGGGAGGCAGCGGTGATGTGCTGACCGGAGTGGTGCTTGCCTTGCTTGCCCAAGGCTATGAGCCGGAGAAGGCTGCCTGCCTGGCCACGTATGTGCACGGACTGGCGGGAGATGTTGCCTGCAAGAAGCAGGGGGCAGTGGGGATGACGGTGGGGGATATAGTTGCCTGCCTGCCGCTAGCGTGGAAGATGCTGGAAGAATAAGGAGAGAAGTGTAATTTGGATGGCTTGTCATGTCAACAGAAATAAGATATTTTGAAAACAGAAAAGATTGGCGGAAGTGGCTGGCTGACAATTTCGATACTGCCGATGGAGTCTGGTTTGTGTTTCCTACTAAATCTTCAAGCGAGAAAAGTATTGTATATAATGACGCTGTTGAAGAGGCCCTTTGTTTCGGGTGGATTGACAGCACGATAAAGTCACTTGACAAAGAACATAAAATTCAGCGTTTCACACCCAGGAATCCTAAAAGTACCTATTCGCAAGCCAACAAAGAAAGGTTGAAATGGTTGCTGGAGCATAAAATGATACATCTTGAATTTGAGGATAAAATACGAACTGTCTTGTCGGTTCCTTTTGTTTTTCCAAATGATATAATCGACAGATTGAAAGAGGATGAAAGAATATGGAAGAATTATCAGAGTTTCTCTGACCCCTATAAACGTATCCGAATCGCATACATTGAAGCGGCGAGGAAACGACCGGAAGAATTTGAAAGGCGATTAAATAACTTTATCTGTAAAACGAAAGAGAACAAAATAATAATAGGGTTTGGCGGGATTGAAAAATACTATTAACGCTAATTCTTTTCCGCTTATTTCTCTCTTGTCGTAATGTGGAAGCATCCTTGCTTCAACTCGTACTTGATGTAGCATTTATCGGCTTTCCGCAGGTCACGGAGCACTTCCGAAAGAACCAGTTTTAAGGTATCTGCGCTGACATCCTGCAAAGGACGTCCATCCTCGTCTTCTATTTTCTGAAAGCGCTTCCAACTGACATCGAATGTCGTTCCGTAAAAATGTGCCGAGTTTGGAGAAGCATTGCCGTTACGGCGGCGCAGGCGTTTTACGTCGTCTTGGGTGCGGAGTACGGAAGTCACAATTATCTTGTTTGGATTCAGCCCCTTGGCGGTCAGTGAATCAAGGAAGTTGTGTCCGATGGTATCCAGTAGGCTGGCGGCGCCCGGAATGAGAAAAGGGATGGAATGCGTCAGTGAATCCACGGCATAGAGCTCGTTCGTCGTGATAGGTTGCAGTTGCTCCTTCATCTTTTCTGCTTCCTCGCGGGAGGAAAGCACACGTATGCCGATGGCTTGGGCTACATTGAGATGTTTCTCATTCAAGTCTCCGAACGAGCGTTTGTAGCTGACAACGCCCCGAATGTTGCGCGGTTCGTTCAACTTGAGCGACATGTCTTTCTTCTTGCAGCCGGCAAAGGTGAATGTTGCGGCAGCTGCGACAATTATCAGTATAGGTAGGATTCTGGAAGAATATCTCATCTTATAAATGTACTATGTCTGTGAAAAATCTGCGTTAATCTGTGGTGAAAACCTTGCAAAGATAATGCAAACCTTCTTAAATTAGCACTGTCTTTGCTGAAAAAGCGAATATAGGCTGCACCTCAACATTACTTTTTCATGCGAGCATGAAAGTTCTGTATTCGGTTTGCACTATCTTTGCACACAAAAAAGACCGTGCAACGATATTTTATATACCTGGCTTATGATGGCACCGCTTATCACGGCTGGCAAATCCAGCCGAATGGAGCGAGTGTGCAGGAGTGTTTGATGAAGGCGCTGAGTACCTTGCTGCGTCGCGAGGTGGAAGTCGTGGGAGCGGGGCGTACCGATGCCGGGGTGCATGCCTCACTGATGGTAGCTCACTTTGACAGTGATTCTCCTCTGGACACTGTTTTTATGACGGATAAGCTGAATCGTCTGCTTCCTCCCGATATTTCCGTATACCGCTTGCGGGCCGTGAAGCCCGATGCACATGCCCGCTTTGATGCTACGGCGCGGATGTATAAGTATTATGTCACTACCGCCAAGTCTCCTTTCAACCGCCAATATCGTTGCCGTCTGTTCCAAACACCGGACTTTGAACGGATGAATGAGGCTGCCCAAACCTTGTTTGACTATACGGACTTTACCAGCTTCAGCAAACTTCATACGGATGTCAAAACCAATAATTGCAAGATTATGCATGCCGCCTGGACCCGGGTAGACGATGTGACCTGGGTGTTCACCATCCAGGCCGACCGGTTCCTGCGGAACATGGTACGCGCCATTGTCGGTACTTTGCTCGAAGTGGGTCGCGGAAAACTTTCTGTTGAGGGTTTCCGACGCGTCATCGAACAGAAGGACCGTTGTCAGGCAGGAACCTCCGTTCCCGGAAATGCATTGTTTCTAGTGGATGTAGCCTATCCGGAAACTACTTTTTTAGAATAAAAGAGGGATGCACTACAAAAACGTACCCCCCTCCTTTTAATTTTTAATTCTTAATTTTTAATTAATTCTATGTGGTTATTGCTTGCTTTCCTCTCTGCTGCCTTATTGGGATTTTACGATGTCTTCAAGAAGAAGTCGCTTCGTGACAATGCCGTACTGCCGGTACTTTTCCTGAACACGCTGTTCTCGAGCCTGATATTTCTTCCTTTCATTCTGGTATCTGCCTTTGCGCCGTCGGTGTTGGGAGGTACGATGTTTGATGTTCCCGTGGTGGGGTGGGAGGTGCATAAGTTTATTGTTGTCAAGTCGTTTATCGTGCTCTCTTCCTGGATATTCGGTTATTTCGGGATGAAGCATCTGCCGCTGACCATCGTGGGACCGATTAATGCGACGCGCCCCGTGATGGTGCTTGTAGGTGCCATGCTTGTGTTTGGCGAACGCTTGAACCTTTATCAATGGATTGGCGTGATGCTTGCCATAGTATCCTTTTTCATGCTGAGCCGTTCGGGCAAGAAGGAGGGAATCGACTTCAAGCATAACAAATGGATTCTTTTCATCGTGCTGGCTGCCGTTGCTGGAGCTGTCAGTGGGCTGTATGACAAATATCTGATGAAGCAGCTCAATCCGATGCTGGTGCAGTCGTGGTATAATGTCTACCAAGTCTTTATCATGTGCCCCATTATCTTGCTGTTGTGGTACCCCAAGCGAAAAGAAAGTACCCCGTTTCGTTGGGACTGGACCATTATCTGTATCTCCATTTTCCTTTGTGCGGCAGACTTTGTCTATTTTTATGCCCTGAGCTATGAGGACTCCATGATTTCCATCGTTTCGATGGTGCGTCGTGGAAGCGTTGTTGTTTCCTTCCTTTTCGGTGCGCTTTTCTTCCGTGAAAAGAATTTAAAAAGCAAGGCTGTCGACCTCATTTTGGTGTTGATTGGAATGTTCTTCCTATATTTGGGGAGTAAATAAACAAGAGATATATGGCAGAAGACCTATATATAAATGCTGGTAGCAAGACAGAGAAATATCGCGCTTTGCTTCCTCAACTGAAAAATCTGCTGGCAGGTGAAGATGACTTGATAGCCAATCTGGCGAATGTTTCGGCGGCGCTGAAAGAGACTTTCCATTTCTTTTGGGTAGGCTTCTATTTGGTGAAGGGTGAAGAATTGGTGTTAGGACCTTTCCAGGGACCGATAGCTTGTACGCGCATCAGGAAAGGCCGTGGTGTTTGCGGCACGGCATGGGATAAAGACGAGACGTTGGTTGTGCCCGATGTGGATGCATTTCCCGGACATATAGCCTGCAGCTCGCTGTCGCGTTCGGAGATCGTGGTTCCGCTGAAGCGTGAGGACGGTGAAGTGTGGGGAGTATTGGATATTGACAGTGACGATTTGGGCGGTTTTGATGAAACAGATGCCCGTTTCCTTGAAGAAATGATTAAAATGTTATGATAAGAAAACTGAGTGCTTTTTTGATTTTGGCTTTCATCGGATGGGGGTATTTGCAGGCCCAGGAAGCCAAGACGTGTTTTAAGAATATGCCGGATTCTATATGTCCGTTGCTTAGTGCCGTGAACCGTGCGGATTTTATAGACTTTCTGGAAAGTAAGATGAAAGCTGAGGTGACCAACAGCTTTGGTGGTAAATCGGAAATGACGGAACTTGCCCCGGATTATATACATGTGAAGATGACTCCCCAGAGCTCGTGGCAGATGAAGCTCTTGCCTGTCAACGACAGCACGAAAGTGGTTTGTGTGGTATCTACGGTTTGTGCTCCGGCTTGCGACAGCCATGTCAAGTTCTATACGACAGACTGGAAGGAGCTGGTTGCTTCGTCCTACCTGCCGGCATTGCCCGTTCTGGATGATTTTATCGCTGAGGCCGCGGATACGGTGGATGTCTATGAGTATCAGGATGCCCGTCGCCAGGCCGACATGCTGCTGATGAAAGCGGACCTTTCTGCGAAGGATGCCACGTTGGCATTCACTTTTACCACGACCGATTACATGGGTAAAGAAGCGGCGGAGAAACTGAAACCGTTTGTCCGCCGTCCTATTGTTTATACTTGGAATCAAGGGAAGTTCGAGAAATCCTCTACTTCACTTTGATTCTGTCGAATCCCTCTCCATAGACTCCGATGACTGCACTTTGTGATACAAAGGCATTGGGGTCTATGTCTTTTATGAGCCGGAAAATGATGGTGGACTCCCGCTTCTTGGCCAGCACGAACAGCATTTTTATCTCTTTTCCCGTATAGAAGCCCGAGGCGTTGATGACCGTTGCACCTCTGTGAGGATATACCTGGATGTGCTTGGCTATCTCCTCATATTTATCGCTGATAATAAAGAATTGTACGGACTGGCGGGCACTGTTCACCACTTGGTCGAGCACGAAGCTGCATATGTATAGAGTAACGTAGCCATACACCACCTTTTCCCAATCTTTTAGAACAAAGTAACTGGACGAGATGATGATAAGGTCACATATCAACATGACTCTGCCCAGCGTGATGTCGCGGTACTTGTTGATTACGGCGGCAATGATGTCCGTGCCGCCAGTACTGCCGTTGTTGGAAAAGGCGATGCCGATGCCGCTACCGCAGAAGGAGGCACCGATGACACAAGCCATGAAAGGCTGGTCGTGCAGGAGGACAACACCCTCGGTCAGTTTCTGGATAATGGAAAGGAAAAAGGTCAGGGTGAATACGGCAAAGATTGTCTTTACGCTGAACTTCCATCCCAACACACGTAGGGCAAGCAATAGAAGCAGAAAATTGATGGCGAAGTACGTATATTGGACGGGAAATCCAGTGGCAAAATATACGATGGATGCAATGCCCGGTACGCCACCGGTAGTAATATCGTTGGGAAGCAGGAAGACTGTCCAGCCGATACCATATAAGACCATACCCAGGGCAATCATCAGATAATCCCGCAGTTCGCGCATGGTGTTCTGTCGGGAGGGAACATTTACTATTGTTTTCATTATAATTTTATGTGGTTGTGAAAATGCGGGGACAAAGATACAAAAGATATCATTTGTTTGTTTGAGTATAAGATTGATATTTATATTTTGATGTTACTATGAGTTTTAACATACAATAGCTTGCTTTGATAAAATAATTATCTATATTCGCTTTTATAATTAACGGTGATTATTGACTTAGATGACTATGAAACCACTTTACCAAGATCTGCCATTCCCAATAGACAGTCATATACATTATTATATAGAAGACTTGCCGCACTTCATTGTACCTTGGCATTATCATCCGGCCATAGAGATAATGTATATAACTAGAGGTATAGGAACTCGTTTTGTCGGGGATTGCATAGAACAGTATGAGGAGGGGGATGTATGTATGATTGGCCCTAATCTCCCTCATGAATGGCGTAATGATGATGCTTATTTTGATAAGGAGTCTGGTTTGCGTGCTACGTGTATCTGTCTGTTCTTTAAACGTGAGATATTTGATCCGAATTTTATCAGATTACCAGAAATGAATAATATTCGTGATTTGATAGAGAGATCACGGCGTGGACTGAAGTTTACCGGAAATTCGAAATTAGAGATAACCCGGTTTATAAGGAGTTCGGTGAATGATGTAGGGGTTCGGAAGGTAACGAATCTTTTAACACTTCTTGAGCTGATGGCCACATCGACTGAGTATGAGTTACTGGCCTCAGTGGGATTTACGAATTCTGTAAATTCAGAAGATTTTGAGAGATTTAATAAGGTATACAAGTTTCTCGTCAAGAACTTTGCGACTTCCATTAGGTTGGAAGAAGTTTCGACTTTGGTTGGATTGACCCCGACAGCTTTTTGCCGTTATTTCAAGGAGAGGACCAAGAAAACCTTTGTAGAATATCTGAACGAAATGCGTATCGGTTATTCGAAAAAACTATTACTGGAAAACAAAATGAAGATTTCTACTATCAGTGGGGAAGTCGGATTCCCTAACTTATCTAATTTTATATCCCAATTTAAAAAAGTGACAGGAATGTCCCCGTCGCAGTTCCAAAAGCAGTTTGGAGTAAAGGCTAAACAAGCCATTTGATTCTACTATTTTATCATTGAATATTTGGTGGTTAGAGCCTTGGTTTTCTACTTTTTTTGCAAGGTTTTATCCATTTGCTGCGAATAATGGTAAAATACCATAATTATCGGAAAATATAGAGGAAAGAGCGAGTTCCATATCAGCGTACTTTTGCAATATAAGATTTTAAAAGTATGATGCTGATGAATGATAAGAGAACAAATGAGTCGCCTTTGCTCTTTATAAAGGATTCTTTGATCGGTGAAAATGTGAAGAGGAGTTTGAAGACTTTGGCTGATTTACGAGGTGTTTTTCATAATTGTGAGGCTTATGAACAGATGTCTCCTGATACTTTATTGTATGAGGTGACTTGTCATCTGCCGGTTGAAGAAGGAACGCCTGGGGGACTCTATTTCGGAATCACGAGAATTTATCCAGGTAAGGTTGGTGATGAGTATTTCATGACCAAAGGACATTTTCATGCCAATATGAATCGTGGGGAGTACTATTGGGGAGTGGAAGGTGAAGGCAGATTGATTATGATGGATCAGAACCGAAGGGTTTGGAGTGAGCGGATGTTTCCGGGTAGTCTTCATTATATACCTGGAGGGGTGGCCCATCGTGTGGCAAATATAGGATATTCTGTTCTGTCATTCGCTGCTTGTTGGCCTTCGGACGCAGGACATGATTATCAAGTGATTTTGGAGAACGGGTTTTCTGCATCTTTACAGTGTGTGAATGGCAATCCCCAATTGATAGAAATATGAATATGAAGTATATCATAGCTGTAGATTTGGGAGGAACCATTACAAAAGTCGGTCTCTTACGCAATGGAGAACTGGTAGACTATGTAAAAATGCCTTCTCGTCAAGATTTGGATATGACAGCAAGTTTGCCGGAGATTGAAAATGCAATTGATTTCCTGCTAAATTCAAATGGTGTGAAGCGCCTCTTTGGAGTGGGTATAGCTTTTCCAGGGCTAGTAAATAATAAAAAAAGCATTATTATATCTACGAATGAAAAATATGATGATGGAGTGGAGCTTGATTTGGATAGATGGGCGGATGAACATTGGGGAGCCCCCTTTTACATTGATAATGACGCACGGCTTGCAGCAATTGGAGAATGGCAATATGGGAGCGGCAGAGGATATGATAGCGTTGTTATGATGACTATTGGTACGGGCATAGGATCGGGAGTCATTATGAATGGTGAGGTAATGTATGGAAAGCACTTTCAAGCAGGTTCGTTGGGTGGCCATTTTGTAGTAGACTACAAAGGAAGGTTATGCTCTTGTGGAAACAAGGGGTGTGTGGAGGCTTTGTCCTCTTCATTCTTCCTTCATAAAATTATAAAGGATCATGCTTGCCTGTCTCCTTCGTTTAAAATGTCATCTCAGAATTATGATTTTAAAGAAATCTTCCAATTGGCGGAACAAGGAAATAGAGACGCGTTATTGGTACGAAATGAATGCATTGAAATATGGGGAGCTGCTGTTATAAATTTTATTCATGCTTATGATCCTGAAGTGGTGATACTTGGAGGGGGAATCATGAATAGCCATAAAGTGATAGTGCCTTATATCGAGGAACGGGTGTCAAAGTTTGCCTGGACTCCGAGTGCAAAAGTATCTGTGGTAGTTTCTAGCTTGGGAGATTATGCAGCTTTGTATGGTTTGGAATATTGTTTAAGAAAAAAGATAAAAGATGAAGTATTCTGCTAATTACGATAAATATCCTTTTGTGCAGGTGTCCTATAATTCGGATGACTGTATTTCCGGTTGGTTTGCCATTACCGATAGTATCAGTGAACGTTTGAAGGTACTGGAGAAGCCGTTGAAAGTGGTTGCGATTGAGTGCTATCAAGGAGTGTTTGAGAATGATATACGTAATGCTTTTGCCGGTAGGTTCAATAATGCTTTATTTGTTCATACAGATAGTGCGATGTTGCCGGAAGAGAAAATCAATGATTTTTTCTATCCTGATATTACCGATGATGAATTATTCGGCTATCTGACCCGGTATACAATGGAATGTTTTTTTGATTTCGATAAAGTTACTGGTATCCGGCAACAGATAGAAGATTTGCAGTCTGGTATTGTAATAGTCTATGGGGTTGGTGCGGCCTATCTTTGTGAACATCCTGATTTGTTGATTTATGCCGATATGGCAAGATGGGAGATACAGTCCAGATTCCGTAAAAATGAAATATCAAATATAGGTGTCAACAATAAAGAAGAACGAACCTCCTTGCAGTATAAAAGAGCTTTTTTCGTAGATTGGAGAATATGCGATAGGCACAAAAAGATGCTGATGGCAAAGGTGGATTATGTTTTGGATACGAACCGGCGCAATCATCCTAAGATGATTACAGGCAAAGCGATGTTTGAGGGATTGGAGAAAGCGGTAAATGGTCCGTTTCGTGTAGTTCCCTTTTTTGATCCGGGGCCTTGGGGAGGACAGTGGATGAAAGATGTTTGCGATTTAGAACGGACGATGCCTAATTATGCTTGGTGTTTTGACTGTGTACCTGAAGAAAACAGTCTGTTGTTGGCCTTTGGGGATGAGAAAGTGGAAATACCGTCAATTGATTTGATTTTTGCTTATCCCCGACAGTTATTGGGTGATGCTGTGTATGGCAGGTTTGGTGATGAGTTTCCAATACGGTTTGACTTTCTTGATACGATAGAAGGCGGCAATCTAAGCTTACAAGTTCATCCTTTGACTGAATATATACAACAGAAATTTGGGATGCATTATACGCAGGATGAGAGCTACTATATTTTGGATGCTAAGGAGGGGGCAACTGTATATTTGGGTTTGAAGGATAATATTAAACCGGAGGAGATGCTTGATGAATTGGAAAAATCGCAAAGGACTGGTGAATTTGAAGTGGAGAAGTATGTAGGTATTTATCCGGCAAAGAAGCATGATCATTTTTTAATTCCGGCTGGTACGGTACATTGTTCGGGAAGGAATAGCATGGTACTTGAGATTAGTGCAACCCCATACATCTTTACATTTAAGTTGTGGGATTGGGGACGGATGGGACTGGATGGCAGACCGCGTCCGATTAATATAGCTCATGGGGCTAATGTGATACAATGGAATAGAACGGAGTCTTGGGTGAAAGAAGAACTGATAAACAAGGTCTCTGTTATTGGTGAAGGAGATTCTTGGCGTGAAGAAAAGACGGGACTTCATGAATGGGAATTTATAGAAACAAGAAGACATTGGTTCACGGACAAAGTTTTGCATAAGAATGAGTCGGGTGTTAATGTTCTGAATCTGATTGAGGGACGTTCGGTGATAGTGGAAAGTCCTATAGGACAATTTTCTCCGTTTGTTGTCCATTATGCGGAAACTTTTATTATTCCTGCTGCCATAAAGGAATATACAATAAAACCTTATGGGGAGTCTGAAGGAATGGAATGTGGAACAATTAAAGCTTTTGTAAGACATCATGCATAAAGATAATTTTGATAAGGGGATTGATATAGGGATAACAGAAAATCCGTTAGGTTTTATTTATGGTAAGGACGTTTTTGGCCCGACAGTAGAAAACCGGTGGTTGGATGATATCCGGTCTAGTTTGTTGGATCCGAAATGTGAAGGACCGGATATTGTCTATTCTATAGCTATGGATGTGGGTAAGACTGTTCATAAAGCGCTTTTGCAAAAACAGCATTTGCTTTTTGGAGTAGTGGCTTATGCCAAAGGAAGTTTGGGAATGGAACCCATTCGCAGTCAGGGACATATTCATAAGGTCTCACCTTTTAGTCAATGGTCCACTCCAGAGGTTTATGAGATATGGAATGGAGAGGCGGTCATTTACATGCAAGAGTCGGCTACAGATGAACCGGGGAGGTGTTATGCTGTTTATGCACAGCCTGGCGATGTGGTGGTGGTCCCTCCATATTGGGTACATGCTACCATTAGTACGAATGCAGATGAATCTCTTGTGTTTGGTGCATGGTGTGACCGTGAATATGGTTTTGAATATGCTGAGATTCGTCGTCATAAAGGTATTGCATGGTATCCTGTTTTTGAGGGTGATGGATTGAAGTGGATCAGAAATACAAACTATCATTTTTCGGAACTGGTAAGAAAGGCTCCAAGAGAGTATCATGATTTAGGTATTGGGAAAGGTAAATCCATTTATAAAATTTTTGAAGATGCTCCGGATACTTTCTTATATGTTCCGAATCCGTCAGTGAAAAAGGAAGTTTGGATAAGTTTTGAACCCTAAAATATAAGTTTAATATGAAAAACAGACATATAATATTTTTAATAGCTACAGTTGTAGCAACAGGAGGATTGCTTTTCGGCTTTGATACTGGGGTAATTTCAGGAGCGATTCCATTTCTTCAGTCAGATTGGGGAATAGATAATAATGATGTTGAATGGATTACGGCGGCTGGTTTGTTGGGAGCTATGTTGGGGGCTGTATGTTGTGGGCGTTTATCTGATATATTTGGAAGAAGAAAAATCATATTGGTTTCTGCTGTGATATTTGCAGTGGGAGCGTTATGGTCAGGACTGGCAACGGATTTGACGAGCTTGGTTTTTTCTCGTCTGTTTCTTGGTATAGCTATAGGTGTGGCATCATTTACTGTTCCATTGTATATAGCAGAAATTGCTCCAGCTAAATCCAGGGGACGTCTGGTTTCAATGTTTCAGTTAATGGTTACAATAGGTATTTTACTTTCATACATGTCAGATACCTTTTGGGCTGATGAAAACAAGTTGGATTGTTGGAGATGGATGTTTTGGGCAGGTGTCGTACCGGCTTTGGTATTACTGGTAGGTATGTGTTTTGTGCCTGAAACATCTCGGTGGCTGTTGAGTAAAGGACGGTTGAAAGAATGTAGGAAAGTGTTGCAGAAAATAGAACCGGAAAATACAGTAAATGATTTAATTGGACAAATGGAGGTGGAAATAGAGAAAGATAGGAATAGTGCGGTAGGATGGCGATATTTGATGCAGCCTTGGTTGAGAACTCCTCTAATGATTGCTGTTTGTATTATGTTTTTTCAACAGTTTGTAGGTATTAACACAGTTATTTATTATAGTCCGAAGATTTTCCTGATGGCAGGATTTGAAAGTACACTCTCTGCTATTTGGGCTTCTGTAGGTATTGGAATTGTAAATGTTGTATTTACAGTGATTTCTCTTTATTTAGTGGATAGAATCGGACGACGAAAGTTGTATTTTATTGGTCTGTCAGGAATTGCCTTTTCTGTTTTGTGCCTTAGTGCTTGTTTTATTTATGCTAATCAGTTGGGCGAAATCGGAAGGTGGTTAATGGTCATTTTTATGTTTGGATATGTTGCATTTTTTGCAATTAGTATTGGACCTTTGGGATGGTTGGTCATTTCCGAGATATTTCCGCAGAAAGTACGGGGATTGGGGACTTCGATAGGTTCATTGGCTGTATGGATATTTAATTGCATTGTCTCCTTTACTTTCTTTAAGATTATAGATTTTTTTTCTATACCAGGTACCGAAATTGTTGTTGGACAAACGACTTCTGAGAATCCGGCAGGTGCATTTTTTCTTTATGGATTTATTGCCGTGTTGGGTTTGGTATGGGGGTATTTATTCTTGCCGGAGACAAAAGGGTTATCATTGGAGGAGATTGAACAGAAATGGAGAAAAAATAGAGAATGTTGAAGGAATAAATCATTAAAAAAATGATATATGAAAAATGGATTTTATTTTTTAGGTCTATGTATCTGCTTGTGTTTATGGGCTTCTTGCTCCAGTATGGAAGAAGTACGTGATTATAATGAAAAATATACGGGAGAGTATACGAGCAGGATTGCTTTCCCTATTGGGGGATTGGGGACGGGAATGTTTTGTGTAGAAGGTAGTGGTGCAATTTCTAATATGAATATTAGGCATAAAACTGAGATGTTGAATGAACCGACAATGTTTGCCGGATTATATTTGAAAGGGGTAGATAATGGTAGTATTGTTGTGGAAGGACAAGTACCGGATTGGAAAAAATTTGGCCAACCACAGTCAACAAAAGGATACGGCGGCACGTGGGGATTACCTCGATTTAAAGATTGTGATTTTGAAGTAAAATTCCCTTTTGCCAAATTGAGAATGAGTGACGATGAACTGAAGATGGACGTGACAATGAAGGTTTGGAATCCATTTATTCCTACAGATGAAAATAACTCAGGGCTTCCAGTTGCTGGTTTTGAATATACGTTTAAAAATAAATATGCTAAAGAAGTAGAAGCCATATTTTCTTATAATTCAAAGAACTTTGTAGATATTCGTAATGGAGGAGCATCTATTAGGCCAATTGAAAATGGTTTTATAATATCACAGAAAGGAACAGAAACGCAGCCGTTTCATCAGGCTGATTTTGCAATCTTTACAGATGAACCGGAAACTAAGGTTAATTATTGTTGGTTTAGAGGATGGTCTTTTGACTCATTCACGATGTGCTGGAATGAGATGAGCAGTGGGGTAATTAAAGAAAATCCTGCTAATATGGCGGATGCTCCCGGAGCTTCCTTGTATGTACCGTTTAGATTGCAACCGGGAGAGTCAAAGACAATCCGTTTATATATGGCATGGTACGTTCCTTTCTCATTAGTTCGTGAGGGATTGGAACCGATTGATGATGTAGATGTACCTATCGTACCTGTAGTTAATGAAAGAGGAGAGCCCGCAGGCTATATTGATACTTCCATTCAGTTGTCCGATAAATACCGTCCCTGGTATAGCAGTAGATTTGCAAATATAGAGGAAGTCGCAGACTATTGGATGAAAAATTATAATACGTTGAAAGAAAAAACAGAGCTGTTTACTGATGCATTTTATGCTACAACTTTGCCTGCTGAAGTTGTTGAAGCTGTTGCTGCTAATCTTACTATATTAAAATCACCTACGATTTTTCGGCAATACGATGGTCGGATGTGGAATTGGGAAGGTTGCGGTAATGAATATGGCTCTTGCTATGGTTCTTGTACACATGTTTGGAATTATGCTCAAGCTATACCTCATTTGTTTCCTAAAATGGAAAGAACACTGAGGGAAACGGAATTTTTTGTTAGTCAAGCTAAGAATGGGCACCAAGCATTTCGCTCTGCACTTCCTATCCGACCCATCAGACATAATTTTCATGCAGCAGCTGATGGGCAGTTAGGTGGTATTATGAAAGTATACCGTGATTGGCATATATATGGTAATGACGAATGGTTGAAGTTGATTTATTCATACGTACAGAATAGTCTTGATTATTGCATTAATACGTGGGATCCTAAAAGGAAAGGTGTTATAGAGGAACCTCATCATAATACTTATGACATTGAATTTTGGGGGCCTAGTGGTATGATTAATAGTTACTATACTGGCGCATTACAAGCATTTGTTGCTATGGGTGAACATTTGGAGAAAGATATGACAGAATATAGAGAGTTGCTAGATAAGAGTATTGACTACATGGAAAATCAATTGTACGACGGTGAATATTTTATTCAAAATATTCGTTGGAAGGAGTTGCAGGCTTCTGATCCGACGAAAGTACAGTCTGTCAATTCTAATTATTCGAAAGAGGGTTTGGATTTATTGGAAAAGGAAGGGCCGAAATATCAATACGGAAAAGGCTGTTTATCTGATGGAGTAGTAGGAGCATGGCTTTCTTTGGTCTGTGGACTGGACGAGGCTATAGATAGAAAGAAAATATTAAGTCATTTATTGTCTGTTCATAAATATAATTTAAAGAGGAATCTCAGAAAACATGTAAATCCTCAGCGCTCGACTTTTGCTTTAGGTGATGAAGGAGGCTTATTATTATGTTCATGGCCCAAAGGAGGAAAGTTACAACTTCCTTTTGTTTACTCCAATGAGGTATGGACAGGTATTGAATATCAAGTGGCTTCTCATTTGATGTTTGAAGGTGAGGTTGAGAAAGGACTTGATATTGTCCGTACTTGTCGTGATCGGTATGATGGAAGAGTACGTAACCCATTTAATGAATATGAATGTGGGGCATGGTATGCCCGTGCAATGTCTAGTTATGCTATGCTCCAAGCTTTGACTGGAATACAGTATGATGCAGTGGATTCTACTTTATATATTGATTCAAGGATAGGTGATGATTTTACGTCTTTTTTGTCGACGGAAACAGGTTTTGGTAATGTTGGTCTAAAAGATGGTAAACCTTTCATTGAGGTGAAATATGGGAAGATTGATGTGAAAAAGTGCTTTGTTTCTGACATAGAAACAGATTTTGTTAATTGATAGAGAAAGGAGGAATAATGGAAATAAGAAGAAAGTAATTATACAGTGGTGAATCTAATAATAGTTTGAAACACAAATAATCAAAAAAAATGAAAACAATAGACATTAAATCTAATAGCAGGATATTACATTGGGCATTTTATATTTTCCTTTTTACTGTTTTGAGTGTGGGAAGTGTATATGCATCGGAAGATACTCCGTCTGTATTATCCACTAATCAATCAGAAAAGAAAACAGTAAAAGGAAATGTGATGGATGAATATGGACAACCATTGGTGGGGGTAGCTGTACAAGTTAAAGGAACTTCATTAGGTGTTGTTACTGATTTGGATGGAAATTTTAGTTTTAGTATTCCAGTTGATAGTCGTGCCTTGTTATTTTCTTATTTGGGAATGAAAACTCAAGAGGTATCTGCCAATAAGAGTAACTATAAAATAGTGATGGTAGAGGATGCCACCCAAATGGAGGAAGTTGTAGTCATTGGGTATGGTTCTCAGTCTCGTGAGAAGATTACGACATCTGTGACCAAGCTTGATAAAGAGGCTTTGAAGAATGTACCCTATGCAAATGCAGCTTCAGCCTTACAAGGTACAGTGTCTGGTGTACGTGTGCAAAGTATTTCAGGGCAACCAGGTGCAGAACCTCGTATTATAGTCCGTGGTGGTACTTCCATTAATAATCCTAATGGTGCTACTCCACTATATATTATTGATGGTGTTATGAGGGCGAATATGGTTCATATAGCTTCGGAAGATATTGAATCCATCCAAATTCTGAAAGATGCTGCTGCTACTTCTATTTATGGAGCCCAAGGTTCAAATGGTGTTGTAATTGTTACTACTAAAAAGGGGAAGGCCGGTAAAACCAGAGTTGAATATAGATATAATCTGACAATTTCTGATATTGGTAAAAAATATGAATTTGCCAATGCTGAAGAATTTTTGACCCTTATGAGGAAAGGTATGATTTCACCAGCGAAATTTGGAAAAGCTACCGAACAAAGATTGATAGGACATTTAGGTTATGGAACAGGAAATGATCTGACTAATAATACTGCCTTCTCTACTCAATACTTGACTGATGAGAATCGCTATAAATTAGATCAAGGGTGGAAATCAATGCCAGATCCAGTAGATCCGAGTAAGACATTGTTATACTCAGATACTGATTTTCAGGATAAAATTTATCGTACTGGTTTTTCTCATAATCACCATATTGAAGTTTCAGGTGGAACGGAAAAGGCTACCTTTAATATGGGATTAGGGTATATGACTAATGAAGGAACTGTTATTACAACTTCATATAAACGGTATAATTTTAGTTTGAATGGTTCTTTGCAAGCACGGGATAATTTGAAAATTTCAGCTAGAACTACTTATTCAAACTCGTTTACGTATGGTTCTCCATTAGCTGCAGATGCAACATTCTATCGTTCACCGGCTGCCTCACCTACCACTAAATTCAGATTTGAAGATGGTAGTCTGGCTCCAGGAGCTGCCCAGTATCTGGGAAATGCTGTATATCATATGAACAAGGCACAAAGAGAGTATGACTATCAGAATTTATCAATAGGAGTAGATGCAGATTGGACTATATTGCCAGGATTGTCTTTCAAACCAGCTCTTTCTTTATTTGAAGTGAACAGTAATAACTATACTTTTTGGGATGCTTTTTGGAATGGACCGAGAGATTATATAACTACAAGAAATGCAAATGCTGATACTTACAAATGGCGGCAATATCAGGCAGATGCTGTATTCAACTATGTTAAATCTTTCAATGAAAAACACAATTTGAATGTAACAGCTGGTTATGCTTATTATTTTAGGAAAGAGGCCCGTTTAGCAGCTGCTGGTAGAGGTGCTTCTACTGATTTGATTCCTACTTTGAATGCCTCAAGTGTTCCTGTAAGTGTGAGTAGTTCTATTACAGAGCGATCTATGCAAGGTATTTTTGCTCGTATAGGGTATGATTATAAGGATAAATATTTGATTTCTGTATCTGCAAGATATGACGGTGCTTCCAATTTGGGTACGAACAACAAATGGGGATTTTTTCCTGGCGTGTCATTAGGGTGGCATGTGGATAAAGAAAAGTTCTGGTCATTTATGCCTGAGAATCTAATGCGTCTGAAATTGCGTGCCAGCTATGGAGTAAATGGTAATATTTCAGGCTTGGGGGATTATACGGCTCAAGGTAGTTATAGTGTAGGATCTAAATATTTAGGTAATGCAGGTATCACTATGGGAACTATGGCAAATCAAGACTTGAGTTGGGAGGAGTCTAAGACATTTGATATCGGTACTGATATTTCCTTTTTTAATAATCGGTTAAACTTTATCTTTGATTATTTCAATCGTACCACAGATAATTTGCTGACAAATCGCACTTTACCTCATTCTACAGGCTTTGGCTCTATTTTCACTAATTTAGGGCGTTTACAAAATAGAGGTATTGAGTTGGAAATGAATGCAAGAATATTACCGGTATCCAGTTCTATTCAATGGTCATTAGGTTTTAATGCCTCGAAGGTGACCAATAAAATATTGAAGCTGCCAGATAATGGGGTTGAAAATAATCGGATTGGTGGTGAGTACATTTGGGATGCTAAACTGGGTAAACATACTTGGCAAGGTGGTTTACAGGAAGGAGGACGAATTGGAGATTTGTTTGCCTATAAGATGATAGGTGTATATTCTACTGATGAGGAAGCACAGAATGCTAATGAGCCGATAGATAATGTTATTACAGTCCCTGATAAAACCAAATATGGTGGTGATGCAAAGTGGCAAGATACTGATGGTAATGGTGTGATTGACAGTAAAGACCGTGTATATGTTGGTAATATTTATCCGGATTGGACTGGGGGTATTAATACTTCTCTATCTTATAAAGGGTTCGATTTGTATTGCAGACTTGATTTTACATTGGGTCATACCATATATAATTTTGCCAAAGGCTTTTTGGATTATAATTGGCAGGGTGATAATAATATGACGAAAGATGTCGTAAATCGCTCCTGGAAAGAACAAGGTGACAAAGCGGACATGCCGAGATTCTATTGGCATGGTGATCGTGGACAGCAGAATGCTATCCGAGGTAGCTCTTTGTATCATGAATCAGGAGATTTTCTAGCCATTAGAGAAGTTTCTTTAAGTTATACAGTTCCTGCAAATATCATACAAAAGATTCGTTTAAGCGGACTTCGGTTTACGGTTACGGGAAATAATCTGCACTATTTTACTAAATATTCTGGTCTTAATCCAGAAGAAGGTGGACAGGATAATGGTAGATATGCTATGCCGAGAAATATTATTTTTAGTGCAAATGTATCATTTTAATAAAGTAAAGTTATGAAAATTAGAAATATAATAAATAGTACAATAGCTTTGTTTATGGTCCTGACATTTGCTTCTTGTGATGCACTAGACCTTAAGCCAATAAGCTTTATAACGAATGAATCTTTCTGGCAGACAGAAGATGACGTGAAGGGTGCGTTAAATGGTATTTATGTCCAGTTACGAGGAGCTGCTGAACATGATTTGTATATATTGGGGGAAGCGCGTAGCGAAATACTGACTGTAGGTATCGGTGGATATGGCGGATATGATATTTATTATTATAATACGTTGACACAAGCTAATATGCCTATATCCTGGATACGTTATTATCAGATAGTCAATTCATGCAATCTTCTTTTAAAGTATGCTCCCAATGTGACTTTTAATAACGAGACTTCCCGCAATAAAATGTTGGCTCAAGCTTATACAATGAGGGCTTTCATGTATTTTGTGATGACTCGTACATGGGGGGATTTGATAATCCATACAGATCCTATTGAAAACACAAATTCAGAAGTCCTTTATAAAGAAAGAAGACCCCAAACGGAAGTTTTCCAACTGATAAAAGATGATTTGGAGAAAGCTTTGTCTTTATATCCGGATGACAATTTCGGTGATCAAAGAGCTATGTGGTCAAAACCGGCAACATTGGCTTTGAAAGCTGAAGTATATCTTTGGAGTGGAAAAAAAATGAATGGTGGAAGCAGTGATATTGAAACTGCATTAAATGCTTTGAATTCAATTAAAACGGATAAGCTTCGTTTACAGCCGGATTTTGCTGATGTATTTGCTTATGATAATAAGGGTAATGATGAAATCTTGATGAGTGTTAGATTTCAGGATTTGGAATCTGGTATTAACTATTTCAGATATATGTGGATACATGCGAGTGCTGTTCCTGGAGATGCTCCTCAAGAGGTAAAGGATATAGTTTATCCGATAGGGCCGGGACAAGGTATTATAGTAGCTTCGGACGAGTATAGAAAGCAATATACAGAAGATGATACTCGAAAAAATGCTTCTTTTCTTGAGATTTATTCTAAAGATCAGGAAACTGGAGAAAATAAATTTTATGTTAGTGTAGTATTAAAAGGTAAAGGCTTGGTGCGAGATGGTGATCGTATTTTTGCAGATGATATCATATTGTACCGTTATGCTGATATTTTATTAATGAAGGCTGAGGCTAAAAATGCTTTGGGACAAGATCCTTCTGCAGAAATTAATGAGGTCAGGAAACGTGCATATAAAGACAAGTATGAAGAGCATATTTATGTGAATAGCACAAAAGAGGCGAATGATGCAGCTATCTTGAAAGAAAGACTTTTAGAATTGGCTTTTGAAGGTAAAAGGTGGTGGGATTTGGTACGTTTTGACAAAGCCTTTGATTTGGTTCCTTCTTTGAGAGAGCATAAGGGGGAAGATTATATGATGCTGTTCCCCATTCCTTTGTCAACAATAAGCGTGGAGCCGAAAGTTACTCAAAATCCTGGTTGGGATAAATAAAGTATATTATTGAAATCTTTCCAATATGTTGTAACTTTACAGCATATTGGAAAGATTGATAAACGAACATAATAAAATTATATATGAAAAAGTCTATATTTCTCTTTTATTGTCTGCTTGTCCACTTGTGTTCTGCGACAACATTATTTGCTCAACAGAATGACGTTTTGATACCAGGTGTCAAGAAAATAAAGGATGTAATAATATATAAGGATACCATGTTTTACTCCGCTTTTCCTTCAGCTGTAAAATTATCGAATGGAGAGATACTGGTATCGTTCAGAAGAGCTCCAGACCGTAAAGTCTTTAAGGAGAAGAAGAATAATCATTTGGACCCGAATAGTTATCTGGTAGTAGTGAGATCCAAAGATGGCGAACATTGGACCAAGGAACCGGAACTGCTTTATGCCCATCCGTTTGGAGGCTCACAAGATCCATGTTTGTTGAAGTTGAAAGATGGAACACTGCTATGTGCTAGTTATTTGTGGACATTTATTCGTCCGGATGGTTTAGCTGTTCTTAAGAAACCGTTCGTACAGAATACAGACGCTGTTTTTGCAGGAGGATATTTGCTCCGTTCTTATGATGATGGTAGAACTTGGAATGATTTGATTATACCTTGTAGCGTTCCGTCTGAAATAAATTATAGTGGATTGGGAGGTAAATTGCCGGCTTATAATCGTGGCGCTTTGTATGAAGGAAAAGATGGACGTATTTTTTGGGCAGTAGTAGCTTCTGATACAGAAGCTTTAAGAAATACGTCGGTCTATTTGCTTATATCCAAAGATAAAGGAAAAACATGGGAATACGGTACGAAAATTGCTAAAGATAAAAAGGTCTCGTTTAATGAGACTTCCATGTATGAAACGCCTAATGGGGATTTGATTGCTTTTATGCGTTCGGAAGCGTTTGGTGACCAAGCTTGTATTGCACGGTCCATAGATGGTGGGAAAACATTTGGTGAATGGAAAAGTATGGGGTTCAAAGGACATCCTCTCCAGGCAATGAGGCTGCCAGACAATAGAGTTTTGTTGACATATGGTTATCGTCATGAACCTTGTGGAGTTAGAGCCAGAATTCTTAATGCAGAATGTACAGATTTTGCCACGGCTCCTGAGATTATCATAAGAGATGATGCGGATGATGGAGATGTCGGATATACATGGGCTGTACAGCTGGATGAGAAGAGGGTATTGGTGGTATACTATATAAACTTTGACAGAGCCAAAGGTACTAGACATATACAAGGCTCTATTTTAGAGATTGAACCGCAAGGATAATTGTTAATACATAATATGATGAAGAGAAAACAAATTCCGGGCAATATGGATTCCAGCCCTCAAAAGATGTCTCGTCGTAAAGCATTGGCTACTATGGCAGGTGCCGTAGGATTGGCAGCATTACCTGGTGTAGGGCATGCATTGAATCCCATCAAGAAAGAACGGAGAGACATTCAAACCTCTGCTTTTACATCTATCCATACTATGCGTAACGCTGTATCTCGTCAGTTTACGACTTTTGACTTGAATACTAAGATTAAAGCCCATTTGGTTGGACCGGGTGAGAAATCTGTACTGGTAGATCACACTTCTCCTGGTGTAATTACCCGTATGTGGTTTACTATTAATGGTTGGTTTTGGGAAAATTGGGATTTAAGTAAGGAGCGGTGGCCTGATCCTACTATTTTGAAAATGCTGATTTTGCGTATTTATTGGGATGGTGAGGACTATCCTTCTGTAGAATGTCCGATTGGTGACTTCTTTGGTATAGGGCATTGTGAATATAAGCATTATATGTCCAAATATATAGGTATGTCCAGTGGAGGTTTCTATTGTTATTTTCCGATGCCATTTAAAAAGGTAAGGATAGAAGTGGAAAATCTTCATCACCGTTTGACTACAAGCGTTTTCTTAAATGCCAATTATGATCAATTGGAGAGTTTACCTGAGGGTATGGGACGATTCCATTGTTTATATAATGCTGGTACCAATCCTGGTTATGAACCATTAACCATATTGCAGACTAAAGGACATGGACATTTTATTGGCTGTTCCTTGTCCATGCAGAGTTGGCTTCCAAACTACTTGGGATATTTGGAAGCACCCGAGTTTATTTATATCGATACGGAAGACAAAAGTGTACCGACTATAGTTGGTTCTGGACTTGAAGATTATTTTAATGGTGGCTGGTATTTTAGGGAAGGTGAATTCTGTGGAGAGTTGCATGGAGTTCCTATAAAGGATCCGCTCCGTTCGATGGTGAGTATGTATCGTTATCATGAGCAAGATGCAATCTGTTTCAATGAAAGTTTTATTTTTGATTTTATAAATCCCCGTAAACCGGAGCAGACCCGGCCCTTTAAATTCTCTTCGGCGGCTTTCTGGTATCAAGACAAAGCTGTACCTCTGGCGTTCAAATTACCAGAGAAAGAAAAGTTGGTTGATTGGTATAGAATGCGTGATACAGACCATCAAGCTATACCATAAGATTGATATTTATATTTACTTTTTGAATTACTGAAATATGTTACTTGAAGATAGGATTTTGAAAAAATGGTTATTACCTTTTATATTGTCGGTTCTTATTGCCGTAGATTCCATGGCTCAATGCATTCCGGTGTACAAGGATTCTAGTATGTCTGTTGAACGACGGGTTACAGATTTATTGGGCAGAATGACATTACGAGAAAAAATAGCACAATTAAGTCATTTGCATGGTTATCAATTATACAATGGTCAAGAGGTGGATTACCAAAAATTAAGAGATGCAGCTGGTGATATTAGTTACGGCTGTATTGAGGGATTCAATCTTACTGGTGAAAATGTGCGGAAAGCATTTCATGCAATTCAGAAATATATGGTTGAAGAGACACGCTTGGGAATCCCAGTTTTTACAGTAACTGAGTCTTTACATGGCTCGGTACATGATGGTTCTACCATTTTTCCTCAATCTGTAGCCGTTGGTAGTACTTTTAATTTAGATTTGGCTTATCAGATGACTAAAGCAATTGCTACAGAATTAAGGTCCCAAGGGGTAATTCAGACTCTTTCACCAGGATTGGATGTTGTTCGGGATTTGCGATGGGGGCGTGTTGAGGAATCGTTTGGTGAAGATCCTTGGCTAGTGGGACAGATGGGGATTGCACAAGTGAAAGGTTATATTGACGGAGGAATATCTCCAATGTTGAAACCTTTTGGACCGGGAGGAGCTCCTTTGGGAGGGCTGAACTTGGCTTCAGTTGAGAGTGGAGAACGGGATATACGTAATATCCATATCAAGCCGTATGAGATGGCTGTTCGGAATACGGAAGTGAAGGCGGTGATGACCTCCTATAATTCTTGGAATGGCATCCCTAATTCTGCTTCTTCTTATTTACTGACGAATATTTTACGCAATGAATGGGGATTCAAAGGATATGTATATTCCGATTGGGGGGCAGTGGCTATGTTGAAGGATTTTCAGCATACAGCTAAGGATGATAGTGAAGCGGCTATCCAAGCCTTGACTGCGGGGGTGGACTTGGAAGCTTCCAGTAATTGCTATTGGGCTTTGGAGCAATTGATAGAGCAAGGCAGGTTTGATGAAAAATATGTGGATTTGGCTGTTGGACGTATCTTACGTGTTAAATTTGAATTAGGATTGTTCGAGAATCCATATCAGGGCGCTGACATGCCGGGAGTAGCCATGCGTACTAAAGAAGCGGTGGAGCTATCGCGCAGAGTGGCTGATGAATCGATTGTTTTATTGAAGAATGAAAATACTCTTTTACCCTTAAATTTGAATAAAATAAAATCATTAGCAGTGATTGGGCCGAATGCTAATCAAGTACAGTTCGGGGATTATACATGGAGCCGGAGTAATAAAGATGGGGTTACTCCACTTGAAGGCCTAAAGAAACGGGTTGGAAATAAGATAAAAATAAATTATGCGGCAGGATGTGATCTTATTACAGATAATAAATCCGGATTTGATGAAGCTGTAGCTGCTGTAAAAGCGAGTGACATGGCTGTTGTATTTGTTGGTTCTTCTAGTGCTTCACTGGCACGTGACTATTCAGATGCTACATGTGGGGAGGGGTTTGACCTCTCTTCTCTGGATCTGACAGGTGTACAAGAAGAATTGGTGGAAGAAATCTATGCAATAGGAAAACCTGTTATAGTTGTATTGGTTACAGGTAAGCCTTTTTCTATTTCTTGGATAAAAGAACATATTCCAGCCATAGTTGTACAATGGTACGGTGGTGAGAAAGCTGGAGATGCAATAGCTGATATGTTATTGGGAAATATTAATCCTTCAGCCAAACTTCCATTCTCGTTTCCGCAGAGCGTAGGACATTTACCGGTTTTTTATAATCATTTGCCAACGGACAAAGGATTCTATCGTCGTCCTGGTAGACCAAATGAACCTGGACGTGATTATGTTTTTTCTTCACCAGCTCCGTTATGGTCTTTTGGGCATGGATTGAGTTATACTACATTTGAGTATTTGAATGCTCATTATTCTGCAGAGTTATTACATCCATCTGATACCTTGATTGTCAGTGTATCTTTGAAGAATACGGGTAGTGTAGCGGGAAAGGAGGTAGTACAGCTTTATGTTCGAGATGTGGTCAGTTCGGTTGTGACTCCAGTCAAGCAACTGAAGGCATTCTCAAAACCATTCTTACAACCAGGCGAAATGCAGACAGTTGTTTTGAAGCTACCAATACAAGAATTGGCCTTATATGATTTGAGCATGAAAAAAGTAGTAGAAGAAGGGGAGTATGAAATACAGATAGGAACAGCCTCAGATGATATCAGATTACGAAGGACAATCTTTGTTGGCAGACAGCCGGTGACTAGTAATAGTCTTGGTCATAACGACTTCTGCATGGATGAAATTGTGAAGAATCCAGGAAGAAAGATAAAGGTTGCTGGTTGTGTCAGAGATGTACAAGCAACCCCTATAAGTGGAATTGAAATCAAATCTAATTATTCTGGTAGAACGGTTATAAGTAAGGAAGGCGGAAGATATTCCATTCTGACTGTAGAAAACGATGTGCTAACGATTTCTGCCAAAGGATTCGAGACAGTAAATATCAAGGTGAATAAACAAAAGGATATAGATATAAAATTGAATTACAGTCATGATTAAACACGAAATCAGATGGGAATACATATTGGTAATATGTATTATTCTCGGTACGTTACCTTGTAATGCACAGTCAGTAATTCCTATGCCAAAAGAAATGGTGATGGGAGAAGGTTCTTGGGATGTATCTGCCGATACACGTATAAATTACAGTAATGATGCGCTTACCAAAACAGTCAGTCTCTTTAATAATTATTTAGATGGACGGTTTGGGGTGACTTTGAAGAAAGGATCGAAAGGAAAGAATGCCATTCATTTGCAGATAGACAAGAAAATGCCTTTAGAGGCATATTCATTAGTTGTGGATGATAAGGGAGTAACAATCAAGGGAAGTGAAGCTGGAATATTTTATGGAATTCAGACATTGCAGCAGTTACTTGTTGATAAGGGAAATGGATGCATACAGCTTCCGTATATTATGATAAATGATGAACCCCGTTTTGGTTATCGTGGTTTGATGTTGGATGTTGCACGTTATTTTTACTCAGTGGAATATGTAAAAGAGTATATAGATTTAATGGCTCGTTATAAAATAAATAGATTCCATTGGCATTTGACAGAAGATGCCGGGTGGCGTATTGAAATAAAAAAGTATCCAGAATTGACCAAAATTGGGGCATGGCGTAATAGTACTCAGTGGGGGCATAATCCGACAGAACAAGATCGTATTCCACATGGAGGATTCTATACTCAGGAGCAGATTAAGGAGATTATCCAATATGCGGCAGATAGGTACATCACTATTGTTCCGGAGATCGATTTACCAGGACATACAATGTCTGTTTTAGCTACATATCCGGAGCTGTCTTGCACGGGCGGACCATTTCGGATACCGGAAACTTGGGGTATTAAGGAGGAAGTTCTTTGTCTCGGTAATGATGAAACCTATCGGTTTGTAGAAGATGTTTTATCTGAGGTGATAGATTTGTTTCCCGGTGAGTATATTCATATAGGCGGTGATGAGGCACCTAAAAGACGTTGGAAAGAATGTCCGAAGTGTCAACGACGCATTAAGGAAAATAAATTGAAAGATGAACATGAATTACAAAGTTACTTCATCCATCATTTGGATGAATTTGTAACGGGGAAGGGGCGAAAAATCATTGGTTGGGATGAAATCTTAGAAGGTGGTCTGGCACCGAATGCTGCTGTAATGAGCTGGAGAGGAGAAAACGGTGGAATTGCTGCAGCGGGAATGGGGCATAAAGTGGTGATGGCTCCCAATAACTATATGTATATTGATTATTATCAGAGTGAGGATTATACTAATGAGCCTTTAAATATAGGAGGACTGGTTACGTTGGAACATATCTACAGCTATGAACCTTATACGCCTAAGCTTACAAAAGAGCAATGCGGTTATATAATGGGGGTACAAGCTAATGTTTGGGGAGAATTTATACATCATCCTGATAAAGTGAACTATATGGCATATCCTCGGGCTATGGCCCTTTCAGAAATAGGTTGGTCACCTGCGGAAAAGAAGAATTATGCAGATTTCCGTGAAAGATTAGCGGGATGTTTGGCTGAACTGGATAGACAAGGGGTTACTTTCCGTATTCCCGAACCGATTGGTTGGGATAAAGCTATTGTTAGAGGCGGTAACGCGATAGTGGATTTGAAGCCGTCAGTAGAGGGTGCTGATATATATTATACCACAGATGGTACCGATCCTCGTTTATATGGAAAACTCTATACGGATACATTGCAGTTACCTTTATCTTTCAGTGGAGTAAATATAAAATGTTATCTCCGCCTTTCTTCCGGTAGAAGTAGTGCTGTTTATACAGTTGTAGCTCCTGATACAAAATAAAAAAATGATAATAAATACAGTATTTATGACGAAATATTTATTAATATGTCTGGTAGTTTGTGCACTGATTTTTCAAGGGTGCTGGCATCATGAGAGTGCGGTTGAACGTGGCTATAATGAGAAGTATATAGGTGAATATACGCGTAAAATAGCTTTCCCTATAGGAGGTATAGGCACGGGCATGTTCTGTATTGAAGGAACAGGAGCATTGAGTAATATGTCTATACGTCATAGACCGAATGTTTTCAATGAACCAACGATGTTTGCTGCAATTCATGTGAAAGGTTATGAGTATGGTACACGCATTCTGGAAGGGCCGGTTCCAGAATGGAAAAAATTTGGTGCTCCTAATTCCAGCCGTGGAGACGGCGGCTCATGGGGAATGCCCCGGTTTAAGGAGTATAGTTTCCAGTCACGTTTCCCTTTTGCGGAGGTAGAGTTGGCAGATCAGAATGTCCCTATAGATGTGAAACTGGTTGCCTGGAATCCATTTATACCAACGGATGAAGATAATTCAAGTCTACCGGTTGCTGGGTTTGAATATGAGTTTCATAATACCAGTAATGAGGAAGTACAAGCCGTCTTTTCATATAATAGTATGAATTTTATGCAAACTCCGGGTAGAGGTAAAGCGTATATAGATGCAGCAAAGAATGGATTCATTCTAAGACAGACAGGCACAGAGAATGAACCTTTCTGTCAAGGTGATTTTATGATTTATACTGACAATCCCCAGACGGTAGTTAATCATAACTGGTTTCGTGGAGGTTGGTTCGACCCATTGAGCATTTGTTGGGATAACTTGGAAGAGGGCAGAATGGAAGAGAATCCAGCAGGCTTGGAAGGAGCAGTGGGAGCTTCGTTATATGTGCCGTTTACTTTAGCACCTGGTGAGACTCGTAATATAAGGTTGTACATGGCTTGGCATGTCCCTTATTCACAAGAACGAATAGGTGGAATCCCACGTACAGATACTGATATCCCTGATGCACCAGTTTGTCCAGATGAATTGAGTAACTGTTATACTTATGAGAATAATTTTGAAGGGAATTACCGCCCTTGGTATAGCAGTAGGTTTGGCAGTATACAAGATGTTGCAAACTACTGGTTGGATAATTATGATGCATTGAAAAAGAATACTCAGTTGTTCACTGATGCTTTCTATGATTCTACTCTTCCACCTGAAGTTAAGGAGGCTGTTGCTGCTAATTTGAGTATATTGAAATCTACTACAGTACTTCGCCAATACGATGGGCGTATGTGGAATTGGGAGGGAAGTCATGATAATTGGGGCTCTTGTCATGGTTCATGCACGCATGTTTGGAATTATGCGCAAGCTGTATCTCATCTTTTCCCAAAATTAGAACGTACATTACGTGAAACAGAATTTTTTGTGAGCCAGGATAAAAGGGGACATCAAGTGTTCCGTACGAATCTGCCTATCAGTCCTACTGTCCATGATTTTCATTCGGCGGCAGATGGGCAATTAGGAGGTATAATGAAGGTATATCGTGAATGGAGAATTATGGGTGATATAAATTGGCTGAAGATGATGTATCCAGCTGTGAAGAAAAGTATGGATTATTGTATCCGTACTTGGGATCCGAGAGAGGTTGGAGCTGTTGAAGAACCTCACCATAATACGTATGATATAGAGTTTTGGGGCGCGAATGGGATGATTACCAGTTTTTATGTAGGAGCATTACAAGCTATTTGCTTGATGGGTAAAACGGTAGGCGATGATATTTCCCGTTATGAAGAATTGATGAATAAAAGTAAAGCATATTTGGAGAGCAAACTTTTTGATGGAGAGTATTTTATTCAGAACATTCAATGGACTGGATTGGACGCTCCAGACCCAGTTGATGCCCAATCGTTTGTGACCCATTATACGCCAGAAGCTTTAAAAATCCTACAAGAAGAAGGTCCGAAATATCAGTATGGTAAAGGTTGTTTGTCTGACGGAATATTGGGCTCTTGGATGACATTGGTATGTGGAATGCCGGAGGTGGTCGATCGTCTGAAAGTAAAAAGTCATTTGATTTCTGTCCATAAGTATAACTTTAAAAAGAGCTTAAGTAACCATGTCAACCCTCAACGTTCCACCTTTGCATTGGGAGAGGATGGGGGATTATTACTTTGTACCTGGCCGAAAGGTGGTAAGCTAAAATTGCCTTTTGTATACAGTAACGAAGTGTGGACTGGAATTGAATATCAAGTGGCTGCTCATCTTATGTTTGAAGGAGAAGTGGAAAAAGGGCTTGAAATAGTGAGAACTTGCCGTGATCGTTATAATGGTCGTGTTCGTAATCCGTTTAATGAATATGAGTGTGGAGCATGGTATGCTCGTGCAATGGCCAGTTATGCTATGCTAGAAGGCCTTACGGGAATACGCTATGATGCAGTAGACAAAATTTTGTATATAGATTCGCGGATTGGAGATGATTTCACTTCATTCTTGTCTACGGAAACGGGTTTTGGTAATGTTGGACTTAAGGAAGGAAAGCCGTTTATAGATGTGAAATATGGGGTAATAGATGTACAGAAATGTATCGTTTCCGGTAAGGAAATTCAATTATAGTTTGGATAAGGTTCTTGATTATATACAAATTGTGAAATTTGTAGTATTGTAAGATTTACATGTATAGATTAGATGGTTTTATGAGAGTTCTGTGGGGCTGTGATTGTTCCACAGAACTATTTTTATGTTATTTGCAGATTTTTGCAACCAAACTTCATCTTTCTGCGTCTAATAAATAAAAAGAGGAGATTATGAATATGAAAATGAATTTTTCTATGGACGAGATTCGTCTTAAAGTAGAGGAGTATATAAAGAAAGGTAGTCGGGCAGCTGGTCGTCCCGTACTGACAGCTTATTATGTCCTGACTACTGATTCTACTCCAGAGAGTGAAAGGACAAATATCATGATTGCTTTGGTGGCCATTGTGTTTCCTGCCGGTATAGAAGACCTCTTGGGACAAGTCTTTATGGTAGGGAAGGGATTTGCTGCAATCTATGCTTATAAGAAAATGAAGAAATACATCACTCCACAGATAAAGGATAAGGTAGAGGCAAAATTGGATGAGTGGTTCCATGAGAATGTGATGGAAGTAGTGGAACCGCTTTATCTGGAATAACAGTTCGCCACAAAGATCATACTGATTTGCGCAGATTGAATTTATATCGGGAATTTGTATCTGTGCGAATCAGCATAATCTCCGTGACGGACTGTTTATTGTTTTTTGCTCAAGAAGCGTCTGGCCAGATATTTCCGTACCGGTTCATCATAGAATTTTAAGCATAGATAAGCCAATAATATGTTCCATGCGTAAACACACAAGGCAACCTGCCAAGTCTGCTCCAACGTGAAGAGCTGGTTCTTGATGAGCCATGCATAGAACAAGTACATAAATGGATAATGTATCACATAGACTGGATAGGATATATCTCCCAGGAACTTGCATATCTGGGTCGATTTTTTATCCGTTGTGGTACCGGAAGCTCCTAACCAGACGAGAACCGGAAAAGCGATGATTACACAGAACGCTTCATAAATGCCATTTGTACAGACCGGTGTTGCACCTTCCAAGTAGGGCACTGAAAACAAGGTAACCAATGCAATGGCACATATCCAGAAAGCACCTTTCACCTTGATAGGCTTGAAGTTGCGCGACAAAAGCATGCCCATGGAGAAAGGAAAAAGCATCCTCAGCAATCCGCCGCCAAAGTTTATTCCGTCCAGTGTCCAGCCTACCCCCATATTTCCGTATCCGGAGATGTCGAAAATGGCGAATGATGCCAATGCCACTCCCAGCAATATTGTCAGTACGGCAAGGGCTTTGTTTGATAAGCGGTGGATAAACAAGGCATAAAGGATGTTGCCTAAATATTCAAAAAACAAGGACCAACATGGACCATTCAAAGGAAACATTTCGCCATTACCACGGACTTCATAACCTGCACCTGGCATTGCGGGAATAAAAAATATAGTGCAAAGAAGGGACAGCATAATCATGGAGAGGGCAATATGTGTTCCGTCCCATTGTACGCATCCTTGAAGACAGAAAGTAATGGCACCCAGGACAGCTCCCATAATGACCATCGGATGGAGACGTATCAGGCGCCGTTTAAAGAAGTTTTTCATTGTGAGGTTCCTGCCCCAACGGTCGTCATAAGCATACCCGATAACGAATCCCGATAGTATAAAGAAGAAATCTACAGCTAAATAGCCGTGGTTGAAGGTTTCGATAATGCTACCACCGGCAAAAGCATAGCCTTCGAATATATGATACCATATAACCATCAAGGCTGCTACGCCACGGAGCCCGTCGAGAAGGTCATAATGTGCTTTGGTGTCTGAAAAGGCAGAAGATGAAATGTGCGACATCTGTTTTTTTTCTGTTGTTTGGTTAATGTTTTCGGATCTCAAAGATACGCCATGCGAAGCGAAGTTCTTTTGCTTAAAAGCAAAAAAGAACGGCAATCTTCTATTTTTTTGCGCGTACCCGGCTGAGAGTATAGATGGAAATACCCAGGAAGGCTGCCACATATTTTAGCTTCACCCGATTTATCAGTCTGGGGTAACGGCGGTTAAATTGTTCATACCGCTCTTTGGGAGGCAGTTGGAGCCTTTCCACAAACATATGACTGAGCTCTTTGTTTACGTTCTGATGCAGTATTCTGCCCCAGTTGGCTATATCAATATATGTTTCGTAGAGAGCATTTAACTTGTCTATGTGGATGACGTAGATTTTGCAGTCCGAAAGAGTTTCAATGCTTTCTACTGACGGCTGCTGATAGTACAGTGAATCCATTCCGAAGGTTACATCACCTTCCTGGCTGAACCAAGTGGTGGTATCTTGTCCGTCGTGATGAAATACGGAACGGGTGACCCCTTCCTCAATGAAATAAACCAAACGGTCTGTCACTCCTGCTTGTACTATATAAGTTCCTTTAGGGTAGTGTCTTACCTGCATATTCATCAGCAATGCCTGAAGAGCTTCTTCGGAAACCGGATAAATCTGCCTGATTTTATGAATGATGTTGTTCATTGGAGGGGAGCTTTTTATTCGTTTACAAACTTACATAATTTTATTAACTAAAACTGAACTTTGATATACAAATGTGTGCGTTGCCTTATAAGCGTTTATGGTATAATGGAATTTTTTTTGTAAAAGAGATGTTTGTTCTTTGAATATTGTATCTTTGTAGAAAACAGTAGCGTATGAATAAAATATTGGTAACATTATTGGCTCTAATCGGAGGTAGCTGCATTTCATTCGCACAGATGGAGACTGGAAGAGTTTCCGATACAGCTGAGGATACATTGAGAATAGAAAATGAAATTGTCGCTGTTGATACCGGATTTTACCAGTCAGTAGTCCGCTATGATACGGTGCGCTATAATTTGAAAATGCAGAGTGTTTACAAAAAGGCTTTTCAACTAAAGAATGATGTTTTTGTGGAAAAGATGAAAGAGCCGTGGTTAGATGATATTCTCAGAAATATCTTATTTAAATAACCATGAATTTGTGCTTTGCGTCATTCGGTTGACTTCCTGGTTTAACTCACTCGGTTAAACCACACTAAATTCAGCATTCTCTAAAAACAAAAATCAGATAGAAATCTTGCGATAACTATCTGATTTTCAGAAGAGCGGAAGACGGGGCTCAAACCCGCGACCCTCAGCTTGGAAGGCTAATGCTCTATCAACTGAGCTACTTCCGCAATTTTTTGTGGGCAAAGATGGATTCGAACCACCGAAGGCGTAAGCCAGCAGATTTACAGTCTGCCCCATTTGGCCACTCTGGTATTTGCCCTTTTGCACTTAAGATTCTATCTCAATTCTCTCATTGAGTAGGTTTGTTTCTCAATTGCGGTGCAAAGATACGACTATTTTTGTAAACTCCAAGCAAAATCTATCATTTTTATTGCAGTAATTGCACATTCGTCTCCTTTATTACCCAGCTTGCCACCGGCGCGGTCTTCTGCTTGCTCCATAGTATTGGTAGTAATTAATCCGTAAATTACTGGTACATCGCCACTTGCGTTTAATTGGGTAATTCCTTGGGTAGCACCCATGCAAACATAGTCAAAATGTGGAGTATCTCCTCTGACTACACAACCAATTGCAATAACTGCATCGACTTCGCTGTATTCGATAAGTTGGTTGGCGCCGAAAGTCAGTTCAAAACTGCCGGGTACTGTTTTTACCAGAATATTTTCATCTTTGGCTCCATGTTTTTTTAAGGTGTCTATGGCACCTTTTAGGAGAGCGCCGGTAATATTATAATTCCACTCAGATACAACGATGCCGAATTTCATTTTTTCCGCGCTGGGTACAGAACTGAAATCGTAGTCTGAAAGATTGTGATAAGCTGTTGCCATAAATAAGGAATTAAGAATTAATAATTGAAAATTAAAGGGAGAGGAGAGATAAAAGAGGCACGGACTACACGGATTCACGGCTATTGTGTCTTTCCGTGTTTTCCGTGTAATCCGTGCCTGAGATATTTTTATAATAAGGTATATTACTTCTTCAATAGTTTGGCTTGTTCGATATACTTATCGATATCCATTGCCTGGTATGAACGGAAGTATTTATCCTTGATAGTGGTATACGCCTGGATTGCATCGTCATACTTACCTTGCTTTACCAGGATTTCTCCAGCTTGCAGCAGGTAGATGGGGCTGAGGGAGTTGTTGTCGGCTTCGTTGGCGGCTTTCAGCAGCATGGAAGCGGCTTTGTCCAGTTGGCCGAGCTGCGCATAGCAGTTACCCATAGCACCTTTCATGGCAGGAGCTACCATTTGGTCGTCTCCGTCAAAGCTGTCCAATGCTTTCACTGCTTCGTCATATTTACCGAGGTGTGCATAGCAGAGACCCATATAGGCTTTTGCAAGATTGGCTGCTTTTGTGCCGCTGTATTCGTCTGCCACTTTTACAAATCCGGCAAAACCGATGCTATCACCGTTCAGTGCTTGTGCATAAGCGTCTGCTTCGAAGTATTCTTGCCCTTTGAATAAGGCAGCTTGTGCTTTTTCTTCACGGGGGTCTGCATAAAGGTTCTTGTACATCACTACACCGGCAATGATGATGATTACTGCTACTACAGTGCCGATGATTGCTTTTTTGTTCTTAATGAAAAAGGCCTCCGATTGTGTCAGTGCATCCTCCACGTTTAAGGCTTCATTCGTCTTTTTTTGTTCTGCCATTTTTATATAATCTTTTTGTTATTATTCTTATTTATCTATTTCGACCCGCAAAAGTAAGTTTTTTATAGCTATCAACGAAATTTAGCGGCATCTTTTTTTGTTTTGTATCAGAAAACACCGAAATTATTTCTACTTTTCAATAAGCCGGGCTTCACCTCTGTATTAAAAATAAGCAGGCTTATTTTGTACTGCTTTCGGTTTTGCATTATCTTTGTAACCGAACTCATCGTTACTATAATGATACTGAAACGTATATCTATACTCAATTATAAGAACTTGGAGCAGGTGGAGCTTTCATTCTCGCCCAAGTTAAACTGCTTTTTCGGACAGAACGGCATGGGGAAAACGAACCTGCTGGATGCGGTGTATTTTTTGTCTTTCTGTAAAAGTGCCGGTAATCCCATTGATTCCCAGAATATCTGCCATGATGCCGACTTCTTTGTTATTCAAGGGTTTTATGAGGCTGCCGATGGGACTCCTGAGGAAATCTACTGTGGTATGAAGAGGCGCCAGAAGAAACAGTTCAAGCGAAACAAGAAGGAGTATACGCGTTTGTCGGACCATATCGGCTTCCTGCCTTTGGTCATGGTCTCGCCTGCCGATTCGGAGTTGATAGCAGGAGGCAGTGATGAACGCCGACGTTTTATGGATGTGGTTATCTCGCAGTACGACAAAGAGTATCTGGATGCTTTGATACGATACAATAAAGCTTTGGTGCAGCGGAATACCTTACTGAAGAGTGAACAGCCGGTGGAGGAAGAGCTCTTTCTGGTCTGGGAGGAGATGATGGCACAAGCCGGTGAAGTGGTGTTCCGCAAACGTGAGGCCTTTATCCGTGAGTTTATTCCTATTTTCCAGTCTTTCTATTCATTCATTTCGCAAGATAGGGAGAAGGTGGGATTAAGCTATGACTCTCATGCCCGCGATGCCTCTTTGCTGGAAGTGCTGAAGGAAAGCCGTGCTCGCGACCAGATTATGGGCTATTCGTTGCGCGGTGTGCACAAGGACGAGCTGAATATGCTTTTGGGAGATTTCCCCATCAAGCGTGAAGGGTCGCAGGGACAGAACAAGACTTATCTGGTAGCGTTGAAGCTGGCACAGTTTGATTTCCTGAAACGTACCGGGACCACTGTTCCCTTGTTGTTGTTGGACGATATCTTTGACAAGCTGGATGCCTCGCGTGTGGAGCAAATCATCAAGTTGGTGGCAGGCGACAGTTTTGGACAGATTTTTATAACCGATACCAACCGCGAACACCTGGACCGTATTCTGCATAAAGTGGGCAGTGATTATAAGATGTTCCGTGTGGAGCAGGGAACGGTTGCCGAAATGAAGGAGGAAGAGGCATGAAGCGCAATAATGCCGAACAGATAGGTGAACTTATCCGTCATTACCTCAGGCAGGAAAGTCTGGAGTCTCCGCTGAATGAACGGCGGCTTATCAGTGCGTGGCCCGAAGTGCTGGGGCCTACCATTGCCTCCTACACCCGTGAACTTTATATAAAGAACCAGGTGCTTTATGTGCACCTCACTTCTGCTGCTTTGCGCCAGGAACTGATGATGGGGCGCGAGTTGCTGGTGCGCAACTTGAATCGTCATGTGGGGGCCCAGGTCATAACGAATATCATATTCAGATGAGCATCCTCAGCTCATCTATTCTTTCAATCTTCAGTTCCTTTAATTCCCGGACTGCCCGGTCATAATACATCGGAGTTTCCAAATCCTTGTTGTCATGCGCATCCAGTCCGATGATAGCTGTACAGCCTTCATTGGCAGCGATTCGCCAGAACTCCGGGCACGGGTAGGTGGATAAGCCGTGCGCTTCATTGTAGGCTACATAGCCTATATTGTATTCCAACGGGACATTCAGGCGTGCAGCAGTACGGCAGATGTGCCGGCTGATGGTAGTGCAATGGTGGTCGAACTTCGGATAGGAGCGCATGAACAAGTCCGGATGGGCAAGGCAGGAGAATAATCCGCTTTCCATACCTTCGATGGCGCTCTCTTCGTAAAGTTCGAGCATGTCGCGGCTGTCTGTATGATGGCCGAAGTAGGGGAACTTTTCATCGGTGTGGTAGTGATGGTTTCCGAAGATGATATAGTCCAGTTGGTACTTCTTGGTTTGCTCTTTCAGCCAATGGATATATTGGGGGAAGTATTCACATTCAAGTCCTATTCTGATGTCTATCCGGTCGTGGTATTTCTCACGGAGCGTCTTGAGACTCTCCACGTAGCCGGGGAGCTCCTCGGGGAGCATCCGCATGTCGGCTACGTAGTCGGTTCGGTATTTCCAGGGAGTATGGTCTGAAAACCCGAGTATCCGGTAACCGCCTTTGATGGCACTGAGCACATAGTCTTCGTCATCTCCGGTGGCATGCATGCAGCGTGTGGTGTGTGTATGATAATTAGTTTTCATTGCGTAATGATTTCATCCATGCGTATATCAAACGGTTCCGCAGGAACTTCTTCTACGAGTTGAAACGGGAAGCAGATGCCGGCTTTGTGGGCTGATGGGATGCGGGGCAGAAGCCGGTCATAGTAACCTTTACCGCGCCCCAGGCGGTTGCCGTTACGGTCGAATGCCACGCCGGGAACCACTATGAAGTCTATGTCTGCATAGTCGGTAAATAGCTCGCCGGTTGGTTCTTCGATGCCGTATGCGCCAGGTTTCAAGTCTTCGGGTCCGGTGTACAGCCGCAGTTCCAGGTCGTCACCTACAACTACCGGAAGCAGTATCCGCTTTTCGCGGCTCCACTTCCGGATAAATTCGTGTGTGTCCACTTCGTCTTTGAGAGAGTGGTAGAGCAGTACGGTTGTTGCCGCCCTGAAAGCGGGGTGTGCCTCGAGGGCGGCAAGTATTTCAGCAGACTGACGCGTAGCGGAAGAGCTGTGTCGGGTCTTCAACAAAGCTACCTGCCTGCGCAGTTCTTTTTTCCTTTCCATCATCTTTTTTATCCTCTATGATTGGTGTTGCTTCCGGAGCTTTGGGGAATGCCTCGCCACGTTCCAGAATATCCAATGCTTTCTTGACGGTAGCATCGCTCTGGTTGATGTAGCGGATGTATTGCTCCCTTCCCAGTATGTTATAGATAATGTTGCCGTAAAGACTTCTTTCCAGTAGCTTGTAGGACTTTTGGATAAGCAGGTTGCGCCGTTTTACTCCCTTGGAGTCTGCAAAACGTACAAACTGCTCCACAATACTCTGGTGGCGAAGGTACTTCAACAAGTCTTCTTCATTGTCGTATTCACTCAATTTCGCGCGGTTGCGGTCGGTATACTGGAAGCTGAATTGCAGAATCAGTCCCTTGTTGCTTACTTCTATCAGGTAAGAAGATACTCCGGTTGTGTCTTGCGGAACGAATACGTCCGGCATAATGCCACCGCCGCCGTATACGGGTCTGCCCAAACCGGTAGAGTAACGCAGGTTTTCGTCCAGTTTGATGCTGTCTTTGGAGAAGAACTCGCCGTGTTCGTAACGGGTAATCCAGTCCATTTCGTATTTGCTGTCCTTGCCGTTCTCGTAGGGGCGCTGGATGCAACGGCCCGATGGGGTGTAATAACGGGCAATGGTCAGGCGGATGGCGGAACCGTCACTGAAGTCGATGGGTTGCTGTACGAGTCCCTTGCCGAAGGAACGGCGTCCTACAATGGTTCCGCGGTCATTGTCCTGAATGGCGCCCGCAAAGATTTCGCTGGCCGAAGCGGAACTCTCGTTTACCAATACCACTAGCGGCAGCTTCTGGCAACTGCCGGTACCGTTGGCATATTCCTCCATGCGGGGATATTTGCGGCCGTGGGTATATACAATCAACTTCCCTTCCGGCAGGAATTCGTTCACCATGCGTGTGGCGGCTTCCATGTATCCTCCGGTATTGTCGCGCAGGTCGATAATCAGGCCTTTGCACTTCTCGTGGCTCAGTTGGGCAATCGCATTCAGCAGCTCCACGTGTGTGGTACGTCCGAATTTGCTGATTTGTATATATCCGTAGTCATCGTCGAGCATATAGGCTGCATCAATGGTGTTTTGTGGGATGTCACCGCGTGTGATGGTGAAGTCGAGCAACTCCTTTTCCGTGGCACGCTTGACGCCTAACTTCACTTGGCTTCCTTTCGGACCTTTCAGGTTGCGCATGGCCTTTTCGTTTGTCAGGCCTTTGCCTGCAAACAGACTGTCGTTGACCATTACAATGCGGTCGCCTGCCATCAGGCCCACTTTCTCGGACGGTCCGCCGGGAATCACGCTGTTTACGTGTATCGTGTCTTCTTGAATGGTGAACTGGATACCTATACCGCTGAAGCTGCCTTCAAGTTCGGAGTTTACCTCTTCCAGCTTCTGTGCGGGGATGTAGGTGGAGTGGGGGTCGAGTTCCGCCAATATCTGTGGCATGGCCTTCTCTACCAAATCGGTCATGTTGACGGTATCCACATACTGGTCATCAATAACACGCAGCAAGGCATTCAGCTTGTTGGACGAGCTATTGATGATTCCCAGTTTATTACCGGCAAAATGCCTGGCATAAAACGTTCCGATAAGGATTCCCGCGACTACGCTGATTGCGATGATGAGCGGCATAAAGCGGGAAGTATTTTTTGTACTCATGATGTTTATTTACTATTAGACTATTTACAATTTACTATTTGGCTGCGCATGCAACTTTCAACTTTCCATTTTCAACTTTTCATTATCCATTGAAATAAACACTACCTCGATGCCTGCCCGTTTCAAAAGTTCGATACCATCTTCCAGGCGGTATTTCTCGGAGTAGACTACCCGTTTGATGCCTGCCTGGATAATCAGTTTGGAGCATTCTATGCAGGGGGAGGCAGTGACGTACATGGTGGCACCGTTACTGCTGTTGTTTGAACGGGCTATTTTGGTAATGGCGTTTGCTTCGGCATGGAGCACGTATGGTTTGGTGACGTTATTCTCATCTTCGCATACATTCTCAAAACCGGAAGGGGTACCGTTGTAGCCGTCAGAGATAATCATCTTGTCTTTTACAATCAGTGCACCGACCTGGCGGCGTTGGCAATACGAATTTTCGGCCCAAATGCTTGCCATACGTATATAACGCCTATCCAATGCTTCTTGTTTGTCTTTTGTAGAATCGTCCATCATATTTATGCTTTATCGTTGCGGGGTGAATCCCATGACTCTGGTTGTCGGTCCGTCTTTAAAATAGAGGGTCAGTGAATTGGCATCCCCTTCATACTTGTACACGTTTTGCAATCCGGAGATGAATGCCTTGGCCAGTGCATCGCTTTCTGCAGCCCCCGTAACCTTCACACTGATGCTGAGCGAGCCTGAAGCTCCGTCGGCTTTCCAAGTGCCGTTGACGCTTGAGTTGATGCCTTGTCCGTTGACGGTGGTGCCCATCAGTTCTCCATCCAGTTCAGTACCTTCAAAATTGAGGGTGAAGGTGCTTTTCTGATTATATAGCTTGTCCAGACTCTTCTTCATCTCTTCCTCATTGTTGTTCCAAAGGTTTGGATAGAATTGGGCATTGCTGCCTTTATTGGTGAGTCGGCTGAGCTTCCATGTCTTCCCGGTGAATATTCCGATAACATCGTCCTCGTTGTCGCAACCGCTTAGCAGGGGGAGCAGCGAAAACATGAGCAACATGCAAAAGATGTTCCTTATAAGTCTCTTCATTTCTTTATTCCATTTCTGATTAATAATGCGTCGATTGTAGGCTCTTGTCCGCGGAAGCGTTTATAGAGCGTCATCGGATGTTCCGTTCCGCCTTTGGAAAGGATATTCTCTCGGAAGGAGGCGGCAGTCTCCGGGTTGAAGATGCCCGTCTGCTTGAATAGCGAGAAAGCATCTGCATCCAGCACCTCTGCCCATTTATAACTATAGTATCCGGCAGAATATCCTCCGGCAAAGATATGGGAGAATTGTGTGCTCATGCAGGTTTCTGCCACAGAAGGCAGAATCTGTGCTTTTTCCCAAGCCTTCTTTTCATAGGCTTTCACGTCACCTTCAAACGGGGTGTTACGTGTGTACCAAGCCATATCGAGCAGGCCGAAGCTAACCTGGCGGAGGCAGGCGTATGCCGCGTTGAAGTTGGAGGAATCCACAATGCGCTGTACCAGTTCGTCCGGTATCAGTTCTCCGGTTTGGTAATGGCGGGCAAACGTATGCAGGAATTCCTTTTCGATGGCAAAGTTCTCCATGAATTGGGAGGGGAGTTCCACAAAGTCCCAATACACATTGGTCCCGCTTAGGCTTCCGTAGGTGGAATTGGCAAACATACCATGCAGGCTGTGTCCGAATTCGTGCAGGAAGGTTTCTACCTCGCCGAAGGTCAACAAAGCAGGTTTGTCCTGTGTCGGTTTGGTGAAGTTCATCACAATGGATATGTGGGGACGGCTGTTCTCACCGGTCTTTTCGTCAATCCACTGTTCCTTGTAGCTGGTCATCCAGGCTCCCGAGCGCTTGCCTGCTCTGGGGTGGAAGTCGGTATAGAACACGGCAAGGAATTTCCCGTCTTTGTCGAAGACTTCGTAGGCATCCACATCCTTATGATAAACGGGAATATCCGGATTCTTCTTGAAGGTGATGCCATACAGCCTGGTTGCCAGGCCGAATACGCCTTGCTTCACGTTGTTCAGCTCAAAGTAAGGGCGGAGCAGCTCATCGTCGATATTGAACTTCCGGTCTTTCAGTTTATGGGAATAGTACGCCCAGTCCCACGGCATCAGGACGAAGTCTTCTCCTTCCGCTTGGCGTGCCAGGGCTTGCACTTCTGCATATTCTTGTTTGGCGGTAGGCGTGTAAGCCTCCAGCAGTTGGTCCAGCAGCTTATACACGGACTCACTGTTTTGTGCCATGCGCTCCTGGAGGTTGTATTCGGCGAAGTTGTCATAGCCTAGGAGTTGGGCAATCTCCATACGGACATTGGCCAGTTTCTTTACAATTTCCAGGTTATTGCTGGCGTTGTCATGCGTACACTTCGTATTGTAGGCCATATATAGCTCACGGCGCAGGTCACGGCTGTCTGCGTAGGTCAGAAAAGGGCCATAGCTGGGAGCCTGCAGGGTGAATACCCAGCCTTCGACGCCTTTTTCCCCGGCTGTCTCTGCAGCGGCTTCTACCGCGCTCTCGGGCAGCCCGGCCAGTTGTGACTTGTCGGTGATGACAAGCTTGTAGTCGTTCGTTTCTTTCAGGTTGTTTTCGCTGAACTGCAGCGTCAGCAGGCTGAGCTCTTTGCATAAAGCCCGGTATTTCTCCTTATCTTCTCCCAGGAGGTTGGCACCGTTGCGTACAAAGCCGTTATAAATGTCTTCCAGCAGTTTGTGCTGTTCCGGGCTCAATGTTTCTTTGTCTTGCTGTTCGTAAACAGCTTTGATACGTGCAAACAGCTCTTCGTTCAGGCTGATGTTGTTTTCATGCTCGCTCATCATCGGCATGATTTCTTTGGCCAGTTCCTGTAGGTCATCGTCCGTTTCGGCACTGAGCAGATTGCCGAATACAGTGCTGACACGGTGGAGCATCTCACCGGACTTCTCGTAGGCCAACACTGTGTTGGCAAATGTCGGGACTTCCGGATTGCGGATGATGGCCTCTATTTCCGCATTTTGGCGGCGGATGCCTTCGCGGATGGCGGGTACGTAATCTCCGGTCTTAATCTTGTCGAACGGGACAGTGCCGTGCAGCGTGGAGTATGTTTCAAAAAAAGGATTTTGAGACGATATAGTGTTCATAAAGCAAAGCAATATTAGAGTTAGTATAATCTTCATCATGTTTAAAGGGTCTGATAAAAAACGAACTAGCTGCAAAATTGCAAAAAAAATAGGCGACTTCTGCAGAAGTCACCTATTTTTTATTATTTTCTAACTGTATATTAGCAGTTAACTGATGCCATGTGAGCAATCAAGTCAAGAACCTTGTTAGAATAACCGATTTCGTTATCATACCAAGATACAACCTTAACGAAAGTATCAGTCAAAGCGATACCAGCCTTAGCGTCGAAGATAGAAGTGCGAGTGTCACCCAAGAAGTCAGAAGAAACAACTGCATCTTCAGTGTAACCCAGAACACCCTTCAATTCGCCTTCAGAAGCTTCCTTCATGGCAGCGCAGATTTCAGCGTAAGTAGCGGGCTTAGCCAAGTTAACTGTCAAGTCAACTACAGATACGTCCAAAGTCGGAACACGCATAGACATACCAGTCAGTTTGCCGTTCAATGCCGGGATAACTTTACCTACAGCCTTAGCAGCACCGGTAGAAGACGGGATAATGTTGCCGGAAGCAGCACGACCACCTCTCCAGTCTTTCATAGAAGGACCGTCAACTGTCTTCTGAGTAGCAGTTGTAGAGTGAACAGTAGTCATCAAACCGTCAGTGATACCCCATTTGTCGTTCAATACCTTAGCGATAGGAGCCAAGCAGTTGGTAGTACAAGAAGCGTTAGATACGAATTGAGTACCCTTAACGTAAGTCTTTTCGTTAACACCGCAAACGAACATCGGAGTGTCGTCCTTAGAAGGAGCAGACATTACAACATATTTTGCGCCGGCTTCGATGTGAGCTTGAGCTTTGTCTTTGCTCAAGAACAAGCCAGTAGATTCAACAACGTATTCTGCCTCTACTTCGTTCCATTTCAAGTCAGCCGGGTTTCTTTCTGCAGTGATGCGGATAGCCTGACCGTTAACGATCAGCTTGCTGTTTTCAACATCAGCTTCGATAGTACCGTCGAACTGGCCGTGCATAGTGTCATACTTCAGCATGTAAGCCAAGTAATCTACCGGGCAAAGGTCGTTGATACCTACGATCTGAATATCGTTTCTCTTCATTGCAGCGCGGAATACGAAACGTCCGATACGTCCGAATCCATTAATACCTACTTTAATCATTTTGTTTAAACTTTTAAGGGTTTTATAATGTTTAAAAATAAACTTTCGCTTACTAATTGCAATTCTTTCTGATTTGCGGTGCAAAAGTAAGAAAATGTTTTTATATTCGTAACCAAAATCATAATTAAATAATTGAAAAGATGGGAAAAAGTTCATTTTTACAGGAATTTAAGGCTTTTGCCATGAAGGGCAATGTGATAGACATGGCCGTCGGTGTGATTATCGGTGGGGCATTCGGAAAAATCGTCTCCTCCATTGTGGCAGATGTGATTATGCCTCCTATCGGGCTGCTGGTGGGCGGTGTCAACTTTACAGACTTGAAGTGGGTGCTGAAACCTGCCGAAATGGTGGACGGAAAAGAAATTGCTGCCGTGACCCTGAATTACGGTAATTTCTTGCAGGTCACCTTCGACTTCCTGATTATAGCATTCTCTATCTTCATGTTCATAAAGTTGTTGACCAAGCTGACTGAAAAGAAGAAAGAAGAGGCACCTGCCGCTCCTCCGGCTCCCTCTGCCCCGAGCAAGGAAGAGGTGCTGCTGACCGAAATCCGTGATTTGCTGAAAGAAAAGTAATATCGAAGCGGAACTTCATAGGGATGTCAAAACCCTCTTGACGCTTTTTTTAGGCGCGGAATTCTAAGACCTACACAAGTTTTTGCACAGGAAACTTGCGTAGGTCTTAGAATTCCGCGCCTAATATTATAACATGATGAAAGCGTTCATGGCTTTTGATACATTCCCTAATGCATTTAACTCTCCCCGGTACCGCCGGAAACTGTCCCTTTTTATACTAAGCAGTAATCTTACCACAGCCGTGGTAAGAAAATAACATTGCTGTGGTAAGCAAGTTGCATAGCTGTGGTAAGAAAACAGCACGGTTGTAGTAAGAATAGCTTTTAGTATCCTTGTGGATAGTTCTAGCCTGAAATTAAAGCTGTTTTTAGTAAAAAAACGTTTTTCTGTCACATTATCCCTGATAATTCCTTTACTTTTTCTACTTTTGCAAATCATTTATTAAAGTCTATACGGATTTATATGCAAGAGAAGATTATTATTCTTGATTTCGGTTCGCAAACCACGCAGCTCATCGGCCGCCGGCTGCGCGAATTGAATGTCTATTGCGAGATTGTACCTTACAACAAATTTCCATACGGAGATGAGAGTGTAAAAGGAGTTATCCTTTCGGGTAGCCCCTTTTCTGTTTATGATAAGAGTGCATTCAAGGTAGATTTGAGCGGGATTCGTGGGAAATACCCCATTCTGGGTATCTGCTACGGTGCGCAGTTTATCTCCTACAGCAACGGTGGACGGGTGGAGCCGGCAGGAACCCGCGAGTACGGACGTGCCCATCTCGGTTCTTTCGATTCGGAGAATGTCCTTTTCAAAGGGGTAAGGAAGAATACCCAAGTATGGATGAGCCATGGAGACACGATTACAGCCATTCCCGACAACTTCAAGATTATAGCTTCTACGGACAAGGTAGCGATTGCTGCTTACCAGGTGTCCGGCGAGGAGATGTGGGGAGTGCAGTTCCATCCGGAAGTATTTCATAGCGAGGACGGTACGCAGATGCTGCGCAACTTCGTGGTGGACGTATGCGGTTGCAGCCAGAGCTGGAGCGCCGCATCGTTTGTAGATACTACTGTGGCCGAACTGAAGGAGCAGCTTGGCAACGACCGAGTTATCCTGGGACTGAGTGGCGGTGTGGATTCTTCGGTAGCCGCCGTGTTGCTGCATCGTGCCATTGGCAAGAACTTGACCTGTATCTTTGTGGACCACGGACTGCTTCGCAAGAATGAGTTCAAGAATGTGATGCACGACTACGAATGCCTGGGACTGAACGTGATTGGCGTGGATGCCAGCGAGAAGTTCTTCAAGGATTTGGAGGGAGTGACCGAGCCTGAGCAAAAGCGTAAAATCATCGGCCGCGATTTTATCGAGGTCTTCGATGCCGAAGCGCACAAGATAACCGATGCCCGTTGGTTGGCACAAGGCACCATTTATCCCGACCGCATCGAGAGCCTAAACATTACGGGCAAGACCATCAAGAGCCATCACAACGTGGGCGGTCTGCCCGAGGAGATGAACCTCCGTCTGTGCGAACCGTTGCAGTGGCTGTTCAAGGACGAAGTACGCCGCGTGGGACGCGAATTGGGAATGCCCGAACATTTGATTACCCGTCATCCTTTCCCCGGTCCGGGACTGGCTGTCCGCATCCTGGGGGATATAACACCGGAGAAGGTGCATACTTTGCAGGAAGCCGACGATATTTTCATTCAGGGCTTGCGTGACTGGAAAGTGCAGGATGCCGACGGCAACGAGACATCGCTCTACCATCAGGTCTGGCAGGCGGGCGTCATTCTTCTGCCCGTACAGAGTGTGGGCGTGATGGGCGACGAACGCACCTATGAACGTGCAGTGGCCTTGCGTGCCGTCACTTCCACCGATGCCATGACAGCCGACTGGGCGCATCTGCCCTACGAATTCCTGGGTAAGGTGTCCAACGACATTATAAATAAGGTGAAAGGTGTGAACCGCGTGACCTATGACATCTCTTCAAAACCACCCAGCACAATAGAATGGGAATAAGACCTACTGAAATTATTAACTTAAAAACAATATAGAAGAATGAAGCAGGATATGATTGTGATTCTGGATTTGGGAAGCCATGAGAACACAGTGCTTGCCCGGGCGATTCGTGCGTTGGGAGTATATAGCGAAATCTACCCGCACGACATTACTGCCGCCGAACTGAAGGCCTTGCCGAATGTGAAAGGCATCATCATCAACGGCGGCCCCAACAATGTGGTTGACGGGGTGTCCATCGACGTGTTGCCCGAGATTTACGAAGCGGGATTCCCCGTAATGGCTGCCGGACACGACAAGGCGCTGTGCGAAGTGAAGCTGCCGCAGTTTACGGATGATGTGGAAGCCATCAAGGAGGCTGTGAAATCTTTCGTATTCGATACTTGCAAGGCTGAGGCGAACTGGAACATGACGAATTTCGTCAACGACCAGGTGGAGTTGATACGTCGTCAGGTGGGCGACCGTAAGGTGCTGCTGGCACTGTCCGGTGGTGTGGATAGCTCCGTGGTGGCCGCTTTGCTGCTGAAAGCCATCGGAGACAAGCTGGTTTGCGTACACGTGAACCACGGACTGATGCGTAAGGGCGAATCGGAAGCCGTGGTGGAAATCTTTGGCAAGGAGCTGAAAGCTAACTTGATATACGTGGATGCTACAGACCGTTTCCTCTCCAAGCTGGAAAACGTGGCTGACCCGGAAGAAAAGCGCAAGATTATCGGCGGAGAGTTTATCCGTGTCTTTGAGGAAGAAGCCCGCAAGCTGGACGGTATCGACTTCCTGGGACAAGGTACCATCTATCCCGATATTGTAGAGAGTGGCACAAAAACAGCCAAGATGGTGAAGTCTCATCACAACGTAGGCGGTCTGCCCGAGGATTTGCAGTTTGAATTGGTGGAGCCGTTGCGCCAGCTGTTCAAGGACGAAGTACGTGCATGCGGTGTAGAGCTTGGATTGCCGTACGAGATGGTTTACCGTCAGCCGTTCCCCGGTCCCGGATTGGGAGTACGTTGTCTGGGAGCCATTACCCGTGACCGCTTGGAGGCTGTACGCGAGTCGGATGCCATTCTGCGTGAGGAATTCCAACTGGCAGGCCTGGATAAGAAGGTATGGCAGTATTTCACTGTGGTGCCCGATTTCAAATCTGTGGGTGTACGCGACAATGCACGTTCGTTCGACTGGCCCGTCATTATCCGTGCCGTCAACACAGTGGATGCCATGACCGCTACCATTGAGCCGGTGGACTGGCCCATCCTAATGAAGATTACCGACCGTATTCTCAAGGAAGTGAAAACCGTCAATCGCGTTTGTTATGATATGTCTCCGAAACCCAATGCGACTATCGAGTGGGAGTGAGATTGACCAATGATAATGATAGCCTCACCTTAAAAACGGTGGGGCTGTTTTTTTTATAACAAAACAACAAAGAATAGAACAATGAAACTTTTATGTATGATTGCTGTCTTTTTGTGCATCCCCTGGGTAGCCTCTGACGCACAGAAGCAGGACTGGGGAAATTTGAAACGCTATGCAGAGGCAAACAAGGAACTGGTACGGAAGGGAAAACAGAAGGACCGGGTGGTTTTTATGGGCAACTCCATCACGGAAGGATGGGTGGCAAACGATGCCGCTTTCTTTGAAGACAACGGTTATGTGGGCCGTGGTATAGGCGGGCAGACTTCTTCCCATTTCCTGCTCCGTTTTCGCGAAGATGTCATCAAGCTTGCTCCGGCGCTGGTCGTGATAAATGCAGGTACCAATGACATTGCGGAAAATGCAGGCGCTTATAATGAAGAATACACTTTTGGAAATATAGTGTCTATGGTAGAGCTGGCACGGGCCAATAAGATAAAGGTGATTTTGACGTCTGTGTTGCCTGCCGCTGCCTTTGGCTGGAATCCTTCGGTGAAGGATGCTCCGCAAAAGATAATGCAGCTGAATGCCAGAATCCGGAAGTATGCCCAGGAAAACAAGATTCCTTATGTCGACTATTACAGTGAGATGGTGGAAGGCGACAATAAGACTCTGAACTCCTCGTATACCCGGGATGGGGTACACCCCACTCTAGAAGGGTATAAAGTGATGGAAGCCTTGATAAAGAAAGCGATAGACAAGGTGTTGTAGGAAATCTCGGTTCAGGTGGCCTATAAGAGCTTTTCTGCGTCGGGAATCATCATCTCGCCTCTGTGCAGTTCGAGCAGGCCTTTCTCCTGCATGCTGTTCAACGCTCTTGATACTCCCATACGGGTATCATTGACCACCTGAGCCAATTCTTCCATTTTTATTTTCAGTATTTTCCTGCCTGACGGACGTTCGATATGTGTCAGGATAAAGTTGCCGATACGTTTCTCAAGGTTGTCGGTGCTTTCTGCCCAAAGACGGCTGTTTAGGCTTTGGGCGCGGTTGCTGATGATATTCATGTAATTCAGGCGGAATATGTCATATTTGAACAATTCGCTCATGACGAAAGCCTTGCTGATGCTCACTGTGTGGGTCTCGGTTTGGGCGGTATAGGCCGAGACGTAGGAGGTGCTCATCCCGAACAGAGATTGTGGCTCGATGACATAAGGTGCCTGAAAATATTCCGTGGAGCTGTATGATGTATTCGCAGATGAAGTACATGAGGAGATTTCACCTTTCAATACGAATATCAGTTGACTGCATGTGTCACCGGCTTTCACGATAACTTCGCCGGCTTTATGCTTTGTAAAGCTCAGCTTGACTTTCCCCAGGATATTGGTAAAGTCTTCTTGTGCGAGTCCTTGAAAGAGTGGCAGTTGCAGTAATGTATCAAACATTGTATTCATAATGCTTTTTCTTCTTGTTTTGAAACAAAAGTAGATATTATCAAGGTGTACTGTAAACTCTTTGCCCCTCTTTTTGTTTTTTTTATTGTTTCTTAAACGTGCTATTCAATCCTTGTAGACGAATCCTCATCCTTCTCCTCTTCCTTCTTATCGTCCTCATCCTCATTGTTTTCCTCATCTTCGTCTTCCTCTTCGTCTTCCTCTCCGGCAAACGGATCGGGCCGTTGGGGACCGTATTCCATAAAGCCTATGGCGCATAGCGTGCCTGCTATGGCTCCGCTAAGGTGTCCTTCCCAGGAAGTGGTGGCTTTGGCAAATTGTGGGAACATATTCCATACCAGGCCGCCATATAGGAACGTTATCAACAGTGAAATGGCGATAAGCGGTACATGTTTGCGCAGAATGCCGCTGAAGAACAGAAAAAAAGCCAGTCCGTATATGATGCCGCTGGCTCCGATATGCCATCCCGGTTTCCCTATAAGAAAGGTAAGCGCACCGCATCCTATCCAAATGGCAAAGAAGATGTAGGGGGCTATATGCCGGTAGAAATAGAACAGACACCACATCAGGAAAAAGAGTGGAATCGTATTGGCGAACAGATGCTTGAAACTGCTGTGTACCAGTGGATGTGCGAAAATTCCGAACACGCCCCGCTGTTCCATCGGATATACTCCCAGTCGTGTGAAGTTCCAATCCATGCCTGTCTCCAAAAACTTTAAAATGTATAAAATGAATAGCAGGAATAGGGGTATAACCGCCGCCAATGCCATTCTGCGTATATCATGCTTCATATTTCGTACAGTGATTGCTATTTTTGTACAATACTACGGAATATTTGACGAAAACCGAAAAAAAACTGACTTTTTATTTTGCCTATAAGCTTTAATTCGTATTTTTGGGCATCGCTACATGGCTTGTAGCGCATATACCGAAATAATTAACCTTTAAATAATGCACAACTATGAGTTATTTACGATTTGACAAGACCCTGATGATTAATCTGCAAGAATCTTTGCCAAGGGAGATATTGCGGACGAATAGGTCGGGAGCCTATCATTGTACAACAATTGTAGATTGTAACACACGCAAATATCACGGTCTGTTGGTGATACCGGTCCCCAACCTCGATGATGAAAACCATGTGCTGCTGTCTTCTTTGGATGAAACTGTAATTCAGCACGGTGCGGAGTTCAACCTGGGGTTGCATAAGTATCAAGGAAACCACTTCAGTCCTAACGGGCACAAGTATATCCGAGAGTTTGACTGTGAAAATATCCCCACAACTACCTATCGTGTAGGAGGCGTCATCCTTCGTAAGGAAAAGATTTTCGTACACCATGAAAATCGGATTCTGATTCGTTATACCTTGGTCGATGCCCATTCGGCAACCACACTTCGTTTCCGCCCTTTCCTGGCATTCCGCAGTGTGCGCGAGTACACGCACGAAAATGCGCAGGCAAGCCGCGACTACCAGTTGGTAGAGAATGGCATTAAAACCTGCATGTATCCCGGTTATCCGGAGTTGTTCATGCAGCTCAACAAAAAGAATGAGTTCCACTTCCAGCCTGACTGGTATCGTGGTATCGAGTATCCCAAAGAACAGGAACGCGGATATGACTTCAACGAAGACCTTTATGTGCCGGGATATTTTGAAGTGGATATAAAGAAAGGGGAAAGCGTTGTCTTCTCCGCCGGTATCTCCGAGATTTCTCCCCGCAAGCTGAAGCAGACTTTTGAGTCCGAGGTGGCCGACCGCACTCCGCGTGACAGTTTTTACCACTGTCTGAAAAACTCGGCGCACCAGTTTCACAACAAGCAGGGGGAGGAGCATTATGTGCTTGCAGGCTATCCTTGGTTCAAGTGTCGCGCCCGTGACTTGTTCATCTCCCTGCCGGGTCTTACTTTGGCCTTAGGCGAGCAAGATGAATTTGAAGACGTGATGAAAACAGCCGAAAAGGCTATCCGTGAGTTTATCAATGGAGAACCTTCCTCCTATAAGATATACGAGATGGAGCATCCGGATGTGCTGCTGTGGGCTGTCTGGGCTTTACAGCAGTATGCCAAGGAGACTTCGCGTGAAAATTGCCGGCAGATGTACGGTAATCTTCTCGAGGAGATTGTTGACTATATCCATGAACGCAGGCATGACAATCTCTTCCTGCACGAAAACGGACTGTTGTATACCAATGGCACCGAGAAAGCGGTTACCTGGATGAACTCTACCGCCAATGGCCGCCCGGTTATTCCACGTACGGGCTACATTGTAGAAGTGAATGCACTGTGGTACAATGCCCTGCGTTTTGTAGCCGATATGGTTCGGGAGGGGGGCAATGAAATTCTTGCCGATACACTGGACGCTCAGGCAGAAATCACCGGAAAGTCTTTCGTAGACGTCTTCCGCAATGAGTATGGCTATCTGTTCGACTATGTGGATGGTTATATGATGGACTGGAGCGTACGTCCCAACATGATATTTACCGTTGCCTTTGACTATTCTCCGTTGGATAGGGCCCAGAAGAAACAGGTGCTTGATATTGTGACGAAAGAACTGTTGACTCCGAAGGGCTTGCGTACACTGAGCCCCAAGAGTGGCGGATACAATCCGAATTATGTAGGTCCTCAGATTCAAAGAGATTATGCCTATCATCAGGGTACGGCATGGCCGTGGCTGATGGGTTTCTACATGGAAGCATATCTGCGTATCTATAAAGTGAGTGGCGTGTCGTTTGTAGAGAGATACCTCATCGGTATGGAAGATGAAATGACTTCCCACTGTATTGGCGCATTGCCCGAACTCTTCGATGGTAATCCTCCGTTTGTTGGAAGAGGGGCGGTGTCATTTGCCATGAATACGGCGGAAATCCTGCGTATCTTGAAGTTATTGTCTAAGTATAATTTATAATAGGAGGAACGAAGATGAAAGTTTTAATGTTTGGATGGGAATTTCCTCCCAAAATATATGGTGGTCTTGCGGTTGCTTCTTATGGAATAACTAAGGGATTAAGTTTGCAGGGTGATGTGGAAACTACTTTCTGCATGCCCAAGCCGACGGGCGAAGAAGAGGACTTCTTGAAGATAGTGGGCATGAACCAGGTGCCTATCGTGTGGCGTGATGTCGATTACAATTATTTGAAGTCGAGGCTGACGCGCAACATGACGCCGGAAGATTATTATTCTTTTCGTGACCATATCTATTCGGATTTCTCTTATATGCACGTCAATGACATAGGCTGCATGGACTTTGCCGGCGGTTATCCCGGCAACCTGCACGAAGAGATAAACAACTTCTCGGTGATTGCCGGAGTAGTGGCTCGCCAGCAGGAATTTGATATTATTCATGCCCACGACTGGCTGACGTATCCCGCCGGAGTGCATGCCAAGATGGTGAGCGGAAAGCCGCTCTGCATCCATGTCCATGCTACTGACTTTGACCGTTCACGTGGAAAAGTCAATCCTACCGTCTATTCTATGGAGAAGAACGGTATGGATTATGCCGACTGCATCATGTGCGTGTCCGAACTGACCCGCCGCACGGTTATTGAGCAGTACCATCAGAACCCCAAGAAGGTGTTTGCCATGCACAATGCCGTCTATCCTCTCTCGCAGGAATACCAGGACATTCCACGTCCCGACCATTCCAAAGAGAAGATTGTGACATTCCTGGGCCGTATCACCATGCAGAAGGGACCGGAATACTTTGTGGAAGCAGCTTCGCTGGTATTGCAGCGTGCCCGCAACATCCGCTTTGTTATGGCCGGTTCGGGAGATATGATGGATGCCATGATTAATCTGGCAGCCGAGCGGGGCATCGCCGACCGGTTCCACTTCCCGGGCTTCATGAAGGGAAAGCAGGTATATGAGGTTTACAAGAACAGTGATGTATTCGTTATGCCTTCCGTTTCCGAGCCTTTCGGTATCGCTCCGCTGGAAGCCATGCAGTGTGGGACTCCTTCCATCATTTCCAAGCAGTCGGGATGCGGTGAAATTCTTGATAAGGTCATTAAGACCGATTATTGGGACATTCATGCAATGGCCGATGCCATTTATTCCCTCTGCACTAATCCCGCTCTCTTCCAATATCTGCAGGAGGAAGGCAGGAAAGAAGTGGATGGAATCACGTGGGAAAAAGTAGGCTTGAGAATCCGCGCCCTCTACGAGGATGTGTTAAGAAACTATGGTAAATAACAAAAACAATAATAGAAATGAGAACTATCTGTCTTTATTTTGAAATACATCAAATCATTCATCTGAAACGTTACCGTTTCTTTGATATAGGTACCGATCATTATTACTACGATGATTATGCCAATGAAACCAGTATCAATGATGTAGCCGAACGCTCTTATATCCCGGCATTGAACACCTTGATTGAAATGGTGAAGAATTCCGGAGGTGCGTTTAAAGTGGCTTTCTCCATCTCGGGGGTTGCGCTGGAGCAGTTGGAAATATATGCACCGGCTGTCATCGACTTGTTGCACCAGCTGAATGATACCGGTTGCTGTGAGTTCCTTGCCGAGCCTTATTCCCATGGCCTTTCTTCTCTGGCCAACGAGGATTGCTTCAAGGAAGAGGTGATGCGTCAGAGCGCTAAGATGAAGCAAATGTTCGGTAAGGCGCCGAAGGTGTTCCGTAATTCCAGCCTGATTTATAATGATGAGATTGGTGCGATGGTGGCAGCTTTGGGATTCAAGGGTATGCTGACGGAAGGAGCCAAGCATGTTCTGGGTTGGAAGAGTCCGCACTATGTATACCATTGCTCTATGAATCCTAACTTGAAGTTACTGTTGCGTGATTTTAAGCTGTCTGACGACATCAGCCTGCGCTTCTCCAACTCCGAGTGGAACGAGTATCCTTTGTTTGCCGACAAGTACATCAACTGGATTGACGCTCTGCCGCAGGAAGAGCAGGTCATCAATGTCTTTATGGAACTCTCTGCTCTGGGTATGGCACAGCCGTTGTCTTCCAATATTCTGGAATTCCTGAAGGCTCTTCCATACTGTGCCAAGGAAAAGGGGATTACTTTCTCCACACCGACGGAAATCGTTACCAAACTGAAATCTGTTTCCCAGTTGGATGTTCCATACCCGATGTCTTGGGTGGACGAAGAAAGAGATACCAGCTGTTGGCTGGGTAATGTGATGCAGCGTGAAGCATTCAACAAGCTGTATAGTGTTGCCGAACGTGTCCATCTCTGTGATGACCGCCGTATCAAGCAAGACTGGGATTATCTGCAGGCAAGTAACAACTTCCGTTTCATGACTACCAAGCAAAGCGGTGTCGGTTTGAACCGTGGCATTTATGAATCTCCTTTTGATGCTTTTACCAATTATATGAATATTCTTGGTGACTTTATCAAACGTGTCGATTCTCTCTATCCGGTGGATATAGATAATGAAGAACTGAATGCATTGCTGACCACTATCCAGAACCAAGGTGCCGAGATAGAGGAACTGCATAAGGAATTGGAGAAAGCACAGGCCAAGTTAGAGAAGATAAAGGCTGCAGAAAAGAAAGAGAGCAAGGCTACAGCTAAATCTGCCGCAGAAAAACCGGCAAAGACCAAGGCTCCTGCCAAAAAGCCTGCCGCAAAGAAAACAACTAAAAAGGCTGCTGAATAATATCGGCAGCTTGTCCCATCAATCAAAAAAGCCTTCCGCTCAACAATGAGTGGAAGGCTTTTTTATGGAATATCTGTCAGTTACTTGTTGAAACTGGTGTATGTAACTTCTATTTTCAGCGGAGATTCCACTTCACCTTTTGCATTCTCTTTCGGGCCGCCTTTTAGTTTGGCATATCCCGGCTTAAGGTCGTTTTGGATACCGGTCATGGTTTTGTTACCGCTACTACTTGTACTGTTGTCATAGGTAATGGAAACCGGAATCAGCAATACCTTATCCCAGTCTTCATTTTCTTTGTTCCAAGTTTTCTCCCACTCTGTCTCATTCCAAGAACTGCCGGCTTTGTCTTTGGCGGCTTTCTTGGCAGCTTGTTTTTCGTTGATGCAAGTGGTAACCAAACGGGCTATGTTGCTGAATACATATTGATTAGTAGCAAATGCATTGTGGGTGGTTGTAAATGAGGTAATATTATCCCTGACTTTGTTCTCTTCAAAGAAGCTCTTCAAGTCCTGTTTACGTATCAACAGCACGTCATTGGGAGCACTCATGCTATATTCGTAGTCACTGTTTATATTGTAATTCGTGAAAGTCAGCTTCACGGCATTCAGGGTGTCATTGGTCAGTTTGTTGTATATTGAATCGTATGGCATGATAGCTTCGGTGAAGATACCGGCAGGAGATTTGATATAAGTGTGTTGGGGTTCGGCAGCCTTTTCCTTTATCAAATCAGAATTCATGAACTGGTTTGCCTGGATAACCTCTTTGGTAGAGGCAAATACAGTCTGCATGCTATAGAACAAAGAGTCTGTACCATCTTTTTTCTTCAGTGCTACACCGGTAGTATCATTTACGTGGTGGAAACGGAATTGCATATTTAAAGCCACATAATCCACATAGAGGATGGTTCCATCTCCGTAATCGCTCTTTACATATACTCCTTTGAAAATCTTGTCTATGAAAGTTGCGGCGTCTTTAAAGTATTCGGGATGCTCGCGATAAACCTTCAATATTCTGTCTTCGCCGAAAGTTTTCTTGTCCAATGGGAACGTCACATTGGGATAGAAAGTGTAATAACCGTTATTGTCTTTTTCAAATCTCACAGAGTCCGGAACAGACGTATCGAAAGCTGAATAAGCCTTACGTCCGAGCAGGGACTTGGGGTCGTACTTGTTGTAGTACTCTTCCGGATTGATATTGGTATAGCGATTTTTGTCCAGCTTCTTGTCCAATTCATAGATACTCATCCGGCATGCATTCAGGGAGTCGCCGAACCAACTGGAATAATAGACTGCAAGTTGCACTGAAACTACCGAGTCGGCAGTCATTGTACCAGTTGCCTTGATTGGATTTCCTTCACTGTCCCGTTCGGTCACTTTATACACTTCCGGAAGGGAGAAGTTTTCCGTACAGTTCAGCTCCGTAAGGAAACTTGTTTCGTAATAACCGAATTCCGGGTCGGAAAACTTGCCTATATAGCCGGTACTCGTTTTGGCAAATACAGAATCAACGGCAAATGAACGTGTTGTTACATTAAAAGTAGTAGTATGCGCTGACATGCCGTCAGAATCGGGCAACATACCCAGACCTAATGTTCCGGTGTTGTCATCGCATCCAAAGAAAGTCAGGACTGCCAAAAGCAATGTTCCCAGGTATCTTATTTTCATAGTTTTAACTGTCTAAATCGATTTTATTTTTGTTCTGTTTCCCATACCTTGTCGTAGAAGTCATTGCAGGCTTCAGCAAAGTTCTCGGGAGATTGATATTCCAATACCGGTTTTCCGGATTCGCGGGCATAGTTCAGTACTTCCTCATTGACGTGTTCGCTTTGCTGGATAATGCCGTCGGAGAAGTCAGCAGCCAGTTTGCAAAGTGCTGTGTAGTCAATGGGTTCCTTCAATCCTGCAATATCTTTCTTGGCGATGCCTTTCAACAATAGCTTGTTAGAGAAGTCTGCGTGGAAAGGTTGTTTGAAGTCATCTTCATAAAGGGAAAATATGACCTTGGCATCTCTGAAGGAAGGTTCGTCTTTATAGACTTTTTTGATGTACAGAGGCGCTAAAGCGGTCATCCAGCCGTGGCAGTGGATGATGTCGGGACACCAACGCAGTTTCTTCACCGTTTCCAGTACGCCGCGGGCATAGAAGATGGCACGGGCATCATTGTCTTCATACTCTTCACCATTTTCGTCTGTTACCTGCAAGCGGTTCTGGAAGTAGTCATCGTTGTCGATGAAGTATACTTGCATACGTGCAGACTGGATAGAGGCAACCTTGATGATGAGCGGGTGATCGGTATCGTCAATGATGAGGTTCATGCCGGAGAGTCGTATCACCTCATGCAGCTGGTTTCTGCGTTCGTTGATATTTCCCCATTTGGGCATAAACGTTCTGATTTCTCTGCCTTTTTCTTGAATAGCCTGAGGTAGGTTTCTGCCTACGAGGGACATTTCGGATTCTGAAACGTAAGGGGTAATTTCTTGGGTTATAAATAAAACCTTGTTCGCCTTTGTCATAATAACAATGTTCTCAATTATTCTGCAAAGATATAAAAAAAATCGGGCAATAAAGCAAACGGAGCCCGTCTATAATTCCTTATGAATTGTTAACTGCTTGTTATTCAGTGAGACAGCTGCTTCTGGAATTGCCGGAAAGTGTACTGAGTTTTGCATTAATTTGCGATATTTCTTCTTTATATGCTAAATAATGGTTTATTTTGCACCGCTTTTGCGAACAACCAAGTTATTATATAACCAATTAAAATGGAAATAGTACATACTATCAAGGACTTGCAGGCCGGACTTTCGGCTTTGAGAGCCCAGGGAAAGAAGGTAGGTCTGGTGCCTACGATGGGTGCTTTGCATGCCGGTCATGCCTCATTGGTGAAACGTTGTGTGGCAGAAAATGACGCTGCCGTAGTAAGCGTTTTTGTAAATCCGACCCAGTTTAATGACAAGAATGATTTAGTGAAATATCCCCGTACGCCGGAGGCTGATTGCTGTTTGCTGGAGGAGTGTGGAGCGGCATTTGTCTTTGCACCTTCAGTGGAGGAGATGTATCCGGAACCGGATGCCCGCCGTTTCAGCTATGCGCCGCTGGACACAGTGATGGAAGGAGCATTCCGTCCGGGACATTTTAACGGTGTCTGCCAGATTGTGAGCAAACTGTTTGATGCTGTGCAGCCGGATCGTGCCTACTTTGGCGAGAAAGATTTCCAGCAGCTGGCAATTATTCGCGAGATGGTCCGCCAGATGAAATATCCTTTGGAAATTGTAGGGTGTCCGATTGTGCGTGAGGAAGACGGGTTGGCTCTGAGCAGTCGCAATGCCCGTTTATCTGCCGAAGAACGTAAAAATGCACTGAAAATTTCGCAGACTTTATTTGAAAGTCGTACCTTTGGAGCTTCACATACGGTAGCTGAGACACAGAAGTTTGTGGAAGACACCATCGCAGCCGCCCCCGGATTGCGTTTGGAATACTTTGAGCTGGTGGATGGCAATACCTTACAGAAGATTACCGATTGGGAGGAAACTTCTTATGCTGTGGGTTGCATCACAGTATTCTGTGGGGAAGTTCGTCTGATTGATAATATCAAGTACAAAGAGCCTGCTGCCTTGTAATTTATAATTAGTAATTCGTAATTTATAAAGATATGATGATTGAAGTGTTGAAGTCGAAAATCCATTGTGCCCGCGTCACGGAAGCGAACCTGAACTATATGGGAAGCATTACGATTGATGAAGATTTGATGGATGCCGCCAACATGATTGCCGGCGAGAAGGTGTATATAGCCGACAATAATAACGGTGAACGTTTTGAAACCTACATTATTAAAGGCGAGCGTGGCTCTGGCAAAATTTGCCTGAACGGTGCGGCAGCCCGCAAGGTGCAACCTGATGACATCGTTATTATCATGTCCTACGCGCTGATGGACTTTGAAGAAGCCAAGTCGTTCAAGCCGACGGTGATTTTCCCCGACCCGGCAACGAACAAGGTGGTGAAGTAGTCTCCATATTGAAATATGGAAATAAAGCCCTGTTTGCAATTTATTTGTAAACGGGGCTTTGTTTTACTTCTGATTCTTCTCCGCAGGGTTCGTATGAGAATGAGGAGCCGATTTAATCTTGTCGAGTAAATACAGAATCTCAGTTTGGACATCGAAATTATATCTTTGGTAATCCTGATAGGTGGGCATCAAGTCTGGATAAAGTGTGTGGGCACACCGGTCTTTGCCCGGAAAGCATATTTGTATGGAGTTGGAGATAGAGCCTTGCATACCGGTATAGGGTAGCCGGAATAAGGTTTGTTCCATGTAGGTATTGGGGGCTTGTCCGCTGGGTATTCCTACAAGGGTAGCACCCATTTTCCACAGATAGAAAGTGTAGTGGAAAGCTGCACTGAAGGTACGTTCGTTGGTAATGACGTAAATGTGTTCCGGAGTATAGAGCGCCTTTCCTTGTTGCTTTCTCAGTTCTTCCGGCACACTGGATATACAGTTCTTGATGAAGTCGGTCCGTCGCTGTTCTATGTTTGTGGTGTCTGCTTCGTCCGTACTAAAAGTGTAGTCACCGTAGGCATAGTCTGTTCCGTATGCTTGGTTGAAATCCTGTAAGTTTGTCTGTAGTTTTTGCATGTAGAGGGGAGAGATGATACGATAGAATTCTATATCCATATCCGTTTGCAGGAAGTGGTCGCCGAACAGTTGGTAAAGTGTGGGTAGGACAATTGGAGTCCAGCCACCGCTATTGTTGCGCAAATCTATGATGAGGGTGGAGGAGGCTTCCTTCTTCATCTCTTTCAGCATATGGGCGAAAACTTCGGAAAGGGACGGGAGTTGCCGAATGGCTAGCAGGGTATCGGCGGGCATCTCTTGTTTCAGGATATCCCGATAATAGAATCCTATTTGCCGGTATAAATCTTTCAGCCCTTGTTTTTGCATATACTCAAAATTATCCCGTGCCATGATACTGTTGATATTGATGAGCATTATTTGCTTGTCGTTGTCTATGAACTGATAGGCCAGTTGTTTGTCTGTATAAGCTTTCCAACTGTTATTGTGTTGCATGGGTGTGTTTTGCACTTCCTGCCTTGACAATAAGGGAAGGGTTAATCCTCTTGATTTGCCGTCGGGAGTAAGAAGTGAGAGGTGAAGGTTGTCTTTCATTTCAGGGAAAAGCTGTCTCAAGAAATGTTCCGTAGGCATGGACCTGCATAGATTGGCATAACGGTCATATAGGTTTTCACTGGCTTGGATAGCGGCAGTGCGGGCCAGTACCTCTTCTAAAGAATCTCCGTTGATGGTTGTGATACGGCTACCTAACAAGTCTTTGTACGTTTCAGGGATTCCTTGAAGTATAATGCCGTCGGGGATGGTGCGTACTTCCAGTGCCAGGTAACGCTGATTTGCTTGTTGATTGGCTGTGGGAGGTAAAAGGTAGGTATGTCCGTCTTGCAGATTGGATAGGAAAATGCTTACCTTGTCAAAAAAGGTCTGTTTCGTACCGGGAGTCCGGCGTAACTCGTTCTCCAGATGGAAAGCTTGTTCGTAGAAGAATACTTTTCCTCCGAAGCCGCTGTAAGGGTCGGGATGGGTTGCTGCCAGTTCTTTTACCAGATACCGAAAGTCTGAGGCAAGGGAATCCCCGTTTAGGGGCTCTTGGGCGCTTGCCAATAGGGAAGCCAGACAGGGAAGGAGGGATAGATAAATACGTTTCATATTCTTGAAATATTTAAATTGTATGCTAGAAGGGGAAAGTAGAGGGAGAGGTTGTAGTAGAATAAAAAAGGTGGAGTTCGTATGTCTCCACCTTTCATGACAGATTCTTATTTTTTTAGCTGCTCATTCATCGCTGCTGCTGCCTTTCGTCCGTCTCCCATGGCAAGGATTACGGTGGCACCTCCGCGGACAATGTCGCCTCCGGCAAAGATGGTCGGGATGGACGACTGCATGTTATCATTGACGGCAATCGTTCCCTTCCGGCCCAATTCCAATCCCTTGATGGAGCTTGGGACAATCGGGTTGGGAGATACACCTACGCTGACGATGGCAAGGTCGATGTCGATGGTTTCCGTGGCTCCGGGGATGGGTACGGGACTGCGGCGTCCGCTGGCATCCGGTTCACCCAGTTCCATTTTCTGAAGCACCACTTGTTTCACTTTTCCTTGTTCGTCGGCAATGTATTCGATTGGGTTGTGGAGGGTCAGGAATTCTACACCTTCTTCCTTGGCATGTTTCACCTCCTCGATACGTGCCGGCATTTCTTCTTCCGAACGACGGTAGATAATCATGGCACGCTCTGCACCGAGACGGCGTGCGGTACGTACGGAGTCCATAGCTGTATTTCCACCACCTATCACGGCTACGCATTTGCCGAAAGGAACCGGAGTATCGGAGTCTTCACTGGCGGCATCCATCAGATTGACACGGGTCAGGTATTCATTGGACGAGAGGATATTGATGGAGTTCTCGCCGGGGATATTCATAAAGTTGGGCAGTCCTGCTCCGGAAGCTACGAATATGCCCTTGAATCCTTCCTCTTCCAGTTGTTCCACGCTGAGCGTCTTACCGATAATGCAGTCCTTGACGAATTCCACTCCCATTTTGGCAAGGTTGTCAATCTCCACATCCACCACTTTGTTGGGCAGGCGGAACTCCGGAATGCCGTATTTCAATACACCGCCAATCTCATGCAGTGCTTCGAAAACGGTAACGTCATAGCCATACTTTGCCATATCTCCGGCAAACGACAGACCGGCGGGACCCGAACCAATGACGGCAACTTTGATGCCGTTCTTTTCCTTGATTTCCGGTACGGAGATTTGCCCGCTCTCCCGTTCGTAATCGGCGGCAAAGCGTTCCAGATAACCGATAGCTACCGGCTTCTCGTTCATCTTCAGGTGTATACATTTGGATTCACACTGCTTTTCCTGCGGACAGACGCGACCGCAGACGGCAGGCAGTGCACTGGTTTCTTTCAGTGTCTTGGCCGCTTCGAGGAATTCTCCGCGCTCAATGTTCTTGATGAAGCGGGGGATGTCGATACCTACGGGACAGCCTTCCGTGCAGCCCGGATTAGCACAGTCCAGGCAACGCTTGGCTTCGGTCAGTGCCTGCTCTTCCGTTAAGCCCTGATTGACTTCCTCCTTGCGGCTGTGCGAACGATATTCCGCATCGAGTTCGTTCATCTCTACACGTGGAATGGCAGTCCGTTCTTTGGCTTTCATGGATTTGCGTAACTCCTGACGCCATGCAGCATTACGGCTTTTCTCATCTTCCATGTTTTCACCGGTAGCTTGGCAGGTCTGAGGTTCTTCCAGCTTGTGCATCTCCTCGCGTTCGATGTTTTTAAAAGCGCCCATACGCTTCAGCATCTCGTCGAAGTCCACTTGATGTCCGTCGAACTCAGGGCCGTCCACACATACAAATTTGGTCTTTCCTCCGATGGTGATTCGGCAGGCGCCACACATGCCGGTACCGTCAACCATAATCGTATTCAGGGATACATCCGTGGGGATTTCGTATTTCTTTGTCAGCAAACAAACAAATTTCATCATGATGGCGGGGCCGATGGCGAAACACTTGTTCACCTTCTCGCGCTTGATGACTTCTTCTACGCCTTCCGTCACCAGACCTTTTCGTCCGTAGGAACCGTCGTCGGTCATGATAATGACTTCGTCGGAGCTTTCGCGCATCTCCTTTTCAAGGATGATCAGTTCTTTGGTACGTCCTGCCAGTACGGTGATGACGCGGTTGCCGGCAGCTTTCAGCGCTTGCACGATAGGGAGCATGGGAGCTACGCCTACACCACCTCCGGCACAGACCACAGTACCGAAGTTGTCAATGTGCGTAGCTTGTCCCAACGGGCCGACAACATCCGTAATATAATCGCCTTCGTTCAGTTCGCAAAGACGGGTAGAGGAGAGCCCGACTTCCTGAACCACCAGTGTGATGGTTCCCTTTACCGGGTCGGCTTCCGCAATGGTAAGCGGCATACGTTCGCCTTTTTCGCCCACACGTACAATGACAAAGTGCCCTGCCTTACGTGATTTGGCAATCAATGGTGCTTCAATGACTAACTTAAAGACCTTTTCAGAAAAGTGTTCTTTGCTAATGATTTTATTCATTATCTAATAATTTTGTTGGTGTAATTACGCAATTACTGTCAGATTGATAGATTTTGCAAAGATAGGGGTTATTTGGTAATATCAAAAGAAGAATAGGGTAAAACTGCATGTTGTCACTGGATAACATTCCTTTGTCACTATAATTTGTTCACTTTCTACAGCCTGCCTACTTTTGAAATAAAAAATGAGGAAGAGTATGTATCGAAATGTTTTTTTAGGGGCAATTTTATTGAGTATGCCTTTGGTGGTTTGGTCGCAGCAGGATACGATTGCCGACCAGCGTTTGGAAGAAATTATGGTAACTGCTAAACTCCCGTTGGTAGAAATATCTGCCGGTAAAACAAGTTACCGGATGGATGCGTCAGTCACTCAAAGTACGGGAAGTCTTTATGATGTTCTTGCTTCCCTGCCGGGAGTCGTGATAGATTCCAATGGTAATATCTTGCTGAACGGACAAAGCGGTGCGACGATTCTGATGGATGGCAAGCCTACTTATCTTTCGGGAGATGAATTGATGAGTCTGTTGAAATCTACTCCTGCAACTAATGCTGATAAGATAGACTTGATAACCCAGCCTTCCGCACGCCACGATGCGGCGGGAAGCTCCGGGTTGATTGATATCCGTACAAGAAAAATCAGACTGCGCGGTGTGAATCTGGCCTTGAACGGCAATGGCAGTCTTGGACGGACGGGTAGCGGTTATGGAGGTGCCTCCATGAATATCCGGGAGAATAAGTTCAATCTTTATTTGAACTATTCGTATTATCAGGGGAAGGATGTCATAGACTTGTTTATCGACCGTGCGTTCGAACGGGATGGAGGAAGGATGATGCAGGACTCTTACCGGAAGCGTAGGAATTATTCGCACTATTTTCGTACCGGATGTGATTATTATCTCAATGAGCGGACAGTTTGGGGAGTCTCATTGGGTGGAAACTTTTCCCGGCAAAGGGAAAATGCAGGCATGTTTACGGAAATCCGAGAAACCGGAGTTGCGGGAAATACTTACAGCCATGCGGAGCAAAACCGGAATAATGTTTCTGCCGGAACCAGTATGGTGCACAAGCTGAAAAGAGAAGGGGGAGAACTCAGCGCTTCTTTTGATTATTTCCATTACTACCGTGTTGGAAACCAGTTGATGGATAGTTTTAAGCCCGATACATTGAAAGGGGATATGAAGGGAAATACCGACTTATATGTCGGACAGATAGATGCGGTTTATCCATTGAGTGAGGTTTGGAAGTTACAGGCCGGAGTCAAAACCTCATTTGTTACGATAGACAATACGGCAGGTTATATGCGTCCGTCGGTTTCCGGCTGGCTGCCGGACGGGGCACTTGGTTCCCGATTCGTATATGATGAGAATATCAATGCCTCTTATCTACAAGTCGGCTATGAGAAAGACCGCTTGAAAATCTCAGCGGGTCTAAGGTTGGAACATACCCATGTACACGGGGATTTTGGAGGAAATACACAACAGAAAGACTCTTCGTTTACAACGAATTACTTCCATTTGTTTCCTACTATTGCTTTGCAATACGGTTTGACTTCGGAACATCTGTTTCAGCTTTCGTATGGCAGGCGTATTACCCGCCCCAATTATGGTGATTTGAATCCTTTTACCTATATATTTGATGACTATACCCATGAAGGGGGAAATACGAAGCTGCATCCTTCTTTCTCTGATAATATAGAGTTGGGGTATGTGTATCGTGACTGGTTTCAGACAGTGCTCTTTTTCTCGCATACAGATGATGCTATCATGAAGAGCTATCGCGAACAGGAGGGGCGGCGTATCTATGTAATGCCCCAGAATCTGTCTTCCTATGTACAGACGGGTATGCGTGTACATGCCGCCAACCTCTCACCTGTTTCTTTTTGGAAGGTGAATCTGACCGCTATCGGTATTTATAATAATTATGGTTGGACGGAGCAAGGGCAGAAAATGAAAAACCGTATGTTTACCCCGATATTCGGCTGCATGAACCAGTTTGCTTTCACTTCCGTATGGTCGGCCGAACTTTCGGCAAATTATAATGGACGAATGGCCTACGGACAAGCCACAGTACATCCGGCGCTGGAAGTGAATGTCGGCATCCAAAAGAAGATGTTCCGTAACAGATGCACCGTTACCTTGTTTGCCAAGGATGTATTCAACACCAATTATCAAAAAGTAGATATTCAATCTCCCGGTGTGCAGGCGTTTGTTGACGAACGGCACAACAAACGTGTGCTGGGTATTGCTTTCGCCTGGCGTTTTCAAAAAGGCAGCGAGACAAAAGAAAGCAGAAGGAAAAAAGAAATAGATGAAACAAAAAGAGTAAATTTGTAACTGTTATGGGCAGACTGTGGAACAAGTGGCTGGTGCCGGCATTATTTGCCGTGATTCTTTTTCTGTGTATTCGTGTGGCGAATGATATTCCGAAACATGAATACTATTGGGAAAGTAATGAGTGGAATTTCATGCTGAAGGATATGCTTGTGGTACTCTTCATGTCTTATCCTATCTTTTTTCTATTGAAGTATTGGCTTCGTTTGTGCCGGAAGCGGAAGTTGGTATGGTGGCAGGAATACGGGGTAGTTGTCCTGACGGTTCCCGTCTGGTGTCTTCTGACGATGTGGGTCATCCGCTTTTTGATGGGGGTAAGTCTTGATTTATACGATGTGCCTGTTCCGGCCATAGTCAGTATGTTGCTTGGCGGCTTCTTTTATATATTCTTGCGTAATCAGATGATACAGAAGGAAAATGAAGCTCAACGCCTGCAGTTGGAGAAGATAAAAAATGACCAGCTCCAGACAGAACTGAAATTCCTTAAAGCGCAATATCATCCACACTTTCTTTTTAATGTACTCAATACGGTTTATTTTCAGATAGATGAGAATAATGAGGCTCCGCGGCATACTCTTGAGCAATTGTCCGATTTGCTTCGTTACCAATTATACAATGATGGGGAGAAAGTGCAAGTCCGTGTGGAAGTGGAATATCTGAAACAATACATCAGCCTATGTAAACTTCGTGCTACGAAGCGGCTGCAGTTGCAGGTGCATTTCGATGAAATGGAGGCGCAGGTTGAGATTTATCCATTGTTGTTTGTACCGTTGGTGGAGAATGCTTTCAAATATGTGGGAGGGAACTATTTTATAGCTATGGATATGTGTCTGAAAGAAGGCAAGTTGTGTTTTAGTATTGAAAATTCTATACCGGAACCATTAGTGCACCAGAAAGGAAAACATGGAATCGGCATAGAAAATCTGAGGCGCAGGCTGGAGCTGCTATATCCGGAGCGTCATACGCTGGACATAAATAGAGGAGATACTTTGTTTAGAGTAAAACTTGTGATAGAATTATAGGATGAAACAGGTAAAATGTGTAATAACCGATGACGAGCCTACTGCATGTGAAGGATTGCAACGCTATGTGGAAAAGGTGGATTTCCTTTCTTTAATGGGTGTATGTGAAGATACTATGCAGTTGAACACTCTTTTGCAGACTGAGCAGCCGGACTTGTTGTTTCTGGATATTGAAATGCCTTATCTTTCGGGGCTTGAACTCTTGGCATCTCTTGCCCATCCGCCTCATGTGATTATCACTTCCGCTTATGAGCAGTATGCATTGAAAGGTTATGAACTTGATGTTACGGACTATCTGTTGAAACCGATTTCGTTTGACCGGTTCCTGAAAGCGGTGAATAAAGTACATGGTCTTTTGCAGCAGGAGAAATGGCCGGATGAAGCTAATAATTTTATATTTGTCCGTTCAGACCGTCAGATGCATAAGGTGTTGTTTAAGGATATTCTGGTGGTGGAGGGGCTGGAAAATTACGTCTGTATTTATACGGAAAGCACAAAGCTGCTTGTACGTTCTACCATGAAGCGTATGATAGAGGCTCTTCCTGGTGGAGTATTTCAGCAAGTCCATAAATCATATCTGATAAATTTGGAAAAGATTGAGATGATAGATGGCAATCGGATTATAGTTGGGAGGCATACTGTTCCGGTGGCACGTAATTTCCGCGAGGAGGTGTTTGCACGTATTTTGAAGAATACTTTGTAGTTGCGCAGGAGAAGCTTGTCATGATAAAACTCCGGGCACGAATTACATGGATTTCACGTTTTTTGCTAACCGCAACTGTGAAATTCATGTAATTCGTGCCCGAAAGAAAGTGTCAAAGGCGTATTGCTGCACGTGACTATTATGGCCTTAGTCTATTATTTCAAATCCCGTATACGGAACCAATGCCTTTGGTATGCGGATTCCTTCTGGAGTCTGGTTGTTTTCCAGCAAGGCGGCAACGATGCGTGGCAGAGCGAGTGCGGAACCGTTCAGCGTATGGCAAAGCTCTGTTTTCTTTTCTGCCGTACGGTAGCGGCATTTCAGACGGTTGGCTTGATAAGTGTCAAAATTAGAGACGGAACTTACTTCCAGCCAGCGTTTCTGTGCTTCGGAATACACCTCAAAGTCAAAACAGAGGGCAGCCGTGAAGCTCATATCGCCACCGCAAAGGCGCAGGATGCGGTAGGGGAGTTCCAGCTTTTGAAGCAAACCTTCTACGTGGTCCAACATCTCCTGGTGGGATTGTTTGCTGTGTTCCGGTTTGTCGATGCGTACCAGTTCCACTTTGGAGAATTCGTGCAGGCGGTTCAAGCCACGTACGTCTTTCCCGTATGAACCGGCTTCACGGCGGAAACATTGTGTGTATGCACAGTTCTTGATGGGCAACTGCTTTTCGTCCAGAATCACATCACGGTAGATGTTGGTTACGGGGACTTCGGCGGTAGGAATCAAGTAGAGGTCGTCCACTTCGCAATGATACATTTGCCCTTCCTTGTCAGGCAGCTGTCCCGTGCCGTAGCCGGAAGCGGCGTTCACCACTGTGGGCGGCATTATTTCCGTATAGCCGGATTTGCGTGCTTCGTCCAGGAAGAAGTTGATGAGTGCGCGTTGCAGTTGTGCGCCTTTGCCTTTGTATACGGGGAAGCCGGCACCGGTAATCTTGACACCCAGGTCAAAGTCTATCAAGTCATATTTCTTGGCCAGTTCCCAGTGGGGCAGGGCGTCTTTGGGCAGCTCGGTTTCCATACCACCTATTTTCTCTACTACATTGTCGTCGGCACCTACGCCTTCAGGCACGCTGTCGTAGGGAACGTTGGGGATGGTATAAAGCAAAGTCTGCAAATCGTTGGCAGCCTGGTCCATATTGGCTTGCAAGTCCTTGTTGACTTCTTTCAGCTCGGCCACGCGGCTTTTGGCGGCTTCTGCTTCTTCTTTCTTGCCCTCCTTCATCAGTTGTCCGATGGATTTGGAGAGTGAGTTGGCTTCTGCCAGGTTTTTATCTAGGATGGTTTGATTGGCTTTTCTTTTGTCATTGAAGTCCAGCACTTGTGCAATGGTTTCTTTTGCATTCTTGAAGTGCTTCTTTTCCAGTCCGCGGAGAACCGCGTCGGTGTTTTCTGTAATTTGTTTGATGGTAAGCATATCTTATACTTGTTTTTATGTTATTCGGTTTTGTGAGTGCAAAGATATGGAAAAAACAAATAAAGTGTTGCTTTTGACATAAAAGAAAGGGATGCAACCTATTCGGATTGCATCCCTTTTCCTTATTTCTTGTTCGGAAACTTATGCTTCTGCATTTTCTGCAGGGATAACAGAAACTGAACGTCTGTCTTCCTTGCCCACTTTGAATTGTACAGTTCCGTCTACTAAAGCGAAAAGAGTGTGGTCTTTTCCCATACCGATGTTATTACCCGGGTGGAATTCAGTACCTCTTTGACGAACGATGATGTTACCTGCTTTGCAAGCTTCGCCACCAAATATCTTAACGCCTAATCTCTTGCTCTGTGATTCGCGGCCGTTCTTAGAACTACCGACACCTTTTTTATGTGCCATTTCTTCTTACTGTTTTAATTGATTAAGCTACTACTTCTGTAATTGTTAACTCTGTGAATTGTTGACGGTGACCGTTCAACTTACGATAACCTTTTCTTCTTTTCTTGTGGAAAACAAGAACTTTATCGCCTTTTACCATGTTTGATACGACCTGGCAAACAACCTTTGCACCCTCTACTGTGGGAGCACCTACGGTGATGTTGCCGTCTTTGTCTACCAAAAGAACCTTGTCAAACTCTACTGTTGCACCGTTTTCTGCATTCTGGATGTGGTGTACAAACAGCTTTTTGCCAGCTTCTGCTTTGAATTGCTGACCGTTGATTTCTACAATTGCGTACATTTCTTATATATAATGTATAAGTTAGCTCCGTCGGGTGGTCTCTAATCACTTAGAAAGCACTTGGTCGAACCCGGTGCGGAATAATCGGGCACAAAAGTACTCTTTTTATTCTAAATGGACAAATGTTCTTTTGCTTTTTTGTTCTTTTAATGCAGATTGTACTTTTAGATTATTGGAGAAAAACTGTTTCATCAAGGAGAAACAGTCCGTGTAGGGATGGTTTCTGTTACAAAATGAATTTCAGAACATAGATACCGGCCAGCATCAGCGCCATTACAAGACACGCGAATATGACGAGTAGCACAAGACTGTAAGTCAGCATGAGGATAGTGCGCCAAAAGCTTCTCCACCAGGTGCAGCGGTACAATTGTTTGTAATCCCAACAGAATAGGACGAAAATAAGCCATAAAGGCAGCTCATACAAATCGTCTACCTTTGCGTACCCGTTGAAAGGCAGCACGATGATGCTCAGCAGGAGTATCTGGCAAGCTATGTAGGCTTGTATGAACACATGCTCCGTGGTATTGTAGTTTAACTTATATTTCCGGCGTCGGAAGGCAAGTTGGGTGGCAAGTGCAAACAAAGGCAGTGTGGCAATGATGCGGAATGCCTTGTTTCCGTGTCCCCAGCTCTTCATCAGATTCCATACTTTCATTAGGAAAGGAGAGTTCTGTAAGACTTTTTCCAGTCTGTCTCCCACTTCCGAGGTGTCGTTTACAAATTCATCGATGAGGTCGCCATCATCGCTGTTCTGTTCGGACACCTGTGTGGCAGAAGTGGAGTCGTTCTTCTCTTCCAGTTTGTTCAAGCTTTTCTCCAGGCTTTTTATAGTGATGGCGAGGGCTCGCTTTTCCTCTTTGCTATAGGTTTTCTCCATCTTTTTGGTAAGCTTCTCTTTAGCGGCAATGATTTCTTCTTTGTCTGTCTGCTCTGTCTTTTCCGTCTTTTCTTTTTTGCTTAGGGCTTCCGGGTCTACCAGTTGCACAGCCATGATATAAAGGGCTGCAAGAATGAAGAGTGTCTGGAACGGGCGAAAATACTCTACACGCTTACCACCGATGAAGTCTCTAATCATGTACCCCGGACGGTAGAGGAGTTCCAGAAGGGTACGTCCAAAGCCATTATCTATATTGAAGAAGCCTCCGGCAATGTTTTTAAGCGCGTTACTCAACCGATAGCGTGGAGTGTTACGGCTTTGTCCGCAACGGTTACAGTAGTTGCCGGTATAGGTGGTGCCACAATTCAGACAGGTGCAGGTTTCGTTGCCAGCGGGAGGAGTTTTTCTCCCTTGTATCAGCTTGATGTGAAATGCGCGTAAGCGTACTGCGCAGGGGTGCCACCATGAGTCGATGAAAGTTCTTGCTTTGTTGGGTAGTATCCTTCTTTTTTGGAGGATACCCCACAATGTCAGTATGAAAACAACCGGGAAGAAGTTGCTGTCGTCGGTCATGTCCAGCTCTTCAATAGCCAGCCAGAAGAGTGTCACTAGAAGGAGGATTTGCCAGACGCTTATCCTTTTCTGTTTCCGGGGAGAAGTGGCATGCGCATTTTCCGGCCGGATGGGATTTTCAATCTTGAATATGGAAGGATGCTCCTCCTGAACTGCCAGCAGTTCTTCCAAGGTGTTCATTATTTTCCGGTGTGGGTACTTCTCCAATTCTTTGGCAGTGGTTACTCCGTGGGTGACTCCAGCAAAGTCTACTCCGGCCGCTTGGGCTGTTTCCGCATCTACCGTGCTGTCGCCTATATAGAGGGTCTCGGCTTTGCTGACATGTAGCCGCTTAATGGCAAGGAGTAGCCCTTCGGGAGATGGCTTGGCGGCTTTCACGTCTTCACCACCCACGATGATGTCCATAAAATCTTCAGGAAAATGCTGGTTGAGGAGTTCCTTGATGCGGAATCGGTATTTGGTCGAGATGATTCCGATGCGGGCGCCGGAGTCCTTCAGTGCAGTCAGTACGGACTTGGTTTCCAGGAAAAGCACCGTGTTGACAGTCATATGCGTATCGGCCTCTTTTCGGTATTCTGCCTTGAATCCTGCCAGTTGTCCGGCATCTGTCACGCCGGTGAGGATGGAAAAAGAGTCTTCCAGAGTCTTGCCGATAGTACGTTTGATGTCGTCATCCGTCACCTCTGTATATCCGTGACGGGTCAGTACGTTGTGGAAACAAGTGACGATTCCGCGGGAAGAATCAGCAAGCGTATAATCAAAGTCGAAAAGATAGGTCGTGTAATTCATTGTGACTTTTTGTGACAAAGATAGTGTAAAGTATATTTTTACAAAATAAAAAAGAGGATTAATCGGAATTTTGTATTACTTTTGTTTGCATGAATTCTGTAGAAAAGTGACAAGATGTGTAAGTGTTTTATCCGGTTAGGTTGTTATACTATACACGTTAACCCTATAATGTTATGAATTTGATAAAATCTTGTTGTTTGTTTGTGGTCTTTTCATCCTTTCTGGCATGCACCTCGCAGGTGTCGGATGTGAAGAGTGTGTCTTATACAGAGTTTGTGAATCCCTTTATCGGTACAGATTTTACTGGAAACACCTATCCGGGTGCCCAGGCGCCGTTTGGCATGGTGCAGCTCAGTCCTGACAACGGACTGCCGGGCTGGGACCGTATTTCCGGATATTTTTATCCGGACAGTACCATTGCAGGCTTCAGCCATACCCATCTCTCCGGAACCGGCGCTGGTGACTTGTATGACATCTCTTTTATGCCGGTGACATTGCCTTATAAGGAGGCGGAAGCTCCGCTCGGCATTCACTCTTTGTTCTCTCATTCGGAAGAGTCGGCAAGCGCTGGATATTATCAGGTGCGTCTGAAAGATTATAATATAAATGTAGAGTTGACGGCCACCGAGCGTTGTGGCATTCAGCGGTATACTTTCCCAAAAGCCGATGCTGCCGTTTTCCTGAATTTGCGGAAAGCCATGAATTGGGATTTTACCAATGATTCTCACATAGAAGCCGTCGATTCGGTAACGGTGCAAGGTTACCGTTACTCTGACGGTTGGGCACGCGACCAGCGCCTCTACTTCCGTACACGTTTCTCCAAACCGTTTGCTGCGATGCAGCTCGATACAGCTGCCATAGAGAAAGAAGGCAAGCGGATAGGGACATCTGTCATTGCACGATTCGACTTTCAGACTAAGGAAGGAGAACAGATTCTTGTCAGTACTGCCATCTCCGGTGTAAGTATGGAAGGGGCGGCACGTAATCTGGCAGCAGAAGTACCTGATGATGATTTCGACAAATACCTGGCTGCTGTGCAGGATGATTGGAACGAACAATTGTCCCGGATAGAAATAAAATGCGATGACCGCGATGAGAAAGTCAAGTTCTATACAGCTTTATATCATTCGATGATTGCTCCTACCATTTACAGTGATGTGGACGGCGCCTATTACGGTCCCGACAAGCAAGTGCACCGGGTAGAGGGCTGGACAAATTACAGTACTTTCTCCTTGTGGGACACTTACCGTGCGGCTCATCCTCTCTATACTTTTATTGAGCCGGAACGGGTGAATGATATGGTGAAGTCCTTCCTCGCCTTCTTCGAACAGAACGGCCGCCTTCCCGTATGGAATTTTCAGGGGGGCGAGACAGATATGATGATAGGTTACCACTCTGTGCCGGTTATTGTAGATGCCTATCTGAAAGGTATTGGGGACTTCGATGCGAAAAAGGCCTTGGAGGCTTGTGTAGCTACTGCCAATATCGATTCCTATCGTGGCATTGGGTTATATAAGAAATATGGCTATGTTCCTTATAATGTGACGGATCAGTATAATTCGGAAAACTGGTCACTTTCTAAAACACTGGAATATGCATATGATGACTATTGTATAGCCCGTATGGCAGAGAAGCTGGGCGATAAGGAGGTTGCGGACGAGTTTTATAAGCGTTCCCGTAATTACCGGAATGTCTACAATCCGGTAAGTTCTTTCATGCAGCCCCGTGATGACAAGGGAGAGTTTATCCGGAACTTCTCGCCGGACGACTATACTCCGCACATCTGCGAGAGCAACGGCTGGCAATACTTCTGGTCTGTGCAGCAGGATATTGACGGTTTGATAGTTTTGACCGGAGGTAAGGAACGGTTTGCCCAGAAGCTGGACAGTATGTTTACTTACAATCCTTCTGCAGATGATGAGTTGCCTATTTTCAGCACCGGGATGATTGGCCAGTATGCGCATGGAAATGAGCCTAGCCATCACGTCATCTATCTGTTCAATGCTGTGGATCAACCTTGGAAAACCCAGAAATATGCAGCCCGGGTGATGCGTGAACTCTACCAGAACACTCCTGCCGGTTTGTGCGGCAACGAGGATTGCGGACAGATGTCCGCCTGGTATGTGTTCAGTGCGATGGGCTTTTATCCGGTAGACCCGGTTGGTGGAAAATATGAAATCGGTACCCCCCTATATCCGGAAATGAAGATGCACCTGCCCGGTGGAAAGACCTTTACGGTACTGGCGCCGGCGGTGAGCAAGGAAAATTGCTACATTCAATCTGTCAAACTCAACGGTAAGAACTATGACAAAAGTTATATTACGCATGAACAGATAATGGATGGAAGTGTTTTCGAATTTGAAATGGGGGATAAGCCAGGTCAGGCATGGTACAGTCCCCGATAACCGGCTAACATATGAATGAACATTTCGACTTGACATATAAATCCCTTTTCCGCAGGTATTATACCAACCTGCTGTTCTATGCCACACGCATTGTGGGGGAAGAAGATGCGGAAGATGTGGTACAGGATGTTTTCGTGGAGCTGTGGAAGCGGAAAGATACCATGAAGGTGGGAGAGCAGATTCAGGCTTTTCTGTATAGGGCGGTGTATACCCGTGCCTTGAACGTTCTGAAGCATCGGGACATTGTGAGTGGCTATGAGGCTGTCATGCTCGAAATCCATAAAAAGAGGGTTGAGTTCTATCAACCTGACAGCAATGATGTGGTGAAACGGATAGAGGATGCCGAACTCAGGAGGAAGCTGTCCGATGCCATCAATGAATTGCCGGACAAGTGCCGGATGGTATTCAAACTCAGCTATCTGCATGATATGAAAAATAAGGAGATAGCTGATACGATGGGAGTGTCATTGCGTACGGTGGAGGCTCACATGTACAAAGCTTTGAAGTTACTGCGCGATAAACTGGGGTATCTGAACCTGATGTTGGCTCTGTTTTTCATCGGGAAAGTAAGTGTTTTTGCGAGCAGCGTTGTTTTATTATCATAATGAAGGAAAGAATGAATAAGTTGAATGAGGAGATATTGGCCAAGTTCCTTATGGGTGAATGTACGGAAGATGAACTTCGTGAGGTGAACGCCTGGCTGGAAGGGTCGGGTGAGAATGCACGCGAATTGTTCAGGCTGGAGGAGATTTACCACTTGGGGAGACTGGGGGATACTTCGAATACACAAGACATAGAAAAGGCCGAAAAGCGATTGTTTAAAAGGCTGGAACAAGAGAAGACGAAACAATACAAGGTACGGAGGATGGTTGGGTGGATGCGGTATGCGGCCGTATTTGTGGGCTTCTTCCTTTTGGGAACTTTCGGCTATCTTTTTTATCAGACTTATAGCCAGCCGGAAACATTACTGGCTGTCACCACTCATGATAAGATTAAGGAACTGAAACTGCCGGATGGAACCAAAGTCTGGCTGAATAAAAACACTACCCTGAAATATCCACATGAGTTTGCAGGGAAGGGAAGAAAGGTTTATCTGGAAGGAGAAGGATATTTTGAGGTGATGAGGAATCTGGAAAAACCGTTTGTCGTACAGAGTGAGGCCATGCAGGTCAGAGTATTGGGAACTGTTTTCAACCTCAAGTCTGACAAGGCTAAGATGTCTGCAGTAGCTACCCTTTTGAAAGGCGAAGTAGAGGTGAAAGGTAATCATGGCGAGGGTATGATTATCCTTGCCCCCGGACAGAAAGCCGAGCTGAACGGAATGACTAGGCGTCTGGTGGTGAAGCAGGTGGATACGGGAATCGAAAACTGGCACAATAATGAGTTTGTCTTTGAGAAGGCTGACCTATACACCATTGCGCGTACATTGGAGAATTCGTATGGGGTGAGGGTAATTCTGGCACCGAACATAGATGTAAGCAAGACTTACTCGGGTACACTGAAGAAAAAAGAGAGTGTAGGGGCTGTGCTGAATCTGATAAAGAATGCCATTCCATTGGAGTATAAAATTGTGGGGAACAGTGTTTTCCTCTCCTCAACGAAGTAGGAAGGCTGCACAAATTCGAGATATGACGAGAAGAATTTATTTAATACTAACAACTTTCTAATATTATGCGAAAATTAATCCTATTGTTTTTTTTTGTGAGCAGTGCTTTATGGCTGCATGCCAAAGACTTTACCCGGTATGTCAGTCCTCTTGTCGGCACGCAGTCTACTTTCGAGCTTTCCACCGGTAATACCTATCCTGCGATCGCACGTCCCTGGGGTATGAACTTCTGGACTCCTCAGACGGGTAAGATGGGTGACGGCTGGCAATACGTCTATACAGCGAACAAGATCCGTGGTTTCAAGCAGACACACCAGCCCAGTCCTTGGATTAACGACTACGGGCAGTTCTCCATTATGCCGGTGGTTGGCAAACCCGAGTTTGATGAAGAGAAGCGTGCAAGCTGGTTCTCCCACAAGGGCGAAGTGGCACTTCCTCATTATTATAAGGTATATCTTGCCGAACACGATGTGGTTACCGAGTTCACCCCTACCGACCGTGCCGTATTGTTCCGTTTCACTTTCCCTGAAAATGATCATTCATACATTGTTGTCGATGCCTTTGACAAGGGCTCTTATGTGAAGATACTTCCGGAGCAGAATCGTATTATCGGTTATACTACCCGTAACAGCGGCGGTGTTCCCGAGAACTTCAAGAACTATTTCGTGATAGAGTTCGACAAGCCTTTTACTTATAAGGCTTCTGTAGCCGATGGCGTCTTGAGCGAGAATAAGGTTGAGCAGGAAGCCGGACATGCCGGTGCTGTTATCGGTTTCAAAACCCGTAAGGGTGAAGTGGTACATGCCCGTGTAGCCTCTTCTTTCATCGGTTTTGAGCAGGCTGACCGTAACTTGAAGGAGCTTGGCAATGACAATTTGGAAACATTGGTTCAGAAAGGTCAGGATGCCTGGAACAAGGTGCTGGGCCGTATTGATGTGGAAGGCGGAACCCTTGACCAGTACCGTACTTTCTACTCATGTTTGTATCGTTCCTTGTTGTTCCCGCGTGCATTCTATGAACTGGATGAGGCGGGAAATCCGATTCATTACAGTCCCTACAATGGGCAAGTGTTGCCCGGCTATATGTATACGGATACCGGTTTCTGGGACACTTTCCGCTGTCTTTTCCCATTCCTCAACCTGATGTATCCGTCGGTGAACAGGCAGATTCAGGAAGGCCTTGTCAACACCTATAAGGAAAGCGGTTTCTTTCCCGAATGGGCAAGTCCGGGTCACCGTGGCTGTATGATTGGCAACAACTCTGCTTCCGTGCTGGCAGATGCCTATCTAAAAGGCGTGAAGGTGGAGGACGTGCAGACACTGTACGAAGGTCTCATCAACGGTACAAAGAATGTCCATCCCGAGGTTTCTTCCACGGGTCGCCTCGGCTATGAGTATTACAACAAGCTTGGTTATGTTCCCTACGATGTGAAAATCAACGAGAACACTGCCCGTACTTTGGAGTATGCTTATAATGACTGGTGCATCTACCGCATGGCAAAAGAACTGAACCGTCCGAAGAAGGAGCAGAAACTCTTTGCGGAACGTGCCATGAACTATAGGAATGTATTTGATAAGGAAAGCAAGCTGATGCGTGGTCGTAATCAAGACGGCCAGTTCCAGTCTCCTTTCTCTCCTTTGAAGTGGGGTGACGCCTTTACTGAAGGTAACAGCTGGCACTATTCCTGGTCTGTATTCCACGACCCTCAAGGTCTGATAGACCTGATGGGTGGAAAAGAGTCTTTCGTAGAGATGCTTGACTCTGTATTTATTGTCCCGCCCTTGTTCGATGACAGCTACTACGGCCAGGTAATCCATGAAATCCGTGAGATGACAGTGATGAATATGGGTAACTATGCCCATGGCAACCAGCCCATCCAGCACATGATTTACCTTTATAATTATGCTGGGGAGCCTTGGAAGGCCCAATATTGGCTTCGTCAGGTTATGAACCGCATGTACACTGCCGGTCCCGACGGTTACTGCGGTGACGAGGACAACGGTCAGACTTCGGCGTGGTATGTCTTCTCTGCACTTGGTTTCTATCCGGTTTGCCCTGGTACGGACGAGTATGTACTGGGCGCCCCTCTGTTCCGTAAGGCTACCCTCCATTTCGAGAACGGTAAGTCCCTGACAATTGACGCTCCGGATAACTCACCGGAGAACATGTATATTGAGTCTCTCAAGGTGAACGGCGTGGATTATTCCAGGAATTATCTGACGCATGGCGATTTGCTGAATGGCGGTACCTTGAGGTTTGATATGGGCAGCCAGCCTAATATGAAGAGAGGTACGCAGCCGGAAGATTATCCTTATTCTTTCTCGAATGAACTGAAGAAGTAAAGAATAGTAATAATATAGTAAGAAAAGGGTTGCCTCGAAAATAAGTTGATATATCATTTTGTTATTTACTATCTGTATTATAGGTGTTTTTCTTGAATCAGGTGGAAATAATTATTTACTTCGTTAGTAATCTTGAGCAAAATGATATATCAACTTGTTTTCGGGGTAACTCTTTTTTTTTAGGATTAATGATAAAAAAGATACTTTTTCAGTAAGTGTATTTTCATTGTCTGTTGTTTTATATAGGAATGCGAGAGAATGAATCTCTCGAAGTAATTTATTGTATAACCTATAAATTGTGTTTATGAAAGACAATTATGCTTTTCGGAGTTCGACGTTCATGCGGGCTTTATTAGTTTTGTTGTTCATGGCAGTTTCTATCCAGTGGGGCTTTGCCCAGTTAAACCTGAATGTGTCTCGCGGCACATTGGGGACAGTCATTGAACAAATCAAGTCTCAATCCAAGTATCAATTTTTTTATGACGACAAACTGGCTGCGTTGCCGGTAGAAAACGTCAAAGTGAACAATGCGTCTATAGAAGATGCTTTGAATGTTATTCTCAAAGGGAAAGACATTTCCTATAAAGTGGAGGATAACATCGTTTATCTTTCTGAAAAGTCTGCTGCTCCTCAAGAGGGCAACCAACAAGGGAAAGAACGGACGATTACCGGAGTCGTGTCAGATGACATGGGACCTCTGATTGGTGTGAATGTATTGATAAAAGGTACCAGCAACGGGTGTATTACCGACCTCGACGGTAACTTTACGCTGACCACTACGGAGGCGAATCCGGTGATTGTATTCTCTTATATCGGTTATACTACGCAGGAAATCCCCGTGAAAGGTAATGCGCCGATTAATGTAATGATGGCCGGAGATACCCAACAGCTTGAAGAAGTTGTGGTTACTGCACTCGGTATCAAGCGTTCGGAAAAGGCATTGTCCTACAATGTACAGCAGGTGAATACAGATGCCATTACTTCCAATAAAGATGCCAACTTTGTGAACTCATTGAGTGGTAAGGTAGCGGGTGTGAACATCAATGCTTCTTCATCCGGTGTAGGTGGTGTATCAAAGGTAGTGATGCGTGGTACGAAATCTATCATGCAGTCTTCCAATGCACTTTATGTAATTGACGGTGTGCCTATTTTCTCTGGCCGTGGTACTGCCGGAGGTAAGGAGTTCGACTCCCAGGGATCTTCAGAACCGATTGCCGATATCAACCCGGAAGACATCGAGTCAATGTCAGTCCTGACTGGTGCCGCCGCTGCTGCCTTGTATGGTTCGGAAGCTGCCAACGGTGCCATTGTCATTACTACAAAGAAAGGTAAAGAAGGTAAGGTGAGCCTTACTGTCAGCAGTAATACTGAATTCACCAATCCGTTTGTGATGCCGAGCTTCCAAAACCGTTACGGTACGGGAACCGGTGGTGTGATGAGCACCTCAGGAGCCATGAGCTGGGGAGCGCCTTTGTCTGCAGCCAATAACTACAATTACAGCCCGAGAGATGATTATTTCCAGACGGGTATTGTAGGAACAGAGAGCATTTCTTTGTCAACCGGTACAGAGAAAAACCAGACGTATGCATCGGCTGCTGCTGTAAACTCCAAGGGTATTGTTCCCAACAACAAATACAACCGTTACAACTTTACGGTACGTAACACCACTACTTTCCTGGACGACAAGATGACTCTGGATTTCGGTGCAAGCTATATTCTGCAGAATGACCAGAACATGACGAACCAGGGTACTTACAACAACCCGTTGGTGGGTGCTTATTTGTTCCCGCGCAGCAACGACTGGTCTGATATCAGCATGTATGAGCGCTATGACGCTGCCCGTAAAATTTATACGCAATACTGGCCGGTAGGTGACGAAGGTATGGTAATGCAGAATCCTTATTGGATTAACTACCGCAATCTGCGCCAGAACAAGAAGGACCGCTATATGCTGAATGCCGGTTTGAGCTATAAGATTCTGGACTGGCTGACTGTTTCAGGACGTGTACGTTTGGATAACTCCAACAATGATTATACAGAAAAGTTCTATGCTTCTACCAATACACAGCTCACCGAGAGCTCTTCACGAGGTCTTTATGGTATTACCAAGACGCAGGACAAACAGTTGTATGCAGACTTCCTGGTGAGTATCAACAAATATTTCGGTGAAGATTGGTCACTCCAGGCCAACGTCGGTGGTTCATTCTCCGATATACGTTCGGATGCAATGAAAACACGTGGTCCGATTGCTGATGGTGGCGATGCCTTCAGCGGCGAACCGGTAGGTTTGACCAACTACTTTGCCATCCAGAACCTGAGTGCCAGCAAGACACAGCGTTTGCAGGAAGGATGGCGTGAACAGACCCAGTCTCTCTTCGCTTCGGCTGAGCTTGGTTACAAGAACACTTACTTCTTGACGCTGACCGGACGTAACGACTGGCCTTCACAGCTGGCAGGTCCCAACTCCAACAGCAAATCATTCTTCTATCCTTCAGTCGGTGGTTCTGTTGTACTGTCTGAGCTAATGCCTAACTTGAACAAAGATTATCTTTCTTTTATAAAGGTTCGTGGTTCATGGGCATCTGTTGGTAGTGCTTTCTCCAGATATTTGGCTAATCCCCACTATGAATGGAATTCAAGTTCCGGCCAGTGGAGTATCACGACCCAATATCCGTTGTACAATTTGAAACCTGAACGTACCAATTCTTGGGAAATCGGTTTGAACATGCGTTTCCTCAAGAACTTTGAATTGGACGTGACATATTACAATGCCAAGACTATGAACCAGACATTCAACCCGCAGTTGCCTGTCAGCGGTTGGTCGGCTATGTATATCCAGACTGGTGCCGTACGTAACTCCGGTATTGAGTTGTCGCTGAATTACAAGAATACCTGGAAAGATTTTACATGGGATACCGGTATAACCTTCTCCAGTAACAAGAATAAAATCCTGACTTTGGCAGACAATGCCATCAATCCCGTTACCGGTGAGCTGTTCTCTTTGAGCACGTTGAATATGGGTGGCTTAGGTGATGCCCGCTTCTTGCTGAAAGAAGGTGGGAGCATGGGTGACCTTTACTCACTGCGAGATATGAAACGTGATGCCAATGGACAGATTTTTGTGGACCAAAATGGAACGGTTGCTACGGAAGCCATAACGGACCCGGATAAATACATCAAGTTGGGAAGCGTACTTCCTAAAGGTAATTTGGCTTGGCGTAATAACTTCATTTGGAAGAATTTCACAGCAGGTTTCTTGATTTCAGCCCGTTTGGGTGGTGTGGTTTACTCACGTACACAAGCTATGTTGGACTATTACGGTGTGTCCGAGGCTTCTGCCGATGCACGTGATTTAGGTTACGTGTTGGTGAATGGTAGAGATAAGGTAAACCCCGAAACATGGTACGGTGTAGTAGGTAGCGGCACGTCTGTTCCCCAATACTACACTTATTCTGCTACCAATGTTCGTCTGCAGGAAGTATCTTTGGGTTACACCATCCCCAGAAAGTTGTTGAATGATGTGTGCGATATCAAGGTTTCGTTGGTAGGCCGCAACTTGTGGATGATTTACAGCAAGGCTCCTTTCGATCCCGAAAGTGTAGCTTCTACCGATAACTTTTATCAGGGAATAGACTATTTCATGATGCCGGCTTTGCGTAACATCGGCTTTAGCTTGAGCTTTAAATTTTAATACCAAACGATATGAAAAAGAAAAATATTATAAATAAATTGATTGTTGCTCCGTTGGTTATGGGCTTTATGTCCTGTACCGGCAATTATATGGATATCAACTCCAATCCTTATCAACCGGGTGATTTGACTCCGGATGATTATGCACTGGGTTCTGCCATGAGTAACTTGGCAAGTACGGTTATCTCATCAGATGTCAATACGGCACAGTTTACTGATTGTTTGTTGGGTGGACCGTTGGGAGGTTATTTTGCCGATTCAAATGCCGGCTGGTCCAATACAATATCCAATTTTAATGCTACAAATGACTGGACGCGTGTGTTCTTGATAAGTGACCGTATCATTTCAACACTTTACGGTAACTTGAGCACAGTGAAACAAGTATCGGAGAATACCAATAATCCGGTTCCTTATGCCATTGCTCAAATCATAAAGGTTGCTGCCATGAGTCGCGTGACTGATGCGTATGGTCCTATTCCTTATTCTAAAATCGGTCAGGATGGCAAGATTACCATTCCTTATGATACGCAGGAAGAAGTATATAACGCATTCTTCAAGGAACTGGACGAATCCATCGAGGTGCTGACTGAAAACAGAAATGCGGCGTTGGTTGCTTCTGCAGATTTCGTGTACAGTGGTAATGTACAGAAGTGGGTGAAGTTTGCCAATTCATTGAAACTGCGTTTGGCTATCCGTATTGCCAATGTAAGCCCTGCTAAGGCTAAAGAAATGGCTGAAAGTGCAGTGAATCACGAGTTGGGTCTGATTGAAACAAATGCAGACAATGCTACATGGAAGTATTTCGGTACAATTAGCAATCCGTTGTTTGTGGCAGTACGTTACAATGAAGAAGCTTCAGGTGGTGATACCCATCCTGCTGCCGACATCATCTGCTACATGAACGGTTACAACGACAATCGTCGTGCCAGCTATTTTGAGGAATCAAAATGGCCTGGAGAGACTTATGTAGGATTACGTCGCGGTATCAACCTCAGTAAGATGAAGGAGTATTTCATCAATTATTCACGTGTGAAGATTTCCTCTTCTGATCCCGTGCTTTGGATGAATGCGGCAGAAGTTGCTTTTTTGCGTGCTGAAGCCACTGCAATCTATGGTTTCAACATGAAAGGAACCGCTGCTGATTTTTATGAACAAGGTGTCCGTCTCTCTTTCGAACAGTGGGGAGCTACCGGTGTAGACAGCTATCTGGCTGATGAAAGCAGTGTACCTGCTCTTTACAAAGATCCCGCCGGTCTTAATACTTATGAAAAGAACCTTTCAGCCATTACTGTCAAGTGGAATGAAGGGGCATCCAAGGAAGAAAAACAGGAACGTATCATTACCCAGAAGTGGATTGCGAATTGGCCGTTAGGTAACGAAGCTTGGGCTGACTATCGCCGTACAGGCTATCCCAAACTGTTGCCTGCAACCAGTGAAGGTAACTTGAGTGGTGGAATTGTTGATAGCGAGAAAGGTGCACGCCGTATGCCTTATCCTTCTGAAGAATATACAAGTAATACTGAAAACGTGCAAGAGGCAGTAAACAGCTATCTGGGTGGACCGGACAACATGGCTACTGACGTATGGTGGGCACGCAAATAATAACAATAAATGCTGAATAATTATGAAATTATATAAGAAATCATTCAAAGGAATCGCGCTGGCAGCTTTTTCCGTATTGGCATTGTCTGCCTGCTCCGACTGGACGGATTCAGAGAGTATTAAACTGAAAGAACCCGGAATCGACGAACAGTCTCCCGAACTGTATGCCAAGTATCTGAAGAACTTGCAGGAATACAAGAATTCTGACCATAAGATTGTATACGGTTGGTTTGATAATAGTGAGAAAGTTCCTTTCAGCCGCGGGCAGCACATGTCGGATGTTCCCGACAGCCTGGACGTAATTATCGCAACTACTCCCGATTTGGCGGAATTCGAATTGGAAGATATTGCAAATGTACATGAGAAGGGAACGAAAGTATTCTATTCCATCAGCTATGACAATATCTTGAAGGAACATACCGACAAGGTGAAAGAAGGAACAGAAACATCTGCATTCTCGGCTTATCTGTCGGCTGAGCTGAACAGACTGATAGCTCTTGAAGCACCTTTCGACGGTATTGTAGCCGAGTATCGTGGTAGCAATCCTATCTACATGTCCGAAGCCGACAAGGCTGAAGCAAAGGCAAATCAGGATACTTTCTTCGGTGTGATATCCAACTGGAAGAGTGCCAATTCAGGTAAGCAACTGGTGTTCCAGGGGTATCCTGCCAACCTGATAGGCCAGTCTGTGCTCTCTTCTTGTGACCATATCATCTTGATTACAAATGATGTCACGGATGTTGCCCAACTGGGGATAGAAGCGCTTCAGGCCTTGATGGCAGACGGTGTTCCGGCTGACCGCTTCATTGTATCGGCATCTACCGTCTCTCTGGATACAACAGATAAGACTACCGGATATTACAATGCTTTGAGAGCTCTGTCGGAAGCTGCTTATTGGGTGACAGAACCGTCTGCAGAGTTTACAAAAGCTGGTCTGGCTATTGAGAACATGCAGAATGATTATTACAATGCTACCAATACCTATCAATACGTGAGAGAAGCTATCAATATTATGAATCCTGCTCCTAAAAAATAAAAGAATATCATGAAACTGAAAAGTATATATTTAGTATCGATGGCATTATTGGCAGGTGTATTTGCTGCTTGTAATGATAATGACGTTGAGAATTTCGATAATCAGGTGTATATCAACGGCTCGGCGATGACCAGTACTGTGTTGTTGAAAAACACTGTTTCCGATACGGAAGGTTCATTCCGGATTTCAATGGCCCGTCCTGAATCGCAGGATATAACTATTGCCTTGAAGGCGGACCCTTCACTGGTAGCTACTTATAACGCTACCTATTATGACACAGCCGAGGCTCTGCCGGAAAACTATTATACGGTAGAAACTCCGCAGGCTACCATTTTGGCCGGTGCTGTCATTTCAGACGACATCACTGTCAGCTTCAAGAACTTGACGGAGCTGGACCGTGAGAAGGTATATGTATTGCCGGTTACGGTAGACCAGGCAAGCATCGGAGTCTTGAAGAGCTCCGGTACCATGTACTACGTGCTGAAGGGTGCCGCATTGATTAATACGGTTCCTGATATTACCAAGAATCTGGTTTACGTAACTTGGACCAATCCAGATGTAGCCAATAATATGAATAAGCTGACGGCAGAAGCGTTGATTCGTGTAAGCAAGTTTGACAAGATGCTGACTTCCATTATGGGTATCGAAGGTAAGTTCCTGCTCCGCATCGGTGATGCCGGAATTCCTCAAAACCAGTTGCAGGTGGCTACAAGTAGCGGCAATGTGACCGATGAGAGTCTGGTTATTCCGACAAACGAATGGACACATATCGCTGTGACCTACGATGCGGATGCAAAAACAGTTATAATCTACATCAATGGTAAGAATATGCTGGAGACTACTTTGGACTGCGGAGTCGTGAACTGGGGCCAGACCATGACCGATGAAGGTAACGGATTCTGGATTGGCCATTCATACAATCGTGACCGTTGGTTGGAAGGTAATATCTCAGAGGTGCGTATCTGGAACAAGGTGTTGACATCAGCAGAAATCAATGCAAAGGACCACTTCTACCAGGTAGAGCCGGATACTGACGGACTGGTTTCTTACTGGAAGTTCGATGAGGGCGCCGGTACTGCCATTCACGATTATAGCGGAAATGAGAACAATGCTACTGCAGTGGAATCATTGACTTGGACTGCTGTGGAACTGCCCGCTAAATAATTTAGTTATACCTTAATTCAAATAAAAAGATATTGATTATGAAATATATGAATCATGTAAAATCAGGCTTGCTGGCAATGGCTTTTGCATGTGCAGGAATATGCTTCACCGGTTGTGAAGATGATGTTGTCATCAACACCGGCAACAGTGACAAGCTGGATACTGTGGATGGCGTGTATGGCTATGTAAAGTCTGCCGCCGGTGCACGTGAACTTACTCCGATTTCTGTTTTTGGCGACAAGGTTGCTACCGGACATCTCTATTTTGAACTGAGCAAAGCTGCAGAGCAGGATGTTACGGTGACCTTCAAAGTGGACGAAGACGTTTTGGAGGCTTACAATAAGAAGAATGGAACAAGCTATAAAATGTATCCCGCCGATAAGCTGAGCCTGGCGAACGGTGGAACTGCCACTATCAAGGCGGGCGAACAGAAGTCGGCTTCTGTGGAACTGAATATCAATGCCGGAGGCACAATCGGACAGACTTATGCTGTTGCCGTTTCTGCATCTGCCAATAACGGTGTGGAAGTTTCTACAAACAATCAGGAATATATTTACTTGGTAAAGCCTTTGGCTGCTATTCCTGAGAGTATCAGTAAGGGTGATATACTTACACATTGCTTTGTGGAAGTAAATGACGAGAACATCTTGAATATGGGTGAATATACCATGAAGAGCAACGGAAAGCCTTTCTTTGATGTAGTCAGCATTTTTGCTGCCAACATCAATGTGGATAGCAAGACCGGTCGCGTACATGTTTTCTGCAATGACCAGGTTTCCTTCTTGCTGAGAAATGCGGATAAGTTCATCCGTCCTTTGCAGGCTAAGGGCATTAAGGTGGCTATGACTATTCTTGGCAACCATGACGAGGCTGGTATGGGTAACCTTTCGGAAGCTGCTGCCAAAGACTTTGCCAAGGAACTGAAAGCCTACTTGGATATTTATGGTTTGGATGGCATCGACTTTGATGATGAGTACACCAACTACAACAACTCCAATCCCAGCCCCGGCTTCGAAACACGCTCACGTGCCAACTTCGCGCGTTTGGTTTATGAGTGCCGCCAGGTATTTGGAGACAAGCTGATCGGTGTGTATGAATATGGTTCGCTCGACTCTCCAGATGGTGAGGTAGAGGGTATGAAGGTAGGTGACATTGTGGACTATATGACCTACGGTTACTACCAGAATCAGAATCCCGAGGGAGCCTTTGGCCGTGAAGAGTCTCATTTTGAGAACCTGCCCAAATCCAAGTATGCTCCGCTGCCTTGGAAGATTAATGATGAGTTGAACGGAGGTTGGAGTGGATTTGACAAGAGCAAATTCCAGAAAGTGAAAGATGAAGGTTATGGCATTCAGATGTTCTACAATCCCAAACCGCTGGTGTATCAGTATTATACGTTGCTTTCGGAAATAAGTAAAGTACTTTTTGATGATGAAGTGGAGTGGAGCGGCAAGTACTGGAGCCGTATCGGTGAAGCTTATCAGGGCAAAATGTTGGGTTATGAAGATTTGGTCGGCGAGTGGAAGGTAACTTCCAGCAATTCTCTCTTTACCTATGTGGATGAAGAAGGCAATCCTCGCTGGTGGGATTGGAAAGGCAGTCAGGAGTTTGAGAAGAATGTAATTATAGAGAAGGATGAAGAAGGTACCGGATATGTGGTTTACAACTGGGGCACTTTCCCCGAAATCACCGGTAAGTATCCGATGCATTGCGATTACTATAACGGTGCACTGCTCATCTATCCGCAAACCATTCATGAGGGCGATGCTGAAGACCCTGCTACCTACAAGATGCATTTCGGTACTTACAGCAAGAATTTCCAGTGGAAAGCATATCCTAACTATGATGATTACTATATGGATGGTGCTATTGCTCCTAACGGTGATATGCATATCTATGGCTTGGGCAACAGATGGGCTATCAATCCCTATAAGTATGTAGGCGGTGAGATTGAGACCGACATCTTCCCCGATGTTCCTTACTTCGTGAGTGAGAACTATACGATGAAGAAGGTACGCTGATGCCGTGTTTTCCGTAAACTGAGGTTTCGGAAAACGGATGCTTGAACCTTTTCATACATGAAACAAAGGAGGGCTTTGCTCAAAGTAATAGGGCGGCCCTCCTCAAGCATTCTCATATAACAAGATTCTATTATGAAGCTATACACCTACTTATACAATAAACAATATGAAGAAAAACATGAAATCTAGTTCCATACTGTTGGGCGGACTTTTTCTGCTGGGGGCGGTTTGCAGCTGTACCCAGACGGCACCGGACTATGCGTCTTACGTCAATCCGTTCATCGGTACGGGTGGACATGGGCATACCTATCCCGGAGCGGTAGTTCCCAACGGGATGATTCAGCCCAGCCCCGACACGCGTATCTACGAGTGGGATGCCTGCTCCGGATATTACTATGCAGATACTACTATCAACGGATTTTCACATACCCACGTCAGCGGTACGGGTTGTGCCGATTACGGGGATGTGCTGCTGATGCCCACTGTAGGTCGGCAGGATTACCACTCCATGGGCTCGAAGAGCCAGCAGATGGCGTACGCCTCTGCCTTTTCCCACGAGAATGAAACAGCCGAACCGGGATATTATTCCGTATTTTTGGACCGCTACGGGGTGAAAGCCGAACTGACCTCTACCAAACGTGCGGCGATTCATCGCTATACCTTCCCGAAAGCGGAAGATGCAGGTTTTATCCTCGACCTGGATTACAGTATCCAGCGCCAGAAGAATGAACAGATGGAGCTGGAAGTAATCAGCGATACTGAAATCCGTGGACGCAAGAAGACTGTATATTGGGCTTTCGACCAGTATATCAACTTCTACGCTAAGTTCTCCAAACCATTTACCTATACGCTGGTCACGGACTCCATGGCATTGGACGAAGGCGGTCCGCTTCTGCCTACAGCTAAAGCTTTACTGCAATTCCAGACGGAGCCCAATGAGGAGGTATTGGTAAAGGTAGGTGTGTCTGCCGTGGATATGGACGGTGCCCGCAAGAATGTGGAAGCCGAAATCTCCGGATGGGATTTTGACGGTGTGCGCCGTGCTGCCCGCCAGCAGTGGAACACTTATCTTTCCAAGATTGACATCGATACGAAGGACAACGACCAGCGTACCATGTTCTACACGGCACTTTACCACACGGGTATGCAGCCCAACTTGTTTACCGATGCTGACGGACGTTACTTTGGTATGGACTTGAAGCCCCATCAAGGCAGGGTGGACGAGCCTATCTACACCATTTTCTCTTTATGGGACACTTTCCGTGCCTATCATCCGCTGATGACGATTATTGATCCTGAACTGAACGAGGCTTTCATCCGTTCGCTCATCCAGAAGTCCCGCGAGGGCGGCGTCCTGCCTATGTGGGAACTGGCCGGAAACTATACGGGTACCATGATTGGTTATCATGCAGCCTCCCTCATAGCGGATTCTTATGTAAAGGGATACCGTAACTTCGACGTGCAGGAGGCTTACAAGGCTTGCCTCCGTACGGCAGAATACGATACGACGGGTATTATCACCCATCCTTTGGTTGTGCCGCATCTGATGCCGCAGGCCAAGTACTGGAAGAACAAGATTGGCTACGTGCCTTGCGATAAAGACAATGAATCTGTGGCTAAAGCTTTGGAATATGCTTACGATGACTGGTGTATCTCCGTACTGGCAGGTGCCTTGGACGACGAAGCCAACCGCGATAAGTATGCGGCTTTTGCCGAGGGATATAAAGTTTATTTCGATCCGAGTACCCGCTTCATGCGCGGACTGGACAGTGAGGGCAACTGGCGTACGCCTTTCAACCCCCGCGCTTCCAATCACCGTAATGATGACTATTGCGAAGGTACGGCATGGCAGTGGACTTGGTTCGTTCCCCACGATGTGGACGGACTGGTGGAACTGATGGGAGGACGCGACGCCTTCATCGGCAAGTTGGATTCTCTGTTCACGGCCGATTCCAAGCTGGAAGGTGAATCGACCTCGGTGGATATTTCCGGTCTGATAGGCCAGTATGCCCACGGCAATGAGCCAAGCCATCACATTGCCCATCTCTACAACTACGTAGGCCAGCCCTGGCGTACGCAGGAGATTGTGGATGAGGTGCTGCATACGCTTTACTTCAACAACCCCGACGGACTTTCGGGCAATGAAGACTGCGGACAGATGTCTGCATGGTACATTCTGAATGCGATGGGCTTCTATCAAGTATGCCCCGGCAAGCCGGTATATTCCATCGGACGCCCGCTGTTCAACGAGGCGACCGTTCATCTGAAAGACGGCAAGTCGTTCAAGGTGATAGCCCACAACAACAGCCGCGATAACAAGTATGTGCGGAGCATTGTGCTGAACGGCAATAAGTTGGAGACTCCATTCTTCACGCATCAGGATATAGTGGACGGCGGTACGCTGGAGCTGACTATGGGCAGTGAACCGTTGAAGTGACACAGATAATATACAGAAGGGATGAGCCGAAAAAATCATAATCCTATATCGTGGGTCCCCACCGTATATTTCGCCATGGGATTGCCGTTCGTGGTGCTGAACATGGTTTCTGTGCTGATGTTCAAGGGGATGGGTATCGGTGACGCGCAGATTGCTCTGTGGACGTCGCTCATCATGATGCCCTGGACGCTGAAGTTCCTTTGGAGTCCGTTCCTTGAAATGTTCAAGACGAAGAAGTTTTTCGTGGTACTGACGCAGATGGTTACCGGAGCAGGTTTTGCTCTGGTGGCTTTGGCGTTGCAGTTACCGTTCTTTTTTGCGATATGCATTGCGCTGCTGGCAGTGATTGCTTTCAGCGGAGCCACGCACGATGTGGCTACGGATGGTGTCTACATGTCGGAACTGAACAAGCAGGACCAGGCCAAGTATATCGGTTGGCAGGGAGCCTTCTACAATATAGCGAAGATTGTGGCGTCCGGCGGGTTGGTCTGGCTGGCAGGTGCCTTGCTGGTAGGTTTCGGTGGGGTGGAGGGTGCCACAGAGGCAGTCCGCCACGAGGCTACCCGGCATGCATGGATGACGGTGATGCTGATATTGGCGGCGGTGATGCTGCTGCTTGGCTTCTACCACATGCGCATGCTGCCATCGGGCGGTGCGGCCGCATCCGGCGCCAAGTCGGCAAGAGAGACGTGGGAGCAGTTGGTGGCGGTAATCAAGGATTTCTTCTTGAAGAAGCACATCTGGTACTATATAGCGTTCATTATCCTTTATCGCCTTGCCGAGGGTTTTGTCATGAAGATTGTCCCTCTTTTCTTGAAGGCGGAGCGTTCGGCAGGTGGCTTGGGACTGAATGAGCAGCAGATAGGTTTGTACTACGGCACTTATGGGGCGGCAGCCTTTGTGCTGGGGTCACTGTTGGCAGGCTATTACATTTCGCACCGGGGATTGCGGCGGACGCTGTTCTCTCTGTGCTGCATCTTCAATCTGCCTTTTGTAGCGTATACCCTGCTTGCCATGTACCAGCCGGAAAGCGGGTTGCTGATAGGTAGTGCCATCGTGCTCGAGTACTTCGGTTATGGTTTTGGTTTTGTGGGACTGACTTTGTTCATGATGCAGCAGGTGGCGCCGGGAAAGCACCAGATGGCACATTATGCCTTTGCTTCGGGCATCATGAATCTGGGTGTGATGTTGCCGGGCACAATCAGCGGTTTTGTCAGCGACTGGTTGGGGTACGAGGCGTTCTTTACCTTCACGCTGTTTGCCACCATTCCGGCGTTCCTCATTACGTACTTCATACCATTTACGTATGCCGATGAGAAGAAACAACAATAACCAATTAATAATATAGAGCAATTATGAGCAACAAAATCACAATGCCTTGGGAAGAACGGCCGGCAGGCTGTAAGGATGTAATGTGGCGTTATTCGGAGAATCCCGTAATAGACCGCTACCATATTCCGTCGTCGAACAGCATTTTCAACAGTGCGGTGGTTCCGTTTAAGGATGGTTATGCCGGTGTGTTCCGTTGTGACAACCGGGCGGTGCAGATGAATATCTTTGCCGGTTTCAGCAAGGACGGCATCCACTGGGAAATAGAGCATGAGCCAATCAAGTTCAAGGCCGGGAATACGGACATGATAGAGTCCGAATATAAATACGATCCGCGCGTGACATGGATTGAGGACCGCTACTGGATTACGTGGTGCAACGGCTACTACGGCCCCACCATCGGCATCGGCTATACTTTCGATTTCAAGGAGTTCTTCCAGTGCGAGAATGCTTTCTTGCCTTTCAACCGCAACGGTGTGTTGTTGCCTCAGAAGTTCGATGGCAAATATGCGCTCTTGAGCCGTCCCAGCGATAGCGGACATACTCCTTTTGGCGACATCTACATTAGCTTCAGCCCTGACATGAAATTCTGGGGCGAACACCGCCATGTGATGGCTCCTACGCCTTTCCCCGAAAGTGCCTGGCAGTGTACCAAGATAGGGGCAGGTTCGGTACCGTTCCTCACGGACGAGGGTTGGCTGATGTTCTATCATGGCGTGATAACCACTTGTAACGGTTTCCGTTACTCCATGGGAGCAGCTATTCTGGATAAGGACAATCCTGCCAAGTTGCTCTACCGCACCCGTGAGTATCTGCTTGCGCCTGCTGCTCCTTATGAGTTGCAAGGTGATGTTCCCAACGTGGTGTTCCCTTGCGCAGCGTTGCAAGATGGAGAACGTGTAGCTGTATACTACGGTGCAGCCGATACGGTAGTGGGGCTTGCCTTTGGGTATATCCGCGAGATTCTGGAGTTCACGAAGCGCACAAGTATTTTGTAAGTACCAAGCAGTTGGCAGGCGCTCGGTATTGCTGAAAAGCGCCTGCCGTAACTGCCTTATACTTAGTGTAATATCACTGCAAAGATACTGCATGCTTTTTGCAGTGCTACTGCAAAGCCGTTGCAGCGCCACTGCAAAGCTGATGCAGCGTCACTGCAAAACTGTTGCAGCGCTACTGCAAAGTAGTTTGCAGTGTCACTGCAGACCGTTTGCAATAACTTTGCAGAGTGCATGCAATGACACCGGCATGGGTAGCGTGCTCACTAACTAATAAAGAACAAATCCTTACTATATTATGAAACGACTGATTACTTTCTGTATCATCTCCTTTGGAATGCTCACGGCATCTATGGCTGCGGAGAAGCATCCTGCGGACTATGTGAATCCTTTTGTCGGTACCACTAACTTCGGTACCACGAATCCGGGAGCCGTCTGTCCCAATGGAATGATGTCCGTAGTGCCCTTCAACGTGATGGGTTCGGAGGACAACAAATACGATAAAGATGCCCGCTGGTGGTCCACTCCCTATGAGTATCACAATTGTTTCTTCACCGGATACTCGCATGTCAATTTGAGCGGTGTGGGCTGTCCGGAATTGGGTTCTCTGCTGCTGATGCCCACTACGGGAGAGCTGTCCGTAGATTATAAGGAATATGGAAGCCGCTATAAGGACGAGCAGGCATCCCCCGGATATTACAGCAACTTCCTGACTCGCTACAATGTGAAGACGGAAGTGACGGCAACTCCTCGCACGGGTGTGGCGCGTTTCACCTTTCCTGCCGGGCAGAGCCATGTGCTGCTGAACCTGGGCGAAGGCCTGACCAATGAATCGGGAGCTTTTCTGCGCCAGACGGGTAAATGCGAGTTTGAAGGTATGAAGCTGCTGGGTACTTTCTGCTACAACCCACAAGCCGTTTTTCCCATCTACTTTGTGATGCGTGTCAACAAGCAGCCCGCCGCTTCGGGCTACTGGAAGAAGCAGCGCCCCATGACCGGTGTAGAGGCCGAATGGGACCCCGATAACGGACGCTACAAACTTTACACCCGCTACCAGAAGGAACTGGCGGGAGATGATATCGGCGCCTATCTTACATTCGATACCGAAGAAGGCGAGCAGGTGGAAGTACAGATGGGAGTCTCTTTTGTGAGCATGGAGAATGCCCGCCTCAATCTGGATACCGAGCAGCAGGGAAAGAACTTCGGTCAAGTGCTGGAAGAAGCCCGTCGCCGCTGGAACGATGACCTTTCGCGCATCCTTGTAGAAGGAGGTACGGAGGAACAGAAAATCGTTTTTTATACGGCACTCTATCATACGCTGATACATCCCAATATCCTGCAGGATGTGAACGGGGAATATCCCGCTATGGAGAGTGATAAGATTTTGACTACCCAAGGCGACCGTTATACCGTCTTTTCTTTGTGGGACACTTACCGCAATGTGCACCAGCTTCTTACGCTGGTATATCCCGAACGGCAATTGCAGATGGTGCGCTCCATGCTCGACATGTACCGCGAACACGGCTGGCTTCCCAAATGGGAACTCTACGGACGTGAGACGCTGACCATGGAAGGTGACCCTTCCATTCCCGTCATCGTCGACACCTGGCTGAAAGGTCTGCGCGACTTTGATATAGAACTGGCCTACGAAGCCATGCGCAAGGGAGCCACCCTGCCGGGAGCGGAGAATCTGCTCCGACCGGACAATGACGACTACGTGTCATTGGGATATGTGCCCCTGCGGGAGCAGTATGACAATTCCGTTTCACATGCCCTGGAATACTATATTGCCGACAATGCTTTGTCGCGCATAGCCGCTGCGCTTGGCAAGAAGGAGGATGCCCGTCTGTTCCACGAACGTTCGCTGGGCTACAAGCATTATTACTGTAAGGAGTACGGTACTTTCCGTCCTATCCTGCCTAACGGTGAATTCTATGCTTTTTTCGACCCGAGGCAGGGAGAGAACTTTGAGCCGAACCCCGGATTTCACGAAGGTTGTGCCTGGAACTATACTTTCTATGTTCCCCACGATGTGAAAGGGCTTGCCCGGCTCATGGGTGGAAAGAAGCCGTTCGTAGACAAGCTTCAGCGTGTGTTCGACGAAGGACTGTACGACCCTGCCAACGAACCGGACATTGCATACGCCCATCTTTTTTCTTATTTCAAGGGTGAGGAGTGGCGCACGCAGAAAGAGCTGCACCGCCTTTTGCAGAAGTATTTCAAGAATGCCCCCGACGGAATTCCCGGCAATGATGATACCGGAACGATGTCTGCTTGGGCTATCTTCAATATGATGGGCTTTTATCCGGATTGTCCCGGAGAACCGGCTTATACGCTGTCTACTCCGGTATTTGATAAGGTGACCATAAAGCTCGACCCTAAGTATTGGGGACGCGACCAACTGGTGATAGAGACGGAACGCCCGTCGGCAGAGTCGCTTTATATCCGTGAAATGGAACTAGGAGGAAAAAAACTGTCCCGATATCGTATCACTCATGAAGAACTGGTGCAGAGTGGAAAACTGCGATTTAGTCTTCGATAGGTATTGTGAGTCAGGATAGCATCGGTGATGGTTTAGGTTGCCCGTCGTTGACAGAGTTCATGTCAGTGGCGGGCTTTTTTATGCAGGTTGGCTTCCGGTAGGTTGATAGGGTATTTCGAACCAGAATTCGGAACCTTTCCCCGGAATAGAGCTGACGCCCACTTTTCCGTTCATTTTCTCGGCAATCATGGTGCAGATGGAGAGTCCGAGACCCGTGCCTTGTTTAAAACTGTTTAGCTTGACAAAGCGTTCGAATACATCCTTTTGCTTTTCAGGAGGAATGCCGCAACCGGTATCACGGACAAAGAAGCGAATCCTGTCTTCTTGCGGCAGGTGATAACCAATGTCGATGAAACCTTCTTCCGTATGCTTGAGGGCGTTTGACAGATAGTTGTTCAGTACTTGTCTTACCCGTTTGGGGACTGTGTGAATAATACAGTAATCCGCACCGGGCAGGAGACGTATACTGACTTCGGACGGAAGTTTCAGTTTTGCCATCGTCTGCATTTCATCAAGCGTCTTGTTTACATCCATATCTCCTTCTGTGAATTCGAGAATGCCAGCTTCGATGCGTGACAGGTCGAGAATATCATTAATCAGTTGCAGCAGCAGTTGGGTGTTTTCTTCGATGATATGTATGTATTCCTTTGTATCTTCGTCTTGTATATAATCGGAAAGTATGGAGGAGAATCCGACGATGGCGTTTAGCGGAGTACGTATCTCGTGGCTCATGTTGGCGAGAAAAGCCGATTTCAGGCGGTTGGCTTCTTCTGCTTTCTCTTTGGCTGCCAGCAGTTCGGTGATGTCCAGTGCAGAACTGACAATCCACCTCTCTTTTCCTTTGTTGTAGGACACCAGCGTTTTGTGAAACGACAGAATATACTCTCTGCCTTTGGGATTGACAAAGTGTTTGATGTAGGACTGGGGAATTTCCGACTCTTCAACTTCTTTGTCTGTCTCTTGGATGAAATTATCTTGCATTAGGGGTTTGAACTCCTCTTCATAGTGTCCCACAATATCCTCAGCGGGGACTTCCATCATCTCTGCCGCTTTTTTGTTCCATATCAGGTAACGTCCTTCATCGTTTTTATCTTTTACTGTAGTGGCGATGGGGAGGTTCTCCAGAATACTTTCAAGGAAGAAACGGTATTTTTCGTTTTCCCGGCGTTGGACTTCATCTTCCGTAATGTCGCGTATGAAGGCTATGACATAATTTCTGTTGAGGTAGACCATGCGCACTGCGATATATAGTTTCTCACCACTTTCTATTCTTATCTTTAGGGTCAGGCTGTCCGAAGTGCGGGTATTCAGTACGCGTAACAGCGACGTCATGTATTTCCGGCATTCATCGGCGTCTGTCACTAAATTATTGATATTTAGAACTCCCGGATTCAGGAACGGAAGTCTGTTTGCCTTTTCGGTAGGTGTATTAAGTAGTTTTACGACAATACCTTGTCTGTTCAGCAGATATACTGGAATGTCTATTGCCCGGATAATCTGTCTGTTCAGACTTTTGTATTTATGATTTATCCAGTATAGAAAGCTTGCAGATGTAACGGCAATTAACAGAAATAACTGTACTTCTCCAAATAATGTAAGATGCATACGCGGTGTCTTTCATTTCGTCTGTCCCCATTGACGAAGGTTATTATATAAAAAGCGCGAGGACTGTTATTGTCTATCTGCATTCGAGGCTCTGGAAAATGCCCACACCGTTAATAGACAACAGCCCCCACGCCTAAGTATATAATAACATAGACGTGAAGAAACTGTTGCTATTATCCTGCGGTGTTTAAGAGAATTTTCCAGATTCCGAATAGCAGGGATAATAACTTTCGCTTCTTGCGTTCTTATCGAATCGAGTCAAAAGTGACGTTATCACTATAACAGCCAAGACTTTGGTGCAAAAGTAGTATATTTTTCGGGATGTACGGTATGATGAGGACAATAAAGTGTATATGCAAACAAAGCGTGATGGTATTTGACCGTCACGCTTTGTATAGTCTGCCATTAAAAGTTGTTGTTAGAGAGAATTGTTAGAGGATTTATTTCATGGCTTCTATGGTATATCCTTGTTGTTTCAGAAGGTTCAACACTCCATTGTCTCCGGGCAGGTGTCCGGCACCGACTACGAAAAGGGTGGGGGCTTCCGTCATGATGGCAGGCATCTTTTCAACCCATGCCTTGTTGCGGTTATCCAGCATGGCTTCCATCTCACCGGGCAGCGGGTCGCATGAATTGCCGTCGCGCTCTTCCATCAGTTGCAACATGGCGTCCAGGTCTTGCTTTTCATAAGCGGTAATCAGGCGTTTGCTTTGGTCGATACCTTTCTCAATGTCGCTGATGGCGCAGTAGAGGAGGCTTGCCTGGCGTTGCAGCGTCTGGCTGTTGAACAGAATGTCTATTTGTGACTGGGCTGTTTCCAGACCGCCAATTTTCTTGCCTTGCTGTGCGGCCTGCTGCTGGAAGTAAGTGTCAAGCTGTTCTTGCGGGTTGAAGCCCGGAGTGTGTTTCATGTAGAGCAGGACGACAAGCTGCTGGTTGATGGCAGCCGGTTTCAGTTGTGCCAGCATGGCAATGTCCACCATCATGTTTTCCTTGATGGCTTTGCCTACTTCTTCGTATTGTTCGGGAGTAAAGAGGCTTTGCAGCGTGGTGTCTTTGGGCATCATCATCTGCTGTTGCATGCTTTGCATGAAGGCGGGAGTCGCCATTTCGCTCATCACAACTTCCCCGTAGACTTGGGCGGTTTCGCTCATGGCCTGCGGCATGGCGGCAATGCTGTCCTTTATACTGAGTGGAGAGAGGTGATAAGTACCGAAAATATAGGATGGTTTCTCTAATCCTTTACCGGATACTTTCCATAAAAGTTGTGCATTGGCGCTCAGCGCAATGCTGATGAATAAGAGGATGCCTAAAAGTTTCTTCATTGTTTTCTTCTTTTAATAGTTTCTGGACTATCAGTCGGGACAGAGTAAAGAAAATCACAAGAAGGGAAAAATTAGTATTATTTTATTCTTCCTCCGCAGAGCCAGTGTTGGGTGTAATATTTTTCCCGGAGGTTGCTGACTATGACTCCCTGGCTGGTGCTGGCATGTATAAACTTGCCGTCCTTGAGGTAGATGCCTACGTGTGCCACTTTTTTGCGGGAAGCACGGCTGGTGAAGAACACCAAATCTCCCTCACGCAAGTTGCGGCGGGAGATTTTACTGCTCTCTTTCAGTTGCCCGTCTGTGCTTCTCGACAGACGGGTGTGGTAAACTTTCTTATACAGTTGCGATACCAGTCCGGAGCAGTCCGTTCCACGTTTGCTGTCGCCACTTGCGCGATAGGGGGTGCCTATCCATTCGGAGGCATGGATGTATAGCTTGTGGTTGTCCTGCAGTTCAATATCCACTCCCAAACGGACGGATGCCTGCGCCAGGGCTTTGTAGTCCAGGCGTGGCGCGGAAGTATGGCAGGAACTTAAGCCTATCAATATGATGGTAAGAGCTACTATATAAGAAAGATATTTTTTCATGCTTCCGAATTTTTTTCTTCTACCGTTTTATCTTCTTTTTCCGTTATTTCTTCTACGGCTGCTTCTACTACCGTTTCTTCTACCACGGCTTCTTCCTCCACACCGACGTTGAAGTAAGCTTCCAATTCCTGCTCGGCAGAGTTGTTCTCATTTCGTATATCGCGGATAATAACACCGTTTTCTAACAATGCAATACGTGGACAAACGTCCACTGTGTGATTCAGGTTATGGCTGGAAATGATGACGGTGGCTCCGTGCTCTTCATTGTATCTTTTCAGCAAGTGTTTGATTACAGACTGTGAACTGGGGTCAAGGAAGTTGAACGGTTCATCCAGAATCAACAGTTGCGGGTGATGTAGCATAGCGGAGATGATGCCGATTTTCTGCTTGTTTCCGGCAGAATAGTTGCGTATGAATTTTTTCTGCCCCATCACTTCGCCGTTCATGAAGCGTTCGAAGGGAAGCAGGCGTTCGTCTACCTCCTCTTTCTTCAGACCGTACATCTTACCGATGAAGTAGAAGTATTCTTCGGGGGTGAGGTAGTCTATCAGGAAACCGTCGTCTATAAAGGCTCCCGTGAAGTTCTTCCAGTCCTCGCTTTTGCTGACGTCAATGTCATTGATGGTTACATTGCCCCGGTCTGCCTGCAGTAAGTCAAGAATAAGCCGGAAGAGGGTGGTCTTGCCTGCACCGTTGTTGCCTACCAGTCCCAGCATATCGCCTTGCCCGATGGTGTAGTTCTCTATATCTACGGCTTTTTTTGTGCCGAAATTCTTTTGTAAATTGTTGATGCGTATCATGTTAGTGATTGATGTTTAATGATTTCTATTTCTGTCTACTGTCCCTGAAGCCTTCCATATTCTTGTAGCGGCGTTTCATGAGTCGGTGATATACATTCATCAGCCAGAATTTGGAAGTGGCGATGAATGCCACGCCGATGCCGATAAGTATCCAGGGGGTGACCTCTTTGCCAAAGATGGCATTCAGTGCAAAAAGCAGCAGTAAAGGTATGCCGAAAGCACCTCCTGAAATCAGATTCTGCAGACCGGTGCCTATATTCTGCCGGCTGGTCATCTTTGAATTCAGGTCGGTAGTCTTGTTGTTGTAGACTGCCAGTTGGAACAGACAGCAGTATACGGCTCCCGGAATGAATATCAGCCATGCAATGCAACCGAGTACGGATACCTTCCCGGTAACCATACCGGGAATCATCAGAATCGTAGGAATGAGCAATGCAATGCTGTACAGTATGTATTTGGCACGCAGCAGCGAGTAGATAGATTCCTTGCGGCTCATCAGTCCGTCAATGTAATTGCCTTCGTAACCCATCAGTGTGCTGAGGAACATGATGCCGAAGATAATGTAATTATAAAGGACGAAGAAATCTCTCAGACCTCCGTCATACACATCGGAAAAGCTAATGATACTACTGAACATTATCACTACACCGGTGATGGAATAGAGCGAACGCTTACAAATCTTGTTGCGTAGCAATAACTTGAGTTCCAGTCTCATGTATTCGCCTATTTCGCCGTAGCGGTCGAGGAATTTGTATTCGGATACATGTTTTATCCGTGTATCTTCCACTTTGTTCAGTTCATTGTAGATGAGTTTCTGCATCAGGGTGCGGTTGATGAACCACATGAGGGCGATGGCAGCCAGTACACCGATGAATGACAGTATATTGCCGGTAATGAACCCTTCTCCCAGATTGACAAAACAGTCGAAAAGCGGACTGTTGTCCGGAATGAATAGTGCGGCGGCAATGCCGCCATATACTACTACCGGTAATGCCAGCCACCAGATGCGCTCACCCATCAGTGTGCGGCACAACAAGAACCAGTAGTTATTGAATACCATCAGCAGCCAGATGCCAATGCAATAGGTCAGCACACCACTGATTCCATAGAATTTGGTGACGGTGATGATGGAAAACGGAACAAACAGAAACAGCCAGAACAGATTGAAGCCATCCAGTCCGGAACGGATCAGCAGGAAGTCTATAAGACGATTCCGTTTGATGGGAAGCAGCAGGTAGGGCTTCACTTCCTGGGTGGGTGTTTTTTGGAAAGGCAGGCGTATCAGGAAATCCAGCACAAGGACAAATATCAATCCGGAGTTCATTACGTGATAGGCTTCTGTGGCACCACCGTCAAAGGCGAATGCAAAGGTCGTACCGAAGAATATCAAGTAACCGGCCCAGAAGACGAACATGAAGTACATCCAGAATTTTCCGAATTTACTTTTTTCGTACATAGGATTTCGTTTTTCTGCCAGTTTTCCGTGCTTGCGCAGATCTAAGAAAAGACTCATAGTATTTGTATATATAGAGTTTGTATAAAAAAAGCTGCGCTGCCTTTCATCGAACAACGCAGCCTTCTGTGTGTATGGCTCTCTTATTCTTTGTCAGGAGTTTCAGGACTGATCATTGATACCTCAATCTCATTCTTCTGCTTGAACAAGTCGTCGGTGAACTTTTGGATGTCCTTCACGGTGATGCTGTTGACAATCTGTTCGTAATCCTTTATCGGATTCATACCGGTGAACAGGTATTCGTCAATGCTTCCCAGCCAGTAGCTGTTTTCCTTCAGGTCTTCGGCGTGTTTTTTCAGCATGAACTCTTTCACTTTATTCAGGTCTCCTTCCGACGGACCTGCTTTGGCGATGTTGTCGAGTTCTGTAAAGATAATCTGCATCAACTTTTCTCTTTTTGCCGGAGCGGTTTCGAATATAATTTGCAGAAGGGCCTTTTCTTTCGGATATTTGCTTAACTGGCCGCCTACATATACACCGTAAGTGCCACCTTCGTCTTCACGTACCTTGGCTGTATAAACCAAGTCAAGAATCTGGCTGGTCATATCCAGCAGGATGTCATTTTTCAGGTCGTACTTGCAGTCACCGTTCAGCAGGACAAAATTTGACGCTTTAGCAGTTTCCTGCTTCCTTACGAACTCATTCTTATAAACTCCCTGGCGCATGTCGACTTTATTGTCCTTGAATGTTTCCTTGCGATTGATGGCAGGCAGTGAACCCAGGTACTCGGCGATGAGTGGTTTCATTTCCTCCACATTCACATTTCCTACAAAGATAAAGGTAAAATCGCTGGCATCTTTGTAGCGGTCTTGATACATGGACAGAATCTTGTCATAATCCATCTTGTCAATCATGTCCGCCTTTATTCTGGCTCTTCTGGGATGGTGCATGTAAATACCGGCCGAGACAGAGTCACTGAACGCCACCTGGGGATTCATTTCCATATTCTGCAAAGCAGCTTTGTTGCGGTTCTTGTAGGATGCGAAGGCATCGTCGTCACGGCGTGGAGCGGTGAACGTCAAGTAAGTGAGCTGCATCATTGTTTCGAAGTCTTTCGGTGAACAGCTGCCATTGACGGTTTCTGTCTTGTCACCGATACCATAGCTGACGGAAGCTTTCTTGCCGGCCAGAACTTTTTCCAGGTCTACGGCACTGAAATTACCCAGACCACCGACACTCACTGCATCCAGTCCGTTGATGTTGATGATTTCCGAGTCGGGGAACAGGGAACTACCGCCTAGGCTGACTCCCTTCATGCGGATTTCGTCTGCCTTGAAATCTGTCTTCTTGATAATGACCTTGACTCCGTTGGAGAGTGTCAGCGTTGTAGTGCCGAATGTATCATCTGTCTGCTCGGATACAATCTTTCCGCCTTTCGGGGCTTCGGCCATCAAAGGTTCATCCGACACCTTGTCTACGTAGGCAGTCAGTTTTTCAGCTTTAATATCTTTCAGAATCTTCTTGATTGCATCTTCTGTCGGCATTTTCAATCCTTCCTTATCCGGACCGAGAATTGCGACTACCTGGTTACTGTCTGTCACGAGGGCTTGCATCATCTGGTTCAGTGCGGCAACCGGAATGGCGGGAGCTATCTGATTGATGATGGCGTATTCGTTTTCGATGCCCGGAATCGGTTCGTTATCGAGGAAATGACGGACATATTCATCCACGTACTCTTCATTCTTGCGTTTGTCACGCTCGTTATAAGCAGATTCCAGTTGGCGCAGATATTCGGCACGGGCACGGTTGTATTCCGTTTCCGTAAAGCCGAATTGGCGGGCGCGTTCTGTTTCGCGCAGGAGAGTGGCTATTCCATTTTCTATGGCATCTTCCTTGCAGACAACGACACCGGTGAAGGCATCTTTGGTTTTGGCAACAAAGAAATCATCGTCATAAGTGGCGGCATATATATAAGGAGGATTGGCGGTCTGTACCAATTCGTTCAGACGCGCATTCAGCATATTGTTGATGAGCGTGGTTGCATAATTCTGTACCAGATAGCCCATGTCGCCTTTCTGCTCGTCAGGAGTGGCTTCGTGCTTGTTGAAGATGAGGGCTTGTACATTGGACTGTTCCTTGTCCTGATAAACCAATACAATAGGCTCCTTGTTGTCGTTTACCGGATAGTACTCGCGTTTGGCAGCATTGGGCTGGGCGGGAATATCAGAAAACATTTTCTTGATTTGGGCTTCGATGGCGTCCACATCTATATCGCCAACTACCACAATACCCTGAAGGTCCGGACGGTACCACTTTTCATAGTAGTCTCTCAAAGTTTGCGGTTTGAAGTTCATAACGACCTCCATCGTTCCGATAGGGAAACAAGTGGCATACTTCGTTCCTTCGAACATGACTGGAAGCATCTTCTCCTGGAAGCGTTGTATGGCGCTCATACGGGTGCGCCATTCTTCGTTGATGACTCCGCGTTCCTTGTCTATTTCCTTCGGGTCCAGGGTCAAATCGTTACTCCAGTCGTGCAGAATCAGCAGGCAGGAGTCGATGGCTCCCGGAGTAGTGACCGGCACATTGGAAATGTTGTATACGGTTTCGTCTACGGAAGTATAGGCGTTCAAGTTCTCACCGAATTTCACCCCGATACGCTCCAGGTATTGCTTCAGTGCATCACCGGGGAAGTGGGTCGTTCCATTGAAACACATGTGTTCCAGGAAGTGGGCAAGGCCGCGCTGGTCGGCTTCTTCCTGAATGGAGCCTACCTTTTGGGCAATGTAAAAGTCGGCCCGGTTTGCAGGCTGGCTGTTCTTGCGGATATAATAGGTCAATCCGTTGTCCAACTTTCCGATACGGACATTTTTGTCGACCGGGATAGGCGGCATTTGCTGTGCAAATACCTGCTGAAAATTGCAGCAAAGAATTAACGCTACAATCCATAAACCACGTAATAGATGTTTCATATTATTATGAATTTAAATTGTTCTTGAACTATCTGTCGGACAGCCCTTGGATAAATCACAACTTCTGTTGTTTTTTTCGGATTCCATTCCGGATAAATGGAATTTATCTGACTGCTTCCCGGATGCGGACCAATTTGGTCAGCAGGTCTTCCAGCAGGTCGAGTTTCAGCATGTTGGCGCCGTCACTCTTGGCTACGGCGGGATTTTCGTGGGTTTCGATGAACAGTCCGTCTACACCTACGGCAACACCGGCTTTGGCTACGGTCTCGATAAGTTGCGGCATACCTCCCGTGACGCCACTGGTCTGGTTGGGCTGTTGCAGGGAGTGGGTTACATCCAGGATGACGGGGAAACCGAAGGTCTGCATTTCGGGGATGCCGCGATAGTCGATGACTAAATCCTGATAACCGAAAGTAGTTCCGCGTTCTGTCAGCATGACGTTCCTATTGCCTGCTTCCACTACTTTATCAGCCGCAAAGCGCATGGCAAGCGGAGAGAGGAACTGCCCTTTCTTGATGTTGATGGTTTTTCCGGTTTTGGCGGCGGCTACAAGCAGGTCTGTCTGCCGGCAGAGGAAGGCGGGAATTTGCAGAATATCCACATATTCGGCAGCCATGGTGGCTTCTTCGGCGGCATGAATGTCGGTCACGGTAGGTACTCCGAAAGTGTCGTGTACCTTTTGCAGTATCTTCAGCGCCTTTTCGTCACCGATACCCATAAAGGAATCCAGACGCGAACGGTTGGCTTTACGGTACGACCCTTTGAATACGTATGGGATTTGCAGTTTTTCTGTGATGGTCACGATACGTTCGGCAATGCGCATTGCCATTTCTTCTCCTTCGATGACACATGGACCTGCCAGTAGGAAGAAGTTTCCGGCAGGATTATTCTTTAATTCAATCATAGGTTGTTACTGATTAAGTATTTTCAATTGGGTATAATCAATGTTATTGCTTCATGCAGTACGCTGATGTCCAGTGGAAAATGACGGTCGAGAATACGTCCGTCCAAATCGACAGAGGCATTTTGCGCACGCAGCACTTTTACTTTTTGCGTACGGTAGGGCATCACTACCTTATGGTTCAGAATCCGCCCTTGGATAAGCATCCACAATCCCGACCATAGTTGCAGCAATTCGGGACGGTAAATGACGGAAACATCCAGCCAGCCGTTATAGGGCACTGCACTAGGCGCTTGTCCGTATCCCCACGCACTGCCTATGCAGACAGTCATGATGCGTCCGCGTATATGCTCGCCGTTTATCTTGAGATGCATGCGGTACAGCTTCCGTTCGAAGATAATGGATAGCAGTGCCATGAAGTAAGAGAGGAACTTCACTCCCCAGAAACGCTTGCACTGGTCGGTGATTTTCACGATACGGGCTCCCAGGCCTATGTTGATGGCATTGAGAAAGTAGCGTGTCAGATGCTTTTCACCGTCGTAATAATAGCAGGTACCCACGTCTATTTTCCGGCGGCGGTTGTTGATGATGCAATCCACCGCTTTCTTGTAATCCGAACTCATTTCCCAATAGTCGGCAAAGTCATTTCCTATACCATTGGGGATGATGCCGATGGCTATATTCTCCTTGTCTGGTGCATTGGAAAGCATGATGCCGTTAATGACGTCATTCAGTGCGCCGTCACCGCCTACTACAACAATGGTGCGGTAGCCGTTGTTGGCGAGGATGCCTGCCAGACGCTCTACCGAACCGAACCCTTCGGACTGCACATAGTCGTAAGGCACACCTTTGCTGTCTATGTATTCTTTGATTTCTTTCCACCGTTTCTGCACTTTCCGTGTTCCGGCTTTGGGGTTGTATATCACTCCCAACTTTTCGGGTTCTGCACTCATGATTCTATTTACAATTTGACTATTTACTATTTACGATTTAAATCACCCGGTCACTTTATCATTTCATCATCCTTCCAACTTCTTCTTTACAAAAGCTATCTTTTCTTCCATCGGCCACCGGGCATTCATCCAATGGATGGTAAATCCACGCCGTTCCATACCGCGGAACCAGGTCATCTGGCGTTTGGCAAACTGGTGGATGGCTGTTTCCAGTTGCGTGAACATCTCTTCATAGGTCAACTTGCCGATGACATAAAGTGTCAGATACTTGTATTCCAGTCCGTAATAGATGAGGTCATCCGGTTGGATGCCTTGCTCTATCAGACGTCGCACTTCGTCTATCATTCCTTCTTCCAGGCGCTGGTGCAGGCGGCGGGTGATTTTCTCCCGACGCAATTCCCGGTCGATGTCCACACCTATGATGAGACTGTTCATCTGGGGGAAGGAACGTTCGTCTACTGGGGTATGGGCATAATACTCTTCGATTTCGATGGCTCGTATGGCACGTTTGGCTGTGTCCACGTCCGTGGTATTGTGCAGGCTTTTGTAACCTTTCAGTATGTCGGTCAGTTCTTCCAGCGATTTGTCTGCCAGACGGGTGCGCAACTCGGGATTCTCGGGTACGGGCAGTAGACGGTAGCCTTTCAGTACTGATTCGAGATACATTCCGGTTCCTCCACATACAACGGGCAGGCAACCTTTTTGTTTAATAGTCTCGTAAGCATTCAAGAAATCACGCTGATACTCGAAAACATTGTACTTATAGCCCGGGGCGGCTATGTCGATGAGGTGATGGGGAATCTGTTTCCCGTCGACGGTATAGTCAGCAAGGTCTTTGCCGGTGCCTAGGTCCATCCCCCGGTAGATTTGCCGTGAATCGGCACTGATGATTTCCGTATGGAGTTCGGCGGCCAAGGCGGCTGCAAATGGAGTCTTTCCTGAAGCGGTAGGCCCTAATATGGCGATTAAATCATAGTCTGGCATATATAAGTTCTTGTTAATCTCACTACAAAGATAGTGCAAACCGAATGCAGAATAAAATGAACTCGTTCATTTTTTATGCTGAGGTGCAGCTTATCTTCGTGTTAGTGCAAAGATAATGCAAACTGGGAGTATAATGGAAAGAACTTGCTCATTTTTTTACGTGATGCTATACCTTCTTTTCTACTTTGAAGCAGAAAAAGTGAAAAAGGACGTGAAAACGAGCATTAATCTTATTAAAATGTGTTATGAAACATGCTTTTTTTCTTGGAAAGTTTGTCAATGTCCCAAAAGTCCGTACATTTGCAATGTGTTTTTCATAGTATTAGATTTAAGGTTAACAAAGGTTGGAGTACAGCGGTACTCCTTTTTTTATGCCCTAAACTGAACTTTGGCACTTTTTTTCTATATTTTTGCACTATATATTGAATGAACAAACATATTCACCTCTTATGAAGCTCTGTATATAGCTACGCTCAACGAATAGCCCTGCTTGATAAAGCTATTCAGCTATCTGGCAAACGATGACCCGTTTGCCACAGAGATTGTGTATCCTTTTATTCATGAATTTGCAGGATGGCATGCTGTACTTGTACAGTGTGTTGTTTTGTGCTATTTTATTGTTGAGCAATGCATTATACATATAAACAGATATGGCTTATCAACTTTCCGGTAATGATGAGCATTTTGATGGAGCAGCTGATAAATATAACCGATGCTGTTTTCTTAGGTCACGTTGGCGAGGTGGAATTGGGAGCATCTGCCATTGCGGGGATTTATTATTTGGCGGTCTACATGCTTGGGTTTGGGTTTAGTATCGGATTGCAGGTGATGATTGCCCGAAGGAATGGAGAATGTGACTATGGTAAGGCTGGGAAGATATTCTTTCAAGGTTTCTTCTTTTTATCGGGATTGGCCATTTTGCTTTGTCTGCTGATGCAGGCAAGTTCTCCTTTCATATTGGGAAGGTTGATTTCCTCGCCGGAGATTTATCGGGCTGTAATTCAATATCTGGACTGGCGCAGTTTCGGTTTGCTGTTTTCGTTTCCGTTTTTGGTTATCCGTTCTTTTCTTGTGGGAATAACATGCACTCGGGCATTATCGTGGGCTGCTGCCGTTGCAGTAGTGATTAATATTCCTTTGAATTATATTCTGATAATTGTTGGAGGACTGGGAATATCGGGAGCTGCCATTGCTTCTTCTCTGGCAGAGATGGGTTCTTTGGTGATGCTTCTTTTCTATGTATGGCTGAAAATAGATAAAGGGAAATATGGATTGAAACCGGTATATGACGGAAAGCTGTTGGTGGATGTGCTGAGCTTGTCGGTATGGAGCATGCTTCATGCCTTTATCAGCGTGGCTCCGTGGTTCTTGTTTTTTGTGGCGGTGGAACATTTGGGTAAAACGGAATTAGCCATTTCCAATATTACGCGAAGTGTATCTGCTGTCTTTTTTGTAATAGTCAATTCTTTTGCGGTCACTACGGGTTCGCTGGTCAGTAATGCGATTGGGGCTGGAGAAAGGAGGGCTGTTTTCATTATCTGCCGTAAGATACTGAGGTTGGGCTATTCTGCTGGATTTCCACTGATAGGGGTAGCTGTATGTTATAATCGCTTGATAATAGGAATCTATACAGATAACGAACTGTTAACAGAGCAGGCTTTCATCCCTTTTGTTGTGACGTTGCTGAATTATACCTTTGCCTTGCCAGGCTATGTATATCTCAACGCAGTTGGAGGGACCGGTAAAACCCGGATTACTTTTCTTTTCCAAGTGACTACCACTGTCGTGTATCTGGGGTATCTTTATTGGTTAAGCGCTTGCACTCATGCATCCTTGGCTATTTACTTAACGGCAGAATACCTTTTTGTGATTTTGCTGGCACTGCAATCGGTTTTCTATTTAAGAAGTAAACAATATTAGAAACATATCGAATTATGATGACTAAAATATATCCGCGTACGGGAGATAAGCAAACCGTATATCTTAATGCTGTTGTAAAGGATCCTCGAATAGAGGTTGGTGACTATACTATTTATAATGATTTTGTAGCTGACCCTTTGTTGTTCGAGAAAAACAATGTGCTGTATCATTACCCCATCCATCAGGAGAGGCTGGTTATTGGTAAATTCTGTTCCATTGCTTGCGGTACGAAATTTCTGTTCAACTGTGCCAATCATACGTTGAAATCTCTGTCTACTTATACATTTCCTTTATTTTACGAAGAGTGGGGATTGAAGAAATCGGACATAACGGATGCATGGGATGACAAAGGAGATATTATAATAGGTAATGATGTTTGGATTGGTTATGAAGCGGTGATAATGGCTGGTGTTCATATAGGAGATGGGGCGATTATTGGTGCACGTGCTGTTGTGACTAAAGATGTTCCCCCTTATACAATTGTAGGGGGAACTCCTGCCAAAGAAATCAGGAAACGTTTTGATGAGGATGTGGTGAAGAAATTATTGCGGCTGCAATGGTGGGATTGGTCGATTGATGAGATACGCTGTTACTTGCCGCATCTTGTACAAGGCTGTTGGGATAGATTTCCTTAATAATCCATCATCAGTGAGTTGCCGGTCTTGCCTCGTGAAATGTCAAGGTTAGGCGGTGCATAGCTCTGGTTACAGCTACATAAAGCATACTCTTGTCAATCTCCGAACGGTAATTTCTCTCATCCGTCTGTGGAATAATGACTTCGTCAAACTCGAGCCCTTTTGCCATGTGGGCAGAGGTGATGACGATGCCTTGCACAAATGCGGAGCTTTGACTTGATAGGAAGCTGATATCATTGGCATATGATTTCAGCATATCTGCCATCTTCCTGGCTTGCTGCTCCGTCTTGCATATGATGCCAAGAGACTTATATCCGGATTTCCGGTAAGTGGAGATTAGCCCCATAATGCCGGACAGTTCTTCTACGGCACTGCCGAACTGCAGGATTTGTGGCTTTTCTCCATGCCGGGCAACCGGTTCCAGCTCTGCGTTAGGATGAATCTTTTGCGCAAAATCCGTAATCTCGAAGGTGGAACGATAACTCTTACACAATTTCATGATTTCACTTGCAGTAAGTGACTTTTGGATAGTTTCTGCTGTGGATGAACCATAAGGATTCACGGACTGTCCTGCATCGCCCAACACGGTTTTCCGGCATGGAAAGAGTTTCTGTATTACCTTGTACTGTATGGGCGAATAGTCCTGCATCTCATCTATCAACAGATGTTTGACTCTGAATGGCTGGTTCCCGTTTCCCTCCAATGCCAAGTGTAGGTATGCCAGCGGTGCCAAGTCTGAGTATTCGAGTGTATGTCCCTTTCGCATTTTGAACATTCCGGGATTATTTGTCCATTTAAAGAAATCTTTGTAGACTTGAATGTCGTTATTGCCTGCAAACATTAGTCTGATTTCTTTTTTCAAAAGGTTTCTGCCGGTGGTGGTTACCGTAAAGGTGTATTGTATTTTCAACATATCCAGCATATAATCAGCCATAGCATCAAATCGTCGGCGTATGGGATAACGGTTGAAACGTAGGTACTGTTCTTCGATAAACGGGGCAGGTATGGTGATGTATTTGGTCAGCTTCACGTCTGCTGCCTTGAAGTAGGTGTTCTCTATGTGGAGGATAAACTTGTCAAGCTCTGAAATGAAGCCGAAAGAGGCTTTATAGGCTATTCTGTTGATGAGGCTTGAGGATGGCTTTTCTAACAGTTCATTCACTAGCCCGAAGTATGTTTGGTACTTATATTTGTGTTCCAACACTCCGGAGAGTATTTGTTCCATACTGGTTTCGGGCACGGTTTCTTCCCCAAGTTCGGGGAGGACGTTGGAGATATAATCGGAAAACACTTTGTTGGGGGAGATAATCAGAATATCTTTTGATGAGATGCTGTCTCTGAAGGTATAGAGCAGGTAGGCTATGCGGTGCAGGGCTATGGATGTTTTTCCAGAGCCGGCCACTCCTTGAATAATAAGCGTGCGGATATCTTCGTTGCGGATAATCCGGTTCTGTTCCCGTTGGATGGTGGCAACGATATTTTTCATCTTGTCATCTGCATTGGAACTTAACTCTTTTTGCAGAATGTCGTCATGGACGGTCAGGGCACTTTCAATCATAAATTCCATTTTGCCGCCCCGAATTCTGTATTGGCGTTTTAGGGAAATTACTCCTTTAATCTCTCCCGATGGAGACCGATAGCCTGCTTCTCCTAATTCATGGTCATAGAACATGCTCGAAACGGGTGCTCGCCAGTCATGGATAAGGGTAGCTCGACTTTCCGGGTCATAGAAGGTATGGATACCTATATAGATAGGCATCACTTTGCTGTTTTCTTTCTTTTCCAAAAAATCAATTCGTCCGAAGTAAGGAATGGCAAGTATCTTGGTGAGCCGCTTATGCTTGTTGATTACACTTTCCCCCAAGGCAAAATGGTTCAGGATGCTTTCGCGCATGGAGCGTATCTCGTGTGGGTCGATGTCTTTGTTGAACCAGATATAGTCTTTGTATTCTGCCAAGGTGTCGACGTGGTCTTTCACGGATGCGTCGGTATTACCGATAACCTTTTTCAGAAAACTGATTATTTGCTTTAAATATTCTTTCTCTTGTTTCTCTGTTTGATTGAATGCCATAATTAGTTGTTGCTAAAAGATAAGACAGTGTGCAAAATTAGTGTATTGTATCAAGAAGGGAAATGGCTATTTATAGCTATATACTGGGAAGTTTTATATCTTTGCACATTCAAAAAAGTGGAGGTAAATGGACATTCATGAGCTTGCAAGGCAGAATCAGCAATCTGCATGGAAAGTATTGGAAGATACCTGTATTATTGAAGCATGGGAGCGCATTGGAGCAACCGTTCATTTGGTGGGCTCACTCCGTACCGGGCTGTTGGCGAAAAGTAGGGATATAGATATCCATATTTATACCGATAGGTTGGATGTAGGAGAGAGCTTTTAGGTCATCCGGGAACTTGCGGAACGGTTGCCTTTGCAGGAAATACAATATAGGAACCTTATCCATACGGAGGAAGAGTGCATGGAGTGGCATGCTTTATATAAGGATAGAGAACAGAATACTTGGAAGTTTGATATGATTCACATCCGGAAAGGTTCCAGGTATGATGGTGTTGTAGAAAAGGTGACTGCCGCTATTGCGGAGCGCCTTACTCCTGAAATTAGGAAAACGATATTGCAAATCAAATTCGATGTGCCGGATGGTGTAACGATTCCAGGTATAGAGATTTATCATGCTGTCTTTACGGGAGGTGTCCGCACTTATAAGGAGCTTGAAGAGTGGCGCAAAACAAATCAGTTGGCGGACAGTCTCGGTTGGCTTCCGTAATCTTAGAGGTAGATACCAAGATTTTCTACTATATGGATGGCTTCCATTATATTGTTGGCATCTAACTTGCTTAGGATGTTTTTCCGGTGATTGTTCACAGTATAGATGCTCACTCCCAGCTGGTGAGCGATTTCCTTGCTTAGAAAACCTTGTCGGATGAGTCGTAATATTTCTTTCTCCCGGTTGGATAATTGTTTGTCAGGAGAAACAGTGCATGTTGGAAGCATCTCTCCCGTTTTTCTGTTCACCACCGTCCGTTTGATTCTTTCGATAGGGGTCTGGTCGGGAAGTATGTCCATTACTCCCATGATTATCCAGGCTTTACCATTCCGGTCTGTTTCTATGACTTGTTGCCGGCTACTTACATTGATATACTGTTGCCGTGCATTCAACATACGGAATTGAAATATTTGCCGGTAGTCATTTCTTTCTTCCGGTGGGAGTGAGTAGATGAACTGTCCATGCTCGATTTGGCATTCCGTGAGTTGCATTCTGTCATCAGGGTGTATTCTCTCTTCCAGTAAATCGCCTTGTTGCCTGATTGTCTTTATCCAAGTGGGATTGTATCCGAAAAGATGGGCAAAACTGTCGGATGCAAAATCGTATCTCTCTTTAAATACGTCAACTGTAAAAATACAGCTCTGACTCATTTGTGAGAACGCTTGCACGGATATTCTTTTCTTGTTCCATAAATCATAGTCCACATCGGGACCGCTAATCTGCTGTCTTGCCCATAATTCTTTGGGAGTTGTCTTGTTGGTAGTCATGGAACAAAGATAACTGATAATTTTCTTTTGAGCTTTATCTTTTACGGGATAATATTATTTCTAAGAATATGTTGTAGGGTTGGATTAAGTGGCTACCCTTGTAGGCCGTGTCATTGGGGACGCCGTGAATGAAAAGCAAACGAGTAATAAATTCAATATGTGATAAGATGAAAGATATACCGGCAGACAGCTTAATAAAGAATTATTTTCCTGTAGATTATATAGATTCTTTTTCTAAAGTGATGGTCACTGGGCAGGCTTTGACACCGGAAGATTTTCGCAATCTTGCCTTCAGCCGATTTCCTAAGTGGATTGGTTGGCTCATGAATTTCAGGAATGCGATTGTAAAGCCATTAGGACTGGATACAGCAACCAGATTTACAGATATGGTCTTGGATAAAAATCTGCATGAAGAAATTCTCGGAATGCCGGATAAGCATCTTGATTTCCATGTGTCCATGTGGTGCGGGGAATATCACGAAGGAAAACAAGAACTTCGGATTACTACTGTTGTGAAGTACAATAATTGGCTGGGAAGGGCATATTTCTTTATTATCAGACCTTTTCATGGGATAATAGTAAAGTCTATCTTAAAGCATGTTGCTGGGGATAGGGGGAGTGGGTGTAAATAAATACTCCCATTGAAATATTATCATTTCAATGGGAGTATTTATTTGAGTGGTGCCACCAGCAACCGAAAGTGGGTTGATATGGCACTATCTTTCAGTAAGTTATATTTTTATTACGATGTAAGTCCCTTGAATAAGGTCTTCACAGCTTTGCACCGTTCAACACAAGTTTGTATCTTGGGTACGATTTCTGAATGCAAAGATAGGGATTTATTTTAAGCCTTTATCTTAGATATATATAATAATTCTTCAATAGCAACTCTGTATAATGTTATTACTTCGTCTATGTACGCCTTTTTTGCATTATATTGAATTTTATGAGCCGATAAGTTTCCTAACATTCTAAATCTGTCAAGTACAGATAATACCTCTTTGGAAAGAGAAAAACGTTTATGTTGTATAATATCATTGATTATTACGCTGAGATTCTTATATCCATCTCCATCTTGTATTACTGTGATATTTCCAGTTGCTTCATAAGAGTGAATTAATAATATTTCTAACAATCGTCTCATTAGTACAGAGCAACCGTCATATATATTATGTTCATATGAAGCATTAATTTGTTTCCCTAATGTTTCAATATATCCACGAGTGTTTTCATATAGAGAAGTAGGGAGAATTAATCCTTCACATACAACTTCTTCTGTTTTAAGGAGAAATTGATTAAATTCTGCATCAAGCTCTAATAGTAAAGTTCTTGTTGGTTTATATCCTCCTCCCTTAATAGATAAGATATTTCGATGTTTTCTTAAGTCTTCTTTTAAATAAGTTACATTATATTTAGGGAGATTAGCTTGCTCAAAATAAGAATTTATTTTTTGAGTACTACATTCTTGTCCCTCTTCTAATCTATAATGCAACCAAACAAAAGCTGCTGCAACATCTTTTTTTGCAGAAAACCTTTCGCAAATACAATGAATTAATGTTGAGGAATTATTTATCATTATTAGGTGATTTACGTTTTGTATTACGAGGTTTCCTTAGCTTAGCCTCTGACTTCCCAGTAGCAATCAGTTGTATTTGTTCAATTCCTGCACTTGTTATGATAAACTTGGTTTTAGTTATAGCAGAAATATAAGATTGCTGTATGAGATTATCGATATTTTTTGAAAGATTCTTATTTCTCCCTTCTGTATATATACTTTCCTCTCTGTATGCGTCCATTATAGAAGAACGTTCTATTGGAATTGTCCCATTATTAGATTTATAATATAATATCATCAATAAGATTTCCGTTTCATTTTTTGTATATTGTTTGGTCATCAGTTCATACAATGACGGAATATTATCTTTTGTAATAGAAGCAGGTTCAGCATTAATCGTTTCAACTTTTGTCTCTTTATTTGTAGGGGGTAATTGCTTTTCTGCCCCTATAAACTGATTTGTAGGGACAGTAGGCTTATATGATTGATCAATAAAACCATATTTGTCTAGTAAATAACGAATAACTCTTGTTTTACTTTCATTGTCTAATCTTGATAAAGCTTTAGCACATTTTGCTATAGCTTCAATCTCCAAATCTTCATCATCAAAATTGCTCATATTGCTCATATTTAATTATACATTACTAATATATTACTTTTTATTTTTAAATTTAATTTTTCATTAGAAAATATCCTCCAGTTTTAGGTGCTCCCCTAAATTCTATCAGTTCTTTTTCATTCAATGACTTTAAATAGCGCATGGTTGTTCTCCAACTTTTAGAAATACTTTCAGCTATTTCCGAAGCATTTAATCCCGGTTTCGTTTTAAGTAAATCTATTATCATTTGCTCATTCTCATTTACTATGCCATTTACTATGCCATTTACTATGCCATTGGTGACATAGTTCTTTACCTGACGTTTGAATACAACCGTAAACATCCCGTCCGTATGAAATTCAGGTTCAGGAAGATTAGCTTCTTTCATGGCTTCCTGCATACGGGGAATACCGGATGCAACCCTTTCCACCAAATGCATGCGGGTAAATAATCCAAAGATTAAGGGGTTACGTGTCATACTCTTGTGCCCGAAATCTTTAGCTACGATAGGCAAAAGCCCTCCGGGATTAGAAACCTCTACCCGGTCATCAAACATTTCTATTGTAATGGTTGCTCCCTGTTCGTAATAATCACGATGTGAGAGAGCGTTAATAATGGCTTCTTTAAACACAGTAAGAGGAATTTCCCAAATTTCTTCTCTTGGTCCTGCTCCCTCAATTTTATAAGCTACTTGCAGTTTACTTTCCAGCCATGCCATAGCCTGCAAATATTGTTGGTATAGTGGACCGCCAAAGGTTTTATCATCAATGATATATACTTTGGTTGTTCCTTTGAAAAGGATACATCTTGTTACTGCGTGTGGAAACTTTCGTTCAGGTTGTTTCCCAAAGAACATGGCTGCTCCATTCTTGGCTACTCCTTTATCCGTAAACAGTTCTAAATTCTCAAATATCTGTTTGTTGGCAGTCGATGGACTTAGCTTTGCTTCCGTGCGAAAGTCTTTTATCGCTTGTTCGTCTGCATCTGTGTAAATGTTGAACCATGAACAAGGGATAGCATCAAAAAAAATTTTGTTGCATTCCTGAAAGAAACTGCGCATTTCTTCGACAGTACGAAGTTTCTGTGAGTTTGCTCCCTCACGCACAAAGATAGAACCGGAAAATATATAAGGTTTATCTTTCCCAGACGGAACATCAATTACCCATACTGTCTTATCCTCGATATTTACCGCATACATATCACAATGGAGAGCCGGAGATATTTCACTGATAGAGCCTTGAATGGCTGAACGTTTGTCATTTTCCAAACCTGTACCAATAATCTGTCCGTTATCATTTACACCAATGAGTAAATATCCTCCGTCTGCATTAGCGAAAGCGCAAATTTCTTCTGTTAGTTCACGAACCTTTGAAGGAATACGAACTTTGAACTCTACATTATAGCCTTCTCCGCTATTGATGAGTGATTGTATGGTTTCTGTATTTGTCATAGACATCTATAAATATAATGCAAAAATAGTCATTTCTATTGTTTCAATAACTCTAAAAACAAGGATATGTATATGGTTTACTTCAAATTGTTCTTTCTGAAATTAGAGGGGCTGTATCCTCTATACTTTTTGAAAAACTTATTAAGATGGCTCTCATCGGTAAATCCCAATTCTTCAACGATTTCACAAATTCTCATTTGACTATGCAATAATCTATTTTCTACTAACTTTAGTTTGTAGTTTAAAATGTATTGCTGCATAGTTTCATTAGTATGTTTTTTGATATATCGTCCTAAATAATTCTCCGAAATGCCAAAATGTTGGCTTATATCTTTTGCTCTGATTTTACCTGTTTTATAGATGTTTGCTTGAATATACTGCAATATGTCAAGCGATTTGTCCTCAGAGCATTCATCCACCTGTTCAGGCAAGAACATTGCGATATTGCGTGCTACCACAATAATAATCGTATTAATTATTTGTGTTATAATCTCCTTGCTGTATAAATTTCGGTTAATATATTCCCTGATAATCGCTTCAATCATGGGTTTCACCAATAGCTTATCTACTTTATTTCTTAGTATACAACCGGGTTGATGATTAGCATGTTGAAGAATAAACTCCAGTCTTTGGATATTTTCAGCACCGAAAACAGAAGAATGTATATATATGTCGTTAAACTTGATGTCGACAAACTTAGTTGTTGTATGGATTTCGAAAGAATGCGTATCTCCGGGAGTAATCATAAACAAATGTCCGTCATGATAAGGAAACATATTGTTGTTAATCCATTGGATGCCTGTTCCTGAAAGAATATATACTAATTCAAAAAAGGTATGTTCATGCTCTTTTAGCAAGGATTCGTCAAGCTCGCTAAAACTAATTTCGAATGGTTGATGTAGGTTTTCTCTTTTCATGCCATAAATATAACCCTAAAAAACGGATTAATACCAAAATAACGAAAAATAATACCTAAAATTAGCCGAAAAATCGGTATAACTTTGCAATATATTTAAAATCATAGCTTATGAAAACTGAAATGGAAAAATGTTTGGCTGGTGAATGGTATGATTGCCACGACCCATTTTTTATGAATTTGAAGAGTAAAGCTCATCACTTGTTGATGAAATACAATTCTTTGCCGTATGAACAAAAGACTGAAAAACATGCCGTACTAAAGGAAATGTTTGGAAGCATAGGCGCAAATGTTTCTGTCGGTCATTCGTTTATATGTGATTATGGATGCAATATACATATCGGTGATAATGTCACCGTAAATACCGGTTGTACATTTGTCGATTGCAATAGGATTACCATAGGGAACAATGTGCTGGTAGCACCTAATGTGCAAATCTATACGGCAACTCACCCGGTAGAGTTTAATGAACGGCTTGTATTGACAGAAAACCCGGCTGGCTGTAAATATGTCCGTCGAACTTTTGCCCTCCCTGTCATGATAGAGGATGGCTGCTGGATTGGCGGTGGAGTAATTATTTTACCGGGTGTGACAATAGGGCAAAAAAGTGTGATTGGTGCAGGAAGTGTTGTCACCAAAGATATTCCGGCAAATAGCTTGGCGGTAGGAAATCCTTGCCGGGTGATACGGAAAATCAATCAAATGTAAGGTTATGATTAAATTAGTCGCCTTTGATTTAGACGGTACAATCGGAGATACAATTCCCATGTGCCTCAAAGCCTTAAAAAAGGCAGTAACCCCTTATGTTACTCTTAATGATGTATCCGAAAATGATATTTTAGAAACTTTTGGACTAAATGAAAAAGGAATGATAAAAAAACTTGTTGGTTATAATTGGGAAGAAGCCTTGAATGACTTCTACGTGATATACGAACAAATGCATATAATGTGCCCTCGTCCTTTTGACGGTATAACAGAACTGATTGAGAAGTTAAAAAAGAAATCTATTCTTATTGCTTTGGTTACGGGAAAAGGAGAAAAGAGTTGTACAATAACATTACGTCAATTTAATATGGACACGTGTTTTGATAAAGTAAAAACTGGAAATCCTTTCAAAAATAATAAAGCAGAGAATTTTAGGGAATTGCTTGCAGATTATAAGTTACAACCGGATGAAATGATATATATAGGTGATACAGTTTCAGATATTGTGTCTTGTAGGGAAGTTGGAATACGATGTTTATCTGCTTTATGGGTAACTTCTTGCTTAGATGCACAAAAATTAGAAGTTCACAATGCTGGGAATGTTTTTTATTCAATAGCTTCACTTGAATGCTATTTAATGGGATGACAAATATATATGCTTAATAAAGAAACATTTAGTATTTCTATTGTATGAACAGAATATCAGATTTGAGTTTCTTTCGATTATTATCGGAATACTCACAACGTAAAGTTTCCGTATCAGAATTTATGGAAGCTATTGAGGAATTGGCTATTCACTTGGCTGATTTTAGTATCAATGAACAGAATAATAGCGTTTTACTACGCTACCTTTCTTTCGGATTGTATAGACTTAAATCGTATCATGTGCGGTTTGAGCAAGAAAAAAATGCCTTATTTGTATCTCATTGATGAAGCGATTGGGCTACTGAACAATGAAATACGCCTTGTGGAATGGCGTATCAAGTACCCGGAGCAATTCAAATCACACTTTAACAAACAACCTTTTTCCCCTCTTTATTTGGCAGACAAAACAAATCTGATTGATATAATGGAAATTATCAGCGGTTTATTCCTTTCCAAACGTATCGTCTATAAAAATGGCAAACCAGCTTTCTTATCTGATTTATCTAAAGCTTTTGAATGGGTGTTTAACGTCCAACTAAAAGACTATCACCAAAAGCATGAGGATGTAATAAAGCGCAAGCCGGGCAAAATAACCGAATTTCTTAATGGACTATCTGACCTTATCCGAAATGAACATGATAAAAAAGGATATAGATAATCAATAACTTAGCTTTAATTTATAGGGGATTCCATGTGCTACCCCGTAATTTCTTTGCACTGGTTTTCTGAACTTTGCTTCATCAATCGATTGAGAAACAAGAATGTATAATCTGAAAAATGAAGTAAATATGTATATAGAAAACTATGATTTCAAGGAATGGATGCAAAAGCTATTTGACAAATTGGATGAGCTTTGCAAGGATGTACGAATATTGCGCAATGCAGATAAAGTGCTGTCCGAAGATGATAACCTACTGGATAATCAGGATTTATGCCTATTGTTCAAAGTTAGCATCAGAACATTGCAACGGCTGCGAAGCAAAAACGAGCTTCCCTATATGTTGATTAGCGGAAAAGTCTATTACCGGGCTTCGGATGTACGGAAGTTCATCAAGGAACGGTTTAATGCGGTCATGCTCCGCAACTTTGAAAAACAGTTTGGGGAAAAGAAGTAAGACAGATAGGCCGGAGTAGTGGGTATCACTTGCTCCGGCTCTCTCTTTTCTATGGCTTCCCTAACTTATCCGCTTCCTTTTTTAACTGTTTGGCTTGTTCGTCCAACAGTCTTGCACGCTCCAACGCTTCCGCTTGTTTACGGCTGCGGTATTCAAAATCTGTCACCGTATCTGTCAGATGCCGGATAAAACTGTTATCCCGTTTCCGACTGAAATTTATTTCCAGCAAATCTAAACTGTTACCATCTGCCTTTCCTTTCATCAGGAGATAACGGTATTTTATATCATTGTCCTGTAACTGCTGCATTCGTTCCGCAAAACGGATATTCAGGACTAACGACACAAGGCAAATGAGTATTCCTGCTGAAAAAAGAAAGAATTTCGGTTTCAGATAGGGAGTAATCCAGTTTAGAAATTTATCATACCAAGAACTGGGTTCTGACTTTTCCGATTGTTGTGTGTCAGCCGGAAACAATATCTTTAGTTTCTCCTTGAAATACCTGTGTGAAGCTACGATAAGCCCCTTTATATCTTCAAGGTCTTGTTTCTGATTCTCGGATTGTCCTTTCTTGATACTGGCGATTTGGCTTAAAATCTCCTGTACCATGTTTTCAGGAATGGTAGGTTTCCTTTGTGATTCCAAAATACGCTGCTCGATAACATCCAGTCGGTTTATCGTTTCCTCCCGGCTGGCTGGTGTCACTTGTTGTTCCTGCTTCTCTTTCAGTTCCGTAACCATAGAGAGAAGCCCCTCTAAAATCAAATTTTCTTCCATACGCCTATAACTTAAATTGTCGTTTCTTTTTCTTCTTCTTTCTCAAATCGGGATTGTCAGGCGTTTCATCAACCGGAGAGGACGAAACGGAAAACAAACCGCCTAAACCTACCAGTAGCGAATCATCACTTTTGTTTATTGCTGGTTCCTGTGTTTGTGGGGTAATCGTTTGCTTGTTGCTTCCGGCTGTTGTCAACTTTGCATCCCTGAAATATTTATCCAATTTGGAAAAACTGAAACTGCGGTCAATCTCCGAGCCTTTGAACGTGTATTCACCTTTGGAAAAGGAAATACCCTGTATCTCATTCGTCTGCCCTTTGTGTTTGAACTGAATGCTGATACATTTTTCTGTTAACTGCTCCTGTAACTGCTGCCAGTTCCTTGATTTTCTGATTTCATTCTTTACAGCCGTGTAAATCTCATATTTCGTTTTGTCCGGCTCTTTTAGACGATGTTGTTTCACCTGTTCTTTCCCTTTGGCAAAATACAGTCCGTGTTTTTCTTTCAGCTTCTTGCAAACTTGCTCGTTCCGGTACATATCGTTGCTGTCTGAAATGGTTTTACCGCTATTATCTATCCGGTTGAATACAATATGTACATGCGGATGCTCCCGGTCTTGATGCCGCACGATAATATATTGCGTATCGGTAATTTTCATTTCACGCATGTACTCCTGTGCCAACTGTATCATTTTCTCGTCTGTTAGTTTTGGGACATCCACTACCGAATAACTTAGCGCAATATGTCCGACTGATTTCTTTAAGCTGGGATTCATTTCTGTTTGCATACAGAAACTACGGATAATGTCGTGCTTGCTTTCGGCTAACACTCCCTCCGCATGAAGCAAAGCTGCCTGTTCCTTGCCGAGTACATAGTTCACACAGCCTTTAAATCCGCTTCCCTTTTTTATTTTTCCAATCATCCGATAACTGGTTTATGATTTCAATAATCCTGTTTTTCAGTTTCACAAGCTCCACAGCCACGAGCGCAAACCCTCCTGCATTGGCACAGTGTGCAAGCTGGTTGAGGTTGTTGGCTTCTCCTGCCAATTTGCGGATAGTGTCTGCGTCCTGCTTGTTCAGCCGAGGCGTTACCTCTGCCGAAACAACCGCTTGCCGGACGTATTCGCTAATAGGCAGACCGGATTCTCCGGCTCGCTTCTTGATAGCGTAATATTGTAGTTCGGTCAGCTTCGTACTGACTACCCGTTTTTGTTTGTCTATCCGGTTTTTTGCCGGGCGACCTCCTGTCTTATTTCTTATCTCTGTCATACGTTTTTTCTTTTAGGTGGTATCTTAGAAATTGCGACCAACGGGAGAAATTACTCTTTGCGATGAGCAAAGCAAGAGGTTTCGGTCTACCGAAACATAACCTTGCTCCCCTAAATCACACCGCTTGCCGTTGGTATGCTTTGCCTGTTCTACTAATTACAACCGCTTGCCCCTTTTTCTTTTTTCACCGGGAGTTTGTCTATTTTTATTTTCCTGCTGTTGTTGCTTGGCAGACTGTTTTTGTTTCTCCGGCTGCGTTTGTTGGGTTGACTGTTGCATCCTATTCTCTGCTTGGTTGAACTTCTTCCCACACAGGTAATCGTTCAAGTCCTTGTATTCACTGTACAGATGTGATGAATCACGTACATGCCAACAAAATTCTTTTTGTATGGCTTGGGTGGCTTTACGTCCTGCTTCATCATTATCCAAAAAGCAGTGGATATGCTCGTAATCTGCCAATGGGTATAGGGCTTTATCTACATTTGTGGTCGAGTTCAGGATAATGTAATCCTGCCAGTCAAGACAAGGATAGGTGGGATTTGTTTTCTGCCGGATGGCGATAAAAGAAAGATAGTCCATTACTCCCTCGAAAACAAAACAGCTATCGTTCTTTTTGCCTGACTGCCGTATGTGTGTGATGTCTTTGGGTGATGTACTGCCCTTGAAACGTGGATTGCGAAGCTCGTAACCTCCGGCATCGTTCTTGAAAGCAAGCGCAAAATAGGGCTTGTCACCGATACGGTAATACATTTCCTGCACATGGTGCGCTGCCATTTCAGGTGGAATGTTCCTGCTTCTCAAATAATCCATGAGTGCCGGATTCTGCAACGGCTGGATTTTACGGATGTCTATCGGGCTGGTCGGTTGTTTCCTTTCATGCTGAATCCTTTCTGAAACCTCTTTCCCTTGAAAAGAAAAAGAATTTCCGGATGAATACTGTTCCAGTCGGCAGATAGCACCGTAAGCGTTACATCCGTGCTGCTTCATCACAAGGTCGATGAGAGAGCCGCCCTCACCCGTCCCGAAGTCACACCACAGATTTACACCGTAATCCACCTTGAAACTGGGCGTACCATCCTGACGGAACGGACTGTGGTACATGCCGTAATAATATTTATCGACTGCGGGCAAAATGCCTAATGATTTCAGATAATCTTTGATACTGATATGGTTAGCCTCCTGATAAGTCATAATCTTTATTTTTGAATGTTTGTAAATTACAGTAATGAAGTAAGAAGTGAGTAAGAAGAAAAATTGTCAACTTTCTGCACCTATCTCTTTTTCTTTCAACGGATTATACTCTATGCAGAAAGATAAGTAAGTTGTTTTATACAAAAGAGATAGAAATATTACCTATGTTGTTTTCTGACTTTTCTTTTTTCTCAAATTTCCCAAAAGTTCAGGCTTTTATCTTACTCCTTACTGCACGTTGTATAAATAGCAGGCATTCAATGAATAAAATGCAGTAAGATGTTTTTGGGTAGTTACTGTATAGGCAGTACCAGCCAATTATAAACGGCTGTGTTAGCCGTAATCGTTATCGGTGTAGGGTATGGAAATAGGTTTTATTCTGTACCCATATACCGAATAATTCCAGTTGCTGATACGCTTTTGTACCCGTTTGAATCCGGCTTTTCGCAATGCTTCTCCCAATCGTTTTTCCGATAACTGCATAGGGCATACATCCCGTAAACAAGTGAGGATTTGTGCTGTCGTCATAAAGAATAGGCTTTCTTCTTCCTCTGTGGGCTTCTCAAAATACTGCATCAGCATTTCAAACTCAACCGTTTGCACCTCAAATTCCGCATTTGTCAGGTGCAGTTCTTCAATCTCCGTATCATTAAACCAATAGCGTACCCCCTGCCGATACAAGTACATGATTTCGGAGTAGACATTATCTATGTTGATACTTTCTGCTGTCGGTTTATCAATGAGCAGGACTTCAAAAGGCAGAAATCGTCTGTTTCCTGTCGGGTCTGTCAAGAACTCGTTTCCGTTCACCGAAGCCATGAAGCTGGCTAAATGCGGATATTCTTCTATGTAAATATCATACGGTCTGCGATACTTGACTGCCGGGGTGGTTATCAGGTTCTTTAGTGCGTTTTCATTCTGCTTGTTGAGTTCCTTTAGCTGATCGTCGATGTTGATAAACAAGTACTCGGCTATCAGTGTCAGAATATCTTTGCTCTGTGGGTCTATCTTCCCGGTAAATAGATAATTTTTTAACGGTGACGGGCAAAGGTTATCCAGCCACCATGTTTTGAACTGCCCCTGCTTGTCGCCAGTAAGGACTAAACAAGTATGGTTTTGACAGCCTGTATCATTCATTGCATTAGCTACCACACCGACAAGCCATTTTGTAAAATACTCCTCCCACTTGCCAGAATTGGCTACTTGCACCGTGCTCAATAGTTTTTTGATATATTCATGTCCGGCAGGATTCAACAAGGGTAGGGCAGTTAGGTATTCCCGTATGGGATGCACCTTATTTGCGAAATCGCTTTCCAATATCGTACGGATGTTTTCAGCAGAGGTGGCAACGCCTACGGTAACATCCAGTTTGCGCCTGAAAGAGTTCAAAGCAAACTTCGTGACTGGCTGATACAAACCGGAAGTATTTGCAGCCCGGTATTCTGTCCTGCTTTTCACAATATTAAACCGGAAGTCGTACAGGGAATTAAGTTGCCTTTCGATGCGCTCGTTTTTGGATAGCCTACCCTCGATGTGTCCCGCTTCGTTATTCCTTTTTTCTTTCATCGGATAGTTTGTTGGAAGCTGGTATATATTGTTGCTGCATCCACTGTTGCAACTCGTTCACATCGAAACGTAAGGAACGTCCACGTTTAACATATGGTATTGCTCCGCTGCTGGCTAAGTGGTAGAGGTAATTAACTGAATATCCGGTTATCCGGCTGGCTACGGATATTTTGACTAAAACAGATTGCCTGCTGTCCGGTTCTTCGGATGAAGAACTGCCTACGGGGGAAATCATCTTTTCGATGTTTTCCAGCCGCTTGAAAATTTCTTCAAAAGGATTGTTCATGGTGCTTTGTTTTTTGAATTAGCACCACAAATGAAATAAGAAAAAATGGTAAAAAACAAAGTGTTAAGCGTTTGGAATTGCTTTGCTCGGCTCTGCTTTAAAATACTATCAGACCGTGAAAGTTCGTTTGTGTTCTTCACCTTATTATAATAGGGTATGAAACGTGAACGAAGTTCTTTATATCGCTTACCTTTTTCGGCTTTTCTTATTCTTTTCTCTATGCAAGTGGGACAAGTGAGGACATATTAGGACATCTGCGGACAGTCTGAAACAAGCTACTATTCAAGGCTATATATTTGCACCAAACAAGAAAAAAGAAGTAATATCAAAACATAATGAAATATGGAAATAGTAACCATTGAAAAGAAAACATTCGAACTTTGGCAGGAAAAGTTTAACCACTTTATCAATCGTATGGATGCCCTATGTATTCCTTTGCGGAGAAAACAGGATAAGTGGCTGGATAACTGCGAAACCTGCCGTTTGCTGAACGTGTCTGCCCGGACGATGCAAACCTATCGTGATACGGGCAAATTACCTTATTCGCAAATCAATAACAAGATTTATTATAAGATTTCGGATGTGGAAACCTTTATGCAAAATCACGTGAAGAATAACTCTAAAAAATAGAACTTATGGATTTGATAACAAAAGATTCCAATACAACACAAGTATTGTTTTCATCCCTTGACCAGGTGTTGGAGAATGTGGAATACATGATAACGAATTATCGTCCGGTACTGGGTGGCGAACATTACTTGACAGGTGAGGAAGTCTGCCAAAAACTGTGTATCAGTAAACGGACTTTGCAGGATTACAGGGATACGGGACTGTTGGGATATGTGCAACTTCCGGGAAAAATCATTTATCGGGAAAGTGATATAATGAATTTGTTAGATAAGTATTACAGGAATGATAACTTGAAATATTGAAAGCATGAAATATTGAAACCTTGTTTTCTTGGTGTATTGGTTGATTGAAAGCCAGCAATCTCGTTTTATTGAAAACAGTATTGTTGGCTTTGTTGAAATAATATTTACATTATATTAACCTAATATTTTATTTCTGAAAGTGAAAGCTATGATGAATGTAATAAAAGCAATAGTTATACCATTAAAAATATTAAGAAATATTTCTACGTTTTTATATCTATCTATATTATTCATTTCAGATAAGATTCTTTTGACTTTATCTTGTTTTTCTTGTAATTGAAGAGAGGGGGTAGAGTTCGTATTTATTGCGATTTCAAGTTCGCTATAGGCATTTAGTAGTTCTTGATTTAATGTTTTTTTTATTGGAAAACAATAGACTGATTTATTAACACAAACAACAAACCCAATGAATGATAAGATTGATAGGGAATATATGATTCGCTTTTTTAAAGAGCCTAAAGGTCCTCCTTTTCCATTGTTATACTTTAAAAAAAGCAATATTGACAATGCTAATAATAGAATGTCGATAATGATATAACTTAAAATATTGTTCATCTTTTACCTATTAGAATGTTGAGTGCGAAGATATAAATAAAAAAAAGACTTAAGAAATTATTCCTAAGTCTTTTGTCATAATGCAAATTAGTTACTGCTTAATTCTATATCTACTTTCTGCATATCTTTTAAAATACTTTGGTCTAATACCTTTGCATAATGCTGTGTCATTCTCGTAGACGAATGTCCCAACATTTTAGACACATTTGGAAGTGATACATTGTTAGCCAGTGCAATGACGCTTGCAAAGCTGTGCCGGGCTGTGTGGAAAAAAAGAAGTTATATGAACAACTGATACGAGAAGAAAGTATAACCCAATCTGCTGTATACCAATTAATTTCTCTATATTCTTCCACTTGAGAAAAAAGCAAGAAAGTGGGGATTATTGAAGATGTTCGGTTACCAAATCGTTAGCAGGGCTGTTACCGGTTGGGACAAGGTAACGAAGAGTGGATCAAATAATTTAAAACAGCGATATATTACACTGATTGTCACAGTTTTGCATATTAAAGAACGCTTATAAAACAGGTAAATTTGCCACTAAAAATATAAGCGTATGAAAGTAGAAAAATTCAAGGTATTGCTCTACCTTAAAAAGAGCGGACTGGACAAGTCGGGCAAAGCCCCGATAATGGGGCGCATCACCGTTAACCGGACGATGGCGCAATTCAGCTGCAAGCTCTCCTGCACTCCCGAACTGTGGAATCCCCGGGAAAGCCGTCTGAACGGCAAGAGTAAGGAGGCAGTGGAAGTCAACGCAAAAATCGACAAGCTGCTGTTGGCTGTAAACTCCGCGTTCGACTCCCTTCTGGAACGAAAGACCGATTTCGATGCGACGGCAGTCAAGGAAGTCTTTCAAGGCAGCAAGGACACGCAGATGACACTGTTCAAGCTCTTCGACAGGCATATTGAAGAAGTCAGGGCACGTGTAGGCATCGACGTGTCTCACCGTACACTTCCCAATTACCTCTATACCCGCAACCGTCTCGCAGATTTCGTCAGCAGCAGGCTCAAAGTATCCGACCTCGCTTTCTGCCAGCTCAACGAGCAGTTCATCCGGGAATTTCAGGAATATGTCGTAATAGAGAAAGGTTTGGGTGTCCAGACAGTGCGCCATTATCTGGCCATCCTGAAGAAGATCTGCCGCATAGCTTTCAAGGAGGGACATTCGGACAGATTTTATTTTGAACACTACAAATTACCCAAGCAGAAGGAAACGCCGCCGAGAGCGTTGAGCAAAGAAGACTTCGAGAAGATACGGGATATAGAACTTACTGGATGCCGCCCGGAACACTCCATTGTCAGAGACATGTTCCTTTTCGCCTGTTATGCCGGAACCTCATATGTGGATGTTGTAGCTATTACGCCTGATAATCTCTCAAGGGACGATAACGGTGCGCTATGGCTGAAATACCGTAGGGGCAAGAACGGACAACTAAGCCGGGTGAAATTGCTGCCCGAAGCGATAGCCCTTATCGAAAAATACCGTGACGACACAAGGCCGACTCTGTTTCCCGTAATTCCATACCAGGCCCTGAAATGGTGCCTGACGAGCATCAAAATGAAAGTCGGCATCAAGGGGCGTTTGTCCTACCACATGGGCCGCCACTCGTTCTCGACCCTCATGACCCTTGAAAACGGCGTACCTATCGAGACTGTCAGCAAGATGCTGGGTCACGCGGATATAAGGACCACCCAGGTGTATGCCCGTGTAACCCCTAAGAAACTTTTCGAGGACATGGACAAATACATCGAGGCGACAAAGGATCTGAAACTTGTTCTCTAACCCTATAAAAACAATTTAATTATGCGAAGTACATTCAAAATTCTATACTACATCAACCGCGGTAAGGTCAAGGCGAACGGAACTACCGCCATCATGTGCCGTATCACCATTGACGGCAAGAACAGCGTGTTTGCCACGGGTTGCTACTGCAATCCCAAAGACTGGAAAGCCAAGACCGGAGAGGTCAGGGATGCAAGAACGAACAACCTCCTTGAAGCACTCCGCTCCAGAATAGAAACCTCATATGACAATCTGTTGAAGGATGCGGGCATGGTCACGGCAGAAATGTTGAAGAACGAGATTACCTGTGTGACTACCGTTCCGGTCACATTACTGAAAGCCGGAGAAGAGGAACGGGAAAGGTTGAGAATCCGTTCCGAAGTGATAAATTCCACTTCCTCTTACCGCCAGTCCAAATCCTCACAGGCATACCTGCACGAATATCTGCTGTCGCTGGGTATGCGGGACATCGCCTTTGAGGATATTACCGAAGACTTCGGCTGGGGCTATAAACTCTACCTGAAATCCAAAGATTGCGGGGCGGGACATATCAACCACTGCCTTACATGACTGAACAGGCTTATCTATATTGCCGTGGACAGGGAGGTTATCCGCTTCAACCCGCTTGCCGACGTCCCATACGAAAAGAAGCCCGACTATAAGCTGAAGCATATCAGCAGGACGGAACTGCAACGGATCATGGAACAGCCCATGCCGGAGAGGTTGCAGGAGCTTACCCGTAGGGCGTTCATCTTTTCAGCCTTCACGGGGCTGTCCTATGTCGATGTAAAACGGCTTTACCCCTCGCATATCGGAACAACCGCGGACGGAAGACGCTTCATCCGTATCAACAGGAAGAAAACCGATGTCGAGTCCTTTATACCGTTACACCCCGTAGCCGAACAAATTTTGTCGCTGTACAATACAACCGATGACGGCAGACCGATATTCCCTCTACCCAACCGGAACAGGCTTTGGTACTGCATCCACGAGATAGGGATATTGGCAGGTGTAAAAGAGAATCTCAGCTATCACGCGAGCAGGCATTCGTTCGGAACCTTGACGCTTTCGGCAGGTGTGCCGATCGAGAGCATCAGCAAGATGATGGGGCACACGAACATCAGGACCACACAAGGCTATGCCAAAGTGACCGATGATAAAATTTCCGAGGATATGGACAAGCTGATGGAAAAGAGACGCAAAAACCTCACAGATTCCGGCCATGACAACCAATGACCGTTTCGCGGCCGCCTGTTCCCTCGCCGCCCATGGAAGTTAGTACAGACTCCATTGAAAGTGAAAAGGTCAGGCGGCCGTGCCGTTTCGGGCAGAATCTTCCTTTGCAGGTAAAGAGTATTCAGCCCGAAAACCTTTTCCCTTTCACGTCTGTACAATGGAGGCCGACGGCAGCGGAAACAAGCGACTGACGGAAAAGTCGATACAATAAAAAAAAGAACAGCATACAGACAATAGAATATTACTGCTGTATGCCGTTCTGACATTCTATTAGGAGGGATATTTTTTGAAACACGAAGAAAAAGGCAGGCGGCAAACTGCGCTCCCTCCAGAAAAATTAATCTGTCTTTTCGGTTACTTGTCAATATCCGCCCTTGTCCGGCCCGATTCGTCGGAGTACCCTCTCTGTTGGGCAAGTGCTGTTGCGCCCAGCGTGTTGTCCTGTGAAAGCAGTGCGATGATTTTCTCCCTACTTTTATTTTGCAGGTTCGCCAATCACATATTTCCTTTTAACCGGTACGCTTCTTTGTACCCGTCCATCAAAGTACGTTCAATGTCGGAAGCCCTATACAGAATCCTGCCGCCCACCTGGATATAGGGCAGTATGCCGTTGTTGCGGTAATCCTGAAGGCTCCTGCGGCTGACCTTCAGTTTAACGGCCAGTTCCTTGTCAGTGTAATAGCGTTCCCCGTCCAGCGACGGTTTGTTGGCACCACGTATTTTCTCCACCTTTTCTGAAAGGTCTTCCAGCGATGAGAGAAAGACTCTCACGCGTATGTCGTTTTCCGGTGTCAGCAGCCGGATATTGCCATTGTCATTCATAAGTCAGATATCTGTTTGTTGGTTGGTTCGTTGGTTGATTGGTTTGTTGGTTACATTGCATTTTCTTTCCTTGCCGGCTGTTATACACCGTTTCATTTCCACCACGGGAAAGACGGCCTTCACATCCTCCGGCCTGTAGTACACCTTGTGGCTTATCTTGGTGTATGCCAATGTTCCGTTCTCCCGCATCGACTGCAATGTTCTAGGGCTGACGCAGAGCAGCCTGCAAACGTCATCGCTGTCAAGCCACTCCTTTTCTCCCAAGTCCTCATGTTCCCGGCAGAGGCGTTCCACCTTTTCCGCAAAAATCTCGAACCCCGAGAGCATCCTCTCAAAAGTTGCCTTCTCTATGACCACTACTTCCATAATTCCTCAATTTTAAGTTTGACATTTGTTTTTTTTACTATAGCCGGAACGGCGGACAGATGATACCGGAAAGGGGTTCCGGTGTCCGTAAAAGCGTTCCGGAAGCGAAGAAAATAAAAAAATCAAGACGGGCTGCAAACCGGACGAGAGGTGTCACCGGCAGACATCCCTTTTCACCGCCAGGGGATAATTACGGATGGTAAGAAGCGGAAAGGACACACTTATTTCTTTGAAGCAAAGGTAGCCGTTTCCCACCGGAGCGCAAGGCCGGGCCCTGCGGGTCGGCGGGGAAAAAATCATCCTCGCACTCTGCGCTCCGGTATTTTTTCCTGCCGAGCCTTGACGCCTTTCCGGAGGGAGAACGGCTGTAAGGCATACAAAGAAACAAGAGTGCCCGTACTACGGGCCGGATGTCTAACAGATAAAAGCAAAAGGATATGGCAACAAAAGACGTGAAAGAATTCAACGGATGGTTTAACCGTTCATACGCGAGATTGAAGGAGAGACTCTCCATCTATGGAAAAATCGACGAAGACGCGTTCCATGACGCATATCTGGCTGTCAGGAAGCAGATAATGTTCTCAAGTGTCGGGATAGAAGATCCGGAGTCCTATTTCTTCGGATGCTACCGAAGAATCCTGCAGTCGGGCGCAAGGGATGAAAGCCGTTACGACAGCCCCGGAGACGAGTATTTCGCAAGACTGGGTGAGACGGACTGCGCGGAAGAGACAGAGGAACGGGAAGAGATGCTTACCGGATGCGACAGGCTGGTAAGGGACATACAGAAGTTCCTCAGGCGGCATTTCTCCTATGAGGATTATAGGATATTCATGCTGCGGTTCTACGAGACCGGAAGCTCATTCCGCACCATAGCCAGGCACATGGGCGAGAAGACCTCGGTGGTGACACGCAGGGCACAGGCGATGATGGAATCCATCCGGGCAAACCGGAAGTTCATCGCCCAAAGAAGATTGATCATGGCCGGCGAGGCGGCATAAAAGACAATAAATGTATCACTCAAAACATAATCGATTATGAAACTGACAGTTTATGACAAGAGCAATTCCCATCCGGCACTGACCTACAAAGGCAAACGGATCATCACGGTATGCCGTGACGGCAGCATGTACCTGAGCAGGATATTGAGCAGGGAACTGAGCCTGCACGCAGGAAACAGGCTATGTATCGCCAGGGACGAAGACAGGCCAAAGGACTGGTACATGTTCGTCTCGGATGACGGAAACGGATTCACGATATGGAACGATCCGCGTTGCGCCCGCTTCTCGAACAGCTTCATCGCCGGCATGATACTTGATGCGGCAAAGGTCGAGAAATGCGCCGGTTTCATGGTGGCGAAAGAGCCGGTGAATGTGGACGGCAGGCTATGCTACCGGATAATACTCGACAACCCGATACCGAAGGGAGTAAGAGCCACCGGTACGAGATAAGCCCGATATCCGAAAGAAAAAGCAGGGGATATCCGAAGGAAGGAAAAAGATCCGACCTCCGGGTGTCCCTTTTTTCATGCGCCCACAGGCAGAATCACAACGGTTTCAGGTTGATACGGCTGCTGTAGATGGCGTTCAGCTCGTCACGGTACTGTTCCAGATGGGCCGAAAGGATATTGTCGATGTAGCAGGAAATGCTGACAGTCGGCGCTATCACGGAAAGCAGGGTACGCACCCGTTCATAGTTCTCACTGCTGACATAGGTCTGCCGGCGCTCTTTCACAACGTTGTTGCCGAACAGATGTTCGGGATACTCCTGAAGACTGTTCTTTTTCCGGTGTGTTTTCTCCCGAAGAACCGGAGATGGTGCTTCTTCCTCACCGCCGGACACACCGGAACCGGGAACTTCCACCTTGTCGGATTTGGCAGGAATCCCGGACCGATTTTCCGTTTCCGGTTTCTTGTCATCTTCTTTTTGGGAGTTAGCAGCGTTGCTCCCATAACGATTTTCCAGGACAGAGGCGGGAATATCCCCGGCCATTACGCGGCGTATCTGCTCCTCGTCGATTTTAACTTCCTTTCTCTTTACCATGAATTCCATATTTTTGATAGTTGAACAATTCTTTTCCGGCAGTTCTGCATTTTCATCACGTTGTGAATGTAAGAATACCACCCTTATTACATGCTTGCATTATCTGACGGGTATGTGCATCCGACCGGCAAGCCGGTCATGTATCCAATCCCCCACGTGTCCAGTCTGACATTAAGCCGGTCACGCATTCACACATGGGGGAACGGTTGCCTTATTATGTTCTTACATATCCCCGTTCACCCGTTACCGAACGGTTTAAGGCAACCATACACCATGTACCTGACGCACACTTGGATGATTGAACTGCCGAACACATGCTGACATGCGGCAAAATAACGATAAATTTTCCGGATTGGCACTATCATGGCGGTCTGCTGACAGTCTGTGACACTGTATGTCATCCTGTTACACCGCTCAAATGCTCCGGTGACTCCGGTTTTGGGTATTCAAAAAGTGATAAGGATGGCGGCGGAAGGATTTTATAGGTGGGAAGTGGATAAGATGCCATATTTTGATTTTTCGACAGAAAAATTCATGTTCAAACGAACATGGCAAGTTGTGTTTTCGGTAACAAGAAATGTAATTGTAATCTATTGAATAATATACTTTTGAAGAAGTAGAGTATAACAATGGGTAACGATGTAGAAACGAGCGAACTTCTTTAGTCTGTTATATTTTTCCATTGCTTCAAATAACTCTTGCACAAAGATAATGCATCTTTTTTAAAGAATATACTTACTACTAAGTAAATTTGATTATATTTGCATCATGAATGATACAAGAAGTGAAATAATACGGTTAGGGAGTGAATTGATTCGTTCTGTTGGCTACAATTCTTTTAGCTACGCTGACATATCTAAAGCGTTGAATATAAAGAATGCAGCTATCCATTATTATTTCCCTTCAAAGTCAGATTTAGGAGTGGAGATAATAAAGAGGAATCTTAATGCTTTCAACGAACTAACTAAAACATGGGAAGGCTTAGATTACAAATTGCAGTTTTCCAATTACATTCATATGCACGATAGTTTTATTGGTAATCACTGGCTTTGTATAGTTGGTTCACTTTCTCCATCTTATGACACTTTACCTGAAAACATGCAGAAAGAATTGAAGGGATTGGTAAATACAATCCTAAAATGGCTAACAGCATTATTAGACAATGGACTAAAAACTAATATTTTTTCATTTACGGAAACACCAAGAACAAAGGCTTTCATAGTTCATTCTGCGTTACTGTCTTCTTTACAAATGAATAAAGTATTAAAAAATGATGTATATAAGTCTATACAGGAAGGACTATTAAATATCTAATATTTTTTTATCCAAAAAACTTACTTACTAATAAGTATATAAATTCATAAAGATGAGAAAGATTGATTTTTTAAGAGAACAGATTATTGAATCGAGGAATTTTGTAAATCGTTTGATTTCCGAAATTCCACAAGATTTATGGTACACAATTCCTGAAAGCACAGATTCAAACTTTGCTTGGCAAATTGGACACTTGATGATTAGTCAAAACTTCCACGCTATCACATGTATCACTGGAAGAAATCCTAAAATCGCTGAACTAATACCTATTGTTGATTATGTGAAGATATTCAATGGTATGGGTACTTTGCATAGGTCAGTAGAAAAGAACTTGATTTCAGCATATAAGCTAAAAGAGCAGTTCGATGCTATTCACGAAATATGCATAGATAATTTAACGCAATTAAATGATGATATATTAATTGAACAATTAGAACCTATCCCATTCAAACATCCAGTAGCTAATAATAAATATGAAGCTTTATCATGGTGTTTCAAACATGAAATGTGGCATAGTGCTGAGATGGAAGCTATCAAAGTAGCTTTAAACTATCCAATAGTATGGCTAGAAAAATAGAGTTCTAAGATAAGCTCAATATAGCTAAATCATTCTGCATAAAACAGATTATTTAATCTGACAATTAATATTTACATTAAAATTTATGCGTATGAATGAATTATTAGGTATGAGGTTTTTAAGACTATTGTCTGAATCCTCGCAAGAAGTAACTAACGAAAAAATGCAAGATGCTTATGGCGAATTTGTCGAACAAATAAGAATAGTGGGGGATGGGAATGATTACTCCACTATTTACCGTATTCTTACAGCTACCCGTATTGAGATAGCTTCACTTGAAACAGCACCTCTTTACGGGCAGGGGGAAAAATGCGCTTAAAAAGCGGTTCTTACAAAAAACACAGGCGATTATTAACGCAGAACTGGAACTGCTAAATTTCAAAATCACACATCCCGAATCGTTTCCTTTGGTAACTCCATTGACATTTGAATCTTCTTTATCGGTCATACCTAAGTTTCCTAATCTCGGAATCATGGGTATGACCGAAATTCTTTCAGCCCTGATGCTGTTGGGTGGCATCACCGACAACATAGGCAAGAATCCAACTATCATCGCTTTTTCGGAAGTCTTTGAACAGGCTTTCGGATTTAGTTTTAACGGTATCTATGACCGTCAAAGCGAACTTTTCAAACGCAAGCCATGTAACCTCACTAAAACACTGGATGCTTTAAAAACAGTCCTTACTAAAGAATACAAGCAACGGCAAGCGGAAGCACTAAAAAAATAAAGATGAAAAAAGATAATTTTGCAATAGATTGATAAATAGCTATTTGTGTTTGTGATATAGAGGGGTCAATACCGGACTCCTCTATTTTTAGTTCTTTATTCTGCCGTCCTTTGCTTCATCAATCGGTTGAGAACAATAATGTTAAACTTAAAATTGAAGCAAAATGTATGTAGATAATGAAAATTTCGACAAGTGGATGGAAAGGTTATCAAAGAAGCTCACCGAAGTTGGGCAAGACCTGAAATCACTTATCAATACTGACAAGGTAATGGGTGAGAACGACAAACTATTAGATAATCAGGATTTAGCGTTTCTACTAAAAGTATCTTTCCGAACCTTGCAACGGTATCGAGTAAGTGGCAAACTTCCTTACTTTACGATAAGTCATAAGACCTATTATCGTTCAGCCGACATTCGGGCATTTGTTCAAGAAAATGCTGATAGCAAGACCTATGAGCGATTTAAAAAGGAAAATCAACTTGATAAGCAAACCGAAGCAAAATAAGGTGGGTAATGTTACCGCCTGATGGAATGTTACCATTCCCCATTTAGCAGAAATCGCCTCGCTCTGTAGCTCGGCTCGTTTCGTTAAATGAAGCAAGAGGGAACTGGACAAGTCCTGTTCTTCCCTCTTGCCCTGCGGGGCAAAGCCTTCGGCTTTAATAGGTTACGTTCGTAACCATTTATAATAGTGATTATAAGACAGAAATGTATTTCGCTTATAATCAACTAAATGAATCTCGTTTTCCTTATAAAAAAGTTATAATCATGGATAAGACTAATAATATATCTACTCTTACCACCATCGGGATAGACCGACAAACGGGTAAGTTGATAGACAAGCTCTGCAAACGCTATTCGCTGAAAAAAGGGGAAATAGTCAGGCTGGCATTTAGCTATATTGATAAAGCGTGTATCAACCCCTCGGAAGCACCGGAATCCGTAAAATCGGAACTGGCGAAGATAAACAAACGACAGGACGATATAATTCGTTTCATCCGTCACTACGAGGAAGAACAACTGAATCCAATGGTACGAACCGCCAATTCTATTGCCGTTCGCTTCGATGCTATCGGCAAGGAATTAGAAAACCTTATCCTTTCACAACTGGCAGCCAGTCAAGAAAGGCAAACAGCCGTACTGCAAAAGGTAAGTGAACAGTTCGGCAAGCACGCCGATGTAATCAACCAGCAGGGGAAACAACTCACCGCCCTGTATCAGATACACCAACGGGATTATAAGAAATTGCTCCAACTGATACAACTCTATTCGGAGTTATCAACTTGTGGCGTGATGGACGGCAAACGGAAAGAAAACTTAAAGACGGAAATCGTCAATTTGATAAATACATAGAACCATGCACATAGATTTTGCCCCGCCATCGGCAGGAACATATAATAATACGGGTAGTTGTCGGCAATTAGCTTCATATATGGAGCATGAAGACTTGGAACGGATGGAGAAAGGAATCTATACCGATGGCTTTTTCAATCTGATAGAGGATAACATCTATAAATCAAAAGTTATAAAAGATATAGATACTAATACCGGGCAACTATTGAAAACGGATGCTAAGTTTTACGCTATTCATGTCAGCCCGTCGGAAAAGGAACTTCAAGCGATGGGTAATACAGAACAGGAACAAGCCGAAGCCATGAAACGGTATATCCGGGAAGTGTTTATTCCTGAATATGCCAAGAACTTCAACAAAGGACTATCCGAAGCGGATATAAAGTTTTACGGAAAGATACATTTTGACCGTAGCCGTTCCGACAACGAACTGAATATGCACTGTCATTTGATTGTGAGCCGAAAAGACCAAGCTAATAAAAAGAAGCTATCACCGCTTACCAACCACAAGAACACCAAGAACGGAGTAATAAAAGGTGGTTTTGACCGTGTGAACCTGTTCCAACAAGCGGAACAGGGCTTTGATAAGCTGTTTGGCTACAACCGCCAATTATCCGAATCGTTTGAGTATTCCAACACGATGAAGAACGGAAGCATTGACGATAAACTGAAAATGCAGGAGCAAGAATTGAAAGAGCCAAAACAATATTTTACTGGCGAAAAGAAAAAAGAAACATTCCAACCCAGTGAAAAAGAAAACAATATTTCTTGTAATCTTGATAACAAGCAAAACAATGAACAATCTTTTAATCAGGTAAATAGCAAAACTGGAAATTCTTTACTGTCTATCTTCTCATTAAGAGATAGCAATAATTACGATGCAACATCGGCAGAGGAATTACAGTCACAGAAACGTAAAAAGAAAAAGAAGAAAGGGATTAGACGATGATTGAATATGAGGAACTAAGAGCCAATATAGACCGACCTGATGGAGCGTTTCAAGTATCGTAAATCGCTTGTATACTTAACGATAGACAATGTTATCACCACCCGAAGAAACAGCCGTATAGAGATGTATTTGCGTATCAGAAAGTTTGAAAGCCTGTTCCCACCTGATTGCCTTGTCATTGCCCGATTAGGTTTTAGCAAGGAGCGGATAGGGCATGGTACGCACTTTCTCCAGTTCTTGACAGGGGTAGCCTTAAAGTATGGATTCAGGTACATCGGAATTGAGTATGCTAACGACAAAAGCGGTGCTTTTGCCAAGAAGTTAGGTTTTAATTCAATAGATGGTGAAAACTATTTTATGACAGTTGATAATCTAAAATCTTATTTTTCAATAGAATGAATGTAATCCTTTCTTTTTCTAAGTACAAGTGTTGCCTATTTATTTTCTCCATATATGAGATGTTTGTCATTGAAAAAAAAGAAAAACATGCTGTTGATTGATATTTTGAGTTTTGGGTGGACATGAAGATATGTTTTTCAGCCATAAATCTAGCTGTATCACAAATATTTGCTAAATTTGTAAACGATAAAGTACTCATCATTTTTTTGATTATTACTTTTGTTCATTGTACACTTTTGATAAAGAGTACAGTTTAAGAGTTATCAGTAACTCACTTATGAAAAGTAAAGATTGATAATAAAAATAGATAAATAAATATGTTTCATATACAGCAACCAACAGAACAATGGATTGACGAAGTTGTGAATGTTATTAATGAAAATCAGTTGAAACCTGAAGAATCAAAATTCATGATGGCATTCTTTTCCTCTATGGATTCTGAATTTGTAGAATACTTTCAGAACAATAAGACGCAAATTTCATCTTTTAGTGGACATAATTTTCATATATTCACCCCTCTTATATATGAAGATAGAGTTATTCCAGATGAAGAATGGAGAAAGATGAGAAATGAATTCAAATCTTTCGGGATTCCTATTGGTACAGAACCTACATTCATCTTCTTTAATATTTTTAAATCAAAGCAAGATAAATATGAACCAACATTTTTTGCAGGTTTTGAGTGTAATACGTTTAATGAATTTCCGAGAAAGCTTAAAAATGCCATAGATAAAAGTATTGAAACTAAAGATACAAAGCGATTGGCAAACAAACTTTCTGAAGTTTTTCTTAGCAAAAATATTATCCCAATTGATAAGGTAAATAATATATTGAAAGAAACCATAAGTCGAAAATTACCTCAAGCAAAAGTATTTATAAGCCACTCAAGTAAAGACAAGCCATTTGTTCATAAATTGAAAGAAGAACTTTCCAAAGACAATTCATTAAAGTTTTGGATTGATGAAAATGAAATACTAGCAGGAGATGATATTCAAAAAACAATTTCTGAGTCATTAAAAGAAATGGATTATTTATTGCTTGTTATTTCCGAAAATTCGATAAAATCACCTTGGGTAAATTTTGAGGTTTCACAGTTTATGGGGATTGCTGAAAACAAGAGAATAATTCCTATTATTTTATCAAAAGGACAGAGTTTCTCAGAACCAATAGATAATTTGGTTAGGCGATTGAATTATTTAGATTTTTCAGATAAAAAAAACTGGCGTAAAAATATTACTTCAATTAAGTCAGCACTATTAAAAGGCACAGGGATTGATTGCCAATCCAAAGAAATAAAAATTAACTTCAATAATACTGTTGATAATGCAGTTATTGGAAATAATAATAAAATTGTTATTAACCAAACGAGGAAAAAAGTAGTTCAAAAATATCCTGATGGTTGCATTGGTTCAGATACAGTCAAAGCAAATTATATTGGACACCTAATTAGCCGCTATAATGAGTATAAAGAATACGAAGTCGGAAAAGGTCAGGTAAAATATGCTGTATTTGCAAGTCAATTAAAGAAACGTTACAAAATTGCACCTACGAGAACTTTGTATAATCTACATATCAACAAATTTGATGAATTGGCAAGTTACATTCAAATGAGAATAGATGGAACAAAACTTGCAAAAATCAAAGGAAAAGAACATAAAAACTACTCAACATTTGAAGAATTTGAGAAAGGACAAAAATAAAAAAAGCACCTGTTAATTACTGATTCAATGTCAAGCTTAATTTATTTATTCTTAATAGTTTAGATATTAGTAACAAGAAAACACAATAGTAGTATATAAAAAGAAAAAAATGAATATTGACTTGAAATTTTTAGAGCCATATTTAATTTATATGATTTTCGCATTTCTAGGATTGCTTATCCTGTATATTAAAACGTATACGACTGAAAAAGCAAAAATGGAAGTTCTAAAAAGCGAGAACAAGAAATTAATAGAGGAAACGGAAAGAATAAAAAAAGACTTTCAATTGGAAATATCTAAACGGAGATATCAATATGAGAGTAAAAAAGAACAATATATATTATTTTTCAAATTATTAGACCAATTTACCAATGAAGCAAACAAAAGTACTCAAGAAAAGCTGTTGCCTATTTTAGATGAATTTAATAGAAATTTTTTGAATTCTTCCAGCAGGAATGATAAGAAAGGCGAAAATAATGCTACATCTGTAATGTCAAAGAAAATCCAAAGATTGACATTTGAAGCAAATGAAAGTCTAATAAAAATTAAGCAAGAGACAAATACAATCCGCTTAATAGCAAGTGATAGAATAATACAAAAGTTGGATTTATTAGAACTTGCATACGACAAGAATATGGAGCAAGCAATTAAAATGATGAATGATTTACCAAAGCAAATGATGTCTAATGACCAATATGGGATGAAAAAAAGTCAAAGGGAAATTGAAATTTCAGCATTAGTAATAAAAGAAATTAAAGATGAAATTATAGAATTAATGAGAAAAGAATTAGATGAAATATAACCTCCTGCCATCAACATATAATTTGGATTTTGTTAGTATAAACTTGAGGACAAAGTGTTTCGAAAAGAGCGACTTTATCATTGGACTATCAAGTGTTCATGTACTTCTTCAAAAAGTAATGTTTTTGTTGAAAAATTAGGCTTTAATTCAATAGGTGACAAAAACTATACCATAACAGTCGATAATCTAATATCTTATTTTTCAATGGAATAATCTTAATTAATTCTTTCTTTCTCTGAACACAAAGGTATATTCCAAGAATAAAACGGCAACACCGAGCCGTAAGCGGTTTTTGAAAATTTCTTCCTTTTTCGTTCCTTAAAAGAGTAAATTTCCAAAAAGTGTTGCCTTATTTATTCTTTCCATATAGGAGATGTTTATCAGAGAAAAAAAGGAAAAAAATATGTTGGTTGTGATGTGCTTACTTTACCAATTCATATTTTCCCTCAATCCGTTCTGCAAGATTTGTCATATCCTCATTGATTTTGGTACGTGTTATGTCCGCATAGATTTGAGTAGTGGAAATGCTTCGATGTCCCAATGTCTGGCTAATCGTTTCTATCGGAACACCCATTGAAAGACAAAGGGTTGCATAGCTATGCCTTGCCGTGTGCGTGGTCAGATTTTTTCTAATTCCGCAAAGATCGGCAATTTCTTTCAAATAACTGTTCATCAGTTGATTGCAAGGAACAGGCAGCATTACGCCTTTGTCAAGGCAATATGGATTGTCCTTGTATTTTTCAAGTATCTGCTTCGGAATGCTCAAAAGCGGAATGTTACAAAGGTTATTTGTCTTTTCACGGGCTTTTACTATCCATAAATTACCGTTACTATCTTCGGAAATATGTTCGGGGCGTAAATTATATACGTCTATAAACGCCAATCCGGTGTACACACGGAAAATGAATACATCCCGTACCAGTTCCAGCCGTTCTATCTTAAATTCTTTCTGCCATATCTTATTTATTTCAGTTTGGCTAAGGAACTGTTTGTTTACTTCCACCTCGTGAAACTTGATTCCGGCAAACGGATTTTTTGTTATCCATTCGTTTGCAATGGCAAGGTTTATCACTTTCTTGAAACACTTCATATAACGGATAACAGTATTTTGTGCGCAATGCTTTTCCGTTTTCAGGTATAAATCAAAATTGCGCACCAATTCCCCGTTTACTTCACGTAGTAGAATATCATCTACCTTATAATCTCGTTTCACCAGTTCCATGAGGTATTTAAGGCAATTATCGTAACGTCTTACGGTAATGTCGGCATAATCCGTTCCGATTAGTTTCCGGCAGTTGTCGTTATGTTCCTTGAATACATTATATAATGTCTTGAAAGTTTCGTCCTTTCCCTGATAGCGGTTTACGATGGCACGGGCAGAAATAATCTTTCCCTCCAGTTCTAAATCTTGATAGATTTGATAGAATTTCACACGCAAGGCATCAATGTAATGGTTTAGTTCTACGGAATTGCGGTCTTTGCCTATTGATTTCTCTTTGTCCTGCGACCAAAGTGGGACTTTTACACTTCGTTTAAGTTGGAGTTCCACATATAAGCGGTCATAAGTGACACGCACACGCACGGGCGCTTCCCCGTTTTTTAACAGTTTGCTTCTCTTGATGAAGAACAAAACGCTGAATCTTTTTCTTTCCATACTGCTCAATTTTTAATGATACAAAGTTAGGAAATCGAACCGAGGACTCTGTTATGTAAAATAGTGCAACGTGCTGTAAAAGAATGAAGTAGCTATCGCGCAGTGGAACATTCAGGGCTTTCTAAAACCGTCCCCCGAATAAGGACGTACAGTTTGCTTTAATCCCACTTATTTTGCTTATTCTTGGAAATGAAAAGCCCCTGAACTTCTTTGAAATTCAGGGATTTACATCGTTTTTCTTTTCTTAAAAGTGGTGCCACCAGGAATTGTGATAAATTCGCAAGTAGCTGTATATCATCACTTTTCAGAAATGTCACAAGAGTAATCTCCTCCTATTGCTCCACCGTTGGACTTCTGCGTTTTGCGCATCGTTGCAGCGGATGATTTCTTGGCACAAAGATAGTGAATTAGTTTGATAAATAGCTATACTCTTGGCATTTGATTATCGAACCGTATCAATCTTTTTTCAAGATATAAGTTAATAGGGTGTTCAGTTAGATGTTCTCATTTTGGATTCGGTTTAACAATTTAACCTTTTGACAATGAATATTATAGTCTGATTTTTAGGTGCAAAATTAACTCTTTCAAAAAGCCCTGTTATTTCCTTAATCTGCTTTTGTTGTACACTATGTAGCTATCAGCATTTTAGGGAAAGAGTGATTGCTTTTTTCAGCAAAAATCGGAACGTCAAACTGAACACCCTAATATAAGTTAATCCGATAGTAGTAATTCAATAGTTTGTGTTTATAAATTCATTTAGGAACTTTTCGGGGCAGTCGCAAACTTCCGCATACATTCAAGATAGAAGTGTAATCTCTTGATTGTATGTTTTTTAATTACAATGTCACTTTGAAGACTCTCAGTACTCTTGTCCATTTTTTTGCACATCCATTTTCATCGTGGTATGGAGAGCAACCATATTGCAGTCCGTGATTAATGCTCCCTGATTTAAATACGTTGTTGCACATCCAAAACTCACTTAGTTTTGTATTGTCAACGTTGTGGAACTCTACATATCCAGACATGGTTTGGAAATAACGTCTGAAATTATCAATCTTGTTCGTCTTTATGTCGTTGATATGTGGGGACACACAGACATAATAGTTTTCTGCTTTCTTTATTCCCTCCATCAACGAAAGGATATGTGGTGTAGAATAATCGTCTATGTCAAGTATGTTCGAGAAAAGATTCACTACAACGTTGTTTCTTATGATACCTATGTCATTTAGCTCAACATCATCAAGCTTCTTGCACACTGTTCTTACAGAACATTCTGAATTAATGGCTTTGCAATGAAGCGAGGCACGTTTAATTGCTAATTCCGACGGGTCTATTAAAATGATTTGATTGATATTTTCTTGATAGTATTTCTCACAGAACAGCATTGAAGCCAATCCTTGTCCGCATCCCCAATCGATTATTGTCAATGGTTGGTCAAATTGCTGCGGAAAAGGCTCTGCCAGAGCAGACTGTATCTTAGCTTTATGCATATTACCATAGTTTTTCAGATAATTATATAACCCTTGTTCTTCTGTTATAGGATTAACGCCGCGACCTTTATCAAAGTTGTCAGAAGCATGGGCAACAGCATGTTGTCTAATTGTATCAAAGCATTTATTGGCAGAATTTATCCAATTCGCATACTCTGTACCTTCTTCAATGAGGTACGGCTCATCTGACGTAAACGGTGAAGCACTCAGATTTTGACAATTCAGAAGATCTATTGCTTCCTGTAATTGTTCATAGGCTCGCTTATTATTGACATCAATCTTACAAACATCCTTAACATCATTCAAGAAGGGATATTTGTTTTGTTCTAGAGCTTCAAGAAATCTACCCTTCACTATCAGAGCTTTCGTTGGATGCAATGAACCTACAACAGCACTATAGTAATTAAGGAATGTAACCAAAGAGGGAAGGATGCTGTCCTCTTCTTCTTCAATCGCAATTTGAAGCAAACTGCAAATGTCTTCAAATTTCTCGATTAAGTCATCGGCAGTACTAGGTTTTGGGTAAACAAAGGACAAGCCTGCCTGCATTCTGCTTGTTATCTTTATTCCTTCATCAGACACGAGCCTTGCAAGACGGGCCATCGCACCTTGCAGATTAAGACGCTCTGCCAAGTCAAGCATAATCAGCAGAAACGACCTGTTTTGAGTGCTCGAGAAGTCAAGTTGAGAATAGCATTTGAACTTTAGTTGTACAAATTTGTCAATATCATCAGAGGCTTCAGACAGGACATTATACCTTGATGCATAGATGTCGTACAATTCATCAGAATGATCTTGAAGATAGACTTCAAGCGATTCAACACTTGAAGCCTCTGCATATACGTTATAGAAGAAATTCATAATTATTCTTTGTTGAAAATATCTTGCTTTTTTGTCATTAAGATTTGGAATATCTTTTCGTGCTTCTTCAAGCCTTTTGATGTTATTTCTAAACGTTTTAGAATTGCATTTAATTCCTTGTCGTCTTTATCAAAATAGGAAAAAATTTCTTTTATGATGTCTTCACGACTTACGTTATCAGATCTTTCTTCATTTGTCATGCTTTCAGAAAGGTTTTCCAACGTCTTTTGCAATCCCTTCAAACTACCATTTTTTTCTCCATATTGAGCTTTTATCTCTGTTATTTCCGCTTCTTTTTCTTCAATACATTCTTGAATGACATATTCTGCAACTTTGTTGAGCAGAATTGACAAGGGTGTTTGAAGAAGAGAAACAGCGTCAATCCTTTGACAAAATTGAGAAAAAGAATTCCACCACTCTTTGGAACCAACCTTTGCTTTTTTTTTACCTCTCACAATTGTATCTAATACGCAATAGTCTGTCTTTGTTGTTATATTTTGTATATGTTGTTTATTGCACCATAAGTCCAAATAATCGAGATTTTCAGAAATCTTCTTATTGAAAACAAACTGATATACACTCTCAATCGTGTAATAATCTAATTGCGAATCAAGGCGAAACTTTACATCAATTCTGTTACTTTCTGATGTACCATAAAAACTACTGAACACATTGTAGCCACGGTTATATCCAAAGCATAATGCGACTAATTGTGCACTTTTAATACCTTCAAAATTAGAAAGGATCAATCCGTCAATTTTGTCTCTTTTTGATTCAGATCCAACTCCATAGCTCGCTAATACAGCTAAGATATATGTCTGTTTGTTTAAACTATCCAATTCTATCTTTCTTGTAGTTTTATTTTGAGACACAGATTGATTCTCGTTTTTTGCCATCTGCTTTACATCGTCAATATCTATCTGCTTATTTAAATAAGGTAACAAACCAGCGTAGCTTTTTGATTGCGTAAATAGTCCAGAATATTGGTCATTAGAACTTTTCCCCACTTTGACAAGTGTGTTAGCAATCAATTTATTAAAAACAGCAAGTGTCTCAATGTATGTCTCTGAGAAATTCATATACTTTTCCCTTGCCAATCTCATTATAATTAAAGCTCCAAGGATACGATCATACAGTTCTATCTCTTTCACCTGGTTTTTGACATAACAATCTTTTGGTGCCTCAACTTCTTTAACAGAAGCATCTTCGAAAGTACAAACTGCACCAACAATTGAATCAGGAACGAATGCCGTTCCCATTCTAATGTTAGTTAGGGTTCTGTTTTTCTGCTGTTCTTCTGTGAAGTGAATCTTTTTTACACGGGTGATAGGCAAAGAGGATCCAAATAAGTACCACGTTCCGCCCGCTGATATTAGCTCCGTTTCTTCTTCATTCGTCAAGACAATCTCTAGGCAACAGTTGCATTCAATGCACCCCTTGCTTGTTGTTATAAGCAAGAAGTTCTCAAATGAGTTCTGGATATCCTGCGGTTTGTTCATGAAATACTTACTTGGCTTAAGACAAGCGCAACCAAAATAGTGTGCGAGGCACTCAGACTTTATAGGGAAATAGTAGGTTCTCATATTACAATACAGTTTTATCAACTACCGAATTCAGGCTCGGTATGTCGTAATTACTAATCAGATATAAATTGCTTTTTGCTCTGGTACAAGCAACATATAAATCCTTCCAATCGCAAATAATTTTATTCTCACCAGTGTCCCTGTCTTGGATAATTATTGGCAATCTTTTCAGAATATCAAAATTTGGAATAATGACTGTATCAAATTCCAATCCTTTCGCCGATTTGAAAGTCGTTATATGCACATTCTTAATGGTGGCACAACCATCAGGAAATCTTTCTTTGTTCTCATAATAAAGAGAAAAGTCATCAACCTTTCCTTTAAGAATGTTTTCAAATACTTGAACTTCACTTTTCCAAGGGACAAGAATAGCAATATTGTGTGTATCTGACTTAAAAGCGTTTATTATCTCTAATATTGCATTGTTTTGTTTGTCGTCTGTTCGTTCGTGACTGATACCATCTGAAACCATAAACACAGGCAGTTCCCCAATATTGCTTGCCAATCCGTCAATTATCTCTCTTGGAATTACGGCATCCGGAAAAGTTGCTTTCGCAAATTTCATAATCTTTTGAGTACTTCTGAAATTCTTGCTTAGGACATGCTCCACATTGTCGGGAAATAGACTTGTCAACTGCGACTGATAACAACAGTGGTCTGGATAAAGAATCTGCGAATCGTCAGCTCCGTATGACACATTTGACAAAATACCATGATAGTAGCCTTCATCCAAATCTTGAGCTTCGTCAATGATTATTTCCGCAAATTTGTACTTGTGGATTTTATCTCGACTCTTAAGTGAAGTCGCAACCATTTTTGCTGCATCTTCATTCTGACTTCTACAGCAAGCTTTCAAATATTCTTTCAATGTTGTCGTGTAAGTCAACAACAAACTTTTTTTAGCAGGATTACTCATATGGTTTGAGATGTGCCTCCAAAGCGAAACAACCGATTTCCCTGTTCCTGGTCCACCAGACAAGGCAATCTGCGCTGGATCATCTAACGCCGCTTGCTGCGGAATTGTCAGCGTTGTTATCGGAGGTAAGTTAAAATAGTATTCAGCCATAATTATCACTTATTCACTTACTCCTTTAAAACGTCTATGATAAAATGCCAATCCATGCATTTCGTCATAACAACCTAATCGGCATAGAGCATCAATTGCTTCGCTTATTCCTTGCAATGCCGCTTTATGATAAAAATCTATGGTCTTCTCCTTGTTTTCTTTACCCCCTTTACCATATTCTAAAGCGACCGCATAATTATATTGACAATAGGCATGACCTTTTGCTGCACCTATTTGATAATAATGAACAGCCTTTTCAATGTTTTGTGTAATGCTGTTCCCGTAATAATAAGAAACACCAAGATTACAATATGTAGAGGCATCTGCCTTGTTGTTTCTATCAAGATATAACCAACATTGTACCGCATTCTCATAATTCTGTTCACGTGCAAAGTCTGTACCAATATCACATATTGATATAGGGTCTCCTTGTAATGCGTCAAGGTATCGATCCTCGTTAAAATATAAGCAACTCTTATATTCTTCAATCATCAATTTTATATCTTTCATAAACTAGTTATTGCCTCTGATGTTAATCCACTTTCCTTCGCTGTACGGTAATTTCTGCAAGCCGTTTCTTTGCTCGTGTTCGCATAACAATATTCGCAAAGATGTGCACAGGTGTTGTATTGACCGATGTCTTTGCTTATCTTGCAACCACATAGCTCACGCTGCCCTTTGTCTGCATTGTCTTTCTTCTTTACAGCATAGTGATCTGTGTCAAGCATAATGGCATTTGTCGGGATTTCAGAACTTCCAAACAAACCATTGTCGATTGTTTTCACCTCTACTCCAAGCACTTTCATCAAAATGCTGTCTTTCCAAGCGAAACGTATCATCAGATTGTCATCTACACAATGATTCGGAACAATCCCAAATCTCTTGTAGTCCGGCTTCTCTCCACACGTCGTCAGCTCATATCCCCATTTTTTGTTGAGCTCAGACAGTTTTCTTGCGAAATCAACCATTTCCGTCTCTGTCCACTCATGGTAGTTGATTCCGTTTCGTTCCAAGTTGATTTTTACCTTCCTATAAGAACCTATGTCGGCGAAACTGAACACAAACTTCTCTGTATAGCCAAGTAGCCTGTCGCCAATATAATTAATTTTGCAGAGCAAGTCATCTTGCGATATTCTGTCTGTAAGGATTAATGGGTCAAATCTCCAAATAACTCTTCCCTTTCCTAATTTCTTGACAAGAGTCTTGAACGTCTCAATACGCTCATCCAATGGCGGTACGCCTTTTTCCAACCCTTCTGTCACATAATCATTTAGTGTGTACTGAATATAGCACTCTATTTTGGGAGAATGGGATTTCAATTTGGCTAAATGTTGCAACAAAGGTTTCGGGTTCTTGGACCAAAATACGATAAAGCGTGTGTCTTTATAAGAAACATAGCTATTTGCTCCATTGAAAGGGTTGCGCCATGCAGAATATCCAATCTCCAATCTGTGGAAAAACCAGTCGGCATAAAAGGCAGGAATGTCAGTGCTCCTACTCGCAGAAATAATCTCTGGAGCCTGGGCATCAACCCATTCTCCATTTTCACGCTGAATATTTATTTTCTTCCAAGCCATTGTAATATAAGTTACACCATAAAAACTAATTCTCCCAACATACAAAGATACAGAAAAGATTTGAAACATAAGCAAATTTGTTCTTGCATTTATGAGATTTTAAAAACAGTTTTATCTTGTTCTATAAAATTCTATTCGTAATTGACAATCTAATATAGACTTGTTCGGTCAAATGACTCACGCAAACCGAACATGTATTTGACCATCAGTCTTACCATCTATGACGACCGTATCGAGATAATAAGTCCCGACACTTTCCACCATAGATAACCGCCGAAAATTTCAAGGAGCCTCACTAATCATATCCTCACAACTTGAAAGTAGCAGAAACTCTCTATCGGATGCCTTATTTGGAAAATTGGGGCAGTGGAGCAAGGCGCATCATGGATGCCTGTAAAGCACAAGGCGTGGAAACACCTACATGGTGTTCTGACGGTGGTTTTGTGACTATTACTTTCAAACGACCTGATTTAAATCCTACACAATAGAGACTAATAAAGAGGACAAGAAAACGATTAAGGAGGACAAGTACCCCTCAAGTGGAATTGCTCATTCAGAAAATGGGCGATTCTTATATGACTATGAGGGATATGGCGGATGTATGTGATATTAAAGACTTAAAGTATTTCCGTGAGAGCTATATCACTCCTGCATTGGAAGAAGGATTGATTGAACGGCTTTACCCTAACCAACCGAAGCATCCGAAACAGCAATACAGGTTGACAGAAGCGGCTAAAGAATGGCTGACGGGGAAGAACCAATAAAATCATTGCCATATAACCGCATCGGAATGACTGTCCCATTCCGATGCGGTTTTTAATTGTTCCGATACACGTTTGACGGTGTCGCAAGTTAGTAGCTGTCATATTGTTGTGGCTGTTGTTGCCACTTAGCCTCCACATTCCTTGAAAGTTCCACAATCTCCCGGCTCAGTTTCACAAGGTCAATGGTACACTTCTCCAGCTTGTAGAGCAATGCCATCGCCTTCTTCTCTGAGAAGTGGATACGCAGCTCCTTGACAACCTGATTGTAGTTCGTGCCTATGCAGCGGAACTGGGCGTGGAAGTCCGACAGCTTGGTATAGTAATCCACCAGCGTCTTGTCCACTTTTAGCACCTTGAACTTCTGCCCGAAGAAGTGCGCCTTGAGAAAGACAGCTTTTGCGTACACGTTCGATTCCTCGTACATCGTCAGGAACCTGTTCCATTCCACATCGTCGAAACGCACCATCACGCAGTGCGTCTTCGGGTTCAACTTGGGATTTCTCCCGTACTTGCTCTTCTTTTTCATGCTTCTTATTCTTTTAATTTTATGGCTTGTCCATTGTTTAATCTTTGATTAAGGAACCCCGAAATTATCCGACTGCGGAGGATAATTCTGCCCACGGCGGTGAAGGATTTTCAGTTACTTAGAATTATTCGGGTAACTGAAAATATATCTTGCTGTGTCTTTGAAGACACAAAAATCCTCCGCCTGTCGGATTTGTTTCCGAGTGTAATAACTCATCTTGGGTATCGGTTAAGCCGATGAAGTATATCCACCGACCTAACTGACTTTCCGTAATCCCGTCAGAGTTTGCGCCACTGCTCAATGTCATCCCGATAGGCATCGAGGTGCAGACGGACAAGGTTCTCTATCAATCCCGATGCGCTCATGCCCTTTCCTCCGAGGTAGCGGACAACCCTGTCCAGTTCGTCACGCACCGTCTCGCTGACGAACACGGGCTTGCGGTTGACAATCTTGGGGACTTGGAGATAGGTGGTGCGGTATTCCTCCAGCGACAGCCTGCGCTGCTTGCTGCTGACACGCTTCTGCGGCATTGCCGTTCCCTCGACCGCCACACCTGACGGTTCATTCGTCACAGCCGTCTCTGTTTCCTCAGTGACGGTTTTGCCGGGTTGTTCCGGCTCATCCGGTTCAAGACCGATACGCCTGTAGAGGTCATCCATTGACTTGGGAGTGTAGGATTCCCTGCGTCCCATTTTTTCCACGATTTCACGAGCCTGCTGCTCTGTAATGTTTGGTTCTCTCTTCATTGTAAAAAATAAATTGATTAAGTTATTGAATGTGGCCGTGTTCAGCACCTCGACCGATTATCGGGAGCAAAGTAAGATGCTTTAATGCAGTCAGTCAAGCACTTGGGTTCTGTTGGTCAATTTTGTATGGTTTTACTTTATGGCGACTGAAACAGCGGTGCGGACTTCACCGTTTTGCCGGATGTGAATAACCGAAAGGGAAAAAGTCTCAATTACGGGCAATTTTGAATTAAGCCCTTATTCTTGCTCTTGCCACTTCCCTTATTTTCAGTATTAAGAGGATAAACGCTGTTTCCAACCGATTCCAACCGCTACCATCCTGTGCCACATGCTGCCAGTAATCTCAAAATCCATTGCCGGATGATGGATTATGTATTTCTTTGCGGACGAAGGAATGATGACTGCTAAAAGAAAAGCAGCATCCCGGACAATGACTGCCGTACCAACGCAACACGCTTCCACTTTCGGGAAACCCATTGTCTGGTAACGGATTATATATTCCTTTGTGGCAAAAGAAAGAATAACAACTAAAAGAAAGACAATATGGAAATCGTATCAATCGAGAGAAAGACCTTTGAGGAACTGGTCGCTAAGTTCGACCGCTTCGTCAGCCGAATGGATACCATCTGTCATCGGCAGTGCGAAAAGAAAATGAGCGAGTGGATGGACAATCAGGATGTGTGCCGGATGCTCAACATCAGCCCACGCACGTTGCAGACGCTTCGGGACAACGGAACTTTGGCATACAGCCAAATCAACCACAAAACGTATTACCGTCCCGAAGACGTGCAGCGTATCGTCTCCATCGTGGAGGACAAGCGGAAAGAAGCAAGGTTCAAAGGCAGGACAATCTGACAACCGAATAGAGTCATAACAATAATTCCACTAAATCCAAAGTAACATGAATAAACTGATTAACAAAGACAACGAGTGGATAATCCATTTCATGGGCAGCCTCGACCGTCTGTTGGACAATGTAGAGCATCTGACCGCCAACTATCGCCCGATACTGAACGGGGAGCGTTTCTTTACCGACAAAGAGGTTTCGGCACGTTTGAAGGTGAGCCGCCGGACGCTTCAGGACTATCGCACCGAGGGACGCATAGCCTACATCCAGTTGGGTGGCAAAATCCTCTACCGTGAATCCGACATCGAAAGGATGTTGGTTGATGGCTACCGCTCCGCCTACCGACAGACGGCAATCTGATTTTCTTGAAGGAGCGCAGTTTGCCGTCTGCCTTATAATTGCGACAGCAATGGCACACAGTAAAAAGAAGAAGGAACGGCTTACGGATGAAGCATCAATGTTTAGCTTCGTCTGTAAGCCGTTCCCTCTTTTTCTTCTGATTTCCCGTCAGTCGCTTGTTTCCGTTGCCGGATGCCCCAAATGTGTGTGGCTGGCAGTGGCAAGGTTTTCGGGCGGAATACGCTCAAAGCTGTTTGAGGAAGATTCTGCCCGAAACGGCTCTGCCGCCCGACCTTGCCAATGCCGTCAAAGCCACACGCCACCTTTGCATCCGAGCATCGGGGACAGGTGGCTGACGGGATGAGTCTCAACTATACCATAGGTTGCTATCCTTGCCACAAGAGAAGAACAACGTTATCGGATTCCCTTTCTTGGTGGCGCAGATTTCATTTATTACAAACCGTCTGAACAGGATACTTTCTTTACTGCATATTCTAAATGCAATAGCTATAATCATTTCAAGGTTATAAGCATCATAACTGATGCCGTCCGGTTGCTTGACATACTTCATCGTATCACATTCGTTCAACTCCTTATTCTTATATATAGCATGAATAGCCTTGCGAATGTGGCACGAGAGCACCCCGAACAAGTCGGCAATCTCAAATTGAGTCATCCATACAGGTGCAGTCGGTATGATTACTGCACCCGTTTCACTGATTGTTATTACTCCCCTATCCATAATCAAAGACTTTTTGATAAGACACTTCTAACATTCATCATGTCTTTGAGAATAGAGGAATCCAACACATGGGCATAGTGCTGCGTCATTTTGATATTGGAATGACCGAGCATTTTTGCCACATTTTCAATGCTTACGCCATTGGCGAGGCACACGGAGGTCGCATACGAGTGCCGGGCCGTGTGCGTGGTCAAGCACTTTGAAATATTGCATAAATCGGCAATCTCTTTCAGATAGCTGTTCATCTTCTGATTGCAGGGGACGGGGAGCAACACATTTTTCTTTTGGCAAGTCGGATGGCTTTTGTATTTCTCCAAAATCTGCATCGGAATATCAAGCAACGGAATGTTGCACATGTTCTTCGTCTTTTGGCGAGGCTTGCGAATCCAATAATTGCCGTTGTTGTCTTGAACGATATGTTCAGCGGATAGTTGCTGTACATCTATGAACGCCAATCCGGTGAATGCCGCAAAGATAAAAACATCTCGTACAACCGTAATCCTGTCAAGGGAAAACTCCTTGTTGTAGATACGATGCAACTCATCCAAGGTTAAAAACTCGCGGATTACTTCCTTCTCGTGAAACTTGATTCCGATAAACGGGTCTTTGGTTATCCATTCATTGGCAAGTGCGAGGTTGGTTATTTTCTTCAGGCACTTCATATAGCGGATGACCGTATTTTGCTGGCACTCCTTTTCCGTCTTGAGATAAAACTCAAAGGCACGAACCAACTCACCATTGACTTCCGGCAAGGGTAAATCCTCCTTATCGTATTTCAGTCTGATAAGTTCTGCCAGATAGCGTTTGCAGCTTTCATAACGGCGGACGGTAATCAATGCATAGTCCTTGCCTACAAGTTCACGGCATTGGTCGTTATGCTCCTGTATGGTTTGGATGAGTGTGCGGACTCCCTTCGCTTCTTCGTTTGCTCCGAAGAATTTTTCTTGCAAGATTCGGGCAGTAACAGGATGATTCCGTTCCTCCAGTTCATCGAACAGCTTGCGTAACTTGATTTTGGCTTGCTCGATGTAGAGGTTCAGTTCACAAGCCTTTCGGCTCTTGCCCTTGGCGCACTCCTTTGCCTGACTCCACAGAGCAGGTTCAATGCTCATGCGGATGTTGTTTTCCACTCGCGCACCGTTTATCGTGATGCGCATACACACGGAGGCTTCCCCGTTTTTCAGCAGTTTGGCTTTCTTGATGAAGAAAAGCACATTGAATGAGTTTCGTTTCATGTTCCTACAGTTTTTTCGTTGGACAAAAGTAGGAAACCATGCACGCTTTCTTGATACGCAAAATACTGCAAATCAGAGAGAAGTAATCTTGTTCGGTGGAGATTCACACTCCACCTTTCTAGCTCCACCTATTGGAACACCGGAAACGGTAATATTCTGCCGCTTTTTGCGTCCTCTCGGAAAATAAAAAATCCCGATTTCGTTTGGAAATCAGGATTTTACTGCTTGTTGCTTTTCTTCTAAGTGGTGCCACCAGGAATCGAACCGGGGACACAAGGATTTTCAGTCCTTTGCTCTCAAGACCTTTAAAAGCCTCGCCTACGGCTCGACTTTCAAAGGCAACCAACTGAGCTATTGCACCTTAGCAGTTATCTTATGATTTCTTTATATTCTTCTATTTCTTCTTTGGTTTAACTCACGGTTTAACTTTCAAAGAAAACTAAGATAGATTCAACATTAAATTAATAATCTCTTTGCAGCATTTAACTGCACCACGAAGTTAGTAAATATCGTGCTGTTATGCAATGATTCTTTCTTATAGTTTTGCTTTTGACTATCAGTTTTTTACCTATCTAATGATATGGTATATAATGGTATAGTGTAGCTTTCTCCCTACTAAAAAAGTATTCATATATTGCACTTCCATTGCATAATATCGTATAGGTATAGAAATCAGTAGTAGGTATATAAAGCAATTTCTTCTTAAAAATCTACCTGCTTAAAAATCTACTCTTATTGTTTTGTGTTCTCTGCATCTATAAATATGCTTGTGTAACACATAGTTTTGTAGTTAATAGATGTTTGTTCAGAACTGAAAAAGCCAACTTATCCGTAATTGGATGGGCTGGCTTTTTGCGTATGTACTATTTTATCAATTCAAATTTTTCGTCTTTTAATTGGTAGGTCTTATTGATAATATTGTTCCAACCATTAGAACCGTAAATAGTAATGGTCTTGTTCTCTGAATCAAACTTACATTGTCCGTTTTCCAACTCTGTAAATGGTGCTTCTGTTTTCAGCATAAAGTAACCGTATGGGCTGACATCGTACACATCATAAGCATTGGAATCTCTTGAACCACTTTTATAGCGGTTGATAATGAACTCATCTTCTCCGTCAAAATCAACATCAGAAAAGAAGAAAGGAGAATTATCCGAAAGGTATTCTTCGTTCTCTAATTTAGCCGTATAGTCTAACTCTATAACTGTGTTGTTCGGATATGTGTTGCCTTTATCATACAGAACCCTATCAGTCCATTTCTCCGCAAAGTAGTAATATTGTACTCCTTGTTTCTCTAAACAGAATAGAGCGTTACCTACTTCACCATTTTGCAGCCACATTACTTTTACTGTATATCCGTTTATAGGCTGTTTGTACTTAATGTAGATATGCGGCTGATTGAAACATTCAAAATCCTGCGGAACAGATGTTTTGTCTGTTTTGCAAGCTATTAAGCAAAGTAACCCAATAATGATAAATAGTAATCTTCTCATTACCTTTCATTCATTATATCAATAATCTGCCTAAACACATCACCTGCCATCAGTCCACCACTTGCAGGTAATCCCTTCTTATTAATGGTAACGATAACACTGTATTTCGGATTATCGGCAGGGAAGTAACCGCAAAATTCTACGGCATATTCACCGTTTGGAAGTTGAATAGTTCCCGTTGCTCCTGCTACTTTAACCTTATCGGATTGGGCAGGTTTAGCTAATCCATTAGAAACAGCGTATTCCAATGCTTGCTTAATGGCTGTCTTGCTTGCTGCATTAAAGAAAGTCAAGTTCTGTAATGGAGTAGTGAGTATGCCATATCCCAAGGGGTTATAGACAAGGCTTGTATCTTTCACTTGATAACCGTATTTTGCAAGTGCTTCCGCAAAGGTTTGTTCATTATCAAATGCCTTTCTTACCGCTTTGTAATTGGCGATATTGGACGAGAAAGCAAACCCTTGTTCTACTGTGATTTTTCCATATCCACCTCTATGCCAATTATGGTCGCACAATGTATCTTTTCCAATAGCTAAAACCCCATCTGCAACGTCTATCGTATCAGATAGTTTGACTGCTTTTGTTTCTAATGCTGCCAAAAGTGAAGCGGTACGCACTAATCCCGATTCTTGCAGAATAGAATCAGAACCAACAGAAGCCTTAATTTCTCCCGTCTGCACTTCCATTACAATAACTTGCCCTATTGTTGCATCAAGTTCGGATAGCTTGTTTTGCAGGATAGAATCAACTCTTACCTGCAAGGTGCTGTCTATAGTAGAAACTTGTTCTGTTTTTTGTTTAGCGCAAGCTATGAATGTAGCTATGCTGATTAAAAGGATAACAGTCTTTTTCATAAATAAGCTAATTTGTATATTTAAATTGTCTTCTGATGAATCTTACAGTTTCCCCATCTTTTAATTCACGGCATTCAAGCCAATTACCGTATTTATCGTACTTATCATATTCATATTCTTCCTTAACCCTCTTTCCATCTCTCCATGTATCAAAATAAATAGTATCACCATATTGATTATAGCGATATGTACCATGCCTTAATATATGGCTATCATCATAAAAATCAGATGATATAAGGTTTCCATTATTGTCATAGTTGAACTTAGAATTATACTCTCTACCTCTAATATGTTTACATATACGTGTTTCTTTTCCTTGATTATTATAATAATACGTTGTTCTACTTACTATTTTGTTATCACCATCTACCACTTGCTCAAAAACAAGTTTGCCTTGCGCATTATATTGGCATGTTATTTCTGATTTCAATTTCCCATATTCTTTCATGTAACGAATCTTAATAAGGTGATTGTCATTGTCATATATGTAATTTGTATCAGCCTTTAATCTATTGTTCGCATCATAGATTGCCATATATGACAAATCTCTATTGCTATTATAACATTCGTGACAAGTTTCCCCATTTGTCCATTTACGAACAATCTTGTCATTCTTCGGTTTTAAAGGTGGCTCTCCTTTCTCTTCTTGTCCAGTAGAGAAATATGTCATACTAATATTGTTTTTATAATCAGTTACCCAATGTATAAAATTTGTTGGGTCGCAATTCACGTATAATTTACGCTCTTTCGTAACAACTTCTCCATTACTGAATATAATCTTTTCTTCTTCTTGTAAAACTTCGGTATATACCTCTTTTACAGAAAACCATTTACTTATATAATCCTTCTTTAAAACAAAAGTTTGTTCTATTACAATTTGAATAAGTTCTTTTTTTCTATAAGTACTCCTAACGCAACTCATATTCTTAATAATTAATTAGTTGTTTATTCTAAAGAGAACCCTCCTAATTGAGCATATTCTTTTAGGCTATATTGCATTGCTTTTTTAGTGGTTTTACCCATTATTATTAAGGTATCAAATCCCAATGACATGAGTTGTCTGACAAAAGCCTTATTTGATAATATATATTGAGATATATCTCTTATTTCAGAATCCCGTAAATCAGAATCATTCTCAATGGAGATTTTAAATCCGCTTCTAAAAAAGATAGCACTCATTTCGTGTCTATAACTATCGTTTCCCATTGTTATAGATACTTTACACAATCTGTTTAATTCACCCGAATAATAGTATTTTTTAAATGCTTGATTCATAGTAGATATGATTTTCATTTTTTCAAAAGAACCATCAAGCAGTGAATTTAATAAGTTTTTAAATAAATCTATGATGTTCATTCCTATATATATAATTCTTTGTTTATTATGTCCTGCAATTTTAATAACTCACTGTAATTAAACCTATTCTCATTTATACGTTCTGATAATCTGGTTGCCAGTTCTTGATTGTTGGGATGCTTATCAGGATGAGCATATAGTATTAGCTCTTTATGTAATTTCTTTGCTTTTGCTATACTATTTACTATATTAATAGATTCATTAGTTTTGTTCTTTGCAGGAAATACCCATCTAAACCATTTTGCAAGTCTCATAATATAGAGCTTAAAATTGTTTAGATATGTATATGGCTTCTTGCATTGGTGCTTCACTATTTGAAATTCTACGGCATTGATGCCCGAAATTCATTAAATAAGTTTTGCATTCTGTTATATCTTCATTAGTCGCCAAGGACTTAAATGCTTGAATTATTTGTTCTATACCTCCAACTTCTGAAATAATATTTCTTGCTTCATTAATAAAATTTTCGTATTGAAAGTTTCTATCAATTGCACAACTTTTCCCCATTTCCATATATGTTATAAAGGCATTCTTTATATTAACCTTTGTTGCAGAAAGGGATTGATTAGGGCATTTGGATAGAATGCTAACTAAGAAGCAAGAGTAACACGTTAAAATATTATCATCAGTCATATTAATAATATTGCACTTCCAATTCCCCGAAGAAGCGGATAAAAAATAAGGTGTGGGAACTATATCTGCTTTATCCTTTTCTCTGGCTTCTCGCATTGCCTTGGCATGGATAAAACAATAGCAACCCACACCAATTTTGACAATATCTAAGAGCCTTATGGATATAAGGTAGGTATATATCAAATGGTGGGGTGCTACTGCTATCATCTTCATGCCTTTTCAAATTTTGCGAGAATTTGAGAAAAGAAGATAATCTCAATAACACCTTTTCGTTAAATATGTCCTTTCAGAGCATTAAGACCTCTGAAATTGTTGCAAAGTTAGCGAAAGGTTTTGAATGTCTAAAGATAAAACACTGATAAATGTAGTTCCAAGTGTTCCAAAACATATCTGTAGTAAGGTATTAGGCAATATTGCCCTTTTTTCTTCGTAGCTTCAAAGGTAGGTACTTTTTTTGATTGGGGTCTATAAAAAGATTTCTTTCCGAAAAAAGTACCCGTAGATTCTGTGGATTGAAAAGATGCTGTTCTATTAGAGATAATAAGGTATATAGATTTGTAGTCTAACTAAGTAATGAATGAAAGAAGTATCTAATCTTCATAATAGGCATAAAAAAAGTCCGCAAATGCTGCGAACTCTTTAAGAATCTGTTTACTACTTTGCCTTTTTTATAGCTTCTATTAAATCATCAAGGTCTTCATTCTTAAAATATTTCTCTCCTTTTATGGTTTGTGCCCTATAAATTTCACAGTTATTTGTGGTTTGAACTGGATATAAGACATCTTCATATTTCAATTTGAGAACTGTAACCCCGAAAATCTTTGAGATAAACAACTCTGCCATTTCTCCCGTAAGACTATTTTCTTTGCCTTTTCCTGGAAACTCACCATATAACAATACGTTACCTAAAGAGAATGTATCTTCCATATCTATTGCGCTTTTAGTTAATTAGTCCACAAAATTAATGATTCATTTGCAATTATAGCGTTATCTGTGAGGATAAATTTGCCCCAAAATCGCACATACCATAAACTACAAGCCATATTATGCCATTTTAAAAAGAGAGTTTCCCACTCCGTTACAGAACTGGTTTGCACTCCGTTTTTCTTGGAACTATCAGAATGTGACAAACTTTTCTGTTTCTGTAAATGGTTCAGAAACTTCAAACTTTGTCACATTCCAATAAAACAGGTGTAACTATGATTGTATATAAATAAAGATGGATAAAATCAGTATCAGCAAAAACGGATTGACAATACCAATTATTATCAGTAGGAGAACTACCAATGTTCCCCATAGTATCAATTTTCCATCATCTTCCATTTTGTAGTATTTTTAAGTTATTAAAAAGGTCTGTTCCCATATTTATACTCTAATATGGAATTACACACCCTATCATAAAAGGAAAAACCACAACCCGTATAAAAGTAGCTTAAATAGGTTGCTTGGTACTCTCTTTGTAATGCTTGGTTGTTACTAAGCAGGTCTGCAAACTTTTCCAACCAATATTTCAAGGCTTGTATAACTTTGATATAGCGTAGGTTATTATCCACATACCCCAATCTGTTTTCCAAGTCTTTAATGTGCTTTATTACTTTTTCTATCTGTTTATCCATAGTTCTGTAAAAATAGGAAAGGACACCTAAATAAATAGATGCCCTCTCATTAGTTAGTCAATAAACCATTTGTAATGCTCATCCCCATGCAGGGCTGCATTGATTCCAACAGCCATTTCAGTGGCATTCAAAGAGCGGTCTAAGAATGAATCTATATAGCTACTCTTATTTGCACCCGTTAATAGGTTGTAGAATTTCCACATATTCAAGTCATTTCCAAAGCTGCCAAAGTTCTCATCATTAATGTAGGCTTTTGCAACACTGTTTATTTGTGTATCAGTAAGCAACATTCTTGGCAGTCTCTTTTGGTAGCCATTGGGCAAACACTGATAAAGCCTCATTTTGCCCAATATTTGTGCAAATTGGTGTTCACTCATTGATGTATTGCCCAACTGTTGCATCAAATACAGATGTTTGGCAGGATTGTAGTTGTTGAACAACTCCAAAGCAGAACGGTAAAGTTCACTTGTATTGCTCACCCTTAAATCATCCTTGTAACCGTCTGTAAAGATGCACATGTTGCAACAAACTTGGTTCTTAAAGCCAATAGCCAATCTAAACAACTCTGGAACTTTCTTGCTGTATAAGTTCATTTGATTATAGGCTCTGACCCCCACTATTGAAAGGTTCAACTTGTTTCCCTCAACCGTTTCATAGATTGTAGGAATGTCAATACTGAAAGCTGCCCTTTCATAATAGATAGTCTTGTCAGATTCCAATAACTGATTGGCTGGTTTGTGAATTGCTTCGGGAATGCGACCCTTAATCACATGAGAGACACGAATATCGGGTGTTCCAATAGTCTCACCATTGTAGTAGGAGTTTGCAGCTTCCCAAACAGTTTCAATAAATGCAGCATGGTTTACTGTAAGCTCATTGTCTTTTGCAAAAACGG